>Ga0307509_10000004_pt1 | contig 535507 bp, 423 predicted proteins | sample 10_EM_MG_FD_202245 | JGI IMG/M metagenome (GOLD analysis project Ga0307509, IMG submission 202245) | Populus trichocarpa ectomycorrhiza microbial communities from riparian zone in the Pacific Northwest, United States - 10_EM | ecosystem: Host-associated > Plants > Roots > Unclassified... | reverse complement strand
GCCCGCAGTGGCGGGCGTAGATCTCGTTGAGACGGCGCTTTGTGCGGATAATGTCTTCCGCATGCCGTTGGATATCCGACGCAAAACCCTGAAATCCGCCTGAAGGCTGGTGAACCATAATGCTGGCGTTAGGCAGCGCAATTCGCTGCCCGCGCGAACCCGCCATCAACAGGAATGAACCCATCGAGTATGCGGTGCCCATGCAGACGGTCGCTACCGGGCATTTTATCCACTGCATGGTGTCGTAGATCGCAAACCCGCTAGTGACTACACCACCCGGGGAGTTGATGTACATCGCAACAGGCTTCGCGGGGTTCTCCGCCTCCAGAAAGAGAAGCTGAGCGTTGACCAACGCCGCGACGCTATCGTCGATTGGCCCGTTGACGAACACGATGCGATCACGCAGCAGGCGCGAAAAGATGTCGAACGCCCGCTCGCCGCGCGCCGAGCTCTCGATGACCATGGGGACGAGACCGGTACTCATCAGGCGGCTCTACGCATAAGCGTGGTGGCTAGGGAGGTTGTAACCGTCCTGCGACGGCGACTATGCGCGTTGAGCTTGCGCGCGTTGACCTTCCGCGCTTTGAGCTCAACAACCGCCGCACTGGCTTTTGGAGACACGAGATCGGGCGCGCCGTCGCGCGAGACACTCGTGAACCCATCGTGAACCAGCCTCAATCGAGTTCCGCCGTTTGCAATACCTTCCACTTCCAATGTCACGACAGACTCAACCAACGGACATCCTGTTTTGGGATCGCCATGCTCTCTTTGCACCCACCGCAATCGTCGTTGGGGCTCGACGTCGAGCACCTCGCAGTCGATAGGTGTGTTACCACCTTCCGTGCTGTCGGGCCGAAAGTGAAACCGCGCACCCACCTCGGCACGCAGGTCGGATAACATGAGCCATTTGCCGAGCAACTCGGGCTCGGTGAGCGCCCGCCAGACCTTCTCCGGCGGCTCGGGCAGATCACATTCAATCAGGATCGACTCGGTCGTAGGTTTCATCGGGGTTCTCCACGGACGGGAATGACCCCGCCGGCTCGATCCATTGCGCGCAACTCGATTCGAGGCGTTACGCAAAGTATGTCCGGCGGTACATGTTGAATTTCAGCGCTGCGGTCCGTGAAGCTGGGTGTTAGTATTAACACATGAGCATGGTCACGCGCAGCTACCGGATTCGCGCCTATCCGAATGGCGCGCAGCGCCGACTTCTGGAGCGCTGGTTCGGGGCCAGCCGGTGGCTGTGGAACACGACACTCGGGATTCGCTCGGAGGCGTATCGTGTCTGCGGACTTAACCTGACCGGCGATGATCTCTCGCGCTGGCTGACGCAGTGGAAGCGTACCGCAGGACACGAGTGGCTCGCTGCCGTGCCCGCAACGTGTCTGACACAGTGTTTGCGCGATCAGGATGCGGCGTTTCGAAACTTCTTTGCCCGCCGGGCACGGTACCCGAAATTCAAGCGCAAGAATGCGGCCGCGAGCCTGCGGTTTCAGGACGCGGGAGCCGCCTGGGCGCGAGGGGTGGTGAGTCTGCCGAAGTTGGGATCGCTCAAGCTGGCCGAAGCGCTTCCCAAGGTGGAGCGGCCGGATCTGGTGACCCTCGCGCGCGATGCCGCGGGGAATTACCACGTCAGTTTCTGTGCAGAGGTAGAGATGTCCTTGCTGCCCATCACGCATCGTGTGGTTGGCGTGGATGTAGGACTGACGCATTTGGCGACGCTGTCGACAGGCGAGAAAATCCCCAATCCGAAACGCTATCAGGCAGGCCTGAAGTATCTGCGTCAGCAGCAACGGTGCCTTGCAAGGCGGCAGAAAGGTAGCCGACGCCGTGAGAAGCAGCGGCTTCGCGTAGCACGGGCGCATGCTCGGGTGAGACAACAGCGCCGATACGCCCTGCACACACTCACGACCCGGCTGGTGCGCGAGTTTGATCTGATTTTCATAGAAGACCTGAACGTGAAGGCGATGGCGCGCGGGCTGCACGCCCGCGCCATCCACGACGTCGCGTTCGGCGAATTGCGCCGCCAGCTCACCTACAAGGCTGACTGGTACGGCAAGATCCTGGAGACGGTGGATCGCTGGTATCCCTCGAGTAAGAGATGCTCGGAATGCCGGTACACCGTCGATGAGTTGCGACTGGATGAGCGACAGTGGACGTGCCCAAAATGCGGGACCTGTCACGACCGCGACATCAATGCCGCACTGAATTTGTTGGCGGAGGGTCTTCGCCAACTCGCCGGTTGTGATGACCGGGACCTGCGCGTGGATGCGGGAGATGCATGCCCAGAAGAAGATCTTCTGGCGCAGGTGCTCGCAGAGGAAGCGCGAAGCGGGCAACGGAATCGAGCTTGTCTGGAACATGCGTGGTTCAGTTAGCAGTGCAGTCAAGCAGAACGTGTTTCAATTTCTCGATCCGCGCCGGCCACAGCACGCGATATTTGTGGACCCAGTCGTCCAACGAAGCGAGTCCGTGGGGATCGGAACGGTAGTAGGTTCTGCGCCCTTCGCGGCGCTCGCAAACGAGCCCGGCGCCCTTCAGCGCCGCCAGGTGCTGCGAGATTGCGGGCTGGGAAACGCTGAATCCCGCCTTGAGCTCTGAAACGCTCAATTCGCCCTGCGACAGACGCTCGAAGACGGCACGGCGCGTGGGATCGGCCAGTGCGCGAAAGATCTCTGATTCCAGCATGGGACAAATATAAGTGGATACTTATCCGTTTGCAATGGTCTGCGGCGCCCCGGATTCAGCGCGTGCCCGCGAGCTGCCGGAACCGCCTCGGGCAAAGTCCGGTGGCTCGACGGAACGCATAACTGAAACTCGACGGTGAAGAGAAGCCCAGCGAATGCGCGACGGTCTGCGCGCTCTCACCTGCAATCAGTAGCCGCTTTGCCTGCTCGATGCGGCTCTGCTCGACGTAGTGTCCGATCGAACAGTCGCGGCTTACCCGGAAGCCGCGCGAAAGTTGCCGAACCGAAAGACTGCACAAATCGGCAAGCTCCGCCAGCGACGGTGCCTTGCCGAGTTGTCTCACACGCTCATCGATCAGACTCAACCGCCATGCGGCCAAGCCGCTTTTGCAGGTGAAGTGTCTGGCGCAAGTGCAATATCGCCGCAGCTCGATAGCGAGTTGCGCGGCAATCAACTCGAGGAGCATCTCACTCGCAAAACCGGGATGAATCACCTCGGTCGTGAGCCGCATCAACAGGCAACGTATGTTGGTGTCGCGAATATCGAGGGCCGCTCCGAGCCGCCGCTCGGTCCATTGCAGGTCACCTTCGAACCATTTCGTGATGAGCTGCGGATCGATGCGACAAACCAGGGAGGTGAGTGTCCCGACTTCCGTCCTGGCGTGCAGGGTTGCGCCGGCAGGCACGAAAAACAACTCCCCGATCTGTACGAACCGATGCGCGCTCCATCTATCGGGATAACAGGCTCGAGCGCCCCGCAGCCGCGGCGTCAGGCATAGATCGAGCCAACAAAGCGCCTGTTCCCGCATGATGTGCTCGCCGGCTTCGTGTACGTCGATGCGAGTCAACTGGGCAGTTGCGGCCGACGTATGCAGCTGCGCCTCGATGGTCACGGTTGTCTGACCGGATCGTTTCATGATGCCCGCGTCCACATCTCACAAGTTGCGACCCGATCTCGAAACACAAGACGCTCTGCCGGATGCGCTGCAGCCCTATCATCCTGGCACAGGGACGAATGAGGGGGAACGAAAATGATACTGCATGTTTGCCGCTGGTTCTCGCTTGCCTGGCTGGGCCTGATTGCTTCGTCCACACTTGCCGCCCAGGCAGCCGTTCCGACTCCGGCGGTATCGATTGCGCCGGCCGGTTCCAAGGGGTTTCCCTTCCTCACCTCATCGGTCGACCTGGCCGGCGCCGGCTACACGGAGCAGGAGTTCTTCATCTCAGGCACCGCCCGGTCCTTCGTCAACTCCGGACCACTCGGCAATGACGGTGTATGGAATGTCTCCACCGGCGAAACCGCGCCCTATGTGACCCGGATTCTCGTCAGGAAGCCCGCCAATCCAGCGCATTTCAATGGGACCGTATTGGTCGAGTGGCTCAATGTCACCGGTGGGATAGATGCGGAGCCGGAGTGGGATTACCAACATGTCGAGCTGCTGCGCGAGGGCTATGCCTGGGTCGGTGTAACGGCACAGTTTGTCGGTGCCGCGTTTCTCCCGAGCTTCGACAACGCTCGCTACCTGTCGATCACCCATCCAGGGGACTCATGGTCCTACGACATCTATTCGCAAGCGGGCATGGCCATCCTGCACGGCAATCCGCGGCCGCTGGGTAATCTCACGCCGCTCGTACGCACGATTCTCGCAGAAGGCGAATCGCAATCGGCTTTCCGGATGTTGACTTACTACAACGCCATCCACCCGACGGCGCGGCTCTATCAAGGCTTTCTGATCCACAGCACCGGCTCCGGCGCGGCTCTGTCGCAATCCTTCGCCGGTGGCGGCCTGGGTGGCTCCACCCAGATACCTGCGCCCCCCGGTGCGCCAATGACCGCGGATATCCCGGTTCCGCCGACTGCGTTCATCCGCGGCGATCTCGCACAACCGGTCTTGTTTTTCAACACGGAGACCGACATCACCTTCCTCGGCGCGGGCTTCAGCGTGCACAACCAACCGGACAGCAATACTTTCCGGATGTGGGAACTCGCCGGCACGACCCATGCCGACGCCTATCTGCTCGAGCTGGCTGGGGCGGATGCGGCGAAATCGGGCCTGGCAGTACCTCCTTTCAATTGCGGCAATCCGCCGATCAATGTTGGCCCACAGACCTTCGGGGTGCGCGCGGCAGTACGCGCGCTGGCCATATGGGCCCGGGTACCGCGCCTGCGACCCGCCGTCGGACCTCGACTCGCCGTGCGAATTGTCACCTCGCCCCAAGTCGCGGCGGTGATCGATCGCGACCCACTGACCGGCAACGCCATAGGCGGCATCCGCCTACCGCAACTGGCCGTGCCGATCGAGACACTGACCGGTATCCGGCCGCCCGCAGCAGTGCAAGGCAATCCCAACTGCGTGTTGTTTGGTGCCACCGACCCTTGGGACAACGACACCGATCCCTGGGATGGTCAGCCCGGCCTCGACATCTCGCCTACCCCCGAGCCATCCCTGGCCGCGCTCTACGGAACGAGGAGCAACTACCTCATCCGCTATGAGTTGGCGACGTGGCAGTCGGTTCTCCAGGGCTTTTTGCTATGGCGCGACACGCGCGAAGTGATCGGGCAGGCCAGAACCGCAAGCCTCGCAATCGACGCCTCGCGGTAGCCGGCGGCAGCGGCAGCAGCAGCAGCGGCGGCGGCGGCGGCTCAATATCGACACACTTTGTATTACTGGTACACCTGCCCGCAGCAGTAAAGTGATGTTTTGCGCAAGCTGCGGGGGAATGCATGAATTTCGCGGAACGCTACGGTCGGTGGGCGCTCATTGCCGGTGCCTCCGAAGGGACGGGCCAGGCCTTTGCCCGAAAAGTTGCTTCGCAGGGCGTCAACTGCATTCTGATTGCACGCCGGCCTGAACCACTCGCGGCGCTCGCGAAACAAATACGGGGCGAAAGCGGAGTCGATTGCGTCACCGCGAGCATCGACCTGGCAGCCCCAAACGCCTTCGACACCATTGTCAAAACCGTCAACGGGCGCGATGTTGGACTATTCATCAGCAATGCGGGGGCCGATCCGAACGGCGCCCGCTTCCTGGATCGGAACCTGTCGACCTGGATGGAGCTCGTCCAACGCAACGTCGTGACCATGATGCAGTGTTGCCACCATTTCGCCGGGCCCATGCGCGATCGCGGCAAGGGCGGCCTGTTGCTCGTCAACTCCGGCGCCTGTTATGGCGGATCAACATTCATGGCCGCCTACGCGGCCAGCAAGGCTTTCACGCTCTGTTTCGGTGAGTCGCTGTGGGGCGAGTTGCGCCATGACGGAGTCGATGTCCTGACTCTGGTCATGCACATGACCGACACGCCCGCCTTGCGAACATTGCTCGCGGAGAAAGGCCTGCCGGTACCGCCGTCCATTGCTGCAGCCGAAGATGTGGCAGAAGTTGGTCTTGCGCGGCTGCCGCTCGGGCCTGTCCATAACTGGGGCCTGGAAGACGACGTAGCCGGATATGCGCTGCTCTCGGCCAGCGGCCGCAGGAAACGCGTTCTGGCTATCGAGGCAGCCAGTGCGCATGTGTTCGGCAAGACCGCGGAAAGCAAATGAACACTCCCACGGCGTCGACATTGCAGGACCTGGCCGACCGGCAGGCAATCACTGATCTGATCTACCGCTACTGCAGGGCGGTGGACCGGCTCGACAGACCGCTCGGACATTCCATCTGGCATGAGGATGGACTGGCCGATTACGGTACAACGGTCTATCAGGGGGACGGCCGGGGCGTGATTGATTTCATTTGCGCCCAGCACCTCCACACCCTGCATCACTCGCATCAGGTATCCAACATTCTCATCGAGTTGAACGGCAACCAGGCCGGCAGCGAATCCTATGTGACGGCCTCTTTGCGTGTCAGGCGCGACGGCAAGCTCCTCCACATGGGTGTCTGGGGCCGCTATATCGACCAATGGTCGCGGCGCAACGGCCGCTGGGGTCTGGACAAGCGCGTTTCCATCCGCGACTTCGACGAGGTACGCGAGGTGACCGCCCTGTACGATCACAACATCGGCCGCCGCGATCGCGACGATCCCTCCTATGCGGTTTTCAAGGACGAACCATGAAGGCCGCCTATCTGCAGAACCACCGCATTCACGTTGGCGAGTTGCCTGATCCCATTCCATTGCAGGGGCAGGCACTAGTGCGCACCCACCGTTGCGGCCTGTGTGCCTCCGATGCGCACTTTCTTCACCTGGGCAGCAAACTCGTGGAGGTCTCGCGCAAATACGGCGGCCCCTACTCCAACCTCGATCTGAGTCGAGTGATCGTCCCAGGTCATGAGTATGTGGGTGAGATCGTCGACTATGGCCCGGGCAGCCGACGGCCGCTCAAAACCGGAACCCGGGTGACTTCGCAGCCGGTCATGCGGCGCGCCGGCGGCCATTCGGTGATCGGGCAAAGTCATGACTGCCCCGGCGGCTTCGGTGAATACATGTTGCTCGACGAAAACGCGCTGATGGAGATTCCATCGGGTCTGGACGCCGACCGGGCGGCACTCATCGAGCCTCTCGCGGTGGGACTGGAGCATGCCCGCTCAGGAGAGCCGACCCGGGATGATGTGGCAGCGGTGATCGGCTGTGGCGCAATCGGCCTGGGCGTGATCGCGGGGCTGAAGATGCTGGGTGTTGGGCCTGTTGTGGCGGCAGACTTTGACGCGGACCGGCGCGGGATTGCCGGCAAGATGGGGGCCGACGTGTTGGTCGACCCACGCGAACTGTCGCCTTACGGCCCGATTCACGGGCTCGGCAACCAACGGCCTACGTTGGTCTATGAATGTGTCGGCAAGCCCGGACTTCTCAACCAGATCATGAACTCCGTTGCGTTCGGTGCGCGGATTGTGGTCGGCGGATTTTGCCTGGAGCCGGAGGAGCTCTACGTTCCCTCGGGCCAGATGCGGCGGCTCAAGATCTTCTTCGCGGCGGGTGAGGAGCAGCAGGATCTCGACCTGGCGCTGCGCGCGATCGCGGATGGCAAGGTCGACATTGCCTCCTGGCTTGGGGGCAGCGGCAGCATCGGCCTGACTGGGGTTGAGGATGCGCTGCATGCCATGGGGCATGCGTCTGCCCCGGTGCGGACTGTGGTTGATCCGCGGCGTATGTGAGAAATTCGTCGCCTCACCGCACACCTACAACCGTCCGTCGCCTTTGCTGTTGTGATACTCGGAAAGCTGCTGAAGGCTCAGCTTCGAGCCCGCTTCGTCCGAGTACAGGAGTCGAATATGAGACGGATCTGGTTGGCAGAGCTGGCGCTGACGGCACTGGCTTGTAGCGCGTCGGCGCAGGAGCCGCCCCAAGTCTCGCGGTCGCCACAGGTCTCGCGTTGGAATCTAGCGGGCATCTCCAGTCCAATGTGGGAGTCGCATCCGGCGATCGACCCTCTTACCGGTGACTTGTGGTTTGTCCGCAGCGACCGTCATTTCGCCGGGTGGCGTATTCTCATGGCACGTTGCAGCCAGGGGCAATGGTCCGAACCGCAGCCGATGCCCATCGCCGGCAAAGGTCTCGAAGCGGATCCCTGGTTTTCCGCCGACGGTCGCACAGTCTGGTTCATTTCAACACGGGCAACGGGTGCGATGTCCGGCAGCGCCCTCGATATCTGGCGCGCGCAACGCGACGCAAAAGGCGCTTGGTCGGCCCCGGAACGTCTGCCGGCGCCCGTCAACTCCGACGCGGCGGAATGGTTTCCGCGACCGGCGCCGGATGGCTGGCTCTACTTCGGGTCGCGTCGCACCGGTGGCTTCGGCAACGATGATATCTGGCGTGCCAGGCAGGGGCCTGACGGTAGTTGGCAGGTTGAGAACGCCGGCCCCGAATTCAACACCGCGGCTGGGGAGTACGAATTCCAACCTTCGGCCGACGGTCGCTGGGGCGTGTTAGCCACCGATAAGGGACTCTATCGGTTCGTTGCCAGCCCAACAGGTTGGCGGCGCGCTGAGAAGTTTGGACCGCAGATCAATGTCAACGGGACCGAGATTGGGCCGATGATCACTCCTGACGGCCGTGGCTTCATCTATTCGCGGGACACCGGGCACGAAATGTCCGGTGAGTTCTTCGTCGTCGAGCTGGACTCTTCGAAGCACGCGGCATCTCTATCGGAGTGTCACGGCAAGAACTCAATCAAGGAATAATCCTTGATTCCATCCTTGATATTGCGCATACTTTCCGGCATGACGCGAGTCACCGGAAAATTTCAGATCACCCTGCCCAAGCGGCTGGTCGATGCGTTCGGCATACGTGTAGGCGATGAGGTCGAGCTGGTCGCTGCCGGCGATGCCATTCGCATCGTGCCTGCGAGTAGTACTCGCTCGGGCCTGTCGGCGCAGGAGCGGCTGCGGCTGTTTGATGAAGCGACGCAGCGCATGACCGCAAGCGTCAAGGCGAAGAAACTCCCTCCGGCAACTGACCGTGGTTGGACCCGAGAGGAGCTCTACGACCGTGGCCGCACTCGTTGACACCAACATACTGGTCTACCGGGTCGATCCGCGATTCCCGCTGAAGCAGGCACAGGCCACCGAGCTGCTGCGGCAAGGTATTGCGGATCGGTCGCTCGTGCTGCCTTACCAAGCCCTAGTCGAGTTCGTCGCAGCCACAACTCGACCGATTTCGGGGCAGGCTTCCTTGCTGACGAAAGCGGAAGCCCACCGCGAAGTAGAAGACCTGCTGGCGCAGTTTGAAATCATTTATCCCACCGAAAACACGTTGCGTACTGCGCTACGTGGCGCGGCGCTATACCAGATGTCCTGGTTTGATTCGCTCATCTGGGCCTACGCTGACGAGCGCGGCTTGGACCCGCTATGGTCGGAAGACTTCGAAGACGGCCGTTTGTACGGCCGCGTGAAAGTGCGAAACCCGTTTCGGGTGGGGGTGCATGAACCTGCCGTGCCCTATGGACGCTAACGAAGTCACAGAGCGAAGCTGTAGCCCCCATTCACCGGGTAGGTCTGTCCCGTAATCCAGGCAGCCGCTTCGGAACAAAGAAACAACGTAACTCCGGCAACATCCTCCGGCTTGCCGAGCCGCCGGAGGACGTAACCGGAAGTAATGGCCTTGGCTTGATCGCTGGCCATGAACTTGGCTTTGTCGGGCTCGTCCAACGGCGGCTCGAGCGTCGAAAGGGAAACGGCATTACAGGTGATCCCGAATCGACCCGCTTCCCGAGCAAGCGAACGTATGAAACCTGCCGCCCCCGCCTTGGCAGCCGAGTACACCGCCAGTCGGGCACCACCCATTCGACCTGCATCCGACACAATGGTCACCACCCTTCCCTTGCCTTGCCTCACCATCCCCGGGAGAGCGGCATGGCAGCAGTTCATGACACCCTGTAGGTTGGTGCGAAAGAAGCGGTCCCACGTGTCGGGAGACTCCTCCCAGAACAGAGGGCCATTACCTATGGCAGATGTGGGCCCTGCGTTGCCTGCGTTATTCACGAGGATGGTGACGGGGCCCAATGTGTCAGTGGCGTCCTTGATTGCCGCGGTCACGGCGGCGTGATCCCCTACATCCGCTGGAAACGCATGCGCCGATACGCCGAGAGCCTTGATCTCCTCCACTACGGCCGCGGCCCGGTCCGCGAAGTAATCGTTCACCGCAATGCCACCGGCGTTGTGATGAGCTAACGCCAATGCAATAGCTCGCCCGGCACCTTGTCCCGCGCCCGAGACGAAGGCGATCTGGCCACCCAGGTCCAGCGGATCGTCACCAATCATGGTGGAGCCCCCAACCAACTCAACGGCACAGTCTTGGGCCCCACCACGCCTCCCGGCCAATAGTCGATCCGGGCGCCGTCCGCAACCTGAAAGTCAGGGATGCGCCGCAGGAATTCCGTGATGCAGACCTTCATTTCAAGACGAGCCAGATGCGCACCCATACAACTATGCGCGCCACCGCCGAAGGCGAGCACCGGTTTGCGTGCGCGGTGGAAGTTCACTTCGTGGGGATTTGCAAACGTTGCCGGATCATAATTGGCCGCCGGCAGGATGCAGGTTACTTTGTCCCCTTTCTTGAGCGTCAACCCACGGATCTCATGATCCTGTGTCAGGGTGCGCCCGGAGAAGGTCACGGAGAAGACTCGTAACAGCTCCTCGACGATCCGCTCGATGTTCTGTGGGGATGCGATGATTTCCTTACGCCGCTCCGGATTGCGTGCCAACCATAGGAAAACGTTGTTGAGTGTTGCGAACACGGTATCCAGACCGGCAATGAACAGGAAGAACGTAAATCCAAAGATCTCCTGGCCGCTCAATGGCTCACCGTCGGGTTTCCCATGCACGATCGCACTCAACAGACCGCCATCGGGCGTCCCGGTCTTCTCCTGGATCACCTGCTGTAGATAAGCAACCGTCTCCCGCATACAGTTCTCGGCGGTTTTGCGGTCCTGCGAATGCAACAAACCAATGGCCCAGCCGACAAAGGTATCGCGCATCTGCTGGGGAAGGCCCATCAGATCGAGGAATACGGACACCGGCAGCGGCCGGCCGAAGTCGGTCGTGAACTCACAGCCGCCCTTGTCAATGAACTGGTCGATCAGTCGATTGGCCAACTGACGGATAGCGCCCTCCAGGTTGCCCACAACCGTGCGGGCGAGCATCGGGTCGATCATGCCGCGGTACCTGCGGTGATGCGGCGGCTCGATCTCCAGGGGGATCATGTAGAAGTAGTTGTCCGGGTCGCGGGGAAACGGCGTCGCGCCCAATGTGGTGAAGATCTTTGGATGGGTCAGCACGAAACACACATCGTCATACTTGGTGAGCATCCAGGCGCTCTGCGCATGCTGACTGGTGCTGTAGAAAATGGGCGGGTGCGTGTCGTGCAGACTGGCCATGAAGGCATGCGGGGCCGCCAGAAACTCCGGGCCTTCGGTCAGGCCAATCGAGCGCACCATCTCCGGGGGCACATGGTCCGGTATTGCACGTTTGGTCGAATCCTGGACGGCAGTCATCTTGTTTCCCCGTATCAATTGGAAGAGTTTTGCGCTATCTCGCGCGATCGCGACAGGACCAGGCGGCGGTAGCGTTCTGCTTCAAACTGGGCCAACGTCTCATCTCGATCGAGAATGGCCGCCAGGATACGGCGCCTGCCGGCTTTCCACGCCGCGACCCCTTCTTCACCGGGAAAAAAGAGAACGGTGGGCGGATGTACATACAAACGCAAGGTAACTCGACATAGGAGCACGACCAACGGCCGGGCGACCATCTTGAACAGAAGGTCCCGCAGCTCTATTTCGAAGGCCGCACGATCGTCACTCGAATTACACTGATCGATACGCGCGCTGAGCTCGAGCATGGCGCTTCGCAAGTTCTCGTCGGTGCTGCGAGCCGCCGCCGGCATGATTTCGCAGTCCAACAGCGCCAGCATCTCTTGAGATTCGCGCTGGGCAAATCCGTGCACCCGCAGGTACGCAGCGAAAGCACGCTCGAGCGCCGCCTCGTCCGGTCTCGTGCCGTAGTAGCCGCCACCGGGCCCGCGCCGTACAGCCAGAAGCCCCTCATGCTCGAGGACACGCGCGACTTGTTGCACAGTCACAATACCAACGCCCAGGTGTTCGGCTACTTCGCTGAGAGAGCCGATCTGAGCCCCCGGCTCACGCGCAAGAATCATGTCACGCAGTTGCGCGGCCGCCGCCTGTGCAGCTCGCGTCATGGTCGTAGCACCCAGCCACCATCCACATGCAACACCTGCCCGGTGATCCAGTCCCCAGCGCTGGAGCACAACAGCAATAGCGCGCCGACCAACTCATCGGGTTGACCGCGCACGCGCATCGCCACTGTCGCCTCCAGCAATTTGACGAACGGCGACTCATCCGGAGTGAGCAACTTGCCTGCATCGCTCATTGTGTTACCTGGCGCAAGGGCGTTGACATTGATCTTTTCGCGGCCGAGTTGCCGCGCGAGGGTGGTGGTCAGGCCGACCAGCGCGAGCTTGCTGATGCCGTAGACTGACAATGCCGGGAAGGCGCCACCCGATACCTGGTTTACGATTTTGCCACCGCCGCGCTCGCGCATCAGGGGCACGATTGCCTGCGCGCAGTTGAGCGCACCGGTGAGATTCACGTCCATGATGCGGTTCCATTGATCGAGCGGAATGTCGATGGCAGGCAGATAGCCGAGCTCCGCCATCAACGCGGCGTTGTTGACCAGGATATCGACCCCGCCAAATGCATCCCGAGCGGCTTTGGCCATGCTCCTGACTGAGTCGGGCACGGTGATATCCACGCCCACGGCGATCGCCTTGCCACCAGCCGTTGAGATTTCATCGCAGACAGCCTGCGCGCCTTGGGCATTGAGATCGGCCACCACCACCGCGGCGCCCGCTTTGGCTAAACCCACGGCATACGCGCGTCCTATGCTGTTGCCGCGTCCGCCGGCACCTGTTACTACGGCAACCTTGCCGTCGAGGCGATATTGATCGAGCGAGAATGTCATCTGCGGCTCCTTGGACCTATCATCTGCGCCTGCTTAGGCCGTCGTTACGGTGGGTGATGCGAGGGAGTCCGCCGGTCCCTTCTGAACGCCATCGAGGAATGGCAAGGCCAGATCGCGAAAGGCGGAGAAGGACGGATCTGCGCTCAATACCTGTCCCAGCAGGCGAACGTCCTTGGCGAGGAGCTTCGCGCCGTGAGCGAAGGCATCCGGGCTCGGCAGGCGCGCATAGACTTCGAAGCCGTAGCTGCGGCCGCTGCTCGCCTTCACAAGATCACAGAGCGCTACGCGATCGAGGTCGAGCGCTGCACCGGCAGCGAGCCCGTAGTGCGCCATCGCAACATGAGCAGCCATCAGCGCATTGTTGACGAGCTTCGCCTTTTGCCCCGCTCCGATGTCACCCATGCGCACAATGAGGCCCCCGAATGTCTCGAAGACAGGGCGCGCGGCAGCAATCACTCCCTCATCTCCACCCATCATTACGGTCAGCTTTCCAGCCGCGGCAGCGGGTCCGCCGCCGCTCACAGGAGCGTCGATGATTGCAATCCCACGTGCGTCGGCTTGCCGGGCAAGAGCGACGACAGTGTTTGGATGGACCGTGGAATGAATCGCAATGCGAGTACCCGGGGCCATCGCCGCGATGAGCTCATCGCACACCTGCTCCGTACCCGCATCATCGACGACACAGACGCCGACATGCTCGCAGCAGGCTCCCAGCTCAGCAATGCTTGGGGCGATCTCGGCGGAAGTATCGGTAAACGGCACAAGAGCTTCAGTGCGTCGCGCCCACAGAACCAGCGGGTAACCGGACTCAACGATGCGCCGAGCCATCGGCGCGCCCTGGCTACCGAGACCGATGAATCCGACCTTGAGCATGAGTGTCGTACCTCAGCCCGCCGTGATACCGCGGTCGATGTTGATGCAGGCGCCGTGATAGCTGCTTCCCGCATCCGACGAGAGGAATGTAATGATGTCGGCGACGTCATCGACTTCCACCAGCCCACGCAGCCCGGAATAGCGCTTGACGAGGGCATAGTCGACCCCTTCTGGCATCCTGATGGTGTTGCCGATGTTGGTGGCCATTCCACCCGGAGCGACCGAGTTGAAACGAATCGGCTTGTGTACGTATTCCATGGCGAGAGCCTTGGTCATTTGAGTCAGGCCTGCCTTCGTCGCGCAGTATGCTGCCGCGTAAGCTTCTCCCACGAATGCCGCTGAAGATGTAACGTTGACTACTGCACCTTGCGACTGGAGCAGGTGCGGAATGGCGGCCTGCATCAGGTAAAACGGCGCACTCAAGTTGACAGCCAGAGTCTTCTCAAAATCAACGGCACGCATTTCGTGCGCATTGCACATCACAATGATCCCGGCGACATTGCACAGTGCGTCGAGTCTGCCAAACGCTGAAACTGCAGCAGCTACAGCGGCGAGACAGTTGTCGCGCACCGCCAGATCGGTGGCTTGTGCGACAACCTTCACGCCGAGCGAGCGCAATTGATTCGCTGTGTCGTCCAGCCCGGCAGCATTGACATCGACAACGCACACATCGGCACCCGCGCGCCCTAGTGCGATTGCAGTGGCACGCCCCAGTCCTGATGCCGCTCCAGTGACGAGTGCGGCCTTGCCTTTCATGTTGCTTGCCGTTGGCATCGCTATTTCTCCCCGTAGGGCAGGCCTTTCGCCAGCCTCTCTCCCATCTCGGACACCACCGACTGCATGACCGATGCCTTGGGCCAACTGCCATGGATCGCGTACTGCAGCACGAACTCCTGCATTTCCTGCAGCGTGGCGTTTCCGCTCGCCATTGCTGCATACGTATGAGTACGAATGGGTGTCGTCGAAGACGAGTGCGCCACACCAACCAATGTCACCCAACGCCGGGCACGCTGGTCCAGCCCGGGCCGCATCCACGTTTCTGCGAACACGAAATTGAGGATGCCACCCTCGAAGTAAGGCGTGACTGGTGGCGGCGGCGGAAAGATCATGACGGAAGTGAAGTTCGCGCTCCCCGCAACGATGCGCTGTTTCGCATCCCAAGGCTCTTCCTGAATAGCCGCAAGGTCGGCAGGGGGCAATCCGAGTTGATTCGCCACGCGCGTCACCGCGGTATCGAGTGCCACACCGCTGGACCAGCCTGCGTAGACAGCAAGCTGCAACGCCGCTTCGCGGAACTCAGACAAGGTGATTTCGCCGAGCTTCAATGCGCCGCGGATGTACCCATCCACAACATCCGGTCGACCGCCCTCGCAGACCGCACTGCTGATGGAGATCAGGTAACGCGAGCGCCGGTCGAGCCCTGGACGCGACCAGACCTCAGCAAACACATAGTCGCGCCAGGAAGCTTCCAGCAACGTACGAGGATCGGCAGCAGGTACGCCGAGCAGTTCGCTTTGCTGTTGTAGTCCGAATCGCGCGCGCTCTTGCGGATCGAGCCGGCTCACTTGCCGGCCTGCGGTTTGGCGAGATTCATCCACACGTTCTTGACCTGGAGGAATTCGTGCAGGCCTTGCTCACCGCCCAGGCGGCCATAGCCGCTTTGCTTCATTCCCCCGAACGGCGCAAAGGGCTGCATGCCCTCCCCCGAACCGTTGACCTGGACCATACCGGCTTGCATTTGGCTGGCGACGTAGTGGCCACGCCGCAGGTTCTGGGTATGGATATAGGCGCCAAGACCGTAGTTGGTGCTATTCGCAAGCGCGATCCCTTCTTCTTCAGTGTCAAACGGTGTCACCGCCAGCACCGGACCAAAAACTTCGTGCTGGGCAAGTGCTGACTCGCCGTCGACGTCGGCAATGATGGTGAGCGGCAAAAAATAGCCGTCGCTGTAGTCCCCACGCAGGCGCTCGCCTCCCAACACCAAGCGCGCGCCATCCTTGCTTACGGCAGTATCAATTGCACCCAGAATGCGCTGAACCGATGCCTCGGAGATGATCGGTCCCATCACCGTCGCAGGGGCAAAGGGATCCCCCACTTGTATGTGCGCGGCGATGGCCTGCAGCATCTGCAGATATTGCTCATAGATAGGCCGCTCTACCAACAAGCGCGTACCGTTGACACAACCTTGTCCACTTACGCTGATGGCACCGGACAAGCCGCGCCGTGCCGCCTCTTGCAGGTCCGCGTCAGCGAACACCACCACCGCAGACTTTCCACCCAGCTCGAGCCCGCAAGGCTTCAAAGTCTCCGAGGCTGCCCGCAACACTTTCTTCGCGGTTGTGCCGCTACCGACAAACTGAACTTTGTCGACGCCCGGGTGGCTGACAATCGCCTCACCGATATCCGCGCCGCCCGCGAGCATGTTCACAACGCCCGGAGGGAACCCGGCCTTCAAGAACAACTCGCCCAGGAGCATCACTGTGAACGGAGCGAGCTCCGGTGCCTTCAGGACTACGCAATTGCCCGCTGCCAATGCGGGGGTCACCACCATCGTGGCTGCAAACAGAGGACCGTTCCACGGAACAATGGCACCCACCACTCCGTAGGGCTCGTACGCCACATAGTTATGGGCGGGCCCGCCCCACGGGCTCATGGTCTCGCCTTGGATCTTGTCCGCCCACCCGCCGAAATACCGAAACTTCTGCGCAGCATCCTTCACGATGAATGGGGTCATCATGGAGGGCGAGCCGTTCTCGAGCGTCGAAAGCTCAGATAGCTCTTGTGCATGTTGCTCAATGACAGCAGCCATCTGCAGCATGAGATCGCGCCGTTTGTCACCCGGCAAAGCGCGCCACGCGGGAAAGGCTGCGCGGGCCGCACCAACCGCCATATCGACATCCTGGCGCCCGGCTAGTGTCAGCTCAGTTGTTATGCGACCGTTAGCGGGATAGATATGGGAGCCGATCTCCCCTGAGCCGCGTTCGTGCATCGTGTCACCGACGACCACCGGGTGTCGGGGAACGGTGATGTCTGGACTCTTGAAACTCATACTTCAAAATAATAGGCGTGTATTCAAGGGCGATTGATCAGTTTTTCGCGCCGATAGAACGTATTGCGGTATTTATATGTATATATTGCCCACCGTGGACTCGAGACTTCATCAACAGACAGTCGCAGATCTCCTCAGGCGGACGGCCCGCCGCGAGAGTGCCCGGGTTGCGATTCGCTGCGGCGAGGTGACATGGACGTATGATCAGCTCTACACGCTGTCGACAAAGGTCGCCGCGGGATTTGCCGACCTGGGTGTCACCGTTGGTGATCGAGTCGCAGTGCTTGCGAAGAACTCCCACTGGGTGGCTTGCGCGCGCTTCGCACTCGCGCATTGTGGTGCCGTTCTGGTGCCGATCAACTGGATGCTCGGAGCCGAAGAAATCGCTTACATACTGCGACACTCCGGTGCAAAAGTGCTTTGTGTCGATAGTCAGTTTGCAGGTATAGGCAAGGAAGCGGCCGCCAACGGAACAGCAGTTGAACGCCTCATCTGGCTTCCCGGTGAGGCTCGTGGTGCTTCGCCACCCGACATGACGACACTGGATGAGCTCACGGCAGCAACAGCGCATCCGCCACTGGCACTCGACAGTCGCGCACTACTCCAGATCATCTACACAAGTGGTACAGAGTCAACACCCAAACGCGTGATGCTCTCGCACGATGCTGTCATCTCCCAATACGTGAGCTGCTTGGTGGATATCGAAATCTCGCATGATGACGTGATCCTGCACGCAATGCCGTTGTTCCACTGTGCTCAACTGGACGCGTTTCTCGGCCCGTCTGTGTATGTCGGCGGTACGAATATAATCACCGGCAACACCAAGCCGGAGCATCTGCTGCAGTTGATTGAGCACTACGGCATAACATCGTTCTTCGCGCCGCCCACAATCTGGATATCGTTGTTGCGGTCGGGTGCATTTGATCAGTACAACCTCGAATCGCTGCGAAAAGGCTACTACGGCGCTTCCAGCATGCCGCTAGCGGTCCTCGAAGAGATGCAAGTGCGATTGCCGCAGACGAGGCTCTGGAACGTCTACGGTCAGACGGAGATTGCACCGTTGGCTACGGCACTGCAGCCAGAAGACCAGGTTCGCAAGGCAGGCTCGGTCGGACGACCGGTTCTCAACGTGGAAACACGAGTCGTCACAGAAGACGGCGTCGACGTCTCCTGCGGTGAAATCGGTGAAATAGTCCATCGCTCGCCACATCTACTGAGCGGGTACTTCAAGGATGAAGCACGCTCGGCCGAGGCGTTTGCGGGAGGTTGGTTTCACAGTGGTGACCTCGCCACGATAGACGACGAAGGCTATATCACCGTCGTCGATCGCAAGAAGGATATGATCAAGACGGGCGGAGAGAATGTTGCCAGTCGCGAGGTCGAGGAAATGATCTATCGCCTCGACGCCGTAGCTGAAGTCGCCGTGGTTGGCCTGCCGGATACCGTCTGGGTGGAGTCGGTGACTGCCGTAATTGTACTCAAATCCGGAACAGCGCTGACGGAATCATCGGTCGTTGAGCACTGCCGCAGCCGCATGGCGCATTTCAAGGCACCGAAGCGCGTCGTGTTCACGGAGGCGCTACCCAAATCACCGAGCGGAAAGGTACTCAAGAGGTTACTACGCCAGGGGCTCAGTGAAACTGAAGCGTCAGCTTGTATTGATCGCGGGTCATAAAGTCATATGGAATGCTGGTTAGCCGGACGTCGACAACATGTCGATGCTCACGGCCTCACCGGCGGCGAGGCTAATCCGGTAGTAATCGATGTCAGGCCGGAGCACCCTGCTCGAAGCATCAATCACGGTTGTCACGGTCTTGAGTGTGCCCGCGATCTGCAGCTGCGAACGCGGCACCACAGTGGCGGCGGCAATGCTTTCGTTCGCAGCGGTTTCGATCAGTCCGGCCGACGAATCCACATTGAAAATGACCTCGGCCGAATTGGTCAGATTGGAGCTTCGATCACTGGCGCGCGCGGTCAGGACATGGGGCCCGTCGGCCAGCCCCGTCGTGTCAAAGCGAGTGAAATATTGGTCGGCCGGATCGGTCGATACGTAAGCCGGTGAAGCCCAGAAACCAGTGAGCTTGCCGTCGACCATGAAATCGACCCCGTCGATGCGCACATTGTCCTTGGCGATGGCGGTCAGCTTGACCAGACCAAAGTTACCTTCCACCGCCGCGGTAACCGTGGGAGCCGTGGTATCAGGCCCGGTCGCCGGTTGGCTGCCGACCCTGAAGTTGACCGCCGCCGACGTCGTCGTGTTGCCGGCGGCATCACTCGCCAAGGCGCTGACGCTATGGTCTCCCACAGCCAGAAGATTGGATGGAATCTGCAGCGAATATGAACCATCGCTGGGGCTTTTCTGAACGCTACCCTGGATGGTGCCGTCGTCGACGAGAAAGGTCACAGACGTCACTCCAACATCGTCGCTGGCCATGGCGACGAGGGTAACGGCGTCGGTTGAGACGGTCGCAGATGCGGAGACCGTCGGCGCGGTCTTATCGGCTGCGGGCGCAGGCGTGGTCGGTGTCGTAGATCCTGAACCTGAAGTTGGTATCTGCGATGACGGCGCAGAATCACCTCCTCCTCCGCAGCCGGACAACATCATTGTGGTCATCAGGAGAGTGAGCTGACAATAGCGCGTCATTAGCGATCCTTGCTGGGTGTTCGTACAGGCACATACGCACCGAGTTAAAGACTTCCCGGTGTCTCGTAGCGCGCGGCGAGGATACACGCGCAGAGTGACGCGTGCATGTTAGATATCGACGGTCGGTTAGGACGATGGTCTCTTGGCGGTCTTGCCTTTGGCATGGACCTGAAATCGGGCCGCGATGCCATCGAGTACGCATTCGAGGCCTTCGTCGAATTCGACATCCGGCGATTGATGGGTCGCATCGCGAACGATCTTTTCGAGCATCGGGTAGCGACCGGTGGCTATCAGACGCTGGATATACGGCCATGAGGCCGCCCGCCATTGCGCTTCATCCAACGTGCTTTCACGTTCGTTGCGCAATTGGCTCGCTTCGCTCGAGATCGCACCGATTACGTAGGCAAACACTGTACGGATGGCCCGCATCACATTATCGATGTGCTCGAAGCCGGGAGTTCCATTGACTGCACCGAATATCTGCTCGTGGTGCGCCAGCGCGTTTGGTCCGAAATGCGGGCGGCCGCCCAGCAGATCAGTGAACCAGGGATGCCGTCGTGCCACTGTGCGGGTGCGATGGGCAATGGAGCGAAGCGCTCCACGCCAATCGGAGTTGGTAGAATCAACAGAGCTCATTTCGCCATAGACGGCGTCCACCATCAGATCGAGCAGTTGCTCCTTGGTGGACAGGTATCGATACAGCCGCATCGGTCCCACGCCGAGGTTTGCGGCGACGTTACGTAGCGATACCGAAGCGAGGCCCTCTGCGTCAGCAATTGCGAGGGCCGCCGCAACAATCTGCTCGCGGCTGAGGGGAGCTGGTGCGGGCCGCTCAACCGGCTGGGGTTTATCCCAGACGGGCTGATCCCGACTGCGCAAGGCTTTCCCGCTCGGCTCTTTCCGGCTCGATTTCATCCACTCTTTATATAGGGAAACCACGTCGGAAATACGCCCTAAATGGACAGACGGCTCTCTAATCGATACACTGTATCGTACAAATACATTGTATCTGGAGAAAGCATGTCCACGCAAATCACCCCCGTGCTGGTAGTCGGGGGCGGACTCGCGGGCCTGTCCGCTGCCGTGTTCCTGGCCGCAAAAGGGGTTCGCACGGTGCTGGTGGAAAAGCACCCGGGAAGCTCACCCCATCCACGTGCTATCGGATACACCCCCAGGACAATGGAACTGTTTCGTGCCGTTGGCCTGGGCGAGCGTATTCCACAGGCACCGCGAGGATTCCGGCTCCTGCGCACGCGCGTGGAGAGCCTCGCTGGAAAGTGGTTCGAACCCACGACCTGGAACCCCCAACCAGGCGTGCTCCCAACACTCGAATACTCGCCATGTACCGGAGCCGCAATCGCACAAGACCGCATGGAACCCCTCCTGCGCGCAAGAGCGATCGAACTGGGCGCCGACATCCGCCTCGAAACCACGCTCGCTGATTTCCAACAGCATCCCGATCGAGTGACTGCCTCACTCCGTCACCGCGACGGCACCGCATACTCAATCGATGCCAATTACATGATTGCCGCTGACGGCGACAGCAGCCCTATCCGCACACAACTCGGCATAGGCCGCCACGGCCGCGGTCATATCCAAACGGTCCACAGCGTGCTGTTTCGTGCTCCCCTCGATGAGTATCTCCACAGGGGCATCTCGCAATTCGAGATCGAGCAATCGGATCTCAAAGCGTTCTTGACGACTTACATGGACGGGCGATGGGTGCTCATGTTCAAGGACAGCGTGGCACGCGACCAACACGCACTAAAGGCAGCCATATTCAAGGCAATCGGCCGTTCCGACCTGCCTGTCGAGATCATCACCACCGGTCGTTGGGAGTTGGGCGGGCTGGTCGCAGACCGCTTCGCATCCGGCCGCGTATTTCTGGCTGGCGATGCCGCGCACAGTCTGCCGCCGACACGCGGCGGCTACGGAGCCAATACCGGGATCGCGGATGCTCACAATCTCGCCTGGAAGTTGGCTGCCGTACTGTCCGGTGCCTCCATGCCGAGACTGCTGGACAGCTACGACGCGGAGCGACGGCCGATTGCCGATCTTCGACACCAGCAGATCTTCGCCCGGCCCGATTACCAACATGTCGCAAACGGCGTCGCCGCACACGAACCGATCATTGACGACGATGCCATGGAGTTCGGCGAGATCTACCGATCGGATGTGATTGCGGGCGCCGGTAACGACCTGCCCCCCGCCCTGCGGCCCGATCAATGGGCGGGGCAACCCGGGACGCGTGCACCGCACCTGTGGGTGACACAAAACGGCGCGCAGGTATCCACGCTCGATCTTCTGCAGCAGGGCTGGGTGCTTTTCCATGAAGACTCGCAATGGGATTGCCTCGAGCAACCACCTCGTGAAACACCAGCGTCAGGCCTGAAGGCGTTTCGCGCCGGACGCGACTTCTTGCCACCCAGCCCCGAGGCGTTTCAGGAAGCTTTCGGAATCGGCCCCACGGGGGCCACTTTGATCAGACCCGATGGCTACGTGGCATGGCGGGCGACCGAATTGCCGAATGACCCCAGCCGCGCCCTCAGTGACGCTCTGCGGCGCGGATCCGGCTCCTAAGTGTGAAACTGCACAGACAGAACGCACTGCACGGCGGAGAGTACGCTCATGTCAACTCAAAGCTCCTCGTTGCAGCACCTTGCTGCAATGGTCCGGCCGGCGCGTCATCGCGGCTGGACGAATGCACGTTCCGAATCTCCACAATTGTACGGCAGCGGCCGCGAAAACCGACACATTCCGCTGATCCTGCCGCTCGTCCGGCCGTCAATCGAAACAACACGCGTGCTGATTGTGGATGACGCTCAATCAACTACTTCGCTGCAACGACTGCTGCACGGCCTGGGCTACTGGACCACGCAAGTTGCGGCCAGCGGCGCGAGCGCACTTGAAATGGCGCAGACTTTCTCGCCTTCCATTGTAATACTTTCGCTCATCCTGCCCGATATGTGCGCCTATGACGTCGCTCAGCAATTGCGCGACCGAACCGAGGTGCGGCGCCTGCGCTTGATCGCACTTACCGGCGACTATAAGCACACAGGCCGCGAGGAGGCTCGCAGCGCGGGCTTCGAACGCTATCTGGCAAAACCGGTCAATCTCTCAGACCTTCAGCACCTGATGCGCGCGGAACTTTCCTAGCAGGAAACCGGGTCGCTCGGCAGCCGGATGTGCGGTCCCGCACACAGGGGAGTACAGTGCGTGTCCAATGCCCACTCGTAGCGATCCCAACCAAAATCACCTGCTGGCTGCGCTCTCACCTGCTGAAAGAGAGCGGATCTACCCCCACCTGCAGCTCGTCCCCCTGCCCCTGGGCAAGGTGATCTACGAATCCGGCGATGTCATGGGGCACGTGTATTTTCCCACGGATTCAATCGTTTCATTGCTGTACGTATTGGCGGATGGCGCCTCCGCAGAAATCTCCGTGGTTGGCAACGAGGGACTCGTTGGCATTACCCTGTTCATGGGTGGCGAAACCACGCCGAGCCAGGCGATCGTGCAGAGTGCCGGCTTCGCCTACCGGCTGATCGGCCAGCTGATCAAGGAGGAATTCCATCGCAACGGGGGGATGCAACTTCTGCTGTTGCGGTACACGCAGACGCTCATCATGCAGATGGCCCAGACAGCGGTCTGCAACCGGCACCACTCCGTAGACCAGCAATTGTGCCGCTGGCTGCTGTTGTCCCTGGACCGGCTGGGCTCCAACACCTTGACCATGACTCAGGAACTGATAGCCAACATGCTGGGCGTGCGCCGTGAAGGCGTCACCGATGCCGCCGGCAAGTTGCAGAAGCTCGGCGTCATTCAATATGCGCGCGGCCGCATTACCGTGCTCGACCGACCGCAACTCGAGCAGTTGTGCTGCGAGTGCTATGCGGTGGTGAAGAAAGAAACCGACCGCCTGCTGCCCCGCACCGCACCGCTCTGATAATCAACTCTCGAGACTCTCCAGCAGCGCCGCGATTTTCATGGTCGCCACGCTCGAGTAGGTATCCGAAATCGCATACGGCAGGATGATCCGGTCGTTGTGCCGCATGCCACCGCATGTGTACACAACGTTGGGTACATAGCCCTCCCGGTTGGACGGCTCGGGCCGCACCAGGGGTTCGGTGGAGCGGGCGAGAATTTTGCTGGGATCCGCCTTGTCGAGCAGCACCGCGCCGATTGAATAGCGGCGTACGGGACCGACGCCGTGTGTCAGCAGCAGCCAGCCTTCATCGAGCTCGATCGGCGCACCGCAGTTGCCGATCTGCACGAACTCCCAGGGAAAGCGCGGCTTGAGGATGGCCTGACCGCCATTCCAACAGTACAGATCGTCCGAATAGATCAGATACAGATTTTCGTTGTCCTGACGCGCAATCATGGCGTACTTGCCACCGATGCGGTGCGGAAACAGAGCCATGCCCTTGTTGCGCGCGGCGGTACCGGTCAGCGGCGCCATGCGGAATGTCACGAAATCACGGGTTTCGAGCAACTCTGACCGGATGGCCCTGCCCGTATACGCCGTGTAGGTAGCGTAGTAGGTACTTACGCCGCCATCGACAAATTCCACGAAGCGCGCGTCCTCGACGCCGTTCGACTGGGAGGCAAGTACCGGGAAAATCACGCGCTCGCTGATGTCCTCGTCTGGTTTGAATACGAGCTCGACACGCTCCGCGTATGGATCTGTCTCCAAGCCGCGCACCTTCGGAATGGTCGCAAGGCGCGCGGGCGGATCGATAGTAACGCTGCCGTCGGCTGCGATGATCCCGGTCCGGAATGTGAGGGAGGAAATGTGCCCTTCGCCAACCGCGCGCAGGCTGAGGATGAATCGCCGGCCGCCGGCGGGTGCGCCCGATTGATCGGGATGGCTGACAATACTCGGATTGAACAGCGCCGCCGCTTCAAAAGAATACTCGTGGAGGAAATACGCACCGACCAATCTGCGCTGTTCCAGCGTGAAGGGCGTGTGGCCCGTGAAGGCCTCTTCCATTTCATCCGCGCGCGCCTCGAAAGTCGCCAGCAGATTGCGGTGGCGCCCGAGAAAGTTCTCGAGAACGTCGGCCAGTTGTCTGGTGACCGTCTCGGAATCGAGTGCCAGGACCCGGTCGACGATGTGGTTTGCCCGCGTCTTGTCCGTTGGATTGAGATCGCGCGGCTCGGTCGCCGGCTTGAAAGGGCGTACCACAACTCGTGCCGGGTCAGGCCGCAGATGCAATGCCTGCCTGTTGAAAAACGTATTTTTTGACAAAGTGCCTCGGATCCTGGGTCGAACGTCAGTGCACGTGCGCAGGTAGCGCCCGTATTCGCGCCGGCTGCACATTGTTGCCGGCGGAGCGCGCAAAGCGGCGCATCTCGGCGAGCGCGAGGAGATAGGAGACGACAGACTCTCCGCCGTTGTTTTCATTGGCGCGATCCGGATGCAGTCCGTCGCGACAGCCGCCGGTTCGCGGATCGACGAGGGCTATCGCCAGGTCGTTGCTGCCGAGAAACCACTCCAGTGCCGCGACCGCATCGGCGCGCCATTTGAAGCCGCCATCGGCCCGCCAGGCAGCGAGGCAGGCCGAGATCGTGGCTGCCGCCTCGAGGGGCTGCTGATCGAACGCCCGAGGACGTGTGCGTTTAGCGCCGAAACTCTGCGAGCCAACGGGTCGAAAGAAACCGGCTTCGGTCGTTTGCAACGTCATCAGCCAGCTCAATGATCTCAGACCCGCGGCAACATACGCGGGATCACCGACGGAAGCTCCCGTAACGATCAAAGCCTGCGGCAAACGCGCGTTGTCGTAGGCAAGCTCCTCCTCGAACCACACCCAGTCCGAGGTTTCGACAGACTTCAGCATTGACGTCAATCTACCGGCCAGGAGACGTTGCACCTCCGCGGCGAAGGCGTCGTCCTCGAATGAAACGCGGTAGGCTTCCAGACCGAGGAGTGTAAATGCCCATGCGCGTGGAGACCGGAACTCCCGCGCGGACGGCAGCGCTTGGACAAACAAGGCGGCCGCCCAACGCCGCCGTGCCTGGTCGGCATCGCTTCGAACACACTCGCCCAATGCCCAGAGTGCGCGCCCATGGCTGTCCTCCGAGCCCACATCTTCGAGCCAGCGTCGGTCAAAGCTCATGAAGTTGCGAAACCGTCGGGAGTCCGGATTCCATGCATGCTGCACAAAGGCTGCGAATCGAGCCGTCAGAGTATCGGACAGGCGCTCCTCACCCGGAGCGTTCAAAGAGCATGCCAGCAGCAGCGCGCGGGCGTTGTCATCAATACAGTAGCCGTGCGACCGATCTGGCACTGAGTGGATTGCGTGCTGAAAAATCCCAGTGTCATCACACATGGAAAAAAAGTGATTGAGATTCATTTGAGACTGAATCGGGTCTGCGATCCGCGGAATCAGTACCATCAACTTTCCACGGTGGCTTGCCGCAGCCCGCGCATACGTCGCAAGGTAGCGTTCGGCAGTCTGCGGCCAGGTCATCGAGCGACTGTAGGAATAGGCGTTCTTGCGCAAGGCCTGCCGCCGATCATCATCGATGAGCAACGCTGCAATCTCTTTACCGATGGCGTCGGAATCACCAAACGGAACCAGGATGCCACGCCCATCCGCTAGCAACTCGCGTGCGTGCCAATACGGAGTCGAAACGACCGCGTTACCGACACCGAAGCTGTAGGCCAACGTACCTGAGGTCATCTGCGCCTCATTGAGGTAAGGCGTGACGTACACATCGCACATCGAAATGAAGTCGACAAGCGTCGGCAAGTCAACAAATTGATCCAGGAAGAGCACGTGCTCTTCGATACCCAGCTTGCTCGCGCGTGCCTTGAGAGCCGTTCGATAGGCTTCACCTTCACTTCGCACCAGATTGGGGTGGGTTGCTCCGAGCACAACATAAACAGCATCGGGACGACTCCGCAGAATCGTAGGCATTGCCTCGATCACGGTCTCAATCCCTTTGTTCGGTGAGATGAGGCCGAACGTCAGAATGACTGCTCTGCCGCCGAAGCCGCGGCGCAGTTTGGCCGCCTCAGGCTCGACAAACTCGCAATCCGGGATGCCGTGAGGAATGACTTCGATCTTCTCCGCCGCAACATCGTATTCGGAACGAAGCAACTGCCGGCCTTTTTCCGCCATGACAATCACCGTGGCAGACAGATCGACGATCTGACGCATCACCCGGCGCTGCGCCAAGCTTGGCGACGCAAGAACCGTATGGAATGTCGTCACGACCGGCACGGTCAGGTTCGCTAACAGAGTGACTATATGAGCGCCAGCCTCACCGCCAAAAATGCCGAACTCGTGCTGAAGGGATACGACATCAAACTGCCCGGCGTTCAGGTAGTGGGCGGCTCGTTTGTATTCCTCGAGATTCTGATCGTGTATCTGCAAACGAACGCTGCCGGGGTATTCGTAGTGGCGGTCCCCATCGGTCATTGCCACGATGGCAGCGTCTGAGCTGCCTCCCGAGGCGGCGACTGCCTGCTGCAAGTCGTTGGTGAATGTGGCGATTCCGCAGCGACGCGGAAGAGAATTGCCAATGAACGCTACGCGGCGGGTTGGAATCAAATCACTCTCCGGAGGGTCGGGGGGGACCGTTGCGTGCATCAAGATGCAGATGCACAACGGTACGAAGGGTCACTCCGAAGAGCGAACTAAGGGCCTTGCAGCCGCCGAGCGACATCCGTCACCGGCGTCACTGGGCCTCGCCACTACTCTACGCGCCTGGTGGAGCCTGTCTGTACGCCAGCGTACGCTAGATCGGCGCGTGCCCTGGCGGGCGTGAACCCGCCCGCTTCACGATCCCGGCTTCACGGATCCTGATGCTTCAGCACCAATGTACCCGTCTCATACTTTGCTGAGCTCCACGGCATCAGCACAGCAAAGTCCGCCTCGCGCGAGCAGCCGCTGAAGTCAATCGTGACTGTAGCACTCGCCGTTGAGGTTGGCGCGACATCACCCAGCGGCACTGGAAAAGTCGACGGAGTTTTCACTACTGGCCTGCAGCGCCGGCCGGCGACCTGGATCAACGAGAATCCGTCGATCTGGGTCGCAACCGCGCTTTCCGAGCTCGGGTTGGTAGCCTTGATGGTCCAGACACGCGCATTCAGCGGACCGGTCCGACTCACCAACGCGAATGACAGGCCGAAACCCGGCAACTGCGTCGGATCTACAATGCCCCAGTAAGCAGGCTTGGCCTGCAAACGGGTGTCGAATGGCAAGGGCAGATCGAGTCGGTGGACGGGGAAGTTGCTGAGCCACGTATTGTCATCGGCCAGGCCCCAGAACGTCACCGCATCGAGCTTACCCTTCAGCTTGCGGAAGACGTGGAAATACCTTTCATGCAACCACCCTTGCTGCGCAATGAGGGACTGGGGCACCGAGCCGCCGTTGGCTCCATAGTTTGAGGTGTTGTCACCGGCCAGATACACACTGACATCCAGCTCGGTGACCTGCTGGTGCAGGCGCGGAAACAGCAGATGCAGCAGCTCGATGGCTGCAAACATCGACTCGGGTGACGGATTGTCGATGTGGTTGTGCATTTCATGGCCGACGCCATCGAGCGGAACGCCGCGCTCTCGCAAGCGCGCCACGACCTTGACCAGGCACTTCAGGCGATTCGGGTCTGTAGTGCTGAAATCATTGATGTACAACTGGGTACCGGGTGGCGCGAACTGGCGCGCGGCCCGCAAGGCGATTTCCAGATAACCCGCTCCCAATACCTGATAGAACGGACCGTGCGACAGGCAGTCCGATTGATTCGGATCGAGGGGCTCGTTCACCACGTCCCATACGTAGATGGCACTGCCGAAGTGCTGCACCTCGTTCATGATGTGATTCTGTATGCGTTGCGTCAGCAGGCTGACGTCCGCCGGATTCGCTGCTGAGAGCGGCGTTACGCCGTCGGCCTCGCGGAACACCCAGGCCGGAGTCTGCGAGCCGTTTGCCCACACCAGGTTGTGCCCGCGCACCAGCATGTTATGCGACTTCGCAAAGCTGACTTGGGTATCCGCGGTGGTGAAGGTAAATTGCCCCTCCTGCGGCTCGATCGCATCCCACTTCATATCGTTGCCGGACACGAGACTGTTGAAGTGCTTGGTCAGAAGCTGCGCATGCGGGCCGGTCAGATCGCTCGAATCCACTTCCGCGCCGACCGGGAAGAAATTCTGCAAAGTCTGGTAGATGGACGGAATGTCCGTCTGGATCTGCACCGGGGGTATGAATGTCAGCTGGAAATCGTCAATGTAGAAGCCCTGGGTGCCGCTGTTCGACTCGACATACAGGAAGGCCTGGCCCGGATCATATGCAAAAGCCATCGAGTAGATCGGAATGGACAATTGCACCCAGGTATCCAATGGCACTGGCGTGTTACCTATCACGGTATGGAAGCTCGTGGTACCGGCGAGCGTGGTCTGCAAACTCACGCGTAGCGTGTCAGCCTGTGTTGCAGACGGAGCCAGCTTCACCCAAACACTGATCGCGTACTGCGATCCGTTGTACATTTTGTTGCTGACACTGATTTGCGGTCCATCAAATGCCGCCACGCGATTCGTGGTCAGGAGGCTGTGCGAACCGCCGTGAGCATCCGCAGCCGAATTCGCAAGCGCGGCGCCGGCGCGCGAGCTCCATCCATCAAGGGCGCCGTCTTCGAAATCGGTGCCGATACCGGAGTTATCCTGCGGTCCGCCAGGCGGTCCGGAGATCTGGTTGATTACGACGTCGTCAAGGTAAAAGGACTGTGCCGTGGTAGTGCCGATGAGCTGCGCGTAAAGCAGCAAGGTGGTTGCCGTGGTGCTGACGGTATACGTTCCACCGACTTGCGCCCAGGCGGAGTCCGATACCGGCACCTGGAAAGCCCCGATCGTGTCAAAGCAGGTTCCGCCGGAACATCCGGGGTCGTCGCGACGCATCGTTAGATTCGCGTTCGTCGCCGTCTCACCGGTGGTCAACATGACAAAGCCGGTGATCTGGTAGGTTGCGCCCGGCACCAGGTTGGTGAGCTGTAATTGGATTCCCGGCCCGCCCGCACCGCTGCTGTTGGTAGTGGTCAGCAGACTGTGAGTGCCACTATGGGCGACCGCGGTCGTCGCGGTGGGTGAGCTTGCGCCGTTGAAAGACGCCCAACCTTGCGCCGTTCCATCCTCAAAGCCGTATTGGCCAACGACTTGCGCGTTTGCCGGTCCGGCACATAGCAACGCGGTTAGAAGCACCAGGGCGGCAGTGAGCCGCCCCCAAACCGAAAGACAACGCGGTTGCGCCACTGAATGAGACATCGTGCTCTCCCCCTGATTCGCACGCTGAGCTACTCAGACGCCCGTCCGTGGTAGCGGTAACATAAATATCCCTCCGCGCGGGGTCTTGTCAAATGTTACTGCAGAGGCGCGCGTTCCCGGCTCGTGGCCTTCCAACTCCAACAGCCACGCCTTGGTCGGCAGGCCACCGGCAAATCCCGTGAGTTTTCCGGTGGATCCGACAACACGGTGACACGGAGCAATAATGGAAATGGGGTTTCTGCCATTGGCAGCGCCAACCGCGCGCACCGCCGCCGGGCTGCCGATCTGCTTGGCGATCTGCCCGTAGGAGCGAGTCTCGCCATACGGTATGGTCAGCAACGCATTCCAAACACGGCGCTGGAATTCCGTCCCTGCGAAATCGAGCTGCACGGTAAACGCCTGGCGCTTGCCGGCGAAATACTCGGCGAGCTGACGTTGCGTCTCCAGCAGCACAGGGTTGGTTTCGTCCTCCACGACATCGTCCAGGCGGACTCGCCCGGGACTATCGTCCTTCCAGAGGATAGCGGCCAGACCAACGTGGCTCGCGACCAGTTTGAGTGGACCTACGGGCGATTGGACCACTTTGCTGAAGTACCGTGCCATGTCGAGCTCTCCATTCAATTCCAGTGGGCACGCATGCTAACCATTTTCGGTCAATGTGCTGGCCATTTTCGGACAGCAAAGTCCGCGGATTTACATGTCCGAAAACGGCTATCGAGCACTTGCGGGCGGTCCTATACTGCCGTCATGACACAAGATCGAAAATCTCTCTACGCTGCCCTCACCGCACATGACTCCCGGTTTGATGGCGTCTTTTTCGTGGGTGTGACTTCGACCGGCATCTATTGCCGTCCGATCTGCCCCGTGAAAACACCGAAGGAAGTGAACTGCCTGTTCTTCGACAGCGCGCAGGAAGCGGAGCAAGCGCATTTCCGTCCTTGCCTGCGGTGCCGGCCCGAGCTTGCGCCGGGCAACGCGCCCGTCGATGACTCACAGCGGATTGCGCAGCTCATTGTTCAGCGCCTCGAGGACGGCACGATCGGCAGCGATGCTGGGCTCGAAGCGATTGCAGACCAGTTCGAGCTGAGCTCGCGCCAGATCCGCCGCATCGTCCAGAAGGAACTGGGAGTTCCACCCATCCAGTTGCTGCTGACGCGGCGATTGCTTCTGGCGAAGCAACTGCTCACCGAGACGACGCTGCCGGTCACGGAAATTGCGTTCGCGAGCGGATTTTCCAGTCTCCGGCGCTTCAACGATGCATTCAACTCCCGCTACGACCTGGCGCCGACCCATCTGCGCAAGAAGGCGAACGAGCAGTCAGCGGGCAATGACAACAAAGATACCTCCACGCTGCAACTCGCCTACCGGCCACCTTATGACTGGGACGGCATTCTCGACTTTCTCGCCAATCGCCAGCTCAAAGGTGTTGAATGGGTGACGGGCAGCTCATACGCGCGCACTGTTCATCTGGGCGATGCGCGTGGCTGGATCCGCGTGACGCAGCCGAAGAAAAAGAACTCGCTCATGATGGAATTCACCCACAGCCTCACGCCGGTGTTGCCGGCGCTCCTGACCCGGGTTCGCGATCTGTTCGACCTGAATGCGCGACCGGACCTCATATCGGGCCAGTTGAGCCGGGATCGGCGACTGGCGCCGCTGGTGAAACAAACACCGGGAATGCGCGTACCCGGCGCCTTCAATGGGTTTGAGCTCGGTCTGCGCGCAATCATTGGTCAACAGGTCACAGTGAAGGCTGCGACGACCCTCGGGTGTCGCTTTGCCGAGGCGTTTGGCGAGCCCATTGTTACGCCCTTCCCCGAGCTGTCGCGCCTGACACCGGCAGCGACGCGAGTCGCCAAAGCGAGTGTCGATGACATAGCGAAGCTCGGCATCGTCAGCATGCGCTCGCGAAGTATCATTGCGCTGGCGCAAGCGCAGGTTTCCGGAAAGATGGCGCTCGACGGCGGCGTCCATCACAAACCGGACGAGGCCATCCGGCAGATTGTCGAGCTGCCCGGCATCGGACCCTGGACAGCCCACTACATTGCCATGCGCGCGTTGCGCTGGCCGGATGCATTTCCGAAGGAGGACATTGCAATCCGCAACAACCTGGGAGGTTTGTCCGCGAAAGAGGCGGAAGAAATGTCCCAGGCGTGGCGACCGTGGCGCAGCTATGCGGTGATGCACATCTGGCGCAGTCTCGGTGGCAAAGCAGCACGACCGCCGACAGCCGCATGACAACCAACGGCCGGGAGCCTGGGCCGCACGACGAACCTAACTCGCGCGAGCGGTGATCCAGTCGATCAGGGCGCGGTTGACGGCCTCAGGTTGCTCCAGTGTTGATCCGTGACCGCATTCCGGCACCACGACGAGCCGGGCGCCGGGAATGGCGGCAGCGATTTCCGCGGATCGATCCGGCGGCGTGAGACGATCACTGTCGCCAACCAGGACGAGCGTGGGCACGCGAATGGCCGCCAGGCTGGGTCGCGAGTCGATCCGCCCGATGATGGCCTCCTCCTGGCGCGCAAACCCTGCGATCCCGACCGCCAGGCCCATGCGCACATTGATTGCGCGCAGAACCGGATCATCCCAGTGCTGCGGGTGCACGACCGCCTTCAAGACCTGCACCAGGAATGACTCGAAATCGCCGGTTCGCGCCTGGGCAACCCAGGCACGGCGCTGAGCGGTCTGCTCGGGCGTATCGGGGCGCGCCGAGGTGTCGAGCAGCGCCAGCTTGATCACTCGTTCCGGCGCCTGCCGCATGATCTCCAGACAGATGAGGCCGCCCATTGAAATACCGGCGAGCGCAAAGCGCGGCGGCGCCGCCGCGACAATCGCGGCAGCTATTGCCGCGATGGTGTCACCTTCCAGCGTTGAGGCGACGGTGACGGGACCGTGAGGCCACAGAGCTGCGATTTGCGGCCCGAACACTTCTGCCGAGCACAGCAGCCCGGGGACGAGAACTATGGGGGTCATGCGATCCTTCTCGAGATTCCCTGCCTCATAGTGCAGCACCGAGCATACACTTCACAGGCCAAGCGTCGCTACGGAGCTAAGCCTTAACAACAACCCGGGAGCGCCCATGCTGACGATTGGTCTAACGCTGCTGGTGACGCTGATTGTTGTTGTCCTGGCGCTGAACCTGCACACGCCGGAGAAGGAAATCAAGCACCAGGTGGAGCACTGCCACGCAATCCGGGACCCGCAATTCAGGCGGGAAATGGGCGCACTACTTGGCCCCGCCATCATTCCCGGCAACACCGTGCAAGCACTGCACAACGGCGCGGAGATTTTCCCGGCCATGCTTGCGGCGATCGCCGCGGCGCGGCACACCATCACCTTCGAGACCTACATCTACTGGTCCGGCCACGTGGGCGAGCAGTTCGCGGCCGCCCTGATCGAGCGCGCTCGCAACGGCGTCCGGGTTCACCTGATGTTGGATTGGCTCGGCAGCGAGAAAATCGCGCACGACCTGCTGCGCAGAATGAAACAGGCGAGCGTCGAGATCGTCCGCTACCACGCCCTGCATTGGTACTCCATCGGCCGGATCAACAATCGCACCCACCGTAAGGTGCTCATTATCGATGGCCAACTGGGGTTTACCGGGGGTGTTGGAATTGCCGATCAATGGAGCGGCCACGCGCAGGATCCGGACCACTGGCGCGACATCCATTTCCGCGTGACCGGGCCGGTCATCGGCCAGATGCAGGCCGCCTTCCTGGACAACTGGATCAAGACCACGGGCAACGTCTTGCACGGGGACGCGTATTTCCCCGATCTGGAGGAAACCGGCAGCCTGGTCATGCAGTTCTTCATGAGCTCCCCGGCGGGTGGCAGCTCGAGCATGCGCCTGATGTATCTGACCGCCATCACCGCAGCCGAACACTCCATTGACATCGCCGCAGCCTATTTCATACCGGACCCGCTGATGGCCGCAGAGCTCGTGAAGGCAAGGAAACGCGGCGTGCGGATCCGGGTGCTCGTCCCTGACAAGTACATAGACTCCCAAGTGGTGCGCACCATGGCCCGGCGGGAATGGGGCCCGCTCCTGGAGAGCGGCGTGCAGATTCATCAGTACGAATCCACCATGCTGCATACGAAGATGCTGATCTTCGACGGCTTCATGGTGTCGGTCGGATCCACGAACTTCGATACGCGCTCGTTCGAGCTGAATGACGAGGCCAGCCTCAATGTCTACGACGCGGATTTCGCGCAGCAAATGACGCAAGTCTTCGAGTCGGACCTGAAGATGGCGAGGCCATACGACCTCGAGCAATGGCGCAGCCGGCCTCTGGTGCAGAAAGCAGCCGAAGTAATCCTTCTGCCGATTCGCGGGCAGCTCTGAGCCGCCGGATGCTGCGCCGCATGATTCCCAAAGCGTATACCCAGTCACAAAAGGGGCGATGCCCCCACAGGTTCTGACCCTCTCCTGCCGAAAACCCTGGGGTGGCGGACGTGGTTTGATCCGGGGGTCGGCTCCATATGGTGATGGTTTGGCTATCGGTGCTACTGAGCGCCGCCTGTGGCATAGCCGCCGCTGTGCCCGTGCTGCGCCGGAGCGGGCGAATGGCTGGCGGCGTTGCCGGGCGCACGGTCGAGATCGCACTGGAATTGCCCGTTGAGCTGCAGGACCTGCCAGAGCCGCCGGTGCTGCAAGCGGCCCCGATACAGCTTCTGGACCGCAGCGAAATCTTCAAGCAGTTGACGCAGCTTTCGCTGGGAGTTCGTGAGCTCGGCCACGCCATGCCCGAGCACGACAAAATCGTTGCAGCAGCACTAGCCGCAATAGGTGACGCGGCCACACAAGGAAAATACGCCCCGCGGCGTCCAAACCTGCTACCGCAACTGATGCGCGTAGTCAGCGACGAGGATTCCTCCAGGCGCGAGTTGGTTGCCCTCATCGCCCGCGACCCGGCGCTGGTGGGTAGTTTGTTGAAGATGGCGAACAGCGTCTTCTATCGCGTCACGCGCAGCCCGATTGAAACAATCGAGCGCGCAGTCGTCATGCTGGGAAGCGACGGCCTGCGCTCGCTCATCGCAACAGCGCTCGTGCAGCCGATTTTCGAAGTCTCGATGGCGGGTGCGTTTCCACGCTTTCCGCAAGTTGTCTGGGAGCATGCTCTGCTATCCGCACATGCCGCGATCCCCCACGCGGCGCTGGTCGAACGCGTCGACCAGTTCGCTGCCGAGTTGCTCTGTCTGGTCAGCGGGCTGGCAGAGATCGTGCTTTTCCGTGCAGCGATGGACCACTACGCGAGCACCTCGAAGAAGAAGCAACCATCTGCGGCTGTGATGGCTTCTTTGTTGGCGTCACAGTCTGCGACTTTTGCATGGCACATTGGTGCCAGCTGGGAGCTGTCAGAGCTCATGTTGGCTGCGCTCGAGGAGCAGATGGTCGAGTCGGAGCCGACCACGCCGCTTGGCCGGTCGTTACGCTTTGGCCGCTGCGCAGGCGCGCTCGCCGTGTTGCGCACCAACTCCGTCATTGATGATAAGACGGCGAGACTGTCTCTGCCGGATGCCGGGATGTCCCCCGCGCATCTGCAGTGCATGTGGCGGCGGCTGTTGGATAAGCCCGAGGAGTCAAACGCCACCGGCAGAAGGGTATCCCGGAAATAACGCTCCGCTCAATGCGGGCGGCGCTCAATGCGGGCGGCGCTCAATGCGGGCGGCGCTCAATGCGGGCGGCGCTCACCTGCCGCTCAGCCCGAAGACGCGGCGGGCATTGGTGTAGTAGATCTTGTCCATGACCGGCTTGGGCAGCGCAAGCCCCACGACATCGGCCTTGATGGCATCGATGTGTTGCGTTGTCGATGTGGCCAGGTAGGTCCAGTCGGAACGCCAGAAGGCATCAGCCTCATTTGAAAACTGCGCCAGGTCCATTGGCGGATTCTGTGCACGCTCGGTGGCGCTGGGCGGATTTTCAGTCAGGTCGGAGCCGTACAGGATGCGGTCCTGGTACTTGAGCAAAAAACGCCGCACCTTCGCCCGGTCGATGTTGGATTGATACTGAACCTGGGTCATGCGGGCCGCCATGTCGACCGTCGCGTTGGGATAGGCGTCCAGGAATTGCGCCAGCCGGTCCACACTCCATTCGAGACTGCCCAGGTGCGCGCCGACAAATTTGAGCTTGGGGTGTCGCGCCACGAAGCGATCGCGGGCGCCGATCAAAGTCTCATAGCTCGGTTGGTCCGGATGCAGATACATGTGGTATTCGGGATGCTCGCGAAAATAGCTCCGGTCGTTTTCCGTGGTCATGGCCTCGAGCGGCAACCAGCAGTTTTTCGGCTCTGCCTGGTGGGCAATCAGCGGGATCCCCCGCTCTTCGAGATGTTTCATCACCCCATCGAAGCCCGGATCGTCGAGCAGAATGAGGTGACCCTGCGCATCCTTTTCGACCATGCCGATGTTCTTCCACACCTTGACGCCAAGGGCACCCCGCGCAACCTCGGCGTCAATCTGCCGGATGGTGTCCGCCGTCCAGTTGGGTTGCCCGAACCCTTTCATGGAAAAGCTCGTAATGAAGTGGAAGCGCTGGGGATTGGCAGCCTGGTGGGCATGAGCTACCTGCGCTTGTGCCGCCAGGGAGGGGAAGTCCGGGTAGTCCACATTGATTGACAGGATCTCGAATCCGTCCTGGGTGGCCACATCCACAAAGCGCTGATCAGGAGTATTCGCATGCACATGCGAGTCGAATTTCCTGACGTGCGTAAAATCGGCCGTTGTATAGGTTTGTTCGGCGTGCGCCGCGCTCGCGGCCACGAACATGGAACATACGATAGCCGCGACTTTGAACCACCGCTGAATCATTGTCCTGGCGCCCACGGGTAAATCGAAACGCCTTGCACCACGCGATTGACCGTACCTTTTGCATTGGGCACGTCCGGTCGTAAACCCAACGAGAGAGACCGCAAAAACGCCAGAATTTGAGCGAAAACCACGTAAGGAAAACATAGCTCCAGATCCGAAGCTGCGGTCGCACTCGAGACGACAATTGAGTCCGCGTTGCTGTGAGCGCTGTTGATGGACTCCCCTGTCAACGCGACCACGCGCCCGGCGACGCGATCCGCACGCAGCTCGTTGAGTACATCGAGCTCATAGCGGCGAGTGTAGGGATTGTTGGAAAGGAACATCACGACCAGCGTCTTGTCATTGAGAATGGTTTTCGGTCCATGGCGAAAGCCCAGGGGAGTTTCCGCCAGGGCGACAATCCTGCCGTCACTCAGCTCCAGCATCTTGAGCGCAGCCTCCCGCGCCAGCCCTTTACATTCGTTGCTGCCGAGGTAGACCACGCGCTCAAATCCCGAGCGCGCCAGGCCCCCAATGAGTGCAAATCGGCCTTCCAGCATTTCGGTGGCCCACTGGGCCAGCGCGACGGGTCGATCCGCGGCGGACACAATCAGATCGAACGTCAGGGCAGCGACCAGCAACATACCGGTGAAACTCGACGTCATCGCAAATCCGCGATCGTTGGTTTCGTCCGGGAGTAGCACAACCTGTGTGTTGTGCCGGTTCTGTCCTTGTCGGTAGAGCGCGCCCGCGGGATTACAAGTGACAATCAGGTGGTGGCACTGCTGCGTGACCTGTTCAACGAGCGGCAGCGCGGCAATGCTTTCCGGGCTGTTGCCCGACCGCGCGAATGAGACCAACAGGGTGGGAGCCGCCGGCGTGAGCCAGCTTTCCGGGGAAGCGACCAGATCGGTGGTTGCCACTGCATCCACCCGCCGGCCCAACCGACGGGACAATGCGGGCGCCAGGCAATCCCCGACAAAGGACGACGTGCCGGCGCCGGTCAAGACGATTCGCAGCTCCGCGCGGCTCAATAGCGGACCGAGAAAGCCACGCACCGCATCGGCATTGCTGCCAATGGCACTCTGCAACCGAGGCCACACTGCGGGTTGCTGCGTGATCTCACGCGCGGTCCAGTAGCCGCCGGACTTTTCGAGATCTTCCTGCGACTTTCCTAGATAAACCATGCTCAGAACCGGTAGGAGATACCTGCCACGTACGTGCGACCATACGCGCTATAGCCGGCGCCTACACCACTCGCGGATTGTCCGACCGCCTGACCCGGGGCCCACGGCAGCAGCGGATTGCCGTTGAGGTAGGTTCGCGCAATCGAATTCGTAAGATTCTTGCCCTCGACGTATACCTCGAAGCCTCTGAGGAACTTGAAGTGCGCGCTGGCCGTGAGCCAGTCGAAACCGTCAGAGATGGCTGGCCAACCAGGAACCTCGGTGCATTGCGAACAAGAGTAGGTGTAGCTCGAAGTGTGGTCCCAGGTGACATCCGCGTTGAACGGACCCTTGTCGTAGATCAGGCTGACCGAAACGGTCGTCGGCGGTACCGCGTTGACTGGACCGCTGGAGTTGCCGAACTGATCGTAGCCCTTGCTCCATGTGTGCGTGTACTGCAAGTGCGTGCCGAGACCGTTCTCCAGGAAGTGCTGCCAAGTCAGCTCGACACCGGTAAAGGTGCTCTTCGTGCCGTTGGCCGGCGAGCTGACGGTCCATAGAAACGGGGTTCCCGGTACGGTTCCGGGCGGTCCGCCCACGTATTGCACGGTGCCGAGATCGACGTCCGGCGTAACGCCCGTGTAGATGTCATCTGTGATTTTCTTGCCGAACAGGGCTGCGCTGAACGCCGAATGCGCCTGGTAATACCATTCCAGGGACAGATCCGCCTGCCACGCCTTGATGGGCTTCAGGCCGACCGTGCCGCTGTAGTACAGCTGCGGCTCGCCGTTGAGCGCGTTGTTGGTCGAGTTCGGTGCCAATTGATTGAGATTCGGTCGCGACAGCGTCTTGGCGACGGCCGCACGGAACTGCAGCCGCTCGGGCAACACCCAGTAACTGAAGTTGGCGGACGGCAAGGGTATCGTGTAGGAGCCATGTGACGTGGCAGCCTCGTTGGGAGAATACTGCACGTTCCAGGTTTGCGTCGAATTCGCGGTTGTTGGTGTCCACAACGAGATGGGCACGGCCTGGGCATAAGCGGCATCGGTCGTCGTGTGCACCACGCGAACACCCAAATTCCCCGACCAGTCATTGCCTGAGAACTCTCCCTCCACATAGAAAGAAGTTGTCTTCTCGGTCACGGCATAGGAGTTGGAGGGATTGGGCTGCGGCAGGGTGCTCGCAAAATCGAATGGCGTGGGAGTACCCGAGCAGTCCGTGGGATAGACGTTGCAATAGAACGGGTTCGGCTGACCATCCAGGCTCTTCAGAAACTGCAGCAACTGTCCCGAATTCAATGCCGGCAAGGTCGTGGGGAATGAGCCGCCGGCGCCTTGCATGAAATTGGGCGGCCTGATGAAGGAGACCACGTTGAAACCCTGCGAGGCAAACGAGTAGGGATTGCATTGGATGGGACAGCCGGCAGTCTGGTACAGCGTGCCGTACTGGCCGGAGCCGTTTGTCCAGTCGTTGCTGCTGTCGGTGCGATCCTTCTTGCGATCATTGTGGGCGACGCCGAACAACAGGCGGTTGAAAGGTCCCAGCTCGGTATCGTACGAGCCGTCGAGGGCGAAGCTCGTGACCCGATCGTTGACCGAGAAGCCGTTGAGGCCGACATAGTGGGTGGACCAATATTTGTTGTCATTGAGGAAGCCGGAGTTCATCAATGCCGTATATGAACAGGCTCCGGCAGTGATTGTACTGGCGGTACCGCTGGGGCACGTCGTGAGCCCGAGCTGACTCGGAGGAATGTCGACACTCAAGTTGGGCAGACTGTGCGGAACGTCGGTCAGGGTCAGCGTGTCCTCTGCATACGGCGTGGCCGACACGAGGCCTGCTGTCACGAAGGTGTCCGCCCCGCCCTCGGGCCTGCTGGCCGTTGAGCGATACACATCGAGTCCCAGGGTCAATTTCGAAGTCGGCTTCCAGGTCGCTTTCAGTCCATAGAGCGCGGTATCGACATTGCGGTCGATGGTGTTGTTGACCATTTCCGGCTGGAAGTTGTTGACCGTGACGCCGGTGACCAACCCGTTGCTGATGGTCGGATTGAACCAGGTCGGATTGCCGTTCTGATCCGTGCTGTAGGGGAAGTAGTAGGACTCGTTGTAGCCCACCTGCGGATCCCGTAAGCGTGTCCACAGCCCGTCGGCAACCAGGCTGAACGCCGAGCTCGGACGCCATTCGAGGCTGCCGGACACCGCATCCCGCTTCTTTTCATCGTAGATCGAACCGAACGTGATACAGCAGGGTGTCACCGCAACCGGCACGGTTTCCCCGGTTCCATCAAACGGATAGGTGGTCGGACCGTAGATGTTCTGGTTGTAGGCGTTCAGCGAGTCGGTGCGGATCTTGTTGTCCGAATGGACCGCACCGAGGAGAAATCCCAGCGTGTCGTCCATGAAGGTGTCTTCACCGAAAGCCGAGTAGCGGGTGCCATGCAATTTGGACATTGAGTTGTAGTCGCCTTCGACATGAACTCCGCCGTGCAAGCCGGGGTGCTCGAACGGACTCGCCGTTCGCAGATTCACCGTGCCGCCGATGCTGCCTTCCAGTGCGGACGCTTGTGAGGACTTGAGCACGTCAGCGGCCGAAATGATCTCGGAGGGCAGTACGTCGAAGGCAAGGTCACGGCCATCGTCATCAGTCGCGAGAATACGGTTGTTGAGGGTGACAATGTTGTATTGCGGGCCGAGGCCCCGCACATTGACCTTTTGCCCTTCGCCACCGGTCGTGCGGGTAATCGTGATGCCCGATAGGTGCTGCAGCGAGTCAGCAACGTCAGAGTCGGGGAAGCGGCCGAGCTCGGAGGCACTGATTGAATCCAGGACCACCGTAGCGTTTTTCTTTACATCGAGCGCCTTCTCGAGACTGGCACGCAGTCCCGTGACGACCACTTCTTCCAATTGTTGAGGCGGTGATGCATTCGCGGCGGCGGGGGCCGCTGGCGCCGGCGAGTCTGCAGCCGGCGTCGATGCGGTTTCCGCGGCGGCCATTACCGCGCTTGCGCCCAGGGCGGCAATGAAGAAGGTTGCGGTTGCGGACAATTTCACTCTGGCCACGCTGTTGCTCTCCCCGACTGACCCTGGTTGCACGAGTCGCGGCTGCCCCTGCCAAAACGCAAGTCATCGGCCGCAATTGACGCAGCTATGAAAGCGAATGACAGAAACACACCCCGAACGAACTTTCGTATTCTTGCGTTTTATATTACGTTTTAATTCGGTAGTGTCAAGAGGCGCTGTACGCAAATTCGGGTGACTTGTATGATGGCAACCACGCCGGGTGCGCCGATCCCGGGGTGAGGAATGGGGTAACTCTTGATCGAGGAAGCGCTGCAGCACACGCCGGGTCGTATCACCGAGCCCGGGCTGTTGGTCGGAGAGCGCCGCCACCGCATCGTGGACCTGCTGAATGAGCACGGGCGGGTGACCGTGGAAGATCTGGCGGGTCGCTTCGATACATCGGCAGTCACGATCCGCAACGACCTGGCGGCCCTCGAGGCCACGGGCATGTTGGAGCGAACCCACGGCGGCGCCCTGCTCCGCCGGGATGACGACGATCAGCCGATTGCAGTGAAGCGGACACTGCATCATGCGGAGAAGGTCCGAATCGCCAAGGTCGCCGCCAGCCTCGTCCGGGAGGGCGAGACGGTGATTCTCGATTCCGGCACCACGACAGCCGAGATTGCCAAACAGTTTCGCAAGCTGGAAGTGCGCTCCATCAACGTAATTACGAACGCGTTGAACGTCGCCACGCTGCTCGCGGACATCCCCGCGGTACGTCTGATCATGCCTGGCGGCATCCTGCGCCCCGAGTCCAACTCGCTTTCGGGTCACATGGCGGAAGCGGCTCTGGCCAACTTGCAGGCCGATCGCCTGTTCCTGGGCGCCGACGGGTTGGATCCCGATCGTGGGGTGATGACCCCTCACCTGCAGGAAGCGCATCTCAACGCAAAAATGATCGCGATCTCACGGCAAGTGATTGCCGTGGCCGATTCCTCCAAGTTGATGCGCAGAAACATTTCGCTCATTGCCCGAGTCGAGCAGCTGCACATGCTGATCACGGACAGCGGTGCGGACCCCGCCGTGGTCGAGGAACTGCAGCGCCGGGGCGTCGAGGTGCGGCTCGCCTGAGGGGCCGAAGGGCTTGAGGGCTTGAGGGCTTGAGGGCTTGAGGGCTTGAGGGCTTGCGCGCCGGAGCGCGTGAGCGGCCCCGAGGCACACAACGGATGGGGCACGAACCTTGCTTCGATCTTTCCCACTCAAGCAAACAGGAGCGGGACGATGCAGAAGCAGCCGCAGGCCGAGCCGGCCATGCAGAAATTGGCCGATCTGATTGACGCAGCCAGCATTGCAATGCTGACCACCGAGGACTCGGACGGAGCGCTGCGCAGCAGGCCGCTGGCTACCTTGCAGATGGATTCGGCCGGAAAGCTATGGTTCTTCACGGCGCTCTCCTCCGGCAAGGTGAGCGAGATCGACCAACATCGCAAAGTGAACCTGAGTTACGCGCACGTTGGCAAACAGGACTACGTGTCCATCTCCGGCCACGCGCGGTTGTTCCGCGACCCGGAGAAAATGCAGGAGTTATGGACACCGTGGATCGAGCCCTGGTTCCCGGAGGGCCTCAATGATCCGGACCTGGGCCTGCTCGAAGTGACAGTGGATGAGGCCGAGTACTGGGATGCGCCGGCGAGCCGGACCCAGCGGTTATTCGGGCTCGCAAAGGCACTGTCCACGGGCAAGACGGACCAACTCGGCGAGCATGCCAAGGTTCATCCGCAACAGTGAGCCGCCAAGCAATGCGCCGCTCAGGCTCCGAATTGCTCCCGCAAGCGCAGCTTGTCGATCTTGCCTGTCAATCCCAGCGGCATTTTCTGCAGGCGGATCACTGCATCGGGTATCCACCACCGGGCGACCAATCCTTCCAGCGCTCCGAGCAGCGCCTCATCGCTGATCGTCTGTTGGTCGCGCAACTCCACCAGGAGAATCGGGCGCTCACCCCATTTCGGATCGGGGCGGGCAATCACGGCGGCCAGGGAGATCTCAGGCAACTGGCCGATGATGGCCTCGATCTCGGCGGGATTGATCCACTCGCCACCGGACTTGATCAAATCCTTGGCCCGCCCGGTGATGATCAGGTTGCCGTCCAGGTCAATCCGCGCAAGATCACCGGTGTTGAACCATCCGTTGGAATCAATCGCCGGGCGCGACTCACCGAAGTAGCATTCGATCACACTCGCACCCCGCACTCGTAGTTGCCCTTCGACGTTGCGCTGCTCGGGCAGCGGATGCCCCCCAGCGTCGGTCAGCAGAAGGTCCACACCCACAGCCGGTCGACCCGAAACCGCGGCCAATCGATGTGGGTCACCCGGAGCGGAAATCGTTCCAGATGGCGACAGCTCGGTCATACCCCAGCTCGTTTGGACTGACACACCCAAACGTCGTTCAATGCGCTCCATGAGCGCCGGCGGCAAGGCCGCGCCGCCCACCACGATCCGCTCGAGCGAAGGCAGCTCACCACCAGTTGCATCAAGGTGATCCACGAGCCCGAGCCACACAGTTGGCACTCCCACGGCAATTGTCACTTCTTCGGCGGCAATCAACTGCGCGAGGTGGGCTCCGTCAGCGTGACGACCGGGTAAAACCAACTTCGCGCCGACCGCAGGGATTGCAAACGGTAATCCCCAGGCATTCGCGTGAAACATCGGCACTACAGTCAGCACGCTGTCGGCGGCCGCAAAGCCCATTGCATCCTTTTGAAGGCAGCGCAGCGTATGCAGGAAGCTTGATCGGTGTGTGTAGGTAACACCCTTCGGCGCGCCGGTCGTTCCGGAGGTGAAGCACAGACTTGATGGCGCTCGCTCGTCGAAACCACCCCAGACCGCCGGACTGTGCGCGGCGGCCATCAACTCCTCGAGCGCGAGCACGACCGGCCGGTCACGATTGCCCTTCCAGTCATCCACGGACCCATCGACGATCAGGACATGTGTGATCGCGGGCGTGCGGTCGACGATTTGCTGTGCCAGAGCCGCAAGATCAGCGCTCGCAATGATGCAGCGGCACTGCGATTGCGCCAGCATCGAGGCAATCTGTGCCACGGTCAATCGCGGATTGAGCGTGTGACAGACCGCGCCGATGCCCATGATTGCATACCATGTCTCAACATGCGCCTGCGTGTTCCAGGCGAGCGTCGCGACGCGATCTCCAAAACCAACACCGAGGAGATCCCGCAGCAGGGTTGAGATGCGTTGGCTGCGGGTTTTCAGGTCCGCATAACCCACTCGATCGGTTTTGCCACCGTCCCGCCCTGTGACCACCTGCGCGCGCGGATGCCATTTCGCAGCGTGATCGAGAAACTTGTCGAGTGTGAGCGCAAATTCCTGCATGGTCCCGTCGATCATCGGCACGAATCCTCGCGGGCCGGGAGGATTGGCGAGGCCAGGCCGACGTTCCAATTCCACGCCTGGTCGGCACTCTTGCGACGTCGGCAGACGACCTCCTCCTGGAGCTCATACATACCCGCGAGAAGGTGCTGCGAGGGACGCGGAACATCCGTGAAGTCCATGTAGGTGGAGCTTGATCCATAGGCGGACCACTCCGGCTCATTGGCGGCGTGCGGCGTACCGGTACGGGCAAAGCTGCTCCAGTAGCCGATGATGGCCTCCGACAACTTTCTTTCTTGCGCAGTTGCTGGAATCTTCGGCCAACGAGGTGGCACGGTGTCGAGCGTGCCAAACACAAAAGGCAGTTCGCTCGCGTGGAAGGCGTGCAGACCGGCGGCGTCGGCTTCCGGGTAACCGTGATCGAACAGATACAGAAAGGCCTTTTGACCCAGCGCAGTCTGCTTTTTGACGAGCCGCTCCGCAGTCCAGCCGTACAAAGCGTCGCGTGTCGTCGCCAAAATGCTCTCACTCAGATTGGCGCTCGGATAATGGCGCAGGAACTCGTCGGCCAGATCACGATAACGCTCACGAATGACCCGCTCATACTCAACTGTAGTTGCGGGGACAGGCGGAGCGAGCACCCGCAATGAGCGGATCTCGCCGCTGTTGAAGCCAGCAAGCAGCGGCACAGGCGCTTGTTCGCCCGAGTCAAACACGTCCACGAGCTGGCGGGGCAGGACTCGGCCATCAATCGTTCCGAAGGGGGCGTAGTTGATCGCAGCCGCTGCATCAGCCAACGCTTGCGCACCCATCGCTCGCAGAGCGCCAACATCGGGTGCATGGAGTTGGGCGCCCACGTACGAGCCGATTTCCTCGGCAGCGAACTCACCGAATTTGCGCTGCTTCAACTCCGGCGTGGAGATCATGTAGGCGCTCTGCGAGATCGCCTTCGAGAACAGCCCGCGCGCGTCGGGTGCCGCCATCAGGTACATGACACTCAAAGCCCCGGCCGACTCTCCCGCGATCGTGACCTTGGACGGATCGCCGCCGAAAGCGTGGATGTTGCGTTGGACCCAACGCAGCGCTTCGATCTGATCCAGCAGGCCATAGTTACCTGACACGCCGAGCGGCGACTCCGCGCTGAGTCCGGGATGAGCCAGGTAACCGAAGATGCCCAGACGATAGTTGATGGAAACCACGACAATGCCCTGCGCGGCCAACCGGGCACCGTCGTAGAACGACTCCTTGCTCGATCCCGATCTCAGGGCGCCGCCATGGATCCAGACAAAAACCGCCGCATCGTGGGCGTCGGCCGGCGCCCAGACGTTCAGTGTCAGGCAGTCTTCGCTCGTAACTCCCAGATCCTCACCGTAAATACTGACGGCTCGTACCGTGGGCTGAACGCATGCGGGCCCGAACTCTGAAGTCTCTTTGACACCTTGCCATGGCGGCAACGGCTTGGGCGGCAGCCAGCGGGCCGGACCAACGGGTGGCAGCGCATAGGGGATGCCCTTGAAAACTCGCAGGTCGCCCTGCCTGCGGCCCTCGACCGTGCCGGCCGGGGCTTTCACAGTGGGGCGGTGTTGCTCAGGTTGTGTAGTTTTCATGGTTGAGCTGCGTTCCGCGCAGGACGACGACGAGAGGGCCAGGAAGGCGGCGGCCGCAAGCCACGCGCCACGGCGAAAATCCAACAGGATGGTCACACTGTCTCTCCCTGCTCTCCTTTGAGCACCCGCGCCAACCATAGGAACAACAGGATGGCCAGCAGGTAGAACGGCACGAGCGTGTAGAGAGCGAGCTGCAGTGAGTGGTCAGGATGGCTCGTGCGGAAAAAATCGCTTGCCGCGCCCACGTAGGTGGGGCCGAGGCCCAGTCCGATGAAATTCATGATCAGCAACAGCAACGCGCCGGACATGACGCGCTGCTCCGGTCTGACTTCTTCCTGGACGAGCGCGACGGACGCGGACAGGTAGAAATAGTTGAAAAATGTCGGCCCCGACAGCAGCAGCACGGCCAAAGGCCATGAGGGCGCCCAAACGAAAGCAAGATAGAACGGGATTGCCAGGACGAGCGCCATGGCAGGAATCAGTGCATAGGCTTGCTTCGCGCGTCGTGTGAAGCGGTCGACCAAGCGCCCGGAGACGTAAATGCCCCCGGTCATGGCCACACCCACTACGAGCGCGTAATAGACAGCAATCTGATCGAGCGTCATGCCCTTTTCGCGCATGAGAAACAGAGTGGTGAAGTTGCCCAGACCGTAGGTGATGAACTGGGCCGCGCCGCTGCCGAGAGCCGCAAGCACGAGAGCGGGCCGCGTAAAGAACATCGCCAACGTCTGCCAGAAGCCCGCTTTGCTCGCGGTTGCCGGGTCCTGTATGCGATCGAGACGCCCGCGCTGGGGCTCGCGCACGAATAGCATGACGGCGAGCGCCGTGAGCAGACCGATCGCGCCGAGCGCGATGAAGGCGAGGCGCCAGCTGAACGAAGCGGCAATTGACGCGCCAAACGCGACTCCCAACGCCGCGCCGACGGGTGGCCCGAGGTTGTAGATTCCGAGCGCTGTACCGCGGCGTCCTGAGGGGAAATAGTCGGAGATGATGGCGTAGGAAGGCGGGACGCCGCCGGCTTCACCGAAGCCGACCGTCATGCGGGCAACAACCAGTTGCGGATAGCTCCTGGCAAGTCCGCAGGCAATCGTCGCCGCACTCCAGATGGCACACGCAATCGACAGCACGGCGACCCTGTTGGTCCGGTCGGCCAGCCAACCGACGGGAATGGCAATGAAGCAATAGAAACACGCGAAATACAGGCCACCGATCAGGCCCAGCTCACTGTCGGTGAGGTGCAGCGAGTCCTGGATGGGCTTGGCGAGAATGGCCAGCAATTGCCGATCCAGAAAGTTCAGCACATAGACGAACCACAGCATGCCCAGTACGAGCGCCGCTCGTGCGTCCGGTCGCAAGTCCCGCAGCGAGTCCGGGAGCGCGGAATTCGCGGTCGACAACTGTGGCCTCCCCCCTCATGAAGCGTGGTCTGGCGACCGACGCGAAGCTCCGATAGTGCAATCGCCCATCCGGCGCGTCAATATACATTCGCTTGTGTGTGAATATGTGCAAACGGGCCTTGAAGCGAGTATTTGACGGCGCGCGCCATATTGATCACACTCATTCACACGAGAATTAGCATCTGGGTCGCACTTGAGAGGGGGGTGGTGATCATGACATTTGCGTTCCGCGGTGTATCCGGCGCTGCAATTTTGATCGGCCTGACAGGCGCCGCGCTGCCGGCCTGGGGCCAGCAAGCAACCGGCGGCACGAAGGTCGCCGCAGTGAGTGACAGCGCTGTGGATGAAGTCGTAGTCACCGGCTCACTCATCCGCGGCACGCCGGTGGATGCGGCGCTTCCCGTTGAAGTCTACTCACAGGAAGAGTTGGAAAAACGCGGCTCGCCCACCGCCCTGGACTTCGCCAAGAGCCTGACCATCTCGGGCCCGACCACGGGTGAGTCCTATTACTTCGGCGGCCCGACATTTACCGGCTCCGTCAATTACAACCTGCGGGGCCTGGGCGCCGACAAGACGCTCATCCTGCTCAATGGCCGCCGCACGGATGTAAACACCTCGAACGTTCCCTCGATCGCGCTGTCTCGCACGGAAATCCTCAAGGACGGCGCGGCCGTGACTTATGGCGCCGATGCGACCGGCGGCGTTGTCAACTTCATTACCCGCGATCACTTTACCGGTATCGACGTCAACTCCAACTATAAGTACATACACGGGTCCAATGGCGACTACTCCCTGGGTATTCTCGGAGGTATCGGCCATGACCGCGTGAATTTCATGATGTCGGCCGAGTGGGAGCACCGCTCCCGGCTGCACACGCTGGATCGAGACTTCACGCACGCATCGCTCGACCCGACAAAACCCGGATATAACCCCGCCCCGTGGTCGACATTCTCGAACCTGGCTGGATGGCTGCCGCGCGGTGCGTTGCCGGCGGTGCCGAGCGCAACGGCGAACGGCGAATTCGGGGCGCCGGTCGGCGGTATCGTCTCCGACTTCACGCCGTCCACCTGCGCCGCAGTGGGTGGCCGCTATGACAACAACTTCACCTGCGCCTACAACTATATCCCCTACTACAACCTGGTTGAAAACCAGGACATCTATCGTACGTATGCCCAACTGAACGCGACCCTCAGCGACCACACGAAGTTGCATCTCGAGACCTCGTACGGCTATGTCAGAGTGCCGGAAGTGTTCGGCTCACCCGCGCAACCGATGATCCGTGGGCCGGCCATGGCGACGGGCTCGACCTTCCAGTTCTATGTGCCGAGCACCAACCCGTATGCCGCCCAGTTCGCCGCCATGAACGGCATCACCGGCGCGGCAGGCTTCACACCTGTCACCTATCGTCTGCTCGCCCACGGCGGCAACCTTGCCCTGGGCAACGGCGACGGCTACGGAGTTCCGGACAAGCTCGACAACCGGGTCTGGCGGGTTTCGGCGGGCCTCAACGGCGAGTTGGGCGACTGGGCCGGCATTGCCAAGGACATCGGCTACGATTTCGCCGTCACTTACAACCAGTCGACCTCCTTCAACACGCACGCCGACACGATCGGCTTTCGCCTGCAGCAAGCGTTGAACGGCTTCGGCGGCCCGGACTGTCACGCGCCCGACCTCGATCCAGCGCGCTTCGGCACACAAAACCCAGGCGCGGCCGGCCAGAACGGTTGCCTGTGGTGGAACCCGTTCTCCACCTCGTTCGCCAACCAGCCGGTACGCGGCCTGGTAAACCCCAACTACATCTCCGGGGAGCAGAATTCGGCCGAATTGACCCGCTGGTTGTTCGATCCGCGCGCCACTGAAACCGTCAACTACAACATCACTGCCGACCTGGTGTTCAACGGCCGCTCGCCGTTGCACCTGCCCGGAGGAGATGTTGGTTGGGCGCTCGGCGGGCAGGCGCGCAGAATCCGCAGCCACGAGAACATTACGGACCCGCTTTACAACGGCAGCACGCCTTGCGAATGGCCGTCTGACTCCACCAGCGCGAACGGCGCAGGATCGCCCAACCTGCCGCCCACTCCGCTGGCCACGACAGATCCGAACTTCCGCGGCTGCACACCCGACAGCCCGGGTCCATTTGTGCTCTTCGCCCCCAACCCGGCGGACTACCTCGGCCGACACCAGTACTCGGTGTTCGGCGAACTGGAGATTCCGGTCATGGACCGGCTCAACTTCCAGGCCGCCGTCCGCCACGAGGCGTTCTCAGGCGGCCTGGCCGCCACGGTATACAAGCTCGCCGGCAAGTGGAGTGTCTGGGGGCCCCTCGCCTTCCGAGGCTCCTACAGCACCAACTATCAAACGCCGCCGCTCGGCGTGGTTCCCGGGTCCACCACCGTCAATGCCCGCACCTTTACCGCCGCGGCCAACAACTGGCTGGCGGCGCAGTTCATTACCGACTCCAACCTGAAGCCGGAAACGGCGCGCTCCTGGAACCTCGGTGCCATCTGGGACAGCCGGGGATTTGGCGCGGAGCACCGCTTCCGCCTGATCCTCGACTATTTCAACATCCGCACCCAGGATCAGATCGGTCAGATCGCGGACCCGAACCAGATCGCCAGCCTGGTCTTCAACGGCCCGGGCGGCACCACCACCACCTGCGATCCCAACGTGCAGCCGCTGCTCAACCGCATTGCCTTCAATGCCGGCTGCACTGTCGGAATGAGCGGTGTGGGCAGCTTTTCCGCCGTCTCCACTCGCTACGGCAACGGCCCCGGCCAGCGGACCAACGGCATCGACATCCAGACGACCTACGTCATGCTGGCAGGCCCGGGAGAACTGTCGCTGGACCTGACCGCAACCCGCGTACTCGAGCTGAAAACCGACCCCACGGAGCTCGACGGCGTGGTGGTCTCCACGGGGGATGACCGGCTCGGCACTCTGAACTTCGCGACGTTCGCGCAATCCGCCCCCAAGTGGCGGGCCAACCTGAACACCAACTACGCACTGAACCGCCACAACTTCCGCGTGGCTGTGAATTTCGTCTCGGCCGTGCGGGACGAACGGCCCGGGATCCAGTACGGCGAGAACGGCTCGAACTGGATCACGACCGACCTCATCTATCGATACGCGGTCAACGACAATCTCTGGGTCACGGGCGCGGTCGCGAACATCTTCGACCGCGATCCACCCGCCGCCCAGGAAGAGTTTGGTTACGACCCCTGGACAGCCGGCCCGTTGGGTCGCACCATCGAGGTTGGAGTCAAGCTGGCCTTGTAATGGCGTCACCCAGCGCTGGCCGTGGCTGGGCGGGCGGCGCCCTACGTTCGGTGGTAGGCTGCATGGCCGCAGCCGGCCTCCTTGCGGAAGATTGTGTTGATGCCGAAACGTCCCGCCAAAAAGAAAAAACCCCGTACCAAGGCCGAGCAACGCGCCGCCACTCTCGAGCAGATACTGGACGCCGCCGAGTACCTTTTCTCGAAGCACGGACTCAACGGGGTGACGCTTCGAGACGTGGCGTTGAAGGTGGGTGTTCACACGTCCCTGATGCATTACTACTTCGTCGACAAGCGGCGATTGTTCGAGGCGGTTTTTGCGCGCCGCGCCGGCACCACCAGTCGTCGTCGCCTCGACGCCCTGGACCAATACGAGCTCGATTGCAACGGTTCGCCCACGGTCGAAGGCGCCCTGCGCGCGTTCCTGGACACCGACCTGGACCTGTACATCAATGGCGGCGAAGGCTGGAAGAACTTCGCGGCCTTCGCCGCGCAGGTGAGCAACTCGGCGGAAGGCGCGGCCATGATGGACCTGCACTTCGATCCGGTGGTGCTCAAATTGATTGGCATCCTCAAGAAAGCCCTGCCGGCTTGCGCCAACGCCGACATTTTCTGGGGCTACGATTTCGTCACGGGGGCGCTCATGCACGTCCTGGGAAGAACCGGGCGCATCGACCGGCTCTCCGACGGGGCGTGCAAATCCGAGGATTTCGCCGCGGTGAAGGAACGGCTGGCGAGCTTCATGGCGGCGGGCTTCATCGCCCTGTGCGACAAGCCGGTCCGCGGCCGCCGAACATAATTCACTATTATGTGAATGAACATTGACAGCCGGACCGGTTTGGGCAATTTTGTGCGCCGCGAATTGCGAGGCGAAACACAATGACCGAGCTGCTGACCGGGCGTGTTGCGATTGTTACGGGGGCCGGAAAAGGCCTGGGACGCGCCCACGCGCATGCGCTCGCGCGCCATGGCGCCAGGGTCGTCGTCAACGATCTGGACGAGCACGCTGCAAGTGCGGTTTGCGCGGAAATCCAATCCTTCGGCGGCGACGCAGTCGCCAACTGCACAAGTGTGCAGGACATGGCTCGTATCGAGCAGATGGTTGCCGAGACGCTCGGCCGCTGGGGCCAGATCGACATCCTGGTCAATAACGCGGGTATTCTGCGCGACCGCACTTTCGCCAAGCTCGACCTGGCGGACTTTCAACTGGTGCTGGACATCCACTTGATGGGGTCGGTCCATTGCACGCGCGCGGTGTGGCCGCACATGCGGGACCGCGGCTACGGCCGCATCATCTTCACGACCTCCTCTTCGGGCTTGTATGGCAACTTCGGCCAGTCCGCCTACAGCGCGGCGAAGATGGGGTTGGTTGGCCTGATGCAAACACTGGCGCTCGAAGGAGAACGCCACGGCATCCACGTCAACTGCCTGGCGCCCAGTGCGGCAACTCAAATGACCGATAGTTTGTTCTCGCCGGAGGATCTGGCCGCCCTGGCAGCCGAGCGGGTGAGCCCCGCCGTGGTGGCCCTGGCCAGTGCCGCCGCTCCCACCAAGCGAATTGTGCTGGCCGGCGCGGGGAGCTTCGAACAGGCGCATATCACCATGACACAGGGCGTGTATCTCGGCGGCCACGCGGATCCGGCCGCGCAGCTGCTGGCCAACTGGGAACAACTGGCCGACCGCAGCGGCGAATTCGTGCCGACCACGGGGTTCGAGCAGTACCGGTTTGAAGTGGCGCGGGCCCGCAAGCCGTAATTGCATCGGGACTTTGTACTGCCGAGCCGCAGTGCAAAGTGATTCCGGCGGCCCGGGTGTCGGAGATTGGCTTCCTGCCCGCCCTGATCTGTGCACGTCTCGCGCGTGCAAAACAGTGTCAGCGTGGACTACACTCGCCCGCACAGCGGACTCAAGACCGGCCATTCCCGGCTTGGCCCGCAACACAATCAACTCAACAGACGGACGGCCGTAACTCTGCGACGCAAAGACAGATAAATTCCGCCGCAACAGTTGCGGGTCCTCCAGGGAGAATCGCGATGAAGATGCTCGTCATGATCGCGGCAACCGCCGCGGCGTTGTGCTGCGCGCAGGCGCCTGCCGCACCTGCCGGCACAGCAGTCAAGGTCCCGAAGATGCTGCTGGCAAAGCCGCTTGCCCGCAGCCGACCGTTTCACAATGCCCTCCTCAATCAAGGCGGTGATCCGGGTGACGACGATACCGCCATCGAGCTCGACCCGAGCTTGTCCGCACTATGTCAGTCGGTCATCGGACAGTTGAACAACTACCGGGACCCGCGCCCGAACGTCGACCAGATCAACAGCGACGCGCTGGTGCAGGCCGGCACGCAGTTAGGCTGCAACACCGCGCAGAATGAAACGACCATCGCCGTCAACCCGGCCAACCCGCGCAACCTGGTTGCCGGCACCAACGACTACCGCCTCTTCAATACCCGCGAGGGGCGCAACGATGGCTCCGGCTTCGCCTATACCAGCTTCGATGGTGGGCGCACCTGGAAGAATGTGTTGCTGCCGCATATCACGTTCATGAACGGCGCAACCGGCGCTCTATCAGACATGGATTCAGCCGGCGATCCGGCCATCGCGTTTGGGCCGCACAACACCGTCTACTACGCGAATCTCGTATTCAGCCGCCTGAACAACGGCAGCGGTGTCGTGGTCAGCAAGTCCAGGGATGGAGGTCTTACCTGGGGCGACCCCGTGATCGTCCATACGGACGGCGTCGATGCAAATGGCAATCCGCTCGATACGCCTTTCTTCAATGACAAGGAATGGATTACCGTCGATCAGCGAACCGGCACCGTCTATGTCACCTGGACTTTGTTCGGGGACACGGATTCGCCCATCCAGGTCTCCCGCTCCGATGATGAGGGCAAGACCTGGTCGGCGCCGGTTGCGGTCAATCCCGCATCGGCCTTCACACCCGGCGGCGTAACCTCTTTCAGCTCGGGCTCCAATCCACGAGTCAACCGCCGCGGTGATCTGTTCATAGCGTATGAGTCGGCCGTGTGCCAATCGCTCGCCTGCGATCAAGCCACTGATCACGATGCCGTAATCATTGCCGTATCCCACGACCACGGTCGGACGTTCACCAACCGGGAGGTCGCCGCGGATTTCGATTTCCCGTTCAATCCTGATGTGGGTCGCGACACGCTGACCGGCGAAAACTTCCGCATCAACAGCTTCCCGCAGTTGACCATCGATCCGCTCACCGATGCCCTGTTTGCGACCTGGGCGGATGACCGCAACGGCAAATACGACCCCAACACCGGTGCTTCCATCAAAACCAATGGCGATTCATTCGTGGTCGGCTCGTGGGATGGCGTGCACTGGTCGCGAACGATCCAGGTTGGTTCCGCAGCTGACGAGGTATATCCGGCGGTTGCCGCCATGGGCGGGAAGGTCGCTGTGACCTTTTACACCCGCACTTATGACCCGAAGGGAATCGGTCTCGACTATGCGTATGTCTCAGCCAGCGAATGGGACCTCGATGATCTGTCCCACAATCGCATACACCGCATAACCACACAGACATCCAACCCGCAGATCCAGTTCGTGGGCGTTGGAGCAGTCACCGGCGCAACCCTGCAGGGAGTATTCATCGGTGACTACACCGCCGCGGTTCTCGGCCTGGATGGAGTGCTGCATCCGTGTTGGACGGACTTCCGCGGCAAACCCGGCGTAACGTCCCCTAACCAGGACGCCTACACCGATGGGATCAGGCTCGCCTTCGATTGACCCCGCAGGGGTTGACGTTCGATACCCGGTAACAGTCGGGCGGGTTGCGATTTGATCGCAATCCGCCCGACAGTCACAGCTTGACGGACATTTCCAATCCCCCGTCGAATGGTAGTGTCTGGGTGATGAACCCGTTGCCCGGGTCTTCCAGAAAGGCAAACAGCTCACGGTAGTTTTCGCGGTGCCTGGCGGTGTTGTCCGCCACGACAACGGCGCCCTGGCGCAAGTGCCTGGCAACGAGCCTGATGGCCGGAGCGGCCATGGGTGTCCAGATGTCCAGCAACATGAAGTCCACCGGCCCCTCAATGACCTTCAGGGTCTCCCGCAAATCACCTTCGCGTAAATCGATGTAGGGAGAAAGCTCAGCCTCGGCGAAATGCGCGCGCGCAATCGCAGCCTTCGCCGCCTCATACTCAGTACCGATCACCGTACCACCCCCATTGTCACGAAGCGCCGCGGCCAGATAGAGCGTTGATACACCGTGGGATGTGCCAGCCTCGACGATGCGACGCGCCCCCAAAGCCCGGCAGATTGAGTAACAGAAGGTTGCCTTGTCACGCTCAAGGGCGACCAGCTTGTCGCTCCAGAACGGTCTGCCCGCGCCGAGCTCGTCCAGTGTTCCTACCGTGCTCCTGGCACCCTTATCCGCGAGATACGCCCGGGTGACTTCTTCCTGGGAGGTGCTTTGTGCATGCAGGCGGTCCAACAGGGCCATCAGTCGTTTGTCGTCGCGCAAGCTGTTCATCAGCGGTGACTCCACTGGTCCGGGGAACAAGGCGAGACTACAATGGCGCCTCATCGATGAGTCGCCAATGAACATCGCTCACACGCCACTTGAACGTCACGTCGTGACCCACGCACAGAGCTACCAGGCCGGGACTCAATTGGCGCTGCACGTACATCGCGAAGCCCAACTGCTGTTCTCCTCTTGCGGAGTCATGCAGGTGACCACGCCACATGGGCGCTGGTTGGTCCCACCACAGCGGGCGGTCTGGCTGCCGCCGCGTTTCGAACACGCGGTGGACGTGCTGGCCGACATCGAAATGCGCTCACTTTATTTTGCTCCTGAGTGGCTCGGGCACTGCGACGGGCTGCCGCGATTGGTTGGCGAGTTTGTTGTCGCGGTTCACCCCCTGCTGCGCTCCTTGATCCTGACACTCTTCGAAGACCCCAGGCCCGGCCGGCGCATCGACCTGTTGGCACAGTTGATTCTCTGCGAGCTGGAGGAGGCAACCGATGTGTCTACGTTCATATCCATGCCGGACGATCCACGTGCTCGTCACATCGCTCTGCAGATTCTCTCGGATCCCGCCAGTGAAAAAGACCTAGAGGATCTTGCCCGGGAAGCCGGGGTGTCGACGCGCACAGCCACCCGGTTGTTTCCGGCAGAAACTCAGCTAACGTTCAAGCAGTGGCGACAGCGCGCGCGAATCATGGCCGCTATTGAAATGATGGGCAGCCGTACCCACACCATCAAGCAACTGGCCGCACGGCTCGGGTTTTCGAGTGTTGCTGCATTCGCCCACGCCTTCGGCCAGATCGTGGGCATGACGCCAACGGCGTTTCGCAAGCAAAGCAATCCCGTATAGAGGTGCACTCATGTGCCGCAACATCAAAACGCTGTTCAACTTCGAGCCGCCGGCGACCGAGGAGGAAATCAAGGCTTCCTCGCTGCAGTTCGTGCGCAAGTTGAGTGGATTCAATCAACCGTCGAAGGCCAATCGCGAAGCATTCGATCGAGCCGTCGCGGAAGTCGCGGCGGCGGCACGAACTCTGATAGGGTCTCTGATCACTCAGGTTGAGCCACGCAACCGTGAGGTGGAAGCTGCCCGCGCAAAGGCCAGGTTCGCCGCGCGCGGAACCCGCGGCCGCGCATGACGACCGGGGCCCCACAACACGGTCAGGTTCGCGCAATCAGCGCAGCAAGTCGTCGCAATTGGTGCCGTTCCTGGCCACGCAACGGTTGTAGGCATCCCGTCGCTCCTGCTCACGCACCGAGTTGCCACGCGGCGTGTTGGAATTGACCGGGGCATTCAGAATGGCATCGCAATCTGTACGTCCCTGGTCACGGCAATGCTCGAACTCGGATCGACGGGTGTCGTCTCGAGAGGCGGCTACATTCATGCGGTGTTCAGGTGCCGCGCAGCCTGCCCCAACCAGCATCAACGCGGCCAAAGCAAGCGCCGCCCCCGACTTGTATTTGTTCATGTTCGCGCTCCTCCCGGCCAAGCCGGAATTGTTAACCATGCAGTAGGTTAAGCAATTGCTGTACCCGCCGGCTCCGATTACCGGCCGTGAGGAACCACCAAGGTAGCCTTACCCAACAGGTGTTCCTGGAGCGCATACACGACCATCGCCCCACTCGGATCAGGAGGTACGGACAACTCCGCGACTTTCAGCGCATACAGGGTGAAAACGTAACGATGGGGCTTGTCGCCCTTACCCGGACACGGACCATGGTATGCATCAGTACCCAAATCCGTGCGTCCCTGGTGAGCCCCAGGTGGTAACGCTTGGGTGTGCACAACGCCCGCGCCGGCCTGTAGTTCCACGGCATCCGCGGGAAGATTGAAGACGACCCAGTGCCACCAACCGGACGGAGTGTTGTGCTCGTCCATATCGAAGAGCGTGAGGACGTAGCTCAGAGTTCCCTTGGGCGCCCCGCTCCAACGCAGTGGAGGAGACTGGTTACCGCCGGTGCAGCCAAAATCATTGAGTAAGTATTTATTGGGAAACTTCGCTCCCAGCTCGGGATCCGCGCTCGCCAACACAAAGCCGGGCGCAGGAGCCGCGGCTTGTGGGTGCTGATAAGCCGTCCAGGCCTGATCGACCAGATAGTCATGGATCGATTCGGCATCGGCCCGTGACAGCACATCATCCCACCGCCCCATTCCCTTCGCCTGGTACGCCCCATTGAGGACAATGTCGTAGAACATCTGGTGCGTGGGCGCAGAAAGCCGTCGCAGATCCGGCAGCAGCCCGGTTCCGAACACATGACAACGTGCGCAGAACCGGTTGTACAACACTTCGCCGGCAGCAATTGAGCTGGCTGAGCCGGTGCGCGCCGGTGGCTGCGGAAACGGCTCTTCAGTTCGTTTCGACGGCTTCGGTACAACAGAGCCTCCGAGTTTGAACGCCACAATCCGCCCAGCGTTACCGTAAATCCGCGCTGCGCTATCGGCAGGAAACGGCATGAACAGCGTACCGCCACCATACCCGGCCATGACTGCGACATACTGTTCGCCGCGCACGCTGTAAGTCATGGGAGCGGCCATGATGGACGTGCCTACGTCGATGCGCTGCAGGAGATTGCCGCTGTCGGCTGCGTAAACATTCAAATTGCCGCTGGTATCACCGCGAATGACCAGGTTTCCTGCCGTGGATAATACGCCGCCATCCCAGATGCTTCCGGCCTTCTCCCACGCCACTCGGCCTGTCAACGGGTCAACAGCACGCAGCACGCCGCGCGACTGAACAGGATGAGTTACGCCTTTGTCCATTTCACCCATCGGCGGCATCGGCCCGAAAAGGCTCGCCAACCCTTGTGGGTCGTAGTCCTCCGGCATCACACCCACTACGTTGAAGTTTCCTTCGATCAACCCGGCGCGACTTTTTTCAGTATTGATGTACACCATCGCAGCGTCGATGACAGGGATGTACAGCAGGCCCGTTGCCGAGCTGTAAGACATGGGCTGCCAGCTATGGGCACCCGTCATCGCAGGAAAGATCAACTTCGGGCGTTGTGTGTAGTCCGCCAGTGGATTGCGGATCGGGCGCCCGGTTTTTGGATCGAGTCCCTTGGTCCAATTGACGAAGGCGAACGGGCGCGCCGACAACAACTCCCCGCTGGCGCGGTCGAGAACATAGACATAGCCATTTTTGGCCGCCTGGAGTAGCACCGGGCGCTTGGTGCCACCGATGTCCAGCGTCGTGAGTATCGTCTTCTGAGTTGCATCGTAGTCCCAGCCGTCGCCGGGAACTTCCTGGAAATGCCAGGCCAGCTCTCCTGATTCGGCGCGCACTGCCAATAGCGATGCCGTATAGAGTTGATCGCCGTGGGGCGTGTCCTTGCCAATGCGATAAGGCGAAGGATTGGCGGTGCCGAAGTAGATCAGGCGAAGCTGCGGATCGTACGACAGACCATCCCAGACCGATCCGCCGCCGCCAGTGGTCCAGTCGTAGTGCGCATCCCATGTGTCGATGGCCTGTCTGAGGTGCGGCTGGTCCTGCGCGCCCTGGGCAGGATCGCGGGGCACGGTGAAGAAGCGCCAACGGAATTTTCCGCTCGCCAGATCGAAGGCGGAGAGGTAGCCGCGCGCGCCTTTGAAGTCGGCGCCGCCGTTGCCGACGACTATTGTGTCACCGGCTATCAGGGGAGCTCCGGAGGCAAAGTAGTGAAAGTCTTTAGCGGAGCGGCCAGTCAGCGTGTCGGTTTTCCAGACTACCCGGCCGGTTGCTGCATCCAGCGCGTGCAGATAACCGTCGAGGGAAACAACATAGACTCTGCCCTGCCAGACGGCGACGCCCCGATTGACCACATCACAACACGCATAGCGGCCCCACTGGGCATCCACTCCAGGATCGTAGGTCCACAGCTCGCGCCCGGTCCCAGCATCCAGCGCATACACCCTGCCCCAATTTCCCGAAGTGTACATCGTGCCGTCAACGACAATAGGCGTCGCTTCGAGGCCGCGACTGGAATGCAATGCGTAGTCCCAAGCAAAGCCGAGTTGCTGCGCGTTGCCGGCATTGATTTGTTTCAGGTTGGAGTAATAGGCGCCCGACCCGTCGCCTCCGGTTGTGAGCCACTCACCGGGCTGGTCGGTCGCGTGCGCAGGCGGTGGCGGTCCCGAGGCGCTTCCGTTGGGGCGGCAGCCGGCCAGAGCAGCCAGCCCCAACGCGGTCACCATTGCCGCGTAGCCGAAATGGACTATCCCAGCTCTCACTGGAACGTCGATCGGAACTCGATTCCGATCGTGATGGGCCGATTCGTGACAATTCGCGGCCGGCCCGGCAGCTCTACCGCAATCGAGCGATTGTCAGCCAGATTGGCATGCTCATTCGTCAGGTTTTTACCAACGAGCGCCACCTCACTGTGACCAAACACCAAGGCGCAGCGTGCATCCAGCAGCGAATACGGTGATCGGGTGCGTGGGTCGAACGGATCGTTGTTGGCGCTCTTGCTCTCGCCTACATACGAATAAGTGAGGTTGTTGACCAGGCTGAACCGCGAGGTCAAGGGCATCGTATAGGTGGCCGAGCCGTTCGCAGTCCAATCGGGTACCTGGTAAACCCGGTCGCCCGGCTGTAAGGGCGACTCAGTACCGCCCGCCCCGGCCTTCGTAATCACCGCGTGTTGATAGCCGACACCGCCGGAAATATCGAGGCCGTGCAGCGGCCGCGCGTGTACTTCGAGCTCGGTGCCTTCGCTCTTGGCGGCACCCGCATTGGTGCGGAACTGAAATCCGCAGCCCAACAGGATCTGTTGTTGAATGTCCTTCCAATCGATATAGAACACGTCTGCGTTGACGGTCAGGCGGTTGTCGAACCACGCTGTTTTCGTACCAAGCTCGTAGTTCCACAGGCTGTCTGATTGATAACGGTGCGTCTGCTGAGTCGTCAATCCAAGAGCCGCAAGCTGCCCTGGGCATCCGAGTGCGTCCGCAGAAGGCACGGTCGGCACGAGGCCTCCCGGGCGGAATCCTTTGGCAGCCGTCGCGTAGACCATCGCGTCGGGGTTGATTTGGTAGTCAGCCTGAAACTTCGGGTTGACTCCGACCTCGGTCAAGGTACCCGGGGCATCGGTTACCACAGTGCCCACGGCTGCCCCCTGCTCCGTGCCACTCGCCGTGGACTTGATTTCATACCAGCGGGCGCCCGCGGTCAGCTTCAGTTGCGAAGTAGCTCGCCAGGACACCTCACCGAACACGGCCGGCTCACGGATGCTGCTGGGATAGTTCTGGTAGAAGAACAGGTCACCCGGATAACCGGAAATCTCGGTGAGGCCCGGAACCAGGGTGGGTGGATAAAGCCCAGGAGTCGACTGCCCGTTGGTCGCCGAAAAGTACCCGCCCACAACAAATTGCCACGCACCCGGCAACTCCGAGGCAAAACGCACCTCCTGTACGAAGCGGTGCAGCGGCTTTATTTCAGTGATCTGCGACTCGACCGGCGGCAACCCGGCCGGGGTGTAAAAGAACAGCGAAACGACATCGGATTCGTCCTCACGCTCCACCACCAGGCGATCAAAGTAGGACGTGGAGGAAACCAGCTCGCCGAACGGCAGCTTGTAATGAATGCCGAGCGAATACAAAGTCCACCGATCGCTGCCGCCCTCCGGATCATTGAACAGCCGCGTCTGCACGAAATTGGTGGGACTGAGATTCGTATCCGTAGCGTCCGCGAAGGGGAAGCCGTTGTAGGCGGTTTCCTGATGCAGGATGCGTGGCGTGATACTCAGCGTGTCGTTGACTTTCAACAGCAGCGATGCAGACCCGCCCTGAACGACCGAGCGGCCGACATCGCGTACCGTTGCAAGTTGCGTTTCGCCCGGCGTAACCGGAAATTCTCTTTTGAAGAATCCGGCTTCGCGGTCGAAGAAGCCAACCATGCGCACGGCCAGCCTGTCCTGGATCAGTGGCAGGTTGACGACACCGTCAGCAACGTAGTTGGGCGCGCTGGTGTGTTGAGTCGAAGAGATGCCGGCATGCACGCTGGCGGACATGGTGTTGGTATCCGGCTGGTTGGTCAGCAACCGGACCGTGCCGCCCATCGAACGCGCACCGTACAACGTGCCCTGCGGACCGCGCAGAACTTCGATGTGATCGACATCGACGATGCGGGGGTCCAGAGAGTCCGGCAACGGAGTCTCATCCAGATAAAAGCCGGTGGTGTTGTCACCGCTGACGCCGCGAATGGAGATCGTCCGGGAATTGGCCGCACCATCGCCCGAGGCCCCGAACCCGAGGTTCGGCACTGAAGTGGCGTAATCCATGAAGCTTTCGACCGCTCTGTCTTTCAGGTCCTGAGTGCCGAAGGTGGTGATGGAGACCGGCACGTTCTGCAGGCTCTCAGCCCGCTTTTGTGCCGTAACGACAATCTCGGCCAGTTGATCACTGTCCGCGGATGACTGGGCGAACGCGGCGGGGATCCAGCCAATCAAGGGCAGACCCAAGAGCAAGCAACATGCGCTGTTCTTTACCAAAGGAAATCCCACAATTAATCGGCGTATGGTCGCCGTTGAGATTTAAGGTAGCCGGTGATACAACCAGAACGTTATCCCGATTGCGCAAATTTGCACCCATTGTGCGCGTGCACTGGTGTCTGGCGTTTTTATGCAACAGGTGAGGCGACTTCATTCATGGTGAGCGACGGTAACCTCCAGCGCCATCCCTGGATATCCGGCGGAAGCTTCACCGACGTCGACGCGCAGGCCGCTCATTTGCACGGTTACGGCCAGCAATACCAGCAGCTCAGCGGCGGCCCGTTCGAGGGGCGCTATCGCTCCTTCAACTTCGAGGCCGACCTGGGTATTCATTTCGAAGTGGCCAACCGCGCTCTCGCCCAAGCGGCCTCGACGCCGGCCGGTCGGCTTTCAGTCTGCATGCTCACCGCGGCTTCCGAATCCTGCTCTTTGAATGCGGCGCCATTCGGGCTGGAGCAAGTGGCGCTATGCCCCGAATACGAGGTCCTGGAAGGCAAAACTTCCGAGGGTGTGCGGCTTTGTTGCATGGATGTGGCCACTGATCTGCTGCCGGATCAGGGCCGGGGATTGCTGGCGGCGCGGGTCCTGGCCAATTCCGCCCTGTCCAATCAACTTCGGGACCTGGTGAGCAGCGGCTTGAGCGCCCTGACCTCCCTGGACACCCTGGCGAACTATCCCGCCGCGGTCACGGAATTCAAGTCGGCGCTGGGAGATCTGCTGTGGCAGGCAGGGACTCAAGGCGGCCGGCAAGAAATCAAACGGGCGAATGGCCATACGAGTGACCGGACGATGCGGGTTTTTCGGCAGGCTCGCGAGTACATCCATGCGGGGCTCGCGGAGGGCATATCCATCGCTGCACTCTGCTGTGCCGTCGGAGTTAGTCGCAGGGCACTCGAGTCGGTGTTCAGCTCAGTTCTCGGAACCGGCCCAGGCACTTACGTTCGCACGCTCCAACTCAACCAGGTCCGCCGAGACTTGCTATCCAACGCTTACAGCGACGATTCCATAGGTGCAATTGCCGCGCGGCGTGGCATCTGGCACTGGAGTCGCTTCTCGCGGGACTATCGGTTGATGTTCGGAGAGCTGCCTTCGCAAACGCGCGCGCGTCACCACTCGTAATAGGTTAAATAGCAACGCGCTTGCTCAGCGCAACGAGGCGTACAAGAACGCACGCGCGCTGCGCCAGCTTCGACGTACGGTTTGCTCCGAGACTTCGAGGACTTCGGCAATCTCTTCCATGGAGAGTCCCGCGAAGTACCGCATCTCGATGACGCGGTAACCTCGTTCATCCACGCGCGCGAGGCTTTCCATGGCGCTGTGGAGATCTTCGACGTCGGGCGATACCCCATCCATCTTGGCGTCGGCGCCGGATAGGGTCACCTCAGTAACGCCAGCGCCGCGCTTTTGTGACCGCTGCTGCCGCACGCAGTCGATCACGACGTTCCGCATGACGGTGGCCGCATAGGCGAAAAAGTCGCGGCGATCTTGCAATGAAATGAGCTTCTGCTCTGACAGGCGCAGATAAGCTTCGTGAACCAAGCTGGGCGGATCCAGGAACCGCACCTCGTTGCCGGCCAGACGCCCCTGGGCAATACGCATCAATTCTGCGTAAACCTGGGCAAAAAGAACCGAACGGGCATCCGCATCCCCGTCTCGCAACCTGCCCAGCAGCCGCGTGATACTTTCCATTGATTGACGACTTCTCGCGCCCCAGGTTGTGTTGCGGATCATTTTATTATGTTGCAGCCCATTTCCCCCGAAGTTTTTGCCCTCCTGGAGCAGTTGATCGACCTGCCGCCGGCCGAGCGGGAAACGCCCCTGCAAGCGCTGAAAAATCGGGACCTTGAGCTGCACGCAAGGGTCGTTTCGCTGCTGCGTGCCGCGGACGAAGCCGACACCGAGGGTTTCCTCGATGCACCCCGACCGCCGCTGGCCGCCGGCGATACTCTGGGTACTTACCAGCTCGAGACTGCACTGGGCGAAGGCGGCATGGGGCAGGTCTGGCGCGCGCACAGGACTGACGGCGCATACGAAGCGCCCGTCGCCTTGAAGGTACTCCACCCGCATCTGGCACGCAGTACGTTGCGAGAGCGATTCGCCCGGGAAGGACGAATATTGGGCGCGCTGTCGAACGTGCATATCGCGCGACTATTGGACGCGGGCGTATCGAAGCGCCGCGAGTCCTTCTTGGTGATCGAATACGTCGACGGGCAGCGAATTGATCGGTGGTGTGACGAACGTCAATTGGACGTCAAGGCGCGCGTCAGTGTTTTTCTGCAAGTCTGCGAGGCTGTCGCCTATGCTCATGCGCACATGGTGGTGCACCGTGATTTGAAGCCGTCGAACGTCCTTGTGACGCAAGATGGCGTAGTCAAGCTCCTGGACTTCGGCATCGCCAAACTGTTGGTTCGTGAGTCGACGCTGGTCCAACCAGATACCCAGCTCACTCGCGTTGGCGAACGGCTGCTCACGCCCGAGTACGCGGCGCCTGAACAGTTGCGCGGCGAAGCGGTGACGTCCGCTTCAGATGTCTATGCACTCGGAGTGCTCCTGTTCGAGTTGTTGAGTGGTGCTAAACCGTACAGTCCGACAGGCCCCGCCACCGTAGATCTGGAGCACGAGATCCTACGGACTGTGCCCCTCGTACCGAGCCAGGCGACGACGCGTACCAACAACCTGAGCGGCCGAGCGGCCAATCTTCACGAACTGCGACGCGCCTTGCGCGGCGATTTGGATGCCATCGTCTCACGCGCCATGGCGAAAGTGCCCGCAGAGCGTTATGTCGGTGCTTCGGCGCTAGCCGAGGACTTGCAACGTTACCTGCGGCACGAGCCAGTCGTGGCGCGGCATCTCACCCGCAGTTATGTGTTCGGACGATTCGTACGACGTCATTGGCTCACGGTCAGCATCGGGTCCGCTGCGTTAGCCATGTTGATACTGGGATCGGCCGGTATTGCGTGGCAGGCGCGGGTAGCTCGCATAGAAGCGCAGAAGGCCAACGCGGTAAAGGACTTCCTGCTCGATATCTTTAGCCAGAACAGCATTGACAACCCGGATCCGGAGAAGGCCCGACAAACCACGGCGCAACAGATGCTCGATATCAGCAGCGCAAAAACGTTGAGCTCGCTGTATGAAGCCCCGCAGGTGCGCGACGAGTTCCTGGGGACGCTCATTGAGCTCTACGACCAGCTCGAGTTGTTCGAGAAAGCCGAGCCGCTCGCTCGAACACGGGTAGCCGACTTGTCGAAGCCCGGGGCGAATGATCCAGCCTCGCTGGCCTCTGCCAAGCTCCAATTGGGTCGCATCAGCCTCATGCGAGACCGCGACAATGAGGCGGTCGAGCAACTGCGCGGTGCACAGGCCATCCTGGACCGGATCGGAGATCATAGTTCGGCCACCCGGGCCCAGATATTGTTGGAATTGGGCCGTATCGGTTATCACACCCGGCCGTCCAGCGACCCGGAGCCGAAACAGCAGCTAGAGGCTGCCGCCGCTGTGTACGACCGGTGTTGCTTGCAGAATCCGGATCGATTCAACGTCGTGCAGATGCTTGCGCGCATTGCCGAGCGCGACGGGCAGTTCGCAGACGCCGACCGCTTGTATAAACGCTTCCTTGAGCTCACGCAGCTGCCGGAGCTCCGACGCGCAGCTCCCAATGGCGAAGGTACTGCGTACGCTGACTACGGCTCGTTCCAGTTGGTGCGGCATCGCTACCCCGAGGCAGAGTTCAATCTGCGCAAGGGAGTAGAGATATTGTCACGCGTGGTAGGACGAGATTCGGCCGACGCAGCGGCAGCCAAAGCATGGTTGGGCGTAGTACTGGTCGCGGTTAATCAGGCCGCGCAGGGTGACGCGTTACTCCGGGAGGCCGTCACTTCGTTGGAGGGGAGTCAGGGCGCCGACAGCGTCAGTTGGACTGTCCCCTTTCGAGCATTGAGCGCGACTGTGGAAATTCAGCGAGGTGCACTCAGCGACGCAGACGCCTCGCTGACGCGTAGTCGCGCCGCCCTTCACCTGAGCGATGGCAAAGGATTCGAGAGCTGCGCCTGGGTATGCGCTCGAGTATTGGGCCAGTCGGCTTTGTTGGCGGAAGCGCAAGGAAGACTGGATGCCGCAACTGACCTGCTCAATGGCTGGGAGCAGGTGAAGACACGGCTGAAGGGCTCCCGAAACGAGACGTTTGGCATCAACTCAGTGACACACGCAGCGCTAGCGCGCCTGCAAGGTCGCACCGCCGATGCTGCTTCCGACCTTGCGCAAGTGGTCGAACAATGGCCGCCGAGCGCCGACGAGTTGCCGCAGCCGTATGTCCTCGCGCAATTGCAATTGGCGGAGCTTGCCCTGCCGCAGGATGCCCCTGGAGCCGAGACTCGCGCAAGCGCCCTACTCCAGCGGCTGCTGGCTCTTCCGAATCACCAGTTTTTCGCTGACTGGGAGGCGCGCACACGCCGCCTCGTCGGACTTGCGCTGCTCCAGCAGGGAAAAGCGGCTGAGGCCGAACCGCATTTGCGTCGCTCCGCGCAGTTGCGCGAAGGGATGGATGTCGAAAATAGCCCGTGGCTGGCCGAGGCGCGAGTCAACTTGAGTGAGGCGCTGTTGGCTCAACACAAGATGACTGAAGTCGGTCCGCTGCTCGCGGCAGCGCGCTCCGCTCACGCCGCGCAGCCGGCACTGGGTGTGCAGTACACCGAGCCCTTGCGACGCGCCTGGCAACAATTTTCCGGCAAGGAGCGCGGGCGATGAGGCGCTGCTTACGCCACGCTTCTGAGAGCTTTGACGAAGTGCTCTCTGAGCGGACTGACGGTATTGCGCAAACGCAGGATGCCCAGCTCGACAAAGGCAGCCTTGCCGCGTAGTTGCCGGTACTTGACACCGGTGCGCCGCAAGTGGCGCACGGACGAAGGAACCAACGCGAAACCCATACCGCCGGAAACCAAGCCGATTACGGTCTGCATCTGTCGGGCGTGTTGGGTGATTTTCGGAGCGAAGCCGGCGGCCCGGCACAGACTGATCGTGAGGTCGTAGAGCCCCGGGCCAATCTCGCGAGGCGGCACAATGAAGCTGGCCTTGGACAGCGTCCGCAGGTCGACTGCTCCGCCTCCTTTCACAATCGGATGCCCCAGGGGCGCGGCAAGCACCAGCCCTTCACGCAGCACGCCCTCGAACTCGATATCCGGCTCATCCACGGGCGCGAGGCCGATTCCCAGATCCAACCGCGCCGCGCGCAGCTCGCGAATCTGCGCATCCGTGGTGAGCTCATGCAACTGCACCTCGACCAGCGGAAAGCTCGAGCGGAAGTTCCTCAGAGCCGGCGGCAGGATCCCGTAGTCCGCGATTGAGACGAAGCCGATCGAGAGCATCCCGACATCGCCGCGATCCGCCCGCTGTGCCTCACTCCTGGCGTGCTCCAGCCGGGCGAGCACCGCGCGCGTCTCTTCGAAGAAGACCGATCCGGCCGCAGTCAGCGATACACCGCGGTTGCTCCGCTCGAGCAGCCGCACTCCCAGCTCCTCCTCCAGGCTCTTCATCTGGGTCGAGAGGGGCGGCTGGGAAACATGCAGCCGCGTAGCGGCACGCGAGAAGCTGCCCTCTTCCGCAATGGCAATGAAGTACCGGAGTTGTCGTAGTTCCACTATTCGTCTGCCCTATAGCAACCTGCTGAATATGGTATTGGCCGATATATAGCACGACAGATGAGAATGAGGACATGCCTGAATATCGTTCCCGCACCAGCACAGCAGGTCGCAACCGGGCCGGAGCCCGCGCGCTATGGCGCGCCACGGGCATGAAGGACGGCGACTTCGACAAGCCCATCATCGCGGTGGCCAACTCTTTCACCCAGTTCGTGCCGGGCCACGTGCACCTGAAGGACATGGGCCAACTCGTGATTGAGGAGATCGAGCGCGCGGGCGGCGTGGGCAAGGAGTTCAACACCATCGCAGTCGACGATGGTATTGCGATGGGCCACGACGGCATGCTCTACAGCCTGCCGTCCCGCGACATCATCGCGGACAGTGTGGAATACATGTGCAATGCACACACCGCCGATGCGCTGGTGTGTATTTCCAACTGCGACAAGATCACTCCCGGCATGCTCATGGCGGCTCTGCGCCTGAACATTCCGGTGGTGTTCGTCTCTGGCGGCCCGATGGAAGCGGGCAAGACGCGGCTTGCGGGCAAAGACCTGTCGCTGGATCTGATCGACGCCATGGTCGCCGCGGCCAATGAAAAGATATCCGACGCCGACGTGCAGACGATCGAGCGCTCCGCCTGCCCCACCTGCGGTTCGTGCTCGGGCATGTTCACTGCCAATTCCATGAACTGTCTCACCGAGGCATTGGGTCTGTCCCTGCCCGGCAACGGTTCGCTCGTCGCCACACACGCAGACCGCGAGCAGCTATTTCGCATGGCCGGGCGCACCATCGTCAAATTAACACGGCAGTACTATGTAGACGGTGACACCCGTGCACTGCCGCGAAACATTGCCAACCGAGCCGCATTTGAGAACGCCATGTCGTTGGATATTGCGATGGGCGGTTCAACCAACACCGTGCTGCATCTTCTGGCGGCAGCACAGGAAGGCGAAATCGACTTTGATATCAGCGACATCGACCGGCTGTCGCGTAAGGTGCCCAATCTGTGCAAGGTCGCACCCTCGAGCCACTATCACCTCGAGGACGTGCATCGTGCCGGCGGCGTCATGGCCATCCTCGGAGAGTTGGATCGCGCGCATCTCCTGGATACTTCGGTGCCGACGGTTCACTCCACCTCACTCGCACAAGCGCTCGAGTTGTGGGATGTGAGGCGTACTCGGGATGCTGCAGTGGTTGAGTTCTTTCGCGCGGGGCCGGCCGGCATTCGCACTCAAACCGCCTTCTCGCAGACATGCCGGTATCCGGAGTTGGACACAGACCGCGAAGCAGGCTGCATCCGCTCACATGACAGCGCCTACAGCAGGGACGGCGGTCTGGCCGTGCTGTTCGGCAACCTTGCCGAACGCGGGTGCATCGTAAAAACCGCGGGGGTCGACTCCAGCATCCTGACCTTCAGGGGCCCAGCCAAGGTCATCGAAAGCCAGGATGCCGCGGTGGAGCAGATACTGGGCGGGCAGGTGAAAGCCGGAGATGTCGTGGTCATCCGATACGAGGGGCCCCGCGGCGGCCCGGGAATGCAGGAGATGCTCTACCCGACGAGCTATCTGAAGTCCAAGGGCCTCGGCAAGGTGTGCGCTCTGATCACCGATGGCCGCTTCTCGGGCGGAACCTCCGGACTGTCGATCGGCCATGTTTCGCCCGAAGCGGCCGAAGGCGGCAACATCGGCCTGGTTGAAACCGGTGATCCGATTGTCATCGACATCCCGAATCGCACGGTGCGTGTTGATGTGAGCGACGATGAGCTCGCCCGCCGACGCAGCGTCCAGTCGGCCAAGGGTTGGAAACCGGCATTGCCGCGCGACCGCAAGGTGAGTGCGGCGCTGAAGGCTTACGCCAAACTCGTGACAAGCGCGGATAAGGGTGCCGTGCGCAATCTCGATTTGCTGGTGGACTAGGCTCAGCCGATACCCAACCGATTCTCAGTGCCGGCGGCAGCCTGTCCCCGTCCGGAGGCGGTTTGCTGCCAAGCCCCGACCGACTTGCCGGTCCAACCGCGGAAGGCACGTCTGAAGCTGCCAACATCCTTGAACCCGAGCATGTAGGCGATTGCCTTGATGTTGGGGCGCTTCTCGCGCAACAGCAGCTTGGCGTGGCGCATGCGATAGCGCTTGACCAAATCCTGATAGCCGATGCCCTCGACACGCAACTCCCGTTGCAACGAGCGGCAGCTCGTACCCAGCGCCACGGCCATTTCATCCAGCGACGGGATGCTGCCCACCGACACGCGCATCAGGTCTTCGAGCCGTTCGCAGATCGAGCGCGTGTTGGTCAACTCCGCGAGGAACTCATCGCATTGGCGCAGAAACATTTCGCTCACGACGCTGTCGCCCGAAGGGATCGGACGATCCAGATCGCCGCGCTTGCCGTGATAGGTCGTGGATTTCTGATTGAACCGGACATTGCGCGTCCGGAAGACACCGTAGTCCCTGCTCATGACCGGCCGATCCGTTGAGAAGTCGATGCCCAAAGTGCCCGCGGCATCATCGGTGAGCTCTTCAATGACCGGCTCGAGGGCCGCCACCGAGGTCTCGATGCAAAAACGTTGTGCCTCGGCTGACATGCGGCAGCGAGGTTCGAAATGCATGCGCCACTCATCGCCTTGCTCGCTGACTGAGGTGATGATCGGATCGCCTGACACCAGGTAGTAACGACTCCAATGTTCGAACGCATCGCGCAGTGTCGGCATGCTCATGGTCGCAAAGCCCACGATGCCGTAGTTGCGGACCTTGGAGGTGTAGCCGGCCCTGATCGCAAAACCGGGAGGCGTACGGCGCGCGAGGTAGTCGAAGAGACCGGCAATGGTGTCCAGGTCCAGAGGCTGCAGCGATTCAATATCGCCCCAGCAAACTCCGCTTCCGTCCAGAATCTCTTCCGGGCTGAAACCCGCCTCTTGGGCTTGCAGCAGATGTGTGCGCAGTTTCGACGGCCTGAACATGAGCCAAGCTCCCCCTCTTACGGTCGAGCGTCATTGATTTATCACGACTTGCTCAGGATTTGAGCAATCCCGCTGGCTGGCTGTCAACCAGTCAGGGGCCAAGAGGCGCCCTATAAGGGTGCGCCGGATCGCGCGCAGGCGCTCGGCCCCGCCATCAGGGGTCGCGTTTCAGCTCCAACCCCGGCAGGTCGGCCTGTTCACGCCAGTCGTCCAGCAACTTTATGTAAGCCATCGGGCCGGGCGCATAGAAATCATTGAGGGCGGCCGAGCGCGCGCGCTTTCCCTCGTAACTGTAATAGCCGGGGGTGCACGTCTCCAGGAAGGCGCGCCGTCCCTGGGCTCCGCTGACAATTTCTTCGACCCAGGCGCTCTCGGCCTCCTGGGTTGGCTGAACCGTTGCTGCACCGCGCCGCATGCCCTCCGTAATGACGTGAGCAATGGTTTTGGTCTGCTCATCGGCGATGTGCACGTAATTCACGGCGGCCCCGGCCTGCGCAATGCTCATTGTGAAAAAGTTCGGGAAGCCGTGGGTCATGATCCCATAGAGCGTTCGTGGGCCCTCTTCCCAATGTTTGGCCAGCAACTGCTTTCCCGGACCGATCACTTCGATGCCCGCCTCACGGCAGTAGTCGGTGAGAAAGTCGAAACCAGTGGCAAATATCAGGCAATCCACCGGGTACTGCCGGCCCGCCACGACCACGCCCTGCGCGGTGATCCGCTCCACTCCCTTGCCGTTCGTGTCAATGAGCTCGACATTCGGCCGGTTGTAGGCATGGAGGTATTCGTCGTGAAAGCACGGCCGCTTGCAGAAATAGTGTGTGTAGAGCTTGAGCGCTTCGGCGGTTGGCGGGTGCTTCACGATCGCATCCACGCGCCGCCGGGTGCCCTCCATCTTCTTCATTTCCGCCAGCTTCACGGCCTCGGGATCCGACACGGGCGTGCCATCCTGCAGCCGTGGCACGACGTTCCGGATGATGTCCGTCCAACTGTCCTGCACCAGATCAACCGGCGCATAGCCTCCACCGACGAGCGTGGTGAAGTTGTCGCGCCGCTCGCGCTGCCAACCAGGTTTGAGTGTCTTGAAGCATTCCGGATCGGTGGGGCCGTTGTTGCGGATGTCGACAGACGACGGCGTGCGCTGAAAGACGTAGAGCTGTTTGGCTGAAGCAGCCAGGTGTGGGATCGACTGAATACCCGTGGAGCCCGTGCCGATGATGCCGACCACCTTGTCCGCGAGGCCGGTCAGGCGCCCGTTTTCGTCCCCGCCGGTATAGTCATAGTCCCACCGGCTGGTGTGGAACGCATGACCTTCGAAGGTGTCGATGCCCGGAATTCCCGGGAGCTTGGGATTGCTGAGCAGGCCGGTGCAGGACACTACGAAGCGCGCCGAGATCAGGTCATTGCGATCGGTGTCGACCCTCCACCGCTTGCGCTCTTCATCCCACTGCAGCCGCTTGACTTGTGTCTGGAACAAGGCCGCCGGATAAAGCTCGAACCGTTCCGCCAACTTGCGGCAATGCGCGTGGATTTCCGCTGCCTTCGGATACCTTTCCGACGGCAGGTAGCCGAGCTCCTCGAGCATCGGCAGGTAAATGTAGGATTCGACGTCGCAGGCGGCGCCGGGGTAGCGGTTCCAGTACCACGTGCCGCCGAAATCAGCGCCTTTCTCGATGATCCGAATGCTTCGGACACCCTTCTCGCGCAGCCTCCCGCCCGCCAGCAGGCCCGCGAATCCGCCCCCTATGATCAGAACATCAACATCCTCGGTGACGGCAGTACGTTTGAAATGAGGGTCCGCGTGCGGATCCCGGGCGAAATTGGCAAACCTGCCTTGCAGCCCCTGGTACTGGGCCATCGCATCGCTGCGCAGGCGCTTGTTGCGCTCTTCGGCAAACTTCCGGTTGAGCGCCTCGACGTCGATCTCAAAATCGTCGTTGTTTGGGTCAGACATCAAACTTCGCTACCCGCCGGGCCGAGAGTCACGGTCGGCCGCGATCTTCGCCTTCAACGCCACGTAAGCGCGGATGTCCTCGATTTGTTCCGCGCTCAACCAGCGCTTGAAGCTCACCATGCCCGCGGATTCGAGTGCTCCGTCGCTCACAATCGAGCTCCAGGCGGTGCGATCCGCGAGCGCCCTCGAGCGTCGCAGGTCGGGCAACACCCCCGCGGATTGAGCACCTGCACCATGGCAACGATAACAATTCTGGGTATAGAGCAGCCGGCCGCTGTTGATCTGGCTGTCGTTGAAATGCTCCGCCGACGGCTTGATGGCGGCCACAGTTCCCTTGACTTCGGGCAGCTTCGCCTGGCCATCGAGCCGGAAAACGAGCACACGACCGTTCGGTCGGAACTGCGGCTGATCGGCGCCTTCACCGATGCCGAAACCACCGCCATAGCCGGCAACGACCGCGACATACTGAATGCCATCACGCGCGTAGCTGACCGGTCCCGCCATGATTCCTTGTTGTGCTGCGAAGTTCCACAACAACTCGCCGTTGTTGGCCCTGCGCGCCTCGAACCGGCCGGCACCGGTGCCTTGAAACACCAGGTTGCCGGCAGTGGCCAGCACGCCGCCATTCTGCAGCGAGTTGTGCGCCACCGACCAGACCTCCTGCTGCGCAACCGGATCCCAGGCGACGAGCCGCCCCTGGAAGCTCGATGTTGCCTTCTTCAATTCGACAGGGTCATCGGGCGTCTCCTGGAGCTCGGAGTTGATGGCGGTGTTCCAGGTCCCGGGGCGGAACTGAAAGCCCGGATCGTTGCCGTAGACCATCACGAATTGATAGGTCGGCAGATAGACGAGGTGATTCTGTGGATTGAAGGCCATCGGATGCCAGCTGTGCCCACCGAGCGCAGAGGGTTGCATCGCGAAAGGCTTGTCGGCGTAGCGCGCGGCGGGATTCTCTATGGGTCGGCCGGTGGCCATGTCGATCCCACTCGCCCAGTTCATGGACACATAGTTCCGGGCGGAGATCAGCTTGCCGTCGGTCCGGTCGATGACATAGAAGAAGCCGTTCTTGGGCGCCTGCATCAGGACCTGGCGGTCCCGTCCCGCGACTTTCAGGGTCGCCAGGATGATGGGCTGGGAGGCGGTGAAATCCCAACTCTCACCGGGATTCTCCTGGTAGTGCCATTTGTAGGCACCGGTGTCGGCATCGAGAGCCACAATCGATGACAGAAAAAGATTGTCGCCCTTGCCGTCCGAACGCACCTTATGGTTCCACGGACTGCCGTTGCCAACCCCGAGGTACACCTGCTGCAACTGCGGATCGTAAACAATAGCGTCCCAGACAGTCCCACCGCCCCCAAAGTCATACCAGTGTCCGGCCCACGTCGGCAGCGCAGCCTTCTTCAGGATGGCATCGGATGCGACTCCGTCAGGCGGAGCCTGCGGTCCCGGAGGAACCGTATAGAACCGCCAGACCTGCTTGCCCGTTTCAATTGAATAAGCCGTCACATAACCGCGCACGCCGTATTCGGCTCCGCCGTTACCGATGATGACCTTGTTGCCCATGACACGCGGAGCACCGGTGATGGTGTAGGGCTTGGCGGGATCTGTTGTCTGCACCGTCCAGATCGGCTTGCCGGTCTTGGCTTCCAGCGCAATCAGTCGCCCGTCCAACGCGGCGAGAAAGACGCGGCCATCCGCTACGGCAACACCGCGACTGACCACGTCGCAACAGGCATCAAAGCCAATCCTGCCGGCGATCTTGGGATCATAGCGCCAGAGTTGGCGGCCGCTGACAGCGTCGAGAGCGTAAACGCGCGACCAGGCGGTCGACACATACATGACGCCACCGATGACAATCGGCGTGGCTTCCTGCCCACGGTTGGAGTCAAATTCGAACGACCAGGCCAGTCCGAGCTTGCCGACATTGTCGGTATTGACCTGGTCGAGCGGGCTGAATCGCTGTTCGAGATCAGTGCCTCCGTGGACAGCCCATTGGGCGGACAGGTCGCTCTTGTAGGCGCTGCAGGGCAGCGCTGTTGCAAGCAGAGCGCCCGTCGCGAGCAACACAGTCGCGGGTGACAATCTGGGCATGCGCAACATCAGCCCTTTCCGGCGCCGGGCTTGGCACTGAGCAGGCGGTAGTGGAATGGCTGTATCTTGGGTGGCTCGCTGATCAGATCGCCCATTTGTGCCAGGAATCGCGCCACATAGGGTTGCTTCATGTGGCTGTCGAATGCTTCCTGGCCGCGCCAGCGCTCATAGACCATCCAGAGGTTGGGATCCTCGGTCGATTGATTGAGCTCACAGACCGCCGAGCCCGGCTCCTGGCGTGTCTGGACCACCAGCTCCGCCAGGGCTCCGCCCAGAAAATCGGTCTTGCCAGCGCGCGCGCGCATCGAGACGATATTGACTAGATCGGTCATCAGAATTCCGTGCGAACTGCCACACCGTAGGTGCGCGGCATGCCGAAGGTGGCGGATTCGACCGAGAAGTTCTGTGCACCGGCAGATCCGCCGGTGTAGTACAGCTTGTCGGTCAGGTTCTTGACGAACAGGCTGACCTTGACGCCCTTGCCGAACATCTCGGCCCAGTCGAGGCGCATATTCGCCACCTGGTAGGCCGGCAGTTGTGTACCGGGTTGGATCGTGCCGCCCAGGTTGGAGAAGTAGAAGGCCGATTGCCCGTAAACATCGACGTGGTAGTTCAGAGAGCCCTTGTCCGCGGGCAGGTTCCATGTTGCGTCGGCGTAGATGGAGCCAGAGAATCTCGGCACATCACCGAATGGCCCGTACGTCACCGTATTGCCGAACAGGCGCGACTCCGCGTCCGTGAACCGGGCATCGGTGTAGGTGGCCGAGGCACCCAGGCGCAGCCATCCAACAGGCCGGAGGTTGACGTCACTCTCGATACCCCAGATGTCGGTCTTCGGCACGTTGATCGTGGCCGACGAGGCTGTGCCTGCAATCACGACATAGGCGGTCTTCTGGATGTCCGTGATCCAGCTGTTGTAGACAGCCAGGTTGGCCCGGAACGGCACATCGGCAATGTGACCGTCGAATTTGATGCCGCCTTCCACATCGCGGATCTTCTCCGGCAGGAAGTAGTTGCCGCCCGGATCGCTAGCCGCAGTCAGCGGGGTGGCCGTAGGCGGATTGAAGGGGTTGAAGCCCCCGCGACGCCAGCTACCGCGCGTCGTGGCATAGACCATCACGGCGTTGTTGATGTGATAGTCGACTGACGCGGTCCAGCTCGGATTGCTCTGAGTGGCGCTCTGCGGGTTACCTGCGCCGAAGATCGATTGTGATCCCTGCTCGAGCGTTATCTTTTCTGTCGTGTAACGCCCGCCGAGCGTCACGTTCAACTGATCGGTCAACTTGTAGGTCGCCTGAGTGAAGCCCGCGTACGTCTTGTTGCCCGTCACCGCGTTGTAGGCCACGGCAAAGTTGATGGCGCCCAGCCACAGCGGCGAGAGATAGTCCTCCCGCGAATCGAGATAGAACCCGCCGAACAGATAGGTCAGCCGGTCTCCGAAGGCCTTGCCCTGCAACTGCAATTCGTCGGAATAGGTCTTGGTCTTGCTGGTTTCGATCGGCAGGGCGTTACCGGTCAGCGGCGCATCGGGGGCATATTGCTGGATGAACGGATAAGGCGAATAGTCCGTGTCATAGTTGATTGCGTTGCTGGCGTACGAGTAGCCAAAGATGTTCTTGATCGACAGCGAGCTGCTCAAATCCAGCGTGGTCTTGTTGATGGCCATGTCGCTCTCGGCCAGGTGCGTAAAGGGCGCATTCTGGTCAATGACATACTTGCCCTTCGAGCGCTGAAAGTCCCCCAGGGACTCGAATCCGCCCGGATACACATACCCGGTGGGATAGTTCTTGAAGAGGTTGCCGGCCAGCAGGTCGGAGAAGAACGGCTGGTTGTTCGGCGAGTAGGTGCACGAGTTGAAGCCCGACGGCTGGCCGCAGGGAATGGCGTAATACGCCGTGTTCGGCGCATTGGTTCCGGAGGTATGGCCCAACTGAACCGTGAGCACGTTGCTCAGATTGTCCAACAGTCGTGCATCGAGAGTGATGCGCCCCGAGCGCTCCTGCTTGTCGCCAATCATCTTGTCGTCATACAAGTTATGGACGAAGGCACCGCCCGAAGTCACCGTGCCGGCGAAGCGAACCAACAGCTTGTCCGCAATGAGCGGTGCATCGAGCGCAGCTTCCACAATGAGGCGATCGAAGTTGCCGTACTGCAGGGAGGCGTAGCCGCCGAATTCGTTCTTGGGGGTCGCCGTCTGGAACAGCACGGCTCCTCCGGTCGAGTTGCGCCCAAACAAGGTGCCTTGCGGTCCCTTGACGGCCTGGACGTTGTCCAGATCGTAAAACGGCGTGGATGACATAACCGGGAATGGCACTTCGTCAATGTAGGGCTGCACGCCGGGAGGAGATCCGGAATACGCATCGACCGATTCGCCGCGAATGACGTAGTTGAGCTCGTTGCTGTTGTTCGACGTCCGGACGGTGAGACCCGGAATGGCCAATTGCAGATCCGCTTCCGTGTGAATGCCCCGCGTCTCGAGGGCAGCTGCGTTGACTACGGCGACCGTCACAGGAACGTTCTGCAGCGACTCCGCACGGCGCCGGGCGGTCACGACGATTTCGTCGAGCTGCGCGCTGCCGCTATCAGCGGCTGCCGCATCGGCGGGCGCATCGGCCGCCGCTTCTGCCACCGCAAGCGTCGAAGTCGAGGCCAGTACCGCAGCCAATGAGCCCGCAGCCAAGCCGAACGGAAAGCCGTGTCGCATCGCAAATCCCCCTTCAATTCCTGTACGCAAAGTCTGGCTAATTTGTCTGCAGGTGCAATGCGCTGAGGCATGCAAATCGCGCCAAGTTTGATGCGCGGAATGACAAAGGCGGGCGGCCCGTTGCTGGTACGCAACACTGTTGACCAGTAATGCTGGGCCGCACTACGCTGACCCGATGACACGTACAGAAAATGCCGTGACCAGCGCCGGCGTGCCGCTGAAGCGCATGGTGGCGATCGGGCTGGGAAATGCGCTGGAATTCTATGATTTCATGATTTCCAGCTTCTTCGCGGTCCAGATCGGCCACGCCTTCTTTCCCGCTGAGCTCGGTTCGCGCGGCCTGTTATATACCCTGGCGACTTTCGGCGTGGGCTTCTTCATGCGGCCCCTGGGCGGCATTGTGATCGGCCGCTATGGCGATCGTCGCGGCCGAAAGCCGGCAATGATGTGGTCGTTCGGCTTGATGGGGGTGAGCATCCTGGGCATGGCGTTGACGCCCTCCTACGCGCGCATCGGGATCGCTGCGCCCATCCTGTTGTTGTGTTTCAGGTTGCTGCAAGGGTTCGCTGTTGGCGGCGAGGTGGGTCCGATCACCGCGTATGCGGCGGAAGCAGCGCCTCGCGGTCACCGTGCGCGCTACGTGTCCATACTGCAGACCGGCCAGGGCCTCGCGGTGCTGAGCGCCGGCCTGATGGGCTACTCGCTGGCGCAGCTTCTTTCCCCCGCAGATCTGGATGTTTACGGCTGGCGCGTCGCATTGTTGTTGGGCGTACTCATAGTGCCCATCGGTTTGCGCATCCGCAGCCGCCTCCCGGAGACGCTCGAGACCGCAGTCGCCCAGGCGGCTCACGAGCCCGGAGTTCAGTCGCCGTGGCGCGTATTTTTCGTGGGCCTGATGGCGGTTGGAGCAGGAACCATTGCCGGATACGGCTTGACCTACCTGGCGACCTACGCACAGGACACGCTCAAACTCGGCGCACAGCTCGCCTTCGTGACTACCATCGCCCAAGGGCTGGGGTATCTGTCCAGCGCCTATGCCGGCGGCTCGCTCGGGGATCGCCTCGGACATCGGCGGGTGCTGATGATCGCGTTTGGACTGTTGTTGGTGCTGATTTTGCCGGCGTTCGTGTTGATCAATCGGTGGCCCACGGCGGCCACCCTGTTTTTGGTGACGGCCGCGCTGTCCGTCATTCACATCACGGCCATTGTCTGCATGTCGGCGTTTCTAGTCGAGTCCCTCGCGCCTACCGTGCGCTCCGGTACTTTCGCCATGACCTATGCCACCGGTGTCGCTCTGCTCGGCGGCACCACGCAAGTTGTTCTAAAGCTGTTGATCGACACCACCGGCAGCGCCTTCGCGCCACCTTGGTACATCATCGGTGCGCTTGCGGCGGGAATGCTCGCGCTGACTCAGCTCCGGGAACGCGCTGTCGATGGCGCGGCGGCGGCGACGGATTTCTCGCGAACTTCCCGGGGGGATGCGGCGAACCAACGGTAACAGCTGCGCGACAGGACGGACTGTTCGGCGTAGCCGAGCTTTGCGGCCACCTGTGTCAGGGGCATGTCGACCCGTTGGAGGTAGGACATTGCCACCTCCCTGCGGACTTCATCCTTGATGCCCTCAAATGACTTGCCTTCGCACTTCAGGCGACGCTGCAGCGTGCGGGGATGCATGTAGAGCTCTGCGGCGATCCGCTCGTTGGTACAGTCATCCCCACCCAGGTAGCGACTGATGAGAGCCCGGACGCGGGCATGCATCGGCGGCGTGCCCGGTGGATAGTGGTTGGCAATGAACGAAACCGCCATTTCGTAGAGCTGCTCGTCCGGGTCGATGACCGGACAGAGCAGATCCTGCTCGTCGAAAACGACGCCATCGGCAGCGGCGCCGAACTCGACCGGACAACCGAATGTGCCTTCATAGAGGCTCGCCGCGGACAATGGCAAGTGTCGAAACGAAATGTGCCGCGCCCGGGCCGCGCCCCCGGTGATGTCAATGACATTCAAGGTGGCCAGCAGCAGGGCATGCTCAACGACCTGCGACTTGTCGGTCACGCCGTCGAGCAGAATTTCCAGTCCCACAAACAGCTTGTGATTGGCGCGGTCGGGCACGAACCTGACACGGGTAGCCAGGCTGTACGCCTGAATCTGCCTGGCGCAGTAACCCAACGCCTGCCCCAGCGTCTGCGAATTCTTCATGACGACCCCGATGGGTCCCATGACGCGCGTGCCGCCCTGGAGAGCCGCGAGTCTCAGCCCGAAATCGGGGCAGCGCAGCTGCGTGGCAGCCATTTCGAGCAAGTTGACCATGGCACGGTATTCGAGCACTGCACCCCGCTTGCCAACTACGGCGGGGTCAATTTGCGCCGCGCGCAACAGTGCCTCGGGGTCACCGCCGATGTCCCTGACCAACTCGGGGAAAAACCGAATTGCATCCGAGTGCACAATGTCAAATCGCGCGTTCAATAGTAGGTGACGCCTTTCGCAGCGGCCGAGCGCATCGCATCTGTCGGGGAATATAGGGGCCCGAGCGCGGCGTACGCATCGCACCGCGCTACAACTTCCTGCATTCCCAGCCAGTCGGCGTACTTCAAGGGTCCGCCCGCGTGCCTGGGGAACCCTAAACCCAACACCAGGCTCATGTCCACTTCGGCGGCTGTCGCGGCAATGCCCTCTTCCAGGCAGCGCGCCGCCTCGATGATCATTGGCAACATCAGGCGGTCGTGCAACTCCTGGTCACTGAACGACGCCCGTCCGCCCGGCTGAACGCCCGCGAGCAGTCGCTCGGTCTGCGGATCGATCAGCTTGCGTGGCCGGCCTTTCGGGTCGGTCTCATACCGGTAGTAGCCTGCGCCACTCTTTTGTCCGAGCCGCCCCTGGCTCACCCACATTTGCACGGCCTGCGGAAAATCGATCCGCATACGCTGCGCAAAGCCGCCGCTGATGACCTCCAGAACATGTTGCAAAGTGTCCATACCCACGACGTCCTGCAGATAGGCAGGTCCCATGGGCCAACCAAATGCTTCCATCACAGCATCAATCTTCAGGTAATCGGCGCCGGAATGAATGGCGCGCAGGAATCCCAACATGTAGGGAATCAGGATCCGATTGACCAGAAATCCCGGGCATTCCTCCACCACAACGGCCGTTTTGCCCAGCGCGCTCGCATAGGCTGCCACCGTCGCGGCGGCCTCCGGGCTGGTTTTTTTGCCGCGAATCACTTCGACCAGCGGCATCAGCGGCACCGGATTGAAAAAGTGCATGCCGACGAAGTTCTCGGGGCGACTCAGCACGGCGGCCATTTCGGAGATCGGCAGCGACGAGGTGTTCGAGGCAATGATGGTGTCAGGGCGCACGAGCTTCTCTATCTCGAGAAGCACAGCCTTTTTGACCTTGATGTTCTCGACGACGGCCTCAATGACTACATCAACCGATCCAAAGTCGACGTAGTCGAGCATTGGGTGGATGTCAGCCAGCACGGATCCGGCCTGCGTCGCGTCGAGGCGACCGGACTCCACTTGTTTGGCAAGTAACTTTTTCGCTTCCGCCACGCCGATATCGAGCGCAGGCTGCTGAATATCCTTCATGAGCGCAGGAATACCGCGCACGGCGGAAGTGTATGCAATCCCGCCTCCCATGATGCCCGCCCCTACAACTCCGGCACGTTGCACCTTGTGGGCGATCTTTGCGTACGCCCGTGCCTTCTTTTTGATCGCTTGCTCGTTCATGAACAGTTGGATCAGCGATCCAGCCGCCTGAGTTCGCGCTATCTGAGCAAAGGCAGCGTGTTCCAGGCGCAGCGCCTCATCACGTGAAGACGCAGCGGCGCGTTCCATCAACTCAACGGCCGCGAGCGCCGCAGGTTGATGGACTGAAGATTTGGCGAGCGCGGCCTTCGCTTTGGCGAAAACATCTGGGGAAGCGGTGAATGGGCCCTGTCGGCGGCGCCGTTCGGCACGCCAGTCACCTGACTGGATCATGGATTTCAGGAGGGTGACCGCAGTGGCACGCACGGCATCCGGCGCCACAACCTTGTCAACGACCGAGGCAGCTAGTGCAGCCTGTGGGCTTTGCGGCTTGCCGGTCATGATCCATTCGATCGCGACGGCCGCTCCCCCAATCCGAGGCAGTCGTACGGTGCCACCAAATCCGGGGAACAGTCCCAACGAGACCTCGGGGAGTCCGATACGCGTGGCTTCGGACATCACTCGCGCATCACACGTCAGCGCCATCTCGAGCCCGCCACCAAGCGCCATGCCACCTATCGCCGCGACAGTGGGCACACCCAGGTCTTCGAAGCCGGTGAAGACCGAGTTCTCGCGTGCAATATGTGCCTCGATCTCGGCGGGCGCCTTCGCGAACAACGCCGTGAACTCGAAGATATCGGCGCCAACAATGAACGCGTCATGGGCGCTGGTCACCAGGACCCCACGCACGCCTTCGGTCTGCCGGATGACGCTCGTTGCGGACTCGAGCTCCTCTACCGTAGTGACGTCGAGCTTGTTTACAGACTCGCCGCGTCGATCGAAACACAGCTCGACAATTCCCTCATCGGTACGATCGACACGGATGGTTTTTCCCTGATACATAAGCGAAGCTCGATTTGTTGCGTGGCCCAGGGGGCCATTCTACCGCAAGCTGCCCCGCACCTGGCCGGGCGAAGCGGCGAACCAGCGGTAGCAACTGCGCGAGAGCGCCGATGTCTCCGAATACCCAAGCATCCGGGCAACACGAATCAGGGGAATCGACGACTCCCGCAGATACCGTAGGGCAATCTTGCGACGGACGCTGTCCTTGATCGCTTCGAAGGATTCGCCCTCGGCCTGGAGGCGCCGTTGCAGCGCCCGAGGATGCATTCCCATCATCTCGGCAACGCCGTTGTGTGTGCAGTTGCCCTCGAGAAGCGAATGCTCCACGAGCGTACGAATACGCCGAGTGACGACGGAGTCGGGTGTGGGGCAGCGATTCTCAATGAAATCGGTCACCACCTCATAGACCTGCGCATCGGCTCGGCTGTTCGGGATGTCGAGGTCGCTGTCCGTGAACAACAGACCGTTCATCCGCTGACCAAAGCGCACCTGCGCTCCAAAATACTCACGATAGACCGCCGGCGGTGCAAGCCCCGCGTGAGTAAACCAAACTTCGCGCGGCTTGACCGCACCGTTGCTGATATCCAGAGCACTGTTCCGTGCCAGCAACAGGGCGCGCTCCAGTGTCTGGGGATGCTTCGAAACACGGGCCAGAAGAAACTCAACACGCAGGAATATGCTGCCTTCAACATGTGACTTCTCGAAGCACATGCGAACGGCGGTGCTGTAGATCTGCACGTGGTCGACACAGTAGAGGAATGCCTCTCGGACGGTCTGCGAGTTGCGCATCGCATAGCCGAGTGGGCCGAGAACCTTCACCCCACCCTGCGCGGCGGCGAGGCGCATACCAAAGTCCGGGCAGCGCAGCTCGGCGGCCGCACGTTCAAGCAAGCGTACATAGCTGCGGTGTTGGATCAGCGCGTGGCGGTTGCTCAACGCGGCCGGATCAATTTGCGCCTTGGACAGCAAGGCATCGGGATCTGCGCCGAGCTGTGCCACGAGCGTCGAAAAGCCGTGCAGGACGTCGACGCGCACCATGGCGCCGCCGCCTTCATGCCCCCCGCCCACACTTTCCGCAGCCTCTGGATTCAATAGCTCGAGCATCCGCCCCGCCGCCCTCGACTCATGCCTTGCGAAAAAGCATGGCCGGGCGGGGCGAATTGCGCAAGCGCCTCTACTCGGAGAGGTGATATTTCTTGAAGACCGCCCCGAAAAAGATGTAGTAGTCGACCCATTTGCTGGTTGGCCAATCCTTGGCCTTCTGGCTCTGGCCACTGAAATCGTTCCAACCCGGCAGGGATTTCGCGCGTGCCAGCAGATCCTGCCATAGCACGAGGCGCTGCTCGCGCGACAACGAGCGTCCCTGCGAGTATCCGCCCAGCAGGCCTTTTACATAGGCTTGTGCGGCAATCTTTGCGCCGCCGGGCAGGTAGTCGTTTCGCTGGAAGAACCTGTGGCCAAAGTAAGCCGCTGCCTTCTTCGGTCCTGCGCCGTCCGCACCCATCACCACACCGAGCGAAAAGCCGCGCGACTGCTCCTTCCAGGTGATATCTGCCGCGGCTTCCGCATACCCCGCTCCGAGAGCCATAAAGTTACCAGCCGCCGCGGCAAGGGGTCCGGTTACCACCCCCAGCGCTATGGACAACTCCATCACTCCCGCAATCTCCATGACGGTCAGGACACAATCCGCGGCCCCGAGTATGAATGGAATGGTATCCAGACCCGACTCGCCGGGCTTGTCGGGGATCATCAATTCGAGTTGTGCCATACCCTTCTCCGCAAATGCGTCGCCTCAACTGCAGCTAACGCAATTTGCCGGGCTAGGCGGACATTTCCCGGGCGGCAAACGGAGGAGACGGAGGCGGCAATATCAAGCGCACTACACACCAGAAATTCACTGCCAGCGCGAACACCAGGATGCCGCCAGACGCTACCAGCCAGAATGTGGTCGGCGGAAAGTACGGAGAGGGTGTCAAACGATTACCGACGGCACACACGACGTAAGCAAGCGCCCACATCACGGCTGACTGGTAGTTGCGGGAGCTCGCTGCCAACAGAGTCAGCAGCCACATGGTTGCGACAAGTCCATAGACGCCTCCGACGAATGGACTGCGAAAGGACGCGAGCGACATCAGCGCCAGGCCTGTTTGCAATAGCAACACTCTGCCTGCAGGGCTCGACAGATCGATCCTCCCCTTCCAGCCCGCCAGTGCCGTCAGTGCGAGGACAATCAGTCCGTATACAGAAGTGAGTTTCAGGCCGAGGGGCTGGTCCAGCCAACTGGCACCGAGAAATCGCAATCGGACCGTCAACCCATAAAGCGACTGGTTGCTTTCCACAACACCAGGGCGCTCACTCTGCGGAAATGCACGGCCGTCGGAGATCGACGGCAACTCATAGTGCACAAAGTCCTCAAACGGACGAGTGCCAAAAACTCCGACAGTGAGAGCCAACAGCAATATGCCAGATGCCGCAGTCCATGCGACGGCACGCCACTGACGCGCCAGCAGCAGATACAACACGAGCAGCCCTGGAAATATTTTCGAGAGGGCCACGTACGCGAGAATCGGGGCTCCCGTCTTGGGTCGCTGGGTGATCAGGAGTACCAGTGCGACCGCGCCCAACGCCATCGCGGTAGATTGAAAGTTGCCCATCTGCAATGTGTACAGAACGCTCGGTGTCGTCAGGAGGGCGAGACTGCCAAGCAGCGCAAACGCACCGATCCGCCCACCGACCCAAACCGCGAGGCCCGCCACGGCACCTGCAAAGACGAGAGCCTGAAATGCAAACCAAATTGCGCGGAACTGGAAAAAGTCAGTCGTAACGAGACGCAATGCCCGGGGGAGCAGCAGAAACGGCGGTGGATAGTGGTACGAATCGACTTTGAGCGAACCGATGTGGCGAGGTTGGTAGAGCGTGCCGTCGTACAGGTTTTCGGTGCCCGCTTGCGCAAATCGCGCGCCTTCGAAGTAAGCGCTCATGCAGGAATGCTCGACTCGCCAAGGATCGTCCGGCATCACGGAGTATGCGGCCTGTGAGCTGTCCGCCATGAACACGCTCTCACGTGCAATTTGAACGATTGCGACTGCCGATACGACCATCGCAATGGCAGCGAGTACGGGGCGGCCTGTGAGTGTCGGTGAGAGCGTGGCAGCGAGCGGGCCCGACGCCCAAGCGGCAACTGCGACGGCGAGGATAAAACCAACCCCGACGGCAGCACCATGGGCTATTCCCAAACCTGACAGCCCAACTGCTATCACGGGCGTCAGCCACAATGTGGCGACAACGAGAATGGACTTGCGCATGAGCGGGACTATAGGGGACGCGCTCGCCCTAATCCATCTGTTGGATAAGCCGAGTTAGGTGCGGCCGCAACCGACGGAGACCGGGGCCTACCGTGCTGAAACTTAGCAGTGATCCGCACCATTATGCTACATTGAGGGGACGCCGGAGCGGCGCAACTACCACTAGTACTGGTGCAAGATGCGGAAACCGACTTCTATAGAAGAGGCTCTGGAGCGAGCCAATGCACTGTCGTATGTGATCCTGCTCCCGGGTGTCTTTTTAGGGTGGCTGGTATGGCTGGCTCAAGTAGGACATCCAGCTGGGGTCACCATGGTTGTCTTTTCGACAGCCCTGGCGCTCCTGAGTCAATTCGTACGCGCCGTAGAAGCGCGCAACACTCGATTGACCTACACCACATTGGTCGTTACATCCGCGCTTCTGCTGACCGTGCTGGGTTTCGACACCCTACTCGTCAAGAGGGACGTGGCACTTTTCTGGAGAGTGCTTGCGTGCGGGTTCATGTCGGGGACATATGCCGCTGCTTATTGGATTGAGCACAGTTATAGGGGAAACAATGGTCGGTGGAGCCGGGTTGCTCTTCCTCTGGGAACGACGGTTGGAGCGACTTTTGCCGCGTTCCAACGCGCTGATGCTGCGGAAACCGTGCGTGACTGCCTGATCGTTACCGGACTCACGTTGCTGTGTTGGTTAATGTGGTTGGTAATCCGGGTAGGCAGGCGCAATTCCCAACTGGATGCCCTGCAACCCCCTGCTCCGCCGCGATCGTCAGCTACCGTCGCTCTGAAAGCGCTGATCGAGCCGGATATACCGCTCAACGAAAACGTGCCCGACACGCAGCCATGGGACACACTGCTGCTCGAGTACACGCACGACGCGATCATCATCTGGGAGATGAACGGCCAGGGCATCGTGTACTGGAATCGCGGCGCCGAACAGCTGTATGGTTACAGTCGAACAGAGGCGCGCGGCTGCACTACACACGAGTTGCTGAAAACGGAACTCACCGGCGGCGTGACTCATCTTGAAAGCAGCCTCGCCCATTTCGGAATCTGGGCCGGCGAGCTACGGCATACGACGAGTCGAGGGAATTCCGTGGTGGTCGAGGGCCGCCTCACGCTGATGTCGCAACACAACGGGCGGTGGCTCGTGCTCGAAGTGAACCGGGACATAACTGATCGCAAAGTCGCGGAGGCCGCAAGCCGCGCCATGCAGAGTCAACTTGCCGAGCTGCGCGCAAAGCAGGGCGCGCGAGCTCGCAGCGGCGGCTAGTTGAACCGCACGTATTCACAATCAACTGGCTGGCCGTTGATTCCCGCGGACGGCGGCGCAATCCAGTTGGCAAACTTCCCGGGCTCGACCACACGGCCCATGATTGATTGCACGAACGCCCGATCTTCCGCTGTCGGCAGCCACTCGCGCACCTGCGCTTCCCACGCGGCCGCGGACAGGATTCGCCCCTGCGGCGATATCTTTACACCCGCAAGTTGCCCGATCTGTCGATTGAACGCCTTGTGCGGCACCGTCAGCTGAAAATCGACACCGCGCTTCTTGAGTGCCACGTTCCAAGCGTCGACGCCGGAGATGGAGTCGGCAATGAAATCGTCCCTGAGCCGCTCGTTGAGCGCATTCAGGGCAGGTGCGTCACGGCCGATGAGCTCACCGTTGACCGCCTCGAGGACCGGATAGGTAGCCTCTTTCAGAAGGTGGTCGTCCCCAATGCGCTCCTCGCGGTAGCGACCCTTGATGCCCGTCGTGTAGAAGGTCGCGGCATTGGAAGACAGGTCCGCGCCGAACAGATCGACGGTCACACTGGAGTGAAAATTCAGATAGCGCTGAATGGTCGGAAGATCGATCACTCCCAGTGACCGCAGCCGGGCGGGATCATCCGTGCCCGAGCTGATCATCACCTCGGCCGTGCGATCGATGATCCGGCGGATGCCGTTGCGTCCCACAAACATGTGGTGGCCTTCTTCCGTGAGCATGAACCGGGTGGTGCGCGCGAGCGGATCGAAGGCCGATTCCGTGAGAGCGGATAGTTGGAATTTGCCGTCTCTGTCGGTGAAGAACGTGAACATGAAGAAGGACAACCAGTCGGGGGTGCGCTCGTTGAACGCACCCAGTATCCGCGGATTGTCGGCGTCTCCGGAACGGCGGCCGAGCAGTGCTTCGGCTTCCTCGCGCCCATCACGACCGAAGTAGCGATGTAACAGGTACACCATCGCCCACAGGTGCCTGCCCTCCTCCACATTGACCTGGAACAGGTTCCGTAGATCGTACATCGATGGACAGGTCAGCCCGAGATGGCGTTGCTGCTCAACCGAAGCGGGCTCAGTGTCGCCTTGAGTTACAATGATACGACGCAGGTTGCTGCGGTATTCGCCCGGTACTTCCTGCCAGACGGCCTCGCCGCGATGGTCGCCAAAAGCGATCTTGCGATCGGCTTGCGCCGGGTTGAGGAAAATTCCCCACCGGTAGTCGGGCATCTTGACGTAGCCGAACTGCGCCCAGCCGGCCTGGTCGACACTGGTCGCGGTACGCAGGTAGATATCGTAGTTGTGCGAGCCTTCCGGGCCCATCTCGCCCCACCAGTTGAGGAACTCCGGCTGCCAGTGCTCCAGCGCCCGCTGCAGCGTCTTGTCACTCGACAGCTCCACGTTGTTGGGAATCTTCTGGTCATAGTCGATATTCATCACTGCCTCCGCACGTCCAGGAGCCACGGTCCTAGACGCGCTCCCAGTTGAATCGGGCCTTGTTGCCGGTGCCGAATACCTTGAGCGCGCCGGCCTCGCCCACTGCGTTCGGCCGGATGAAAATCCAGTTCTGCCAGGCGGACAACCGTCCGAAAATCCGGGTTTCCAGTGTTTCAACGCCGCCGAACCGCAGGCTGGCCTCCATACCGGTCAGCGCATCGGGTGACAGGCTGCTGCGTTCTTCGATGACAATCCGCAGCTCTTCCTCCCAGTCGAGACTGTCCGGCGCCCCGGTGATCAGCCCCAACTCCACGGCTTCCGCGGTTCCAACCCAGCGGCCAATGGCCGCGCGAGCGCGCGATATGGGTGCGGGTTCGCGGTAGAACCGTGATTCCAGGCGGCTCGCGCGTGCGACCGTCTCGTAAGGACCGAAATTCAGGGTCGACAGCGCGATGCGGGGCGCGTCCGGGCTGTCAGGAGCCAACAGCATGTAGCTGCGATCCGCCGCGAGCATCAGTTCCAGCAAGGTGCCCGCAAAGCACGAGCCACCGTCGATCACGGCAAACAGAGTTCGCGAGGTGACATCGAGCCTGGCGAGGGTCCGCCGCAACATTCCGACGGTCTCACGCACAAACCAATGCTGACCGTGCGTGACCAATGAGTCATCGACTGACAGTACCCGCGTAGCGTCGCCGCGCGTCTTCAGTATCCAGGTGCCGATCTCCAGCTCATTGCTTCTCAACATCAGGATGGCGTCATCCAGCTCGCGCGCCATCGCCAAAGGCCACCAACTCGCACCCAGGGAAACAATCTCTTCGAGTGCGGTCGGTTGCGGCGTACGTGGTGCATGCACAGTCAATGTCGCAGTCCGCGCTTTGCGGTCGAACTGCACGTCGACGTGCGAATAGTGATAGCCACTGTCGTCGATAGTGCGCGCGATGGGAGAGAGATTGATTCCTTTGGCATCCTTCGGTCGGTCGCTGAGGGCAGCCAGCTCGGCAGAGCGGCGGCGCACCGTGGCGGCGAACTGCTGCGGCTTGGCAAAGTCATCAATCAGCCGCCATTCCTTGGCGCGCGGGGCGCGAACCCCTTCAGTGATCGTGGAAAAAACGTCTGCATGATCGCGTCGCACTTTGCGCTTATCTATGACCCGCGTAAGCCCACCGGTACCGGGAAGAACGCCCAACAACGGAACCTCGGGGAGACTCACGGCAGCGGAACGATCGTCGACCAGCAGAATCTCATCGCACGCGAGCGCAAGCTCGTAGCCCCCACCGGCCGTGGTGCCATTGCAAGCAGCGAGAAACTTGAGTCCCGAATGGCGGCTCGAATCCTCGATGCCATTGCGTGTCTCGTTGGTGAATTTGCAGAAATTCACCTTCCAGGCGTGTGATGACAGGCCCAGCATGAAGATGTTGGCGCCGGAGCAGAAAATGCGGTCCTTCGCACTGGTCACGACGACGCAGTGCACCTCAGGATGCTCGAAACGCAAACGCTGTAGTGCGTCGTACAGTTCAATATCAACACCCAGATCATACGAATTGAGCTTGAGCTTGTATCCCGGGCGAATCCCCCCGTTCTCGTCGATGTTCAACGCCAGCGTGGCAACATTGCCGTCAAAAGTAAGCTTCCAGTGACGATACGTGTCGGGATGAGCATCGAAAGTAACGAGCTGGTTCATTTGACGCGAGCTACTATTTGTTGGAGTGCGTCGAGGCTTACATTCACAGCGCAGTCGGACGTATCCACCACCGCGTCCGCCTTGCCGTACAGAGATTCTCTCGAGGCCAGAATGTTGCGCAGGTCGTCCATCGCTGCCTCATTGCCGGCCATGGGACGCATGTCGCCCTGCGCAACTACTCTTGCCATGTGCTCTTCGGGCGCTGCCTTGATCCACACCGTGTAACAGTTCAAGAGCAGCAGGTTGTAGGTTTCGGGCTCCGAAACGACACCGCCGCCGACAGTCAGGACGATATCCTCCTGACTGTTGATCACGCGCTCCAGGCAACGGCGCTCGATCCGCCGATAGCCGGCCTGGCCGTAGAGATGAAACACTTCCGCGAGACTCATCCCTGCATCGCGCTCGATCTGCCTGTCGAGCTCGACCAGCGGACGGCGCAATTTCTTCGCCAACGCGGTTCCCAAAGTTGTTTTACCCGCGCCGCGCAATCCCACCAGGGTAATGCGTTTGCGGCGCACGGCTTCGTCCTGCCCGAATTCCTGGGTGAGACGCACCATGACCTCTTCCAGGCGCTTCGGCGGCAGACTGTCCAGAAAGCGGCGAATGAGCTTCTGTTCGGGCGCCGGATCGGCGGCGTCCAGGAGGTCCGCCAACTGCACACCGAGTGCAGCGGCCACACGGCGCAACAACACCACCGATGCATTGCCAGTCCCTCCTTCCAACTGCGCGAGGTAACGCTCCGATACATCAGCGGCCTGAGACAGTGCTTTACGCGCTATGCCCCGCTGGGCGCGCGCTTCGCGAACCCGACGCCCGAGGGTGGCCAGAAAGGCGGCATCGGAGTGGTCCACCGAAACTGGGCCCTGCGCAGCCAATTGAGATGAGGTCTTCATGGGCTGCTTTATAGCGCACCCTTGGCTGGCGAAACAAGCACTATATATCCTATCACTGGGTCAATATTGACGCCTGTCTGCCACCTATATGCACTTTAGTGCTTTACGGAGCCGATGGAGTACTATAAATTTCTGGCGGTGACGGAGCCGCGGATAGAGGGGGAACAGGTCAGTGACTGGCTTGAGTTCAGCCGACCATAGCGTCAGCCCGCCCAGGATCGACATCCCGCGCGAATACAACGCGGCCCACGACCTCATCGAGCGAAATCTTCAGGCCGGTCGCGGCGCCAAAATCGCCTACATCGATGACTGTGGCAGCTACACGTACGGTGAGCTCTCCGAACGGGTGAATCGCTGCGCTAATGCGCTCGTGGGTTTGGGCCTTCAGAGTGAACAGCGGGTGTTCCTGTGTCTACAAGACACCATTGATTTCCCAACGGCGTTTCTCGGTGCCATCAAAGGCGGCCTGGTTCCCGTTGCAGCCAACACCCTGCTGAAGAGCGCCGACTATCGCTACATGCTGAATGACAGCCGCGCGTCCGCGCTCATCGTGTCAGCCTCGTTGCTGCAACAGTTCGCGCCCTTGTTGGCCGAGATGAGCCGGCTGAAGCACGTGATTGTGTCGCGGCCGGAGCCAGGCGCGAGCGCAGAGCATGGCGGCGACTCGCAATCCTTCCCAACGCTTTCCCTGGCGGCGCTGATGGCCGCCGCGGACCTCGGATTTGAGCCGGCAGCAACTTCGTGCGATGACCCGTGTTTCTGGCTGTATTCATCCGGCTCAACCGGCGCTCCCAAGGGCACGATACACGCCCACGCGAGCCTGATTCAAACCGCAGAGCTGTACGCCCGGCCGATCGTGGGTATCCGTGAAGATGACATCGTGTTCTCGGCACCGAAGCTCTTCTTTGCATATGGGCTTGGGAATGCCCTCACCTTCCCGCTGTCCGTGGGTGCCACCGCAGTATTGATGCCGCAACGCCCCACGCCGCAGACCGTATTTGAGCAGCTCCAGAAACACCGAGTTACTGTCTTTGCGGGTGTACCGACGTTGTATGCTTCAATGCTGTCCGCACCCCCCGCTCCCGTGTCGTCCGGCAGCTTCGGATTGCGCACCTGCATTTCGGCGGGCGAAGCCTTGCCACGTGATATAGGCGAACGCTGGTTCCGGACTTTCGGCGTGGAGATTCTCGATGGCATTGGCTCGACAGAAATGCTGCATATTTTTCTTTCCAACCGGCCGGGCCGGGTGGCCTACGGGACGACCGGATTTGCCGTGCCGGGATACGATCTGCGGTTGGTGGACGAAAACGGGCAGCCCACGCCCGCAGGTGAAATCGGGGAGCTGCAGATCGCGGGCCCCACATGTGCCATGGCTTACTGGAATAACCGCGAGAAAACCCGCCAGACATTTCAGGGGCAGTGGGTCCGCAGTGGCGACAAGTACTATGTCGATCCGCAGGGGCACTATATTTACGCCGGCCGAAGCGACGACATGCTGAAAGTCAGCGGCATGTATGTGTCGCCCGCCGAAGTTGAATCGGCTCTGATCTCGCACCCTGCCGTACTGGAAGCTGCCGTCATCGGCCAGCAGGATGCCGACGGCCTCACAAAACCGCTGGCCTGTGTAGTACTCGAGGAGCACGCGCAGGCGGGCGAGGCATTGTCCGAGCAACTGAAGCAACATGTGAAGGGCCTGCTCGCGCCCCACAAATACCCGCGCAGAATCCAGTTTCTGAGTGAGCTGCCAAAGACTGCCACAGGCAAAATACAACGCTTCAGATTGCGGGAGCTGTATGGGCAGAGCGTGAGCTGACGGGCATGCTCGCAATCCGCCTCGGCGCCAGCGAAATCGAATACCTCCGTATTGCGGGCCGCGCTCCCGAGTCCCCTACTGTTGTAATGCTTCACGAGGGTCTCGGCTCGGTGTCAATGTGGCGAGACTTCCCCACCCAATTGGCGCAGGCGACGGGTTCCCACGTCATCGCCTACTCGCGTCACGGCTACGGAAAATCCGCGCCACTGCGGGGCTCGCGTGAAGTTCGCTACATGCACGATGAAGCGCTGGTCGTGTTACCGCAACTGTTGGATGAGCTTGGCATCGACGATCCCATTCTCTTTGGTCACAGTGACGGGGGCTCAATTGCCCTGATCCACGCAGGGGGCAGCGGGCGTAAAGTGCGCGGCGTTGTCGCGCTGGCTCCGCATGTCTTTGTGGAGGATGTTTCGGTTCGTAGTATTGCGGCGGCGAAGGTTGCGTACGAGAGCACTGATTTGCGGGAGCGTCTGGCTCGTTACCATGACGATGTCGACGGAGTTTTTTGGGGTTGGAACGATATCTGGCTACACCCCGAGTTCCGCGCTTGGAATATCGAGGAATATCTGCCGCGAATTCAATGCCCCGTGCTGGTCATCCAGGGTGAGGATGACGAATACGGCACGAACGAACAGCTACTCCGGATCGAGCGCGGCGCCCCCTCTGTTGAGTTGCTCACCTTGGAAGACTGCCGCCACTCACCCCAAAAGGATCAGCGCGATCGGGTACTGCAGACGGTCGCTCAATGGATGGGAGCGCTCCCGGCGATCACGAGCGCTTTTCGGCATCTGCAGGAGCCGCCTGCTCCCTGATCGGCAATCGACGGATACGTCTGCCATTGGCGGCAAAAATGGCGTTGCATAACGCCGGGGCCACGGGCGGCACGCCCGGCTCCCCCACTCCGCCAAGCGGCATGTTCCAATCAGTCGCTGGAATCAGGTGCACGCGAATATCCTGAGGTGCCGTATCCATTCGCGTCACACGGTACTGGTGGAAGTTGTCCTGCTGAGAGCGGCCGCGTTTGAACGTGATCTCTCCGAGCGTTGCCAGGCTGATACCCATAACCACCGCGCCCTCCAACTGGGAGCGCACGCGATCTGGATTTACAACCGGACCGCAATCGAACGCAATATCCACACGCGGAATGCGCAGGTACCCGGTCTTGTCAACAGTAACGTCGACAACCACAGCCGTATAACTGAGAAAGCTGTAGTGTGCCGCCAGTCCGAGCCCACGCCCGCTTGCCGACTTTCGACCCCAGCCTGCCTCGCGCGTAACCGTCTCGATCACACGGCGCAGCCGCCCAGTATCCACCGGATAACGCTGGGGAGATTCGCCGTGGTTCCAGGAATCGTGTTGGGTTGCAGGATCGATCTGCCTGGGCGCGCCAATCAGCTCCAGCAGGAAATCCCGATGGTCGCGACCGGCCGCGGCGGCGAGCTCCGCCACGAACGACTGCACGGCAAAGGCGTGCGGAATGTTGGAAACCGAGCGGAACCAGCCGATGCGGGTATGTGCGGCGGCCTCGGGATTCTCGATGCGCAGGTTGGGAATGTCATACGGCAGGTTGATCAAGCCCATGCCCTGCTCGAAGGGCAGCTCATGCTTCGGATCCGGTCCGAAAATGGAGCCGATGCTGGGTGCGACGCTGCGGTGCAACCAGGCAGTCACCTTGCCGCCTGCATCCAACCCCGCCTGCAGATGTTCGACGGAGACCGTGTGAAAGAAGTCGTGATGCAGATCATCCTCGCGAGTCCACGTGACCTTCACCGGCCGACCGTTCATCGCCTTGGAGAGCAGCGCCGCTTCAGTTGCGAAATCCGGCTTGGACTTGCGGCCGAAGCCGCCGCCGAGCAGTGTTACGTGAACTGTCACGCGGTCGAACGGCATGCCGAGATGTTTGCTCACATCATCTCGTGTGACCTGCGGTGCCTGAGTCGGCGCCCATACTTCGCAGCGTCCATCGACTATGCGCGCCACGGCGCAGGGAGGCTCCATGGTCGCGTGCGCAATGTGGGGTAGATAATACTCAGCCTCCACCTTGCGACTGGATTTGGCCAATGCAGCCGCGAAGTCACCGGCTTCGCGAACCACCTGGCCGGGATTTCGGGCGGCCTTTTCCAACTCCTGCCGGTACGTGTCAGAGTCGTAAGTGCCGTTAGCGCCATCGTCCCACTCGATGGTCAGGGCGTTGCGCGCCTTGATCGCAGTTCCCGTGTCATTGGCGATCACTGCGACACCGGCGAGCGGGTGAAACGTCGCATCCGCCCCCGTCGCCGGCATCTCCATTACACTGACGACACCCGGTATCTTTGCGGCTGCCGAACCGTCGAAATGTTTTATCTTTCCACCCAGTACCGGTGAGCGGGCGATCACCGCAAACAACATACCTTCGAACCACGGATCGATGCCGTATTGCGCCTTACCGGTCGCGATATCTTCACCATCGATCAGTGCCCGGCCCTCTTGGCCGATGTAACGAAATTGCGAAGGAGCCTTCAGCCGCAGCGTATCGCGCGCCGGAACGGGCAATTTGGCCGCGCGCCGGGCCAACGCGCCATAAGCCAACTTCCGCCCGCTGCGTTCGTGTAAAACCTCGTGATTGACCGCGTGGACCTCTGTAACAGGAACGTTCCAGGCTGCCGCGGCCGCCTTTTCCAACATTGCCCGGGCCGCGGCGCCACACCGGCGCATCGGATCGATGAAATGCCGTGTGCTGCGTGACCCGTCCGTGTCCTGATTACCGAACTTCTCCTCGTCCGCCGGAGCCTGTTGCACACGAACCTTGCTCCAATCCGCTTCGAGCTCTTCCGCCACAATCAACGGCATGCCGGTGCGCACACCCTGCCCCATCTCCGAACGGTGCACCGCGATCGTGACAATGCCGTCGTCCCCGATGGCGACAAACACCAACGGGCTATCAGTGGCGCCATGAGGCATGCCGTCGGCCCCATACTTGGCAACCTCTGCGGCATTGAGTATCCGGGTATTGCACCCGATCACCAGCAGTCCGCCGAGCGCGCTCAGATGCGCTATGAATTGCCGCCGGCTCAGGCCGGAGCGGTCTGATTGCGCCGGCAGGTCCGATTGTTCCTCTAGCACGGTGCTCATGTGCCTTGCCCCAACTGCCCCGCCGCCTTCTTGATAGCCGCCCGAATGCGGGTATAGGTTCCGCATCGGCAGATATTGCCGGACATTGCCGCATCGATATCGGCATCGCTGGGCGACGGTTTATCCGCCAGGAGCGCGACCGCGGACATGATCTGACCGGCTTGGCAGTAGCCACATTGCGGAACGTTCAGAGCCTGCCAGGCCTGTTGCACGGCATGGCCAGTGGATGTGCTGCCCACGCCTTCAATAGTTGAAATCTTCTTCCCCGCGACAGCCGAGAGCGGCAGGACGCATGAGCGCACCGCTTTGCCATCCACATGGACGGTGCAGGCTCCGCACAATGCCATCCCGCACCCAAATTTGGTGCCGGTCATGCCCAGCAGGTCTCGCAGGACCCACAGCAGCGCCGTATCCCCGCTGGCAGTCACCTGCACAGTTCGATCGTTGATGGACAGATCCATAGGTCTCTTCCCCAACTCGTGCAACACCTACAAACAGAGTACACCGCGGGATTTGACGCGGCAGCGGTATTTTTGTAAACGAGAGGACTGGCAGAATAGGCTCGAAGTGATTCCCCACTCGCAATGGATCGGACGCTGGACCGGTGTCGCGGACGATGCCGAAGGTCGCTTTCGTGGTCAGTCACTGGTGGATTTCCAGATCAGCGCCAGTCCGGCGGGCTTGCAGATCAAGGCCCAGGACCGCCTGCATGGCACGAGCGCGCCCGCAAAGCTGACGGTGCAAGGGCAACAGTTCTCCACGCAGTACTCTTCCGGTCTGTGGCCGTCCCCGATACACGTCTCGGGGACGCTCGCAGCCGACGGAAAGACGCTCGAAGTGTCGATCTCCGGAGATGGCATGACGGGCCTCATGACACACCAGGCAATCTTGAGGCGTGACGACGGCAACGCGCGCGCATTTCTTTTCCCCCGCATCGACGCCGCCGGAGCTCGAGTCAAGTCCTATCGTTACCACCCGCCAGCGGCCGGAGCCGATGACATGGCCGTCGCGACTGCCGAGGCGCACGGGATCGACTCGGCATCGCTCGAGGCGATGGTCGATTCGATCTTGCAGCAGAGCGGACGAGGCGAAGAGGTCCAGACCGAAAGCGTCCTCATCCAGCGCCACGGCAAACTCGTGTTTGAAGAGTATTTCTGGGGCCAGTCCGCAGGCAACCCGCACATCACTTCGTCAGTAACCAAGAGCGTGACGTCCATTGTGATCGGAATCGCCGCCGACCGCGGCGCCATTCAACTGGATGCCCCCGTAACGAGCTACGTGTCCGACCCGCAAAGCACACTCTGGGGCCAGCAGGGATATCCCATTACGATCCGGAACATCCTGTCCATGTCATCTGGAACGGCATGGGACAACGGTATTCAGGGCGCAAGCAATCCTTCGGCCCAACTGTTGACCTCGACTGACACCACTCACTACGTCATGGGCAAGGCGCAGATTCACCCACCCGGGATGTTTTACAACTACGACAACGGCCTGCCGAGCCTCATGGGTATCCTCATCGCCCACAAGATCGGTGAATCGTTCGACCGCTTTGCCGCGGACAATCTGTTCGAGCCACTGGGAATCAAGAACTATCGCTGGACATTCACGCACGAGGGCAGCGTGTTGACGGCCGGAGGACTCTACCTGTTGCCGCGCGACATGCTGAAAATCGGGCAATTGATGCTGCAGGAGGGGTGTTGGCAGGGCCGGCAGTTGGTTTCGAGCGCCTGGGTGCGGGAAGCCACCCGGCAGCAAACAGCGGCCGACCAATATCCTTACGGGTTCTACTGGCACCTCACCAATTCGCAGCGCCGCCATGTCCAGGCGCACGACGGCTTCATGAGCCTCGGCCAGGGTGGCCAGGTTATTGCCGTGTTTCCGGCGCTGGACATGGTCGTGGTGGTGACGTCACAGAACTGGCAGATGCGCGGCCTGAAGGCCATGCCGTTCGAGCTGTTCGACCGGTACATCCTGCCGGCGGTAGCCGATCGCGCGGACTGACACAGCCGCCGGGCGGCTTGCCGCATCCGACCCATTGCACACGTTGACCCTGGTTTGCAGAGCCGGCACCATCAAGCGATATGGAAGAACTTCACCGCGCCGCAAAGCGCGGAGACATTGGGCGCCTCCAAGAGCTATTGGGGACACCGGCACAAAGACCCGATATCAACGCGTTCGATTCCCGTGGGTACACGCCTTTGATGCATGCGGTTCGGAGCGCTGGTTCTGCAGGCGTAAAACTTCTACTCGCTGCCGGCGCCAGCGTTCATCAAGAAAGCAAACGGGTCTTTGAAGATGGAAACGCCGTCCTCGCGCTCGCGGTCTCGGCGGGCGATCCAGAGGTCGTCGCCACTCTAATCGATGCTGGCGCAGATATCCGGTATTCGCGCGATGGATACGACGTGCTCATTGACGCGGTCCATGGTCGAGACGTGTTTCGGGATACTCGTCTGCTCGATTTGTTGCGCTTGCTGATAGCTCGGGGCGCTCGCATGGATACGGTAACAAGTTACTGTGAATCAGTGCTTCGGGTGCTGTCGAGGCTTGGCCGATTCGACGGTGTGCAAATTTTGCTCGACGCTGGCGCCGACGAATCGCATTTGAGTTGGACACCCCTCATCAGGGCAGTTGCGTTGGGCAACGTTGCCGACGTGGAGAATGAAATTGCACACGGCGCTGCGCTGGAGGACCGGGACTACTGGGAGCGCACCGCCTGGTTAGTGGCGGTTCAAACGGGCCAGCTTGAGAAGGCGCAGCTATTGCTGGAGAAAGGGGCCAATCGTCATGCAGCGGGCCGCTGCTCACAGCCTTCGCTCTTCTATGCAATCCAGTGTGACCGCATCGCCATGTTACGCTGGCTGTTGAGCATCGGGATTGATGTTGAGCAAATCGATCAATTCGAGACAACGCCCTTGATGACGGCGGCGCAATACGCAAACGTTGAAGCCGTCGAACTATTGCTTGCTCATGGCGCCACGGTTGATCGCCAACGCTCACACGAACAAACCGCACTGTCAGACTGCACGCGCGCAGACATCGCCCGAACGCTACTTGCTGCGGGTGCGGACCCGCGACAACTGTCTTTCGAAGGTCGGCGGGCCGTGCTGGGTCTGCCCAGTGAAGCCGACGAAGATCTGCTCTGCGTTACTGCGGATGAATTCTATCAAGGCCAGAAGCCACGGTTTGGCGTACGCCACGCACAGGAAATTCTCGAGCCATTTTGGCACGGAATGATTCGTTCAGGAATCAGTGGCTATCACGCGGCGAAGCTATTCAAGGATTCGAATCGTGTCGTTACGAATCCAGTCTGGTGCGCGCACCGATTCGGTCAATCGCTGACGTTCCTGGCCGACGGCCGCATCATTCAGATTGGCGGCGAGCACGAGGACAGTTATGACCCGGACTTCTGCATTTACAACGATGTGTTTGTACACGAGCCCAACGGAACCATTCGCATTCTCGGTTACCCGGATGCGGATTTTCCCTGCACGGACTTTCATACCGCGACGTTGATCGGACAAGAGATCTGGATCATCGGCTCGCTCGGCTATTACGGCACGCGCCGTTACGGCGAGACGCCGCTGTACGCGCTGGACACGCAATCATTTCGAATACGGAAGCTGACCACCAGCGGGTTGTCACCCGGGTGGATACACAGACATCGAGCGGTATTTTCAGGAGGTGAAATTCGCGTATCCGGCGGCTTCATCTCCTCGAAGGGCGAGACTGGCGAATTATATGAAGCGAACGAGGAAACTTTTGTGCTGGATACACGTTCGCTGCAGTGGCGCAAAGGCGACGTTATCGAAACCAAGGTCCAGGCGCCCTGATACCAAGAGCCCTGTGAGCTCGTTATAGGAGTTTTTCATGTATTACGGCAATAACAGCCTATGGGGCATTCTCGTCCTCGTGGCCGATATCTGGGCTATTGTGAACATCTTCCAGAGTGGCGCTTCCACCGAGCGCAAGGTCCTGTGGACGGTGCTGGTCGTCCTGCTGCCGGTGCTGGGCTTCATCATCTGGTTGTTCGCCGGCCCGAGGACCGGAAGGACCTAAATTGTTCGGTCACTACCATCGCGCGGCTTGACATCGCCCCATGATTCGATAATTCTAGATTCATGGAATCAAGGATAGCCGTCCGATCGCTCAGCGCCCTGGCGCAGGACAGTCGTCTGCAGGTGTACCGGCTTCTGGTCCAGGCGGGTCCCGATGGGATGGCCGCCAGCGATATTGCCGAACGCTTGAGCATCCCTGCCAACACCCTGTCGTTCCACCTGAAGACCCTGAGCCATGCGGATCTGGTTCATTCGCGCCAGGAGGGTCGATTCATTTATTACTCGACCAATTACCAGCAGATGAATGAGCTGTTGGGCTTTCTCACTGAGAACTGTTGCGGCGGACAAGGTTGTTCGTCCGCTGAAATGTCCGGTCGCAAGAGGAAAACCTCATGAAGCGCTTTCACATACACGTCTCGGTTGCCGATCTGGGCGCCAGCATCCAGTTCTATTCACAGATGTTTGCTACCGAACCTGCGGTACTGAAAGACAATTACGCCAAGTGGATGCTCGATGACCCCCGCATCAACTTTGCAATTTCCAGCCATCGGCAACCGGTCGGCGTCAACCATTTGGGTTTCCAGGTTGACACGGACGAGGAGCTCCGCGGTATGCAGGCGCAGCTCGAAGCGGCGGATGCCCGGTTGGTTCAGGAAGACGAGCAGCCGTGCTGCTACGCGCGGTCGGATAAGTACTGGGTGACTGATCCAACCGGGATCGCATGGGAGACGTTCCACACGCTCGGCAGTATCCCCGTCTACGGCGAAGACACAGCCGTATTCGATCACGGCACATCAGTAGTTCCCGTCAAGATCGCGAACCCAAAATCCGGCTGCTGCGTACCAAATGAATCTGTCGGCTGACATGCCTTTTGGCCAATCGCCAGGCAGACGCCTGGCGGCCGAGGGAATCGGTTCGCTCATCCTGGCGGCGACCGTCATCGGCTCAGGCATCATGGCCGAGCGTCTTGCTGCGGGAAATACCGCGATCGCCCTGCTGGCAAACACCGGCGCCACGGTCGCGGTCCTCGCCACTCTCATCGGACTACTCGGGCCCATCAGCGGGGCACACTTCAATCCCGCAGTGTCGGTCGTGCAGGCGATCAGAGGTCAGTTGTCCTGGCGCGAAACGGGCCTGTACGTCGTTTTTCAAACAGGAGGATGCTGTCTGGGCGCCGTCCTTGCTCATGCGATGTTTGAGCTGCCCTTGGTTCAGTCATCGCTGCACGTTCGCACGGGTCCCGCTCAATGGCTTGCAGAGGCGGTTGCGACGTTCGGGCTGCTCCTGGTCGTGCTTGGGCATCGACGTGCGCAGGACGCACCGTGGATGGTGGCGGGTTGGATCGGGGCGGCTTACTGGTTTACCGCTTCAACTTCCTTCGCCAATCCCGCCATCACGATTGCCCGGTCTCTATCCGACACCTTCGCAGGAATTCGACCTGTAGATGCGCCGGCGTTTATTGCCGCCCAAATGGTGGGCGCACTGCTCGCTCTGCCGGTTGGACTAAACCTGTTTGCTACGCGCCCCGGAGTCCAGCCATGACAGACAAGGCCATCGCCGTCACCATCTATCACAACCCGGCTTGCGGAACCTCCAGGAACACCCTGGCGCTCATCCGCAATGCGGACATTGAACCCACGATTATTGAGTACCTGAAAACACCGCCGGATCGCGCAACGTTGCTCGATCTCCTTGGGCGCATGCAGCTGCGTCCCCGCGAGCTGCTCCGGGAGAAAGGCACTCCCTATGCCGAGTTGGGGCTCGCATCCGGGCATTGGACTGATGAGCAACTGATTGACCAGATGCTGGCCCACCCGATTCTGATCAACAGGCCGATCGTAGTGACGCCTTGGGGCGTGAAGCTGTGCCGTCCCTCAGAGGCTGTACTCGATATTTTGCCCGTTCCGCACAAGGGCCCCTTCTTCAAGGAGGATGGTGAGCAGGTCTATGCCGTCACACCAGCTGCGCCAGCACCCGGTCCCAATCGATGATGACGCCGGGGACGGCGGTCAGGGATGTCTGGCCTTTTAGCTCCTGGACGACTGCGCGTCCGTAGCGGCCGTCTTTGAGCCGGTAGATGGTCAATGTTCTATCGATGGGGTGTATGAGCCAGACCTCGGAAACACCAGCGCGCTCGTAGACTGGAAGTTTGATGACCTGGTCGTGGCCCGCGGTACTGGGCGAGAGAACTTCTGCGAGCCAGTCAGGAGCACCTCGCATCCCCCGGTGGTCGAGCTTGTTGAGATCACACACAATAAGAACATCGGGCTGTACCACGGTGTCGACCTGGTCGTCCGTCTCGTCTGACTTGGGTAGGCGCACATCAAAGGGGGCGATGTAGACGCGGCAGGTCTTGCCTTCAAGCGCCATTTGCACCTGGTAGTACAACAGGCCTGCCAACTCCTGATGAGGCCGCGAAGGCGCGGGCGGTTCTTTGATATACGCGATGCCATCGATCAGCTCCTCACGACGATCATCGGACCATGTGAGGTAGTCGCCGTAGGTATGCCGCTGTGTGTCGCGCTGTGGTAGTGCCATGGGGTGCAGTATCCGGTTGTAATCCGATGATCGCCAGCGACGGCAGTCTGTTGCCGCGCTCAATATCATCGTGTACCAACAGCGAACGGCCGTGAACCCCGAATAACATGCCTACAAAGGCAATTATGGAGTCTCGGCCGCAAGCTTGTGGGCCTGCTCCGCCACATAGGCCCGAATGTCCTCGGCATCCTGCGCCGAGATGAACCGCTTCCAACCGATCATGCCAGCCTGTTCGAGAGCACCGTCGACCACGATCGCCTTCCACGTCGCCGCATCTCCGAGGGGTGGCACACGCCGCAGATCGGGAATCACGTTGCGGGATTTCGCATCCCTGGCGTGACAGCGTATGCAGTACCTCTCATAGAGGGCCGCGCCATTGCGCACCGCTTGCTCCGACGCCGCGACGGTGACCGGCCACGCGGGAGGCGCCGGTTCTGGATCCGGCGGCAAGGTTGCAGTCCCGTCCAGTTTGAACGCAATGAGTTTCCCGGGGGTCGACATGAGCGTCGCGCCGAATCCACGGACGAGCAGGTCCGCTGAGCCTCCGGCGCCCGCCATGACGGCCACATACTGCTCCCCCGCGACGCTGTAAGTAACAGGTCCGGTCAGCACGGCGTTCGGCGTGGAGAAGCTCCAAACCTGTTGGCCGGTGTCAGCGCGGTAGGCCACGAGCTGCCCAGCCGTGTCCTTGCGGTGTTGACCTTGAAAGACCAGGTTGCCGGCCGTACTCAACACTCCACCTCCTCCCACGGTCGGAACCTGCCACTCGCGCCGTCGCGCCAGCGGATTCCAGGCCTGGAGATACTCGGAGGGCCGGCGAGCGGCTGGTGTTTTCGCGCCCGCCGCCGGCGGGGGACCGAAGGTCGCGGCGACTCCGAGATCATCCACTCCCTCCTGGTACTTATAACTCTCCGTGCCAACCAACCGGACACCGGTCTCGTACGTCGGAATATAAACGAACCCTGTGACCGGATTGTACGAAGACGGCCGCCATGAGTGAGCCCCGTTAGGTCCTGGGTTGGCATCGAATGAACCTTCGGCATAAGACGACTCTGGATTGATCAGCGGTCGTCCGCTCGCCGGGTCGACGCCGCTCGCCCAGGTCATTGCCTCCACAAACGCCGTGGCCGACAAGAGCTTGCCTGTCTTGCGATCGAGGATGTAGAAAAAGCCATCCTTCGCTGCCTGCATCAACACCGAGCGATCTTCACCATCGATCCGCGTGTCCAACAGGATCATGTCTTCCGCTGCGTCGTAGTCCCAGGCATCGTCCGGCACTTCCTGGTAGTGCCAGCGGTATTTCCCCGTACGGGCATCCAACGCCACGATCGAGCTGGTGAAGAGATAATCGTTGTGTTGCGCCGAGCGGAACTTCGGATTCCAGGGAAAAGGATTCGCCGTGCCGATGTATATCTGTCCGAATCGCGAATCAGCCACGATGGAATTCCAGGCGTGGCCGCCGCCTCCCGACTCAAACGAGTATCCGTTCCATGTTGGACGCGCTATCTGAGTCAGCGCAGCATCGGACGCAGCTCCGTCGGAGGCCGCCTCGGAAGTATTCGGGACGGTATAAAAGCGCCACAGCTGTTTCCCGTCGGAAGCGTCATAAGCGCTTACATAACCGCGCGAGCCCGTCTCGCCGCCCGCATTGCCAATGATCACCTTGCCTTGCATGACACGAGGGGCGCCGGTGATGGCGTACATCCGGGCAGCATCGACCGTCAACACACTCCACACGAGCTTGCCCGTGGCGGCATTCAGGGCAATGAGTCGGCCATCAATCGTGCTGATATAGAGGTTGTCCCGATAGAGCGCCGGACCGCGATTCACGACATCGCAACAGGATTTGTAGCCTGCGTGGCCAGGTACCTTGGGATCGAACGTCCACTTGACTCGACCGGTCCGCGCATCGACGGCCAGCACTTTACTCCAGGCTGTAGTCGTGTAGAGCGTTCCGTCCGCGATCAACGGCGTGGCTTCCTGGCCTCGGCTCGTATCGAGCTCGACGTACCACGCCGGTCGCAACCTGCCAACGTTCGTGACATCGATCTTCTTGAGCCCGGAGAAGTACCAATCCGGATGTGCTCCGCCGTGGGCCAGCCAGTTCTGGGGTTCCGCAGCAGCCTTGCTGAGACGGGCGTCGTCCACGAGGTTTTGCGATGCGGCCACGGCAACCCCGAGTTGGAGTCCGAGCCAAAGCGCGCTGCAGAGTGAGATTCGTTTTGCCATGGTAGCTTCAGGACAACGCCGGCGGCGCTGGGTTTTTCAAGTGGAAATGGGCCCGATAGATCAGGGTGATGGCAATCGCCGCCACGGCTCCGATGGCCAGCGGGATGGTGCCCAGCACGAACAGCTTGCCGACCGGGACACTCCGGGCCGAGAGAGCACTGACCAGGTAAGGACCCAGCGAGCCGCCGGCGCGCGCGAAAAGCATGAACAGCCCGACACCGAGAGCCCTGATTGCGGTCGGATAGATGCTGCTCACACAGAACACCTGCGCGAAATGCAGCCCCAGCACACAAAAGCCGGCCAATGCGCACAGCAACATCAGCGTCGCCTCGCTGATTCCGGGCAAGCCGAGGCATGCGACGACCGGAATGGCCAACAGATAGAGCACCGCGCATGGCCACATGCCATAGCGGTCGAGGGGCCGCATGATCACCCAGCCACCGAGTGTACCGGCGAACTGAAACAACACCACGGCAGTCGCCGCGTGAGAATACGGCAGGCCGGAATCCGTCAACAGCGTCGGCAGCCAGTTGTTGAAGGAATGAAAGACAATCTGGCCGACGAAGGATCCCAACCACAGCAGTGGCGTCAGCAGCAACAAGGGTCCGGCAAAGAACGGTCGGTAGGTGACCCGCGGAGGATTCGCTTCACGCTGCAGCCCAAAACGGCTCCCGGCCGGGAACACGAAGCGCGGGTCGAGGCGCTGCAACAGGGTCGCAAGCTCTTCGTGACGGGTCGTCCGCAGGCACAGATACTTCGGCGACTCGGGCAAAAACAGCAAGACCAGTACGGCACTCAACAGGGCCAACACCCCGCCCAGGACGAATATGCCCTGCCAGCCGAAATGCCCGGCCAGGTAAGGCGCCACCAGCCCGATTGCGCCCGAGCCGAATGTCGTGCCCGAAAAGATCAGGGTCACGAACGTGGCCCGCAACCGCCGTGGCGCGAATTCACTGATGTTGGCGACACTCACCGCCAATGCCCCGGACATGCCTATACCGGCGAAGAACCGGCACGTGACGAGGGGAATCAGCGAGTGGCAGGCGGCGCAGAGCAGGCCGAAGACGCCGAACAACACGGTCGCGGCGAGGATCATGCGGCGGCGGCCGCAGCGCCCCGCGAGCGTGCCGAACAGTGACGGCCCTATGAAACCGGCCAACAAGGCGGAGCTGAACAGCGGCCCCAATGAGGCGCGGCTCAAACCCCAGTCCTTGACGATCCCGGGTGCCGCAAACCCGGCGGCCGAGATGTTGTAGCCGTCGGCAAGAGTTACCAGTGCGCACAGGGCAATGACCGTCAGCAGCGGGCGGCCGAGTCTTTGCCGATCGAGGACCTCCGCAAGGTCGATAGTTCGATCCATGTTGGTCCCCCCAGGCACGCGGCCGTCAGCCCAACCACCGGCCTCCCGTGGGGGTGCGATCGGATGGGGGAGTAACGATAAGACACTCAGCCTGGCTGATCAATCTAAATCAGTCAGGCTGATAACCCGTACCGGGCGCCGTGCTATTCGTCGGCTTCGCTGGGAATGCGGCGCAGGTCGGCAAGCAGCTTCAACATAAGCTCGCGATAGGTCACCAGCTCCCCGGGCTCGAAGGAAGCGAAAATCTCCGCTTCCACGGCAGTAGCAGCCTTGTCGCACGCACGCAGCGCAACCCGCCCCGCCTCGGTCATGGTGACCTCGAGGATGCGCTTGTTGCCTTTGCCCAGGTTGCGTTCGATCAGGCCATTGCCTTCGAGGATGGCAATCTGCTTGATCATGGTTTGCGGCTTGACTGCGAACATGCGCGACAACCCTGCCGAGGAGCGTTTTTCTCCATGCGACAGGGACGTCAGAATGCGGAACTGTGTCGGCGTGACACCCAGGGGCTGCAAAGCCGCCTCCAGGCGCACGAACGTCTTGTATTGAACCTGCTTTACCAGGTAGAGCGTCCGCGGCGCGGGCCTGGAAACGCTGTCCTGCGTGCTTTTCGACGGTTGCCGTTGCTTTTTCGTCATGCCGGCCATCTTGCCCCTGACCTGTCTCGTATACAGGCCAGTATACAGCCGGCGCACGTTTCGCTCGCATGAGCCGTGACGTCACCGCATCAGCCGGATGCCTCCTCCGGCAGCGGGTATTCGTCTGAGTTCTTCACCCAGGCCTTCTGCAGGGAAAAATCCAGACGCGGGGGCGAGAAGATATCGGCCATCCGATTGCCCGCCGGACCCGCCGCCTGACTTTCCGAGGTGTGGATGACCCGGGCCGGGATCATGGTGGCCGACGGTGCCCCGACCAGGGCGTGCTCATCCTCGCGCCAGTCGTTCTTGTTGAGACCCCATGGCCACCGCAGGTGATGTACGAAGCTGCCGGCGAAGACCAACGAACACTGATCAAAGTCGTAATGACTGTGCGGCGACAGCTTTGTAACGTCGCGGGCGCCGCGCCCTCCAGGGGGAAAGTTCAGCATGATGGTCGTGCAGCGCCAGATCGGACCCATTTGCCCCGGCGTCCGCTCCCGTTGGAGGTCATAAACTCGCAGCTTGTAACCGTCGCGCGGTGCCGGCCAGGCCTTGAATGGCGGGTGTGACGGATCGGGCTGCGCATAGGCGGCGGCATTGGCGCACTTGGCGTTCAGATCGGGCGACTGCGTCGAGAACAGCCGCACCACGCGCCCGCCCTTGGGCAGACTGATCTTGCTGTCTCCCGGGGGCACGATGAGGAGCTGGTAGCCATTGCCCCGTATCGACTCACCCTTGGCTGCAGCCTCAAAGGGTGTGTCGTCGTCGGGCAGGACGATCATGTACTCATCCACCTGACCTGCCCGCGAAAAGGTCGCACCCGGCTTGGCTTCGATCCAGTGGACGAGCAAGTTCTGGCTGCGTGTGTACCAGCCGCGGCCATTGGCATCATCATCGACCGGGCTGTCCTGGTAGTACAGGCCGTAGCTCGCGGGCATCGCCGTCGTGCCGGACTGCGTGTCACTCTTCGGCGCCGCCAGGGCCGAGCGCGGATCTGACTTATCGTACATACAGCAACTCCTCTTTGCGCAAATGCCAACTGTGGCTCGCGTCTCGTTCGGTCATTGGTCGAGCTGGTTCTTCTTGAGGAACAGCGAGAGCTGATCGGCCACCTGGACGTTGTTGAGATCCGCGAAGGCAATGTGCGTGTTCCCCTTGAGCCCGACCGACGGGAGCATCAGGACCTCCGCGTGGCCACCATGCGCGTTCACGATGTCGACAAACTGCTTGCTCAACTCAACGGTGCGCACCCAGGCAGTCTTCTCGGTGTTGTCGCCCCACACGAGTTGGATCGGGATACGCGTGAGCCTCATGAACTCAGCCAGCGGTACGTGCGTTGGACCGAACCCACCCTCCGGGTCCTGCGGCCCTTCCCCCTCGGGAAAGACATAGGCCGCATTTTCATAAGCGACAATGCCCTTCACATTGTCGCTTTTGAGAGCGGCCAGCATGCCGCGCCAACCGCCGGCGGAATTGGTCACCAGCACGACGGGGCCGATCCGATCGATCGCCTTGGCCGCGGCCGCGGCCTCCAGATGGGCATTTTTTGCGATGTCGAACTCGTCGTAACGTTCGCTCATCGCGCGCTCGAGCGCCTCTGCATCGTCTTTGGGGAATTGGACACCGGGGAACCACTCGCCGGCGGCCGGGCCGAACCGCCATGCGCGGATGTTGCGCTGATCCTGGCCGATCACAGGGTTATAGGTGTATGACTCGCAGCTCATGTTGCCGCGACCGACACGCGGACCATCCCACAGATACACGGGAAAGCCACGCCGCAAAAATATCTGCTGATAACCCTCGCCGCCGTCCCAACGTTGCTGCCACACCTGGGCGCTGGAGCTGTGCCAGAGGAACAGTGCGGTCTTTCGGGCATGGACGGGAACCTGGTAGTCGACGAAGCCGTGGTCGCAATGAAGCGTGCCCTTGGCCAGAGCGCTGATGGCCGTGCCACCTGCTGTGAAGCTGCCCTCCCGCTCGATCATGATGGGAGCCGGCGCTGCCGCCTTGCCGCTCACGCACCCTGTAGCGCCGAGGCATGTGGCGGCTGATAGTGAAAGCAATACGACAACCTTGTGCAAAGCTGACTCTCTCATGTCAAATGTCACTCACACTCCAACGTACTCGAAAGGTATAGCCCGTCATGACTGCCACCACGCCACGTCCCGCGCCACGCGAATTCCGGAAGCGACTGCTCAATCGCGAGCTCCTGATCGGCACTTTCTGTAAAACGCCGACCTCGCACTCGACCGAGATCCTCGGCTCGCTCGGCTATGACTTCGTCATGTTGGATGAAGAGCACGCGCCCTGGACGCGACAGACACTCGAGGTCGGCTTCCTCGGGGCTCGCGCCTTCGGCACGGCCGGCCTGGTGCGGATTGCGCGGCCGGATGCGAACAGCATCCTCTCGGTGCTGGACGATGGAGCAATCGGCATCATGGTTCCCCATGTCGCATCCGCAGAGAAGGCGCGCAACATCGCCTCGTGGGCCCGATACAAGGGCGGCACGCGAGGTTCCGGCGTCGGTCGCGGCGGCGACTACGGCGGCCGGCCGATTGAGGCCCACTACGAGTTGGCTGACGCAACCACCACCGTGATCGCCATGATCGAGGATCGCGAGGCGGTCGAGCAGATCGACGCGATCACCGCGGTCGAGGGAATCGATGGGTTCTTCCTCGGTCGCGGCGATCTGGGCCTGTCGTTGAGCAACGCCACGGGACCCGCGCCGACCGTGGAGGAAGCCGTGCGTATTGTTGCGAAATCGGTGCTGAAGAGCGGCAAGACGCTGTGCGCCGTCACGCCGAATATGGCTTCCGACGATGCGAAAAAAATGATCGACCTGGGTGTCACGGCACTGATGGTGGGGAGCGATCAGGGCTTCATCCGCTCGGGTGCGCTCACACAACTGGAGCATTTCAAGAAGTTGGTGAAACCCGCGGCAACCTGAGCCGTGGGCGCGCGCAGGACGTTTGTAACACCGCGCCACCTTCATATACCTGGGATGCATAGCCCGCGCCTGCGCCGCGGGTTCCAGCCTACTTCTCCATCCCCAGCAGATCCAGCGCGTTGCCGGAGACCATCTTGCGGATGTCCTCGTCCGAATACCCGAGATTGATACAGATCTTGATCACGTTGCGGAAGCCCACGACCGGATGGTCGGCGCCTCGCTGACCGAGATCCGAGGCCAGGATGGTGCGATCCACGGTGCCGGCTTGAATCAACTTGTCGAGGGTCTCGGGAGGGAAGGGATCCCGCTTCCTGCGGGCCACCGGGATGAACATGCACAGCGAGTGCTCGATGTAGGCTCCCATTGTCACCAGCCGGCGAATGTCCTCATGCGAGGCGCCGACAATGAAGCTCGGATGGTTGACCATCAGCCGCTTCACGCCGCGTGCCTTGGCTTCCTCGAATACCGGGAAGATCTCCGAAATGTGCAGGTGTCCCCCCGCGAGGATGACATCGTGCTGCGCAATGATGTCGAGAATCTCCTTCACCTCGTCCTTGACCCTGCCGTTCGCATCGAGCGGCGTCAGCGGGTCGAACGGAATCATTTTCTTGACGGTGTGCGGAAAGCCCGCCTTGACGCCATAGGCCGAATCGATGTGGTTCTTCGATGAGAACGTCGGCAGCCACACGAGCTTGGCGCCAAGCGCAATGCCATGATCGACCGCGTACTTGTTGAATCCGCCGACTGAGTTGTTGAGCGGCACGCCGGAAAACAGCGTGATCTTCAGATGTCCGTACATCTGGTTGAGCATCTCGGTGATCGGCGTCGCCGAGTAGTAATGGTCCTTGATGAGCATGGCGCGGAAGCCCGCGGCGGCGGCCTCCTCCATCGCCTGGATATGATTGATGTCACGCGGCATCACCGACGGGCCGGAGTGACAGTGCAGGTCCACCGCACCGACGAGCAGGCGCGAGATACGCTCTTCCAGTGCCCCATCGGTGGTTTCGGGTTTCAGATTCGCGGCCATGTTTTCACCTCATTCCAGCCGTGCAATTCTGGTTGGCCCAGGCCTTACTGTCTAATAGCAGACGCGATTGAAGTCATAGCCAAAGGAAGTGGCTTTGTATATTGTCGCACCATGGATTTCGCACAGCTCAAACGTTTCATTGCCGTCGTCGAAGGCGGCAGCCTCGGTAAGGCAGCCGACACCCTCAGCCTCTCGCAGCCCGGCTTGAGCAAGAGCATCCACCAGCTCGAAGCGCATTTCGGGGAGCCGCTATTCTACCGCGGCACCAAGGGGGTGACCTCGACTGAGCTCGGCAAGGCCGTGTACCGCCGCGCGAAGCGGGTGCTCGCCGAATGGCACCAACTGGAAAACGAGCGCGCGGCCATCTCCGGCGGCCTCACCGGCCACATCACTGTTGGCGTGGCCCGCGGCACCGGGTTCCTCGGCCGGGTGATCCCCGCGGCCAGCGCCAAACTGTCACAAAGCCGCTATTCAGTGCGGCTCACCGTGGTGAGCGGCGTGGCCGAAGAGTTGGTCCCCGCGCTGCAGCTCGGCGAGCTGGATTTCGCCATCGCGCCCCTCGATGCCATTGTGGGCAAGCCGGACCTCGTGGGCGAGACTCTCTTTTACGACCGGTGCGGACTGTTTGTCGATGTGAACCATCCTCTAGCCCGCGTCGGTGCGATCAGCATCGAGCAGCTCACGAAATACAGCTGGCTGTATTCGACGGACGTCTTTTCCTACTACGACGCGCTCTGCGCTCTCGCGCACAGCCGCGGAGTGGAGCCGCGCAAGACCACCATTAACAGCAACTCTGTGATCTACCTGGGGGCTGCGACCATCGGCAGCGACTTCATCGGCATCTTGTCGATGGACTCAATAGAGGATCACGTGATCGCCGGGAAGTTGGTAGAGGTGGTATTGAAGCCCTCACAGCGCTCACAGGTGGCAACGGCCGCGGTCGAGCGACCCATGGGCTTTCTGATGCGCGCGGACGCGCATCTGTCCGAGATAGCGAGCGCGCTGCAGAAGGAAATCTACGCGCTCTGCCCCGCCATGGGGTATCCGCTGCTGCCACGACGCAAAGCCGCGCGCAGAAACCCGACCTCCCCCTAGGCGGTGCGGCCCGGCGGCCCGGCGCGGCCCACGCCGCATCACCATAGCTCATATCTATAGCACAAGTCCGCGCCGCTATGGGATAGCGATCGGCTATGACCCTTACCCAAAGCGCTATTAGACAGGCGCCCGGGTGACATGAACAATGTTGACCGTTAATGGCACCACCACGCCATGCGGACAGGAAGAGTCACGTGTCAACGAGCTGGGTTTTTCAAGGGCGTTGCTGGAAGTTCGGCGACAACATTCCAACTGACGCCATGACGCCGACCCATGTCATGTTCAAGTCGGCCAAAGAAATGGCGGCCTTCGTGCTCGAGACCCTGAACCCGGAGTTTCCGAAAAAGGTCCGGCCGGGTGACATCCTGATCGCGGGGCGCAATTTCGGCTGCTCCTCGGGGCGTGCCCTGGCCACCAAGGCACTCCAGGCCACGGGTATCGGCGCGGTGGTAGCCGAGCAGTTCTCACGGACCTTCTATCGCAATTGCCACGAAATCGGCCTGCCACTGCTGGAGGCGACCGGTGTGCACGCGCTGGTCAACGACGGCGACCAGGTGCGTGTCGATATCAAGGGCGCGACGGTTGAGAACCTCACTAGCGGCAAGCGTTTGCAGGGCACCCCACCCTCCCGGTTCCTCCTGGGGATGTTGGAGGCCGGCGGACTCATCCCGTTCCTGAAAACCGGCGCCTTTCCCGGCACGGTAGGACGGTGACCAACTCATGTTGAAGTTGAATCCCGTACGGAAGAAAGAGTTTCTCGACCTGATGGCGCAGCGTGGCTGGGACCTGCTGCTGTTCTACGGCGACACCTGGCGCAAAGATCACTTCCGCTGTCTCGTCAGCGTGTGTTTCTCTGGTCCACAAGCCGTCGCGGTGTTGACCAAAGAGGGTGAGGTGCGCGCGGTCGTGACCCACCCTTGGGACGTCGAGCCGGTAAAGGCAGCCACCAGTGGCGCCGTAACGTACGCGCCCCGACTCGTCGACGGGCTGAAGACCGTGTTGCACGATGCCGCCAAGTCGGTTGTCGCCATCAACGGCCTCGAGCAGATGGAGGCGCGCTTCGTGCGCACCGTGAAGGAAGCCTCTGGGACGGCCCCGGCAACGGCGACAACGGATGTCGAGGAAATCCGCCGTGTCAAAACCCAGGAAGAGCTGGAGTGGATCAAGAAAGCCGCGCAGCTCGCTGACCGCGGTTACGAGCAGTTCGTGCGTGTTGCCCGGGCGGGGATGACGGAATTCGAGCTGGTTGCGGAGGTCGAGGGCTACGTCAAGGCCCACGGCGCCGAGGACAACTTCATGTTGGTGGCTTCGGGAGGCATCGAGGTGACCGCCATGAAGCCGCCCACCGCCCGTAAGCTGCAGGTGGGCGACTCGGTCATAACGGAGCTCACCCCGCAAATCAACGGCTACTATGCGCAGATCTGCCGCACGTTGATCATCGGCCCGCCCTCCGGGAAGCAACTGGAATCGTACGCAATCTTTGCAGAGGCACAACAAGCCGCACAGGACCTCCTACGCCCCGGCGTCGACATCTCGGACGTTGCCCGAGTGCAGAACGACGTCTTCCGCAAACACGGTTACGGGGAATACACCGGCGCGCAATACACGCGCGTGCGCGGTCACAACCTCGGACTTTATCCAGATGAGCTTCCGCACGTTCTGGAGAGCGTGCACTACACCTGCAAGAAGGACATGGTGATCATCTGCCACCCCAACACTTACCTGCCCCTTTCGGGCTATATGGTGTTCGGCGATACCCTGTTGGTCACCGATACGGGTTGCGTGTCGTTGAGTCAGACTGAAAAGAGACTGTTTCAAGCATGAAAAGAGGACTCGTAAGCTGGGACAAGAGCGAGCTGCCACCCGAGGAGCTCGCGGCACGGCTCGCCGCCGTACACGCGATCGCGCGCAACAAGAACCTCGACGTATTTGTGTTGTACTCGGACGTGTGGCGTTCGAATGACGCACGCTACCTGTCGAACTACATGCCATATTGGAACCGGGCATTCATAGTCGTACCGCGCGACGAGAAGCCCATTCTGCTGTGCGCGTTGTCACCGCGGGTCTATCCGTGGATCAAGACGGTGACCGTGCACGAAACCATCATTGCCAGCCCTAGCCCACCGGCTACGCTTTTCAAGCTCTGCGCCGAGCGCGGTTGGAAACGTGTGGGAGTCTGCGATCTTGAGGGCCTGCCCGCGGACCTGCATGCGGAGTTGACTTCGGGCAAAGTTGAGCTGGTCGATATCCCGCGCAATGAAATTCGTCCGGCGCCCTCCGAAGTCGAAGTGCAGATGCACGCGCGTGCTGCCCGTATGGCGCGCGAAGTGCTCGAGAAGGAGCTCTCGAACATGGGAGCGCAGACCGATCACGAGCTCACGGGACGACTCGAGCGCCTGTTGCGCCGTGCCGGCGCAGAAGATGTAGTTGTCCTGGTTTCCGATGGCCAAGGGCCACCGATTCCGGCCTACGGCGCAGCCGTCCGCCCACACACCTCGGTTGTGGTCGCGATCGAACACAATGGGCATTGGGCGAAAGTCACCCGCAACGTCGCAGGTGTGACCTCCAGGCTGCCCGCGCGCGACGGGGTGACGGAGTTGCGTGAGATTCTCTCGGGACCCTACTCGTGGGAATACATGGATGACGCGACGACCCCGGCCGTCGTCTCTCTACAACTGGAGATCCGCTCCCAGAATCAACACCTCTACTACGGCGATACCTGCCTGCAGGGTAAGGAAGGACTGCGCGTTCTATGAACATGGTGGAAAAAATCCTTGCCCGCAAGAGCGGCCAGAAAAGTGTCGCGCCGGGCGATGTCGTGGTCACGGACATCGACTTGATGGTGATGCACGATCTGAGTGCCAACTTCGTCATGAAGGTGTTCAACAACGAGATGGAGGGCGCGAGCATCCGCGACCCCTCGAAGCTCGTCTTCGCTTTTGACCACAACTTCGCCCCGGCTACTCGTGACGCCGCGGAGGCTCTCGCGGCCGTGCGCAAGTTCGCGGCCAAACACAAGGTCCAGCACCTCTTCGACAGCGGGTGCGGCAGCATCCACCACGTCATCATGGAAGCCGGCCTGGTCACGCCCGGCATGATCATCATTGGCTGCGACTCGCACACCCCCATCCACGGGGCACTCGGCGCTTTCGCCACCGGCGTCGGCAACAACTCGATGGCCGCCCTGGGCTTCGCGCACAGCCAAGGCTGGTTCAAGGTTCCCGAGACCATCAAGATCCACTTCCACGGCACCCCCATGAAGGCAGTCCAGCCTCGTGATATCTCGCAGTTCCTGGTGGGGAAGCTCGGCGAGGATGGCGCCATCTACAAAGCGTTGGAATACGCGGGTCCTTATATCGAGTCACTCGATGTGAATGACCGCGCGCTCTTCCCGCTCCAGGCGATCGACGTCGGCGGCAAGTGCGGATTTGTGAACCCGGACGAGAAGACCGTGCGCTATGCGCAGCAGTTGCTCGGATCCAAACCAGCCGCCTCGAAGTTCGAACTGTTTAAAAACGACCCCGACTGTCGCTACGCGGAAGTCGTCGACATCGATGTCAGCCGGATCGAGCCGCAGGTGGCGTGTCCGCCAACTGTCGGCAATGTGAAGCCTATCGACGCTGCGGTAGGGACACCGGTCAACGTCGCGGAGATCGGCGGCAGCACCGGAGGGCGGTTGAGCGATATCCGCGCCCTCGCCCGCCACTTCGTCAATCGGCGCGTTCACCCCGGCGTGCGCCTGCAGGTCGTCCCGGCCTCACGGGGAATCTATCTCGCTGCCCTCAAAGAAGGGTTGTTCGAAACCCTGCACGTTGCAGGCGCCAACATTTTCCCGCCCAGCTGCGGCTCCAACCAAGCCTTCAACATGGGAGCGCTGGCGGAGGACGAGGTCATGGTATCAACACAGGCCCGCAACTTCCCTGGCCGCAACGGACATCCCAAGGCCCGTCACTTCCTCGCATCCGCGCTCACAGTGGCCGCCTCGGCCCTGACAGGCAAGATCACCGACCCGCGCACACTGGAGGCATCATGAGCCAGCCCGGAGGACCCATGGGCCAGCCCGTAATGGGCCAGACCATCGCGGAAAAGATTCTCGCGGCGAAAGCTGGCGTTTCCCATGTTACACCCGGACAGATTGTCGACGCCTATCCCGACCTGGTGATGAGCCACACGGCGACCTGGCGATCCGTCAGTGTCATGAAGAAGATCGGCGCCACCCGCCTTTATGACCCCAACCGCCTCGCGATTGTACTCGACCATATTTCGCCGGCTAAAACCGAGAAGTACGCCGCCGACCAACAGACCTCGCGCAACTTCGCGCGGGAGTACGGCATCGAGAAGTTTTATGACGTCGACGCGGGGATCGCGCACCTGGTGCTGATGGAGCACGGGCACGTCAAACCGGGCGACCTGATCGTCGGCACCGACTCTCACTGCACCATCTATGGGGCGTTGGGAGCGTTGGGATCGGGAATCGGCTACACGGAGGTTGCCTCCGTGTGGGTGACCGGCAAGCTGTGGATGAAAGTGCCGACCACCATCAAACTGACTCTGACGGGCCGCTTCGCCGCAGGCGTCAGTGCGAAAGACCTGATGTTGCACCTCATCGGCACTCTCGGCGCCGATGGGTGCGGCTACAAGTCCGTGGAATTCTACGGCAGCGCGCTACCGGAGATGAGCATCTCGGAGCGCATGACCATGGCCAACCTCGCCATGGAGATGGGATCGAAGTGCGTTTTCATACCTCCCGATGAGAAAACGCGCGAATGGCTGTTGCCGCGACTCAAGAATCCGGCGAGCTACCAGCCGGTCCTCGCTGATAAGGACGCGGTCTACGAGCAAAGCATCGAAGTCGATCTGTCCAAGCTCACTCCCATGATTGCCTGTCCGCATCAGGTCGAGAACACGAAGCCGGTCACCGAAGTGTTGGGCACTCGCATCGATCAGGCGTTTCTCGGCTCATGCGCCAATGGGAAATACGAGGACCTCGTGGTCGCCGCGGGCATCCTGAAGGGACGCAAGATCGATCCCGGTGTGCGTTTGATTGTCACTCCCGGGTCGAAGGAGATCATGTTGGAGGCGATGCGCAGCGGCATCCTCGCCACGCTCGTGGAAAGTGGTGCCCTGGTGACGAATCCAGGCTGCGGTGCCTGTGCCGGCGACGGTGGAACAATGGCGGACGGTGAAGTCTCGCTGTCCACTGCCAACCGGAATTTCGTGGGCCGCATGGGGAGCAACAAGAGCAGCATCTATCTCTCCAGCCCGGCTACTCTGGCCGCATCCGCGCTCAAAGGCGAGATCGCCGATCCGCGCGAGTTCTTCTGACCCGTTTTTCTGACCAGTTCTTCTGACGGCGAGGCTTCAGATGCAAGATACGATTCAGGGCCGCATTTACAAGTTCGGTGACAACGTCAACTCGGACATCATTATTGCGGGCCGCTATTTGATCTACATCGAGCCGGCGAAGCTCGCGGAGCATGCCTTCGAAATGCTCGGCGAGGGCTTTCCCGCCAAGCTGCGCAGCTTCGACATTCTCGTGGCCGGTCGCAACTTCGGCTGTGGCAGCGCCCGCGAGCAGGCTTCCACCGCAATCAAGGGATTGGGCATCAAGGCGGTCGTGGCCGCCTCATTCGCCCGTACGTTTTATCGCAACGCCATCAACGATGCGCTGCCGATTGTTGAATGCCCTGAGTTGTACGAGGCTGTCGCGGAGGGCGACGAGATCTCGATCGACCTTGCCAAAGGCGTCGTCGCGCATGCCGGCAGCCAGTATGGCTTCCCGCAAATTCCCGAGTCGGTTGCGAAAATCCTCAAGCTCGGGGGACTGGCGAACTATCTGAAGTCGACGCTGCGGGCGTAGATCAAAAGAAGAATTGCCGCAGCGCGGTGAGCCCGATGGCATGTCGCTGCCGCGCATCCGGCACCAACTCCTCGAACGAGCGCAGGGCATCGCCATAAGGGGGGCGGTGCTCGTGCCCGACAAAGGGCGCATCGCTTCCCCACAGGAGTCGCTCCGTGCCCGCGACCGCCAGCAACCTGCTGGCGCAGGCCTTGGCCACTGCCGCATCCAATCTCATGGCCGCCGATATCTTGATGAAGGTCCGTCCGCAATCCAATGAGCGCAGCGCGGCGATGAATCCCGGCGACTCGATCCCCAGGTGCCGGTCCGGATCGCCAAAGTGGTCAATGACGAGGGTCACTCCAGTGGCCTCAATCGACGGCAGTACCGCCGGCAAATCCGTCCCGTGGGCCAGCAACTCGACATGTAATCCGAGATCGGCCAGGCATTTGAACAGGCGCTGATAAGACTCGTCGTGTAGATCCGGGAGCCGGGGCAAGCGGCGCAACGGCAGGCGGACCCCCACAACGCCCCAACCTGCCATCCGTGCAAGGGTGGCTCGGTCAATACTCGGCTGAACGATTACGGTGGCCCGCAGGCGCCGGTAACGGCGCAGCGACTCCAGCGTGTATTCGTTGTAGTCCCCAAACAGGGTCGCGGCCGAGATGACTCCGAAGGCAATGCCTTGCTCGTCCAGCGTAGCCAGGTATTGTTCGGCGGTGAAATCGTAGTCCGGGCGAATCCATGCTCGCGGCGCGAACGGCATGTCGCGTCTGAAGATATGCGCGTGAGTGTCGATGACAGGCGGGTGGCCCATAGGCTCTGCGGGCTGGCCCATCGCTTCACGCACCTGTCAGCGCAACGGTGGACGGGCGCTCAGCCCGCCTGGTCAGAAACACCAACAGCAGGGATGCGAACAGCAGCGGCAGGCCCAGACCCGCGAAGGTCTCGAGCGGACCGCCGTGCAACTGCACCAGCGCGGACCCGGTCGCAGGCCCGATGATTGCTCCGATCCGCCCCGCGCCATAGGCCCAGCCGACAGCCGTTGCCCGGTGGCTTGCAGGATAGAGCGTAGGTGCCAGAGCGGCGAGTCCGGCCTGCGAGGAAATCTGGAACAACCCCATCATGCCCAGAAACACGAACATCGCGCTTCCGGGAGCGGTGACGCCAACTCCAACAGCCCCCACAAACGCCAGCGCATAGGTAAAAGGCAACACCGCGCGAAATCCAAACCGATCAATGGCGAACCCGATCGTAAAGGTCCCAACGACCCCCAACGTGCTGTAGAGGGTGGTCATTGCCGCCACCGACTTCCAATCCATATGGAGCACGTCCTTGAATACTGTCGTACTCCAAGACCCCCATTGGCCAATGAACCCAAAGCTCGCGATGAAGGCGCACCACAACAGCACCGTCGTAAATCTACGCCCGCCTCCCAGCAACACTGCAACACGGTCGCGCACTCCCGCCGCAACCTGCGACGCACTCGCCGCGTACACGGGAGTAGCGGGATCGAGCGCTGGATTCAACTGCGCAATGAGGCGGGGCAACCTGGGATCCGCGCGGTTCCGGCGCACCATGAAACGGGGCGACTCCGGCAACCAAGGCAACGCAATCGGCATGATGGCCAGCGACAGCGCACCTCCGAGGAACAAGGCTCCCGTCCAGCCGTAGCGCGGCAGGATGAAAGCCTGCATGGCCGCTCCTATCAGCGTGCCTCCCTGCGCGCCGCATACCGTGATGGTCGCGAATGTGGCTCGAAACCGCCGTGGGGCGATCTCAGATGACAATGTGACGAGGTTCGGTACGACCGCCGCCGCGAACAGGCCGGTGAGCACGCGCCAGAGGGTGAACTCGGTGGGATTGGTGGCGAAACCCGTGCCCAGAGAGCATAGCCCGGTCCCTACGAGGCAGCCGAGCAGCAGATTGCGCCGACCGATGCGGTCGGCCAGGGGCGCCACGAAAACAGCGCTGAGCAGCATTGCGGCCTGCTGGATCAGCAGCACGGGAGTGAGCGCTACCCGGCTGACGTGAAACGAATCGGATAGCGCCGGAAGTATCCACCCGACCAGATAGAGGTCGTAGCCGTCGATCATCATCGCGACGGTGCACACCGCCAGGGTGCGCAGATGAATCGGGCGCAACTTCGCTGTGTCCAGCACCTCGTCGATATCTACACCCGCCGACATTCCCATGCTTCCCCTCACAATGGCCCGCTTGGATCCGGGTTCTATCATCCTCTGCAAAAACGCGGCTGTCTTAGGTCCATCCATGACAGCCGCGGGGCCATGAGCTTAGTACGTCCTGGGCGCGGGATCCGCTCTAGTGCCGGTACGTCACTCCGATCCTGTAGGTCCGGCCAATCACATCGTAATACTGCCCGTTGAACTGAGGTATGGGCAGGTTCGGATACGGCGACACCGGCGGCGCATGATCCAACGCGTTGCGGATCGAGGCCGAAACCTGGAAGTGATCGTTCACTTCGTAGCTGCCGTACAGATTCAGATAGACCACCGAGCCGATGCTATTGTTGTTGATGGTCAGTGCCGGGGTCGAATTGAACGTGTTGTCGATGTTGCCACGACTCACGTACAGGCCCTGTGCGCTGAAGCTTGCGCCACCCAGTGTCAATGTCTGGGTCATATTCAGTGTCAGGCGCGGAATACCGCCGAGGTTCTGCGGACCGTTCTCGCCAGCGCGATCGATGGCTGCTCCAGTACCAGTGCTGATGAGAGAGTGCAGCGTGCGGGTGCCCAGCAGGCTCGTCGACATGCTGGTCGGCAAGCTGAACAGCGACGGCAGCGACGAGCGGTAGGCGAGGTTGAGGTCGATTCCCTTCGTCTGCGCGGAGGCTACGTTCAGCGCTCCTGCGCTCAGCGAGGTTGCAACGCCCGCGCCATTGAACGTGAAGTAGTTGCAGAACTGCTGATTTCCCAGCGTGCACAGGTTCCCGATGGTCGCCGCCGACAAAGTGGTGATCGCATTGTCGATCTTGATGTCGTAGTAATCCAGCGAAACGCTCAGGCCGACCAGCGGGCCGCTCTTGGGCTGCAGGACCACGCCGTAGGTGGAGGTCGAGGCATTTTCACCCGTGAGGTTGGGATTGCCTTTGGTCACGTTCTGCGGAATGTTCACGGTCGACCCACGGACCGTCGCCGTGTTGGTCAGCAACGTGCCGCCACCGTACAGCTCATAGATCGCCGGAGCACGGATGTCGACCGAATGGGTGGCGCGCAAGCGGAAGCCTCCCACCGGCTCGAAGTCCAAGCCCACCTTCCAGGCGTGTTGATTACCGATATCACTGTAGTGCTCGTATCGAGCCGCACCGTTGAAAGTCAAAGACTTGGCAAACGGCTGGTCCGTCAGAAGCGGCGCCAGCGTGTCAACGTAGGCTTCCTTGACGTTGAACGAGCCCTTATAAGGGGTGGCGTTGCCCGCGAACAGGAAGGCATTCGAAGCAGACAGAGGGCTCGAAACAACTTCCTGGTTCTCATTCCGGTACTCGGCACCGAAGGCAACCGCTACCGGGCCCGCCCACGTGGACAACGGCGTACCCTTGATATTGGCGGTCAGATTCTGCTGCACGTAGCGCGATCGGGAGTTTGCGGTCTGCTGCACGTAGGCGATCGCGGCGGCGGACGGCGCGCCATTGCCGAAGAGATTGATGGGCACGCAGCCTGCCGCGGCTGGATTGCCGGCCTGCGTGGCACGACAGACCGGTTGTCCGCCCGGACCTGCGATCGCATCGAGCGCGAAGGCCAGATTGGGGCCGTCTGTCGCATTCTCGACGGTCTGCTCATAGCGGTCCATGCCCCACTCGTAGCCGGCGTCCCACGTCCAGGTCTCACCGATCCGGCCGTTGAGCGCGAAGACCGCGCGCGGAATGTTGTTGTTGATCAGGAGGTGACTGTTGCCGAGATCAAAGGCGTTTTCCTGGAACCCGAAAGTGGTGATTCCCTGAGTCTGCATCTGGGTAACAACAGAGGCAGGCAGAAACGGGTTGTTCACGGAAATCGTGCGTGCGGTGATACGCGGCAGAGATCCATGGAAGGATGCCTTGTTATACGCGTAACTCAGTACCAGCGAGGCGGTGACTGAATCGTTGATGTCATACGAGGTCTTCGCATAGGAGGCAACGCGGCGGACCGCCGGGATCATGTCGAACCCGGTTACCGTCGACTGACCTTCACCACCGATCATCTGCACGCCGCTGACCAGCGAGCCGGTCTGGAAAGGCCGAATGCTCCCATCCGGATTGAATGTGTAGCCGCGATACAGAAAATTGGCCGGCCCGGTAATCGTGCCGCCCGAACCCAGCGAGGTGTGCACATTGCCCACCTCCAGCAATGGCGGCAGGCCATTGGTGGCGGAGTTCGGATTGGAGATGATCTGCTGCTCGCCTTTACCCCAGGGACGCGTATAGATATCGCCGAGCCCGTTGTCGTTCTGGAACTCCGCGCCGGCGACGAAGTGGCCGCGGTCACTGAACAGACTGGAGCCACCCAGCAGGCTCACATACTCGTTGCCGTTGTCGCCGCGTTCCGCGATTCCGCCCTGCACCTTGGCCTGGAACCCTTCGAACTTGTCCTTCAGACGGATGTTGACCACACCGGCGACAGCGTCCGATCCCCATTGCGCCGAGGCGCCGCCGGTCACGACCTCCACGCGATCGATCATGAATGCGGGAATGGTGTTCAAGTCCACCGCGTTGACCACGCTGGTGTTCGTCGCCGGTGCCGTGGGCGGCACCCTGAGTCCGTCCACCAGAACCAGCGTGCGCTGACCACCCAGGCCGCGCAAATCCGCGGTGAACGAACCGGGAGTTCCGGTCTTCACGCCGTTGGCCGATGGACTCTGGGTCTGCTTGAAACCCGGGATCTCATTCAGGATCTGCGCGATGTTGGGTGCGCTCTCGCGGTCGAGCGTCTCGGCGCTGACAACCGTAGTTGGAGTTGATGCAGCGAAGCCCGGCAGCGCGGCGCGGGAGCTCGTCACGACGATCTCCTCGAGCATGGGCGGTGGCGCGGGGGTCTCACGACCGCCGGTTTGCGCCGGGCTCGCGGTTTCATCCGCGTACGCTGCGCCCGCTGCGGCCAGCAGAATACAAGTAACCGTCAACCCCACCTCTGATCTCATAAAAAGCCCCCTGCAATCCGTCACGACGGACACGGTTTAAGAGTCAGTTGTCAGCAAGACTTATGTAAGCCAGCCTGACATGAGAGTGGGCGCCTGTAAAGAGGGTTGTGTCACGAAATATACAAGTGGGCGTTGCCCCGCAGCGCCGGTCATTCGAACACACAGCAACGGCTCGGCACGCATAGTAAACAACAAGCAAGCGGCGCCGGTGTTGCGTAAACACCGCGCGCCTGGACCTTCGCCCCAGGATGGCCGCACGCGCCAGGTGAGGCCTGCGCACAGCGTGCGCCGCTGCCTGTGTGCAGCGCCGACTTGCATCGCTGAGAATATTCGCTAGGCTTATATTATCTCCAAGGAGCGAAAACAATGAGCCGCAAAGTCGTCCTGACATGTGCCGTCACCGGTGGCGGGCGCCCGCATCCGAAGCACGGCGGCATTCCGATCACGCCGGCCCAGATCGCCGACAGTTGTATCGAGGCGGCCAAAGAGGGAGCCTCGGTAGTTCACATCCATGTTCGGAATCCGGAAACGGGACTGAGCTCGGACGATCCGCAGCTCTTCGACGAGGTGGTCGATCGCATCCGTGCCACCGGTGTCGATATCGTCATCAACCTGACGTGCGGGCAAGGTGCCTTGTTGAGGCCCGATCCCGAAGATGAATCCCGCGCGTTGCCGAGCTCCAAGATCTACCCCGTCCCCAAGCGGATGCGCCACATCGAGCGCAACCTGCCGGAGCTGGCTTCATTCGACATCACCGCCGGAAACCGCCACTACGGTACATTCGAAGCGATGTATATGAACACGCCGCGCGCCATGCGCTTGATGGCGAAGCGATTCCAGGAATTGGGCGTCAAGCCCGAGCTGGAAGTGTTCGATGCCGGAAATATCGTCCTCGCCAAGGACCTGCAGGCTGAAGGGCTGATTGACGGCCCGCCACTGTTCCAGATGGTGCTCGGAGTCAAATGGGGTGCGCCGAGCGGCATCGAGCCCCTGCTCTATCAGCGCAACCTGCTGCCACCCGACGCCGTGTGGCAAGCGTTCGGCATCGGCCCGCAACAAATGCCGATCCTGGCGCACACGGCGTTGTTGGGTGGTCACGTTCGCGTGGGTTTGGAAGATAACGTGTATCTCTCCCGTGGTGTCTTTGCCACAAATGGACAGTTGGTCGAACGCGCGCGCACGCTTCTGGACTGCCTCGGACTCAGCGTCGCGACTCCCGCGGAAGCGCGTGAGATCTTTCACCTGAAGAAGCAGGCCTGAGCCCGCCGGCGAGTTACAGTCCCAATTCCGGTACGCTGGCCGCGCGATATGCGGCCTGCGCTTCGGAGGTCAGCGGTACAGAGCGCCGCCCGTCGAGATCCAACGCGATACCCACCGTCCTGACCGCTGCCCAGGGAGCGCCCGTTACCGGATCGAGCAGCCAGTGAGAAGAGTAAGTGACTCGATCGGTGCAGCCCGCCAGCGCCGAGTGCACTTCACAACCATCGCCGATCTTGGGCCAGCGCACGTGTACGGTCTGAAACTCGACCAGGGCTGAGCCGACTCGCACCGGGCCGCCTGGCATCGTCCGCGCCAGTACCTCCCGCCACTCACCGTTTCCCAGGTGAGGAATACTATCGGCAACACGTCCCATGAATCCTGACAGTCGCCAGTGACCGTGAGCATCACAGGCATCCGGCATTATCGTGCCGAGTCCGGTCGTTCGCAGCCCCAACTGCCGCGCGCGCTCCCGTGAGGCCGTAACCTCGGCACCATCGAGAGAAATGCTTCTAGGCTTCGCTTCACTCGGCGCCTCACAAGTGAGGGCGGATGCAGCCCGTGTGACCTGTGCCGGCCATGGCACGGGTCGACCGCTGCTCCGCTCGACGTAAGCGAGCGAAAGCCGGAAGGTCGCCGCTACCTGACCAGAGCGCGAATGATGTAACAGGAACAGTACATCCGCTTCGTCCTGGCCCCATGTCAACACCTGACCCGTTGCATGCAGAGCAGCTCCGGCACGCGCCTCACGCAGAAAACGCATGTGCTGTGCCTTGACGAGAAGTTGGTGCTCCGCTGCGCTGTCAATGACATCTCCGAGCTCCAGCCGCCGCGCAAGCTCGGCCAGCGCCTGCTCGATGCGCACCACGTAATAGCGCGTATTGAGGTGGCCGATGTGGTCGCATTCCCACGCATTGGCGCAACCCCGCCAGACTTCGACGGCTGCACCGGTCATATGGGCGCCAGGCGCTGTTTGCGCGGTCCCATGTGCTCACTTCACCACGAACAGCGCGTCCAACACGGTGGCACCCAGCCCACGCGCATGGATCCTGACCGGATTCAGGTCGGCTTCGACAATCTCCGGATGTTGTAAGAGCAAAGCGCTCAGGGTTTCCACTACGGTGATGGCAGCGTCGAGATCCGCAGGCGGTGAACCTCGGTAGCCCGCGAACAGCCTGGCTCCTTTGAGTGACTGCAACGCGCGCTCGATGTCAGAACGCCCGACGCCCGCCGGAATCAGGACCACGTCCTGCAGCAACTCCGTCAGAATTCCCCCGAGCCCCACCAGGATGACCGGGCCCCAACCGCCCTCGTTGCGCGCGCCGATAATGATCTCGATTCCCGCCGCGCTCATTCGTTCCAACAGCATGCCATCGAGGGCCACGCCGGGCCGCTCGGCTGCCAACCGGGCTTGCATCGTGGACCAGGCCGAGCGCAACGCTGCGCCATCGCGAATATCCAGCGCCACCGCTCCGGCCTCCGATTTGTGAGGCAGAGCGCTGGACTGTGCCTTCAACGCAAGCGGATATCCAAGCTCATCCGCGGCCGGCAGCGCCTCTTCCAACGAGGCTACGAGACGGCCCGGGGGCATCTTCAAACCCAACCGCGCCAGCAATTGCTTCGCACGGTACTCGGGAACCACGCCCGGCTCGAGCGCTGCTGCGAAGCTGAGTGCAACAGGCGCGATCGCTGCCGGCAGCCGCGCAAGTCCCTTCAGTGCTGCAAGCGCTCTGAACGCACGCTCGGGAGATCGAAAGAACGGGGTGCCCGTGTCCCGGATCTTATCCACATAAGCCACGGGAATCGGACAGTCTTCGCCCAACATTGCAAACACGACAGCCTGGTTGCCGGCAAATGAGCCCAGCGCATCAATGATCGGCGGCAGCTTGCGGTTGGCCGAATCCGCGCTGGGCAGTGAGACCACCATGACAACGCTGCCGAAGGCCGCATCGCGGGCTATCAGGTCCAACACTTTGCGGTACAGGCTCGGATCGACCAGCGCCTGCGCGGTCAAGTCGAGCGGATTGCTGGGCGGGGAAAAGACCGGTAGCTCGCTCGCCAGCGCCCCATGGGTCGCGGCTGACAACCGCGGCAGCTCCAAGCCGATCGCCTCGCAGAAATCCAGCGCCATCCCCTTGAACGCTCCGGATTCGCCCACGATCACAGTCCCGCCCGAGGTCTGGGCGTGCTTCAAACGGATCAACAACTCTGGAACATCGATCAACAACTCGAGGCTGTCGACCAGACATACACCACGCGCTACTACTTGCGCGGCCATCACGGCGTAGTCACCGGACAATGCGCCCGTGTGAGTCTTGGCCGCTTCTCGTCCCGCGGCACTGCGTCCAAGGTGATGCAGGACGACGAACTTGCCGGCATTGCGCGCCCGAACGGCAAGATCCAGGAACCTCGCGGGGCGCCGGATCTGCTCCATCAACATGGCGATCACACGCGTATGTGGATCGGCTATGAACTCCTCCAGGAAGTCCTCCGCACCCAACGAAGCCTCATTGCCGGTCGACACGGAGTACGACACCCCGATGCCCCGCGCCTGCAGAGCAACCCGCACCGCCGAAGCCATCGCGCCACTTTGCGAGACGACTGCGACGCCGGTGCGATCGCCCAGCTCCTCGAAGGGCGCCGCGCCGAACATCAGCGGCACGCCATCGACATAGTTGATCATTCCCAGGCAGTTGGGGCCCTGCAGCGCTACGCCGGCATTCTGCGCAATGGCAGCGATCTGCTCCTGCGCGCGCAAGCCCTGTTCGCCGGCCTCGGCAAAGCCGCCGGCGAGGACGATCAATCCGCCTATCCCTTTTTCGGCGCAGGCGCGGACGGCATCCACAACATGTATCTGGGGTATGGCCAACACCGCGCAGTCGATTCCATCGGGAAGCTCAGCTATCGAGCGCACGCAAGGGCGCTCCCCGATCCGGTCGTAACGGGGATTGACGAGGTGCAGAGGACCCCCGAATCGAAACCGCCCGAGATTCGCCAACACGCCGGCGCCCAGCGATCCTGGCGTCGGAGACGCGCCCACGACCGCTACGCTGCGGGGACGCAGAAGCCGGCTGATCGACACGGACTACTCCTGCCGCTTGTAACCTGACATACCAGGCCGGTAGCTCTTTTCGTCGAGGAATTGAGTCAGACCCTGGGTGCGGCCACGCTCGGGATCCAGGAACAGCGCCTCCGAGCTCTTTGCAGTCAGATACTCGTTTGATACATCCCAGGTCATCTGTTGCACCATGCGGACGGCCATCTTGGTTCCGCGCATGATGGTCGGATTCTTGCCGCGCAGCAGCGCCGCCAGCTCGCGGGTCCGGTTCTTGAGCTGACTGAGCGGCACGGCTTCGTTGACGAGGCGCATTTCCGCAGCCTTGCGGCCGTTGAATGTCTCGCCCGTCATGGCGTAATACATGGCATCGCGGTGCGACATGCAGAAGGTGACAGCCTTGGTCACCTGGCCGCCCGGGAGGATACCCCAGTTGATTTCCGACAGTCCGAACTGCGCCTCTTCCGCGGCAATCGCCAGATCACACGCCACCAACGGCGTGAAGGCACCGCCAAAGCACCAGCCGTTGACCATTGCTATGGTCGGCTTCGGATACGACAGCAACATTTTCCACTGCCACTGCCAGGCGGAGCGCTTGATGCGCATTTTCTTGTTGTAGGGCAGCGGATCGAGGTCGCGGAAGAACTCCTTCAGATCCATGCCTGCCGAGAACGAATCGCCGGCGCCGGTCAGCACCACGACGGCAACCTGCTCATCGATCTCGAGTGCATCGAGCACTCTGACCATCTCGTCATTCAGCGCCGGGCTCATGGCATTGCGCTTGTCCGGGCGGTTGAGGGTGACCCAGGCGACACCTGCGTCAATTTCCACCAGGACATTGGCCAGAGGCGGGTCAAACGCGGAAGACAGCTCGAGGGTAGCCAACGTACTTCCCTCCTAAGGGGAGTGCGAACGATGCGCGTAACGATAAGACACTCAGCCCGGCTGATCAATATAAATCAGCCAGGCTGATAATCACGTCTCGTTGTGAAGCTATCTATTCGTCAAATTCGCTGGAAATGTGGCGCATGCCCGCGAGCAGCTTCTGCATGAGCGCGCGGTAGGTTTCCAGTTGCTCGGGTTCGAAGGAAGCGAATATGTCCGTTTCGACGGCGGTGGCAGCCTTGTCGCAGGCGCGCAGCGCGACCCGCCCCGCCTCGGTCATGGTGACCTCGAGGACGCGCTTGCTGCCCTTGGCCAGGTTGCGCTCAATCAGTCCATTGCCTTCCAGGAAGGCAATCTGCTTGATCATTGTCTGCGGCTTGACGCCGAACATGCGGGACAACTCGGCGGAGGAGCGCTTTCCCCCGTGCGACAAGGTCGTCAGGATGCGGAACTGCGTGGTGGTGACACCCAAAGGCTGCAACGCTGCCTCCAGGCGCACAAAGGTCTTATGCCGTACCTGCCGTATCAGGTAGAGCGTGCGGGGCACCGGCTTGGAGGCGCTGTTTTGTGGGCTCTTCGAAGGTTGCCGTTGCTTTTTCGCCATGCCGGCTGTCTTGATCCTGTCCTGCCCCTGAGCTATCAGGTACATAAGCAGTATACAGCCGGGGCGGTTCCCCTCGTCACCGCGGCGGCAGATGCAGCACTCGCGGTTCTGCGTACGATTTAAGTCCAATCAGTCCCAGGCCACGGCCAACGCCGGATTCCTTGAAGCCGCCGAAGGGAATCTGCGGCGCGGAGCCACCGTGAGAGTTGACCCATACAGTCCCGGCTTCGAGCCGCCGCGCGATTTCCGCGGCGCGCTCCGGATCGCCACCCCAGACCGAGGCGCCCAGACCGAAGCGGGTTGCGTTCGCGCGCGTCACCGCTTCCTCAACCTCGGTGAATGTCAGCAAGGGGAGTACCGGCCCGAATTGCTCCTCGTCCACGAGTCGCACGCCTTCGGCAACGCCGCTGATGACAGTTGGTGCGATGAAATAGCCGGGTCTGTCCAGCGCCTCGCCGCCCGCCAGCGCATAGCCGCCACGCGCCAGTGCATCCTTGATCAAGCCCAGTACGCGCTCGAATTGCGGCCGGTTCTGCACCGGGCCCAACTCCACGCCCGGCTCGAAGCCATCCCCGACTTTCGCCTGGTTCGCCAGCCGCACGAGCGCCGCACCGAGGCGGTCGATCACCGACTCGTGGACCAACACCCGCTTGACGGCCATGCAGCGCTGGCCGCTGTTGACGAATGCGCCCCAGAAAAGCTGAGGTGCGATTGCCTCGATGTCGGCATCAGCCAACACGATGGCGGCATCATTGCCGCCCAGCTCCAGCGAAACCCGTTTGAGATTGGAGGCGGCGGCGCTCGCCAGCACCCGTTTTCCCGTGGCGACCGAGCCCACGAAACCAATCTTTTCGATTCCCGGGTGCTCAGTCATCCAGCGGCCGAGCTCGTTGCCGCCCGACACAGTGTTGAACAGGCCCGGCGGCAATGTCCTGGCCGCAATCTGTCCGAGTCTCAGGGTGGCCAGCGGCGTAAACGGCGAAGGCTTCACAATCACACTGTTGCCGGCTACCAGCGCCTGCGCGGCAATCTGGGTGGCCAGCACCAGAGGCGAATTCCACGGAGCAATGGCACCAACCACTCCCAGCGGTTGGTAATCGAGGACTACCCGTCCCGACGCATCGCTGCGCAGTGTCTCGGGAGTCAACTCGAACGACACCAGCCCCTCGATCCGGGCCGCGGTCGCCTGAACCTCGCGAACGGCTGCCGCCAACGGCTTGCCCTGCTCTCGAGTCAACAATCGCGCGAGGTTCTCGGTCTCTGAACGGATCGCCGTGGCGAATCCGAGCAGAATCTCGCGTCGGCGCTCATGTGGAACCGCTCGCCAGCTCTCGAATGCCTTGCGCGCCGCTTCCACAGCCTGATCGAGCTGCTCGCGGCTGGCATCCGGCGCCTGCGCGAATGGGCTCGCTGTCGCCGGATTGATTACGTCAAAGAACTGGGTACCGTCGACAGGCTTGCCGTCGATGGTGTGGGTTGCAGCCGCTTCCATGGGGAGGGACTGTAAACACATCAGCCTGGCTGATCAATCCCCCATTCCTATTGCTGCGTCACTGCGGTGCGCTCGTAGACTCGCGCCAGCGGAATTTCCACGCCCAGGCACTCGAGCTGCAGGACTGCAGTCTGGCCTTCGATGACCTCACGACGCCATTCGTTGGCGGCACGATGCAAGACAGTGATGCGCAGACGGTCCTGCTCGACGAGCAAGTAAACCTCGATCGATGAAACCAGCCGATAGGCAATGGCTTTCTCACGTTCGTCCGTTCGACGGGTGCGCGGCGAAAGCACTTCCGCAACCATAACCGGCCGCTCGCGGTAGTACTTGTCTTTGTCTGTTGGATCGCAGGCGACCAGGACGTCCGGGTAGTAAACAGCATTGGCGAGTTGAGGCGGAATTTTCGCCTTCATATCGTTGATGAATGGCTCGCAAGGTTTGCCACGCAACGCTGCGTGGAGAAACGAAAAGAGATTGCCGGCAATTCGGTTGTGATCGACGCTGGCACCGGACATTGCATAGACGCGGCCTTCCACATATTCGTGACGCACCTGCGAATGCAGCTCGCCTTCGAGATATTCCTCGACCGACACATACGGGCGCTCAGGATCTATCGCATACGCGACGGCCGACTCGGCAACGCGAGACTCCGTAGGCTCGACATCCGCCTCCCCGGAAAAGTAGAGCCAGTGTCCAAGAACTTCGCGGTCGGCATCCGGAAGCTGTTGGATGGCCCGCTTGATGTCCTGCAGCGTCGTCATACTCATTGTCATAGTCTCCCGAATCGTGAAACCAAGGAGGGTTGATGACTATATCCACCTGATGTTGGGAGCTTAACAGGGCGGAATTCACTCCGCGATCTGATCAGGTTGCGTGATTGCGTAGAAATGAAAGGGACCGCAGTCCGCGAGGCGGGTGGGACACCCGTGCGTCGCGGACGCTTATTCCAGTCGCGCGTACGCGCCGCGTTCTCTATGTCAGCAAACGCGTGCGGGCTTCGCGCATGCTTTTAACCGTCGGCGTCGCTGCCTGTCCTTGAGCCTTTGCCGGTGTGGCCGGTGTGTCAGACCCAAATCTGCAGAACGTAATCAAACGGCGCCTGGCCGTTCAGCAAGTCGACGCGTTGCAAAGCAATCTTGAAGTCGTCACCAATCCGTTTGAGCGTATGTCGATACGTCCCGGCGAAGTGCCGGGTCACATCGCGTCGCAGCTCCATCATCTGAAAGCGCGAGCGCACCTTGATCTCAACTTCACTGACGGATTCAATCACCACGTTTCCGACCACGTGGCTCGTTCCCCACTGCGGCGCCTGCGACCAGGCGTTCGGGTGCATTACCCGGCCCATGCGGATCTCCATCATCCGCTTGTCCTCAGCAAAGATGGAGGGAGAGTCCATCCATTCCGTCTGCTCCGGTGTTACCGGCATCCAGTAAACGCCCTCTTCGGCAAATAGGTCGATATAAGCGCCCCACTGCTTCTCGTCGAGAAGCTCGGACTGATGAAACAACAACTGCTCAACACGTTGCTGCAGTGAGCTTTGCGTCGGGTCGACGAGCGCGCTGCGTGCTGGAAGCGGCCTGCCGCCGGCGGATTGGCGCGGCGAGTGATCGGGCGCGACCGATTGCGCACCGGTCTTTTGCGCTTCCTTATTCTCGAAGATTACGACGTCTTCCAGCAGGCGCTGGTGGATTTTTGCAGAGGTGCTCATGGTGCCTCCTCGCTCATGTATTGCCGCCAGGCTTCAAACTGACTTCGCATGACTACTTCGGATGTACCGTTGTTGGAGTACGTCACACCGTTGTCACGTGTATCGCCACCAAAGTTGCGGTGGAAGCTGACCCAGTCGCCGCCCTCTGATTCGAGACCCCACTGACCTTTCGTCCAGTTCTCGAGGTCATCGGCATTGATCATGGTGGCCGGTGAGTTGACCAGGTTGAAGTACCACAGCGCGCGCCGGTAGATCGCCGGTGACACTCCTTTCAACCGAAAGTGCCAGATTTCCGACAATGTCTTGTTGGGCGCCAACGGGCGCAACACGCGTAGTTGTTGCAACGGCGACTGTACGGACAGATACGGATAAATCAGGACGTGATGAATGCTCCGACCGAGGTACTCCTCGGCAGCCTTCTCCCCATAAGCGCGGTACATGGCCGCGACGTACTCCTTGGTATCTGCATCCTCGGGCCGCAGTCCCATGTACCCCTTCAGGATTCCATGACCGCGCGGGAAATTGACTGTCTGCACTGAATCCCACTGGTCGAACGAAGATGCAAATGTGGACAGGTAGTGATAGTAGAGCGGCGGCTTTTCTCCCGCCTCGAGCAGCTTGCGCTCGACCCGTCCGGCGGCGATTCCAGTTGACTGGTGGGTGACCGACGGGTGCAGGGCATCGAGCTGGTTCTCCATGAAGAACTTCCAGTTCGAATGCTGCATGACGCGGTGACACACCGGCACGATCTCGACCTCACCTTCCGGCGAACGGTCGCACATGTCATCAAACGCAATCCGGGCGTCACCCAGAAACTCCAGCAGGCCCGGCCCTTCAGCGGACAGGCTCGCAAACACGAAGCCGCGATAGCTGTCGACACGCGGCGCCGCCTTCATTGAGCAGTCCGGGTTGTCCGTCGACATGCGCGTCCCATCGTAACCGTGCGACAGGGGGATACCCTTTACACGACCGTCGAGATGGAATGTCCAGGCGTGATACGAGCAAACAAATGTCGAGCCCGTGTTGCCCTGGCGGTTGCCGCACAACTGCACACCGCGATGCGGGCACCTGTTGTAAAGGACGCGGATTGTGCCGTCGGTACCACGAACCATGATCATTGGCTGGCGGCCAATCTGCACCGTGGCGTAGTCGCCAGTTTTCTTCAGTTGCGACTCATGGCCGCAGTACACCCAGGTCTTTTCCCAGATCTGCGCCATTTCGCGATCGAAAATCGCCTGGTCGGTATAGACGGTTTTGTGGACACGGTCGGCTTCGACCAATCTATCGAGCGGCAACACGCTGCAACTCCCCTTTGCTTGCGGAAATGGGCTGTGACGAGCTTCGAATCTATGCCGCCGGGACTGGGGTTTCCATGCCTGTCCCGGACCATTTATATTACCTTGGGTTATGGAATTCGGAGTGAGCGTTGGCCACGGGACTCGATGTCGCGCGACTCAGGCAGCTGGCACTGATTGTGCGTGAGCGCTCGTTCTCCAAAGCCGCTGAACATCTGGGGATTTCGCAGCCCGCGCTGTCCAAGAACATTCGCAGCATGGAGCGGGCACTGGGCGTGCAATTGCTTGACCGCGGGAGGTTCGGTGCGCTGCCCACGGCCTTTGGCCTCGCGTTGGTGAGACACGCGGATGCGATCGATGCCGAGCTTCGCAGCGCCGTGCAGGAAGTCAACGCACTACGCACCGCTCGCACAGGGCACATTTGTGTCGGCGCGGGCCCCTCAGAAGCGACGCGACTATTACCGACAGCGTTGAATAGACTTCGGGAACGTGCGCCGGGCATCACCGTCACCGTTCTTTACGGACTCAACGAGGCGCTGACACCGATGGTGAAGCACGGCGAGGTTGACTTCGCGCTGTCTTCGATTCCCGCACGCTCCAGCGACCCGGACTTACGTTTGATTCGTCTCCACGAGGACCGGGCGGCGGTCATCGTGCGCAGCGGCCACCCACTCGCCGAGAGGCGGGGTCCCCTCACAGCCAGTCATCTCGTAGGCCACGAGTGGGTGCTGGCGAGAACGCCCGAGCTCGAGCGTCGCGCGCTCGAGGAGTTGTTCGTGGAGGCTGGCCTCGAGCCGCCTGAGGTCTCGCTGGAGACAACGTCCGCGGTACTCATGAAAACCATGGTGATCCAGAGTGACCTGCTGACATTTCTGCCCCGGGAGCTGATCTACTGGGAAGAGCGGGCCGGGCTGCTGACCGCATTGAAGTTGGCGGTGCCCTCGTGGCACCGCATCGTGGGTCTGACATTGCGGGCGCGTGCCGGAGTCAATCCGGCCGCCCAGGCGTTGATTGAAGTGTTGCAGGAGGTCGGCGGAGAGTTCAGCCCATGAGCAACGCGAGCGATCCCAACTTTTTGGACCGTGAATACAACCCCCGCACCCAGGTACCGGAGTTTGCATCCTACTTTGCCCGCTGGAAGGACAGCGCCAGCGAAGCCCGCGCCAGGCGCAAAGCCTATCTCGATCTGAAGTACGGCCTCCTGCCTGCCGAGAAGCTGGACTTCTTTCCAGCCGCGGGCAGCTCCAGGCCATTGCTGATTTTTCTACACGGCGGCTACTGGCGCGCCCTCGACAAGTCCGACTTCTCCTGGGTTGCACCGGCCTATCTAGCCGCGGGCATTTCAGTCGCGGTAGTGAATTACGGCCTCGCGCCGCTCACTCCATTGTTACAGATCGTCGAACAGGCGCGCCGGGCGTGTGCCTGGTTGCATCAAAACGCCCGGGCCCTGGATGTCGACCGGGAACGCATCGTCTGCTCCGGGCACTCCGCGGGCGGACATCTCGCCGCCATGATGATCGCCACGGACTGGCCCGGAGTCTGGCCGGATTTTCCCAAGAGGCTGTTGTCCGGCGTAGTCACTATCAGCGGGCTGTTCGATCTCGAGCCCCTCACGCGCGCCGAATTTGTGCGCAATGACCTGCGCCTCGATCCCGCTCTCACGCGGGCGCTGTCGCCGGCATTCCTCCCCTGGCGCAATGACGTACCGATGGTCCGCGCCGTGGGCTCGGAAGAGTCCGCGGAGTTTCATCGCCAGTCCAACCTGATCGCAGCGGCGTGGCCGCAGGCCTGCCAGCAGGAGCTGATTGACGTCCCGGGGTGCAATCACCTCTCCGTCTGCGACGCACTTGCCGAGCGGGGCTCGGTGTTATTCCGCGCAGTTACAGCTCTGCTTTTACGCTGATGTACCACTCCCGGCCGCGATCCGGAATGTCACTGATCGGGCCCCCGCTGGCACGCGGCGGCTTCGCCAGCGTCACCACTGTATAACTATCGAGTTCCCGTCGTCCTGGCGCAAAAGCCGATCCGACCGGAGCGTTGCACCGGGACAGCGCAATCCACCAGTCAGACGATCACCTCACTGACCTCGCCCAATGTCTCGGTCGCATGCCGTTTACCGCACTTTGGAATAGTCAACACGTGACATACTCAACAAGAAAAAAGTTGCATAGCTGCCATAATGCGTGCATGAGCAACATGGAAGAAGGCGACGAGGCCCTGATCAAACGCTATGCACGCGGCGACGCTGCGGCATTCGATCAGCTCTACAAGCGACACGAGTTGCGCGTCTGGCGCTACCTCGAACGCAATGTGTGCAACCAGGCGACCTCCGACGAGCTCCTTCAGGAGATCTGGTTCACGGTGGCTCGGAATAGCGCGAGCCTTGAATCGGCTCCGCGATTCAAGACCCGGTTGTTCACCCTGGCACACGATCGGATGACTGACTCGCGTCGCGCACGTGCAGCTCAGGGCAGCCCCGCACCGGAGGCTAAGCGGCCTGCTGGGGCCCGCGACCAAGCCCAAGCGCTCTCTCAAGCAATCGGGCAACTACCGAACGAGCAGCGCGAAGCCTATCTCCTGCAAATCGAAGGCGAATTGAGCGTCGGCGACATCGCTGAGATAACGGATAGCACTATCGAAGCAGTCCAGGGCCGTCTGCACCACGCGAGAGTGGCGCTGCACGAGCTTCTCATCGAGAAAACATGAACGAAGTATCACCCGGCCAAGACCAACTCAGCGAGGTAGATCGTCTCTACCGGCGCTTGTCAGCGCAGGACCCAGGCCGTCCGGGCGAGTGGGTACGCCGCAAAGTGCAGGCTTATGCCGCGCAGCAGGCTGCGGAGCGTGCTCTAAGAGAGAGTGCCAAAGCTAAAGAGAGCAACTCCGCAACCCCAGCACCGAAAGCCGATCCGATACCGGCGGCAGAGGCGGAAGTTGCGAAACGGCCATGGATGCTACCTGTCGCTCTCGGGACGATAGTCGCGGTAGCGGTTGTCGGCTTCCTCGTTGTGTCGCGGCTCATGACACCTCACGATGAGCCCACTCCGCCTCCTCCGTCTACACCTGTCCCTTCTCAAACCGAGGCGGCGGCGCCCCGAATGGCACAAGAGTCGGAGCCAAGCGCGTCCGAGTCGGCGTCGTCGGAGCCTAGCCAGTCCGAGTCATCGTTGGCAGTGTCGGGCTCGCCCGAGTCGGCACCGTCCGCCACACGCTCGACGGAGTCAGCATCGTCGACACCACGCCCAGCCACATCGCCGTCGTCTGAGCAGTCGTTGCCTGCACCGACAGCACCTGTGGTTGCATCCAGCTCCGCAACTACGTCTCGCGCTCAAGCACCGACCAAAGTCGGTGCGGGGCAAAGTGGCGCGGCTAACCCGCCGAGCGCTCCAATTGTGAACAGCCGTGCGGAACACACCACGCAAGGTGCGCGGTCCGCATCGCCTGCCAACCCTGCGCCCCCCTCGCACAGTGCGCCTGCGCCAAGTGCTAGTGCGCAGATAGCATCAGCTCCGTCAGCTGGGTCAGGCGCGTCAGGCGCATCAGGTTCGTCAGCTGGATCCGCCGGGTCTGCTTTGTCAGCTGGATCGGCCGCGTCGGCTGGCCCGGCTGGACCCGCTGGGTCAGCTGGGCCCGCGTCGTCAGCTCCGTTGGCTGCGTCCGCTCCATCATCGCCAGCAGCGCCGCCAGCGACAGCGCCGTCAGCATCGCAGTCCGCAGCGGCGCCGACATCCACACCGCCGCCCGTATCGACGCCGACCGCAGTCGCATCCAACTCGCCCGACGCGCTGTGTGAGGCGGCCGAGAGCGGCAACATGCGCGACCTGAAAGCCGCACTCGCCACCAACGTCGACGTGAACGCACGCGATGCAGACGGCCACACGGCTTTGATCCTCGCGATACAACACGATCATGCTGCCGTCGTCCGAGAACTGATGGTCCACGGCGCCGATCCAAAGATTGCCGATTCCCAAGGTAATACACCTTCAAAGGCCGCTCGTATCCGCGGCAATTCGGCAATCCTCCTGGCGCTGAAGAACTTCGCCAACCGCTCGCAGTCGGCATCAGCAACAACGTCGCCGTCGCCAGCAACAACGGCCGCGACCCAAGCCGCACCGACACCAGTATCCACACCACCCGCACCGAAGCCGGCGCCAGCCGCCGCGGCATCCGGCTCACCCGACGAGTTGTGTCAAGCGGCCTCGAGCGGCGACATGCGCGCGCTGAAAGCCGCACTCGCCACGAACGTCGACGTGAACGCACCCGATGCGGACGGACACACGGCTTTGATCCTCGCGATACAACACGATCATGCTGCCGCGGTCCGAGAGCTACTGGTCCACGGCGCTAGTGCAACGACGGCCGATTCCCAAGGCAATACACCTCAAAAGGCAGCTCGCCTCCGCGGTAATTCGGCAATCCTCGTGGCGCTGAGAAACTTCGCCAATCACTGACGGGTCGATCACCCGCGCGCGCCCGTGTTGTTCGACACGGGCCATTGGCCGAGACGCGGGGAAAGTGGCTCCCCCTTTCCGCGCCAGGTGGCTATTTCAAAGAGCCCCTGGGCCCCCCAGCATCTCCGGACACCCGGTGGATACCGCTGAAGAAGATCCAAGCATGAAGCCGCGCCGACTCTCATTTACCCATGTTGGGATTACCTTGATTGCGGGCTTCCTGATCGCGCCGCACAGCGGCGATGTCGCGGCGGCTCCAACCGCCGCCGACTCGCCCGCTGTACGCAACGGTGCCCACGATTTTGACTTTGAGCTGGGTAAATGGACGACCCACCTGCGGAGGCTGCAGCACCCTCTCTCGAATTCAACCACCTGGGTCGAATACGACGGCACAACCGATGTGCTCAGCATTCTTGGCGGCCGCGCCAACATGGTGGAACTGCAGGTGGCCGGCCCCGCTGGCCGCATCGACGGACTCTCGCTCCGCCTTTATGAGCCCGAATCCCACCAGTGGACACTCAACTTCGCCAACATCGTCAACGGACAACTCACCTCCCCCATGATCGGGAGCTTCAAGGACGGCCGCGGCGAGTTCTATGGAAAGGACACTTTCAACGGCAAAGCCATACTGGTCCGCTTCTTGATTACCAAGAAAACATCGGAATCGATTGAGTTTGAGCAGGCGTTCTCCACTGACGAGGGCCGCACGTGGGAGGTCAATTGGTTGGCTGTCGATCAGAAACGACCCTGAGCCGAGCCGCCCCGCTGAAGAGCATCAGATCGCCAAGTGGTGCGCGCACTACCGTCTCAAGCAGATCAGGCCACACTACAGGTGGTAGCCGACGCGGATACCATACGTCACCGGCATTCCCGGAGAGCCCTGGCCAAAGCCGACGACGCCTGTGACAATGGAATTGTTCAAATACGCCTTGTTCGCGACATTTTCAGCGTGGAGTCTGAAGCTCCAGTGACCGTCCGGCGTCGTATATTCCGCACGCAGGTTGAGCAGACCATAGCCCCCTTGACGCGACGCCGGGTCATTCAGCAAGGCGTAATAAAGCAAGCTGCGATAGCTGTAATCCACCCCCAGCTGCACCGTTCCCCCGAACGGCAGGCCGCGGCCATAGCTTACCGAGGCGGTGATGTTGGTACGCGGGGCCTGCGCCGGGCGCACGTCGGCGACCGAGCCATCGGGCAGAGCAATGTCCTTGATCCAGGCGTCGAGGACCGCGAGACCGGTTCGTATGGTGAGTCCCGTTAAGGGCGCGACTGTCAGCTCCGCCTCGCCACCGCGCATCCTGCCGGGATTGTTGGTGATGTAGCTGTAGACGCCGACTGAATTGAATGCTTGATAACCGACGTAGGAATACTTGAATACATCGGCATTGAAGCGCAGCCGGTGATCGAAGGCCTCGGTCTTGATCCCCGCCTCGTAGGCGTACAACTTCTCCTCGTCGAACTTGAAGAGACTGACAGGCAGACCCGGATTGCCGGCAGCGCTGAAGCCCCCCGCCTTCAGGCCCTTGTTCCAGCTCACATACGGCATGATGTCCTGCGTAATGTGATAGTTGAGTGCCAGCTTGCCCGACCAGTCGCTCCTGCGGATCCGGGCCGCATCCCCGGAAAGGGCTGGACTGATCTGGAAGAACGGGTCCGGGCTGACGTAGGGGGAGCCTTTGAATCCCGCTGTCTGGCCGTACATGTTGTAATCGAATGTCTTCTCTTCCGTACTCCAGCGGCCACCGGCCGTGAGCGTGAGCTTTGGCACCAGGTCGTATTCGACCTGTGCGAACTCCGACCAGGACTTGGTATCGATGTCGTATCGCTGATCGACACCTGGATAGGCGTTGAAGGGAATGAAAGCATAGGCCTCCTCGCCCTGCCCGGAGCCCACATCGTACTTTCCGTCCATCTTCACGAAGTACACACCCGCAACCCAACGCAACCGACCCTCACCGCCATTGTCGACATGCAGCTCCTGCGAATACTGCTTGGTGTTCACACCAGTCCAGAACTCGACCATGGGCTGCGGTGAGCTTTCGCTGTCCTCGTTGTAGTCCTTGTAGTACTGCGTGAAATCGGAGATGGAGGTCAGGGTCAGTCCGTCCAAACGGGCATGCAGGGTCAGCGTGCTTCCCAGCATGTGCTCCTTGTTGTATCCGATGATTTCGGCCGCGCTGGTGTAGTAGTCAAAGCTGGCCGGATCCTTGTAACCGAGGAAGTCGCAACCGTCGCAGGTTCCCCAAGGATCCAGGTTGGCCGGAACATAAGTCGCCAGGAGGTGGTTGTCCGGATCGGGATAGACATTCAGGAATTTGTACAGACCGGCCCGGTTGTTGAGGATCACCCCGTGGAGGTTGAGTGTCGCGTCAAAGGATTCGCCCGGTTCCCATTTCAACTGCATGCGCAACGCACGGCTATTGCTGTTACCACCACCCTTGTCCGGATAGAGGGCGTTCGTCAGGTACGGATCCATGTAGTCATTCGCCGCTGAGATGCGGAACGACCAGCCCGGAGCGATCCCGTTGCCGAAGGCTGCCTCAGTGTGATTCGCGTTGTAGTTACCGTAGGAGGTCTCGAAGTAGCCGTCCATTCGCTGAGTGGGCGCCTTGGAGATGTATTGGACGAGGCCCGCGGTGGCATTGCGGCCGAAGAGAGTCCCCTGCGGCCCGCGGAGCACCTCGACACGTTCAGTATCGAACAGCAGGGCGCCCGTGCCGGCAGCCTGGCTGAGATAGACTCCGTCCATGTAAACAGCAACCGGGCTCTCCTCATGTTCCGCATAGTCGTTCTGCGTCGCGCCGCGGATGGAGAAGAAATTGTCGGTGTTGCTGTTCACCGTCATCAACTGTACGCCGGGCACATATTGGGCGATCGCGGTGGTCGAGGTCACGCCCAGATCCTTGAGTTGCTCGGCTGTGACAGCCGAGACCGAGGTTGGAACATTCTGTAGATTTTCGGCGCGTCGGTTGGCCGTGACAATCACTTGTTCGATGCCACCGTCATTGCTGTCGGGGCTGTCGGCCTCCGCCCCGGCTGCAAATGACGGTGGCGTAGGCAGGATGCCGGCCAGCAAGGCCATCGTGATGGTGACGGTGAAAAGCGTTCTGCGGGCTGTTTGCATAGGGTAAACTCTCTTCACGGCTCATCGTTCTTATGTTGGGGTGAGCTTCAATAAGCGTCTTCGCCGTAGCGGCGCAGCTCCGTTGTCGCGTTGTACTGATTGATCAGAACGCTAACCATCCGCTGACGCATCCGCGCCAGGCTTACCTCGGTCAGCGGCTGCCGTCGCAGCTGCGACACCTCGCGCACGGTGTACGGTTTGGTTACCTTGGGGACGCTGTCGCCGCCGAGACTGAAGACGACATAATTCAAAAGACCGGCGAGCGCCTCGTCCGTAGTCTTGGAGAAAGCCACGTTGGGTAGCCGGGCTACATAGCCGCGGCCTTCCGGCAAATTTAGAAAGAAACCCACCTGATCCCTGAGGTCGGGCACCAGTCTCGAGTTGGATACTCCCTCGAGACCGTGGCATCCACCGCAATTCAGCAGGTAATTCGTGCGTGCGGTCCGCAGTTGAGTCATCTCCGCGTGCAGCATCGCCGGCAGCCCTGCCAACACCAAGGCAGCCATCCGGAACCATTTCACTTCACCGCGCCTACCAGCGCTGCAGTCGAGCAGTGGTAAGTGGCTGAAGAGTTGCCGAAGCACCAGATGATGTCGTTGTTGAGCGAGGCCCGGTATGTGGGCAGCTCACGGTCGGAGTTGTCGCACAAGCAGGACTTGCCTGCGGTACACATGGGCTTACCGCAGCAGTCCCGATACGCGATGACATAGGACTTGCCGTCCTGTGGGTTGAGACAGGTGCCGATCCACGAGATGGGCGAGGGCTCGGCCCCGGGAGGACACGTGTGATGTCCACCACCGCAGCAACTGCACAGGATCCCGTCGGAAGCACAGTATTTCCAGTAGTTGCACTTCGTATCGTCAGTCGCTTGGGCGTTGCGCTCAAAGTCGGTCTTCGGCGATTCACCCTTCGCGGCCCGTGCTACAGGCAGCAGCGGGAATACAGGTGAAACCAGCAGAGCGGCGCCGAACTTCGACAGAAAACCGCGGCGCGAAGAGAACCGGGCGAGATTGCGGGTCAGCCGCTCGCTCATCTGGTCGAAGGGCGATGTCATCGCGCGGCCTCCGGGTGGGCTTTCAGGTACGACTGTAAAGTGGCGAAGCCGGTCTCCTTGGCGATGATCAGGCTCTCGAGGTGCTCGCGGCTGTTGACCAGCCCCTTGGCCGAGATCATTCCCGCGTCATCGAGCAACACAGCGTAGGGCAGCTTGTCTACCCGATAGGTGCGGCCAATCTCCGGTCCGTTGACGAAGCGGTGGTTATCGATGCCGAAGCGGGCAATCAGTTCCTGCTGGTCCGCGAGGTCGCCATCGCCGACAAACAGCACCTCGAGCCGCTCGGTTTTCGTGAAGTCCTGCGCGACGGGAATGAGCTTCTTGCAGATCGGGCAGGTGTGGGAAACGAACAGCATCAGCAGCGCCTTGCCTTTGGCGAGGCTGCGCCCGACTGTAATTGCATTGCCGGCCAACCCATGAACTTCCAAGCGCGGCGACGGCTCGCCGACACCCGGGCCCGTACCGCTCAGCAGCGCGCCGGCCGGAGCAACGCGCTCATGCAACACCCCTACCTGGCGCGCCAACGCCATCACGGTGAGGGACAGCACGATCACCACGCCCCACAGCAACCATAGCGAAATTGTTGTCATCATTTTTCTGCTCCGGCGGTAACCACGCGGCGCTGCCGCCAGGCCGGCACCACGCTCCACAAGACATTCATGCTCTGCAATAGAACGAACAGCACGGCGCCTGTCAGGAGGGCCTCGGCGGCGCCCGCCACTGACAGTGCATCCACTCGCACGGTTGCCGGCACCGCGAGCAACAGTGCCAACCCGCCATTGCGCGCTACCAGGATCCAACTGAGAGTTTGTTGCAGAGAGCTCTGGAAACAGCCGCAGTCGATTTGGCGGCGCCCACGCCGAATGTTGATGGCCATGGCGACGGCGAACAGAATCAGCAGCGCTGCGGCGATTGCCGCGGGCCAGGGGGATGGGGCAAACAGCAATCCCGCGGCGAGCGCGGCCTCGACAGGCGGCAACACCCGCGCGAACGCAATCACGGCGCTCTGCGGCAGCAGACGGTAGTTGGCCACCACACCCTGGAACACCAGGCGGTGGCGGGCCTTGCCAAGCGCAGCCGTCAGGAAGACCAGGGCCACGAGGATGCGGACAGCGAGGGCAATCTCATTCATGGCGACCTCAGTTGCCTGTCACCATGACGGATCCGCCGCCCGCGAACTCGACCTTGCGCAGGATCTCACCCGTCCCGGCATCCATCACCACATCGCCGCCGCCCTCCTCGCTGACGAGATAGATCAGCGGCTTCTCGGCGTCTTGAGAGACTCCGATGGTTGCGTAATACGGGGGATGATCACCGGCAAGCCCGCTGGTGGGAATCGGCTGTAGAGGAATGCGCTTGAGCAGCTTCCTGGTGTTGGTATCGAGCACCCACACCTCGGTACCGCCCTGCTTGTGGGTCCAGTAGGTACCCATGTGCATCAGCACGAAGAGCCGGCCGCTGGACCTGTGATAGGCCGCCGGCTGCCCGCCGCCGGGTCGCCAGGCGAGCTCCTGCACGCCCGTGCCGGCCTGCGCGAAGCCCGCGACCTGTTGGATCGACCAGGGCTTCTCGATTACCGCATCGGCCCCCAGCCTCGCCTGGTAGATCAGGCCCGTATAGGAGAGGAACAGGGCTTTGCCCGTATTACGGTCGATGAAGCTGTTCTCGTAGATTGGATCGTTGTCGGCGTCAAAGAACGGCTTGGTGTGGGTTACGTCGGCCTGCCCCGCAGTACCGAGGCTGACCATGGCCAGCGAGCCGTCGCCGCACAGCGAAGCAAAGCCGGAGTTCCCCCACGGAAAGATCAAGGAGCAGCCCGGGATCTCCACACTGCCGCCGATCGCCTGCTTCTTGAGATCGAGCCACACCACCGAGGAGGCGGGGCTCATAACGTAAACGTACGCCTTGGTGCCATCGGCGCTGAGTTGGAAATCCTGGATCTTGCCGCCGACCAGGGCACGGCCCGGCAGTGTGATCTCCTTGACGAGCTTCAGTGTCTTCGCATCCCAGATCGACACCAGATCCTCACGCTTGCCGCGCGAGCCGTGCGTCCAGTAGGTCTCCGACACGAGGAATTGACTGTTATCCGGAGCAATCGCCAGGTTGGGGACATAACCGGCCGGAATGCTGCCCTCCATCTTGCCCGAATCCGCATCGAAGATGTTGAATGCCTGGTCGCGAAACCCGCTGGTGAAAAAGCGGTGCGGCCCGTTGGGTTTCAGCGTGGCGACATCGCTCTGCTGGATCTCAACCGACTCTGCGGCGAATACCGGCGCGCCAGCGACCAACACCAGCGCCATTGATCCCGCCCAAGCCAGTCGTGTGCAAACATGTCTTGTCATGAACTCCCCCGAAAGCCGCGCGCACGTTCCGCAACGCGCCGGTGCTCACCAGACTGGCGGAGCCACCCCGATCGCGCTCGATAAATCGCGCCATTAACATTGCAATTTGCGCCACGGGCCAACACGGCCCCGGCTCTTTAAAAGAGCACTCCCGGGCGTTGGCCCACGCCTGATGGCGTGTGGACGTACGTTTGCGAGCTGCAGCTGTTGGAATTGACCGCCGAAGGGTCAGTGACGATGCACTATCAGCGCGCAGTGGTTACTGTTTGGTGCAAGGCGCCGAGCCCTACCTGCGCACTCGCGTGACACGCTGATCGCGCGGGCTTTCTCCGCGCCAGCTCTTGAACGCGCGCGAGAATGTAGTCGCATCGGAATAGCCCATGTCATGGGCGATCGCCGTCATCTTGGTTTTGCGGTCCTTCAACAGCCTGTCGACGACCTGTGAGCGATACCGTCGGACGAGATCTCGGAAGGAAGTCCCTTCCTGGGCAAGGTGGCGCTGCAGCGTGCGTGGCGACAATCCAATTTCTGCCGCGATACTCTCGACACCGAGATCCGCGCGACCCAGCCGCTTGGAAATGACATGCGAGACCTGGGATGCGCAAGTACTGACGCTCGTCTCCTCCGCGCGCATCAGATCCTTAAGATGCCGCTCCAGATAGGGCACCATTGCCACTCCGCGCTGCGCCACCGGTCTCACGAGATCTTCCGGATCAAGGATGAGGCGGTTTACAGTCTGTCCAAACAGGACGGGTGCACGGAAGATCCGATACAGGGCGGAATCGGTCTCCCGCGTGTGACTTGGTGCGCGGTCGTGCTCGAAGTGCACCGCGATGGGGCTCCACCGCGCGCCCAACAGGGTGCGGATAGCGGAACACGTTGCGGCCATAGTCAACTCGGCATCCTGACGCCTGGGCCAGATGGCGGAGTCCAGGATCTTGTAGATGTGCTCCGGAACCCGGCAGCGTACATCGAGCTCGACTCGCGTCCCGCCCTGCCAAACTGGAAAGAAGGTGCTGATCCGGCCCAAGGCGATCCGAAGATTCGCCGAGGCCAAAAACATCAGGCCGATAGGACCCAAGTCCTCCGGCTGGGATCGGGCGCCCAGTTTTGCACCCAGCAAAGGGTCCCCGAGCACTTGCGCGGCGTCCTCGAGAAAGCACACGAATCGCGCGAGCGGAATCTGCTCATAGGGATCGGCGCAGCCGTCAGCGTTGCCTACATGCTTGCGCAGCAAACGATCCACCTGTGCGCCCTGGTTGCGCAATTCCCGCACAATCGCGCCCAGGACGCTGGCGCGGATGGTTGGCGCAGAGGGTTGCTTGGTCATCAGCAGCGTTGTTGTAGTAATGGCCGCGGGCAACGGATCCAGTATTACTGCGTGACGCAGCAACTGACAAGATCCCTTTTCCGTCAACACAGTCGTTTGCGACACTTTGTACACATTTGTTCACAACGTGGCTCTGTGTGTGCGCCAACATGATGCAGTGTCCCGGCAGACGAGCTAAGTCAGTGCAGAACTGATCGTATGACGTATCCACTCGGCCAGCCTGATTGCGGTAAGAACTGTTACTGGGCGTAGCGCGGCAGTGCGCACCCTACGGAGTGGCCCGCGTTCGAATGTTCGACATGCAGTTCCTCGCGATCAGACTTGCCTGCGGCGGCTCTCGGTCCAGTCAGAGATGAGGTTATGTTTGTCGCATACAATGGCGCAACAAGCTCAAAGCCAGAGACGTGAGCGACTCGGGCCAGGATCTCACAGCCATTTGGCCTTTCTGAGCCGGTAGAAAAGGTATACATCCAGCGCGGCCATCACAGACAGCGCAATGCCGTACCCATAGCGCAATTCCAGCTCCGGCATGTACTTGAAGTTCATGCCGTAAATTCCCGCAATCATCGTCGGTACAGCGACCAGCGCCGCGTAGGCGGCCAGACGCTTCATGGTCTCGTTTTCCTGTAGTGTGATCATCGACAGGTTGACGGAGATCGCGGTACCCAAAGTGTCTCGAATGGAATCGGCCGTCTGATTGAGTCGCTGCAGGTGGTCGGACACGTCGCGGAAATATTCGCGGATGCCGTCACAAATCGCCGGTACGCGCGCGCCCGACAGGTTTGAAACCCCCTCGAGCAGCGGCGCAACGGCATGCTTCATGATCATCAGGCGCTGCTTGAGCGCATAGAGGGCCTGGATGTTCGCGGCCGGCGAGCTTTGCGGCTCAAAAATGCGTTGCTCAATGACATCGAGCTCGTTTTCCAACATATCCAGGATCGGAAAATACCGGTCCACCACTGCATCCATCAAGGCATAGAGCACGTAGCCTGAACCTCGCCGCAGCAGCTGTGGCTCACGTTCGCAGCGTGCGCGAACCTCTTGAAAGCCCTTCTGCGCATGACTGCGTACGGACAGGACATAGTTCGGACCAGTAAATATGGCGACTTCGCCGACTCGGAATTCGCCCTCCACGGATTCAACGATATGCAGGACAGCGAACAGCGAGTCACCGTACTCTTCAATTTTTGGACGCTGATGTCCGCTCCGCGCGTCCTCCACCGCCAACGGGTGTAAGTCGAACTCCTTTTGCATTTCATCGAGCTCGGGTGCCTGCGGATCGCGTAGCGCTACCCACACGAAGCAATTCGGGCGACTCACATATTCGTGAATCTCGCCGGTCGCAATTTCGGCGATCTTCGCGCCGTCCTGGTAAACGACGCAGCTGACTAGCACGGTAATGTCCCCCTGAGGTCCACGGGTGATTCTACGCCCAAGGCCAATCTGCACGGGCCCTAGATTCAGTACCGCGACTGCGGGAGCAACATTCATTGGGACGAGGCAAGCGGACACCGGGCGTGGATGGAGACTTGATCCACCCCGGTGACCAACTGGCTGCAGACACGTGAGTTTGCGCAGCCCGGGGAGTAGGCAACTATCGGCGCCGTGGACGACGCCGATAAGTCACTACCTCATCTGTGGGCGTACTCCGTAAACACGTAGTCCTTGGCTTTTACTATCGTGTGGCATCCAAACCCGCACTTGGCGTCGTTTCCCTGCGGCGGTTGGTCCGCCGTGGTAGCGGGCGTGAACGTATCGGTCGCGGTGTCATATTTGAACGCTCCATAACCCCATCCGCCGCTGTCAGCGAACCGCTTGCTATCCTTCGCCATGAAATCGACGTCACTCTGGGCACCCGGTTGCAACGGTTGACCGGGGGCCGTCTCGTTTTTCTTCGCATTCCAATGGACCTTCGCCATTTTGGCGCCATCGGGGAAAGGCTTGCCGTTGCCCGGAATGCCGGCCTTATACGCGTCGATCATCGCAGGATTCCCAAGGATCACTGCCAGGTGCGGTCCATTGTGACTGACTGAAATGGTCTGCCAGCCTTCGTAGCCCTTGAACTCAGCGAAACCAAGTCCATTCGTCACTTTGACGGTGTTCTTGTCCGGGGCGGAAAGCGCCGCTCCGGCAGCCAGGACAGCCAGCGATGCCGTCACACCCACACTCAGCAGTATGTTCTTGACCTTCATCTTTGCAGCTCCCTTCATTTTGTTAATAGACACACACGACCGGGAGCGTAGCGCGTGCAATTACTTTGGGTCTAGCTTGCGCACCCAGATGTTCCGGAAGCTGATCGGCGGCGAAGGATCGCCATGCGCCTGCAGCTTGATCGGCGCCTCCTTGTACGGCCTGTACTTCGGCGTTCCCCGATTGGTGGTTTCCCCGCTCAGCTGCACATGGTTCTGCACCAAAACACCGTCATGGAATACGGTGACATACGCTGGGCTCGTAAGCGTGCCGTTAGCGGCAAACACAGGGGCCGTCCAGATCACATCGAATGTTTGCCATGCACCGGGCTCGCGCGAGGAGTTGACCAGAGGCGCTGCCTGCTTATAGACGGACGCGGCCTGACCATTGACGTACGTTTTGTTCTTGAACGAATCCATGATCTGGATCTCGTATCCCGCGTCGTCCGGGCCGGTCGACGCAAGGAAGAGACCGCTGTTACCGCGATGCTGGCCTTCGCCGGTGATGTTCCTGGGAATGCGCCATTCCAGATGTAGCTGGTAGTTCCTGAACGACTGGCGGGTCTCGATGTTGCCGGTCGCCTTGTCGACCGTGATGACACCATCTGCGACTTTCCAACGAGCCGGGGAATGGTCATTGACCGTCACCCACTGGTCCAGGTTGCGGCCATCGAACAACACTATGGCATCGGACGGCGGCGCGCTATCAGTCGTGCCTGGCGAGATCACCGCCGGCTCAGGTTCCCATTGTTCCGTCGCCTTTGGGTCGGGGTTGGCGTCGTTGGAAGCCGGGGGCGGCGGATTCTGTGCGGCTGCCCAAACAGCACCTGCCATGCCGAAGGTCACCGCCAGGACTACGGCAGCACGCCGTACCAATCGATTGTGCATGGAAATCTCCACGATTAAGCAAGACCAACTTTTTTGAGCACTTCGAGCGGCGGACCATCAAAGCGCGGCAAGGGCACATTGCCGACATAGCGAACATCTTTACGGCCCTGCGGGGTGGTGTAAAACCCGCCCGCGGTCAGATCGCGGTAGCGCGCGAAGAATTTCGCCGCCCCCACAAAAGTCGGCTGGGCCTTGTCCACAAAACAGATGTCATCGCAAATTGCAGTTTGTTTCGCGTGCGACAGTGTGATGAATGACTTTCCCGCTCCATGGCGCTTCGCAACTTCTCGATCGAGCCACGCAAGCCCCTCCAGCACCACCGTGCGATCGCTGCGCTGTTGCTCGTATGGCGCGCTGATCCATTCATCGAGGAAATCGACAACGCCAACATCAGACGCGCTCGGTGACGAAGCGTCCGCGGGGATAATCAAATCACACAGTACCTTCGCTGTGCTCCGCTGCTGTGAGTTGAATGTGAGCGGCCAGAGATCGCCCGGCTTGTACGTCTGGGTCAGCTTGGGGTCAGTTCCGTAGCCGTGCGTCACCGTGACCGCGTCGCTCGCTCCAACGGAGGCGCCTCCGAGCGCGCGCGCGGGAAGTTTGATTCCCTGCGTCGCCGCGGCGACAGCCAGCATCCATTTGATCGTGGTGCGTCGGTCCATCAGATTTCCTTGCGGCGCAAGCGCGTAAGAATGTGATCCGCGACGCGCCATGCGTTGGCCATGATAGTCAGCGTGGGATTCTTGTCGGCATTCGATGGAAATGGCGCGCCGTCGGTGATGAAGAGATTGGCAACATCCCAGGTCTGACACCACTTATTGGTGACGGAACTCTTCGCATCAGCGCCCATGATTGCGCCGCCCACCTCGTGGATGATGCTACCGCCGGTGTGTATCGCCTTAGCACCGTCCTTCTCAACGCCTCCCCGTACCCGCCCGCCCATCGCCTCGATGATTTGCGCGAATGTCTTTTGCATGTGCGCAGCTTGGCGCGTCTCATGCTCTGACCACTCCCAGTGGAATCGCAGCACGGGTATTCCCCATTTGTCTTTGACCACCGGATCGATCTCGCAATACGAGCGTTCATTCGGGATCATCTCGCCGCGACCGCTGAAGTAGACAAACGAGCCGTAGTATCGACGCACGTCTTCCTTGAACTTCTGTCCGTAGCTGCCGCCAGTGAGCCACTCCAGACCGGCCCCGGTGTCGACGTCAGGCATACCGCGGCCTCCGCCAAACTCGATATGGTAGCCGCGCGCGAAGCCGAGTTTGCTAGCCTCCTTGTATAGCCACCACGGCGTATACATGTGAAGGCCGCTGGCACCATCCTCATTGTGCGGCGGCAGATCCTCCAGCAGTGGGATCTGTCCGTCGACCCCTGAGCCGACTGTGTCCATCAGATATTTGCCGACCTTGCCACTCGAATTCGCGAGCCCATTGGGGAACGACGAAGATTTCGAGTTGAGCAGAATCCGCGCCGATTCGCAGGCGCTGGCAGCCAGCACCACTACGCGCGCGGCAGCATGTCGCTGCTGTCCGCTCTTCTTATCGACGAAATTGACACCCGTGGCACGCCCCGCTTTGTCGAGGGTGATCTCATGCACCATCGCGTCCGTTACGATGTCGAGCTTGCCGCTCGCCAGCGCCGGCGGCAGATGCACGGTGATAGATTGGTAATTGGCGCTGACCGAACAACCACGACCACAGGGCGTTGCCCACAAACACGCCGCGCGACGCTTCATTGCATCGGCCAAGATCTGTTGTGCCGAGGGATTTCCCGGATGAAGTTTCGCCGGAATGGTTTTCCAGTCGAGCGGCTGAGTCAACACAGCGCGGTGTCCGGCGATGACCGGGATACCCAGTTTCCGTGAGCGATCGGCAATCAGCAGATCACTGACGAGAGGTTTGGGCGGCGGCAGCAGACATCCCGGCGACGAGTTCGGTGTGTTCTCCAGGCCATCGTTTGCCCCGTAGACACCGATCAGCATCTCAACCTTATCGTAGTACGGCGCCATCTCCTCGTAGGAAATCGGCCAGTCGAACCCCAGGCCATCGCGCGAACGTGGCTTGAAATCGTAAGGTCCGTTACGCAGCGAAATGCGACCCCAGTGATTTGTGCGACCGCCCAACATGCGTGCACGCCACCAGTCGAACCGGCCGGGAGCGTCGGTCCTGCTCTGCACGTAGGGCTCTCCAGGGACCTCCCAACCACCGTCGATCGTGGCGTCGTAGAAACCGAATGGCTTGTCGGGTGTACTGTCTGAGCGCAGGGGCGCCAGGTCCGGCGTCTGGAACATGGGCGTCTCGATCGCCGGGTCGTACTTGCGTCCCGCCTCGAGCATCAACACGCGGACACCGTCAAGAGTCAGTGTGTACGCAGTTTGGCCACCGCCCGCACCCGAGCCGACGACAATGACGTCATATGTTTGGCCATCGAGGGCCGTGGATTCAATAAATGGCATTGTCAGGCTTCGTGAACGGCATTGTCAGTCTTCGACAGGATCATACCGAGCAGATCCGCAACGCCTCGGCCAACGAAGCGTACGGATCGGCGCGGGTTGGAATGAATTCGTGGGCGACGTAACCCGCGTACCCGAGATCCGCAATCGCAGTCGCAACGGCCCGATAGTTGAGCTCCTGGCTGGCATCAATCTCATGGCGGCCTGGAACCCCTCCAGTATGAAAATGCCCCAGCCACTGGATATTGTCCCGGATGGTCCGGATCACATCACCTTCCATGATCTGCATGTGATAGATATCGTAAAGCAGTTTTACGCGCGGCGAATTCACGCCCTTCATGACCGCGACGCCAAAGGCGGTACGGTCGCCCTGATATCCAGGATGATCGACGCGACTGTTGAGAAGCTCCACGCAAATGGTCACACCGGTTTCTTGCGCAAGAGGCGCGATTTTAGCAAGACCGGCCACACAAGAGTCGATGGCCGCGCGATCATCGCGCGCAGGGTCACGGTTGCCGAACATTGCAATCAAGTTCGGTACACCCGCACGCGCAGCGAGCGGCAATGCGGCTTCCAGCTCATTGATCAGCAGTTGGTGATTGGCCGGGTTGTTGAAGCCCGTTTCAATGAACTTCTCGCGACGGCTGGGATAACCCATGGATACGGTCAGCCCTGCATCGTGTGCAACCTGCCATTCGTCCACGTGAAGCAGATCGATCCCCGCAAAACCCATCTGTTTGAAGCGTCGGCACAGCTCGGGCAACTCGACTGCGCGGTACGGCCACCGGCACACGGATTGTTTGAGCCGACCTGACGGAGCTGTGCGGGCTTCCGCACCTTGCGTGCCAGGAAGTGCCGCGCATAGCAAGCCGCTAAAAATAGCGGTAAGCGTCGCGCGTCGGCCTGCGTCCTCGATCTCAGCGCGGCCGTGAAGTCGGCGTCCCGTCAATGTCGACACGGTGTGGCTCAAAACTTGATTCCCGGTTCAACGGCCCAGGTCTTGCCGTTGCCGGCCTCCTCCAACGGTACACAGGCGTGGTACGACCCGGGTATCGCTATGTACTGAAGTACCTCAGTCGCGCCAGCTTGGGAGGTGAAGAAGCCGAGCAGCGTCAGCTCCTTCGTCATCAAGATGAATGGGCGTTTCACAGTTCCGTGCGCATGGGGGAGTCGACGTTCCTCGGCAACAGCCGCGGTGTGGAACTTTCGCACGAGCGCCGCCTGTTGTGCCGGCTCGAGCGCTACGAACTTCTTCCCCCGTTCGGCCTGCGCCGCAGCATCGAACTCAGCCAGCCCGGAGAAGTAGCGCTCGCGGTCTTCCTGCGGGTAGACATCCTTGAGCATGAGGTCGATGAATCCAGGCACTCCAACATCAACGGCCCCCGGAGTGTCGGTCCGTGGAATCATGATCTCACTCACCGCGGATACCAGGCCAAACTGCGATGCGCTCAGGATCGAGGGCTTACTGCCTGCCGATGTCGTGGCCGAGTAGCCTTTATTGACGGCGAGGATGGCTGACGCGGATACCGTCCCACCCATCAACCAGGCAACACGTTTCAGTGCTTCACGACGATTCATTGTCGTAGCTCAGAGGTTCATGTGCTTTAGTTCTTCAACCGCGTGGTTCGCAGCACGCGCGGTGAGTGCCATGTATGTCAGTGAGGGATTCTGACAGGCAGACGAAGTCATGCACGCGCCGTCGGTCACGTAAACGTTCTTGCACGCGTGGACTTGGTTCCATGCGTTGAGCACTGACGTCTTGGGATCTCTACCCATGCGGGCTGTACCCATCTCGTGAATGCCAAGACCAACCCCAATGGCGTTATCAGAGGAACGAATGTCCCGGAAACCCGCGGCAGCCAGCATCTCTGCAGCATCGCTAGCCATGTCCTTGCGCATACTGAGCTCGTTTTGCTTCAGACCCGCATCAAACGCCAGCAGCGGCAGCCCATGCTTGTCCTTCCGACTGCGGTCCAGTGTCACGTGGTTATCGTGATACGGCAGTATCTCGCCAAACCCACCCAGAGATATATGCCACGGACCCGGTTTTGTCGCCTTTTGCTTCAGATCCGAGCCAAGCGAGCTATCGAGCATCAATGCAGGCCAGTCCTGCCGCGACGCGCTGCCCTGGTAGCCGAAACCCCGCAGGTAGTCGCGCTTGTCCTTGCCAATATTGCGGTATCGCGGAATGTAGAACCCGTTTGGCCGACGCCCGCTGTAATAGTGATCCTCGAATCCATCAACATACGCACTGGCGCCGACTTCGAGGTGGTGGTCCATGATGTTGCAGCCAAGCTCGCCGCTATCGTTGCCGAAGCCGTTCGGAAAGCGGCTCGAGACCGAGTTCAGCAGGACGAAAGCCGATCCGAACGTCGACGCACATAAGAAGATTACACGCGCGAAGTATTCTGTTTGCGATCCGGTTTCGGCATCGAGCACGCGCACCCCACTCGCCCGACCGAGTTTCTCGTCGTAAATGAGCTCATGGACGATCGAATTCGGACGCAAGGTCATATTGCCGGTCTTTTCCGCAGCCGGCAGTGTGCTGGAGTTGCTACTGAAGTACGCCCCAAACGGGCACCCGCGGATGCACATATTGCGGAATTGGCACGTACCGCGCTGCGGACTGTGCGCCAGAGGAGCAGTCAGGTGGGCCGCGCGGCCAATGATGAGGGCACGGCCAAACTTATCGGCCACCTTCTGTTGAAACTGCTTCTCGACACAGTTGAGCTCCATCGCTGGCAGGAACTTGCCGTCCGGAAGCTGCGGCAGATTCGCTGCGCTCCCGCTGACCCCGATGAAACTCTCAACATGGTCATACCAGGGCGCCAGGTCGGCGTAACGGATCGGCCAGTCGACGCCGACGCCGTCGCGCGCGTTCGCCTCAAAGTCCATCTGGCTCCAGCGGTAGCTCTGGCGACCCCACGTGATTGAACGGCCACCGACGTGATAGCCGCGTATCCAGTCGAACCGTTTCTTCTCGACGTAGGGATCATCCAACTCGTCGACAAACCAATGCTTGGATGCCTGCGAAACGACGTAGCCAGTTCTCGCCGCCACCGGCTGGTGGCGAAGGTCTTCGCGCGTAGGGCGTCCACCGTAGGGAAGCTCCCACGGGTTCAGCAACGCGGTGGGATAGTCACCATGCCGAACCATCCGCCCCCGGTCGAGGACCAAGGTCTTCAGCCCGCTTTCGGTCAGCTCCTTAGCCGCCCAACCGCCGCTGATGCCCGTGCCGACTACGATCGCATCGTACGAATTGCTTTCCATCCGTGCTCTCTTGCAAGCCGTTGGTCGACCGATGCCTCATGCCATCCCGATTGCATGCAGATAGTCGTAGTCGACTTTCGCGGCCTCGATTGGACTCATCCGCGCGAATGGGCCCTCCTGTTCCACGAAGTAGTGTTGCAGGCCGGCCTTGGCCCCCGCCGCGAAGATAGGCTTGTAGTCAACCGTACCGTGACCCAGCTCCGCGCCGCGCATGTCGGTGTCGCCAGTGACGCGGGGCAGGAAGTCCTTGACGTGGATCAGCGGAAACCGCTGCGGATACTTCTTGAAATACGCCACCGGATCGCGGCCGGCAAATATCATCCAACCGCAGTCGATCTGGAACTTGACGAGCTTGGGATCAGTCTCCTGCAACAGCACGTCATAGCCGATCTTCCCTGCTCCTTGATCAACGAATTCAAAGTTGTGGTTGTGATAGATGAATTGCAGGCCGGCGCGGCTTGCGCCTTCACCGATGCGGTTGGCAAGCTCTGCGGTCCGCTTCGCTTCCTCGAGGGGCATCCCGGTCTTGATGCCATTGTCGGGCGAGTTGGGGCCGTTCACGAGCGAACGCATCATTCCGCTGGCCGCGTAGGTTGCGCCCAGCGCATGCGCATCCTCGAATGCACGGCCCAGATTGGCGGGATCGAATTGCAGGTGAGCACTGGGACACACCAGGCCCGCATCGTCCAACAGGCCACGGAACTGCTTGGCCGACAAATTGCCGAAGCCGGCTGACTCAACTTCAGCAAAACCGATCTGTCGCAGTCGATGCAGCGAGCCCGCGGCATCCGCCCGCATCGCTTCATTGATTGTATAAAGCTGGATCCCCGCGCGCTTGCCTGATGCAGCAGCCAGCGCCGGTGGCGGCAGCGCGAAACCCGCGAGCGCCGCAACGGTGAGATAGCCCGACTCGGTGAGAAATTGTCTGCGGGACTTCATGTTGTCTCCCCCCTCACTACGGCAAATCGCAGAGCGCGCGGCGGCCGGCAATGTAATGGATTACATTTGCGCCCGAGGCTACACACTTTGCAGTGGTTTCGCAAATTCGGCTCGATATAATCCGCATCGTCCGCCGCTTGAAATGCCTGACAACGAGGGACTGCCCGTGACGAACCAACAAGCGCGCAACGCGCCCTCCCTGGACTTCAAACCCAAGCGCATGAAGCTCAGCGTGCTGACTGCGGCACTCCAGGAGCTGACCCCGCGCAGCCGCCGCGATCCGGATCCGGACCTCGCGATAGAGGAATGGCTGGACTTTGCCCACAGCATCCGCTGTCCGAACATCCAGCTCTCCGCAGCCATGCATCCGAGCCAGAGCGACGTTCCCGCCGAAGCTCTGCTTGATCCGGTTGCCAACACACTGGACTTGCGGGCGCCGTTCGATCGCGCCCGTGCCGAGCGAGTCAGCTCAGCAATGAAGAGCACCGGAGTGGGTCTGTCAGACATTGGATATTTCGACAACATGCTCGCTGCCGATCCGGCTGTGCGCGCACGTAAGCATGACTTCATGTTGCGTGTGTTCGATGCCGCCGCGCTGCTCGGCTGCCAGGCCGTATGCGGGTTCGTGGGGCGCAATCCTGACCTCGGGATGGATGCGAATCTCACCATGTTCGAAAGTGAGTTCGTACCTTTGTTGCGCGAGGCGAAGGCGCGCGGGCTCGTCTATCGGGTCGAGCAATGTCCCATGCCCGGGTGGACGACCAGCGATGCCTGGCACAACAACCTGGCTTATGCGCCGGGACCTTGGATCGCCCTGCACCGCATTTGCGAGCGTCATGGGGTCGGGGATCAATTCCGCATCCATTACGATCCTTCTCACGCCATCCTGATGGGGCAGGACACCCGCTCGGTCTTCCAATATCTGAAGGACGAAGGCTACGCCTTTCTCATCGGCGGATTTCATGTGAAAGGTCAAGTCATCGACTCCCGAGGGGTTTCGGCTTGGGGCTACGGGGGCCAAACCATGCTGCGCGGAGATCGCGTTGGAGATGAGCCAGCCGTGAATGCGGCCGACCGTGCAAATGCATGGAAGAAACAGACGGTACTGGCGGAGCATGAGTTACCCGGCACAGCGCGTCACGATCCCCTCGCCTACCTGCAGAACCGCAGCGTTGACTGGCTGGACCACCAGCTCGCAGCGCGTGAGTTGTTGGAAATCGATGCCGCTGAAACCTACCTGGTCGTGGAGCACGAATATCCCAAGGCGCGGGTGCAGGACAAATCCCGGCTGGCCCCCATTCTCGCCGGGTCACTCGATTTCGTGCGTGCGATTGATGAGGCGGCTGCGGCAATGTACGCCCTCCAGCATGAGGTGCTTCGCTCACAGGACATTGCCGTTCAAGGATTTGGACGCGAAGCGTATCGGAGTTGATCGCCTTACACTGAACACCAGGAGTTGCGGGTCGAGGCAGACGTCAGTACAGCTTCGATGAAGCGCATACCGCGTACACCCTCCGCAATTCCGGGGAAGGCACCCGGATCGAACGGCTCACCATTGATAGCGCGAGCCACGCCACGATAGAGATTGCCCATCGCGTCACTGAACCCTTCCGGATGCCCGGGCGGCAGCTTACTGGCAGCGCGCGCAGGCGCTGCATTGTAGGGCTGTCCGGCCGTCAATACGGACAGCGGCTTGCCTTCCTGCAGAAATTCCAACCGCTGCGGAATCTCCTGCGCCCATTTGAGCGCGCCCGTGCGGCCGTATATCGCCAGTGTCAGGTTGTTTTCCTCGGCGGTGGCAATCTGGCTCGCGCACAAGACACCCGGAACATTGCCGGTCAGGCGCAACAGCACACTCGCATCTACGTCAAGGGAGTTTTCCGCAACCCCGGTGTCAGCATCCGCCAGCAGCCGCTCGACCTGCAGTCCCGTCGTATATTCGATGAGGTTGAAACAGTGTACGCCGATGTCCCCGATGCAGGAGCTGTTGCCCGCACGCGCCGGATCGAGTCGCCAGAGGCTGCGGCGCTTGTCGGGATCGCGCAGCAGCGGATTGATCCAACCCTGGTAGTACTGCACATGCACTTTCTGCACGGTGCCGATCATTCCAGAGGCCACCATGGCGCGTGCTTGGCGGATCATGGGGTAGCCGGTGTAGGTGTGGGCTACGGCGAAGATGACGCCGCGTGATAGCACCAGCCGGGCCAGCTCGTCGGCTTGAACGACGTTGGTCGTCAATGGTTTTTCGCATAATACGTGGAAGCCGGCATCAACCAGTTTTCCGGCCTCTTCGTAATGCAGGAAGTTGGGTGTTGCCACTGTCACCAGCTGCATCCGCTCACCTAGCGGCAGTGCTTTCTCGCCGGCAACCAGCGCATCCACATGCGGGTACGCGCGCCGCGGATCAAGCTCCAGATCGCGCGCAAACTCGACGCCTTTCGCATGATCGCCGCTGAATACCCCGCCAACGAGACGGTAATCATCCCCCATAGCTGCCGCAATGCGATGCACGATACCGATCAGGGATCCGGCGCCGCCACCCAGCATCCCCCATTTGATCCTCGCGGGCCTCAAGCGGGCTCTCCTCGCAAAGTCTCATTGCGGAAAGTCACAGCAAACAGCGCAAGGACCAACACAGCAAAACCGGCCGGATATAGCCAGATGCGGGCCCAGTCGTGCGCTCCCGGTAGAGCGTAAAGGTCCGTGATCCATCCTGCCACGGAGAATCCGATCAGCATTCCTACGCCGTAGGTTGCCAGGGTGATCAGGCCCTGCGCCGCGCTTTTGATCGCCGGGCCGGCCTTGGAATCGATGTAGATTTGTCCCGATACGAAGAAGAAGTCGTAGCAGACCCCGTGCAGCGCGATGCCGATCAACAGGAGTGACACCAGTGGCCCGGCATTGCCGAACGCGAACAGCGCGTAGCGCAAAGCCCATGCGAGCATGCCGGCAAGGAGCGTGAGCTTGATGCCAAAGCGTCCCAGGAACACCGGCAGAGCCAGCATGAACAGCACTTCAGACATCTGCCCGAGTGTCTGCTTGCCCGTGGGATTGACAACCTTCAGCTCCGTCAGAAACTGATTGGCGTGTTGGTAGTAGAACGCCAGCGGAATGCAGATGAGGATCGAGGCCAGGAAGAAGACGAGGAAATTGCGTTCCGCGAGCAGACTCAGGGCGTCGGCCCCGAGGATGTCCCGCAGCTGTCTGCGCGGCTGGTCCCTGGCTGCCGGCGGCGTCTTCGGCAGTGTGAAGCTGTACAAACCCAACAGAAGGGAAGCGCAACCACACATGGTAAACGTGTTGCGCAACGCACCTTGCGATACGGAGGCCGGCGAGTCCCAGGCAAACAGGTAACTGATGGAAAGACCGGCGACGATCCAGCCGATGGTGCCCCACACGCGCACGGCGCCAAACTGGCGAGCCGGATCCTGCAGTTGGCGGAAGGATATGGAATTGACCAGCGCGAGGGTCGGCATATACAGAGCCATGTATGCGAACAGCACAGGCAGGAACGAGTTGAAAGCCGTTACCTGCGCCAGCCACAGCAGCAATGCGCCGCCGGCAAGATGCAACACCGCGAGCACCCGTTCGGCATTGAAGTATCGGTCGGCAATCAGCCCGACAATGAACGGGGCAATGATGGCACCCCACGATTGAGCCGAATACGCCGCACCTATCTGGACGCCACTTGCTGACAAGCTTTGTGCGAGATAGCTGCCCAGGGTGACGAACCATCCACCCCAGATGAAGAACTCGAGGAACATCAGCACGCTCAGCCGCAGCCTCATGACCCCTCCCCCTCCCGATGTCGCGTACTTTCCGGACAGCGGCACACGATGAAATGTAATCCATTACATCAGAAATTGTCGAGTTGGGGCGCGTTCGGTGCCCACGAGGTCGGTTTAGTGCCGGGAAGGTGGCTTTGGCGCTCGGGCGTGGCTTCAGTGATCGGGACGCGGCTTTAGCGCCCGGGCGCTCGTTTGGCGGCCCGCTTGCCCGAAACGGCCTTGGCGGAAGGTGCCGCACCCGTGCTCGCACGGATTTCCAGCCGATGTGGCAGGGTAGTCGACACCGGGGTCGTAATGCTCCCGTGCAGAATCCCCAGGAGTAACCGGACAGTCTCCCGGCCTATATCGAGCATGGGCTGGCTGATTGTCGTCAAGGCCGGGCGCACGTAGCGCGCAAACCGGATGTCATCAAAACCAACGACCGACAACGTTTCGGGGACACGACGGCCCACGCGATGCGCGTAGTCCAGTACTCCAATCGCCATCTCGTCATTGAAGCAGAATATTGCGGTCGGCTCAGGTCGCTGCGCCAGCAGGCAAGCAGCGCCGGCAATGCCGGATTCGATGGAAAAGTCACCATCCATCACCATCAACTGGCGCCCTGCCCCCTGGTTGCGCGCACACTCCTTCGCGCCACGAAGACGGTCCCTGCTCAGAGGGCTCACGAGCGGACCGGTGATAACGCCAATGTGGCGATGGCCCAGACCATACAAATGCTTCATCGCCTCTTGGGCAGCGGCGGCATTGTCGACGTGTGCGCTCGGAACACCTAAGCCGGGGCTGTACTCGCAGCCGTTGACGATCGGCGCCATGCGCCCCTTGCGCCGTGGCTGCATCAGCGCTTGCGCCGCTTTGCTCAGACTGTGACCGAGGAAAATCAGCCCGTCCGCCTCACGACGCAACAGCATTTCCCCATACCGCTCCTCACGAGCCGGGTCGTTGTGGGTGTCACCGAGTACGACCGCATAGCCTTCGCGCAGCGCCGCCTCTTCGATGCCCTGGATGATCAGCGAGAAGAAGGGGTTGGCGATATCCGGCACGGTGACCAGGAGCTTGCGCGTGGTCAACGTGCGGAGGCTCTTGGCGGCAGCGTTGGGCGAGTAGCCCAGTTGCCGGACTGCCTTGAGAACGCGATGCCGTGTTGCTTCGGTTACCTTCTCCGGACTGCTCAGAACCCGCGAGACAGTCGCGGTCGATACACCAGCTGCAGCTGCAACGTCGAGAATCGTAGTCACACAGGAGTCCGGCCAGGTCGTTGGCGTAAGTATACGCAGGGTTTGGGCAAGACTGCCCCCGCATCTGCGCCTTCGGGGGCGCGACTGAGCATTGCTCCCGTGGCCGCCAATCTCGCGGACGCTGCTCCACCAAGTCGCCATCAACGTCGAACCAACTCTCGCCCTCGCGAACAAAACGACTGCGTTCGTGTTGGCGAACGGCTGGCAAATTGCTGACACGAGAACGCGTGATGAACTCCACTTCGGCAGAAGCATCGCCGGTAACCCTCGCAGCAACAACATTCAGGCCGCCAGGGCCGCAGCACTGCGGATACGCAAGGACAAGGGTCTTGGGCGGGACTCAGGGAAGCTCCAGCACAACGCCGCATCAGTCAATGTGCGCAACCGAACAGACCGACAAAGAGGATCAGCTCAAGCTGCTGCAGTGCTGCATGAATTTCTCACGACCAACCGGCTTGAGCTCATCTAACGGTGCCGCCTCAAGGTGGACAAACGGGTGGCGCCCAAGGTGACTGATGCGGAATTGACGCACGGAATACCCGCTTTCCTCGATCAATTGATCAAGACGCTCCGGGTCGAGCAGACATCGGAACCCATGCGCAGTCGCAGGGTTTCGGGGCCCGCCGGCGGCGGGCCAGCCGGGTCCGAGATCGGCGCGACTGCGGCGTTGCACGGTCGGGAACTCTCACTGCGGGGGTTCACAGTCGAACAGGTTGTCCATGATTACGGCGATCTGTGCCAGGCCATAACCGATCTCGCATTTGAGCGTGGCGCGCAGATCGGAATCGACGAGTTTCGAACTCTCAACCGCTGCCTCGATAATGGCATCGCCGATGCGGTCACTGAATATTCCTTTCAGCGCAACTTCCTGGTGGAAAATGACAGTGTCAAGGCATTGAACGAACGGCTTGGATTCCTGGCCCACGAGCTGAGAAATCATCTCCACGTAGCAACGCTTGCGGTCATTGCCGTCAAATCCGGCCAAGTCGGGCTAACGGGCGCGACCGGCGCCGTGCTGGATCGTTCCTTGATTGGAATGCGCACGCTCATAGATCGCTCGCTCGCCGAAGTGCGCGTAGCAGCCGGGATGCTCGCTCAACACCAACTGGTATCCCTTGCTGAATTCATCGCCGACGTCAAAATATCTGCCGCATTGGAAGCACAGGCCCGTGGCTGTGTTTTCATAGTCTCCGATGTTGATTCGGACCTTGCGCTGGATGTCGACCCGGAAATGCTCTTCTCCGCTGTTGGAAATCTATTGCAGAACGGGTTTAAGTTCACACAGCCCCATACCGAAGTCTCATTGACTGCTTACGCGACCGCTGATCGCATCCGCATCGATGTCGAGGATCATTGCGGCGGCCTGCCCCCGGGGGCGGCGGAGGACATGTTCCTGCCGTTCAGGCAGGGCGGGGCCGACAGATCGGGATTGGGACTCGGGCTGGCAATCTGTCGGCGCGGTGTCGAGGCGAACAATGGAGTGCTCCGGGTCCGTGACGTGCCGGGCTCCGGGTGTATTTTCACGATCGACCTGCCTCGACACAAGCTGGATTCGGACCAGCGGCGCGCGAAAAGAGGCCGTGGTTGAACGCCCCTGCCTGAGGGAAGTACAAGCCCAGGCGGCTTCGGGCACAATCATTTTCCGGAGCTGGGTTTGGAGGTATTCGGGACTGCTGCTCTCAACCCCGGCGTGACCGGCGCACAGTTCAGGCTCGGCGCGGACTGCGGCTGTCCGGAATCGCGCGCCTTTTCATCTCGGCGTATTCTTCGCATGCGCATGTCAGCTTGGCGTGGCGTATCCATTTCGAGCTCCAAAGGCCGGTAACCCACGGACTTGCGGGAAACTTGTGCGAAATTCCATACGAACATGCCGCGCGGCGCAGTAAGCGGTCGGTGCGGTGGCGCACGTACAGGTGGCGCAGATCGTTGCTGGCGTAGATCATAGCAACGGCCGCACCGGGCTCCCGCTGACGGACTGAAACAGCACAAGCATCACAATCATCTTTGCCGTTCGAGCTCGTTGGTTTACCGCGACTGGTGGATTGCTGATGATCACCTCGACGCGACGGTTCCGCTGCCGGCCTGCTCCTGAATCGTTGCCCGCGACCGGGGCACTTTGACCCATTCCCGATGCATAGAGCCGCGTTGAGTCGATGCCGTGGTCAGCCAAGTATGCTCGCACGGAGTTGGCACGACGCTCGGATAGCCCTTGGTTGTCCTTTTCAGCGCCAAGACTGTCGGTATAGCCATGAATGGCAACTCTGCGGTCGGGGTATTGGTCGAGGAAGTTGACCAGCTTGTTCAGGTTGCCCACGGCTCGCGCCTGCAAATCGGCCCTTCCGCTCGTGAAGAGCACATCGTCGAGCGTCAATACCAACCCATGATCCGTGGGCTTCTGCTGGTTGAGCTGCCGCTGCAACTCATTCTGCTCAGCCAGGCTGGCCGTGCCCGCTCTATGGCTGGCAAGGTCGACGCTGTGCGCCCTCACTTCTGTGTCGACCTCCGGATGCGCTGCCGTAATCCCTTCCGCTCCAATCGGCACGGCCGTACAGGCCATCATCAATATGAATGCAAAGGCAGCCGCGACCAGCGGCCTGCGACGATTCACTTCGGTGAGCTTTGCCGTATTCACTGTTTGTCTCCGAACGGCCGCTACTCCGTAGTCGACCAGCGGCCCACGGACTTGTGGGATGCTCGAGCGGACCTCACCCGAACATGACGCACGGTACCGAAACCCGTCGGTGCGCTGCCGTACAGACGGCAGTAGGCGCCTGATTGCTGCAACTCCAGCGATGGAAGCACCTCCCTCAGTCAGCGTTGACCGAGAGGAGGTTCGCGCGCGCAAACTGCTTTCGACGACCGCAGATCATCCGCACACGCCGGCTCGAGTCTTACGCAGATCACCAAAGCGTGGCTGCCGCGCAGGCGGTGGATCTGAGCAGCGCGCACACGGCGCCGCCCCCGCCAGCCGGAATCGATGGAGTGGACCGTTAGATCACTGCGGACAACGGCAACTCATTCCAATTGCAACTGCAGTCGGTCCCAATCGATGCTGACACCGGGCACGGCGGCCAGGGGTGTTTGCCCCCTGAACTCCAGGATGGTTGGGCGTCCGTAGCGACCGTCCGCAAGCCGGTAGATAGCCACTGTTCTATCGATGGGATGTATGAGCCAGACCTCCCGGACGCCGGCGCGCTCGTAAACCGGAAGTTTGATGATCTGATCGTGGCTAGCGGTGCTGGGCGAAAGGACTTCTGCGAGCCAGTCAGGAGCGCCCCGCATGCCGCGCCGATCGATCCTGTGCCGGTCGCACACGATGCAAAGATCGGGCTGCACCACGGTGTCGATCAGGTCATCCGCCTCGTCTGACTTGGGCAGGCGCACATCAAAGGGGGCAAGGTAGACGCGCCAGGACTTCCCTTCGAGTGCCAAGCGGATTTGAAAATGCAACTCACCAACCAATTCCTGGTGGGGCGGTGAAGGCGCGGGCGGTTCTTTGACATACGCGATGCCATCGATCAGTTCCTCGCGACAATCTTCGGACCACGTAAGGTATTCGCCATAGGTGTGCTGCCTTGTGTCGCGCTGAGTGAGTGCCATGGGAGTCCTCTATCCGGTTGTGAATCGATGGTCAGCGATGACTATCGCTTCGCGAGTGCTGTTTGTAAAGCCAGATAACCAACTTGCCGAAGCGAAGCCCGGCATGGCGTCGGGCATACCTCTCATCATGCTCCACCGCCAACAGAACCGAAACGATCATGACTGCAAGCAACAGGCAGAATGCCCTGCAAAGCGAAGCCAGATTCCCGCCCGTCGTCACTGAGGCCGCTGTGATGAGCAGAGCGTCCCAATACGATAACTCTTCGCTCGAGCAACGCCGCTGCGTCAGCCAAAGCCCTGCTTGAATCAACCCGATGATCAAAATCGACTCGAGTCCGTTGCAACACTCAATATTATTGTGAACCAACTGAAGACAGAGCGCCGGGCTCACGCTCAACGTAACCATGAATACCCACACATACGCATGGACGCAAGCGGGCGCCGCCATACCCCCTGATGCCCGCTTTGAGCTCTCTCGCTTCGAGTCGCCATCCATGCGGTGCCCTCTTCCAGTGCCCAGCTTGCAGCCCAGTAACGGATTGGCGCAAACCTACCTACCCTGACAAAAGGAGTGAAGACCCCATAATCGATGCACAATGGCAAATATGGGTCATTGCCTTCAACGTTTCCCCAACGAGAACGTGACATTCGCTCCCACGGTCCGCGGTTGAATACCCCAGAACGCCCAGGGCGGAAACGTGTCTATGCCACCAACGAGCGCCGCACGCTTGTCCGTGACATTGTTGACAAACAGGTTCACGGTCCAGTCGCCACTCTTCAGTCCGGTGCGCAAATCAACCTGGGTATAACCGGGATAGGTCTGACGGATGGGGTCGCTCTGAAAGATGCCGACCCAACCGGAGCGATAGGTGACTTGACCGCCCAGGAATCCGACGAATCCACCTCCGAGGGATAGATCCTCCTGCAGAGCGAAATTTCCTGAGAAACGGCTGCTGTAGGGCAGACGATCGCCGGAGACACCGTGTGCGGTACTGGTTGAGGGGAAATCGCCCGTCAGAACCGCGTCGCTCCATACTGCCCAGGCTGAAATCGTCAGCCCACCCAGCGGCTTCGCTTCAACGGACAACTCCGCACCCTCGCTCCTGGCCTTACCTCCATTGGCGTTGTAAGTCGTCTTGGTCTGGTCGTTGACCAGGCTGATCTGGATGCCGTTCCAGTCGATGTAGTATACGGATGCGTCCAGAGTGAGCCGGCGGTCGAGGAAGTCGGTCTTGGCGCCGATTTCATAGTTCTGGGTCTTGTCCGGATTGTAGGCAGGAGCCACGCCATTGCCCGGGTTTGCATTCGGGCCACCCGGCCGATAACCCGACGCGAAACGCGCGTATGTCATGAAATGAGGAGACAACTTGAGCTGCGGAGTGATGAGGTACGTGAACACGTTCGCGTCCGTATGCACTTCCGGCAGCAGGAAGTCACCCCCCACCGCCGGCCCCCCTTCCACCTGCGTGTAACTTTGCTCTACATGGCTTTCACGGCCGCCGAACTGAATATTGAATTGATCGTTGAAATGATAGGTCAGGTCCGCGAATGCCGCATATTCCTGGTAAGTGGTGGGAACCGAGAGCGCGGCCAGCATGCCGGCAACCTGTGCCGTCACAGGATCCGTCGCATTGATAACTTGCGCAAACTTCGAATCTTCGTGCGTATAGAACCCGCCAACCAGCCATTCGAAGTGCTCACCAATCGGGGCCGACAGACGAATCTCCTGCGAGAACTTCCTGGATTGCGCCATGTTGAGAACGGGCGCACCGGCAACTCCGAACAGGCCTTCAGCCGCGGGACCAAATTGAAACGTGAGGTCGAAGGAATCGGCATACTTGTTGAGGGCGTATGCGCTGATAGCTGTCAGATCGACGGGCCCGAGTTTCGTAGTCAGGTTCGCACTGTATTGCTGCACTTCCCTGTCATAGGGACCGACACCGCTTACGTAGCTTTGCTGCAAATCCCGAACGGCCGGTCCCGCGTACCCATTGACTTCTTCGTTCCAGTCATTCGATCCGCCCGATGTGATTCGTTGGTACAGGGCGCTGAGCTTCAGTGAAAGTACCTCGGACGGCTTCCACAGGACCGACAGGTGACCGCCGCGGGCGTGATCTTCATTGACACCCTTCCTTCCGGTAAAGACGTTGTCAATGTAGCCGGGATCTTCGCGAGTGAATCCACTGGCCAGAATTGCGAATGTATCGCTCAACGGCACGTTGCCGGAGGCGCGGAAGCTGTATCCAGGAGCGCTGCCGTTGGAGACGCTGCTGAAGCCTGCCTGCAGGTGGCCAGTGAAGCCGGCAGTGGACGGTTCGATCGTCACAAACTTCAACAAGCCCCCCATGCTGCTCGCGCCATAGAGCGAGCCTTGCGGCCCGCGCAGCACCTCGACTCGCGCAAGATCGCTCGGATCGATGTCAGGTACCTGTGAACCACTCCCTACGTCCGTTGAGGCCGTAAAGGGGGCGTCATCGACGAGGACCGCAACTGTTGGATTACCACCGACGCTGGTGATGCCTCGAATGGTCAGCGCCTGGCTCGACTGGACGCCGGGCGTCACATTGAGATTTGGGATACGGGTGTAGTAGTCCTGCACACGCACCAGATTGGTGTCGAGGAGATCTTGAGCGGTAATCGCAGTGACCGGGATGGGGACGTCCTGAAGAAGCTCTTCACGCTTCTGCGCGGTAACCACAACCTCCTCAACAGTAAGGCGATCAATGGAGCTGCGGGTGGGATTCGGCGGACCACCACCGGAGCCGCTGGATGAGGCCGTCTCAGCAGCGAGCACTACCGTCGTCTCGTTCAAATATTCGTACTTGATCCCGCTTCCGGACAGGAGGTGGGAAAGAGCCTGTCCGGTCGTCAAGTCCCCCTTGAGCGCCGGCGCCTTGCGCCCGGCAACCAACGGCGGATCAAACAGCAGGTTGGTGTGAGTTTGACTGCCAATCGCGCGAAGCGAATCGGCCAGCGGCTGAGCGGGCAGATCGAAGTGAACTATCAAAGCCTGTGCCTGCGCTACGAACGCTGCGCAAGTCAGTACTACAAATGCTCCGGCCATGGTTAGACGACTACAGGCCCAACTGCGCATCGAAATCCCCCGCGTGAGTATCCGTTTCGCTTCGTTATGAGCGAAATCTTTCCGGTCATAGGGATAGACACGCGAGGGGCGTCGAAACCTCACCAAACCGGCGTCGCGTGTTGCTATTGCGCGCCGCTGGACGTGCGATCCGCGTCCCCGGTCCCGAGGACGATTGCGCCAGGTTGGTGCAGCACTCTCATGTGATAGGTTCGCGCTACGGCCTGGACAAAATTAGCCGAGTCCCCCGCCTGAAAAATTCCGCTCACACGGATTGCCGCCAACGCAGGATCCTCGATCACAATCTGCTCGCGGCTGTAGCGGTTCATTTCGGTAACGGCGTCCCTCAGCAAGGTGTTGTCCAGGGCCACTTCTCCCCTCTGCCACGCCGTGACACGCTCCAGAACCGGCCGGTCAATCTTCGCAGGAGCGGCGCCCGTGAACGTCAGCCGCTCTCCGGGGGCGAGCATAAAAACATCGGTCTGTAACGATTGCCGTGTCTGCGCCAGCTCCGCGACCTGTTGCGAGGCGGGTCTGGAAGCTTCCTCCGGCCCCGCACTTTGCTCCGGCCGCACACCCGTTGTTACAGCGGGCGAAACCGTCACTTTCCCCTCAACGAGTGTTACCTCGATGCCGTGATCAGTGTGCCGGACCACAAATTCGGTCCCGAGTGCCGTGATCTCGCGTCCTCCCGCGCTCACTATGAAGGGCCAGCCGGGTCGCTTGGCGACCTCGAACAGTGCCTCGCCACGCTCGAGACTGACGCGACGAAACTGTTTGTCATAACGAAACCGCGCCTGGGTGGCGGTATTCAAATGGACCCGCGTTCCATCATCCAGCGTGATGACACGCAGTTCGCCGATCCCGGTTGTTACGGCATCAGTGTGGAAGTAAAGAAAGGTGACAATCACCGCGACTATGAAAATCGCCGCCGTAGCAAACGCCGCACGTGAGAAGCTGATTCGGAAGCCCGGGCGCTCCCAGCTTGCCACCTGCTCAATGGGCCGCCGCCGCAAACGGGCCGATTTGTCCCAGGTTTCAGTGAGCAGCTCGAACGCGGCAGCATGCTCCGGATCCTCCGCCAACCAACGGCGCAGGCCCGCTTCCACTTCGCGGGTTCGATTGGGGCCGTGGAGTCGTGCAACCCAGGCGGCCGCCTCGGCCCGGGCCGAGGCCGACGGTCTGGCTGGACCGGCTGGGCCGGTTGGGCCGGTTGGGCCGGTCGGCCCCGATGGCCCGGCTCGATTGACATCCGGCGCGCTCATTCCGGCTGACTCACATCGGCGAGGATCGCAAGTGCGCTCGCGATGTGCTTCTCGACCGCGCTGACGCTCACACCCAAGCGCTGCGCAATCTCCGCGTAACTGAGTCCATCCAGACGCTGCATAAAAAAGATATCGCGCGTGCGGCGACTGACCGCATCCAACGCATTCCTCATTCTCTCTAGACACTGATCGGCTGCTAAAACCTCATCTGGCGTCGGGGTCGCATCAATAATCAGTGTGAGATTCTCGACTTGCTCGTCGGTGTACAACTCCCGGTGAGCATCGCGACGCGCATTGGCCGCGAGGCGCAATACCGTACGCACCAGGAACCCCTCGGGCTGGCGTACCTGACCACCGCGCTCACAGTATTCCTGCATTTTCAGGAATGCGTCCTGGATAAGGTCTTCCGCCTCCTCACGGGTGCGGCCTCTGCGCAGCAGAAGTTTTCGTAGCCGGCCGAAGTAGGTTGGCAACCGATCCATGCCAATACGATGACACAGACATTGACGCGGTGCACTGAGGTTTTCGAGCGGCTCGCGTGTCTGAGTATTAAAGAGGAGTAGAAAACGCAATGAGCCGGTCAGCCTGCATTCTGACGGGGGCAATTGTACTGTTGCTCGCCACATTAACGGCCGACGCGGCATCGAACGGGAAGGCCGATTCCCAGATCGGGCTCGAATCCTACGCGAGACCCGGAACGCTCGTGAAATTGGCGTCGGGTCGAAAACTCAACATCCGCTGTGTCGGGTCAGGTTCGCCCACAGTGATTCTGACGGCCGGTGCCGGCGAGCAAAGCCTTACCTGGCGGTCGCTGCAAACACAGCTTGCAAGGACGACGCGTGTCTGCGCTTGGGATCGCGCCGGCTTTGGGTTCAGCGATCCGAGCCCGCAGACACAGGATGTCGTGCACACAACCAACGACCTCGAGGCGGTTCTGGCGGCACCCGACACCCCTCCGCCATACGTGTTGGTCGGACACTCGCTGGGCAGCTACGAGACCTTGATGTTTGTTTTCCGTCATCCTCACGAGGTGGCAGGAATCGTTCTGATCGATCCCGCGGCCCCCTATCAGAATCAGCGACTGAGCCGGGCTGCGCCCCATACTTACGCCGCCATTGACGCAATACAACAGGAACAGATCGCGGACCTGAAGTCCTGTATCGACAGGATGCAGCGGAGCTCGCAGGATGCGACGTTCGAGGCCAAATGTCTCTCTCCACCCATGCCTGAGTATCCAGCGAGTCTCAACCGGGCGCTGAATCAACTGGAACGCAATGCCAATGCGAAAGCAAACTTCCTGTCCTTGCTGGATAACGCCTTCACGGCAAAGGATTCCCAGGAAATTGCAGCCTCATGGAAAAGCCTCGGGCCCCTGCCACTGATTGTCCTGACAGCGGGCGAGCTACCGCCGCTTCCCCTCGATGCGGCGGGCCAGGCCCAAAAGCCCCAATTGCAGGCGGAGTGGTCGAAAATGCATGACGAGATCGCGGCACTTTCCACCCACGGAGTGAATCGCACCGTAACGGGAGCGATGCATTACATTTACGTGGATCGCCAGGCGGTTGTTGTGAAGGCTGTCCTGGAAGTGTTGGGGGCGGCTCGGGGAAAGCCCTGAGTCTCGTTTGATCCACTCGCAATCCTTCGCAGATCTTGAGATTCGTTCCACCGCCCATCGTCCGCTACAATACTGAATCGCTCTGCGGCCAAGGAGCCGAGGCATTCATGAGCACACCCATCAATCCGTCCCTGTTCGCGCCCATCGGAATCGGCGCATTGATTCTGTGGCGCTTCTACTCGCGCATGCGCCGGATGATCGGCCGGCAGAAACTGTCCATTGTCCGGCCCTGGATTACGGTCTGCGTGTTCCCCCTGCTGACCGCGCTTCTAGTTGCCACGAACCTGTCCCGGCCAGAGTCGCTGGCGAGCATTGGCGCAGGCATGGCAATCGGGGTGGGACTGGGGTTCTACGGCTTGAGAGTGACCCGATTTGAGGCAGCTGCGGATGGCCTGTTTTACACGCCCAGCGCGCACGTGGGTATCGCTCTGAGCCTGCTGCTGGCGGGTCGGATCATCTACCGCCTGATACAGGTAAACGGACTCACCGCCACACCCGCAGGTTCCCCGATCAACTATGCGACGACGCCGCTGACCCTGCTCATCTTCGGTACACTTGCGGGCTACTACGTCACATATGCTGTTGGGTTGATTCGATGGCAACGCAGCGCTGAAAAGCTGACGGGCGCCGCAGGAGATTAGTGCCTCAAAGCTTCCCATCGTGGGCGTTGATCGTTGCCCTCACCTGTGCAAGCGTCTCTTTGACAGCCATTGTCATTGAGCCTATCGAAATGCAGGTGTTCGCCTCGGGATGGTATTCGCCGGGCAAGGTAGGTCGAATAACTCGGACAGCGGCGCAGTTGACCCAGATTGGGCTGTCGTCGAGCCTGGTGAGGCTGGCAAAGGAATTCACCACGGCAACCCTACTGAGAAAAGCCTGCACACTCTCGGTCAGTTTCAAGGGTCGGGCGCCCAGTCCGTAGACCGTGGTGTTGGTCTCTCCCGTGTCCGGATCACGGTCAGCGACGGCGATGAGCGCGCCGGGATCAAAGAAATACCGCAGCCCTTCTTTTGTAGTCAACTCAGCCATAAAGCCTCCGATCTGCAGTCAGACGATCGCGCGCCAGACGGCCCTGGATGGACCGACAGCCTGGTACGGTGGCAATACTGTATCTGAACAGTGACTGAACAGGCTCGCCGGAACTGATTTTTTGCGTCGGCGCAACGAACGCGATACCCCGCAATAGCAGAACCGCTGAGCGGTTCACGGTGCCAGCCGCTCAACCTGCGAAAATGCTTTCGCCGGTGTCGTGGGGACACACGGTATCCTCCGAGGCCACGCGAGGCGGTAAGTACGTGTTGGACGATGTGTTAGACAGGGAGTCCGGACTGAAGTCCAGACCGAACGCTCAACCGGGCGGTGTTGGTGGTTCAATCCGACACCTCGCGCAGGATGAGCTGGAAGCTTACTTCAATGGCCGGCTCGCTGCGGCCAAGTTGGACGACTGCCGGACCCACCTGGACGCTTGCGAGGCTTGTCGCGCCGAGCTCGAGGATCTGCGGACCCTCAGAAGCAATTCGGCCGGCCTCCTGGCCTCGCAATCCCTCGGTCGCGAGTTGGAACAGCGCAAGCGACGCCGCAGACTCAAATCAACTGCGGTTGCGGCAGGGGCCACAGTTTGTGTGGCGGCGATTGCTGCGGTTCTTTGGTGGGGACATGGGAAGTCGCCGGCAAGCAAGGTCGCGGTCGCCTCAGCTGGCACAGCCATCACAGTGGGCACAGCCATCACAGTCCGCACAGCCACCACGGCAACCACAGTCGGTACAGTCAACACGGTCGGCACGGCAACCACCACCGCCACGCCTCCCGCGACCGTAGCGTCCAAGCCCACCGCGAAGCCCGTAGCGACACCGGTAGCGGTAGCGGCAGCAATACCGGCGCCGGTCAATACACGATTTGCATTGCTGGGCCCTTTCGGAGAGGCCGTTGCGGAAACGCGCCCAGAGTTCAGCTGGCAACCACTCGCGGGAGCGGCCCACTACTCGGTTGTCATTGTCGACGAAGGACTGCATCCAGTTCAGCACAGTCGTGCCTTGCACACCACGGTCTGGAAACCTCGACGACCGCTGCGCCGCGGCCACACTTACCTCTGGCAGGTTACCGCGACCCTGCATGGCGGCACGAAGATCGTGGCAACTGCGCCGTCGGGAGCGCGGCTAACGATTGGCCCCGTCATCGCCAAACTCGCGGGCAACGAGACGCATTGAGCAATCGGTCCCCGCCCATCACGCCCATCATGGCTGTCACTTCCGAGGACGTTGCTCCACCAGGTCGCCATCGACATAGAACCACCGCTCGCCCTCGCGAACGAAACGACTGCGTTCGTGTTGGCGAACGGCCGCCGCATTGCTGACACGAGAACGCGCGATGAACTCCACCTCGGCAGACGCACCGCCCGTAATGCTCGCGTCAACAATATCCAGGCCCAACCACTTCTGATTCCTATTGAACGGAATCGAACCGGGTCGCGTGCCCGGATGCCACGTCGCGAGCAGGTATTGCTCGTTACACAGAACGTAAGCGGAATAGCGCGATCGCATGAGTGATTGCGCATCGGGCGCGGGTGCGCCAGCGTGCCAGGGGCCGCAGCACTCGGGATACAGGCGGCCTGAACCGCAAGGACAAGGATCTCGTGCAGGACTCATGGAAGGAGAGTTCGTCCCCGATGCAGCATCCGATATAAGATAGGCAAAACCCACAGCGTCAACAAGGTGGACGAAACGATTCCACCAATGACCACGGTAGCCAACGGACGCTGCACCTCTGAACCGGGCCCGACATTGAAGGCCATGGGCAGAAACCCAAGAGACGCTACCAGGGCCGTCACGAGAACCGCACGCAGCCGCCCCAGCGCACCGCGTGTAATCGCCTCATTCAACGCGAGACCCTCATCGATCAAGCGTCGAATGAGGCCCAGCATCACGAGCCCATTCAGCACAGCCACCCCGGAAAGCGCAATGAAACCGACACCGGCCGAGATCGACATGGGAATGTCCCGGAGCCACAGCGCGATGACGCCACCGGTCAGTGCCAGCGGAACTCCGCTGAAGATTGTGATTGCATCGCGCGTCGATCCATATGCGCTGTAGAGCAGCCCGAAGATGAGCAGCAGCGCGACGGGCACAACAATGCTCAGCCGCCGGCTCGCGGAAATGAGCTGTTCAAAACTGCCTCCGTAGTCAATCCAGTAACCGGACGGCGCGCGCAGATTCTGGTCGATGCGCCCTCGCAACTCCGACACGAATCCTCCCAGATCCCGGCCCCGTACATTGGCCGTCACGACGACTCGACGTTTGCCATTTTCGCGATTGATCTGGTTGGGGCCATCGACTTCCACGATCCGGGCGACTTCCCGCAAGGGAACAAAGTCAGGCTCTCCAGCGGACCAGTTTGCACCTCGTGACACCTCGTCCTCGTTGGGGTGGCGCGCGTGCGGAATAGGAAGATCAGCAAGCCGATCGGGGTCCTGTCGGAGGTCCTCCGGCAGCCTCACAACGATGTCAGTCCGCCGGTCACCCTCAATGAACTGACCTGCGAGCGTACCGCCAATTGCAGTTCCCACGGTGCGCTGTACATCCGTCGGGTTGAGGCCATATCTCGACAGGGCCTGTCGGTCGGGTGTAACGACCAACATCGGCAGACCCGTAGTGTCTTCAATACGGACATCGGCGGCCCCAGGTACCTGCTTCGCGATAGCAGCTGCCCGCGCAGCGATCCGATTCAGAGTGACGAGATCGTCCCCGTTGATCTTGATCGCCACATCGGCACGCACGCCGGAGAGAAGCTCGTTCATACGCATCTGAATAGGTTGCGTGAATTCGTAGTTGCTTCCCGGCAGCGATCGCGCAGCGCTTTCGATCTCTTGAAGCAGTTGCGCTTTGGGCTTGCGCGCATCCGGCCACGCAGATCTGGGTTTCATCATGACGAACGTATCGGTCAACGACGGTGGCATCGGATCATTGGCGACGTCCGCAGTACCGATGCGGCTGAAGACGCGCTCCACTTCGGGAAGCCTGGCAAGGTGCCGCTCCAGAGTCCGTTGCATTCCAAGCGCCTGCGTCAAGCTCGTCCCGGGAATGCGCAAAGCGTGCACGGCGACATCGCCCTCATCCAGGCTCGGTACAAACTCCGAACCCAACCTCGTCGCCAGGAGTCCAGCCAACCCGACGAATACCACTGCCACCGCGATGACCCAATTGCGATGCTTGAGCGACCAGCGTAAAGCTGGCTCGTATCGGCGTTGCGCCTCACGCAAAACACCATTTTCGTGCTCGGCTACCCGCCCGCCCAACAGCATCGCAATCGCAGCGGGCACAAAGCTCAGCGAAAGTACCATGGCACTGGTAAGAGCAAGTACCACCGTGATTGCCATTGGATGAAACATCTTTCCCTCAACTCCACTGAGGGCGAAGATCGGCAGATACACCGCAGTGATGATCCCAACGCCGAACAGACTCGGTCGGATCACTTCAGCCGTAGCGCTCGCTGTCAGCTCGAAACGTTCGTCCCGCGACAGAGTCCGTCCCAGACGGGATTGCGACTCGCCCAATCGCCGCAAACAGTTTTCAACAATAATCACCGCGCCATCGACAATGAGGCCGAAATCCAGGGCCCCGAGGCTCATGAGATTGCCGGACACGCCCCCGCGGACCATGCCCGTGATGGTCATGAGCATTGCGAGCGGAATGACCGCCGCGGTGATCAGAGCCGCCCGCAGGTTCCCGAGCAGCAGCAACAGAACCGCAATGACCAGTAACGCGCCCTCGATCAGATTTTTCTCAACCGTCGCGATGGTGCGATCGACCAGGCTGGTCCGGTCATAGACGGCCTGGATCGACACGCCCTGCGGCAAGCTCCTCTGGATCTGTTCGAGTTTGTCGGCCGCGGCGCGCGCCACTGCGCGGCTGTTCTCGCCAATCAGCATAAAGACGGTGCCGAGCACCACTTCGCGGCCATCTTGAGTCGCCGCACCGGTGCGAAGCTCGATACCCTCTCCCACGGTTGCAACATCCCGGATGCGTATCGGTACCCCGTCGCGTCGATCGAGCACTATCTCCTGCAACGCTCGCAGGTCCTGTGCCTGGCTCGGGATCCGTACAACGAGTTGCTGGCCATTGCGCTCGATATAGCCGGCTCCCACGTTCTGGTTATTCTTCGAGACCGCTTCGACGACCTCATCCAGGTTGAAGCCGTAGGCCAACAGCTTCGCAGGGTCGGGAGTTACATGGATCTGGCGTTCGTAACCGCCGATTGTATTGACCTCGGTGACACCTCGTGTCAGGCGCATCTGCGGGCGTACGACCCAATCGTTCAGGGTGCGCAGATCGGTTGGGCTCCATATCCGGCCATCGGGACGGCGCGCATCGGGATCGGCTGTGAGGGTGTACAGAAAGATCTCTCCCAGGCCCGTCGCAATCGGACCCAGCTCTGGCTCAACACCTTCGGGCAGCTGGGACTTCACTTGTGCGATGCGTTCAGCTACCTGCTGGCGCGCAAAATAGATGTCCGTTCCATCTACAAAGGCCACTGTGACTTGCGAGAGTCCATAGCGGGAGAGCGACCTCGTGTAGTCGAGTCGCGGCATGCCGGCCAAGGCATTCTCGATGGGAAAGGTGATTCTCTGCTCAGCCTCGAGGGCGGAATATCCCGAGGATTTGGTGTTGATCTGCACCTGGACATTGGTAATGTCGGGTGTCGCATCAATCGGCAGGCAGGTAAAGCTCCACACGCCCAGCGCAATAACTCCCGCGCTCAGTATCAGAACGAGCCAACGATGTGCGATGGCAGCCCGGATGAGCCGCTCGAGCCCGGAGTTGGCGTCAGATTCAGTCTTCATCTGCGACACTCGATTTCTCCAAATCGGATTTGACGAGGTAACTTTGCGCTACCACGACAAGTTCACCTGCCTGAAGACCCCCGAGTACCTCCGTGTTGTCACTGTCTCGCTCACCAATCCGCACACGCCTTGCGGTGTACGTATCTCCGACGCATGTAAACACCACAGTGGCATTCTCGAAGGTTTGGAGCGCAGTGTTGGGCACGATGAGCGCCGCCTCCCGCACCGAAACGGTCACCCGGGCACGCACTGCCGTGCCGGGTCGCCAACGACCGTCCGCATTCCGAATGGTCGCGCGGGCCACGGTGCTCTGACTCGCCGTCGCCGTGCCGGGCAATATGCGATCAAGCTTCGTGTTGACTTGCACGCCGTCGCTCAAGCGAATTATTTGCACAGGCAATCCGGGCGTTATGTGTTGTGCGTCCCCGCCAAACAGATGCAGATCCACCCAGAGCGTCGACAAATCGGCTAGCTCAAACAGGGGCTGATCCCCGGCGAGATCCCCAGACCCGACCTCGACATCGAGAATCGTACCTGCAAAGGGCGCCGTCACATCGTAGCGGGACAGGCTCGCATTGCTCTCAATAACCGCGAGAATTTGCCCGGCTTTGACTTGATCACCGACGCCGACACGGACTGCTTCAACAGGACCTGGAAACCGTGCCCGGATGCGGGCATGGCGCCCCTCGACCGGCGTCAGGAGTCCCTGGACATCGTGCGCATCGCGGATGACGCCTGAGCCGACCGGGGCCGTGCGAATGCCGCCCTCTTCGGCCACGTCTCTCGCGATGATTGTCTGGTCTGCTGGAGCAGTCGGTGACTCGGCGGGCGGTGCCGCCTGCTGTTTGCCACACGCAACGAGTAGGAGTGTCAACAACCACAAACCAGCTTTCAGGTTACCCAAGTGTGCGCTCACCGTGGAACCTCCGTAGTAGAAGAGAATTCGGCTGCTATAAAAGGCTGGCCGGTCAGGCGTTGAATTTCGATCAACGCCCGATGTGCCTCGATGGCTGCCTGGAGTTGCTCCTGGCGGGCCGCTGTGGTTTCAGACTGAATCTGGGCCCACTCGAGATAGCTGAGCGCACCCGCACGATAAGCGCGCTCCGCAGCCCGTTCGGCTTGCTCCAGCCGCGGCAACAGATCGGTGCGCGCCACTTCCTGCTCACTCCTCGCAGCCGTCAACCGGGCGTGTGCATCAATGAGCGTCGCGTACAGGGTGATTTCTTCAGCCTCGTGTTCGAGCGACAGCGCGGCCAACTCGGCTTGCGCCGCCTTCACCCGCGGCGCTGATCGGGCACGTGTTCCAAGTGGAACCGACACACCCAGCACCGCAGTCCATTCCTTCGTCGATTCCAACCGGCGCAGCCCCGCCTGCCACTCTATGTCCGGGGTGCCCGCGCTCCGAGCCAGTTGGACACGAGCCTCGCGAAGGCGCTTTTCATCGGCAAATTGCCGCAACTGCGGGTTACCCTCGAGGAGAGCGCTCAAGGCGTCGATAGAGGGAACCGCGACCGGAATGAGCGGATCCCCGGCAGCACGCTCGAAGTCAGGCGAGCGTTGGTTCCACAGCGCGGCCAGACTACGGGCGGCCGCGCGTGTTTCTGCCTGTGTGCGGTTGCGCCGGAGCATTGCGCGGGAGACAGCGGCTTCTGCCATCAGGCGTACTGAATCCGGGGACGCTCCGGCGCGAACACGCTGAGTCGCCGCTTGAACGACCTTCTCGCGCTGACTGAAGTCCGCCTCTGCAATCTTCAGCAGATACTGACTCGCGAGCAAATCAAGAAAACGACGCGCTACTTCGGCTAGCAGGTCGAGTCGACGCGCCTCCTCTTCGAGGCCAAGAGCGTCCAATCGTGCACCTGCCACCGCGATCCGCGCTGCGCGCTTGCCCCCGAGCTCCAGCGCAGAGGCGAGACTCAGAGTGACTTGCGCTTCCCCCGGCCCCGACTTTGAGCCCGTGCGCGGCCAGTTCTCGCTCTCTATCCCCGCGCGGAACTCCGGGCGCTGTGCCGCCTCTTCAACTTCCGCCTGTGCGCCATCGCGCGAATATCTGAAACGCGCAAGGTCGGGGTGTCGCGCAATAACACGGGCAAACGCTTCATCGAGCGTCAGTATCCCGGGCTGTTGCGCCCACGAGCTCACGCACCAAAAGCACATAGCGGCAGCAACTGCCGTGCGTCTCAATCGCATGGAAGATCCTCTTCAATTGACCGTTACCAGATGGCCGGCGATGCCGGCGATGCCGTCAGGCGGCTATGGGCGGTCGAAGAGGATCCGATAATGAATCAGGACAGAGCGCAGTCAGCGGAGTCTCAGGATTTGAGACAACGCGCTCGGCTGAAAACAACGTGGGAAATGCAAGGAGCGGCGCAACCGCATGACCGCAAGATCCGCCGCCACCGCCACATCCCTCGCAGAAGATGCAACAGCCAACTTCTGTCGCCGGCGTGGTCGCGGGCGCGCTCACCGATGCGGTTGGCGCATCACTGGCGCCCATTTGTGAATGCGACGGTGGGATTGCGTCCTGGATGGGACAAACGGCCGCCAGGACCGAATTCAAGCACAGGCCCCAGGCCAGGATCAGCAGTACCGCCCGACAAAACGCGCTTCGCCGCGGTTCAGTCGACCGCTTTCGCAGTGTGTACGGCCTAGCCATCGTCTACTGGGATTGCCTCCAAAACGTCCCTATTAGATTACAGCGACCGCAGAAAATTCAACAGATCTTGTTTCGCGGCCGCAGACATCGCGTTATAGGAGTTTACCACCGAGTTGGCTTCGGATGCCTGAAATACCCCATTGGCGCTGCTTGCATGTGTCTGGATCGCCGTTGCGAGATTCGATGTGCGCCCGTCGTGCAGGAAGAAGATGCGCTGCCCGAGCCCCCACAGGGGAGCCGTTCGGAATTCATCGCCTTGCGCTGCCCCCTGCACGATGCCGTCGGCAAGACCTGGGCCCATGTTGTGCAAGGCCAGATCGGAGTACAGATTGACGCTTTGGTTTCTGAGTGCGGCGACGCTCGCGTTGCCCGTCGTGAACAGAGGTGTATGGCACTGGGCGCAGCCAGGAAGCGCATGAAGAATGAGAACTTCTCGATGTCGGCCAGTGTGTCAATGCCGGTCGCGCCGTTGACATTCGTCACATCGTTGGGCAGTGGGGCAAACTGACATTCCGGAGTTTCGTCGCGTTCGGTCTGGAAACCCTCGTTCGTTCGAGGTTGAATCGAGGCCCCAAGCCATCCGCGATTCCCTCAGGACCGTTGAAGGCCTCCTGGCCGTCACGAAAGAAAAGCATTTCGTTGGGTGCCAGACCCGTGAGCGCCCCACCCGCCCCACTGGCGCCGGGCCGCGGTCCTGAATCCGTCTGAGCGTAGGCGGAACCAACAACAACTGAAGTTGCGAGCAGCAACAATAGTTTCTTCGCGTTCATGCGCTTCACCATGAACCGGACGATTCACCGGACTTACGGATCTTAGGAACTACCCGGCAAGCGGTGGTCTATACATTCAACATTGGTAGCGCTATCATCCTGACGGATAGCGCTAGGCCACACGGAACGTTCCCAGGGAATGAGGGGGATTTATGAGCCTTGCAAGGTCATGCAAGTCAGCGCTCGCAGCGCTGCTCTTCTGCGGATCGGCGTTCGCCGGTACCGCGTTCGTCAATTTTGGCTCCGCGGCACAATCCATCCAGGGTTTCGGTGGCGCAACAGCCTGGATGCCAACACTGAATGCTGCGCAAGCCAACGCCCTGTTCAGTAACGGAAATAGTCAGCAGATTGGACTCAGTATATTGCGTGTGCGGATCGACCCAGGCGGGTCTGCGAACTGGGGAACGGAGCTTGGAAACGCGCAAGGCGCGCGCGCTCGGGGCGCAATTGTAATAGCTACGCCTTGGACGCCACCGGCATCCCTGAAATCCAACAACAACGTGGTGGGCGGCATGCTCAACACCAGCAGCTATGCTGCCTACGCGAGCTACTTGCAGAGTTTCGTCAACTTTTTCGCAAGCAGCGGCGTACCGCTCAGCGCAATTTCAATGCAGAACGAACCTGATGCAAACGTGACGTACGAGTCCTGCAGCTGGAACGGAACGCAGATGGACACCTGGGTGGCCAACAATGCATCCGTGCTGAGCATTCCACTGATGATGCCTGAATCGGAGAGTTTCACCACCAGCTACTCTGATCCGGCGCTCAACGACACCAGGGCCCTCCCCCACATTGGTTTCGTCGCTGGACACATCTACGGAGTCTCCCCACGGGCCTACCCTAACGCGGTCAGCAAAGGGAAGCAGGTCTGGATGACCGAGCACTACCTCACCGGTACGGGAATATCCGGTGCATTGCAGGTGGCCAAGGAAATCAATGACTCAATGTCGGTCGCCAACTACAACGCCTACGTATGGTGGTGGGTGCGCGATTGGCCGGAAGAAAGTTTCTCCTTCGGACTGATCGATGCCAACGCCAATGTGAAGCCGGCAGGCTACGCGATGGCGCAGTACTCGAAGTTCATCCGGCCAGGCTACTTTCGCTATAACTCGACCTACAATCCGTCCACCAACGTCTATGTCACCGCTTATGGCGGCAGCAATCATCATGTTATCGTCGCTTTGAACATGGGAACGGCCGCGGTGAGTCAGTTGTTTACGATTCAGGGCGTGACAATAAGTTCTTTTACCCCGTTTCAGACCTCACCCGGGCGCAACGTCGCGCAACTGGGCGCAGTAGCTGTAGCGAATGGTGGGTTTACGTACTCACTACCCGGCCAAAGCATTACGACGTTTGTCAACTGACCGCGCGCTGCCCTGAGCCGAGCACGTCTCACCGACGTGCTCGGCGCCTCCTTCGTTATTCGCAATGCATCTCACCTCTTCCGTGAACGCGCCACACGCTCATCGAAGCTGAAAGGTGTTGGTGTACTAATCCGAAACCTCGTTACGTGGGCGCATTAGATCGCATTGGCTTCGGTGATCCTCGGACGGCGAATTCCGACGGGCAGCGTGCACGGTGCACTTGACGTCGACGTCGCGCGCGAGGGGGACGTGTTAGCCCATGACACACACGATCATTTTTTCATAATTTACAGTTGTTTTAAGACAGATCTTCATGTTGCAATGTTGGAGATACAGACTACTCCGCGCGCCATAAATAGGGTGCACGGATGTGGCCACCCCTGCGCGCGCCGAGCGCGGGCCCCATTCAACATTGACGATACCCGACAGAAAGCCTATGCTTGCCACTACATCCGCCCTTGGCAGTAAGCCTGCTCTCACTGATTCAGAGCTTGCCGAACCCCGGGGCTTTTCTTTTTTGCGGCACAATAGTCTCACGTTGACCGCCGTGCTCGTCGATGCAGGATTTTTCCTCAAACGTGCTGCGCACATTTACGGTCAACTAACGCCGTACCCACGACGCAAGTGCGCTGGCAACTCAAACAGGATGCGCTCAAGTCGCTTCTGAGCGGACGGCGAGACTGGGTGAGCATCAGCGATGACGATTTCCGACTCGATCTGCGCCAGAAGGGTGTTGATCTGCGCATCGGGCTGGACATCGCATCCCTCGCCTACAAGAAGCAGGTCAACCAGCTGATTTTAATTTCCGGTGATTCGGATTTTGTCCCTGCGGCGAAGCTCGCGCGCCGCGAGGGAATCGATTTCGTGCTAGACCCGATGTGGTCTACGATCCGGCCCGACCTTCACGAGCATATCGATGGCCTCAAGACCGTGTGCCCAAGACCGGGCAAGTGAAGCGCAGGCCACCCGTCACGGGAGCGCTGCGCCCGACGGCGCGCCGCCGGCTCGCCCTGCGACAACGTCCTTCTCCATGTTGCTGCCCGCAGTTTCTTGCAGTAGCCAGATCGACACTATTGAGATCGCACACGCGATGGCCATGTAGATCGAAATCCCGACCGTGCTGTGATATTCGGCGAGCAGGGCCGTAGCGATGATGGGTGCAAATGCACCGCCGAGAATGGCGCCAAGCTGATAGCCCAGCGAAGCGCCCGAGTAGCGTACGCCGGTGCTGAAGATTTCGGAGACGAACGCAGCCTGAGGCCCATACATCATCGCAACGAACGCCTGGCCCACGCCGATGCTGACACAGATCCACAGGAATGATCCCGTATCGAGCAAGGGAAAGACTGCGAAGCTCCACGCACCCAGCAATGCAGCCCCAGCCATGTAGATGCCGCGTCTGCCGTAACGATCGGACCACACAGCCGCGATGAACAGCGACGGCACCATGACCACGGCACCCACGAGCACTCCAGCGAGCATTGTAGTGCGCGAGACGTGCGGACCCATCGTACCGGTGCCGTAAGCAATCACGAAGGCGATCAGAATGTAGAAGGGCACTTGCACGGCCAGAAACGCGCCCGCTACCAGCACAATCTGCTTCGGATGCGTACGCAACACTTCCAGCACCGGCGAGCGCCTGCGCTTGCTCTTGCTCTTCCCGGCATAAGCCTCAAGCTGGCTCTCTCGGCCCTGACCTGCCTGTCGCAACTTCAAGAACGCCGCAGTGTCTTCCAAGCTGAGTTGCACAAACAGCGCGACGACTATGAGCGTGATACTGAAAAGGAAAGGCAGGCGCCAACCCCAGTGCATGAATGTTTGCTGCGAGGTATTGGCAGTCACCACCAGGAAGGCAAGATTGGCGAGAATGACGCCGGCAGGTGCGCCGACCTGCGCAAAACTACCGTAAAACCCGCGCTTGGCGGCCGGCGCGCTTTCTGTGGCAATCAGCACCGCGCCGCCCCACTGACCGCCAATCGCTATGCCCTGCGCGAACCGCAGCACGATCAACAGCACGGGAGCCGCAGCCCCGACAGATGCATACGATGGCAGACAACCGATGAGGGTGGTCGCCAAGCCCATGATTATCAGCGCTACGACCAACGCCTTCTTGCGGCCGACACGGTCTCCGAAGTGACCGAAGACGATTCCCCCCAGCGGCCGGGCCACAAAGCCAACGGCAAACGTGCTGAAGGAGGCGAGCAGCGCGACGGCGGGCGGCATGTCCGCCGGGAAAAACACCGTAGGAAATACCAGCGCTGCGGCAGTCCCATACAGGAAGAAGTCGTACCACTCGATGCTGGTGCCCGCCAGTGTCGCCAGAGCAATGCTGCGGATGAAGCGTTCGTCGATGCGCTCGGGCGGCCTGCGTGTAGTGTCCATTGTCCCTGCCTTGCGCAACCTGGTAATGGTGTAATCGCAATGCAGCGCGGATTCCCGCCATCGCAGATCCGGGGTCAACCAACGGGACGGTGTACAGGTATCCCGGTGCTGTCACATTCGCGTTCGTTCAGCCACGTTCGCCTCTCGTAGGTAGGGCAAGATGTGGCCCATCGCTCGCGATACGTAGTCTTCTTTTTCACCCACAGGTGCAACGTAGTGCAGCGCACTTTGCGCCGCTTCGACACCCTCCAAGCGGGCAATCATCCAGGCGGCCAGGTAGTGCGACGCAAGGCATCCGCCGGCGGTGGCGATGTTGCCTTTAGCAAAAAACGGTTGGTTTAGCACTTCAATCCCAGCTTCCTGAACCCACGGTTTCGTCGTCAAGTCCGTACACGCTGGGACACCGTCAAGCAGGCCGAGCTTGGCCAAGATGAGAGTGCCGGAACACTGGGCGCCCAAGAGCTGTCTCGACGGGTCGAGTTGCAATTGTGCCATCAGCGCCTCGTCAGCAACGACTTCGCGCGTCGACACTCCGCTGCCCACGATAACCGCTTCCGCAGAACCTAACTCGCGAAGGGATGCCTGCGACTCGAGCACCAGGCCGTTCATCGAGCGGACTCGCGCGGCGGGGCTGGCGATCGACACCCGCCACCCAGGCTTCCTGACGCGGTTGAGAATACCGTACGCAATCAGTGAGTCGAGCTCGTTGTAGCCCTCGAAGGTGAGGATAGCGACATGCATGGCGGCTTACTCTCAATGGTGGCGTATATTGTAGCTTAGACTCATTTTTTGGTTATAATCTCACGTATAATGGAGATTAAAAGAGTTAGAGACATTCTCATTGAGCTGGGCCAGCGATTGCGCGCTGCCCGGATAGAGCGCAATGACACCATGGAAGTCTTTGCCCAGCGCCTGGGAGTTTCCGTCGGCACCGTGCGAGCGATGGAACGGGGAACGGCTACCGTACAAGTCGGCGCCTGGTTGAACGCGTTGTGGATCTTGAACCAGATTGACACGATCACTCACGTTCTGGAAACGCAGGCCAGCTTGCTGGACCGTATCAGGGCCGAGGAAAAAGTTCGCCGGCAGCGGGCCTCGAGACGACCGCGGTGAGCAAGCTGTTTGTTTGGATGCGACTGGCGGATGGGAGCGTTTGCCTGGCCGGCGAGTTGGCCACCACCGACCCGATTGCCAACAGCGGGCGCTTCCAATCGGAATTCGAGTACGCATCACAATGGTCCGAGGCCAATGGCAGCTTTGCCCTCGACCCTGAATCCCTGCCCTTGAAAACGGCCAGCCGGCGCTTCAGCGCCGATTTATTTCACCCGCCGCTGGGAATTTTTGACGATGCCTTGCCGGACGACTGGGGCCGAAGCCTACTGGCGGCGGCACTCAAGCTGGAGGGCCGCAAATCTTCGCCAGCCGAGATGCTGCTGCGAATGCGGGGTGGTGGCACCGGAGCGCTGCTATTTACCGAGACACCGGCAATCCCACAGCCCGTTGCTACAGTTCAGAGCAAATCCCTGCCGGCGCTGTTGACCGCTGCGGCAGAATTCGAGATGGGCAAGCTGCCGCCGGAAGACGAGTTTCGCAAGCTCCTCGAGGGTAGCAGCCGTGCCGGCGGCGCACGACCAAAAGCGCTCGTACACGACATTGACGGCGAATGGCTCGTCAAATTCCCGAGCCAAAAACGCGACGGACCTCATGACGTCATCGGCCTCGAGGCGACCTGTCTCGAGCTCGCGCGGCGGGCCGGACTCGAAGTGCCCGAATCATATCTGCAAAAGGTCGGCCGCCGGCGAACCCTCGTTGTTCGTCGTTTTGACGTCACGCCGCAAAATGGTCGCCTGCACATGATCAGCTTGCGAACACTATGCCTCGAACGACCCGGAGTTTACGTGCAGGCTTATTCAGATCTGGCGCAGGCAATACGCAAACATTCGGCCGCGCCGAAGTCAGACGTCGCAACTCTGTTCAGGCACATGGTTTTCAACGCGGCGGTCGGCAATGTCGACGACCACCTGAAGAACTTCTGGATGCTGGCCAAGTCCGACGGGTATCGTCTCGCGCCGGCGTTCGACCTCCTGCCTGACATGACCGGGCGCGCCGAGCATACCCTGGCGTTTCGATCATCATTCATGTGCCCAAATCACGCAGATTTCACGGGCATTGCCGACGAATGGAAGGTCGACGAAGCTGCGGCGATAATCTCTCAGGTCGTTAAAGCCGTACGCGCCTTCCCTACAATCGCGAAAGGACTCGCGGTGCGAGGCGCCGAAAGCCTGGAAAACATTTCCGCAGATGTCCGCAGGCGTCTAAAGACGATAGCCGAATGAGTCGCGCGTACGCCCTGCCGTCAACGCACCGGTTGCGCAGATTTTGACGTTTCGACCATCTTTGCAGCACGTGCTATGGGGACGGCGAAATTCGAGCCGGAGAAACCCGACAGGATGGCGAAGTTCACCCCGATCACCTTGCCGCTCGCATTGAATACCGGGCCACCGGAGCCGCCGGAAGTTGTTTGTGCGTCATAGACCAGACGATCGGGACCAACAACGCCAAGATGGCCCTGGGTCACCAGCGGCCGGATCAGCTTTCTTCGTCCAAGCTCCTGCACGAGACCCTCCGTGTCGTTCCCGACCTCCTGCGCGATCCGTTTGAGCGTGGTCTCATCGAGACGCGCCAGAATCCCTTCAACTCCCGTCGGGTATCCAATCAAGACGACTGGACCGCCCGAGATAGCGGCTTGCTGATCGATTGTGACAGGCCTCGGGTGGGCCGCAGACAGATCGACTGAGGCCACCCCGAGGTCAAAATCCTCGTTCAAGCCCTGGACGCGCATCGGCAATGGAGTTTCGCTTCCCGGAAAATAAGCCCACATCGACACGATGGCAGGCTCGAAAGTATCGAGGGACACGGGGATTGCCTGAGCGTTGTGCCACCACGGTTGCAGCACATGGTGGTTGGTGAGGATGTGACCCGCGGTGTCGACCAGAAAGCCACTGCCGAATACGTGCAGGTAAACAGGCCGGGTGCCGCCTTCAGTAGTCACGATGACATTCCCCTTGCCATCGGCGAGCGGCTTGCCGTTCGCATCAACACCGGCAAAGCTGAGCCGGGCACCGCTTTTCCTGTCGTGAAATCCCACAATCGCGTAGATCAGGCAAACACTGTTGGAATAATCCCTGACAATATCCTGGGCGATGCGCGCCTCGTTCTCGAGTTTTCCGATCCGGGAGTCGGTTTGTTTCAAACGGTTGTCGAGAGCGGACAGGGATGCCCCGCTCGAGCTGGAGATCTGCTTGCGCAGGTCCGCACTCTCGGTCCGCAATTCTTCCAACTGCTTGCTCACCGAGGCAGTCAATTCCTGATTGCCGGCCTCGCGGCTCTTTTGTGCACGCTCCAGAAGCTGGCCTTGAGTGACTATCTCCGAGCGCAGATTGGCCAGCTGCAAAGCGAGGGTCGCGTTTGACTTGCGGCTGACCTGAGCGTTTCGGACAGCAATACCCACGCCGATCAGGGCCAATACTGCCAACACCCCAAGTGCCATCCAGCGTCGCTTGCCAGTCTCTTTTTGAGCAACGATCGCGGCCAACGCCGCTTCGGCTTCGGACTCCTTCCGCCTGGCGTCGAGCACCTCCGACCGCAAACGATCATCCGGTGCCTTCTCCCGGAGCTGCGCCCGAATCCGGGCGAAGAGCTCGAGCGGCTCAAAAGGAATACTCAGGACGTCGTCCGCACCCAGATCGAGCGCGCGGCTGCGCTCCAAAGGCCCGCCCTCGGCGAGCAGGATTATCTTCGCCAGCGCCGTGGTTTCATTGCCTTTGAGCTGAGTGAGGAAACCACAGCAGTCGAGCGTTCTTACGTCGGTCTGCAGCAGGATCAGATCAGGCTGGTGCTGAAGAACCGTGCGCACATCCGCACTTTCCGGCGCCACGACGTCGTATCCAGCGCTGGAAAGTTCCGACACGAGCCTCGCGCTCAGATCGTGAGCGGCGCGAAACAAGAGAATTTTTGGCATGTCCCATTCTACGCTGCGGCAGCCAGATCCAACATACCCTGTTCATTTTTGAACGCCTGCAGACAAGCCGCTCGCCGGAATTCGCCGCCGGCGCTGCGCCATCCAGCGCCACACCGCTGTCACGTATAGCGTCGGTAACGACCGGCATCGAGGCGGCCGTGTTTCGTTCCAACGCAACACCGGCTCAGATTTCGAAGCTTTCATCGCCGCTCATCTGAACGCGTCCTGCCAGAGGAGTGAGTTTGATCGGGCTGGGCTGCGCACGTGGGATGCTGAAGAACGGGTGATCGGGTTCCGAGTGCAGATACAGGTCATCCTGTACCGCCCCACAATACACGCAGTGGTTGGCATAGGCGCTTTCCGAATCGGTGGGTTTGAAGAAGGGCCACTGCTCAAGCTGTCGCGCCAAGGCGCCGTCCGGCGCCCACAGGCCTGTGACCGTGAAACGAGTCAGTGGCTCATCGGAGACGGTGCCGCTTTCGCAGTAGATGCAGACGACCTCAATGCTCGCGTGGCATTTCCAGCAGGCGATCGTCGCCGCGGCCACGAATGCTTCGTCGGAGGTAATCGTGAAGTCATCCTCCCCATCGTCCTCGCCCAACCATTTCGTGAACTTCGTCGGGTCATCGTCGCAGCCGATGTACCAACATTTCAAGCGATTATCCCAGTGAGCACCCAAGGCTTTCACCTCGGCTTTTTCCTCGGGTGGGACGTAAAGATAGGTTCGGTCCACGGTCGTTCCTGTTGGTTAGCGAACTTTACTCGAGGCCGTAGTCGTCGTCGCGGCTACGGCCCTTGCGCCTTTTCTCTTCGTCCTCGTCGTCATGGGCATCGGAGCTTCCGCCAGCTCCCAGCCCGTGAGTCAATCCGGCCACTTCACCGTGTGGATGACCCATTTCCTTCTGGCGTTCACCTTCGCGAAATGCCAGCCAGTTCCGCGCCGATTCCTCAGCTGTGGGCCCGGTACCGTGAGACTTGTGATACTCCAACCAGTTCTTTGCGCTCTCCTCGGCGGTCGGTGTGCCCGGGTGCTTTTCGCGATAGGCCCGCCAGTTCCGGATCGCTTCCTCAGATGTGATGTCGCGTGGCATTGACTGTTGCTCTGCCGATTGCGTCGCCTGCCCGGCGTTCAGCTCCGGAGACTTCCGGCGAAGTTCCTCGGCTTTACGCTGGCGGTATGCCCGACGCTGTTCACTGCGACGTTCGGGATTGGCCTGATTCCGCTCGCGGGCCCTCTGAAGGATGCGGTCCCTGTTGATCGCGTAGAGCTCCCGGCGCCTTGCATTCAACTCGTCCCGGGTCAGCGAACTCCAAGAGCTTTTTTTCGGTTCCAGCGCCTTCTGTCTTGCGCGCTCGATCGCCTGCTGACGACTCTCTTCCTTCTGCTTCTGTACAACGCGGGCCAGCTCGTCGGGTCCCTTCTGCCGCGCCTCCACCCGCTCGCGATGCCGCGCCCGGATGGCGTCGCCTGCTTGCGTCCCGGCTCCGCGGTTACGCTCCATGTAATAAACTTTCTGCGGTATCTTGGGTACCGCCTCCGCGTTGATCCCTCGCGCTTTGTAACTCCGATGATCGACGCGTGCCTCCAGTCCCGCGTCGTGAAGCGCTTCGTTGCTCAGCAGGGCCCAGCGCTCGCGGACTGATACGAACTCGTCCTTGTAGGAACCCAGGCCGCGTGTGTGACGTTCCACTCCAGACAACTCGAGAGTGGTCCTTCGACCCAAGCCCTCGGGGGTCACCTCGCGCGTGGTCATCAGCAGGTGGGCGTGGTGGTGCCGCTCGTCCGCACCGGGACGAGGCAAATGGATCGTCGTGTCAACGGCGCAGCGGAACCTGTCGGCCAACTCCTGCGAAAATCTGCGGACGAGTTGAGTCCGTTGTTGCGGCGTCAACTCGGGGGGCAGAAGAACGAGGACTTCGCGGGCCAACCGGGCGTTGCAGCGGTTTGTGTGCTCTGCTGCGTTCCAAAGGATGGATCGATCGCGAGCCCAGTCCAGCTCGGGGTTCACGGCGAACTCCGCCGGCAGCATGATCTCCTTGTGAACAACGTCGTCGCGGTCGATGTGTTTGTACACTTCACGGGTTCGCTCATCGCGAATGCGTTCGCCTGCGCGATAGGCGGCGGCCCTCGTAACGCGCCCTCCTCTGGCACGGCCGAAGGTCTTGACGTCCATGTGGTAGATTGCCATCGCGTTGGGGTTCCGTGGGCACGCGCAGGGCTGACGGAGCGATTGTGGAGCAAGTTTAGCGGAAAGTTCAACCCGTGGCGTCCAGCGCGCCGAGTGACGATGAACGCTTGAACGGATTCTGGCTGCCCTCTCCCCGGCACCAGACGGCGCGCTTCAGCGCCTTCAGTCCAAGTCCACCGGATTTCGGCCGCATTCCTAAGCGATTGTTCTACATAAAATTTTCCACTTCTTCCCTGACGGGGACGATGCCATGCATGGACGAACAACTACAGTGTAAGTACAGTGTATGTATGCCAGGATCAAAGTTCGAATGGGACCACTGAGCGTCTCACTTCACGTGTTAGTCGTCTGCCACTGCTATAGGCAAGGCAACGAAGTGATCCGGATCATCTCGGCACGAAAGGCCGACAAAGATGAAGTGAAGCAATACCAATGGTGGTTGTCATGAAGAAACACTACGATTTTTCCAAGTCCTTCAAGAATCCCTATCTGAGCAAGGCGAAGAAGCAACTGACCATTCGCCTTGACGAAGACACGATCGAGTATTTCAAGGGACTTGCCCAACAGAATGGGATTCCTTACCAGAATCTGATTAACCTCTATCTGCGGGAATGTGCGGAGTCTGGGAAGGCACTGACAATGAAATGGGGCTGAACAGCTTCTGCCCCAAGGAGCCAGCCACTTTCCGGACATCGAGGAGCCTGAGAAGACTGGAGCGGGGAAGCGCCAGGTGATCTTTGATCAACTCCATCGCAACATGTTGGAGGCTATACCCCTGATTGTGCTGTTCAACCCGGGCGACGTGAACGGAGTGCGGGCAAACGTGAGCGGCTTTCAGGCGTGGTCGCTTGGGCGGGCGCGATTGTGGGGAGTCCAGAAGGTCGCGCCGCAACAATAAATCTGGCAAGTGGCGTGAGATAAATGCATCGTTGGCACAGAATGTAAGAAGGTCGAAACGCGTACCATCTATCTTGATGGGTGCGGAACGCCACGGATAACAACGAGAACAGCTCCGCCGGGTGGCTCGGCGGGAGGGACAGCCGACATGCGCAAAGAGAGCACGGAACCGGGTCCATTTCGGGCTCGGGCAATCTCGGGCACCCACGTAGTGTTGATGGCGTGGGACGTGGACACGGACAAGCGCGCAGGGCTGTTGGGATTCGCGATCCAGAGCAGCGTCGGGACGGGCGCGAGCACCTTTCTGAAGGGGCTGAAATACTTTGCGAGCCAGGTGCCCCACCCCGTCAAAGGGGACCTGTACTCGAGCGAACAGCAACCGTTTCAGACATTTCTCTGGTCGGACTACGAGTGCGATCCGAATACACAATACACCTTCGAGCTGTTCGCGCTGTATGGAGCTCCGGATGCGCTGGAGAAGCGTTACAAGTGCTCGGTCACCGTGTCGACCGAGGCGGAGGACGACGGGAGACATGGAGTTTGGTTCAATCGAGGGGCGGTAGCGAGCCATGCACTCTCCGCGGAGTTCCAGAATCGCCAGGTAACCGATGAAATCGCTAATCAGGTCGACGCGCAGGGCTTCATTTCGGACAAAGAGACGAAGTGGCTGTCACGCGGACTGACCGAGGCGTGCATCCGGCTGATCAACGGTATCCCGGCCGGCGACGCGTTACGGGTATGCGCCTACGAGTTCACCTACCCACCGATCCTCAATGCGCTCAAGCGGGCCCTGGACAGAGGCGTCGACGTGCGGATCGTGTATCACTACACGAAGAAACCGAAGGACGCGAATCTGCAAGCCATCCAGGATGCCCAAATCCCCCTGAAAGCAAAGGTGGGTGGCGCTTCAACCCAAATCCTGTTCCAACGCACTCGAACGCAAATTCCGCACAACAAATTCATCGTCCATCTGCACGGCGGCAAGGCAATACGGGTGTGGACGGGTTCGACCAATTTCACGAGCACGGGTTTCCTCGGACAGACGAACGTGGGGCACCTGGTGACCGACGGCACGGTGGCTGGAACCTACCTGGCGTATTGGCAGGAGCTGAGCACGGACCCGGTACATTCCGAGGCGGTGACGCAGGCCGTGAAGTTGACTCCGAATCCGTCGAACGCAATCCCTCAAAAGTCGATCGCGCTGTTCTACTCGCCGCGCATTGCCCAAAACATGCTGCAGTGGTACGCGGACCGCATCGACGATGGGGCGAGCCTGGCAATGATGACGATTCCGTTCAACGTCGCGACGGAGATACTGACAGGACTGTCGAAGAAGCTCGACTCGATGCGCCTGGTCATTCTGGAGAATCCGCCAACCAAAGAGGTGTTCGCAGCCCAGAAGGCGAACCAGGGAAAGCTGCTGTTCTCCAACGGTGCGTTGGCCGGGAAACAGTTCATTCGCAATCCACGGGGCGGAGCCAAGGTCATCCCGATTCCGCAATCGCCCGTCGACGACTGGTTCATTGACGAGGAACTGGCACGGCCCCTCAATGGCGGGCATGTGTATTTCATGCACGCGAAGACGTTGTTGATCGATCCGCTCTCGGCGGACCCCTTGATCTGCTCGGGATCGGCGAATTTCTCAAAGAACTCGCTGATTGCGAACGATGAGAACATGCTGCTGATCCGCGGCGAAACGCGGGTGGCGGATATCTACCTGACGGAGTTCGATCGGATCTTCCGTCACTTTTATGCGCGGGATGCCATCAATCGGATCGCCGAGAGTGGCGGTAAGGACAACCCGCTGCCGCTCGACGAGACAGGCAAGTGGGTCACGGATTACTTCAAGGGGTACAAAAACAATCGTCACCGGCTCTTTTTCCCCGACGGGACAGCGCCTCCGCCTGCGTGGAGCGTTCAAGCGGCGAAGGACGGGAATCCATTCCTGAACGAGAAGCAGGCTCCGAAAAAGAAGGTCGCGAAAAAAGCCAGCAAGAAGCAGGCTCCCGCGAAGAAAAAGACACCCGCCAAGAAGCAGGCACCTGCGAAGAAGAAAGCTCCCGCGAAGAAGAAATAACTCCGGTCAACGAGGTTTCGACGGCTCTCTATATTGGAACGGATCGGTCAAGCGCGGCTGCGTAGGAAGCGGTTTGGCTGGCAACGCGGGTTCGGCATTGGCCGCATCGAGCAACACGGTTGCCATGATGACCGCCGCCTGCCGGATGTCCTCGGGACGCAAGTGATCAAACGTGTCCGCATCCGTGTGATGAACCGTGCTCGAGTAGTCCAATGGATCCTGAACAAACTGAAATGCGGGCAAGCCGATCTCGCTCATCAGTTGGTGATCCGTCGACCCGGTGGGTTCAGCCACGACGGCGGCGGCACCCAGGCTCGCAAACGGCGCCAGCCATTCCTTCAACATGGGCATGGCGGCAAAATTACCCTCCGCGTAAATACCGCGGAACCTGCCCGAGCCGTTGTCGACATTGAAATAGCCCAACATCTCGCGATAGCCCGGCAGGACTTCCACTGGATAACCCTGGTTCGCGAAAAATGGGCCCAACGCGGCAACCTCCGGATCCGCGGGTAACGGTCGCCGCGCCAGGTGTTGTTGAATGAACGCGCCCGAACCCAGCAACCCCTGCTCTTCGCCACTCCACAGTGCGAAGCGAATGGTTCGTTTCGGTTGTGCAGCGATACTCGAAAGAATGCGCGAAGCCTCCATGACGATTGCGCAACCAACGCCATTGTCAGCGGCGCCGTCGCCCGCAACCCAGCTATCGAGATGTGCTCCCGCCATCACGTAACCGGCCTTAGCATCCTTCCCCGGCAGCTCGGCAAAGATGTTGTAGGCATGCTGATCACCGTCTTCGTAGTGCACGTTGCTGTTGATCTCGAGCCGGACTTCGCCCTGTTTGGCGAGCCGTGCGAGTCGACGGTAGTCCTCGGAGCTCACTTCAATCTGCGGCAGCTTCGGGGACCGGCCTGCCTGGTAGTTGTAACCCTCACCATGAATGAGGCGGACCTGACTCCGTGACATCACGGCAGAGGCCACTGCGCCTTCCGCCGCCAGGAAGTCATCAAGCCTGCGGCGGAACAGGGAACGCTCAATGAATTTTTGGCGCGCTTCCGGGTCGTACGCGGGCTCCTCGTACTTGTCGAGCTTCGCAACCGCGCTGTCATCGAGGCGCGTGAACGGCGGCTCCAGACCTTCCTTGACCGGTTCCGGCCAGGTCACCAGCACGATCTTGCCCGCGAGCTTGCCTTTCCAATCGGGAAAGTCCTTTTCAGTACGCATGGGTGCAACAATGATCGGTGCCGAGATCGCACCCTGGGTCGGGGGTGTCCAGGCTATTGGAATCGCGCGCAGCTCCAGAACTCGCGGAGTCAGCATCCGCACGCGGCTGGACTCTATCCACCAACCGCGACCAAAATCGTAGGCTTCGGCGTGCACGTTCTTCAGGCCCCAGGCCTTGAACCGCTCCTGCGTCCAGCGTTCCGCTGTCCGCATAGCGGGCGAGTTGGTCATCCGGCCGCCGATATGGTCGGCGAGGTAAGCAGCGGTCTCGACCACTTCGCCGTGATTGAACCCTGCATCGGCGATCCTGTTGAGGGTCTCGCCGTCTACCGGTCCTTTGGCAAAGGCCGGGAACGCGAGCCACGCGGCCAAGAACGAAGCGACCACCACCCGCCTGCAGCTCATAGTTGTTCCTTGTTTGCGCGCCGCACCATTCAAACCAAGAATATTACGAACGCCCAGCTCCGCACACCCCCTGCGCAACAGGCCCTCGGACTCCAGACATGCGGCTCTGATATTCTTTTTTAATCTATCAGATATAGCTATAGTCGATGCTGCAAAGAGCCATCCGGTTTTGCATGAGGAGGGGGCTATGGCGCAGAAGTTCGATTACATAATTGTGGGTGCGGGTTCCGCCGGCTGCGTTCTGGCCAATAAGTTGTCGGCCGACTCCCGCAACAGGGTGTTGCTGGTGGAAGCGGGCACTGCCGATCGCCATCCCATGATTCACATGCCCAAGGGATTCGGAAAGATCGCGGCCTCCAAGGAGCATGCGTGGTACTACGAGGCGCGGCCCGGCGCACAGGGGGCGCAATCCACCCAAACCTGGATAACGGGCCGAATGCTCGGCGGCTCGAGCTCCTTGAACGGAATGCAGTACCAACGCGGTCATTCCGAGGACTACGAGCACTGGGAACGTGATTTGGGGATCCAGGGCTGGGGATGGAAGGACATGAGCCGTGTCTTTCGGTCCATGGAGGACCATGAGATGGGTACTGATGGTACCCGTGGCTCGGGTGGTCCCCTCACCATCACCGTAAGCAAGAACCACACGCTCCTCATGGACAAGCTGGTGGCCGCCGGCGCGCAGATGGGCCTGCGCTACAACCGGGATGCAAACCAGCCGGATCACGAAGGAATAGGCCCGATCAACGCCACCATCAAGGATGGAAAAAGGTGGAGCTCGGCACGCGCCTTCCTGGAACCGGCCAGGGCGCGCACCAACCTGTCCGTTCTAACGAACACGGTCGTCGATCGAATCAGCTTCGAGGGCAACCGTGCCGTCGGCATCGAGTGCTCGAACGGCAGCGGGACCGTACGGTACCAGGCAGACCGCGAGGTGATCCTGTCGGCGGGAACCTTGAATACAACGAAGTTGCTGCAACTCTCGGGTGTTGGAGACGCGCAGAAGCTTTCGAAGCTCGGTATATCTCCAGTGCGCGACCTCCCCGGAGTGGGACAGAATCTACGTGAGCACGTAGTCCTCATCATGCAATTCCGCCTTAGCGGCGACTACAGTCAGAACCCGCAATATTCCGGATACCGGGTAGCCCTGCATGGCGCCCGCTATATGCTGTCGCACAGTGGTCTGTTGGCTTGTCCGCCATACGATCTGGCCGCGTTCGTGAAAACGCGTCCCAATATCTCCAGGCCGGATGCAACGTTGTGCGCGGCGCCCATGTCGGTCGATCTCAAGGCATGGAAGGGGTTTTCAGGCGGCATCAAGTTGGAGAAGGAACCGGGCGCGCAGATCCTCGGATACACCCTGCAGCCGCAGAGCCAGGGCAGCGTGAGCATCTCCTCATCGAGCGCAGCCGCGCCTCTGGACATCGTTCACAACTTCCTGTCGCACCCATACGATCGCGAAGTCGCTATTGCCACCGTTCGCTATATGAGGGCCTTGTTCAAACAGCCCGCCATCCTGCCGTACATCAAAGAGGAAACGCTACCCGGCAGCAACGTCGACTCCGACGAAGCGATTCTCGCGTTCTGCCACATGATTGCCGGCCCCGGATATCACGTAGCGGGCACCTGCAAGATGGGTCACGATGAACTGAGTGTCACTGACGAACGGTTGCGTGTACACGGACTCGCCGGACTACGCATTGCCGACCTCTCCGTGGTTCCCACACTAACGTCTGGAAATACCAACGCACCCGCCATGGCAATCGGATGGCGGGCCGCTGAACTGATACTGGAAGACGCCAAGTCGGACGCCAGTGGCCAACAAACGGGTGGAGCAACCCTCGAGATCAGACGCAAGACGGGCTAGCGTCATCGGGACGCCGCCCTGCTCTTGGCGACTCGCGCCCGGCGCGCAGGCAGGAAGTCACTTCCACCGAGCGCCTGATACAAGGCCTCGGTGACGTCGAAATGATGCGCGAGCCCGGTACGATTCAGAAGGGCAATTGGCCCTTCCGGATACCCGAGGCCCATGCACAAAGTTGCATCGAGATCTTCGGCGGAGGCGAGCTGCTCGTCGAGACGGCGCAGCACCGCATTAAGATACGGCCTGATCAGCCGATCCACGATCCTGCCCGGAAAATCACCGCAAACTGCCACCACAAATCCCGCCGCTTCAAACACAGACTTCGCCGCAGCCACGGATTCACTGCGGGTCCATGGTTGCCTGACGATCTCGATGAGGTTGGTGGGCGCAGCCTCACCCATCCTGAATCGCGCGAACCCCACGGTGCGCTCGCCTCGCTTACTCGCTTCCAGGCCGGTGTGCTCGGCCAGGCACTCCATGCCGAGCTCGATCGCGATGAAGCTGCGGCCCTCCACCTCTGTCAGCTCCGACAACGAGCGGCCGGCCTCGGCGCCCAGGACGATCAAGCCCGCGTGTGCAGCGACGGCGGCGTCCAGTTGCGCATGTCCGGTTGGAAACGAGCGGCTCGGACCGTGAAACAATATTTTTGAGCTCAAGATCAGGCTCCAAACATCTTGGTGTCTTTGTACTGATGAAAACCGTGTCCCGTCTTTTTGCCGAGCAACCCGGCAGCGATCATCCGGCGTACCAGCGGTGGACAGGCTGCTCTAGGCTCGTGGGTCACTTCGTACATAGCCGCGCAAAGCAGCTTTTGGGTATCCATGCCAATCAGGTCCAGCAGCTCCAGCGGCCCCATGGGATATCCCATGGCCGTCTTGATCGCTTTGTCGATCTCGGCGGGCTCGGCAACGCCCTGCTCCACGAGGCGGATCGCATCGTTGTTAAAGGGAATCAGGAAGTAATTCAGAATGAATCCAGCGGTGTCGCGGGTCGCCACCGGGAATTGCCCCAGGTCCTTGCAGAACTTCCAGGCCGACTCCCAGGTGGCATCGCTCGTGCGCATGCCGCGCGACATCTCAACCAGCTTCATCAACTGCGCAGGCAGACAGAAATGCATGCCGACAAACCGGTCCGGGCGCCCTGAACCGCCGGCAATCTCACTGATGGAGAGGGTCGATGTGTTGGATGCAAACAGGGTATGCGGCGCGCAGACCTCGTTCAATTGCGCGAACAGCTCGTGCTTGACTCGCAAGTCCTCGAAAATCGCTTCGATCACCAGGTCGCAGTTGGCCAGGGCGCGCAGATCCTGAGTCCCCTGCCAGGACTCCAGGATCTGCGGTACTTTCTGCGCTGCGAGCTTGCCGCGCTCGACTGATTTGGCCAGAAAGCCCGCAGTTTGTTGGCGCGCGCGCTCGAGGGACGCAGCGTTCGTGTCGTAGATGAGAGTTTTGAAGCCAGCGCGCGCAGCCACGATGGCGATTCCCGCGCCCATGGTCCCACACCCCACAATGCCTATCGTACGCTCGGACATGCACTTCTCACTTCGTTATGAAACTACGGCCGATCAACTGCCGATGCACCTGATTGGTGCCTTCCCAGATCTGGGTAATCTTGGCGTCACGCATCAATCGTTCGACCCGCAGATCGGTGCAGTAGCCATACCCGCCAAACAACTGCACCGCCTCGGTCGTAATGCGCATCGCAATATCCGAGGCGCTCATTTTCAACAAGGACGCCTCGATTCCGAACTCCTGCTCGTCACCGTCAATCATCTTTGCCACATTCCACAGCCAACTCTCCGTCAACGCCAGAGTGGTTGCGAGGTCGGCCAGCAGGAACTGGATGCCTTGAAACTCGATGATCTTTTTTCCCGACTGGCGCCGTTGGTTGATGTACGACACCGCATCTTCGAAAGCGGCCCGCGCGATCCCGAGCGCCTGCGCCGCAACACTCGGCCGCGACCGGTTCAGAGAAGCCAGCAGAATTTTCAGCCCGTCACCCGGATTACCGATCAGGTTGGCCCGCGGAACCTCACAGGCATCGAATTGAATGGCGGCGGTACTGGAAGCGCGGGTGCCGAGCTTGTCTTCCAGGCGCAGGATCTTCAGCCCGGGGGTGTCTTTCTCGAGGATCAGAACTGAGATGGCACGGCGTGGATCGGCAACTCCCGCCCACTTGCCAAACAGCAGGTACAGATCCGCCACATCACCGTTGGTGATGAAAATCTTGCCGCCGTTGATGGTGATCTTGTCGCCGTTCTCGGTGAAGCTGGTCGTCATTCCTGTTGCATCCGATCCGGCATTGGGTTCCGTGATGGCGAGCGCCCCGAGGGCGCCCTCGGCCACCCGTGGCAGGAACCGCAACTTCTGCTCTTCGGTGCCAAACTCGATGAGCGGCTTCATGGCGTGAAAGGTGGTCGCCCAGATGATTCCCGTGGATGCACAGGCCTTCGAAATCTCCCGCACGCATGCCAGGTAGCAGGTGTACGAAAGCGCCAGTCCGCCGTACGCCTCCGGCACGAACATCATGTTCAAACCCAGAGAGTTGATCTGCCGGATATTGTCCCAGGGAAACTCCTTGCTGCGATCATAGTCGGCGGCACGCGGCGCTATGTGGTCGCGCGCGAGCGCGCGCACGCTGCTCAACAGCATCTGCTCTTCATCCGACAAGGGAATGCGCGCATCCAGGCGATCGAGAATGCTCAATGTGCGATACCTTGTGCGCCATCGATGTAAAGGGTTTCTCCGGTCAGGAATTGCAACTGGGTTGCGTACAGTCCGGCCACGAGCCTACCCACCTCCTCGGCACTGCCCGGCTTACCCGCCGGAATTCGCTTTTCCAGGTAGGCCGCCAGGGGACCCGCCATCACCGATCGATTCAGGTCGGTCACGATATAGCCCGGCGCGACGTTCAGCACCTGGATGCCTTGCGACGCCCATTCAACTGCGAGCACCCGTGTAATTGCACCTACGGCTGCCTTGGATGCGCAATAGGCCAGATTGCGCTTCACACCCAGTTTGTCGAAGAACGATCCAATGTTCACAATCAGCCCGCCCCCCTGGGATAAAGACGGATACGCAGCCTGAGAGGCGATCACAACGGATGTCGCGTTGGTCGCCAGCAAGTCATTCCACTGTTCGATTGTGATCTCGGCGGATCGCCCTTCAGTGTGCAGCCCTGCGCAGTTGACCAAGCCAACGATCCGACGGCCCGCTGCGACTTGATCAAACGCACGGCGAACCGCGGCAGGATCCGTAACGTTTGCTGCCGCACTGATCCAACGCGAGCGGGCAGCATCCGATGCAGTTGGCCGGTCCGGAGTGGCACCGCTACGCGATATGCAACCAACATAATTTCCCGCCTCGGCCAGACACTCTGCGATGGCTGCACCGATTCCTCTACTCGCGCCCGTGACGATAATGACCCCATCCTTCATCATCGATCCTCGAAGCGCGCTGCGCGTTTCTCAACAAACGCCTGCATGCCCTCGGCGGCATCCTTTGTCTGATACGCAAGCGTGGAAAGATCGGCCTCCGCTCGCAACCCCTCCGATAGTGTCGTATGTCCCGATCGTTGAACGGCGAGCCGCGCAAAATGGGAAACAATCTTGCTGAAGCCGGTCAGTTCACGCGCGAAGGCGAAGGCGCCATCAACAGTCGGCGGCTCCACGAGCCGGTTTACCAGGCCCAGGCGCAGCGCCTCCTCGGCACCTACAGTACGCCCTGTCAGGATCATCTCCATGGCGCGCGATTCGCCGATCAAACGCGGCAGCCGTTGTGTTCCGCCGTAACCGGGAATGAGCCCCAACTTGACCTCCGGCAAACCGAACTTGGCATTCGGCGTCGCGAGCCGGAATGTACAGGCCAACGCGAGCTCGCAGCCGCCGCCGAAGGCATAACCGTTCACCAGTGCGATCGATGGAATGGGCAGAAGATCGAGCTTCACAAAGGCCGCCTGACCGAGCTCCGCACCCCGCTTCTGCTCGGCCAACGTGCGCCCGGTCAGTTCCTTGATGTCGGCACCTGCGCAAAATGCCTTTTCGCCAGCACCGGTAATGACCAGCGCACGGGCATCCGACTGCGCGACGGCATCGAAAGCAGCAGCTATCTCGGCAATAATCGCGAAGCTCAGGGCGTTGAGTGCCTGCGGTCGATTGATCGTCAGCAGCGCCAGCCCCTGGTTGATATTCAATTCGACGCTCACGCAGTGACCCCCTGGGGCGCTGTGCCGCGCCAGCGCACCGGCTGCGGCACGAGTCGTCCATCGCGGATGAGTGCGGCAATTTCGCGCTTCAGAATCTTTCCGGTCGGCCCCAGCGGCATGGCCCGTAAGACTGCGAAAAATTCCGGCATGTCGAATTTGGAGAGACCCTGTCCATGCAGGTGGTGCAGCAGCTCTTCGGCGGCCGGAGCCGACTCGCCTCGCGGGGTTATCACCAGGCACACACGCTCGCCGAGCCGCTCATCCGCAACGCCGACCGCCGCGGCCTTGAGCACCGCCGCGTGTTTCAACGCCAGATCCTCGATCTGCGCGGGATGGATGTTGTGGCCGCCGCGGATGATCACATCCTTCAAGCGACCCACCACATGCAAATTGCCGTGCTCATCAAAACATCCCAGGTCGCCGCTCATCAGCCACCCGTCGGCATTCATCACAGCCTCCGTGGCTGACTGGTTGCCGAAGTATCCCAGCATGCGCATGGCGCCACGCCCGCCGATCTGACCGATTTGTCCTGGCGCCACTTCGAGATCCGGGTTGTCCTGCCGGAATAGCTTGATCTCATAGGCGCGGCAGGAACGTCCGCAGGTCGACGTGATGGTTTCGACGTCGTCGGTTGGTAAGGTATATTGGTGCGAGCCGTTCTCGGTCATACCGTAGACGTTTTGCGGTTTGACGCCCACCGCCAGCAGCCCGCTCGCGGTTTGTTTTGCGATCGGTGCGCCTGCCATGTAAAAGACTGTCACTTGCCCGAGCCGGTCGGCGCGGCGCGAGTTCAACTCGGCCAGTATGTCGATCGCGTGCGTCGGTACACCCATTACATAGGTCGCACCAGTGCGTTCGATCAACGATACCGCCTCGGCTCCCACGCTCGAATGACTCAATACGAGCTCGAAGCCACCGGCCAGGGCCTGGCACAGGGCAACCGTCCCGATGTGATGGCTCATCTGGCTCAGCGTCAGTAGAACCGTGCTTGCATCATGGTCCCAGTCGGAAACCATGGCACGCGCGTTGGCGAGCAAACTGTTGTCGCTGTGCATGACACCTTTGGGCGCACCGGTCGTACCCGAGGTGAATGCGAGATAGACGATCTGATCCGGATCCTGAGGCGGCGCGGGCGCTACCGACACCGTCTGTGTTGGATACGGCCGGACGGCGCCTGCATGGACGTGTTCGCCACCGGCCCGGGGTTGCAGGAAGAAGCTGGCTTTGACACAAGGCAGTGCCGACACCCTCGAGAAAACATCGGCACTGGCGCCATCGGCACCATGCAAGAACTCTCCAAAAAAGGCCCGGCACGTCACTCGATCGAGCAGAGTGACGACCTCTTCCACAGTGTACGTGTGATGTAGGGACGTATTGAACACGTAACCATTGCGTGAGCACGCGATGAAGATGACGACCGCCTCGATACGGTTGCTCATCCACACCGAGACGCGATCTCCTGCCGTCAATCCCGATGCGCGCAACACCTCAGCGACCGTATCTACTTCGGCCTTGAATTGCGCCCACGTCAGCCGGCGATTCACATCGCGCACTGCCGGTGAATCGCCGCGCTCGGTCGCCCATCGGCTCACCAGGTCATAGAGAGAGCTCCGCTGCCAAAGACCCGCGGCGTAGTAGTCTCTGGCTTCGTTGGGATGATGCAGGGTCAGCAGACGCGCCATGGAGCAACCCTAGTGACCGAAAGCGTCAGCGTCGGGAGAACGGCGCTCGGCGAACGACTTGGACAGCTCTTTGGACTCCGCGCTCTTGAGGTAACCCGGCAACAGCAGATCATGCGACATCCGCGACAGCCCGGAGACTCCCCCATGCCGCGCATTGAACGCTGCTTTGATGGAGGCAACAGCGAACGGCCCACGGTCGCAAATCTCCAAGGCAAACGCGCGAGTCGCCGCCTGCAGCTCACTGTCGGGTACGACGCGATTGACCAGGCCCAGATCCTTCGCCTGCCCGGCCGTCATCTTTGGATTGCACAACCAGATTTCCTTGGCGCGCTTCTTACCGACGAGATCTTCGAGGTACCACGTGCCGTAGCCGGCATCGAAACTCCCCATCATTGGACCTACCTGGCGGAAGATTGCACTCTCCTTGGCGATGGTGAGATCACAGACCATCTGCAGCACGTTGCCGCCGCCGACCGCAAATCCGTTGACACTCGCAATGACGGGTTTCTGCAACCGGTCGATGCTTTCATACATCTCGAGCGTCGGCAGCACGCCGGCATAAAGATGAGTGTCCTCCATGTTGTCCTTGCGGCCGCCGATGCAGAAGAATCGATCTCCGGCTCCGGTGATCACCAGCACCCGCGTACGCGTCTCACGCCGCACTGCATTGATACAGTCCCGGATCTCGTGGCACATCGTTTCGGTAAACATGTTGCCGTCGTTCGGACGATTCAGCGTCAAGGTACCGACGGGTCCGTTTTCTTCGTATTGAATCTCTGTAAAGCTCATTCAACTGCCCTCATATTGCCTTGCACGCCCGCAGCTCCTGCAATTGCGCATCTGGCATTTTCAGCCAGTCGCGCAGCACGGCGTCGGTATCCTCACCCAGTCGCGGCGCGAGTTTCGTACATCGTTCGGCGCGGCCGTCGAATGCAATGCCGAGCCCGACCTGGGGCACGCGAACGCCGTTTCGCTCAGACGCATATAGAAAGTTCCGCGCGCGTAAATCCTGGTCCACCGAGACTTCATCGAGCCGATTGATGGGGCCGGCCGGAACACGAGCCGCGACAAACTTGGCCAACCACTCATCCCGCGGCCGGGTCTTCAACAGCTTGGCGATATGAGCAACCAGTGTGGCGCGTTCCGATCGACGCATTGCATTGGTTGCGTAAGCGGGATTCTCGGCGACTTCCGGCTCGCCGACTGCCGTCCAGAATCGCTTGAAGATCGCGTCGTTGCCCAAACCCAATGTCAGCGGCAGATCAGCGGTATCGAAACTTTGGTAGATGGCAATGACACTGTCCCGCCCACCCGAGCGACGCGACAACTCGCCCGAACCCAGAAACGGCAGCAATCGCGGCGACATGAACCGAGTCATGCTCTCGACCATGGAAATGTCGATCTGACAGCCCTGCCCGGTGCGTTGTCGTCGGATGATCGCCGCCAACGTCGCCATCGCCGCGTCCTCTCCAGCCAGGAGATCGGCGGCAGGAGCCCCGACTTTCTGTGGGTTCGCATCCGGTTCGCCGGTCATATCCATGACACCCGAATAGCCTTCCGCGGTGAGGTCGTAGCAAGGCATGTCGGCGCGGGCGCCGGACAGCCCGAATCCGGTAATGGACACGTGGATCAGATCCTTCTTGCGCAGCGCGAGCGACGCATAGGTCACCCCGAGCTTCATCTGAGCACGCTCCACCAGGTTCAGCAACATGACATCGGCGCGCTCGACCATCTGCAGCAGCGTCTCCAGGCCACGCGGGTTCGCGATATCCACAGTCACACTGTGTTTGTTCCGGTTGACGCTCAGAAACCAAAGCGACTCGCCATCCAGGAAGGGCGGGCCCCAGGAACGGCAGTCATCGCCTGCGCCGGGCTTCTCGATCTTGATGACGGTTGCGCCGAGATCACCCAGCAACTGACCGCAGTAGGGTCCGGCAACGGAGGTTGTCAGGTCGATTACAACCACGCCCTCCAGCAGATCCAGCGCCGTGCCGCCCGCCTTCAGCGGCAGGCTGTCCGCGGGCAGTGCAGCCCGATCCGCGAGCGACTCTCGAAACTTCGACTGGCTCACCGAGTTCCCCCGTTCAGGCCGCCTGCACCTGGAACTGCGCGGGCACCGGGATGTTGAATAGCTTCGCGGCGTTCAAACCCACAATTTTCGCGAGGTCAGTCTTCGACAGATTCTTCGACCAGGATGCGATCGTCGCCTCGCTGTTGGGCCACGAGCCCTCGATGTGCGGGTAATCGTTGCCCCACAACAGGTTCTCGACGCCGATCCGATGCAACAGCTCGATTCCCACCGGATCAGTCTCGAAACTCGCATGACCGTGCATCCTGAAGTACTCGGACGGCTTGTATTTCAGTTGCGGTGAGACCCAGAAGCCAAAGCACTCACGGCCGTGATCCATGGCCCACAGCGCGTAGGGAAGCCAGCCCGCCCCGGCCTCGATGGTCGCGAATTTCAGCTTCGGGAAGCGATCGAACACACCTGACGCACACAGTTGCACAGTGGGCTCGAGCACAGTGTTCATCGCATGCACGACGTAATTGATGATTGCGCCACCATCGCCGCTCGCGGTGCGCGGGTCTTTGCCGGTTCCGGCGTGAAAGGTCACCGGTAATCCCGTGTCCGACAGGATCGACCAGATCGGATCGAAGGCCGGCAGGTTGTAACCCGTGCCCTTGACGAGCGGCGGCATCATGATGAATTTGAAGCCCAGCGAGGCGACCCGCTCAATTTCCTTTACGGCGCTCGGGATGTCGGCGGGCGCTATGCAGGCGGCCGGAAAGCTGCGGCTGTGGCCGCCAAACGTCTCATGGGCCCAATCCGTCCAGGCTCTGCACATGACGACATTGAGCTCGGGATCGGGGGACTGCCAGTTGACCAGGCCCTTGTTCGGAAAAATGATCTCGGCATCCACGCCGTCATAGTCCATGTCACGATAGCGGCTCGCAGTGAAGCCACCCTGGTTCTGAAACATCGCGCCCTTCGTGCGATCCAGGCTCGGTCGCACGCCACGAGGCGGGGCCTTGTCAATGAACTCCTCCACTGGAACGGACTCATCCCTGGGCGCCTCGCGTATCAGGGACGGTCGGATTCCTTCGGCGACAAACCACTTGCGGCCCTTCTCGTCGACCTTCACACGCGGCAAGCGTTCATGGAAACTCTTGTCGAGCCGTGCTGCCCAGACATCATTGGGTTCGTTCACGTGCCCGTCCGCCGACACCACGAAGAACTCAGTCAGCGCCGACTTGGCGGCCGCGCACTCCGGCGCTTTACTAACAGTGTTTGCACTTTGCTGAATCACGCTTCTCTCCACAAGGTTATGCGACGGCACAATCGATCTCTACAACTGCCCGCCTTCATCGTTCACCCAACGCATGAAGCGATGCAGCGGATAGAAACCATCGTGAGGCAATCCACGCTCGACGGCGCCGGCGTTGCCGACATCCACTACACGCTGAACTCCGGCGCACGCCAGGGCATTACGCAGCGCGGCTTTGCGTGCTGGCGGATAGATGCCTACCGTTTGTGTTGCCAGATTTACGTAGCCAATCGCATCGACAAGATCCGGCACGGCAACGACGTTGACTACCCGGCCGTCAGGATGGAAATCCACCGGTTCATCCGAGCGGATCACTACGCCGGCGCCGTGATAGTCGCCCCATATGCGGTAGTACTCATCCATGCCACGAATGCCATCTATCTCGGAGCGCAGGGTGTTGGGCAGAGGTCGTCCTTCGGCCGTGCAGAACGTACGCTCGACCCCCATCTTCTGATGCAGCAGCGCGCAATAACGATCCACCTGCTCGACTGTGCCTTCGACAAACTGAAACCGGCTGGAAGCGCAGGCCTGCTGCTCAATCAACGTGGCATCGGTGGCCGCTGCTTCCGCGACCTGTGTCAGCGTCGCATCGCTCTCGAATGCTTCGCGACCTATCATGGAGATCGAGGTCTTCGGATCGAACGCCACCAGCTCGAATCCCGGTCCTACATAGTTCTTGGCACTGCGCAGAGTTGACTCCCCGCCCCAAGCCGCAATCTTGTCAAAGAACTGCGGCCGAAACAGCATGCCTTCAACCTTCTCATCGCCGCCCCGCCAATAGGCTGCGGAGAACGAACGAGTCGTCGGGTGGCCGGGCGCCACGCTGGCAATGGCGCGCAACAACATCGTTGCGGTGAACAGATCGTTGGATGGAAGTTTGAGAAGGTGCACGCCTTTTGTCAGTGCGCTCCAGGCGATGGTCAGAGCGGCGGCGAGCGGCGCATTGCCGGCGATGATGTGGACGATACGCGGCGGATAGGCCCGGATCTGATGGCGTCTGCCGGATGGGGGCGGAGGCATCTCACGCCAGCCGTCCAGGATGTCGGGTCCGCCGAACTCACGATCGATTTGATATTCGAGCTGTGCCCGCTCGAATTGAGTGGGCAACAAGTCGAAGCTGCGTTTGAGAACCCGCAGCGGCAATGGGCTCGTGGTCGAAGCCCGCGTCAGGGCGTCGGCGACCAGGCCATCCGGATCGCGCGCAAGCCATCGTCCCGTCTCCACCAGCACATCGATTACTTCTGCGACAGGAGTTTCGAATGCCGGTCCGGGCTCGGCCCGGCTCCACACCAGTTTGTTCAGCTCGAGTGGGGGTGTCGCAAAACGAGCATTACCGGAGCCATACACACAATCGGCTCCTTCCAGGTAATCCCCTTTGATCACGTGCCCGACTGGAATCGGAACGGACGTCGTATCCGTTTTCATGTGGGCAGTCCTCCACGCACGTATGCGTCGATAGTGCCTGCACAGCCGATGTGGTCTTCCTCGCCTGTCTGCGCATAACGCGCGATCGTGTCGAGGAGGACGGGTCCGGCGCGTCCGCAAGCGCATCGCTCCGCCATGTCGAGTGTTGCTTTATCTCCCGATATCAGGCCGCCCCAGCGGCCTTCATAGAGCAGATCGAGGAAACCCACCCGCCCCGTCAACTTGCCATCGACCGCGTCAGCCTGCGTGAGCAGGCGTTCACCGGTCGCATCCAGGAGCAGTAGGATCAGCCCGGGAGGAATGTGATAGCAACGCGCCTCGCACCGGGGCATGAGCTGCGCCATCTCGGTCATGCCATACGTACCGACTTGAATCAGCGAGCCATAGAACCGGGTGACCTGCTCGCGATAGTCGGCCGGGATGTTGAGTCCCTTGATGCCCCCCGCCGGGAATAAAACAGTCTGCGGGTTGAAATCCCCGTCCGGAATCCCGCGCTCGCGAGCACGATCGCGCACCATGAGGTGCTGCGCCCACAGACCGTAAATGAACAAAGGCTCGTGCCGCATGTCCAGAAGCTTGTCGATCAGCGCTGCGACCTCGGCCCGTGCTGCTACGCCCTTCTGTGCCTGAACCGCTTCGAAGGAAGCTATTTCCTCCGGGGTCGCAGTACCGGCGGCGATTCTGGTTCGCATCGCCGCGGACCGGCTCACGTCCGAAATCAGAAGCGGCTGCTTATCCAGCGCGTGTGTGCAACCCGGCTTTCCCCAGTTCTCCTCGTTGGTGATTCCCATCTCGACCGCGCTGTTGCGGCCCACCATGGGACCGAACCAGAACACTTCACGGTCTTTGGTGGGATGAGTGAATGGCCAGGCCTGCGTGTGTTTGATATGCCGGGTCTTACGTGCACGATCGGCGAAAGTGTGTGTCAGGAAAGATACTTTGCCACTGCTACCGCTGGTGCACAGCACGGCATGGCCCGCACTCCACAGCCGCTCGAGCCAGTGATCGACATCGGTTACTCCACTGACATCAACATTGGACAGGTCGGCAACCGAGAGTGTCTGGAGCCACTTCAACATTGCGTCCCAGCGTCCCTTCGCGAAGAACGCCGGCGGATAGGATTTGTAAACCGTGTGCGCGAACAGCAGCGGGACAATGTCGTGATACGAGCGGATTGCGGTGACTCCAGCGTCCGCGGCACGTTTGGCCAACAACGGAATCTGCTTCAGACGCTCGACGAAGAGCTCCTGGGCCGCGGCTATGCGCAGCGGATCGAGCGAGGCGGCCGGCATATTGAATGCCTCATCCGGATTGAGCGACAGCTCCACAAGATTACGACGCAGCGGCGGCAATTCACGTGCCTGCTCGCACGCCACCGTGCGTGAACCGGCGTTTGCCTCAGTCATCTGCGACTCTCCCGCCCTGCCCCTAGTTATACTAGAATAGCATATTAGATATGCCGATATAAAAAGGAACCGTCATGCACTTCGAAACGCGGCCGCTCACGGCCCTGGTGGGTGTGGAAATCCGGGGATTTCAATTCAGCGCGAGCCCCGATCCGCAGCAGATGCGCGCAATCCAGGCCTTGGCCGATCGCCACCTGATCCTCCTGTTCCGCGATCAACCGGTGGACGAAACCGCCCATGTGGCATTCAGCCAGGCGCTCGGGGAGGTCATCCCGCCTGTCGAGAAGGCATTCACCTCACCTTCCAACCCCCTGATCCTGCATCTTGGGAATGTGGATGCTCGCGGCAACAAGTTGGCGGCGGACGATCCGGGAACTCTGTTCACCTATGCCCCTGAGAAGTGGCATAGCGACGGCTCTTACAAGCCCATTCCGAATTACCTGACCATGCTGCATGCACTCGAGATTCCGCCTGAAGGTGGCGAGACCTGGTTTGCCTCAATGGTGGCGGCTTACGAAGCGCTTCCGGCTGAGACCCGCGCTCTCATTGCCGACAAGAAGATGGAGCACCCGTATCCGAACAGCGGCAAGCAGGTAAAGGATTGGCAGGGAGCGCGCATAGAGGTCACACAACACCCGCTGGTCCGCCTGCTTCCGGACGGGCAGAAAGCGCTGTTTGTTTCGCCATTCGGCGGTCGGATCCTGGGCATGGACCCGCAGACCAGTGACGCTACGGTGAATGAGCTGCTGAGTTTCGCGACCAATGGTGCCTTCACATACAAACACCAATGGCGGCTTGGCGACACGTTGGTCTGGAACAATCGGGGCCTGGTACACCAGGCCCAGACGTGGGACCGGGTCAGGCACCGTCGACTCCTGCAGCGCACCGAGGTGAGTGACATACACGGTTATACGCGCCAGTAGACCCTAGGGCGGGAATGGGCGCTGTCGGAGCGCGGCGGCGGGGGCGGCCGGTGGAGCGGATCCGCGGGACCGGGGCCGCGAGGGCGGCCGCCGGAGCAGAGCCGGCGGCCTTAACGTGACAATGGCGTCGGACTATTTGCCGGCGTGAAGCTCCTGAACCGGAGGTGGCGGCAAATGACCCGCAGCGCCGTTCGCGGCGGCGGCACGATACATCCAATCGCAGTCTACAAAGTCCCCGGTCGGCAGACCGTTGGGACCCACGCCGCTCAAACCGGCATAGAAGATCACGAAGAAAGTTGCGCCTTTCGGTCCGATCGTCGGCTTGTGATTGATACCGCCGGCTTCGACGATGTAGTCGCCTGTGTACATCGTTCCATACTCGTACGAAAAATCGCCCTCCAGCACGTAGGCATGCGCTTCGCCGAAATGATGATGGTCGGGGGTTTCAAGTCCACCCTTCATTCGAATCAGGCACGTGAACATTCCATGGGCACGATTGATGTACAGCAGCTTGAATTCGCTGCCCTCCATCGCCCACGGCGTCCACGGAATATTCTCGCAGCGTACGAGCGATGAGCCGTCCGGAAAGTTTTTCGACTCATGCCGGCCGGCGACCGCAAAACCGCTCGGATCCACGCGACGCGATACAGCCCCACCTGAATTTTGAACAATCGCTGACATCACGCACTCCCACCTTTGAACAGGATCTGATTTACATTGAGCACTACAGTTTACTGATAGCAGATATGCCGAAAATGTCAATGTGCAGCGGCGGCCACGGCGTCAGCGCGCAGCAGCCGATGGCGCAGCAGCCGGCGGCTCAGGCCGGGCTGGCGGCAAACAGCGGCCCATCGGTATGTGACAGCGTTATCAGCCTCACGGCCATATCGCATTGCCAATCCGCAGAGGGTCCATGCAAGGGGCAGGCAACTCGAATGCCGCAGTCCAGGTCGACGATTCCGACTGCGTAAGGCAAATCGCTGGCGAAAATGGCCGGACCGGCATGAATCCGGGTCCAGGAATACAGGCGCCCGGCAGTCGCCAGCGACTCCCACGACACCTGGTCGTGCCAGCAGTGTGGACAGATCGGCTTCGGTGGAAAGCTCAGTCGCCGACAGGAGTTGCAGCGCGTGGTGCGAAAATCACCCGTGCTCAAACCACGCCAGAAAGGCTCGGTGAATTGGGTGACGCGGGGCGGATAACGCCGCTCGTGATCCACTGGCACGATTTCCAGGCTCATCTGCGTGCCTCGAGGATGTGAACCATGGCCGCGTTATAGTTGCCCAACTCGTTCATCAGCAGGGCCAGCTCGGCATTGGCGACCTGGCGCTCGCCACCCCTGCCCCGCAACTGGTCCGCAAGCTCGATCACGTTGTAAAGCGGGGTTGCATAAGACGGATGGCCACGGGAGGTCAGACCTCCTGAAGTTGAGATGGGAATACGCCCACCGAGCGCGGTCTCGCCAGACTTTGCCGCTTGCGCGCCCGACCCACGGGCTACCAGGCCCGCCGCCTCGCTCGCCAGAACTTCCACTATCGTGCACGGAGCGTACAACTCTGCGACATCAATATCCTGCGGCGCTACGCCGGCATCGTTGTATGCCGCCCGCGTCGCGATGCTGGCGGCCTCCAGAGCGATCATGTCAGTAGGAATATCGTTGATCTGATGCGCTCCCTCGTGAAAGAACGCGCGACTGCGTACCGCCACGTAGGGAATTCCCAAACTCCGCGCATATTCTTCCGAAGCGACGACGACGCAAGCGGCACCGTCGCCTCGCGGAGGCACTTCGTACAACCCCAGGGGCTCGACAATGGGCCGCTGCGACAGAACCTCTTCCAGCGAAATGGGCTTACGGAATTGCGCGAGGGGGTTGAGGCGCGCGTGCCGGCGATTCTTGACTGCTACAGATGCAATATCGGCGCGAGTGACTTTGTGCTCATGCATGTATCGCATCATGTCGAGCGCATACCAGCTTATAGGCGTGAAGCCCGCGGGAGCGTGGAAGTCCACGTCGCCCGTCTTACGCATGCTTTCCATCATATGGTCGCGAGCGCTGACCGCGGTTTCCATGTTGATGGCCAGAGCAAGAGCAACCTCGGTGCGCCCCAACACCACCTCGTCGATCGCTTTGTCGAATGCAAGCGCTGCGGTCAATCCATTTCCCAGCACTTCCATGACGATGCCCGAGCAAGGCAGCTTCAGATAGCTTGCCATAAAGGTGCTGAAATACTGTTGGCGCGTGTACGGACGCGGCTGTGCCACGACAATGGATCTGACTTGCGAGCGTTCCGCGTGCGAATCCTGCATCGCCTCGATGACCAGGCGCGCAAGCAACTCGTGCTCTACGACCTGGAATTCGTCCGTCTGCTTGGTCTGATAGCGCCCCACGGGGATGGCACTGGTGCCGATGACAGCCGCTCGCCTGAGTACAGTCATGGTATGTTGCTTACACACGTGCGCTGGCACAGATGCTCAAGACGTGACAGGAGACTCGCATGCCGCCGCTCGCCGATCTGCAGGTCCTGGACTTCAGCACCCTGCTTCCCGGCCCCATGGCCAGCCTGATACTGGCGGAAGCCGGGGCCACGGTCATCAAGATCGAGCGCCCCGTGCACGGCGATGAAATGCGCAGCTACCCTCCTAAATTGGGCGCAGACGGCGTCAACTTTCATCTGCTCAACCGGGGCAAACAAAGCTACGCCCTCGACCTCAAGGATCCTGCCGCCATCGCGCAGCTGCGCCCGCTGATCGCCCGGGCGGATGTTTTGATTGAGCAATTCAGGCCGGGTGTCATGCAACGATTGGGACTCGGCTATGCAGCGGCCGTGGCGCTCAATCCGGGAATCATCTACTGCTCCATCACCGGGTGGGGACAAACCGGCCCCCGCAGCCAGGTGGCGGCGCACGATCTCAACTACATGGCCGAGACCGGCTTGCTGGCGCTGAGCGCGGATCGTGACGGTACGCCGGTACTGCCACCTGTGTTGATCGCGGACCTCGCCGGCGGCACTCTGCCTGCGGTGGTCAACATCCTGCTCGCCTTGCGACATCGCGATCAAACCGGACTTGGATGTCATCTCGACATTGCGATGGCCGACTCGTTGTTCACATTCGCCTACTGGGCACTGGGCGAGGGATTCGCCACCGGTCACTGGCCCCAGGCGGGCGCCGAGCTGCTGACAGGCGGTTCTCCCCGCTACCAGATCTATCGAACGCACGATGGAAAATACCTGGCGGCGGCGCCGCTCGAAGAACGATTCTGGGACGCTTTCTGCCGCATCATCGAGCTCCCCGAGCCCATGCGCCGCGCCGACGCGCCACCCAAGGCGGTGATAGCGGCGGTTGCCGACCTGATCGGGCGCCGAACGGCGGCACAGTGGCGCGAAGCTTTCGAAGGTTACGACGTGTGCTGTTCGGTGGTGAGGGAGCTGCGTGAGGCCGTGGGAGACCCGCAAACTGTCGCGCGCAAACTGTTTGCGGGAATGTTCGAGGCCGGCGGAAGAGCTCTGCCGGCTTTGCCAGTTCCATTGGCGCCGATGTTCCGCGCCAATCACTCCGGCCGTGTAACGGCACCACGCCTTGACGAACACCAGTAACATCAGCGCCTGCGGAGCTGGCGAGCATCGTCAGTCCCTGTCCGCATTGTTCATCACGTCTTCCTGATAGTCGTAGGACTCATCGACCGGGATGAGGTGGAGAATGGGGCCGGTCTGCCCAAGCGCTCGCCAATTCTGGTCGACTACCCGGCTCCATTGCGTTCGCGAGAAGTCATCCTTCCACGTGACCCACAACTGTTCGTTGAGAGCATTCAAGGACCCCAGGTGAGCGGCCAGGGGTACATCGACGCACTGCTGTGTAACGTTCAGCAATTCAATGAGCTGCGGGTCCTGAACGCCTGGCTCCCCATGACGCACGCAAGGAATGGAGCGGCTGCTAATCATCGCCGGAGGTTGATGTGCCGTTGGTCTGCAGCAGTTGATTGAGCAAAGCCATGTGTTGGGAGACTTGAGCTGCACCCGCAGCGCCGGTGACTCGAACCACCCGTCCGAGCAGATCCGTCAGCACCTGGCGCTCCTCTTGCGAGAAATGCAACATCACTTCAGCCTCAATCGCCTTGGCCGCACCCACCAGGCTCGCCACGGCATGACGGCCTTCGGCCGTCAGACGCAACCGCCTGACATCCTCACGCACCTCCAATTCTGCGAGCTTGCGCGCAACCAACCCCTCAGCTATCGCATCGGTAATGTGAATACCGGTGTAGCCGATGATGGAGTCGATCTCCTCAATCGTACTGCCATCGTGGGCTCGCAGGACGCTGAGTACGTAATGTTCGTGAACTGAAATACCGAGTCGGTCGCGCTGCGCCCGAACCGGCGTCAACAGGTGGAAGTAGGCACTCTGAACCAGGTGACCCAGGTCGGCTTTGCCGTCATCCAGAGTTGCATTGCGACGAGTCGCAACTGCATAGCTGCCGCCGTGGAACACCAGCGGGGGACGTGCGCTGTGATCGAATGAAATGACTTCGCCGACGAAAATGATATGGTCGCCACCTTCATACTGATACGCGGCGCGACAGCGAAAGCGGGCGGTACAGCCCGTCAACAGCGGAATCTCGCTCTCACCCCGCTCGAGCTGCAGTCCTGCGAATTTATCCTGGCCGCGCCTGGCAAACTGGTCCGACAGCGGCACCTGGTCGGCTGCCAGGATGTGCACCGCAAAATGAGAGCACTGCGTGAACGCAGCGAGACTCCGGGATGTCTTCGCCAGGCTCCAAAGAACCAACGGCGGATCCAGTGAGACCGAGTTGAAGCTGTTGGCCGTCAGGCCGACGTCACACCCGTCCGCATCGCGCGTGGTCACGATGGTTACGCCGGTGGCAAAAGCACCCAGCGCGTTACGGAACTGCAACTTCTCGATCGACATTACCGCGCCTGCGGGCCTACCACTTTATGTGACTCGATTTGGCCGCCGTCTCCAGTGCCGCGTCCGTGGATATTTCCTTGCCCTGCTCGTCGACAAAATGAATGTCGAACGGACCGTCGGCCACCAGGAAGAACAGGCAGTCGACCTTCGAAGCACATTTGAAACGGTGTACGTGATGGGTTGGAAGTTGCGAGTACGAGCCCACCTTCAGGACAACAGGCCGCTTACCCATCATCTGGGCGAGCGGCGAGCCTTGCAGGACAATCATCTCCTCGGAAGGGGTGTGCCAATGGAATGGAACCATGCAACCCGCCGTCATCCGCACCATCAGTGTCGAAGCGGTCTTCGCCATGCCCCCCCTTAGTGGGGCAAGTGTCGTGCAGGCCGGTACACCGGGCACTGAGATGAACTTCGCCTTTGCAGCTTGCTGCAGCAATATGCCGTCATCCGACGATGTTGCGTTGTCAGCCCCAAAACTGGACGCCTGACAGCAAACCAGCACTCCAATCAGGGCGGCTCTTACTAAAAGTCTGGGCATTCATGTTCTCCACAACGTCCGTCGATCACCGCGGCAAGGCCGGCGATCAGAATTTATAGCGCACCTCACCGAAGTAAGTACGCGGCTCACCCGGCACGGCGGTATTGAGCTGGAACAGCTCGCCGAGCGCAATGCCGCCCACATAGTAAACCTCGTTGAACGCGTTCTTGAGATTGAACGACACCGTCCAGCCTTGTTGCTCGTCGCCCAACCCGAGGCGAAAATTGACGAGCTTGTAGCCTGAAAGCCGGGCGCCCGGATTGGTATTGGCGGTCGAGCTGAAGAAGGTGCCGGTCTGTCCGAAGACATCGCCACGGAACGACACCTCCAGATTGCCGGACACCGGGAAGGTCACCTCACCGAAAGCCGTTCCAGACCATTTCGGGGTATCCGGATAGGTTCCAAATACCACCGGCACGCCCCCGTCGATCGACACCAGGTTGCTCGTGAATCGGGCGTTGGTGTAACTGCCCGAGGTACCCAATTGCAACCAGGTCGTGGGACTGATGGTACCGTCGAGCTCGACTCCCTTGACGCTGGCCTTGGGCACGTTGACAGTCACCGCGGCGGGTGAGCCTCCCACGATCGTATAAGCCACCCGCTGGCTGTTCTCGACCCAATCCTGGAAAACGGCCAGGTTGGCCCGCACCGGCATACCCGCAAGCTCGCCGTGGAACTTGGTGCCCAGCTCGAAATCGGTCACCGTCTCGCGATCGTAGCCATCGCCCCCGGCGGTTCCCAGGCCCGGAACCGGCCGCTCGGAAGTATTGAACCCGCCGTTGCGATAGCTGCGGCGCGATGCCGCATACAGCAGCAGGTTGTTGTTGAGTTGCTCCTGGATACCGAGTGTCCAGCTGAGGTTCTTGTACGACTTCGACTGGTTGGGCTCGTAGGTGGCCTGCGCCGCGGCTGAATCGCTGAACGAGATGTCCTGCGGCAGAGTCTGCAGCCCGACCTTCTCGTCGGTGTAACGCGCACCGGCAGTGAACCCCAGACCGGCCAAGCCCGTCAGCTGGCTCAAGTCGTAGGTTCCCTGGCCATACGCGGCATACGTCTTGTTGGTGGTTTTGGCGGCGTACGATTGCAGGGAGGCGATGATCGGGAACGTCAGCACCTTTCCCGTGTTCGTATAGATGTTGCTTTCGTCGGAATAGAATACGCCGGTGACATAGGTCAGCTGCTTCGCGGCGGTCTTGCCGACGAGCTGCAATTCCTCGGAGAACTGTTTGGTGAGATTGGTGATGTTGCCGAAATCGTCGACGCCATAGGGCGTGCCGTCGATGTCACCGATATTGGTATTGTCGATCTTGGTGTGGCCGAGGATATTGCGGATCTGGGTATCCTCCGCAACGTCGATGGCCGTGATGTTGGAAATGATCGTGTTTTCGCCGTGATAGGTGTTCGGGCTGTTCGACTCGACCACGTAGGGTCCCCGCGCCCTCTGGGTGACCAGGTAGGATGCCAGGCCGCCCGGGTCCAGGCGCGGATTCGCTGCCGCATATTGCGCAGCGGCACCGGCGCCGGCGTTCGGCGGACCGCCCGCCCCGGCGACGAACCCGCTGATGATGGCATCGAACTGCGCCGCATTGCCAAAGTTGGTCAGGGCGATCAGGGGAATGACCCCGTTGGGATTCAGGTTGTAGAGCGGGCCTTCCACGTTGTTGCCGGCAGCGTGATAGTAGTCCGCGACGAAATCGTTCTTGATGGAGTCGCTGAACCGGATGGTCAGGCTGGCGCGAATTCCATACCGGTCCACTTCGCCGGCGCGCACCCCCTGATACAGGTCCTCCTGATAACCGTCGCGCTTGTTCCTGAATCCGGAAATTCGCATCAGAACGCGGTCGTCCATCATCGGCACATTGAGCGCACCCTCGACATACCTCAAATCGTAGTTGCCGAGGCGGGCTGTGAGATACCCGCCCAGCTCGTTGGTCGGCTTCGCCGTAGTGAAGACGACTGCGCCACCTGTGGCGTTGCGTCCGAACAGCGTACCTTGCGGCCCCTTCAACAACTGAATCGAGGCCAGGTCATAGAATGCCGAGGAGCCACCGGCACCGCCCACCTGCACTTCATCCACATACGGTAAAACGCCGGGGCGCGTCCCGCTGAACGCATCGAGTGACTGGCCACGCAGGGCATAATTGAGTTGATTCGAGTTCTGCGAGGCTCGAACGGTCAGGCCGGGCGCGGCCGACTGGAGATCGGATTCGGTAACAATGGCCCGTTGCGACAGCGCGTCCGCAGACAGAACGGCAACTGCCACCGGCGTGCGCTCCAGACTTTCAGAGCGGCGCTGCGCGGTAACAATCACTTCACCCAGCTCCCCTGGCAGCTCGGCACCGCTCGTAGGCTGCGCTGCGTCTGCTGCGTCCGTCGTATCCGCAGGTCCAGGAGCACCCGCCCACACCCACGCCGAAACCGATAGTCCGGCAAAGCACGCCCCAACTCGAATTATTCTCATAGCCCACCCCTCTTTATGCCATGATCAGCTTCACGGCATATCAAGCATATCAGCTATATCAAATTAGTTTCTCTAATTTGATCGTATGCAGCCTTTTTATTGCTGTTGCATGTAAATGCATAATAGATATATCGTTATTAAATGAATTCATTGTGCAATCTGTTGGTCACCTGCCGGAGTTGGCCGTGACCGCCGCCGCGCCGGGCCTGCTTGGTGGAGTGCGCGTAATCGAAATCGGCAGCATGGTGGCGGGTCCGGTGGCGGCCACATTGCTCGGCGACTTCGGCGCCGAGGTGATCAAGGTCGAGCAGCCGCGGGGCGGTGATCCGATCCGGCATTCAGGCCCCATGGTCAAAGGCGAGAGCCTGTGGTTCAACGTCGAGGGGCGCAACAAACGCTCCGTGACGTTGGATCTGCGGCAACCGCGGGGACAACAGATCCTGCGCGAGTTGGTCGTCCACGCGGATGTCCTGATAGAGAATTTCAGGCCCGGAACCATGGCCGGTTGGAATTGCGACTATACGCGGCTCGCGCAGGTCAATCCCCGCCTGATCATGCTCAGCATCTCCGGGTATGGTCAGACCGGACCGAACGCGCCACTCGCCTCCTACGACCGGGTGGCGCTCGCGTTTGCCGGCTTTCTGAATGCGACCGGCTATGCTGATCGTCCGCCCGTACGGCCCGGATTCGCCGTCGCCGACTATCAAACGGCTCTCTACGGCGCCTTTTCCATAATGATGGCGCTCTACAGCCGCGACGCGCGCGACGGGCACGGCCAACACATCGACCTGTCCCTGTACGAGACGGTGTTTCGCTTCACTGAATTCATGATAACGGCCTATGACAAGCTCGGTATCAACCGCGAGCGCGGCGGCAACATGGCCGCGCAGGCCTCACCGGGAGATCACTATCCGACGAGCGACGGGCGCTATCTGGCACTGACGATTGCGGCGGACAATGTCTTTGCGAGGCTGTGCACCGCCATGGGCCGCCCCGAGTTGGCCACGGATGAGCGCTTTGCCCGCCATGCGGCACGCGTGCAGAACTACTTCACCATCAACTGCATGGTCGCCGAGTGGATCGAGTCGAATTCCGTCGAGTTTGTAACCGGGAACCTGGCCCAACACGGCGTGCCGCATTCGTTGATCTATTCGCCCGCGGAAATCGTCAATGATCCGCACTATGCCGCGCGCGGCAGCATTGCAACAATGGAGCATCCGCGGCTGGGGCCGTTGAAAATGCCGGCACCCGTGCCGCATTTCAGCGCAACTCCCGCCCCGCCACTGCGGCCCGCGCCCCTGTTGGGCGAGAACACGCAGGAAGTGCTCGGGGAGCTGCTGAAAATGTCGCCAGAAGACATTGCAGACCTGCGGCGCGCGGGCATCGTATGAGCCCAGGGTCCGCAGGTTCGCTGCGGCGCGCTACGTCGAGCCTTGGCGCCCTGCGCTCTTCTCCCGAAACACATCGACGACGTCACGGATCAGTGCTTTCACGAACGGCGACTTCGATCGCACCTGCAGGCTCGCCACGTACAGCGATCGAGTCAGATTCGGCTTGAGGGGCAGTGCCACGAATTTCGACAGGTCGAGATCGGTTTCACAGGTCTGCCGCGGCAGGAGAATACAACCATGTCCGTCGAGGACCAGCGCCCGTTGCAACGGCACACTGTCAATGAAGAGCTTGCAGTTGAGCTCGATGCCGCCTTCCTGGCAGTAATTCTCAATGTTCTCGCGCATGCCATGGCGCGATCCGGGCAGCATCAATGCCAGGGTAGGCAACTGCGCCCGCTCGACGAACTTCTGTTTGGCGATCGGATGATCACGCCGTGTGACCAGCAGCAGGTCCTCGACCATCAGGCGTTCGCAAGTCATTTTCTGGGTGCTGCGCGATTGCAGGATGATCGCGACATCGACCGTGCCGGAGGCCAGGTGATCGAACACTTCGCCGGTCGAGGCCTGGATCGCGGTCATCTGGATTTCCGGAAACGCCGTCACATACCTTTTGAGTATGTCGGGCATGAAATTCGTCATGATGCCGGCGGGCGCCGCGATACTGATCTGACCGCTGGGAGTGCGGCGCGCGCGCTGCAGCTTCTCGACCGCGTTGGACATCTCTCCGAGAATGGCCAACGCTTGGTTCTGCAGGATGGTGCCAAAGGCCGTCAGCGAGACCCCCCTGCCGTTGCGCTCGAGCAGGGTCACTCCCAACTCGGCCTCCAACTGCTGAATCTGCCGACTCAACGCGGGCTGGGCGATACCGAGAATGGCTTCGGCGGCGCTGAAACTGCCCATGCGTGCCACATGGTAAAAGTACAACAACCGCCGCGAGTCGATGATGGTCTGCCCGCCTGGCAGCAGCGCCTTGGCGCGGGCGGAATTGGCCGTCTTCTTCACAATGGCTCCGGACTTCGCGGCAATAACAGATATTCTACATTGAGCTGCAGCGGGAGAGTCGTATGAATGCAAATGACCGGGCCGCGCCACTGTGCAGTCCGAAGCAGCTTTTCATTGGAGGCGAGTGGGTTAGCCCCTCCAGCAATAGGCTCTTCCGGGTCGTCAACCCCACTACCGAAGATACAGTCTTCGAGGTCGCGGAAGCGCAGGAACAGGACATGAATCGCGCCGTCGCCGCCGCGCGCGCTGCGTTTGATCGGGGGCCATGGCCCAGAATGTCGCACCGGGAGCGCGCGGGCTACTTGCGCACAATCTACGACCTGTTACAGGCGAGAGCCGATGAAATAGCCCGCGTCTGGTCGAATGAGGTCGGCATCGTCTACTCGCTTGCACAGGCCTTCACGCGCGCCGGTACCGGTGCATACAGACTTTACGCAGACCTCGGCCAATCGTTTGCATTCGAAGCGCGCCACCAGCCCATGATGGGCAATGTAGGACTGCTCACGCGTGAGCCGGTCGGAGTGGTCGGCGCAATCATCCCCTGGAATGGCCCTATTGTTACGTTGGCAAACAAGGTGGCTCCGGCGCTGATTGCCGGCTGCACCGTGATCGTCAAGGCCTCGCCGGAAGCGCCCGGTTCAGCGTACCTCATGGCGGAAATCGCGCAGGCGGCAGGCTTACCGCCCGGAGTGCTCAACGTATTGACCGCGGATCGGCCGGTGTCTGAGCTACTGGTCAAGCATGCCGGAGTCGACAAAATCACTTTCACAGGGTCGAGCGCAGCCGGCCGGCGCATAGCTTCCCTCTGTGGCGACCGTGTTGCCCGCTGCACCCTCGAGCTCGGCGGAAAATCAGCCGGCGTGGTCCTGGATGACTACGACATCGCCGCAGCGGCGGCGTCCATTGCAGGCTCAGCCTGCATGATCAGCGGTCAGGTGTGCTCGTCGCTGACCCGGATCATAGTCAGCCGTCACCGGCATGACGCTTTGCTGGACGCGCTGAGCGCTGAATTCATGAAGGTGCGTGTCGGCGACCCCATGCAGGCAGATACCCAGATGGGTCCACTGGCGATGCGCAGACAGAGAGATCGGGTCGAACACTATATTGCCAAAGGCATCGAGGAAGGCGCGACCCTTGCGGCAGGTGGACGGCGCCCGAGGCAATTCACTCGGGGCTTTTTCATTGAGCCCACCGTTTTCGGGAATGTCGACAACGACTCGACCATCGGTCGCGAGGAGATCTTCGGTCCCGTAGTCAGTGTGATAGCGGCGGATGACGAAGAGCACGCCGTTGAGATCGCGAATGATTCGGTCTATGGCCTCAACGCCTCGGTGTTTACTCACGATGTGGAGCGCGCCTATGCCACCGCGCGCCAGTTGAGATCGGGAACCGTGGGCCACAACGCCACCTATAACGACTTTGTGATCGGCTTCGGCGGTTTCAAGCAATCCGGCATTGGGCGCGAAGGCGGACTCGAAGGGCTGCTGCCGTTCCTGGAGTCAAAGACGATCATCCTGGACGCCGCGCCCCGGCATGTTGCAAACAGCTCGTGAACGCGACTGACTGACGGCGCGCGAGGCTCTTTCCTACACGTCGCGCCTGACGTCCGATTGCAGCGTCGGTAACATCGTCATTGAACACGAGTCGTTTTCGCGCGGCAGCTCGTGCAAGCATGCGGCCAATATCTGTACAAACACGCAATCAAACTGCGTATCCTTGTCACTCACGACAACCTTAATATCGTTCGCAGTAGTGTTGCGGACGATCATCATGTCTTTGAATGCGACAGCTGTTGAAATTCTCATCGACAAAGGCAGATTCGAACCCGAAGTGGCCCTCGGTATCGCGGAGGCCATCGAGGTTTCCATGACGAAATCGGAATTTGTAACGGTGCCGATTCTCGACGCCCGTCTTCATGAGCTCAGAGCGGATACCCGCATGTCGTTCCTGGCTCTCGAGCACAAGATGGATGCGCGCTTTCAAGATCTCAAATCCGAGATGGACCGCAGGTTCGCCGAGACGGATGCCAAGATGGATCGCAGGTTCGCCGAGACGGACGCCAAAATGGATCTCAGGTTCGGCGAGTTGGATACCAAAATGGACCGCAGGTTCGCCGAGACGGATGCCAAGATGGATCGCAGGTTCAGCGAGACGGACGCTAAAATGGATCTCAGGTTCGGCGAGCTGAATGCCAAAATGGACCGCAGGTTCGGCGAGACCGACGCCGGGGTCGATCGAAAGTACGGCGAGCTGGAGCTGAAAATGGAAAAGATCAAATCTGATCTCGTCCGGTGGGTCTTTCTGGTGATGCTCGGAAATGTGGCGTTGAGTGCCGGTGCCACTGCCGCGCTGAACGCGCTCAATCATCTCAGGTGACGCGGCTCGGGGGCGTGGTTGTCTGGCCATCGGGCAGCCCCTCACAGCGTCGCGGCCAAACGAACCGCCTGGTCGATGGCGCGCTTCGCATCGAGCTCGACCGCCTCGGCTGCACCGCCGATCAGATGAACTTTCAAATTGGCGCTCTTCAGCTCCTCAAACAAAGACCGTTCCGGAAGCTGCCCGGCGCAGATGACAATGGACTTCACCCGCAGCAAGCGCTCCTGCTCTTGAACCATGAGATGTAGTCCGTCATCGTCGATGCGCCGATAGCTGACAGCGGCGAGCATTTCAACGCCCCGCCTGTTGAGCGCTGCACGATGAATCCAACCGGTGGAAACGCCGAGGCCGGCGCCAACCTTGGTCAGCTTGCGTTGCACGAGGTAGACCTTTCTCGGCACGCTGTCGATCCGCGGTTGCGTAAGCCCGCAATGCGGTCCGAAGGACGTGTCAATGCCCCACTCCGCGTAGAACTTCTGCGGTTCCGGCGTCGCGTTCGTGCTGTTATGAGTGAGAAACGTCGCCACATCGAAACCAATGCCACCGGCGCCGATGATGGCGACACTGTCGCCTACCGTCACCTGCCCGCGCAGCACCGCGAGATAACCGACAACGCTGGGATGGTCCAGCCCCGGGATGTCAGGTACTCGTGGCGTCACTCCCGTCGCCAACACTATCTCGTCGAAGCAACCCGCCTGCAGCTGTTGAGCGCTGACCCTGGAGCTCAGCCGTAGCTCCACGCCGGTGATTTCGATCTGCCGGCGGAAGTAACGCAGCGTTTCAAAGAACTCCTCCTTGCCCGGCACCCGTTTGGCAAGATTGAATTGGCCGCCGATCTCGGCGTCAGCCTCGAACAGGTGCACCTCATGTCCGCGGCGAGCGGCCGCAGTGGCAGCCGCAAGTCCGGCCGGACCCGCTCCGACCACGGCAATCCGTTTGCGCTTCCCAGCGGTATCCAGGCGGATCTCGGTTTCGTGACAGGCCAGTGGATTGACGAGACACGAGGCGACTATCTGTTTGAAGCCGTGATCCAGGCAGGCTTGATTGCAGGCGATGCACGTATTGATGGTATCCGCCTGGTTGTGCTCGGCTTTGCGTATGAAATGCGGGTCCGCGAGCAGCGGCCGCGCCATCGAGACAAGATCGCAACAACCGTCGGCGAGCAGGCGTTCGGCTACCTTCGGAGTATTGATCCGGTTGCTGGCAACGACGGGGATCGACACTTCATTTTTCAGCAAGCGCGCCACCCACGCATAGGCGGCACGCGGTACGGTCGCCGCGATGGTGGGTACACGCGCTTCGTGCCAACCGATACCGACGTTGATGATGGAGGCTCCTGCAGCCTGAACAGCCTTGGCAAGCACAATGCCCTCCGGCAAAGTCGATCCGGTCTCGACCAGTTCCAACATCGACAGACGATAAATCAACAAGAAGTCGGCGCCGACTGCGGCTCGCGTGCGCCGGACGATCTCGATTGCCAGACGCATCCGATTCGCGGGCGATCCGCCCCACTCGTCGCTGCGCTGATTGGTCCGCGGCGCGAGGAATTGGTTGATCAAGTAGCCTTCAGATCCCATGATCTCGATGCCGTCGTAGCCCGCATCGCGAGCACGCACACTGCAGTTGATGTAGTCCTCGATCGTGCGTTCGATATCCTCCGGTGTCATTGCGCGCGGCATAACGGGAAAGATCGGTGACTTGATCGGACTAGGTGCCACCGCATTGGGGTGCCAAACGCTGCGGCCGCAATGGAGCACCTGCATGGCGATTCGTCCATCGGCAGCATGTACAGCATCGGTGACGATCCGGTGCTGGTCCACGTCGGCCGCGCAAGTCAGTCTCGGAATGTGGGAATTGGGGGCGCCCTCCTCATTGACCGCTACACCGCCGGTGACGATGAGACCGATGCCGCCTCGCGCCCGCTCGGCATAGAAGGCGGCCAGACGCTCGAAGCCGTTGACCTCGGCCTCGAGACCCAAATGCATCGAGCCCATCAACGCGCGATTGCGCAATGTCACAAAACCGAGGTTCAGTGGTTCCAGAAGATGAGGGTAAGACGTCATTGCCCACGCTCTGAACAGGAGAATTGCCACTCGATCAAATCATCGGGACCACGGCGCGCTGTTCCGTGCTGCCCCACGGCTTCGATTTCGCCGGACATGAGCACTTTCAGACCGGCATCATCGGTCGGAGGGACTCTGCAGACGAATCGCTCGCCGGCCGGATTACGACCAACAACCGTGCCGAAGAGCGGCTGGCCCGCGCGTCCGAATGGCACCATGAAGGTTTCCACCCAACCCGGACCCAGATAGCTTTCGTTCAGCGACGGCACGTCCCCGCGTAACGCGTCGGCTTCGGTCTGATAGTCGTAGCTCTGCGGAAACGGCACGGCAGCGGCGGTGCGTCGCAGCACGATGCAGTGGTTGTGTGTGGCGATTCCGCCATTTCCGAAGATCAGCCCGTGGCGTCCAGATACGCGCAACTTCTCAGTCATGGCGACCGCGGCATGCATCATGGAATTGCCAATCGGGCCCCCGCCAAAAGTCAGCCCCCCATAGACGCTGTGCGGTCGTTCGAGAGGCCATGACAAAACACGCCGCGCCATTTTGGGAACACAGGGAAAACAGCTATACAGCTCGACGCAATCGAGATCTGCCGACGACAACTCGTTGAGCTCGAGCGTGCGCTGGATCGAGACCTGCATGCTGGGCGAGACATCGAAGCGGTCGCGCGCCAGAAAGTCATCAGGCTCATGGGCTGCGGCACCGGGCCCGAGATAGACCCATCGCTCCTCGGGTACACCCATTTCGCGCGCCTTTGCGACACTGGCGAGAATCACTGCGGCACCTTGATTGACGCTGTTGTTGGCAACCATCAGCTTGCGATAGGGGAACGAGATCGGTCGGTTGTCGGGCGTTGCGGCCAGGAGCTCCGCCGGCTCATGGCGCCGGCGGATCCAGGCGCCGGGATTTTCGACGGCCGCCGCGGACATCCCCGACCATATCGCCGCCGTTTCCGCTTGCGCCTCGCTCAGACTTTGTCGCCAGGCGGCGCGGCAGGCATTCTCGTACAGCGGATAAACATCGGTTGGCGTCAGCAACCCGTGCTTCTTGCAAAACGGTCCAGCCCGCCGTTCCGTGACCTCACGAATCAGATCCTGTTTTGCGGCGCCCCCGGCAGCTGTCGATTCCCGCACACCGCGGCGTGATTCGGTTCGCAGCGCTTCGCCGCCAACCACCGCCGCCACTGCAACCTGTCCACTCCCGATGAGGTTCGCAGCATCGTTCAGCAACCGTACCGGGCTGTCGCCACTGGGCTCCGACGTCAACTCCACATAGCGAGGAGTTAGGTGCAGCGCTGCCAGCAGATAGGGTGTGATCTTGTGCGGCCCGGGCCAGTGCGCAGTGGGCCATGACATCTGCTCGACGATGCCGAGGAATTCGGACTGGCACAGCCAGCCACCTCCTCCATCGCGGTCGGCGAGCTCGAGTGCCATGCGCATAAGTGACAGGGTGTCGAGGGCGGACGCATCGTCTTCGGCACGGTCATTGAGTTGTCCCACGCCAACGATCACGGGTATACATCGCTCGTCGCGCATCTTCGTCTTCATCAGCTGCGCCAGACCGGAACGCGCTTCTCGACAAACGCGAGCGGTCCCTCGACGGCATCCGGGCCGGCCAGCACGCGTTCCATTGCGGCCGCGGTCAGCTGCCGCAGTTCTTCCTCGTGCCGCTCGGCGGCGATACGCCCTATCGCCAGACTCTCGCGAACCGAGAGTGGCGCGTTGGCGGCAATCAGTTCAGCCAGCGCAAGGGCTTCCTCGGCAAGCCGGGATGAGTGCACGACGCGGTTGACCAGACCTAGTTCATAGGCCCGTCCTGCATCGATGGATGAGCCGGTAGTCAACATCTCGAGCGCGATCGCACGAGGCAGCGCGCGCGCCAGTCGATACACTCCGCCCGCACCGGCAAGCACACCACGCTTCGGCTCTGGCAGTCCGAATAGTGCATCGTCAGCGGCGACGATCATGTCACAGGCCAGTGAAAGCTCGAGACCGCCCCCCAACACGAAACCCTGAACTGCAGCAATCCATGGTTTGCTGCGCTCGGCATAGACGAAGCCCGCGAATCCGCCGTTCGGCGTCATCAATGTGGTACCGCAACCGGCAGCCACCACGGAGAGATCCGCGCCGGCGCAGAAGGCCTTATCGCCGGCGGCCGCTAGAATGGCTACGCGAATGGTGGGCTCGGACTCGACCGCACGCAGGCATTCCTCCAAGCGCTGCGTCATAGCTGCGTTGATCGCGTTGCGTACTCTCGGTCGATTGAGCGTCACGCGCGCGACGTGCGCACCAACGCGCTCGAAACGCACAATGTCGGTCGAGTCATGATCCTGGTCAGTGACACTCATGCGCTTGCCCATACGACCAAGGCGTCCAGGGCTTCCACGCCGGCCGGTCCCAACAGGAGAGGATTGACTTCCAACGATTGGAGCTCAGGACCGAGTGCGAGAGCGGCCGTGCCAATCTGCACAATCGCCCGGGCAATGGCGTTGCGATCGCCAGCGGGCGCTCCGCGGTAGCCATCGAGCAGCCGTGCGCCGCGCAACTCACTCAACATTGAGAGTGCTTCGGTCTCATCGACGGGTAGCAGACGCACACTGGTGTCGTTGAGGGCTTCCACCCATATTCCACCGAGCCCGACCGAGATGACCGGACCCCACTGGGGATCGCAAAGCGTTCCGATGAAGATCTCGAGCGTACCTGAGCGCTGCGGCGACACGATGATGCCCTCGACACGCGCGGCCGGACTGAATCGCCTGGCATTCTCCGTAATCTCGAGAAACGCCGCGTCGACGGCATCGCGCCCTTCAATGCCCAGCCGCACACACCCGATATCGCTTTTGTGGGCGATGTCGGGTGACGCGATTTTCATCACGACGGAGCCGCCGAAGCGAGCAGCGGCGTCTATAGCCTGCTGTGCCGTTTGCGTAACGACCGCCGGAATGACCGGCAACCCGTGCTCGGCGAGATATTCCAGCGACTGACGTTCCGATTCGGGCCGAAGTTTATGAGGGATCCCCGCTCGAGCCGTAAGTGGAGGCGATGAATCGATCCAGGCCGACCAGCGCAAGGTGGCACCGATGGCGGCCAAACCATGCTGCACTCCACTTGGCAGATACGCGACGTTGGTTGCATCCACCTGCGCGTGTACCGAGGCATCCACCATACGCGGCGTGACGCTAAGTACGATCGCGGGCGTGGTGCTGCCAGCGAGCCCTATGCCCATATGAGTGAGCATCTGCCGTTCGACGGGGCTCTGGTCGCCCGCTACCACATCGGTGAAACACGCAACAAGACCCACTCCGGGATCCGCAGCGAAGGCCGACACGCATTCGTCGATGAGTGTGGGATTGAGCACCGCGGCGCCGGTGAGGTCGAGGGGATTGGCCGCCGTACCGTATCCGGGCAACACAGCGCGCACTTTATCCTGCGTGGCAGGCGTCAACGCCGCCAGTTCCACGCCCTCGGCAGCGGCCCGATCCGCGGCGATCTCGCAGACTCCACCCGAGATCGCTACCGCTGCCAGCGTGCGGCGCCGAATCGGCCCCGTCCTCACCAACATTTGCGCGGTGAACACGAGATCTTCGATCGAACTGACTCGAATGATTCCCAGTCGGCGGCATGCCGCATCGAAAACCCGATCGTCGCCCACGAGCGAAGCGGTGTGGGCTTGCGCCGTCTTGGCGGCGGCGGCGCTGGTGCCAACCTTGAACACCAGGATAGGTTTGTTAGCGCGCCGCGCCGCACCGGCCGCCTCGGTGAGGACATCCCGGTCGCGGACCGTTTCCAGGAAGAGCGCAATCGCCTTAACGCCAGGGTCGTCGACGAGGTAGCGCACAATCCGCGCGGCGTTGAGGTCCGCCTCGTTGCCGGTCGAGACGATATGACTGAATTCGATCCCGAACTGAGTGGCGAACGATGCGATGTAACTGGCCGTTGCACCGCTCTGCGATACCAAAGCGATCGAACCCGGGCGAGTGGGCGCCTTGATGCGCGTTGTCCAGAGCGGAACGCGGTCCGCGAAGTTGACGAAACCCAGGCAGTTGGGCCCGAGCAATGTCAGTCCGGCGTCCCGCGCGTAGTCGAGCAATTCGGTCTGGCGATCGACGCCGCCGGCTTCCGCAAAGCCCGCGGCGAGCAATACGGCATGGGGCACGCCGGCGGCTCGCAAATCCATGAATGCATCCTGCAAGGCATCCACCGGCACCATCAACAACGCCGCATCGATCGGCTCACCTATGGCGGCGCACGAAGTTGCGGCGGACTTGCCATACACGACTCCACCGCGCCGGTTGACCAAATGCAACCGGCCCTCGAAACCGAGCGCAGCAAAATTTCCGTAGGCGAGATTGGACCAGGCCGAGCGCTCGGTGGCGCCCACCAACGCAATCGACCTCGCCCTGAACATACGCTCCAGGGCTTGCGCGTCGGACGGGGTGCCATTGGCGACCATGATCTTCCCTCGACCAGGACCACTGGGGTTCAAATTGATTCTCCTTGCCGTGGGTGGCTTGTCCAATACGCAAAAACTGGCAGAATGACGAAAATCGTATCAATGGCGACACGGTAGACGTGGCAGTCGAGGGGGTCGGCCATGAAGCTTGATGTTCGGTCAGCCATTCAATTCGCCGCCGTCGCGGAGGAGCTCTCGTTCCGGCGGGCCGCCGAGCGACTTCATGTGGCACAACCGTGGCTGTCCACTCGCATCCGCAAGCTGGAGGAGCAGCTCGGGTTCCCCCTGTTCGTCCGTAACACCCGCAATGTCGAACTGACAGAAGCCGGGCGCGTCTTTCTGCGCGATGCCATCGCACTGGCTGCGGCGGCCCGGGCGGCCGAGCAGAGCGCGCAAATGCTGCAAGATCAGCAGTCCGGCCGGATTCGCATCGGCGTTCCGCCGTACCACGCATCGCTGCAGACAAAGTCGCTGCTCATCAAACAATTCAGCGAAATCCGGCCCATTGCCAGCGTTGAGCTGGACGTGGCCTGGTCGGCGCATTTGATCGATCGACTGCTCGATTGCAATGTCGACCTGGCCTTCATACTCGACTTTGCCCCGGACCCTGCCCTGGAGGCTGTGACGCTCGGACTGTATCAGTCCGTACTGGCCATCAGCCTCGATGAGGAAATTGCACATCGGGAACGATTGCAACTGTTGGATCTGCGCGGTCGTGAAGTTGCCGTGTTCACTCGCGGCTTGAACCCGGCGCTGTATGACAAGCTCTATGGTCCACTCGAGGCGGCGGACGTCAAGCTGATCCAGGTGACCGAGTTTGCCGATCTCGACGTCGACCGCGCAGGGACTCGAGCCTACCCGCTGTTCACGACACTCGCCTGGCACGGATGTGCCTCGGCAGACAATCCTCGAATCGTGATCCGGTCGCTCGCGGATTATCATCCGGAAATCCCCATGATGCTGGTGCGACGCAAGGCAAGGATGGGCCAACTCCAGGAGGAATTCTGGCAGTTGGCTCGCACGCTCGGTTAGGATCTCAAAATTCCACGCCGAGCGTGACTCCGAAGGAGCGAGGCTCGCCGCCGTAACCGAACGAGAACAATCCTGCAACCGTAAAGGCGTTGGTGGGCACTCTCGAATCCGTCAGATTGCGCCCGTAAATCGTCACGTGCGACTTCGCATTCGCGATTGTGAAATCACCGGTTATGCTGGCGTCGACCCGGTCTTCTGCGGGCGCCCGCATCCGCGGATCATTTCCATTGACCAGGGCCAATGTGCCGGGACCGCCCGGTTGCGAGTAAGGGCCCAAGGAAATCTGCAGGTCATAGCTCGCGATATGACGGTAGCTCACGTTGGCGCGCACGTCACCGAAACTAGTCGGCAGCGTGTAGGCGCCGCTCGCCGCCGCCGTCAGCGTCGGGTTGTAGATCAGATTGTTTTTCGAGTAGTCGGTGGGCGATGAGACCAACTGTCCCGGTAACACTTGATTCACGACGAAGCCGTTAAAGTGCGAGCTCAACGTTCCAACGGACGCGTTCAGTGTCAGATTCTGCGTGGCGCGGCCGGTAGCCTCGACTTCCAATCCGCGGACAACCGCCGAACCCACGTTTGATACGACCGTTTCGTTACCAGTCGCGCCGCCTGGTATCGTCGTGTTCTGTTGCATGTTCTTATATTTCGCGTCGAAATAGTCCGCGTTCACGGACAAGCGCTTGTCGAACCACTCGGATTTCACGCCGATTTCCGCAGAGTCGACGGTCTCCGGCTCGAACGCATGGTTGGTCGTGAATGCATCAGCGGAGCGGTTGCTGAAGCCGCCGGAGCGATAGCCCACCGAGTAGGAAGCGTAGTACATGATGTCCGAGTTCGGACGGTAGTCGACGCTGGCTTTCGGAGTGAACTTCCCGAACGAGGCACTCGGAGCCCCCAAGAACGTCTCTACACCTCCGACCGAGGCGGTATTGTTGAGACTCTTGTAATCATGCGTGTACCGCCCGCCGAAGTTCAGGCGCCATCGATCGATGAAGGCCCAATCGAAGTCCACAAAGCCCGCAAGGGACCTCGACTCGCCGCTGACGATCTGCGGCAGTCCATAACCACCGCCAAACAAATCCGTGAATTGCGTCAGCGTGTAGACACCGTCGTAGTAATACGCGCCGACCACATAGTCCAATGACTCCGTCGCATTGCCAGATGCGCGTACTTCCTGGCTGAACTGGTGGAAAGGCTGGATGCGATGTGCGATGTAGAGCCCGAGCGACGTACCGTCGAACGGCTGGACCTGATCCTCGTCAGAGCTTCGATAACCCGTCACCGAGGTCAATTTCACAGGTCCGGTGTCGAGGTTCATGGTCAGCGTTGCTGCCGGCGCGTTGTAGTGCCCGCTGGCCTGCGGTGCCAGTGGATTTCGAAACACCGTGTAAAGATCTGTAGTGTTGTTTCGATCGACCTCGTTCGCCAGCCCGGCGCCGAGCAGCACCTCGCCGAACAGCTCGGAAGAGCTGACCAGAGTGCCGCCCACCGGCTGGAAGTACTGCACCATTTTCTCGACGGTCAACAGTGCGTCGAACCTGCTGGATGGCGTGAACAAGAGGGCCGCGCCGAATTGTTGATTCTGGCTGCCGGCGGTACGGGAGCCGGTGATCGCATCACGATAGAAGCCGCCGGTCTTGGTGTTGAAGGCGAAGAGCTTGAGGGCCAGCACATCCTTGACCAGCGGCGCGTTGAATACACCCCGCTCCGTACTGGTGTCGAAACTTCCATAGCTGACCTCGACTTTGCCTCCCCACTCGCCCGTCGGCCTGCTGCGCGTGACGTTGATGACACCACCGATGGTATTGCGGCCGAACAACGTCCCTTGGGGTCCACGCAGCACTTCGAGAGCTGCGATATCGAAGAAATTGAGGTATTGGCCGGTGTTGGTCCCGAGAAAAACACCATCGACCACTATTCCCACCGTGGGGTCGAACGACTTTTCGATATCCGCGAACGTCAGGCCGCGGATCGAGATATTCGCCGCGGCGGCTCCCGCCGGCTGTTGGGTAATGAGGACGTTGGGCATCGAGCCCTGCAGATCTCCGATGTTGACAGCGTTCTTGGCCTCGAGGACGGCGGTGTTGAGCGCCGTGATGGCCACAGGTGTGTCATGCAGGGATTCTTCGCGACGCCGCGCCGTGACCGTGATCTCCTGCAGGCCGACTGCGTCCTCTGCGGCGGGCGCGTCGTTAGCGGTATCTGCCGCAGCCATATTCGCAGTCGCCCCGCTCACGAGCCCGGCTGCCACCACACCCGCACGCGACATCGAACGCCACTTGGATGACATAGTCTTCAACCCCCTCGACTTCGGCTGTAGTTATCGTCCGAAATCGATCTTCCGCGCCGTGAGGGATCCGGTCTAATACGTAATCGGGGTCATAATGATGAAAACCATATCAATGGTAAGGGAGGACTGCGCCCCTAGCGGAAGGACTGGAGAATTGAAACTGTGAGAACTGTTAGTCCAGCGCGCGTACTTCAGGAAAGGTATCTTATCGTCTATGAACGACGCATCACTCGTCCCCATCACCCCGAGAGGGTCACTGAACTATCCCTTGGAGGCTCCCCCGGGGCCCGCAGAGGTGGTCGAAATTGCGCCGGGCGTGCATTGGCTCCGAATGCCCTTACCATTGGCGCTTGATCATATCAACTTGTGGGCGCTGGACGACGGTGGCGGCTGGACACTCGTGGATACGGGTATGCGGACGCCAAAAATTGCCACAATCTGGGAAAGTGTGCTGGCCGGGCCGCTAGCCGGGCGGCCCGTGAAGCGCGTGATGTGTACTCACATGCATCCCGATCACGTGGGCATGGCGGGATGGCTAACTCGAAGGTTTGATTGTCCGTTCTGGATGACCAGACTGGAGTATGTCACGTGCCGAATGTTGGTTGCGGACACGGGTCGCGAGACGCCCCCCGACGCTCTACGATTCTACAAAGCGTGCGGCTGGAAACCTGCTCAGCTCGAGCACTACAAGGCACGTTTCGGCACCTTCGGCGAGATGATCTATAGCCTCCCGGATAGCTTTCACCGCGTCTCCCACGGCGATGAGTTTTCGATCGGAGCTGATCAATGGCGAAGTGTCGTCGGACGCGGGCACTCGCCCGAGCACCTGTGTCTGTATTGTCCGCAGAGGCGGCTGTTGATTTCCGGTGATCAAATACTGCCGAAGATTACCTCCAATGTGTCGGTGTTCCCGACCGAACCCGAGGCGGATCCGTTGACGGACTGGCTCGAGTCCCTCGCGATGATCCGCACTGCGGTGCCGGACGACGTTCTGGTCTTGCCTGCCCACAATGAGCCGTTCTACGGACTGCACACGCGGATCGACCAGCTCATTGAGGGACACGAACGGTCGCTTTACCGCTTGCGTCAAGCGCTCAGCGAGCCCAGGACGGCAGTTGATGTATTCAGCCTGTTGTTCCGCAGGCCGGTATCCGACGGAGCGTTGCAGATGGCCACTGGCGAAAGCGTGGCGCACCTCAATTGTTTGATTGGGCGCGGTCACGCCACGCGCCAGGTGGACGAAGCGGGAGTTGCTTGGTATCGAGCCACGTGACCCCGCCTGTCGAGCCCCGCTTCCGCTCGTTCCGTTCGCGAAGGCTCGGAGGTTCGCTCGTGGACAACCGTTACTGCACTCTGGGTCCAGAGACCCTGGGACGCTGAATGGTAACCTGACTTGCGAACCGGATGACAATTCCGGCGAGGGCAGACATGAACCGTCGCGAATTCGTTGCCGCAAGTTCCGCGGTTGCAGCCGCCATTGGCTGTCCCAGGTTGCCGGCAGCCACCCGTGCCGGAAGCCCAGGTCTGGATGTGTCGTGGGTGCTGTTCGACCGGCGGTTCGGCCCATCGCGAGCTTTCGGCTCGGCCGCAGCAGATTTGCGGCAGCGCATCTACGGTATCGAGGGCAACGTCACGGAGTTTTGGACGGAGCACCTGGACGCGCTTTGGCGCACAGGCACGGGGGCCGTCGCCGGAATGACTACCGCAGCAAGCCTGGTCTGCCTGGAACAACTGGCGGCACAACACTGGTTTCGGGTCATCGGCCGAGTTGAGCATCAACGCCGCTGCGAACAGATCATCATGCACCGGATCCGTGCCGAACCTCGTTGGCTGCAACGGCTGCGCGGTGGCTTGGCGGAGAATGGCAGTCCGTCGCACTTCGCCACAGCTTTGCTTGAACCCGGGCGTCGTGGCATCCCCCAAGTGAGTGTGGAATTCTCGACCAACACGAGCGGCCAATGGCTCGATGCGCCACCCCTGGTCTCCTGGTATATCGCCAGCCGCACAGCCACCCACACAGAATTTGCTGCAGGCACTGGCCGGCACGAGGTCGAAACATGAGAGTTCCGCCGGGCGTCAGCGCTGCGGCCTATGCCAAAGCACTCACGGAATTTGAGCAGGTGGTTGGCAAGGAATGGGTCTTTACAACGGATGAAGATCTGGATCTTTACCGCGATGCGTACTCGCCGTTTCTCAATGAGCCCGAAGAGCGGATAGCCTCCGGGGCTCTGGCGCCCTCTTCCACAGAGCAGGTCCAACAGATCGTTCGCATCGCCAACAAGTACCGCATTCCCCTGTACACAATTTCGACTGGAAAAAATCTCGGCTACGGGGGGTCGGCGCCTGCGTATTCGGGCAGCGTCGTGCTCGATCTCAAGAGGATGAACCGTATCCTCGAAGTCAATGAGCAGAACGCCTACGCGCTTGTCGAACCTGGGGTCAGCTACTTCGACTTATACAAGTATATTCAGGAAAACAAGCTCAAGGTGTGGATCGACTGTCCGGATCCCGGCTGGGGCAGTGTCGTGGGCAATGCGCTGGATCGTGGCGGCGGATATACGACTGCGAACTACCGCAACCACTTCGACTCTCACTGCGGCATGGAGATCGTGCTGCCTGACGGAGAGCTGCTGCGCACAGGCATGGGTGCGATCCCGAACTCCAAGACCTGGCAGCAATACAAATCCGGCTGTGGTCCCTGGATCGACGGCATCTTCTCCCAATCCAACTACGGCATTGTCACCAAGATGGGCTTCTGGTTGATGCCGGAGCCTGAGGCATATCTGCGCTGCACGGTGAGCGTACCGCGGTATCAGGATCTCATTCCCCTGATCGAGATCCTCAATTACGTCGAGAACAGCCGGATTTCGGCCGGATTCCCCGACATCGAATCCCCACTGTTAGGCTATCCGCCGATCGGACAGCTGCAGCTGTGGATCGAGAAGGGGCCACCGCGGATGTCGGAGGAGCACGTGCGCCTCCTGAAAGGTGCTCGTGTTGGTTACTCGGCGGAGCTGGAGGCCCACGGCCTGCGCGCCGGCATCCCGTATTGGCGGCTGTGGCTGAGCTTTCATGGCCCACAGGAAGTAATCGCAGCCCAATGGCAGGCGACGCAGCGACTGTTTGCGCGGATAGCAGGCGCGAAGTTCGAGGTGCGTGACACGGTCCGGTTTCCTCTGGACCCTGCGAAGGTCACCGATTATCACGAGCCCGAGCTCGGTGTCCCGTCGCTGCGGGTATTTTCGATCGGGGCCCGCACGCCCTGGAATCCGACCCCCTCCAAGGGTCACATGTGGTTCTCACCGATCATCCCGCGCTCGGGAGAGGCGATCATCGAGGCCAACAAGGTATTCAGTGAAGCGGCCAGCTCGCTGGGCATGCCCCTTTTCAATTCATTCACCCTGCCGGCGTGCTTTTGGGAGCGCTGCTTCATTTTCATTCTGGCGACTCCGGTGACAGAAGATCCGCAAACCAACCGGCGCTACCGTGAAGGATTCAAGAAACTCATTGCAGTGGGAGGCGCACATGGTTGGGGGGAATATCGCACCGCCCCCGTATTCCAGCAGACAGTGATGGATGTGTACTCCTACAACAATCACTCGTTGCAGCGCTTTCACGCGACGCTCAAAGATGCGATCGATCCAAATGGAATTCTCTCCGCCGGGCGCTACGCAATCTGGCCAAAACACCTGCGGGAGCAAAAATCATGAGAGCCATCCGGCCGGGTTGCTGCGTATTGGGAGTAGCTGCCCTGTCGATGGGTGTCGCGCATTCGGAAACACTGCCGCCGGATCTGCGCGAGGGACGCGCAGTCTACGAGAAGTGGTGTGCCCCCTGTCACGATCCGGGTATCGAACATCCAGGCACACACGCCCTCATGACAAAGTATTCCGGCAGCCCGCGCGCTTCCGGGATCATCACGGAATGGAAAGATCTGACTCCCCAATACATTCGCTTCATGGTACGCCATGGGATGTCGGTCATGCCCCACTTCAGGAAGACCGAAATCACTGATTCGCAGCTCGATGCGCTCGCGAGATATTTGTCGCGAATGCGCCCGCCTGTCGCCCCCTGAGGTTTACTGCTCGAGCTCGACCAGCGCCTTGCCGCAGGTTTTGCCGGACATGAGCTCGCAATAGGCGGCGGGAGTGTTGGCCAGGCCCAGGGTAATCTGCTCCAGCACGGTGAGGTCTCCCCCGCGGACCCAACTTTCCAGCTGCGCGCGCGCCGGAGCACGCGCGACGTCATAAGAGAACAGCATGAACCCTTGAAGGGTCAACTCGCGCGCGACGACCTGCCACAGATTTGTGATCGGATACGGATGGTCGGTCCGATTGTAGTCGCTGATCATGCCGCACGCGACGATCCGACCCTGAACCTTCATGGCCAACAGCATCGCATTCAGGGTCGCGCCCCCTACGTTGTCGAAGTACACATCGACTCCGCCGGGTGCCAGTGCTGCGACCGCCGCCGCAAGCTCAGTTGTTTCACGGTAATTGACCGCCGCGTCGAACCCGAGCCGCTGGGTGATCAGCTGCGCCTTGTCGGCCGATCCGACGATGCCGATCACTCGGCAGCCGCGCAGCCGGGCGATCTGGCCGGCTATGCTGCCGGTGCCCCCGGCCGCAGCGCTCACGACTACCGTCTGTCCGGCCTTGATCCGCCCAATCTCGTGCAATCCAACATAGGCGGTCTGGCCCGAGCTCCCCAGGGCACCGAGGTAATACGAAAGCGGCGTGCCCGGCTGCGGTTGGACTTTCTGCAGCAGAATCGTGTCGGCCCTGAGGATCGAGTAGTCTTCCCACTGGTTGAGTCCATACACCCATTCGCCCTCGTGAAACCCGGCGAGATTGGTTTTGACGATGCGGCCCAACGTGGGCCCGCGGATGACACCGCCGATTGGAATGGGCTGGAAGTAGTTGGCTTTGCCCTCGAGCCAACCGCGAATCGCCGGCTCGAGCGAGAAGTACCGGTTTCGGACCAGCAGCTCGCCGGCTGCAGGCGCTGGGACGGGCACCTCGATCTGCCCGAAGTGTGCCGGTGCCGGCTCACCCTGAACCAGCGATCTCAAAACGATCTGGCGGTTGGCGGACAGCAGATCACCCTCTGCCCAGGTAGTCATCCAACACTTCGTGGAAGCGCTGCACGCGGCGCTCCTGGTGCGAGAGATAGAACGGCCGGAATCCGGCCGAACGCAGTGCCCGTTGCTGCGAAGCCGCAACGCTCAGATCCTGATCGGCCGTGCGGCCGAGGGACTTCTCTCCGACCACGACGACCTCCAGTGGCGCATCCTCCACGGGCAGATCCGGCCCACCCGCCGGCGAGGGCGTGAGCTCCTGGTCGCCGATGCGCGGCACCAACCACCAATGATCAAACTCACACCGGGTTGGATCGGTGGCGTGCGGCCGCGGTCGCAGGAGCTGCACTCCGTCGGGTCCGACAGTGATCACCGAGTTGGGGAACAGGTTATAAATGATGTAGTCGGTGAGCTGATAGTCGGCCAGATGCTCGTAGTGGTGGTAGCCCCGACTCGGTCCCAGCTTGCGCTTCTGCTCGAGTATGTCGCTTCTGATCCTATCGAGCGCCTCGCGCCCCTTGTACCTGGAGGCGTCCAGTCCCCACTGTGCCATGAGGCTGACGAGCGGCTCCGCGGGCGCGTCGCCTGCATAGCGGCGCCCCGGCTGGAACGACGGGAACCAGCCTCGGTTGTGGCCATTGATCAACATGTCGAACTGACACCGCTGGCCGTCGCTCTCGATATAGGGCAGGAGCTCCGGATGCAGCACCTGCACGTGGTATGCCTCGTTGAAGTTGTCGGTGATGATCTTCCAGTTGCACTCGGCCTGCGCCGTCATGTTTAGAACACGGACCATGTTCTCCAAGCGGTAGGACCCGATCTCGCGCACCACTGTCGCGCCGAGCGAGGCCCGCAGGCCCGGAGCGCTGACATCCATGTTGAACCAGACCATTCCGAACAATTGCTCGCACTGGATCTCGTTGAGCTTCAGGCGACCGCAGGGATTACCTTGCGGATAGTCATCAGCATCAAACAGCCCATCGACAACCCCTTTACGGTCAAACTGCCACCCGTGATACGGGCAGGTCAGGTGCGGGGCGTGGCCATCCGGCCCCTGTAGGATCCGCATACCGCGATGGGGACAAACGTTGTAAAACGCCTTAAACCCACCATCATCCTGCCGCATGAGCAGGATTGACTCGGGGCCGAGATCGCAGACCAGGTAGTCACCAGGTTCCGGAGCCTGGTAGGCGACACCGCCGATCTGCCACGTCCGCATCCACATCTGCTTCCACTCACGGTGAAAGTAGTCGGCTGACACATAGCGCTCGGCAGTGATGGGAGTCATCCGAAGGCGCGGCGTGGGTACGCTTTCGGGAGAGCTTATGTCGGTGTTCATAAAGTGCCGATCCTCGGCGTCCGCTCCCCGCCAGGCAATGCTGACTTCTGATAGGACCCTCCCCGCGCCGCAGGGGTGATACTGGGCGTGAGCCTGAAAGTTGAATAACGGTGGGGATGCCTCATGCCGGAATATGATGTGCTGGTGCTGGGTACCGGAGCGGCCGGACTGACCGCGGCGCTCTCCGCAAGCGAAGGCGGCGCGCGCGTGGGTGTATTCGAGAAGGCCGACACTGTGGGCGGCACCAGTGCATGGTCGGGAGGCCAGATCTGGATCCCGAACAATCCGCACGAGCTTGCACTCGGTAAGGCGGACAGCCGTGAGGAAGCCCTGACCTATCTCATGTCGCTGTCGCACGGCATGATCGATGAGCGGATGGCGACCGCGTACATCGATACCGGACCCGAAATGATCCGCTTCCTCGAAGAGCGCACACCGGTCAGGTTCTATCCTGTTCCTGACTTCCCTGACTATCACCCTGAATTCCCGGGAGGCAAGCCGCAGGGCGGCCGCACTCTCGAGTGTCCTCCCTTCCCGTACGGCGAGCTGGGCGAGTGGTGCGACCGCGTCGGCACCTCGCCTTACTACCCTGATTTTACGATCACCATCGGCGAGACCACGCTCGGCCAGTCGGTGCCGCAACCGGCTTCGCCCGAGGTCAAGGCCCACCGCAAGGCTCATGACGAACGTGGCATGGGCCTTGCCCTGATCGGGCGCCTTCTGCGTGGGTGCCTGGATCGCCGGATCGAACCGCGAACAGGCTGCCGTGCAACTGAATTGGTCATGCACAACGGTGCTGTCAGCGGCGTACGCTTTCAGACCGCTGCGGGGCCACTTCAAATTGACGCTCAGAACGTCGTACTTGCCACGGGAGGGTTCGAATGGAACCCCAGCCTCGTCAGAGCTTTCTCCCGGGGACCGCTGACCCATCCGGTCTCGATCAAGACCAACACCGGTGACGGCCTGAAGATGGCCATGCGGGTCGGCGCGATGCTCGGCAACATGCGGGAAGCCTGGTGGATGCCCGTCATCGAGGTACCGACGGACATCAACACGATGGGCCGCCAGCTGTTGACGTATGAACGCACGATGCCCGGATCAATGATGGTCAACCGCCACGGCAGGCGCTTTACCAACGAAGCTTCGAATTACAACGCATTCGGCGCTGCTTTCCACGAACAGGATGTCAGTCGCTTTGAATATGCAAACCTGCCGTGCTGGTTGATTTTCAACCAGGAGTTCTATGCCAAGTGGCCCTTTGTCGGCGGCCTCAGTGACAGCTTCGGATCCGGCGAGGCCAAGCCACCCGCGTGGATCGTCAGCGCCGAGTCTTTGGCGCAGCTTGCGCAACGGGTCGGTATTGACGCGGCCGGGCTCAGCGCAACGGTGGAACGTTTCAACCAGCAGGCGCAGGCCGGATCGGATCCGGATTTCCGTCGCGGCGAGAGCGCCAACGATCTGTGGTGGGGTGATCCCGCCTTTCGCGGCGACAAGCGCGCGACGCTCGGGCCGCTGCGCGGTGGCCCCTACTATGCGATCGAAGTGAAGAGCGGCGCGCTCGGCACCAAGGGCGGGCCCCAAACAGACATCGACGCCAGGGTTCTCGACGTGGAGGGTGATCCCATTCCGGGACTTTATGCCGCGGGGAACGTCATGGCGTCTCCCATGGGCATGACATACGGCGGGGCCGGTGGAACGCTCGGGCCAGGCATGGTTTTTGGGTACCGGGCAGGACGCGCCGCAGCGGCTCGCCTCCAAAGCGGCCGCAGCGCACCGGTCAGTCGCGTGCGCGGCTGACGCGGCCGATGACACCCGTCCCGCTGTCTCCAGCGGCGATCGTGCAGAACGCCTACGTAGTGCGCGATCTCGATGAAGCCTGTGTCCGCTTCCACGAGCGTTATCACGTCGGCCCGTTTGTTGGCGGCGTTGAATTCGAGCTGGGGGCCCATCAATACAGGGGCCAGCCGGAGGCGTCAGTCCGGGTGCGCGGTGTGTTTGTCCAGGCTGGACCGCTGAATGTGGAGCTGATCCAGGTCCTGTCGCAGACGCCGAGCGCGTTTCACGACATGTTCCCCTCCGGCAAGGAGGGTTTGCATCATGTCGCCGTGTTCTGCGATGACTATGAAAGTCAGCGAGACGCCTGGGCAATGTCGGGTTGCCCGGTGGCGAGCGAGTTCACTTTGGCGTGGGGTGCGCAGATCTGTTATATCGACGCCCGCCATGAGTTTGGACACATGATCGAGCTCTATCCGCAGGACGCGGTCATCCGGGATATGTACCGGCAGGCCCGCGATGCGGCCGCCGGATGGGACGGAAGCAAGCTTGTCATCCCGTGGGCTTGATCCGCGGTGATACGCGGTCGCGGGCTTGAACCGCAGCGATGCACGGAGCAGCCCTCACCGCGCATCGGAAAGGATCAACTCCGCGGCACGCCACGCAAGTGCCATTGCCGGTGCATTGGTATTCCCCGAGACCAGGCCGGGCATCACTGAGCAATCAACCACGCGCAGGCACTCCACGCCGTTTACTTCCAGCCGTGGGCTGACAACAGCGCGCGGATCGGTACCGATGCGACAGGTCGAAACTGCGTGCGTACCGCAAAGCGAACCGATACGAAACGCGCCCAGAATGTCCTCATCGGACACACACTGCACACCCGGCACCAACTCCTCGCCCACGTAACGCCGCAGGGCAGGTTGCTGCATGTAGCGGCGCACGTAGCGTACGAGCGCGATTGCGCTGAGCTGATCTTCCGCAGTAGTCAGCCAATTCGGCACGATGATGGGCGGCGCCTCGGGATCGGCCGATCGTGCGCGAATCTCACCTTGGCTCGTAAGGTGCAGAAGCTGACCATACGCCGTGATACCTGGTTGGTTCTCCACCGATGCAAGCGGCACGGGGAACTGCCCATCTGAGCGCGCGAAACTGAAAGCTCCGAGGTACAGCTGCGCGTCCGGCCGGACAACCTCAGGACGCGTGCGGACGAAAGCGCCTACCTCGAATGGGCCTGTCGCGAGCGGCCCGGAGCGCGTTAGGTAGTATTGGGCGAGACTCATCATCAGTCCCACTCCGCGGAATCGGTGGTTGAGTCCGCCGACCGAGGTCAGCCGGTGAGGAATTGAAAACCCGAGGTGATCCCGCAGACACCGGCCAACGTCGGGGCTATCGTGCAGCACTGGGATACCCAGCGCGCTCAGGTGGGCCGCAGGCCCGATGCCGGAGAGCTGCAGCAGTTTTGGAGACTCAATCGCGCCGGTCGACAAAATGACTTCGCCCCGCGTGCGATACGTGACCTGCACTCCATCGCGTTTCGTCAGCACGCCGACGGCGCGGCGCCCTTCGAACAGAACACGCTCGACCCGCGCGTTTGTCACGACGTCCACGTTGCGACGGCTGGTCGCCGGCTTGAGAAACGCGAGCGCTGCACTCTGCCGCCGACCGTGCCTGATGTTGTGTGAGTAATATCCGACGCCCTCGCGGTCGCCTACGTTGAAATCTTCGCGGCGCGTCAGACCCATTTGCTGCCCTGCTTCGATCAGCGCCTCTGCGACGGGATAGCGGAACTTACCGCCTTGGACGTGTACCGGTCCGTCGCCTCCGCGCTCGAGTCCAGGGCCCTGCTCGTGCGCCTCGATCGCGTTGAAGGCGCGCAGCATCACCGACCAGTTCCATCCGGTCGCGCCTTGCCTCTCCCACTGCTGATAGTCCTCCGGCTGGCCCCTGATATAGATCATTCCGTTGATGGACGACGAGCCACCGAGTGTTTTACCGCGCAACCATATCTCGCCCGCAGGGGCATCGGGGACTCGCGGTTGCTCGACTGGATAGTGCCACGCGTAAGTGGGGTCGAGAACCAACTTGGCCATCCCTTTGGGCATTGTGATCAAGGGGCTGCGGTCCGGCCCCCCTGCCTCGATCACAAGCACCCGATGACCCTCGTCCACCGAGAGACGCTCGGCGAGAACACACCCCGCCGAGCCTGCTCCCACAATGATGTAGTCGTAGTCTTCCATCCAACTCCCTGCTCACACTCCGGCTATCTGCGCTTGCTGCCAGGCCAGTTCTGCGAGGGTCGGCAATACCTCCGCCATCCGGACTGCATGCGGCGACGCCGCCGTGCCGAGCGCGAGCCTTCCCTTGATGCCGTGAGCGATCGCGGCAAACCGAAAGAAATTGAATGCAAGATAGAAATCCAGGTGTGCAATCCCTTCGCGGCCGGTACGCCGGCAGTAGGAGGCAACGTACTCACTCTCGCTCGGGATGTTGAGCGCCTCTAGATCCGCACCCTTGAGGCCCGCGGTGACCAAGGGCGGCATGCGGTACATCATCAGGTGATACGCGAAGTCGGCGAGCGGATGACCTAAAGTGGACAGCTCCCAGTCGAGCACTGCCAGCACGCGAGGCTCGGTCGGGTGGAAGATCATGTTGTCGACGCGGAAATCGCCGTGCACGATCCGTGTCTCATCGCCACTCGGCACGTGCGCCGGCAACCATTCGATCAGCCGGTCCATGTGAGGATCGCGCCCGGCCGCTTCATCACTCACATACTGCTTCGACCAACGTGCGATCTGTCGCTCGAAGTAGTTCCCCGGTCGTCCGTAGCTCGCAAGCCCAATGGCCGCATAGTCAATCGAATGCAGCCGCGCAAGCGTCTCGTTCATCGCATCCAGGTAGCGCGGTCGCCCGTCGCGGCTGACTTCCGGAAACGTGAGGTCCCAAAAGATGCGCCCCTCGATGTGATCCATCACATAGAACCAGGTGCCAATCACGCTGTCGTCACTGCACAGCCCGTGCACTCGCGGCACCGGGAAACCAACCGGGTACAGTGCAGTCAACACCTGCGCTTCACGCTCAACTGCATGCGCACCTTTCAGCAGCTTTCCCGGCGGCTTGCGACGCAACACGTAAGTAGTACTGGGTGTGACCAGGCGGTAAGTCGGATTCGATTGACCTCCCTTGAACTGCTCGACCGACAGCGGCCCGGTGTAGCCGTGGACATTGGCCTGCAGCCACTCGGCAAGCCGGGCTTCGTCGAAGCGGTGGGCGTCGCGCACCTGCGTCGTACCGCTGAACTCTGATTGGCGACTCATGACGGGTCGCGCTTGAGAGCCTCGTGCTTGATGTTCTTGGCGAGCGACCAACGATGCACCTCGCTCGGACCGTCGTAGATTCGGAACGCCCTCACCTCGCGGAACACCTGCTCGACCACCGTGTCGCGTGTAACGCCGGTGCCACCCATGACCTGGACGCAGCGATCTGCAATGCGAAAGAGCGCTTCGGAAACGGCCACCTTGGTCATCGAAGACTCGGTGGTACCGGGCACCCCGCTGTCGAGGACTCCGGCGCACCAATCAATCATCACTTGCGCCTGCTGCAACTCGATGTGATTGTCGGCAAGCATGAAACCAACCCCCTCATGGTCGATCAGCAGCTTGCCGAAAGCCTCGCGTCGCGTTGCATACGCTATCGCAATCTCCTGCGCGCGCCGGCATGCCCCGAGCCAGCGCATGCAGTGCGTAAGCCGCGCCGGCGCGAGTCGTACCTGCGCGTATTTGAATCCCTTTCCAGCCGCTCCGAGGATCTGACTTGCGTCAACGCGCAGGTTGTCAATGAGCACCATCGAATGCCCGCCCGGCATCGAACCGTCGATGGTGTCCAGCACTCGTTCGATGCGGATGGCCGGGTTAGGCAAATCGACCAGGAACATGGTCGCGCCATCATCCGATTTGGCCATCACAATGCCAACACTCGCCCCGTCGGCGCCGGTGATGAACGCCTTGCGTCCATTGATCACCCACTGATCGCCTTCGCGGTGTGCGAGGGTTTTCAACATGGAGGGGTCGGAGCCGGCACCGCCATCGGCTGCAGGCTCGGTCATGAAGAAAGCTGATCGCGCCCGGCCCTCGACCACAGGACGCAAAAATCGCTCTTTCTGTTCGGGCGTTGCGATTCGCCCGAGCAGATACATGTTGCCCTCGTCGGGCGCTGCTACGTTGACCGCAACGGGTCCGAGAGGTGATAGCCCGGCGACCTGCAGCACTCGGGCCGTAGCTCGATGGGTCAGATGGGTGCCGTCACTCAGGATATGCGGCGTCAACACTCCGGCGGCGCGCGCGCGCTGGCGCATCTCGTCAACCAGATCCTCGGACGGGCCATGTGCACCCCAGCGCTTGTCACGCTCGTAGGGGAAGATTTCGGTGCGTACGAAACGCTCGACATTCGCTGCGATTGTTTGAGCCTGTTCGAGGCCATGTTCGTGAGTCATGAGCTGATCATCTTCCGGCGCGAGGGACTGCAACACTATCACTGCTGTTGCGCCTGGCCATGACTGACTGCGGTCAGGAAACGGCGGGTCGCTTGCGCGGTGGCGAGCGCCCGCTCGCCCGGATCTGCCCAACGATCCCGCAGCGCCTTGGACCGCAGCTCAATGCTGAGGGGCACACCGCCAGGAAGTGCGGACAGCAGTGCTCTCAGCGGCAGTTGACCCTCGCCCGTCTGGAGACGCTCGTCGAGCGCCTCCCGCAAAATCCCGTCGGCGTCAGTGGGGAGCGGCCCTTGGGCCGGCGCGTCGCAAAACTGTGCATACGGCAATCGATCGCGTGACACGCGTGCGACATCTGCAGGTGAGCCACCTGAACGGGCCAAATGCAGCGGGTCAATCAGCAGTCCCGCGACAGGATGGTTGGCTGCCGCGATGACGGCGAGCGCCTGCCCGATGGTTTTGATCTCGGTAAAAACGCCAAATTCCAGGCAGATACGCAGTCCGAGCGGCTGTGCATGCTCGCACAGTGCTGCGAGCTTCGCAGCGTTCGCGGCCATGTCGGGATCTGAGCTGACAACCAGCACATTGCGCGCACCCAACGCCGCACCAATGTCCAGGCAGCGACAATGGTTGGGATCCGCAGCACCGGGCTTGAACCACACCACCTCGACATCCAGTACCTCGAGGCCGGTGCCGGACAACGCAGCCCTGCACTCCTGTTCGATCGACCGCGTCCACGTGGGCGGTTCGATCCACAGCCCCACCGAGTCAAAGCCGCCCGCTGCGGCGGCACGAATGGTCTCGACGGGGCCGAACTCGGGAACAACGCCCGAAGCAAGCGAAATGCGGTTCATGGGCCGGCGCACCCAACCATCACGCGCTCTGGCGCCACGCTCGTGCGCCTCTGCGGCGTGTCCGCGCAGTCCTGACTCACGACTTCGCGCTCGCCCTGGCGATCGCCTCAGCCATTTCCTCGGCCGTCGGGTTGCTGCGCAGTGTCAGTCCGCCGTTGACCTGCAGATTGGTCCCGGTCATGAAACATTCGTCGCTGGCGAGCCACACAGCTGCAGCAGCGATATCCTCCTTGGTACCGATACGGCCGAGCGGATAGCCCTTCAGGAAGGAATCAAACAGTCCGGGAACCGTCTTCGCTGCGGCTGTCATGGGCGTGTCGGTCAAACCGGGGGAAATCGAGTTGGCACGAATTCCCCGGTTGCCGAACTCATGCGCGACGCAGCGGATCACATGATCCGTACCAGCCTTGGTGCCCATGTAGGCGGCGTGGTGATTGAGCATGATGGTGGCGGTCGCCGAGCTGATCTGGATGATCGACCCGCCGCCAGTCATGGCCCCGCCGCCAGTCATGGCCCCGCCGCCGGTCATGGCCTTGATCATCTCCTGATAAAACTGAAAGGGTCCGATGTACTGGAGAGCGGTTATCTGGAGCAACTCCTCAGTGGTCGTCTCGAGAAATGGCTTCAGCAGGCCCCACCCGGTCGCGTTGACGGCAATCGAAACGGTTCCCATTGCTGCCACCGCCGCCTGCCCCAGCGCCTCGATATCAGGCAGCTTGGTGATGTCGCAGTAAGCCGCGTGCGCGCCAATCTCTGTGGCGAGCCGTTTGAGCTCATCCAGGTGTCGTCCGGCGATCAGCACCTCCGCGCCTTCGGCCTTGAATCGCCGCGCAATCACCTGACCCATGTTGTCGCGCGAGGCGGCCCCGAGTACCACCGCGCATTTGCCATCGAGACGTCCCATGAAGGCATTGTTCTGCCCGTATGGCCTCGCCGACAACTGCTACGAACGCTAGGTGTGCCATCAGCTGGTCGGACTCGCGCATGCGATTCCCCTCCACCGGAGCAGCCGGCAAAAACCACGCTTTTTGCCGGCGATCGACGTAGTAATGTCCGAAAAAGGGCCGCAGGCCACTTTTTCTAGTTGACTACAAAAAACGATAGTGGAGCGCGCGCCGGGGTGGGTTCAGGATGGGCGCTTGCAAACCAACGTAGGGGCAGCAGCATGGATCTCGGACTCAAGGGCAAGAAAGTCATTGTCACCGGCGGCAGTCGGGGCATCGGTCGGGCTGCGCTCGAGATCTACGCGGCCGAAGGCGCAAACGTCGCCTTCTTCTCGCGAAACCGCGCACAGGTGGAGGAGACCGTCGCCTCATTGTCACGTCACGGCGGCAAGGTCTACGGATCCACCTTCGACCTCAATGACCTGGGCGCCCTTACGGGCTGGCTGACCGGCGCCGCGGAAGAGCTTGGCGGTTGTGACATCTTCGTACATGGCGCCAGTGCCTCCGGCTCGCAGGCCACCGGCGATTGGCAGAAGTGTTTCGACTTTGACCTGCTCGGCACGGTCAGAGGCTGTGAGACCCTGGAGCCTTACCTGACCCGCTCCGGTGCCGGCTCAGTGATCATCATGTCGAGCACGGCCGCCCTGGAGACCTTCCTGGTACCGCAGGCTTTCAATGCGATCAAAGCCGCCCTGCTGACCTACAGCAAACAGCTCAGCCAGGCGTGGGGATCGAAACACATCCGCGTGAATGCCATCTCCCCCGGACCGGTCAGCTTCCCGGGCGGCAACTGGGAGATGATCAAAAGCGCCATGCCGGATCTCTACAACGCCACTGCCAGCCAGTTCGCGCTCGGCCGCTTTGGAGAGCCGGATGACATCGCGCGTACGCTCGTATTCCTGTCGAGCCCAGCATCCGGTTATACGACTGGCACCAACATCGTGATTGATGGCGGTTACACCAAGCGGGTGCAGTTCTAGCCAGCCGACGAGCCGACGAGCCAACCAGCCGACCCGCCATCAGGCAATCTGCAGTACCAGCTTGCCGTGATTGCCGCCACTGAAGAGCTTCATGAACGCGGGATAAGCGTTCTCGAGCCCCTGCTCGATATGCTCATCAACGCGCAACTGTCCGGCCGCGATCCAGCGCGCAATCTCGGCGCCGCCCTCGGAGAAGCGTGCTACGTAGTCCAGGATCAGAAAGCCGTGCAGGGTTGCCCGCTTCACAATGACCTGCCACAGATTGCGCGCGCCCAATTTGCCGCAGTCACTGTTGTATTCGCTGATGAGACCACACAGGATGACGCGAGCCTTCGGTGCGAGGTTCAGCAAACCCGCATCGAGGACATCGCCGCCGACGTTCTCGAAGATCAGGTTGACACCGTTGGGGGCCGCCTGAGCGATGTCCGCGGAGAGCTCACTGACACTCCTGCCGCGATAGTCAATTGCAACATCGTATCCGTAGTCCTTGAGAAGGCGTCCGCACTTCTGCGGCCCGCCGGCGATGCCGATCGTCCGACAGCCTTTGATCCGGGCGATCTGCCCGGCGATTGAGCCGACGGCACCGGCGGCGCCGGACACCAGCACGGTCTCGCCGGCAACCGGCCGCCCAACGTCGAGCAAAGCAAAATACGCCGTCAAGCCCACAGCACCCATGGCCGACAGAAAATAACTGGGTGAAGGCACCGCAGACACGTCCACCTTGCTGGTGAACCCGCCTGGTGCAACAACGGAGTAGTCCTCGAGCGCGTTCAAACCGACCACCCAATCGCCTGGTTTGTAGTCAGCGTTGGCCGAGCTGTGGACGCGTCCCACAGTGGTTGCACGAACCGATTCGCCAAGGGGAATGGGTGGCATGTAGGAAGGCGTATCGTCCATCCAACCGCGCTGCGCAGGATCGAGCGAGGCGAAATGATTGCGGACGATGAGGCCCCCGCGCGGCGGCTCCGGCACAGGCGAGGACAGCAAGGCAAAATCTTCCGGGAGCGGTGTTCCGGTCGGACGGCGCTTCAACACGAAGCGGCGATTGGTCGTCAGTTGGTTATTCGTCATTGGAGATGACCTGAGCCGGCTCAAACCGCCGTGAACCCGCCGTCAATCACGAACTCGCTGCCCGTTACAAAGCTCGCCGCGGGTGAGCACAGGTAGACCACACCCCCACCAATCTCTTCAGGATCGCCAAGCCGACCCATAGGATGGGCGGCAACAACGCCAGCCTCGGCAACCGCACGCGAGGGCACAGCACCCAACTGCACGTAGCGGTCGATAATGGCGTGCATCATCGGAGTGTGGATCCCGCCGGGATGCACACTGTTGACCCTGATGTTGTATTTGAGCATGCCAAACTCGATAGCGGCCGATTTGCTGAAGAGCTTTACGGCGCCCTTGCTGGTGCAATACGCAGCGGTGAACGCCGCGCCGCGCTGACCGCCCACCGATGAGAAGTTGACAATCGAGGCACCGCCCTTGCGCGTCTTGCCGCTTTCCTTGAGCAGCGGCAGCATCGCCTGTGTGCCGATCAGCATTGATTCGACATTGACCGCCTGCACGCGCCGCCAGTCTTCGAGCGTGGTCTCCTCGATGCTCTTCACCTGGCAGATGGCAGCGGCATTGACCAGGGCGTCGAGCCGCCCGTACTTCGTGCGGATTTCTTGAGCGATCTGCGCCCAATCAGGAGTGCTCGAAACATCGTGGCGACGATAAGAGACTGCGCCTGGTACAGAGGCATCCACAGCGAGATCGGTTGCGAGTACGGTCGCTCCCGCCTCGGCCAGCGCGGCGCACACGGCACGGCCGATGCCGCCGGCCGCGCCCGTAACGAGGGCGATCGTGTCATCGAGTCGGAAAGTCATGTGATGTTGCCTTTTAGCGGGCAGTCCAGCCGCCATCGATCACGAGCTCGGATCCGGTGCAGTAGCTGCTGTCATCACATGCCAGGAAGTAGGCGGCGCCGGCGATCTCGGCGGGCTCCGCGAGACGCCCGTTGGGTGTCGCCGCGGCGATCTGGTCGATCAGGTCCTGGGGTTTCTCGGCCATGCCCAGCGCGACCCATTTACGCATGCCAATCTCCAGCAGCGGCGTGTTGACGAAGCCGGGATGGATGGAGTTGACCCGGATCGGAGTGCGCTTGGTCGCAAACTCGATCGCGACCGACTTCGTGAACAGCCGCACGGCGCCCTTACCGGCGTTGTACGCCGACGTATCGGTATAGCCGACCAGACCCATGATGGAGCTGATATTGATGACGCTCGATCCGAATCGCGTCGTGCGACCGGTTTCCGCGAGCAGCTTGGTGAACGTTTTAGTGCCGAGGAACACGCCATCAACGTTGATTGACATGATGCGCCGCCACGCCGTGAGCTCCAGCGTCTCGACGGCACCGGTGCAATCAATGCCGGCATTGTTGACGAGGATGTCGAGTCGACCGTGGCGCGCACGCACTTGTGCCTCGGCCGCCTGCCAGTCAGCCTCGTTTGCAACATCGAGCCTGAGATAACTCGACGCGCTGCCGAGCCGGCCGAGCACGTCCGCGACCGCAGGGTCCGCGGGTTGCGCAAGGTCTGTCAGTATGACGGCGGCGCCCTCCGCAAGATAACGCTCCGCAATCGCCAACCCGATTCCGCGCAAAGCGCCTGACACCAGTGCCACTCGCCCCGACAGGTTCGTCATACGCCCATCATCCCCGCCGTGGTGGCGCCATCGATACCGTACTCGGAGCCGGAGATGAAGCTCGCCTCGTCGCAGGCGAGAAACGCGACCAGCGCAGCAACTTCCTCGACCCGGGCCATGCGCTTGAGGGGCGCCATCCCTTCGAACTGGGCACGGGCCGCGCTCGGATCGGGCGCGCGGTCAATCACTGCGCGGATCATGTCGGTCTCGACCACTCCCGGGTGAATTGAATTGCAGCGGATTTTCGTACCCTGGTTGGCGCAATGCATGGCCACTGACTTGGTCAGCGCTATCAGCGCACCCTTTGTAGTGGAGTAGGCAATGAAGTTGCCCATCGGCCGATAAGCGCTCATGGAGGAATTGACAATAATGGAGCCGGTCGGACCGCCCGGATTGGCGCGCATTGCGCGCACAGCGGCCTGACATGTCAGCATCACACCAGTGAGGTTGACCGAGACGAGCCGGTTCCAGCCTTCGAACGTAATGGACTCGACGCTGCCGTCCCCAACCTCGATCCCAGCGTTCGCGAACGCAATGTCGAGCCGACCATAGCGGGCCTTGAGCGTATCCATCAGCGCCGGCCACGTCGCAGCAGCCTCGACCCGGTGCGGATGGAAGCTTGCCCCGGTCTCCTGTGTCAACTGCGCAGCGGCCTGGGCATTCGAACCGGTGAATGCGACCCGCGCACCTTCCGCCGCCAGTCGGCGCACGGCCCCGGCACCAATACCCGAGGTGCCGCCAGTGACGAGGGCGACCTTGCCTTCCAGTCGGTTTGCCATGTGATGTCCTGCGTAGGTTTGCGGAGAATGACCTAAATCGGCTGCCACCGAATCTATGCTTTCATCTAGGTGCGCCTGTGTGGCAAGGCCGCCATACTGATCGGAGCCAGGAGCCTACGCGGTATGAGCAAGGTCGTCCCCAAAGCAGCGTCCCCCGGTGGGATCAATCGGTCGCCCGGAATCAGCTGGACGCAGCTGATGAGCGAGGACGCCCGGCCGGTGCCGGAGTTTCTCCGCCAGGAAAGCTACACCTACCGGGGCTCGGAGCCCCTGTCGGCCGATCGCTATACGAGCCCCGATTTCATGCGGCTCGAGCAGACAAAAATGTGGCCGTACGTCTGGCAGTTCGCCGCTCGTGAAGAGGATCTACCGGGGGTAAACGACTACATCGTCTACGAAAATGCCGGACGCTCGTACGTTGTTACCCGTCAGGACGATGGCTCGGTCCGCGCATTCCACAACGTCTGTTTGCATCGCGGCCGCAAGCTGCGGACCAAGGACGGTACAGCGGACCACTTCCAATGCCCTTTCCACGGGTTCACCTGGAACAAGGACGGCTCCCTCAAGAAGATTCCCTGCCGCTGGGACTTCAGCCACCTGCAGGAGGAGAAGATGCATCTGCCCGAGGCCGAAGTGGCCCGCTGGGGCGGTTACATCTTCATCCGCGAAAATGCCGGCGGCCCGAGCCTGGAAGAGTTTCTTGCACCGCTTCCAGAGCACTTTGAGCGCTGGAAGCACGAGCAATGTACGACGGCGATCTGGGTCGGCAAAGTCGTGCCGGCCAACTGGAAAGTGACTTCGGAAGCCTTCATGGAGGCCTGGCACACGGTCATTACTCATCCACAACTGCTCCCGTTTACCGGCGACGAGAACAGCGCCTATTGGACCTGGGGCGATAACGTCAACGTCAACCTCGTGCCCTTTGGCGTCATGTCGCCGCATATCGATGCCAACGGCAAGCCACAACAGTGGATCGTAGATCAGTTCGTGAAATTCAATGGCCGCTCCGCCGAAAACTACGAGCAGGACAAGGATGCCTTCGCCGTCAACGTGCCGCCGGGCATGACGGCGCGCCGCGCGCTAGGCGCTGCGATGCGCGCGAACTACACGAAAATGTTTGGGTACGACCACAGTGACGCGACCGACAGCGAGCTGCTCGATGCCCTGGTTTACAACGTGTTTCCGAACTTCGCGCCCTGGGGCGGGTTCATGCCCAACATCGTCTACCGGTGGCGACCGTGGAAGGATCCCGATCACTGCCTGATGGAGGTGCGGATTCTGACGCGCGTGCCACCGGGCCAGCCCATCCCGCGCGGTGTACCCATGAAGTTCCTGACCGACGAGCAGCCGTGGACCGCTGCTGCGGAGCTAGGTGTCCTCGGGGCGGTGTTTGAACAAGACATGGCGAACCTCCCGTACGTGCAGGAAGGCCTGCACGCCTCCAAGAACGGTCAGATCAACCTGGGCGACTTCCAGGAAATCCGCATCCGCCAGTTCCACCAGACACTCGACAAATACCTCAACAGGCCTTGAATGATCTTCGTTGCCGGTACCTTGACCATAAAGCCCGCCGCGCTCGGCGAGTTTCAACAGGATGTGGCCGCAATGGCCGGGCGGGTGCGCCAGGAGCCGGGCTGCCATCATTACTCACTGCTGGCCGAGGATGCGCAATCAGGGCTGGTCAATGTGCTGGAGCAATGGACTGACGATGCGGCGCTCGCCGTCCATCTCAAGCAACCCTGGATTGTCGCGTTCTTCAACAAGCACGTTGGGCACTTGCTGGCCATGAATTTGAAGGTCTATGACATCTCGGGCGAGCGTGAGCTGCCGACCCTGTGAGCCGCGCCTCAAGTGCCGGCGATCGGCTCCTTGGCCCAGTCGATTCCGCGCCGCAGCAACTCGTGGAACACGGGCAGATCCCATGCGCAGCGGTCTACTGTCGGCCAGTATTCCATCAGCGGTTGCAGATCGTAGTGTCCCCGACAATGCCCCAGAGTCAGGTACAGCACCGCACCCGGGCCATGTGACTTGAGGTAGAACACAGGATGCGAAGCTGCGGGCCAGGTGGACTCCACGAACCCGGTAGCCGCACCTGCGAATTCGGTCTGGAGCAACACGTGCAACGGGCCATAGGTTTCCAGCAGATAGAGCTCGTCGGTGGTTTCAAAAGGCTGGATCCCTGCCACGAGCGGATGATCGGGATCAGCAACCGTCACCCGATAAGGTTCGATGGGAGGATGTGCGACAAACATTGAGCCGAGCATCTGCATGAACAGAGGCGCCCAGCGAGGACTGTCAACGAGGCCATTCTCCAGCCAGCGCAGGATGGAGTTGGTGCCGTGCAGAGCGTACCAACGCCCACCGCGATCGAGAAACGCACGCAGCGTTTCCTGAGCAGCCAGTGAAGGAACTACATCGCACGTGTAGCTGACAATGAAGTCGGCTTCTTTGATCGCGCTCAGGTTCTCGTAATCTTCGAACACCCGTACGCGGACGCGCTCATCTGCCGCCAGCAGCTTCAAGAGCTCCAGCCGCGCGAAATCGATGTCGTGGTACTTGCCGCCGGCAATCAACACGCAAGCAATTTTTCGTTGGTGCGTATCGCCGGTCATGGTTTCAAACCGGCGCGCTGGTTCTGCAACTGATTGAAGCGCACGAGCTCCGAGCTCGAGTCTCCGAACAGGTTCGCGAGCAATAAGAGCCGCTTATATCCATGGCCTATGGCGAGCTCGTCCGTGGTGCCAATGCCGCCGTGCAGATGCACGCACTCCTCCCCCAGCTCGATCGCCGCCCGGCTGATGTAACTTTTCATCCCGGCAACACTGCCGGCGGTGCCCTCGTTTGCCGCCATGCACGCCATCGCCCGGTACAGGAGCGAGCGCGACTGCTCCAGGCGCACATAAAGGTCCGCTAAGCGATGTTGCAGCGCCTGAAAGCTGCCGAGCGGATGGCCGAATTGTCGACGTGTCTTCAAGTACTCGACGGTGGCTTCGAACAAAGTGGACATAAGACCCACCATCTCGGCGCCAGCGGCCAGCCGCGCGATATCTACTACCGCCGCGAACTCGGGGAACCCGCCGCGCAATCGCCCGGCGGTCGGCACGTTGCGAAACCGCACGGCACTCGCCTTTGAGCCGTCAATGAGCTGAAAATCCCGTCGCTCGATGCCGGGGGAGGTTGGCGACACAAGGTAGAAGCCGACACAGACCGAATCGCCCTCCTCGCCGGGGTCCCGCGCGGAGACAATCCACTGGTCCGCCAACGCTGCCTGCGGCACCACCGATTTCTCGCCGTCCAACACCACAGTTGCGCCGGAGCTACGGGCACGCACCCGAACATCTGCGAGGTCAAACCGGGCCGTCTGCTCAAAATGGGCCAGCGCCAAGTGAGCTTCCCCACCGATGATTCGGGGCAGCCAAGCTTGCTTCTGAGCTGGATCACCGGCCCGTGCCAGCAGGCCGCCGGCCACCACGATCTCCTCGAGGACGGGTTCGATACACGAGCCGCGGCCGAGCGACTCCATCACGGTCACCAACTCCCGCGGACCGCTACCCAGGCCACCCTCCTCGGCCGCAAAAGGCACACCAAGCACTCCGATCTCAGCCAGCGAACGCCAGTTATCGACACTGTAGCCCCTGGGCTGGCCCCGATCGGTCCGGCGCCAGGCGGTGCCGATGTGATCGCGGACGAAGGCATCCATCACATCCTTGAGGACTGTCTGTTCCGGGTTCAGGGCAAATTGCACTCGATTCTCTTCCCATCGGGCGACACCACCCGGTTGTTCCTCGAGAGGTTATGTTGTCGGTTACCGCTAGATGACCATTTTTTGACGTGCGGCGCGACTGGCACTTCCCTTAGGCTGGGGGCCCACCCTCCGCCAAAATTTGTCATTTCCCCGCGAACGTCTCATGATGGCGAGGTAGAGGGGGTGACTCGAGTGGCATGCCTGAAGCTGGAATTTCCGCCGGTGGGGCTCAATGAGCTGCTCGAGCGGATCACGATCCGCTCGATGGTGGGTATTCGCCCTGCCGCCGAAGCACTGCGCGACTCCGTGATGTCACTGACCGGGTTACGCGTGGCTCCTTGTGCCAACATCGCCTCCAAAGAGCCGATGGTGGACGATCACGGCAAGATCCTCGCGAGCGACGTGTTCGGTTGGTGCGATCCGGCAGAGCGCTGGTGGGAACGACCGCGCCTCGCGTTGACTTCACCTCTCACGCTCGCCTGTCGCTACGAAAGCGAACCGTTCTGGTGCAGCTCGGACGGCCTGCACACCCAGCAGTACAACCCGCATCTTGTTGGGTTGGACCTCACAGACTTCTTCGAGCGCGCCATGACCGAAGCGGCCATCGTGGTGCCCATCCATCTGCCTTATGGCCAGATTGGCGCCGTCAGCTTTCAACCGGCAGTCCCGGAAAAGGACGGCCTGGGGCCGAAGTTCACCGAATTCGGCGAGCTTCTGGGGATGCTCTCGCGCAAATTTGTCTGCGGCTACGTCAGGGTCATGGACAAGGCACAGTGGATCCCCTCGGACGTCAAGCTGAGCAAGCGGGAGATCGAGTGTCTGCGCTGGGCTGCGGTCGGCAAGACTGACAGCGAGGTCGCGCTGATTCTCGGCCGCAGCTGCGCGACCATCCGCTTTCATATCCATAATGCGGCGCTGAAACTCAACGCCGTCAATCGCAGCCAGGCGGTCTTCAAGGCAGGCCAGCTGGGGTATCTCGGCTCCGTCAGCTGAGTGTTGGCGCGCCACGCGCCGCGCGTCGGCTGACCGCAACTAGTCTTTTTTATAGATGCGTGGCGGCGGCGTACCGGCGATGCTTGTCGAATGGCCGCCCGACTCATTGCCACAGGCATCTTCACCCCTCCGCCGACACTGCGGCTGATTGGCGGACGCGACCGTGCGAGCGGTCGAATGGTTTTCCCACTGCCGCCCGACACCGAGAGTTTTGACCCGGTGGAACTGCCCTCGCGCGGCACGCTGTGGTCCTACACCGTGCAACGCTTTCCGCCGAAGTCCCCACCCTACTGCGGCAAGGAGCCGTTCGAGCCCTTTGCACTGGGTTACGTTGAGCTACCGGGTGCGCTGATCGTGGAAAGCCGCTTGGCCGACGTTAGCTTCGATGCGTTGCGCCTGGGGTTGCCAATGGAGCTCACTACTACGGCGCTGCGCACCGACGCGGACGGCCATGTGGTGTTGACTTACGCATTTCGGCCAGCGCAGGACGCGGGCGCATGACTGATGTATTCATTGTTGGCATCGGCATCCATCCGTTCGGCCGCACAGACACCCGCACCGGACTTCAGCAGGGCGAGTTCGCGGTTCGCGCTGCGCTTGCGGATGCGAATCTCAGTTGGTCACACATGCAGTTCGCGTATGGTGGATCCGACTCGGCCGGAAAGGCAGACACGTTGGTAGCCCAATTGGGTCTGACTACACTGCCCTTCGTCAACGTGCTCAACGGCTGCGCAACAGGGGGAGCAGCCCTGTTCGGTGCTTACAGCGCGATACGCTCTGGCGACTTCGATCTTGGAATCGCCATGGGGTTCGACAAGCATCCCCGCGGTGCATTCGATCCACGCCCCACCGATTGGGGTTTGCCGGAGTGGTACGGCGAAGCCGGCTTCATGGTTACGACTCAGTTCTTCGCCACCAAGCTGCGTCGCTACATGGATCTCCACGACATCACGCCAATCACACTTGCGCGGGTCGCCGAGAAGGCCTACCACAACGGCAGCCTCGCACCACACGCGTGGCGACGTACACCCATGGACGTGAACGCGATTCTGGGTGCGCAGATGGTGAATGACCCTCTGACCAAGTTCATGTTTTGCTCGCCGGCGGAAGGCGGTGTTGCCTTGATCGTGGCGAGCGGGAAGAAGGCCCGCGAGTTGGGTGGACCTCGGATTCGCATCAAGGCCGTGTCGATGCGCACACGACCGCAGGGCTCATTCGAAGTGTTTGCGCCGTATCTCGACCTGGAACGCGGCGACTCTGTCAGCACGAGTGCGAGTCGTGCCGCCTTCGAGATGGCGGGCATCGGTCCGAAGGAAATCGACGTCGCGCAGCTGCAGGATACCGAGTCAGGCGCCGAGATCATGCATATGGCCGAGAACGGCTTCTGTGGCAACGGTGAGCAGGAGCAATGGCTGGCCGAGGGCCGGACGCGACTCGACGGTACTCTGCCGATCAACACTGACGGAGGCTGCCTCGCTTGCGGCGAGCCCATCGGTGCCTCAGGCCTGCGGCAAGTGTACGAGAACGTAATCCAACTCCGTGGCACAGGCGGTGCACGCCAGGTGGCACGCAAGGTCCAGAATGCGTACAGCCATGTGTACGGCGCGCCCGGGGTTTCGGCAGTGGTGATCCTGCAATGTTAGCGGGAGCCACTTCATCGCTGGGCGAGTTGAGCTTCGCCCCCGAGCACACGGCGTTCCGCGAACGGGTCCGCGAATTCCTGCAGGAGCACCTGCCCGATCGGCTCAGGGACGGATCACGCTCCACGCCCACCGTGTTTGCCGAGCCCGGGATCGGGCGCGAGTGGCAGGCAATACTGCATGCCAAGGGCTGGCTGGCCTATCAGTGGCCACGTGAGCACGGTGGAACGGGTTGGTCACCGCTGCAACGTTATATTTTCGAGAAGGAATGCGCCCTGGCCGATGCACCGGGCTTACCGGTGTTGGGCCTGAAACTGCTCGCGCCGGTTTTGTACACCTACGGCACCCCCGCTCAGCAGGCCCACTACCTGCCCAAAATCCTCTCCGGCGAGCACTACTGGTGCCAGGGATTCTCCGAGTCGGGAGCGGGCTCCGATCTCGCCAGTCTACGCACCGCCGCCACTCGCGACGGCGACCATTATGTCGTCAACGGCACAAAGCTCTGGACGACTCACGCGCATTTTGCCGATCACATCTTCTGCCTGGTCCGCACGGACACCCGCGTGAAACCACAACAGGGCATCACGTTTCTGTTGATTGACATGCGCCAACCCGGCGTGCGTGTTCGTCCAATATTGACGCTTGCCGGCGATCACGAAGTCAACGAGGTTTTCTTCGACGAGGTGCGCGTGCCGGTGGCCGACCGGGTGGGCGAAGAAGGCCAGGGCTGGGCGATCGCGAAATTCCTGTTGGAAAACGAACGCGGCGGCTCCTGCCATGCGCCGCGGCTGTTGGTCGACATAGGCCGGCTGCGGGTTGCGGCGTCCAAGCAGCCCGCGGGCGCGGGAATGACGTTGCTCAATGACCCCGCGTTCATGGCGGAGCTCGGCCGGCTCGAGCTCGAAGCGCAAGCGCTCGAGGTGACCGAGCTGCGCATTCTCGAGCAACTCGGCGAAGGCAAGCGGCCCGGACCGCAATCCTCGATCGTGAAGCTCGTGGCTTCTGACCTGCGGCGCGCGACAGATGCTCTCGCAATGAGCGCGTGCGGGTACGCAGGCCTGCAGCTCGAAACCACCCGGCCGCTCTACGGTAACGAGGCACCCGCACCGGTTCATGGCAAATCCGCGCAGGTCGCCGCGCCGCGCTACCTGAACAGCCAGGCCTGGGCCATCTTTGGCGGCAGCAATGAGATCCAGCGAACCATCATCGCCAAGACCGTCCTGGGACTATAGACATGAGAATCAACCGCGACACACTCATCAACGCCTATCGGGGCATGAAGACCATCCGCGAATTCGAGGAGCGCCTGCACCAGGAGATTGCAACCGGCGAGATCGCCGGGTTCACGCATTTGTATGCGGGGCAGGAAGCCGTTGCAGTTGGTGTGTGCGCGCACCTCGGCCCGACTGACTACATCGTGTCCACGCACCGCGGGCACGGTCACTGCATCGCCAAGGGATGCGACGTGAAGGGAATGATGAAAGAGATCTTCGGTCGTCGCGACGGCTTGTGCAAAGGCAAGGGCGGCTCGATGCACATCGCCGATGTCAGCGTCGGCATGCTCGGCGCCAACGGCATCGTCGGCGGCGGCGCACCACTTGCACTCGGCGCGGCAGTCGCCGCGCGAATGGACGGAGCCGGAAAGGTTGCCATCGCCTTCAGCGGCGATGGCGCGGCCAACCAGGGCACGACCTTCGAGGCGATGAATATGGCCGTGGTACTCAAGGCGCCAGTCATTTTTGCCTTCGAGAACAACCATTATTCCGAGCATACCGGCGTGTCGTATGCCGTTGGTGCCAAGGACATGGCCAGCCGCGCCGCCGGCTTTGGCATGGCCGCACATAAGGTGGATGGTTGCGACTTCTTCGCAACCTACCAGTTGATGGCCGAAGTCATTGCTTATTGTCGCGCGGGCAAGGGCCCCGTGGCCGTGGAGTTTGATACGGAGCGCTTCTACGGACATTTCGAGGGTGACCCACAGCGCTACCGTGGACCCGGCGAAATCGATCGGCTGCGCGCGACTCGCGATTGCCTGAAGATTTTCCGCGCCAAGGCCATTGAGGATGATCTGCTGGATTCCCACACGTTCGCCGGAATCGACACCGAGGTGGTGGCGCTAATCAACGCAGCAGTGGAGGAAGCGCGCACCGCCCCCGTTCCAACAGCCGCACACGTCCTCGAAGACGTCTACGTTTCCTACTGAGCGCGAGACCCCCAACATGGCGAAAATGACCATCCGTGAAGCACTCTCGCGCACCATCCATGCAGAAATGGAGCGGGATCCAAACCTGATCATCCTGGGCGAAGACATCGTCGGCGGAAACGGCACTGCCGGGGGCCCCGAGGCGATCGGGGGCATCTGGGGCATGACCGCAGGTCTGTACTCGAAGTTTGGTCCGAACCGGGTGATTGACACGCCGATCTCCGAATCTTGCATCGTAGGAGCGGCGGCGGGTGCCGCACTCGCCGGCAAGCGGGCAATCGCCGAGCTGATGTTCGCCGATTTTGTCGGCGTCTGCCTCGACCAGATCTATAACCAGATCGCCAAGTTCCGCTACATGTTCGGTGGCCGCACCACGTGCCCCGTGACCGTGCGCATCGCCTACGGTGCGGGGCTCAACTGCGCCGCGCAGCACAGCCAGGCTGTCTATTCGATGTTGACTTCCATTCCCGGGTTGAAGGTCGTCATGCCAACAACGCCCGCCGACGCAAAGGGCCTGCTGACCACCGCGATCCGCGGCGACGACCCGGTCATGTTTTTCGAGCACAAGATGCTCTATGGCGAGACTGGTGATGTGCCGGAGGGAGACTACCTTGTGCCATTTGGTCACGCACGGGTCGTACGCGAAGGACGCGACGCGACTATCGTTGCCTGCGGTGCGTTGGTCGGAGCTGCGGCTGCGGCCGCAGACAGACTTGCAGCAGAGGGAATTGCGTGCGACGTCCTGGACTTGCGAACGACGAGCCCACTCGACGAAGAGTCGATCCTGGACAGCGTAGAGATGACCGGTCGATTGATTGTCGCCGACGAAAGCCCACCCCGCTGCAGCCTCGCTACCGACATTGCCGCACTGGTCTCCAGCAAGGCGTTTGGCGCACTCAAGGCGCCTATTGAGCTCGTGACTGCACCGCATTCGCCAGTCCCATTTGCCCGGGAGCTGGAGCGCGCCTATCTACCGTCGCCGGCGACTATCGAGGCGGCGGCCCGTAAAGCACTCGCGTACCGCTGATCAAGTAAGGAGCGACGCTTGAGCACACTACGCGCGTTCACGATGCCAAAGTGGGGCATCGAGATGACCGAAGGCACGATCTCCGAGTGGAGCATCAGCGAGGGTGATGCGGTAACGCAGGGGCAAACCCTTGCTCTCATCGAATCGGACAAGATCGTCAACGAGGTGCAGGCGGAGTTTGATACACGGTTCGTGCGGCTGATTGCGACGGCGGGCGAGAGTTATCCTGTTGGTGCGCTGCTTGCGGTCATGGCCAGTGACGAGGCGACCTCGGCTGAGGTCGATGCGTTTGTTGCTGCCTTCCGGCCGGCTGGTGCGGCTGGTGAGAGCGCACGCGCGACCGAGACAGCGCCGGTGCAGGCCCCACAGCCCGTAATTGCCGCGGAGCCGCCGGCGGCTCATCGCGAGTTGGACATTCCCTCTGACATGGAAATCAGTCCTCAGGCGCGGCGCCTGGCCGGCGAGTTGAACATCGATGTGCGCACCATGACCGGAAGCGGCCGCCGGGGCCGAATCACCCTCCAGGACGTCGAGCAGGCATCAAGACCTGCCCGCGTTGTGGGTAGTGGCGCTGCGGTATCGATCATTCCAACCACGACTGCACTTGATGCCTTTTATGCTTCGCCGGGCGCGAAGCGGCTCGCTGTTGTACACAGCGTCAACCTGGCAAGTGTTCGTGCAACGGGTCCGCGCGGCAGGATCAGTCGTGCTGACGTAGCACGCGCGGCTGGCGTGCCTCTGCGGGCAGAAGCTGCCGAAGTGATTCGGATGTCGTCGATGCGAAAGGCAATCGCACGGCAGCTTACACTCTCCAAGACCACGATCCCGCACTACTATCTGCGTCGGCAGGTCCAGCTCGATGCGTTGCAAACGCTGCGAGCTGACCTCAAGCGTCAAACAGGTGCCGCTCCCGGCCTCAACGACTACCTCTTGCGCGCAACCGCGCTGGCTCTCTGCGAGGTGCCGGACGTTAACATCCAAGTCCACGGTGAAGAGATTCACCGCTTCCCGGATGCCAACATCGCTGTCGCGGTCGCCACCGACAGGGGCCTGATAACACCTGTATTGCGCGCAGCGCAGAACAAGCCTGTGCACGTGTTGGCCGCAGAACTCAAGCCGCTTGTCGAGCGTGCGCGCGCCGGGCGCTTACGGGCGGAAGAAGTGGACGGAGGCAGTTTTACAGTATCGAACCTGGGAATGTTTGGCGTGGAACAGTTCGATGCGATCATCAACCCGCCGCAGGGTGCGATCCTGGCCATTGGCGCTGCTACGCGCCAAGCGGTTGAGCGCGATGGCGGAGTTGCGTTTGCAAGTCTTGCGTGGGTATCTCTGTCGTGCGATCACCGGGCTATCGACGGGGCAGTGGGCGGCCGCTTTCTTGCGGCGCTACGGGAGCTGATCGAGTCACCGCAGCGGCTGTGAGCGGGCCCTACTGCTCGCGGTGCAGCTTCTTGAACCGCCGCGTCTTGAACAACCACTGGCCGTTGTGCCGGACTACGAGGTCATCGTAACGGCCGCGATCACGGGTCGTTTTGCCGCTCGCCTGGTCGTCAAAAACCTCGGACGTGTAGGAGCGAACCACGGCCTGCTCTCCATCGACGACGATCGAGCCTGGTGTTGAAACGAAGATGATCCCTGGGTATTGCGCCATCGCCGCAGTCCACGCGGCAACAATATTGGCCCGGCCGGTGATCTTCCCGATCTGCGGGTAATCAGGCAACTCCCAAACGCCATCCGCGGCCCAGGTCGCACCCCATGCCACGGCATCCACGACGCAAACTGCATCTGCATTGGCGTCCAGTAGCTCGCGGATGGCTACTCGATCTTCCAGAGGTCCAGTGAAAGCCATTTGATGTTTCCTTATTTCTGCCGGTAGGCATCCCGGAGCACCCGCCTCAGCACCTTGCCCGTGTGATTGCGAGGTAACGCGTTGACCCAATCGATTGATTTCGGCACCTTGTAGCGGGCGATGCGTGCCGCTACCCAAGCGAGGACATCGGCATCGTTCCGCTCAGCGCCGGCTACTGGCACGATTACCGCCTTGACTGACTCGCCCCACTTTTCGTCCGGCACGCCAACGACGGCGACCTCAGCGACGGCTGGATGGCCAAAAATCGCATTCTCGACCTCCGCGGGATAAATGTTCTCGCCGCCGGAGATGATCATGTCCTTGACCCGATCCTGCAGATACAGGTAACCGTCGGTGTCGAGGTACCCGGCATCGCCAGTGCGTAACCAGCCCTGGTCATCCAGCGCGTCGGCAGTCGCCTCGGGCATTTCGAAGTAGCCCGCCATGTTCGCCGCTGAGCGGGTCACAATTTCGCCGGTTGCTCCGGTGGGCACTGTGGCTCCATTGTCATCGACGACCTTGAGCTCGACACCCTCGAGTGCCCGACCCACCGAGCGCGTGCGAGCGCCTTGTGCCGGGTGATGATCCTCGGGTGCGAGAGCTACGATTGTGCCAGCCGTCTCTGTCATACCGTACATCTGCACGAAGCCGCACCCAAACACCTCGACACATTCGGCAAGCAGCGCCTCGGGCAGCGGTGCACCGCCGTAGTAGATAAACTGGAGGAAGCTGAAATCAGCGCCACGCGCGCTTGGATGACGGACAGCGATCTGCATCGCAGTCGGTACCATCATGATCTTGTTGATTCTGTGCCGCAGGATCTGCTCGAGCACGGCGTGCGGATCGAATTCCCGGGCCACAATACCCGTAGCACCATGTTGGAGCGTCCAGATGGCCCAACCCGTACCGCTGACGTGGGCTGCCGGCATGGCGATCAAACTGACATCATCCGCGGACCAGCTGTACCATGCGGGAATGGCATGCTGTTGCGCGCGGAGCCCGAATAGGCTCCTATGGGTGAGCACCGCACCCTTGGCTCGCCCGGTGGTTCCGGAGGTGTACATTTGCAACAGCGGCTGATTCCAGTCCGCGATCGGTTGCAAGTCAGCGTCTCCATGACTATCGCGCCAGGCTGCGAACGTGTCCCGATCACCCCCCGTCACGACCTGGCTGAGCTGCGGCGCGGCGGCCGCTGCGACGGGCGCAAGCGACTCCTCCACCAACATCATCTTTGGGCGCGCGTTGCCAACGATATACGCGAGTTCCGGAGGGGCGAGACGCCAGTTGATGGGTACTGTCACGGCACCCACCTTGGCAGCTCCCAGGAAGTACTCGAAATAGGCCAAGGTGTTCTTACCGAGGTAGCAGACCCGGTCACCCGGGGCTACGCCCGCTGCCAGGAGACCCTGCGCTACTTGCCGTGCCCGGGACTCCAACGCGGCATACGACAGGGACGTTGAAGCGTCGCGCAGAGCCGTTTTGGCGCCGCGTTCGACCGCATGGTGCCTGAGCATTCGATCGAGGGTGGGACGGACCATCCCATAAGGATAGTCGGCGCCAGGCCTTTGTGGGCAGCGCCTCTGAGAACAGCTAGGTGGGCGCCGCATTTGAAGACGCTACTATGAGGGCGACGAACCGCAATTGAAGGAACTCGCATGGATTACAAGACCGTCGGTAACGTCGCCGAAATCATGCTGCACTATGTCGAAGAAGGCCGGACCTTCCAGTCCGACAAGATCACGACGGTCCCCGTGAGCGACTACACGGATCCGGAGCGCTGGCAGCGCGAGGTGGATCTGATTTTCAAGCGTGTGCCGCTGTTGCTGGCGCTGTCGGCGGAACTGCCGGAACCCGGCAGCTACAAGGCCATGGAAACCGTCGGCCTGCCTGTCCTCATTACACGCGACAAGGCGGGCACTGCTCATGCCTTCCTCAATGTATGCGCCCATCGTGGTGCGCCGCTGGCTCCCGAAGGCCACGGTCATTGCACGCGCTTTACCTGCAAGTATCACGCGTGGACTTACAGCAGTGATGGCCGACTGATTGCAGTGACAGACAAAGAAAAGTTCGGCGAGTTCGATCGTTCCAAGCGCGGCCTGACGGAGCTGCCCTGCCGCGAGAAGGCCGGCATGATCTTCGTCGTGCTGACCCCGGGCGCACCGATCGACGTGGACGGTTACTTCGGCAAGATATTGGACGATTTCGAGGCCGCGGATTTCGCGCATTGGACGTTTCTCGGCGCACGAGTCATCGAAGGGGCGAACTGGAAGGTTGCCTACGACGGCTATCTCGAGGGCTATCATTTCGCCACGCTCCACCCAACTACGATCGCCCTGCGCACCTACACCAACATCACGCACTATGAGAGCTTCGGTCCGCATCTGCGCATTGGCTTCCCGCAGGTCAGTATTGGGGAGCTACGCAAGGTGCCTCGTGAAGAGTGGGGTAAGCGGGAAAACACGGGCTTCGACTTTGTGCGCACCCTCTTCCCGAATGTCTCCGCCTTTCTTGCACCGGAGATCGCGCAGATTGCGCAGCTCTTTCCAGGGCCGACGCCGGATAAAAATCGCACGGTGCTAACGTATGTGCGGCGCACACCCGTTGTTGATGCAGCCGACCAGGAAGCCGTCGAAAAGATGATCGACTACCTGCGCGACGTCACCTACGGAGATGACTACGTTCTGGGCATGAAAATCCAAAAGGGTCTCGAGGCCCGCGCATTCGACAGCATCATTTTCGGCAAGAACGAGCGCGGCAACCAGTTCTTTCACGAGATGGTCGATTGGTACCTGGCGAACGATCCTTCGAAGCCCAAGCCCACTCTGTGACCGGCGGTCAGTTGGCGACCGCCTTACGCGACGCCACGGCGGCGCACAGCGGTCGGGGGTCGAAGTAGTAAGGTTTGATCTCGCAGACCTTCCCGTCGCGGAAGCGAAACAGCTCGGCAAGAGACACGCGCACCGCGGGCGGACCACCGAGCACGAGATCCAGGAGCACCACTACCGTATCACCGCCAGCAGTTGATTGTTGAATGTCGAGACCCGTGACGCCCGCCGCCGACATCACGTGCGTGAACAGGTCATGCAGTGCCCTGCGGCCGCGGTAAACTCCGCCAAAGGGTGTCGTGTCGGCCTCGGTCACAAAAAAGTCCTCGGTCAACATGGACTCGGCGGTTGCCCAGTCACCTTGGCCGGTGGCCGCGTACAGCGCGTCAATCGTCTTGAGATTGCGCTCTTCCTGCTCTCTTGCCACGGAATGTACCTCGAATCGGCTAAAGGGGGGCTATTGGAAGGCGGCTATTGGGCCGTGAAGCCGCCATCGACGGTCAACTCGGCGCCTGTGACGTAACGCGACTCGTCAGAGGCCAGGAACGCGGCGCAGTTCGCGATGTCGAGCGGATCCCCCATGTAACCCATGGGTATTGCAGCGGTAACGACATCGTACTGCTCACGGTTGTCCTGCAAGGCAACCTTCTGCATGTTGGTCAGGATCATGCCCGGATGAATGCTGTTGACGCGGATCTTGTCGCGTGCCACTTCAAGCGCCACGGATTTCGTAAAAGCCCGCACACCGCCCTTGCTCGCCGAGTAGGCCGCACAACCCTGTACACCCACTTGGCCGGCTACGGAGGAGAGATTGATTATCGACCCGCCCTGCCCCACGCGCCGCATCTCACGGATGGCTCTTTGCGTGCCATAGAAGACGCTCGATAGATTGACGTTAATCTGCCGGGCCCAATCGGACGTCGTGATTGCGTCCATCATGCGGAGCACAGCAATGCCCGCATTGTTGACCAGCACGTCCAAACGGCCGTATGCGGCGACGATCGTGCCAATGACCTGATCCCAATCGGCCTCCGATGTGACGTCGTGGGCAAGCCCATGCGCACGACCACCGGCTTTACGGATATCCGCCGCGACTGCCTCAGCCCCGGTGGCTTCGATGTCCGTGAGATATACGACAGCGCCTTCTTCGGCGAACAACCTCGCCGTCGCGCTGCCCAATCCAGGCACCGAAGCTGCACCCGTTACCAGCGCAATCTTTCCAGCCAGACGAGGCATTTTCGTCCCGCCTTTAGAATTGATAGCCCAACGTGACACCGTAGGTACGCGGCTCGCGTGCCGTACCGAACGCCCAGAGCCCAGCGACCGTAAAGCCGTGCGTGGGGCCCAGATCGTTTGTCAGGTTACGGCCGTACAGAGTGATCTTGGCCTTACCGCTGCCCAGCGTAAACTCGTTGGTAAGGGCCGCATCGACAATGTTCTGAGCATCGGCGCGCACTCGCGGATCGTTACCCAGCACATTGAACACGGGCAAGCCGTCGGGTCCGGTAGTTCCTGTGTCCACGGCTCCCGCGCTGGAGATCTGCTGGTCGTAGGCCGCAATATGACGGTATCCCAGATGCGCGAGCACCGTGCCATAACTCACCGGAACCCTGTAGTCAGCGCCCAGCGTGAGCGTATAGGACGGGTTATAGATCAGGTTGTTGTTCGAATAGTCATAGTTGACCAATGCCGTGGGATCCGTCGGTCCCGGGGCCTGCGTGATGAAGCCGTTGAAGTGCGAGCTGATGGTACCGAGCGCTGCGCTGAGGGTCAGCGGGTCGATCGGCCGCAGCGTCAATTCCAGCTCAATACCCTTGATGACTGCCGAACCGACGTTCGAAACGATTGTCTGATTTCCAGTGGGTCCACCCGGGATGGTGGTGTTCTGCTGCATGTCCTTGTACTTGGCGTAGAACCCCGCCAGGTTGGCGGACAGCTTGTGCTCGAACCACTCCGACTTCACGCCGACTTCGGTCGAATCAACCGTCTCGGGCTGAAACGCACGGTTGGTCGAATCGACGGTGGCGGCGCGGTTGCTGTAACCACCTGAGCGGTAGCCGACCGAATACGACGTGTACAGCATCAGGTCCGAGGTCGGACGCCAGTCGATGCCCACCTTGGGAGTGAACTTGCTGAAGCTGGCGTGCGGATTCCCGAGGAAGTCCGGGTCATAGTTCAGCAGGCTTTTCTTGTCCTGCGTATAGCGGCCGCCGAAATTGAGCCGCCATTGGCTGGCGAACTGCCAGTCGAAATCGGCAAAACCAGCCACCGACTTGGCGGTGCCGCTGACGACCTGCGGAGGCCCATAACCGCTGCCGGTAATGTTCGAATACTGCGTCAGCTCATAGGCACTGTCGTAGTAGTAGGCTCCCACTACATAGTCCAGCGTATCGGTGATGTTTCCGGCGGCGCGCAACTCCTGGCTGAACTGATGGAAATTCTGGATACGGTGTACGTAATAGAGTGGAGATAGCCCGAGCGCGTAGGCAAAGGGCTGCAGGGCCTCGGAAGCGCCGTCGAAATCCTGGGTCTGGTCCTCGGTCGACTTTCGATAGCCTGTGACGGATGTGAACTTGACGGGTCCCGCCGAGAAGTTCACTTGCAGTGTGGCTGCCGGCGCGTGATACGTGCCGCCGGCGGGTAGCCCGAAGATGGTGTAAAGGTCCTCTTTCGTGTTGCGGTTCAGAACCGAGGGCAACTCGAGCGCGGCGAACGCATCGCCGGTCGCCGCCAGATTGGCGATCACCGGGTCATATGTCTGCACCTGCTCCTCGAGAGTCAACAGAGCCTTGAAGTCGGTGTCCGTCGGAGCGAACTTCAGGGCTACGCCGAAGTTCTGATTGTGGCTCTCACCGCGCGGCCGGCCGTCAATGCCATCGTGGTACCAGCCATCGCTGCGATCGGTGAAGTAGAAGAACTTCGCGGCCAACGTGTCCGTAATCGGCGTATTGAAGACAGCACGACCCGTGAACGTATTGAAGCGACCATAGCTGACTTCGAACTTGCCACCCAGCTCGCCCGTCGGCTCGGTGCGCGTAATATTGATGACGCCACCGATGGTGTTGCGCCCGAACAAAGTGCCCTGTGGGCCACGCAGGACTTCGATCTTGCCGATATCGAAGAAGTCCAGGAACTGCCCGGTGCTGGTTCCGAGGAATACCCCGTCGACCACCACCGCCACCGTCGGATCGAACGACTTCTCGATGTCCGCGAAGGTCAGGCCACGCATCGACAGGTTGGCCGCCGCCGCGCCCGAATTCTGGTTGGTAATGAGGAGGTTCGGCACAGAGCCCTGCAGGTCCCCCAGATTGACGGCCGCTTTGGCCTCCAGCTCGCCCACCCCGACGGTTGACACCGAAACCGGCGTTGATTGAATGGACTCCTCGCGTCGGCGGGCGCTCACGACGATTTCCTGCAGCGTCACACCTTCCGCTGCCGCGGCAGTCTCATCGTCGGCAGCCAGCGCCGGAGCCGAAGCGGCATCGACGAGAGTGGCGCTCACAGCAATCAGTGCGCCATAGGTAAACTTCCGCGATGTGAAACCCATCGGACCCCCCAACGTTAGTGTTCCACTTGCCTCGGTCGTCGCTTATTGACAACAAACACGATAGCGCGGGGTATAGTGCCCCAGGGGGCCAGCCTTGCGTACTACGACAATGAATAGGTGCGCAGCGGCTTCGAACCTTCAGGTCATGGTTGTTCCTTGTTCATGCGGAACGCATCCTGAAGGAGATCGGCTATGCGGTAACCGGCAACGACGACCCGGCGCTGCGCCACATCCTCAATCTTGCGCGCGTGTTCTTGTGTCATGGACGGAGCCTCGGTGGAGGTCGTTCCGAACGCTTGATTTGCCAGTCCATAAACATACTGCATGGCCAACGGATAGCTCTCCTGCGTGGCCCAGAGGCCAAAGTCCGCTGCGCGAGCCGGTGTGCGCAACTCCGGCAATGTCACTCGGGGAAAGCGCTCCATCCACTGTGTTGCCTTGCGAGCTATTTCACCCTGATCGTCCGATGAATTGGCCGAGTCGTCCCAATACCAATGCAGGGAGACGATCTTTCCCGCCTTGGGATCAGTGACGAACTGGTTCGAGCCCAATAGGTCACCCTGCGGGAACCGTGACGAAAACAGCTGCGCAGCATGCAAAGGCTGGTGGATATCACCCGCGAGATGCATGACCCAACACAACGCGACCGCCCGGTCAGCCGGGGAGGCGATCGGGTCACGCAACGTCCGGAAGTTCAAATCGAAAGCCTGAAGTGCTTCAAATGCCGGCACGTCGGCAGCCGGCGCTACCGGAGGAGGCAACTTGACATCAATAATCGGCAACGCGGAAGCGTGCCACGTTGGATGGTCGTAAGCTGTTTTGCGGGCGTCATCCGGCCAGCGCGAGCATTCAAGGAACAGGCGCCGGGCGCGTTCGCGTCCCACCGTCCGGCCTGCAGCGACTTCGAAGGCACCCCGATCCGGATGCGAATCGAGCAATGTCGAAGCGGCATCAATCACATCCGGCGCGACAAGCAACAACTGCTCGTAGGCAATTTGCGCAGTCATCATATGACCCTGCCGGGTCCAAGCTGCGCCCGTGACCGGCGCAACGGCGATAAGCAGGACTACGGTTGTCGTGAACAGGCGCATGTCAGAAGGCCCACGAGAGGCGAACGAAGTACTCGCGACCATCCGTGCCGATGCCCCCAACCTCTGCGTACGGTCGCCCATCGCCGCCGTAGTTCCCGGTGGTGCCGCTGACCTTGTCAGGAAACGCATTGGTGAGGTTGATCACCCCTGCCTGGAGGTGGGCCTGCCTGGACATCGCAAATGAGGCCGACAAGTCGACAGTAACCTTGGGGCCGAATTCCTGAACCGTGGCGTTCGGAATCGCACTGTAGTGTCCGAACCGGACTATATCGCCCACCAGTGTCATACGGCCCCAGGCGAGCGAGCTGTTGAGCGTGATCTTGTCATGCGGCTCCGCCGCAGTGAGGATCGCTATGGAAGCCGGGGCAAGCAACGGCAGCGCGGGTAGTACCGGATTGGCCCGCAGTGTATCAATGGAGTTATCAAACAGCCCGTAGGCTAAATTGACGCTCAGATTGCCACGGTCGCGAATTGGCGCAGACCAGCCAACAGTGGCCTCCAGGCCCTTGCTGACCGTGTCCGCGGCGTTGGTGAAGAAACGGACTTGCGACGCGTTGACAATACCGTGGCTCGCAAGGATTGCAGTTACCGCATTGCCGGTCAGTGACTCACTCAGAGCGATACGGTCTTTGACGCTTATATGATAGGCGTCGGCTGTAAAGGTAACGTGCGGCGTCGGCGAAACGACCATTCCTACGGAATAGTTGGTGGAATGCTCAGCCTTGAGTGGCGTTGCTCCCAGCGCTATCGACACCGGGTCATTTACGGCGAACGTGCCGATATTGACGAGGCTTCCGCCGGAGGACTGGCTCGTTATGGTTGAGAAATACTGCTGCTGGAGGGACGGAGCCCGGAATCCCGTGCTCGCGGTTGAACGCAAGGCGAGAACGGGCAGTGCCTGCCAGAGAATCGACGCCTTGCCGGTCGTGCGGCCGCCAAAATCACTGTAGTGTTCGTGCCGCGCGGCCAGGCCAAGATTGAGCCCGTGCACGAGACTGAGCTCAGTGTCGATAAAAGCACTGCGGGCCGTGCGATGAATGTCCACGGGTGTCGGCGGATGAAAACCTGGAAAGCCCTGCGCGCCGGCCCCGGTGTATGACAGGGGTTCGCCCGATCTGATTTTGTATGCTTCGTAGCGATGTTCGAGGCCGGCCGCCACATGCAGACCCGCAAGCACATCGAAGCTGCGCGTAAAGGTCAGGTTCAGCAGATTCTGAGCGTAGCGCACACCGCCGCCGTCGAAGCGCGTGGGACTGGCGGCGCCCAGCGATGTGTTTGCTGTGTTCGAAACTTCGAAGTTGGCACGGTCATAGCCACCCGTGTCACTCAGATCCCAGGCGAAGCCTCCGACATCACCCTTCACGCCAAGGGTGCCGCCAAAGTCGAGCATGTCGAGTTTGACCTGCGGCAGGAAACCGTGCGGATAGAGAACCGGCGCCACGTTCGGCAGCCTGAACAGCGGCACGCTGTGAGAATCCCGCCGCGAGAACGTCCCGAAGCCATAGGGAGTCGCGGCGGCAAACGGCGCTTCGACATTCGCGGTCAGGTTCAGATCGAACGACTTCGGGTCGCCCGTACGCTGGCTGACAAAACCGACACGAGGATCCACGATTGCCGAATTGGTCGCATTGCGAAACCGGTCCTCCCCCGCCAGCGACACGAACCCGCCGTTCGGCAGCGGTAATCCCCGGCGAGCCGCCAGCACCGCGGTCTCGCCGTCGCCTCTCTCGGTGATGCCCGTCATGAGCGAGGCTTCACCACCCTTGGGGCTGTCTTGCAGGACGATATTGATGACGCCGGCAATGGCATCAGAACCGTACTGAGCCGCGGCGCCATCGCGAAGGATCTCTATACGTTTGATGGCCATCGCCGGAATCGTATTCAGGTCAGTTGGAACCGTGCCCCGGCCAATACCGGCGTTGAAGTTCAGAACCGAAGAGGCGTGACGTCGCTTGCCATTCACCATTACGAGGACCTGGTCCTGGCCCAAGCCACGCAGACTGACGCCCCGATTGTTTGCGGAAGACGGAGCCGTCGTGGAGCGCGCGAAATTGAGCGCCGGCGCGAGAAATTGCAGCATCTTGCTCAAGTCATTGAAACCGCGGGTCCGCAGCTCGGCACCGGAATACACATCGACCGGCGAGGGAGAATCCAGGGCGGACGATTTCGAGAATCTCGAACCCACGACCATGACCTCATCGAGGGTTTGCCGCTCGGTGTCGACCGCAGACCGCGACGAATCCGCGTAGCCCGGCTGCCCGTCCCGCATGGCCTGACCGGACATGCCCTGGCCGATATCAGCCCGCGCCAGCCGCATGTCCCGGTTGTTCATGGATCCGGCCGAGGTTGAGGGCAAGGTCTTTTCCCGGACCACGACCGTCTGGTCATTTACGAAGTGATACTCCAGCCCAGTACCCTTCAGCAGCCGGCTGAGCGCCTCGGCGGGAGTCTGGGTTCCTTTCGTACCCTGGGACTGCAGGCCCTTCGCCAGTTGCGACTCGAATCCAACTTGCAGGCCGGATTGAACGGAGAAGGCCTGCAACGCCGTGGCCAGCGACTGGGGCTCTATCGTAATGTTTGTGGAAGTGTTGGGAGGCGTCGCCATTGCTGCGGCGATCGACATCGCGTTCACTGCTGCGGTTGTAACAAGGATGAATGCTTGACGCGAGCTCAACGAACAACGGCGAGGTGACATTCGAGATTCCAGGTGATGGTGGCGCGCGAGCCGCGCGCCTGCCCCTCTATAGAGGGCAAATCATCGGAATCGACCACTGTATTTTTATGACAGTTTTGTTGCGTCGACGCTCAGAAAGGCGCCAGCAACACGATCCGCCCGGACTCGTCCTGCTGCTTCGCGAGCTTCGCCTCCTGGAGAAACAATGCGAAAGAACGCGGATCGTTGGTATAGAAAGAGCCGCTGACACGCACTTGAGCCAGGCGCGGATCGGAAATCACCAGGGCTGTTGCGTTGTACAGGTTGAATTCGGCGACCACTTCACTCAAGGGACGCGCTTGGAAAACCAGCCGCCGTTCGCGCCAGCTCGTGTCCACCGCGGGGTCCGTATCATTGACAATGATCGGCGCGGTTTTCGCGCCAACGTGCGCGCGCTGGCCCGCCTTGACGGGAACCCAGTTGACTGCATTCGCGGCAGACAGTCCGCCGGAAACCCTGACAGTGCCTTCAACAACCGTCACCGTCGTACCATCGCCGCGGTGATAGACATTGAACTGGGTGCCAACCGCTTGTATGACTCCATCGTTGATCAGCACGCGGAAGGGTCGGTTCGGGTTCTTCGCGACCGTAAAGAGCGCCTCGCCCGAGAGGAGTTGGACATCGCGAAAGTGATTGTTGAAGTGGACCTGAACACTTGAAACTGCATTGAGTGTGATCACCGAGCCGTCGGCCAGCGGGAAAGACTTCTGCTCTCCGATACCCGTCACGTACGGAGCCGCGTTGTCATCAGGATGCCACCACAAAACGAAGACGAGAGCGAGAAGCGCAATACCCCAAACGCGGCTGCGGCGGCGCGCAACACGAGGGATCGAGGATTGCGCGGCCAACGCAAACCCCCTACTGCTCGCAGCGACCGGCTCGCGCAACGGAATGACATTCTGCGGACTCGCGGCACGCGCCACATCAATCAGCTCATTCGAGTTGACGGTGCCGGACGCCTCCGCAATCTCAGCGTGCATGTTGGCAAGCGCCAGGTACTCGCGCACGTGCTCGGAGGAGGCCGACAGCCAGTCCGAGAAAGCCTCGCGGTCTTCGGTACTGACATCGGTGTCCTGGAGCCGGACGAACCAATCCGCCGCTTCGTCAATGATGCGGTCGTGATAGTCATGGCGTCGCGTGCCTTTCATCGCCCCACTCCATTGCGGCTACCGTTGTGCTCCATGGTTGCGCGCAGGCGCTTGCGGCAGTGTGCGATAGCCTGGGCCAGGCACTTCTGGACCATTGATTTGGAAATACCGAGCTGTTCGCCGATTTCCCGCTGGCTCAAGCCGCCCTGGCAGAACAGCAGCAGAATGGCCTTATTGCGCGCCGACAGATCCGCAGTGATGCTCTCGATCGTCTCAGCAAGCGACGTGCGCTCAGCTTCGACCTCGGTGCTACGCGGGTCCTCGAGGTTCTCGAGCTCGCCTTCCTCGGCCCAACTACCGGCCGGCAGCGTTCTCAGGCCCTTCTCGTAGACAAGGTTGCGCGCCACGCGATACAGATAGGCTTGGGGATCAGCCACCAGGTCGGCACGATTGACTCGCAGCAGGCGCAGGAACGCTTCCTGCGCGAGTTCCTGGGCGTCGTCTTCGTTCGCCAGGCGCCGTCGCAAGTAGCTATAGAGTCGCCCGCGATGTTCGCGAAAAATCTCTTCGAGCCTGGAGTGTCGCCGCGGCGGGGTCACAGGCTATAAGAGTGAGTTTTGCGGAAATCGACCACTCCTTCCTCGAAGCACGAGGTAGTAGACCACCCCGATTGCCAGCCAGCACGCGCCGAGGACTTTCGCCGTCCTGTCCATTTCGTAGAGCACGTAGGCAATAACCACAAACCCCGTCACCGGAAATACCAGGTGACGGATCCAGTTGCTGCTTCGCTGGCGCACCATGTAATGGTTGATCACTGAAATGTGCAGCAGCAGAAAGCCGGTAAGCGCGCCGAAATTGACAATCCGGCTCAGGTCATCGAGGCGCTCTGAAAAGATCCAGCCGACGAGCAATGAGACGGATGCCACCAGCAGAGTGCTGACATAGGGCGTCTTATGGCGCGGATGAATCCTGGCGAGTATCGAGGGCAGTTTTCCGTCGCGCGCCATGGCGAAAAGTATGCGTGCGACGGCGGACTGCGCCACCATCGCATTGGCTATGCCCGACGAGAGCACGACCGCGCAAATTGTGACAATGCGCAACCAGTTGCCGCCGGCGCGCTCCGAAATTTCGTAGAACGCGTTCGCAGGCGATGTGAAATGCATCCCTCGGGCCAGATCCGCCGCTACCCAGGTCTGCAATATGAACAGCACGGCCACCAGTAACAGCGCCAGCAGCGTCGCCCGGCCGACACTGCTGGCCGCACCTTTATTCTCCTCGGCCAGCGTGGAAATACCGTCGAAGCCCAGAAAAGACAAAACCGCAATCGAAGTGGCGCCGGCTACTGTGGCGAAGGAGAACACCTCCGGATCGTAGACTGGCTTCAGCGTCAATCCGCCTGCACCCGCGCCGCCTGCAAGCGCAATCAAACCCAGGGTCAGGAACAGCGCCAGGGTCGCCAGCTCCAGGATCAGCAGGTACCAATTGATCCGCGCCGTGAAGCTGATGCCGCGCAGATTGACAAACGCATTGAACACGACAAACACAACAAGCCATGCCCACTCGGGTATCGCCGGGAGGAGCCCACGCATCGCAACCGCGCTCACTACGTACAGAAGCGCGGGAACGAGGATGTAGTCGAGCAGAATCAACCACCCGGCAAAGAACCCGGCCAATTCGTGCAGACCGCGATGGGCGTACGTGTACACCGATCCGGCGAGTGGGAAGGCCAGCGACATGGAAGCGTAGCTCAGGGCGGTGAAAAGCATGCCGGCAAGGCCGACCAGGTACGCCAGCGGTACCATTCCCTTCGCATCGTCCCAGACGAATCCGAAGATCGCATAGGGCGCGATCGGCACCATGAAGATCATGCCGTAGACGACGAGATCGCGCGTTGAGAGGCTACGCGCAAGCTGCTCGCGGTAACCAAACTGCTCAATATCGGACATCGGCTAAAAGCGCCCGCCGTCGACGTCGTTGAGAAAGTCAATCAGGCCGGCGAAGTAGCGCTCCTGATCGTCAAACATCGACATGTGGCTGCCGTCAGGCAAGTCGAGGCTGCGACCAGCGCGAAACAGGCGCGCGATGCGCGCCATGTGTGCCGGATCCATCGTATCGTGGCGCGCTCCGATCGTGAGCGTCGGCACCGCTATCTGGTGCAGGTCGGCCAGTCGATCCCATTGCGCGAGCTTGCCGCTCGCGCCGAGCTCGCTGGGTCCCTGCATCGGGATGTAGACCTTCGGGTTCAGGTATTTGAACGAGCGGTCAGCCGAATCCGGCCAACTGCCGAGTGGCTTTCGCAGCACGTGATACACATAGTGATGTTGCATCAGCAGTTCCATATAGCGCGGGTTCTGATAATCCTTCGCCACCTCCAGGCGCTTGATCTCGGCAAGCGCCGTAGGGTCCATCGTCGGCATCAACACCTTCTCGGCGTATTGGTTGTACTCCGGAATGCTCATCATCATGTTGGAGACGACGAGACCCTTCAAATGCCGCTGATGCGCGAGAGCGTACTCGACTGCGAGAATCCCGCCCCAGGAATGGCCCAGCAGAAAGAAATTCGAGGCGTCCAGCCCCAGTGCGATGCGTACCTGCTCGACTTCGTCGACAAACCGCGGCAGATCCCACAGCGCATCGATATCCGGCTGATCGCTGAAGTGCGAGCCGAGCTGATCGTAAAAGTAGTATTCGATCCCAGCCGCCGGCAGATACGAATCGCAAGGCTCGAAGTACTCGTGGGTCGCCCCCGGCCCGCCGTGCAGCAACAGCAGCTTGATCCGCGGATTGTTGCCGAAGCGGCGCGTCCAGACCTTGAATCGGCCGTGCGGTGTGTCGATCTCGATGCGTCGCACACCGCCTGACAGACGGTCGTCGCGGCCGCTGTTGTCGAGGTAACTTGCCGGAACGCCGGCACGGGTTTCACGAGCGTTCATCAAATCATCATATGACATCTTCATTGCAATTTCAGGCACGACGATTCCCTTCGCGCCACACTACGCCCGACGCGGGATTGGTGTAGGCTCGAGGCCCATGAAGCAGTTCCGACTACCCTCCGACGACCTCGAGTACGACATCCTCGCAATGTTGTGGGATGCCGGCTCGCGCACCGTCCGAGAGCTTCATGATGAGTTGTGTAACCGTGACGGTGCCTTGGCTTATACGACAACCGCGAAAGTCGTCGATCGCTTGCGCGAGAAAGGCCTGATTGATCGTCGACCCCTGGGCGGGAAGGCTTTTGTCTATCGTCCGCGCGTCGCTCGTGAGGAAGTCGAAAACGCACGTGCGCGCAAGGCGGTGAGCCGGCTGTTCGGCGCCACTCCCGCGCCTCACGCGGCGGTTGCAGCCCTCGTTGAGGCGGTCGATGCCGTCGATCCGAAATTGCTCGATGAGCTCGAGCGACTCGTCATCGCGCGCCGGAGATCGAAGGATGGAACGTGAATCGCTCCTGACGGTGTTGACCATCCTGTTGGGCGGCGTGGCTCTACAGGTAATCGGTGCGTGGCTCTCAACTTACGCCAACCCACGACCACACCAGGATCTGGAGCGCGCTGCGTGGTTGCGATTGTGGCGACCGCTACTACCTGCGGTGATTGTCACAGCCTGGCTGTGCGGATGGGCGCTGTCTCAGCCCGACCCGGTGCCGGACCGAGTCGGACCTCTCGTATTCATTGTGTGCGCACCTTTTGCGCTGATTGGAATTCGTGCCGTGATTCGCGCCGGCTGGGCGCTGCTGGCCACTCCTGGAGAGCTAGGGATTGCGACCGTCGGATTGATCTGGCCGCGGATCGTGATGTCCCCCGAGTTCGCCAGACACCTGGATGAGCGCGCAATTCAGGCAGCCCGGGCACACGAGCGTGCACACGCCCGACACTTCGATCCGTTGCGCATCTGGCTCGCTCAGTTCGCGACCGATCTACAGTGGCCGTGGGCTTCGGCACAAAAGCGCTTCGACACTTGGCTCGAAGCGTTGGAACAGGCGCGGGATGACGAGGCGCGCATGGCAGGCATCGAGGGATCCGATCTCGCAGCGGCGCTGGTGGCCTCTGTGCGATTTCACCGCAATATCGGCGCAGGCCTTTGCGCGCGCTTGAACGAGAGCGCTCGACTGAACGAGAACCGGTCGGCGCTCGAGGAGCGGGTTGCACGGCTTCTGCAACCTCTTGAAAGCGCGGTAGCCGACAAAATGCCCACTACGCTGCAGCTGGTTTGGTGGATTGTGTTCGCAGTGGCGGCCGCAGTTGCTCTGGGCAGGTTGTATGGCGCGCGGCTGATTGATGCGCTGTTGGCGTTCAGCTGACGGCCACTGCGCTTGGCGCATTCGCCAAGTGCCGCACCTGCCAGCGGCCGTGTCCGAGAAGTCGCAACTCGTGTTGGTGGTAACTGAGAATCGAGTCGCGGTGGCCCACGCTGATGCAGGTGATGTCTGAATCCGCCAGGGCCTCGTAAAGACAGCGTTCGGTTACAAAATCAACGGCACTCGTCGCTTCATCCAGGAACAAGTACCGCGGATTGGCCAGAAGCGCTCTGGCAATCGCGATGCGCTGTTGCTCGCCCAGCGACAGCAGTCGAGGCCAATCCCGCACCGTGTCGAAGCCACCGTAACGCGCGGCCAGATCGGCAAGACAGACCCGCTCCAGAAGGGACTGCAAAAGAGTGTCCGTCTGGCCCGCAGGCGCATGGGGATAACAGAGCTGTTCGCGCAGCGTTCCCGGCAACATGTACGGCTTCTGCGGCAGGAACAACATTTCGGCGGCCGGGGGCACGGTCACCGTGCCATTGCCTGTGCACCAAAGCCCTGCCATCAACCGCAACAACGAGCTCTTGCCGACACCGGTTCGCCCTGAGATCACCCAGTGATCAGCCAGACCCATATGCACCGACAGCTTCGACACAATGAGCTGTTCGCCCCCTGGCGTTTTCAGGTCGACGCCATCGAGCCGTATTTCCCGCCCCTGACGGAACTCGATCAGGTCCGCCTTACCTGCGAGCGCGTTGGAGCCTGCCGCTGCTTCCAGCGCATCGAAGGCCTCCGCGATCTCTCCGAGGCGGGCCACCTTGTGTGAAGTCAAGCTCAACGTAGGAATGAATTGCAGGAACAACGACAACGACTGCAGCAGTAGCGCCGTCGCGGCAATGCCCTGGGCGATCGTTCCGTATTCGAGCTCGTGCCGAAAATAGGCCGGTGCCAGAAACACGAACGGCAGCACCAGCCAGAGGGTACTGAAGCCGCCTTGGGCGAGATTGATCCACACGGCGTAGAGCGCGCGGCGCAATCGCAGCCGCACGGCATTGCTCAGATGTTTGATTATGATCCAGCGTTCCGGCTCCTCGCCGCCGTACAATGCAACAGTTTCCGCATTCGTCATCACGTGGCGGATGCTGGCCCGGAAGTCGCCCTCGGCATCGACCACCTTATAGTTCTGCGCAATGACGGGGTTATAGATCCACACCAGCAGCACAAACTTGATCAGCACGAAAATCGCGACGGTCCAGAACAGCTCACGCGAAATCGACAGCATGAGGGTGAGTTGCACAGCGGCATCCACCAGCGTGCCCAATCCCAGTCGGGGAAATGATGACATCATGGTGCAGAACGGGGACAACTCTTCCTGCATGCGCTGATCCGCGTTATCCACGGTTCTGTCGACGGTGACTTTGTAATACGCCCGGCGCCTGAAGTACCGGCTCAGAAAGTATTCCCCGAGCCATCGGTGCCAGTGCAGATCAAGACAGTTGTCCGCGGCCGTTTGAACCGTGGAAATGACGTACCGCATTCCTGTCAGGAAGGCGACGATGCCGAGAAAATGCCAGAAAGCGGGGACGTCACGGTTGACGAGCGCGTTGGTCTGATCCTTGGTCAGCTCGGTGATCCACGCGCCACATACGCTGTAGGCCACCACCGTACCCAGCAGAAACAGCAGTGTCAGCCAGGATCCAATCGGTTCCTTGCGGACCCAATAAGGCTTCGACAGCCGATACAGCCGCCTGAAGAAGGTCCGGTCGTATCGCAATGTCCGCGACACCGACACCGGCTCGGGACTGACAATCGGAGCCGCTGCCCTCGACATGACGCCCACGTGAGATCGCATCACGTTGCGCGCCGCCAGTAAGGTCGTGCCAGCCAGAGTGCCGCCACCGTCGCAACAGCAAGCGCACTACCAAACCCGAATGTCGCCTGCGGTCCGACCTCATCCCAGAGAATGCCGGCGGCCACGCTCGCCACGAGCAGCACGAGACCCCGCAACAGATTGAAGATCCCGAACGCGCTTCCGCGCAGGTCCTTGGGCGCACTGTTCGCAACCATCGCAGCGAATACACCCTCGGTGAACCCCATGTGCAGCCCCCACAACAGGGCTCCCACGATCAGCAGTACAGGAGTGGATGCAAACGCAAGAGTGAGGTTGGCGATCGCCAGGATTGCGCAGCCAAACACCAGAAGTTGCGGCTTTGCCATGCGATCGGCCAATTTGCCCACTGGATAGGCGGACAGCAGATAGGCCAGGTTCATGGCGACCAGCGAGAGCGGCGCGAATGCGGCAGTCAGTCCGGCGCGAGTGCCGACCAACACCAGGAATGCCTCGGAGAACCGTGACAGCATGAACACGCTCGCCACCGTGCATACCACCCAGAAGCTGGGCGGCATTGCGCGCACGTTCAGCTTGACGCCACGCGCTTTCGCCTGCGCGACGTGCGGGGTCTTTGGCTCGCGAACTCCAAACCACAAAACGGCGACCGATATGAACGCCGGCACAACCGCGATCCACAACACAGTCCGCAGCTCGCCAGCGAACGCAACAGCCAGCAGCATCGCCAATACCGGCCCCGCGAAGGCCCCGACGGTATCGAGGGATTGCCGCAACCCGAAAGCTGCGCCGCGCTTTTCAGGAGGGGTGACATCGGCAACCAACGCATCGCGCGGCGCGCCGCGAATACCCTTGCCGATCCGGTCAATGAAGCGCGCCAGGAATACGGTGCCCGCACTGGATGCCAGCGGGAACAACGGCTTGGTCAAAGCCGCCATTCCATAACCGATGAGTGCAAGTGGTTTACGCCGTCCCATGTAATCGGACAGCGCTCCCGAGAATACTTTGACTATGCAGGCAGTCGCTTCGGCGACGCCCTCGATGATCCCGAGGTACACGGCGGAGGTGCCCAGACCAACCACAAGAAATGTCGGGAGAATCGAGTGGATCGTCTCCGAGGAGATGTCCATGAAGAGACTCGTCAGACCAAGGGCCCAAACAGCGCTCGGCAATCCCGCGGATCTGGCTGGAGGCGCCGTCGTTGCCTCAGCGGGAGGAATTGGTACATCGGCCATGCTGCCCCTGATGGTCTTTTTATGAATAGCGCAATGTAGTCGGCCGGTATTTCAGTGCTGTTAACGCGCTCGTTGCCGAATGGACAGCAAATACATCAACGAGTAATACGCCGCGGATAAGTTGCGCACTCGTCACGTGATCGGGTTTTGGATCCCACAATGAGAATGAGAATATCCCTGTGCTTGCCGTTGTGCGTAGTATTTTTCGCTGTCACCTCCCCGGCTCGAGCGGCCGCGGACGATGCTGTGGAAGGTGCAGCGAACGCCGAAACTGTAAATAAAAGAACCATTACAGTGCAGTCCGACCGCGATGGTGGCTTTCTCGCGCAGGACTCCACGGTCGGCGGGAAATTTCCCACGCCCGCGCGCGATATTCCTCAACAGCTCACCGTCATCTCCCAGGAGCTGATGACAACTCAAGCGGACACTTCGCTGTACGGGGCGCTCGACAACGTGCCCGGTATCGTGATCACACCTTCCGCCGACACAGCAACGGGTAACAACATCAACCTGCGCGGATTTCCAGCGCGAACCGACATCTACCTCGACGGCATTCGCGATCGCGGCCAATATTATCGAGACACGTTCGCGCTCGAGCGCATCGAAGTGCTCGAGGGCGCCGCTTCCCTGCTCTTCGGTCACGGCAGCACCGGCGGCATCATCAATCAGGTCACCAAGAAGCCGCAATTGGAACCCGTTGCCAACGTGAGCGTGTCGGGCGGCACGGACCACTATATCCGTGGAGTGGCGGATGTTGACGCCCCGTTGGGCCAGGATTCAGCATTTCGCGTGCTCTTGATGGACCAGGACATCGACGGCACCCGCGAGAATGTCAACAGCCGCAGCTACGGAGCGTCGCCGTCAATTGCCTTCGGCATCGGAACCCCGACCCAGGTGAACCTGTCCTGGCTCACACAGCACAACAAGGACCACGTCGACTACGGGTTCCCACTGTTTCAATTCAAGGATGATCCGCTCCTTCAGCCCATGAAGGCGCCACTCGACCGGACCTATCAATACACCAACTCAATGGTGCAGACCGATGTCAATATCTACAACATCGGCATTTCCCACACATTCCAGCCGAACATCCTGGTTCGCAGCAACACCCAGTACGGTGTCTACACCGTCAATCAGAACACTTCGCCGCTCAATACCTTCTTCGAAGCGCTGGATGCGAACGGCAACTACCAGCCGGTGCAGCCGGCTGCCATCCTGGCGCCACCGACAACACCGCTGGAGCAGCTCTACATCGCGCCTCAGCAGAAACAGCGCACGGCCCGCGATACGGCGCTGTTCAACCAGACAGATCTGCTATTCACGTTCAGCACGGGTCCCATCGACCACGTGCTGATTGTCGGCGGCGAATTCGGTCGGGATGAATACGACCAGACGTTCTTCAATAACTACAATTTCAATCTGAACAACGGCGCCTCCCTGGGCGCCAATCTGGCCGGCGTGATCAACCTGGGATCGAGCAACACCGAGCCCTTCCCTTCAGGGACGAACGTCTACCAGGTCCCGGGCAATGTCACGAGCATCGGCGCGACCACGGTGGCGGGCTATTTCAATGACACTTTGAGCTTCGGGCCCCACTGGAAGGTGATCGCAGGGCTGCGCCATGACGACTTCAACGCGAGCCAGACCTATTCGGTCTATACCTATCCGGGGCTCATTGCGTCCAATGTAAATCCGGCGAATACTGCCGCCGTACAGGCAGCCAACGCGGCCGCGCTGAAGCAACCGGCGGTCAGCTCACTCCCCTTCACTCACCGGGACCGGCTGTTCAGCCCACGCGTAGGTGGGATCTGGCAACCCACCGATTGGCAGAGCTATTACGTCTCCTACAGCACCGCGTTCAACCCTCAAGCGCTCGAGGGAGCCGCGACAACGGGGGCACTTCCGATCTCGACGGCGCAGGTCAAGGCGTTTGTGGACGGTGGCGGCTTGAAACCCGAGGAAACCCGGGTTGGCGAAGTCGGTACGAAACTCGACCTGCTGGCCAAACGTCTGTCAGTCACCGCAGCCGTGTTCGATGAGGAGAAATATCGAACTCGCTTTACCGATCCCAACACCGGCGCCATCGGAGTCAACGGCAAGGAGCGTGTGATCGGCTCCGATCTGAAACTGGTAGGTCACCTGACTTCGACATGGCAGGCGCTCGCGGCCTACACGTGGCTCGATGGAAAGATCCTGTCTTCGCCGATTCCCAAAGCGGTGGGACAGAGCGTTCCAGAAATTGCGCGTAGCTCCGCCAGTCTCTGGACCACTTACGATTTCCGTCACGCGGGTGATGGCTTCTGGGGCGGCCGGTTCCAGGTGGGCGGCGGGCTCAAATACTCCTCCCGTCAATACGTGATCAACAGCCCCTTCACCCTCTACGGCAGCGCCGCCGGCTACACACGATTCGACACCACAGCGGCCTACATTGCAGGGCAATGGGATTTCCGCGTAAATGTTCAGAACGTGTTCAATCGTCGTTATTTTGCAGCCGTCAACGCCGGTCGCGCGGTTCCCGGCGACGAACGTCGCGCCATCTTCACCATCCGTTACCACCTGTGATCAGACGCTACGACGCGTGTGACATTCGTAAACTCGCCGCCGACTACGGCGTGCATGGGGCTGTACACCTCCCCGGATTCCTCGGGCAGGAGGAGCTTGCTCGGCTGCAGCATGTCGTGGACACGACAATCAACCAGCCGCCAGCGCCCGGCCGAGCATTCTCGAGTCAAAGCTCGGAAGGTCGTCTGACGCTGCGCTATCTCTGGCGCGACAGCGCGGACCTGCGGAACGTGTTGTTTCAGCAGGCCGTCGCCAAACCCATCGCGGACATTGTTGGCAGCAGAACGCTGCGATTCTGGTTCGACCTCACCTTCGTCCATTTTGGCGCCCCGGACGGCAACCGCGGCATCGGCACGCCCTGGCATCATGACGTGCCGACTTTCTCGTTCCGAGGCGACCTGATGCCGTCTCTCTGGCTCGCGCTCACGCCTGCGGACTCAACGCTGAGCCAGCTGATGTTCATTGACGGCAGCCATCGGACCAACCAGGGGTACTACCGGTCCCCCGAGCTGCAAAGGCCACCGGACGGAAGTCCGGATGGTTTCGTCGACCTCCCCGACTTCGACGCACTGATTGCCAGCGGCGCGGCCAAGGTGCTGACATGGGACTGCCAGCCCGGCGATGCCATCCTGTTGCATCCCTGCACGATCCACGGCGCCAGAGGCAATGATGGCCAGGGAGCACATCCGCGCAGGATTGCCATGACCACCCGTTGGTTGGGCGACGACGTTCGCTTCCTGCCCCACTCCTACGAGCGGGCGCTCAAACAACCCGCCGTCGCCCAGACACGTCTCATGTTAGGCCAGCGCCCACATGGCGACTGGTTCCCACTGGTCTACGACGCTCAGACGCCCTGAGCGCAAGCACGACATTGGTCTCGTCACAGTTTGGCGCTTCGCCCGGCGACGATCTACGACAAGCACCGGTAAATCTACATCATTGTTACATCTGATTGTCATCTGTAGTTAAGAGACTGCACCCGACGACATTTTTGCCCGGACGCACCGGTCGAAAGCCAACAACGGGAGATGACATGACGAAGAAGCAAACACGGCGAGGCCTGTTCGAGCTCGCAATTCTTGCTGCAGCGGTGCAGGTAGCGCCGCTGGCGCACGCCGACGCTCAAGATCGTGGCCGACCGCTGCCGATGCAGATACCGAGCGGTCAGTACATCACGCCGACTTACGTTCGCGGCGCTGTTCAACAGTTCCTGAATCCCCAGCTTCCCGGTTATCCCGACTTTGTGGCCGGCGAGGCGGTGAAATCGCAGTTGAGCCCCGACGGCAAGACGCTGGCGGTCATCTGCGCCGGCCAGAACTCGCTATACAAGCCGGACGGCACGGTGGACACGGCTGCCTCGACCCAGTTCATTTTCATCTACAACATTGCGGGCAAGAACAAGGCGAAGCCGGTTCTCAAGCAAGTCCTCCAGCAGACAACCTCCCATGTGGGCTTGATTTTCGCGCCGGACGGCAAGACGCTTTGGGCCGCCGGCGGCAAGGACGACTTCGTCTATGCATACACCCTGGCGAACGACACCTGGTCACTCGCCGGCACGGTCGCTCTGGGCCACACGGGCAAGGGGATCGGCATCGGCGTTCAGCCGAACGCCAGCGGCCTGGGCATCTCGGCCGACGGCAAGACCCTGGTCGTTGCCAACAACTACAACGACTCCATCAGCGTAATCGACACCGCCACGCGCACCGTGCGTTATGAGCACGATCTGCGTCCGTTCTTTACGAACAACGAAGGCACTGACGCGGGCGTAGGCGGCACCTTCCCGTTTGGCGTGGTCGTGAAAGGCAATAACGTTGTCTACGTGTCGTCCGATCGGGACCGTGAAGTCGTAGCGGTGGACATCTCTTCGGCCAGTGCCGGCCACCTGATCACCCGGATCAAACTCGACGGCAACGGTCTTGGCATGACGCTCGATCGTTCCGGCGCGCGGCTGTATGTTGCGCAAGACAATGCCGACCTGGTCGCGGTGATTGATACGCGCACCAACAAAGTCATCGACAAAATTGACGCGCGTGCGCCGGCAGGCATGCTGTCCTCGCACGATGATGATCATGGACATGGCTTCCCACATGCCGACGACTTTGACCGCGGCAATGACTGGGAGCATGGCAACGATTGGGGGCATGACCACGACCACGACAACGATGGGCCGCGCTACACCGGTGCAGCCACATTCGCGGTCACGGTCTCTCCGGACGGCAACTCACTGTATGCCGTCAACTCCGGCGCAAACTCGATTGCCGTCATCCCTCTCAATGGCCGATTCGCCAACAAGGTAATCGGTTTGATTCCAACCGCCTTTGAGCCGCACGACATCACCTTCAGCGCCGACGGCAGCCAGATGTACATCATCAATGGCAAGAGTGTTACTGGTCCCAATCCGGGACACCTGTACGGCAATACGGCCCTGCTCACGAGCATCACCTATCCGGGTGGCAACGCCCAGGCCGCCGCCGATGCACGGGCCTCCAACCAGTATCAATTCCAATTGGAGCGCGCCTCACTGGTGAGCGCACCCGTGCCGAACTGGCTGGAGCTGCCGATTTACACGGCGAAAGTGGCTCAGAATAACTTCTACGGTGCCGAATCCAGGGAAGACGACGCCGAAGTCATGAAGTTCCTGCACAAACACATCAAGCACGTCATCTACATCGTCAAGGAAAACCGGACGTACGATCAGATCCTCGGGGATCTGCAGAATGGCTCGAACGGCGACCCGTCGATCACTCAATTCGGTGCGGCCATCACGCCGAACTTCCATAACCTGGCGACGAGCTTCGTCACCTTGGACAACTTCTCGGATCCGGGTGATGGCAGCATGGATGGATGGTCCTGGGCATTGCAGGGCCGTGTAACCAACACAGAGACGATCACGCAGCAGATCAACTACGCCGCCGTGAACCGCGGCTTGTCCTACGAGTCCGAAGGAGCGAATCGTGGTGTGCCGGTTAACTGGGGCACGGTCGCGCAGCGCGACGCAGCTGGCGGACCCGCGGGCACGACGAACTACAGCGCGGCCACGGCCACCCTCCCCGGCGGCACATCGAATGTGCTCACTGGAAAGGGCAATCACGCCTCATCGGATGCTCCATTCGGCATTCAGAACGGCTACATCTTCGAAGCCGTGCTGCAATCCGGTGGGACCGTCCGCAACTACGGCTTCCTGACGAACAACATTGGCAGCATTGGAACGAAGGCAGCACCGGTGACCGATCCGTTCGCCGCCAAAATTGTGCAGGTTGCGCCGCTGGCTCCGTCGCTGGCTTCGCTGACCGATGTGTACTTCCGCGGTTACGATCAGAACTACCCCGACCTGTGGCGGTATAATGAGTGGAAGCGGGAGTTTGATCAGTTTGTCGCCAACAAGAACCTGCCCAACCTGTCACTGGTGCGGTTGAGCCATGATCACACGGGCTCCTTCGGCACTGCGCTCGGTGGCGTGAACACTCCGGAGACCCAGCAGGCCGATGATGACCTGTCGGTCGGACTCCTGGTCCAGGCGATCGCGAAGAGTCCATACGCTGCCGACACGCTGGTCATCGTCACGGAAGATGACTGCCAGGACGGCCCGGACCACGTCGATTCACATCGCGCCACAACCTATATGGTCGGTCCGTATGTGAGGAAGAAAGCAGTTGTCAGTGAACACTACTCGCAAGTTAGCGCGCTGCGCACCATCGAGGACATCCTGGGTACCCCGCACATCAACTTGAACACGGCCTTTCAGCGGCCGATGGCGAAGGTGTTCGATACCCGCTCTTCGGGGTCTTGGGACTACACCGCGACGGCATCGACGGTCCTCAAGACTACGACGCTGTTCGGACCTGCTGAAGCCGCAACCATAGCGTACGAGCCGGGCCCGGATATCAAGCCGAAACACGATGCGGCATATTGGGCGAAGGCCACTGTCGGGTTCGACTTCACTGATGCAGACCAGGTACCGCCGGCGGCGTACAACAAGGTGCTGTGGAGGGGCCTGATGGGATCTCAGCCCTATCCGACGATCAGGAATGGCGGCCGCGCGCGGACGGCCATGCGCGACAACGACTGATCTGGGATTGCAGACGACGACAGAGGCAGGGGCGCTTCGGCGCCCCTGCTTTTTTGTCACTTATAGCTCCCATTTCGAACCAAAAACAGCTAAAATTCGCCGCCTATGAGTACTATAGGTGACAATCCATGCCCGATATCACAGTGGGGGCAGAGCGGCTCCTGAAGCCCTTCGAGCTGGGTTTGCGCGTGGCGCGTGGACGGCGGAGGGCGAAGATCTCCCAGGCGGCGTTCGCGCAGAAGCTCGGGGTCAGTCGCAAGACCATCTCGGACTTGGAGCGGGGCGCGGCGGAGCATGTATCTCTCAAGACGGCCATGGCGGCCCTGTCTCTGGCGGGCTTTGTCCTCTACTCCGCGGAGCGCCGACCGCCAACGATGGAAGAAATCATGACACGGCGGGCAGCGGATCGGACGCGGGCGGACAACTTGCTGAATTCGGGCACAGCCTCGCCGTCAGTGACACCAACTCCACACCCATCGCTGCCAACTTCGCCACGGTCGTTGATGAAAAATCAGCGTCCTAAGCGGAGGGTTTGACGGTGGCGGAATTAGTTGCACGGGTTGACGGTCAGGTGGTCGGCCGATTCTCCGAGCATCATGTTCCGGACGGGAGTTCGTTTACGTTCGAGTATGTCGAGGGGGCATCTGCGGAGGATCTGGTATCGCTGACGATGGTTCCGCTGCCGCAGCAACGGCGGTTTGATTCACGGGACTTCCCGCCTGCGTTCGACATGATCCTCCCGGAAGGCGATCGACGGTCGCGGATCGAGGCAGCGCGCAAAATTGTTCGTACGGATGCTTTCTCTCTACTGTCGTATGTGGGCGCAAACCCGGTAAATCGCGTCAGCTTTCTGCAGCCCGGGGCAGCTCCGGATCAAGAGGTTCCGAAACTGCCTACTCCAACGGAAATCGCGAACAGCTCAGCGGGCCAGGCACTGTTTCAAAGGTTGATGGCAGATATGGATCTTCGCCAGGGCATTGCGGGCGTGCAGCCCAAGGTGCTAGGCGCTGTCGAGGGTTCCCAGAAAATGTCTCCCGACCTACGTCAGCAGCGAGGCAGCACGCACATTCTGAAGGCCTCGCCGCGGACCTTCCCCTTTCTCGCCGCCAACGAGTTCATCTGCCTGAAAATTCTCGAGATCGCCGGCCTGAGAACTCCGAATGTCACATTGAGTGCCGACGGCGAGCTCTTACTGGTGGAGCGGTTCGATATTCTTGGCGAGGGGAAACATCTGGGCTTCGAGGAAGCCGCGGTGCTCATGGGCGAAAGCAGCGCCACCAAGTATCAACGCGACTATGGCTCGATGATCGAGTCGCTAGCCCTGTTCGTTGCGCCCCAGACTGAGGAAGCGATGCGGCGCGATGTATCAAAGGCATTGGTGCTGAACTGGCTGTTGGGAAACGGGGACGCCCATCTGAAAAACTTCGGGGTGCTATACCATGACGATCTGGATGTAAGCCTGGCACCCTTCTACGATGTCGTCTCAACCCTGCCGTACATTCCGGAGGATGTCCCCGCCCTGGCGCTATCGTTCGATTGGTACTCCAAGGCGTGGTGGCCGCGGGCAAAAATTGAGGAGTTCGCGCGGACGCACGGCAAGCTATCTCGCGCAGATACAGCCCGACTTTTCGAGGAATCTCTGGCTGCGGTCAACGAAGGTTTGAAACTGACGCAGAAGCTCGGGAAACAGATCCGAGGATTCGCGGAATTGGCTGCGACACTCATCGAGCTGTGGAAGAGCCGAGTGGCAACGTTTCGAGCCAACTGACCATCGATCCTGCCAGTGCGTTGCGCAGTGAGCCGAAGGTTCACGCCGCCAGCTGAAAGCGCTCCTGCAGGACGCAGGCACTCGCCAGGAACATCAGGATCTGATCGTTGGCCACCTGCGCGGCTTTGTCCATGCCGGACAGCCGGTCGAGCAGCCCAATGACCTTCTTCTGGTCGAAGAATGGAATCGAGGCGAGCGCTCTTCCACGGAGCCGATCCTGCACGAGATCGTGGAGCTTCGCCTTGGGATTCAGTGTCGCCGGAGGACTCATGAAGGGATGCTTCTGCCGCCGATACACGGTATCCGTGATGACGTCGCGCACAGCCTCGCGCAGCACATACTTTTCGGTCATGCCACGGATCTTGAGGCTCACGGGTTGCGAGCGAATCGTCTCGACGACGTGATGATCGAGAAAAGGGACCCGCCCCTCAATCGAGTGCGCCATTTCCATGCGGTCACCCAACATTGTGAGGATGTATCCCGGCAGCATCGTTTTCGACCACAGATAGAGCGACTGATGCACAGCCGATCGTCCGGTCAGTTGTCCCTGAACATCGAGCCCACTCAGTAGCGCGTGATAAGGCTCATGCCGGCCGAAATCCCTGAGAAAGGGCTCGGCTAACAACTCCCGCACCTTGACGGACCTTGCCGCGAAGGCTTCCATCCAGGAAGGCAGGAATCCCAGCTGGCGCCTCACGCCAACCAGCGGAAGCGACTCGCCGTGCGGCAACAGGAGCCCGCCCGAGACTGGATTGCCCTGTTCCAACTCCTCGAGGAGCCTGGCCACCGCGGCAGGATCCTGCCCGTCAGAGTTGTAGAGCAGCATGTCGCGCCGAAAATGCGCGTAGCCACCCAGAATTTCGTCCGAACCCTCGCCGGTCATTACGACCTTCAGCCCCGCATCGCGCACAGCACGGCTCAGGAGGTACTTCGCGACTCCATGCGCATTCAGGCAGAACGTTTCCGACTGGATGATGGCATCGGCAAAATGATCGGCGAGATCACCCTGCCGGATTGGGATGGGAATGAATTCGGCCCCGGCCTTGGCCGCCATTTCCCGCGCCTGCGGCTCCTCATCGTAGTCGACCCCCTCGAAGCTGAGAGTGAACGCCCGAATGGGGTCCGAGCGATGTCTTGCCGCAAGGCCCAGTATCGCGCACGAATCGAGCCCGCCGCTCAGGTAGCACCCGACTGGCACGTCCGCGCGCAGGCGCAGGCGCACTGCCTCCTCGAGCACATGACGAAACTCGGCCACATACTCCGAATCCGAGCGCTTTGAAGCTCCCTCTGTCACCCGCGGGTAGTTGAAGTCCCAGTAGGGGATCACCTGGAAGTGTTTCTCGGTTGCCAGCAGGTAGTGCCCGGGCGGCACTTGAAACACACCGTCGAACAGAGTGCGAACCTGGTGGCCTCCGAGCTCGACCGACTGCGCGACCGATTCGGCATCCCAACGTGCGGGCACACCGGCTGCAAACAATGCTTTCACCTCGGAAGCGAGGTAGAGAGTATTGTTGTGGAAAGAGTAGAAAAGGGGCTTGATGCCGAACCGGTCACGAGCAGCAAAGAGCGTGCGGTGGTCGTCATCCCAGATGATGAGGGCGAATTCTCCACGCAGGTGATGGAGGCACTGCGGTCCGAGATCCTGATAGAGATGGAGCGCAATCTCGCTGTCCGAACGCGTACGCAACCGATGCCCGGACTTTTCGAGGTCCCGCTGGATTGCTTCGTAGCCATAAAACTCGCCGTTGGCGACGATCTGACTGCGGCCATCTTCACTCGCGATGGGCTGCCTGCCGGTCTCGAGGTCAATGATGCTGAGCCGTGCATGTCCCAGCCCGACGCGTCGGTCGGGAGACATCCAGTAACCCTGCCCATCGGGACCCCGATGGAACAGACTGCGCGTCGCGCGCTGCAGCCGTTCCTGGGGAATGGCCTCGCCTCGCGAGAAGATTCCAACGATTCCACACATTCGCCTTCGCTCCACATCGGGCCGGGCCCGCTTGTTGTCACCCTGTTGCCTGCTTCCTCCAAACACGCTGTGTTCTGGAGTTCCTGAACAGTAAATCGTAGGAAGTAACCTAAGTGGTCACGCGAGTTGCAAATCGTGCCAACGCGCTCCATATTTGGCAGCAGGTGACTGGGACGTCCACTCATGCGGGACCGTGGTGCAAAGAAGGGTCACAATCACAGCGCCCGTCGCAGATCGACGGCGGTTACTCCTATCGCGTTCGTCCAGACCATTTTGCGAGCCTACGAGAAGTACGCCGCAGACCCCTCCGAAGCATTGCGGTTGGCGCAAATCACGCGCAACGATTTGCAGCGTTCGGAAGGGTTTGTCACCGCGACCCAACTCGAGATATTGACGGGGTTCGCCATGCGCCAGCTCGACGACGAAGCCTTGGGCTGGTTTTCCCGTAAGCTTCCGTGGGGCAGCTATGGCATGTTATGCCGCGCCTCCATCACGGCGCCCAATCTCGCCATTGCCCTGAAGCGCTGGTGTCGTCATCACCGCCTTCTAACAGATGACATCGTTCTGGATCTGTCAGTCAAAGGCCCGCTGGCACGGCTGGCCATCACCGAGAACAAACGACTCCATGAGATGCGCGAGCTGTGTTTGCTCACGAACCTCCGCCACATGCATGGTTATGCCTGTTGGGCCATCGATTCGCGCATCCCACTGCATGAGGTCCACCTACCATTCCAGGCGCCACAGCACGCAGCAGTCTATAAGCTGCTATATCGCAGTCCGATACACTTTGGCGCCACTGAGGCAGCAATTACATTCGATGCGCAATACTTGTCGCTACCGATGCGCCGTGATGAGAAGGCATTGCGAAACATGCTTCGGCGCGCACTACCGCTGACTGTAAGGCAGTATCGGGGCGATCGGCTCATGGTCTTGAAGTTGCGCGACGTTTTGCGCGCCCACTGCACAGAGCTTCATGCCGGTGAGTCAGTGGCCTCTGCATTGAACGTGTCACTGCGCACGCTGCACCGGCGCCTGCTCAAAGAGGGGACATCCCTACAGGAAGTGAAGAACGGAGTCCGCCGAGACCTGGCGATCGAGCGTTTGATGCAGACGTCCCGCTCCATCAAGCAGATCGCCCGCGATGTAGGATTTCACAACGAAAAGAGCTTCATGCGGGCGTTCAAGCAATGGACGGGTGAATCGCCGGTGGAATACCGGCGTAAGGCAATTGCCCGCTAGCGCGGTTGCGCTCTCATGAGCGATCGATTCTGAGCTTGCAATGCTGCAGCTCGGGGATCAGCCAAAGAGGTCGCTCACCCCGATCGATCCGCTGAATGTTATCAAACGAGTTGCGGAATTTTTGATACTGCGTGTCCCAGATCGGTCCCGCGAGATGCGCGCTCAGCACGACATTCTTCAGTTTGAAAAGTGGGTTTTCTGTCGAAGGCGGCTCTTGCTCGAACACATCGAGCCCGGCGCCGGCAATTGTGCCGTTGACCAACGCCGCAACCAGTGTGGGCTCATCCACAATCTCGCCACGCGCCGTATTGATGAAAAACGCGGATGGCTTCATTCGCGCGAATTGATCCTTGCCGAACATGTGGTATGTGCGCGGAGTGAAGGGAACGTGCGCGCTCACAAAATCGGAAGTGCTCAAGATTTCGTCCAACAGACGGAACCGCGCACCCAGTTGAGTCTCTGCTTCCTCAGTGAGACGTTCAATATCGTAGTATTGAACATTCATGCCGAAGGCGCGACCGAGCCGCGCAGTCTTCTTGCCGATCGTGCCGAGCCCAACAATTCCAAGCGTGCGGCCTTCGAGCGTAAAAGCCTCCCTGGCTACGGCGCTGCGCTGCCAGCGTGCCGTCGCGACCTCCTCGTGCTGGCGCAACAATTGCCGCGCCAGCGCCAGCATCAACATGAGAGCGTGCTCGGCAACCGGGCCAGAATTCGCCCCGCCATTGTTGCAGATCGCCACGCCCGCGCGCATCGCGGCCTCGATATTGGCTTTGTCGTATCCGGCGCTGATGAGCTGAATCAGCTTCAGCGATTTCGCATTCTCATAGAACGCATCGTCCATCTCCTTGTCGGCGTACCCCACGAGGTATTCCGTGTCGCGTAAGACTTCCAGAAAGTTGTCGCCACGACGTTCAACAATCGCTACGTCCAGACGCGGCGGCGTGAGCTGGCGCAAAATCCCGAGGTCGTGCATCGGATTGTTAATGAGGGTGATGCGGGGCATTGCCTTATCCTTGCCGTTGTCGGAGACGGATCGAGCGCGATCGCACCCGTGTTTTCATCCGCTGGGTCGTGATTATATCAGCATGGCTTATCAAATGCAGGCACGGGGCCGACCCGATCCAGGGGCCCGGCTCGATGCAGGAGCCCTACTCTCTAGGGCGCTGTCGTTCCGCGCTATGCTTGCGGAAAGCCGCTGCTGGCATGAGGTTGACGGAAGGCATGCATACATTCGAATTGGTGATCGCGATGCTTTTCGCAATCATCGCTCTGCATTACGTCGCGCACCGGCTCGGCCTGCCGCCTGCCGTGGCCTTGCTGGGCGGGGGCGCACTGCTAGCCTTCCTGCCGGGCTTGCCTATGATCTCGCTGGACCCTGCCCTGGTCCTGGTGATATTCCTGCCGCCGCTACTGCTCGACGGCGCATGGTTCATACCGCTGCGCCCTCTAAAACGCCATCTCATCGGAATCCTGTCATTGGCGATCGGCGCGGTTGTGTTCACGACGGCTGTCGTCGCGATCGCCGTGCACGCCCTGATGCCGTCGTTGCCGTGGGCCGCCTGCACCGCGCTCGGTGCGATCGTATCGCCGCCGGATGCCGTGGCAGCGCGGGCGGTCCTTCAGCGTGTTCACCTGCCCCAGCGGCTCTCGATTCTGCTCGAGGGTGAGAGTCTGCTGAACGACGCAACGGGGCTGGTACTGTTCCGGTTCGCGGTTGCGGCAGCGGTCACCGGCACGTTCAGTGTGGTCGATGCGACCGGCAGCTTTCTGCTCCTTGCAGTGGGTGGAGCAGCGGTCGGTGCGGCAATCGGACTTCTCTGGTTGGTTGTCGTGCGGCGGCTGCAAGACGATTACCTCACAATCGCCGCCTCGGTGCTGGTTGCCTGGGCCGCTTACTTACTTGCCGAGCAGATGCACGTTTCGGGAGTCATTGCGACGGTGGTCGCGGGCCTCATCTGCGGCTGGTATCAGCATGTCGTGTTTTCGGCCGCGATTCGCATGCGAGGTACCTCTTTCTGGACGGTACTGGTGTTCCTGCTCGAGGCCAGCGTGTTCATGCTGATTGGCTCGTCGCTGCGCGGTGTTATGGACCGCGTCGGCGGCGTTGATGTCGTGCTCGAGAAGATGGCCGCGCCAATCGGCTTGATCCTCCTGGCACTCACCGTCGCGCGTTTCGCGTGGGTTTACGGATGCGATGCGGTGGTGGCGCTCCAACACAGGCTCGGATTCCAACGCTTCGAGCCCATGGGCCCACGGGCGGCAGCAGTTCTCAGCTGGGCGGGAATGCGTGGCGTAGTCACTCTGGCCGTCGCACTGAGTGTGCCCGAGGCGATGCCCGGCCGAGATTTCATACTTGTAACGGCGTTCGCCGTGATCTTGGTGACTGTTCTGGTGCAGGGAACCAGTCTAGGTCTAATCATTCGCTGGGCGCGGCCCGAAGAAGTGGCGGTGAACAGGGCTCGCCTGGGCATGTCGCAGGCGGAAGCAGCGATGGCACAGGTGCAACTCCAGGTTGTCGAGGCGAAAGCATATGCAGACGACGGTACGCTGATCCATCCGATGCTGCTGGAGCGCTATCGCCGCCGCGCGAGCGCTTCCAAGAACTACGCTGACGACGAGGCGCAGTACCAGCCGGCGCTCCACGCACACTTCGATCTCGTGCTCGAGGCCGTCGCCGCAGGGCGCGGTGAGCTGCTACGTTTACACCGAGCCGGCGAGATCGACGATCGCACACTGCACGAGTTGGAACGGGATCTCGACATCGAAGAGATCGGAGCGACGTCGGCAAAGGCAACGTGACCAACGGCGCAGGCGCTGATGAACAACGGCTGAAGGAGGGCCAGATCGTGGTCAAATTCGACATTCCGCGTTACCCGAACCAATGAGCAACCGCTTGTCTGATTGATTGCTCATCGGGTTCGTTGTCGCAAGCCCAGGCGACAAACCCATCGGGGCGTATCAGTACCGTACTCAACCCCAATTGTTCTTTTGCCCGGCTGCAAACAAACTTGATTCGATCGCCGTATTCTCTCGCCAAGGTTTCGCGGGAAACGTTGCTATTGAAGTCGAGCAGCATCCCTTGGCCATCACGCATCAATTCGCCAATTGTTGTACCGTCTTCGAGCTCAAAGTTGGGAGCGCTGTGACCTGCCAGCGGGTGGTCGCCACCGAGATCGTACCGTGTGGTAACACCCCACACCCGGCCCGCAAAATAGGTGGCCCCATCGCGTGTATCCATCAGATCGCGAAGTATTGCGTTCAGCGCGCGGGCATTTGAGTCTGGCCTCATCACCAAAACCTGCGCGCGTGACCAATCGAGAACCTGCGCACCAACCGGGTGCCGCTCTGTTTGATAGCTATCCAGCAATCCGTCCGGAGCTTTCTCCTGAAGGGTCGCGGCGAGCTTCCAGCCGAGGTTCATGGCATCACCCAGTCCAAGGTTGAGCCCCTGGCCTCCCAACGGCGCGTGAATGTGCGCGGCATCACCGGCTAGAAAAACTCGTCCATTGCGGTAGGCTGTTGCCTGTCGAGCACGATCAGTCCACGTGGTTGCGATATGCAGAGCGCTGAGGCTGACGTCGGTGTTCGAGATACGGCGTAACACCTCCTGCACGTGTTCGAGCGTGATTGGTTTGTCAGCACCATGGAATGCCCCACCGTCGAAATCCTGTATCGCCAGGAAACCGGGCTGCGATTGCAGGTACATGCCTCTCGATGTCAGGTTTCGGCCTGGATTGAGCTTCTGCGGGTCAACGATGTCAACGTGAGCGGAGTAGCCGGTAAATTCCGGCTCGGTGCCGGCGAATTCGAAACCACCGAGCTTGCGAACAGCACTGCGGCTGCCGTCGCAGCCCACGAGCCATTTGCCTCGAAAAGTCTGATCACCTGAGGCAACGGTCAGTCCGTCGCCGGCCTGGTGGAAATCGGTAATGGCGAGTCCGCGCCTGATCTCTACGCCCAACGCTTCTGCGCGGCGGGCCAGCACCGTTTCAAGCTCTTGCATTTCACAGATCAAACTGGTGGCCGTGGAGCTTGGCAGTCGATGCTTCCACTGTGATGTGTCGATACTGCCGGAATGAAATGGAATCCCGGCGAAGTGTCCCGCCTGACGACGGGGCCCCTGCACGGCGTTTGAATGGGGATCCTTGAGGCGTTTTGGTACCTCCAGCCCCTCCAACAGTCCACGACGGTAGAGCGCTTCAACAGAAGGCGCAGCAAGCCCCCGTATCCCGAAAGGCAGTTGCTTCAATGGCGAGTGCGGATTTGCGGCCTTCTCCAGTATCAGCACTGAGCATTTGGCCAAGGCCAGCTCGCAGGCAAGAAAAAGCCCCACCGGGCCGGCCCCGGAAATGATGACATCGCAGGTCAGTTGATCCGCGTGGTTATGGAACGTCATTCCATTATCTTGGAACGGCGTTCCATTCGTGTCAAGATGCGGTATGGCCAAGAAGAAAGCGCCTGCAAGTCAGCGGCGGGAAGAATCGCTCTCACGAGACTGCATCATTGAAGCTTCGATCGAGCTCTTGGACAGCAGTGGAGAGAGTGGCCTGACCTTCCGCGCATTGTCCGAACGGCTCGCCACCGGGCCGGGTGCTATTTACTGGCACGTCGCCAACAAGAGCGACCTGCTGGCCGCCGCCTGCGATGCTGTCGTCGCGCGCGCGATGAACCAGACTGTCGTTACAACACCAGAGTCAACGATTCGCGCTGTCGCGCTGGGTTGGTTCGATGTGATCGAAGAGCACCCCTGGGTGGGCTCGGCGCTCACCAGCTCCCCGGAACTGTCGCCCATCGTGCGCATTCTCGAACGCATAGGCCAGCAGATTCGCAATCTTGGGGTGTCGGACGAGCAACAGTGGGCATCGGTGGGCACCTTGATGGCCTACATCCTTGGCGTAAGCAGACAAAACGCGGCCAACGGGGAGTTCGCCCGGACGCGTGGCCTCGATCGATCCGATTTCCTGGAGGCGGTATCGACCGCATGGTCGCAGCTCGATCCGCAGCAGTATCCATTCGCACGCAGCGTTGCCCCGCGGATACGCGATCACAATGACCGCATGGATTTTCTGGCGGGAATCGACCTGATCCTGGATGGAATCAAGTCATCGCGTGGGGGGGACGATGTTTAGAATTTTCTCGGTTGGGGCGCGCCGCACTATCCAGCATCGGAAGGAACATTGAAGCGCGGAGTCTGGCGGCCTATGTCGGGCGATGACTACGTGGCCGGCGCGCCAGGAAGAGTCGCCAGCCAGCGCAGAACCTGAACCTCCAGGGCAATCCGCTGACTGTTGAATCCATGATCGGAATCCAACGACGTAGTTGTCAGCTCACGCGCGCCGAGACGCTGTAATTCGGCAAGAAGACCGGCCGCCTTGTCGTCCTCGGAATCGCGGGTGGCGGTGATGAGCAACAGACGCCGCGACGCAAGCGATGGCGCGAGCCTCGTGAGATCGAGTGCGGGACCGTAGTTCATGACCTCATCTAGTAGCGATGCAGCGTTCGTGCTACCGAGGCGGCCATCGACGTCGTCGAATGCGGCCAGACCTTCGGCTTTACGGCGAGCTGGCACTAACCCCTTCCAGGCTCGCGCATCCATGCTGATGTCCCACGGCGCTAGCAGAGCAACTCCGATAACACCAGGCGCCTCGACCGATGCACGCGCGGCGACGTAGCCCCCGTAGCTGTGGCCCATGAGAACGATTCGCCCCGCGTCCACACCCCAAGCCGCTGCATTCGTTGAATTGCTCAGGTAATCAAACAGTGCGTGAACGTCGTCGAAGCCACCACGTAGAGTGAATTTCCCACCTGAGCCCCACGAGCCTCGATAATGAAAGGCGATGACGGTCCAACCCGCGCGTCGCATCACCTGAGCTACATCGAGGTTCTGCTCGTTACCCGGCAAGCCATGCAACAGGATAATCGTCGGATGAAGCTCCTCACCCCCGGGACGATAGAGCTGCGCGTTGACCAACGAGCCGTGACTCCGGAACTGCACTCCCCGGCCACTGGCGGGATACTTCGAATCGACTTGATCCGTGTAGAGCGCGGCGGGTAAATCGGCCGGGGGAAGTTGGGCTGCGCCCGCCAGGATTGGGAGAGTGGCGCACAGGCCGAATGCCATGGCAGCAAACGCGATGGCACCGCGATCCCAATACTCCCCGACCTCTGTCACCGTTTGGCCTTTTTGGCGTGCGGCCGGCAAATGGCGAGGAATCCCGCGGCCATGAAGGAAGCCATACGCTTTTTCACAGCGATGAAATCATCTGATTTGCAAACGCCCCCGGAAAGCTTGTCAATGCGCCCAGTGCGCGCCAAGGTGAGCATCAGCGCCCCGGTCACGAAATGATAACTCCAGAAAATGTCCTCTTTGCTGGCAGCGGGTACCGCTCTCTCGAGCAGACCGATCAACCGCAGCACCACCGGGTCGAAATGTTCGTCCATCAACTCCGCGCCCCACTCGGGCGTGTTGGCTACCTGCGCGCCGAGCGCGGCATAGTTCTTCCAACCCTCTCCGCCCTCGATGTAGAGATCGAGATCGCAATCAAGGAAGGTTCGCAATGCTCCTTCGACCGTCGGCTTGCCTTTGGTCGCAGCTTCATATTCGTCTAGCGCTTTCATCCTGCGCTCGCTGGTGATCACCGCCCTGCGGGCGAAGACGGCATCGAAAAGCTTCTTCTTGTCTTCGTAGTAGTAGTTGAGCAGCGTGTGATGGACCCCAACGCATTTGGCAACGTCTTTCAGCGTCACGCCATGAAGGCCGTGTTTCGAGAACAATGTTTCGGCCGCATCGAGAATCTGCTCAATCGTCTCGGCGCGCTGCTCCGCCTTTTTGGGACGTCGGTGGGATTTGGGGTTTCTGAGCACCAAGCTATTTTATCGATCTTGCCCGTGGACGCCAGAGGCATGTCCACGCCAGCGTCGCGATGCGATCCCCGCACCGGATGCCGAGCTCCACGAGCGGGCATCAGCCCAAGGCATGACCAACGGCGCTGACGTACATCGCGTATATCGAAGTACTGCCGCACATTCACTACTTGCACAGGCCATCCAACACGAGCTTGCAGAAGCCACCCGCGACAGCCTGCGGTGTATGCTTTCCACCGGGCTTGTACCAGCGGTGTGTCCAGTTCACGACGCCGAATATCGTGTTCGCGATCAGGTCAACCGGAACGTCAGCGCGAAACGCGCCGTTTCTGACGCCCTCCTGGATTATGGACAGTACCGCCTTTTCGAATCGGTGGGTCTGAAGTGACATTTCCTTTGCCCAGGACGTGGTCGCGTCCGCCACCTTCTGCATGTCCTGTTGGATATACACCTGGGCGTAGGGATAGTTCTTGTCGTAGCTGAACACCAGCAGCTCGATGAGCTTCTCCAGCTTCTCACGCGCGTCGAGCTTTGCTCGTACGAGTTGCTCGGCCCGCGTGACGTTATCGTCAAGAAGACCTTGGACTGCCTCTCGAAACAGCTCCTCCTTGCTGCCGACGTAGTAGTACACCGTAGCGCGGTCCAAGCCCGCCACTTGAGCGACGTCATTGAGGGATGTCGAGCGATAGCCGCGGTCCTTGAACAAATTCGCCGCAACCCGAATGAGCTCGTTGCGCTTCGCGGCGTACTCCGCCCCGCCATCCGAAAGTGCCGCCGCGCGACGGCGTGAGATACCGCTCTTTTGTGCCATTGTGTTGTGCCGTTCCATCGTGGATGGCAAAAGTCTAACAAACGCCCCCTGAGGTTATCCAGGAAATGCCACCTTACGGGCACTCGGCAGGCTTGACCTCAGGATTCGAACGTGTAAGCATGGCTGTTGATTACACTGGCCGCCGTCACCCGTGCGGCGCGCGCTCCCGGCCAGCGAATACTATCCACCAATTAGTCTGGTCACCCGAGCAGCCCCTGCAGCGACCCGGGCAATGTAATTCTCAATGCCACCGGTCCCGGCCGGCTTCTGAAAATCATAAGCGGTCAATGCAAACGCAACTGCGCCGGTCGCATCAAAAACCGGTGCGGATATCACCCGAACGAGTGCGTATTCGGCAGCGGTAAGCTTCTCAGGGTCATAAAATAGCGACTCGATCAAAGTCTCGAGCCCGACTGAATGCGCCAAGCCAGCCGCAATCGAGTCAATTCGGGTGGAGAATTCGCGCTGCGCATCATTCAACAATCCCAATGAATATCCGCGAGATCGCACCCTTTCCAACGCCAGCCACGCGGCCTGTCGTCGCGCGCCCTTTGCAACCCGGTCCAGCCAATTCTCACGCGCGCGCTCCGGCAACCACGCGGCGAAAATCGACCCAGTTGGAGGCACGTTCGGCAAGCGCTGCCCGACCAAAGTTCCCGTGCCGTCGTGTCGCGCACGGCCCGAGCTAGCAACAATTGCCAGTTCCGCGCCGATTTGCACCACGGCCAGACAGCGTGCACTCAACTCATCTGACATTGCTTCCATTTCGGGCCGCGCGCGATCGACGCAGCGCAGTTGATCGAGCGTTAGACCGGGCGTCTCGACAGCCGAGATCGACGCGGGAGCGAAGCGCCCATATCCTCCCTGAAAGAACAACAATGGATAGCCGGCAGTCTCAATCTCAAGCGAGAGAACGCGCCCGAGAACCAACTCATGATCCCCCGCATCGGCTACCGAGTGCCGGTGGCACTCAATCCAGGCAACGACCCCATCGAGAACTGGATTACCGCGCGCGGAGATACGATGCGCTGCTCCCTCGAACTTATCCGGTAACTTCGATGCCAGTTTTCGACACAGACCCTCCTGCTCCGAGGACAAAATATTGACACAAAAATACTCACAATCACGCAACTTCGCCCAACTACTCGAGGCTCGATCCGGGAAAAACGCAATCAGTGGGGGATCGAGCGACACCGACACGAACGACCCCACCACCATCGCAACTGCCTCCAAGCCGTTGCGCCTCGCGGTAATCGCGCAAACGCCGGTCGGATATTGACCGAGAACCTGTCGGTACCGAAGCGGGTCAATGGGCGGATGCACAATTGTGTTGGTCATTTGCTCATCTTCCAAATGACGAGTTGGTACTCCGTCGCAATTCAGCATCCACTCCATACCGGCTTGCGCCGCTCCGCGGCCGCTCGTTCACCCTCACGCTTATCGTTGCTTTCGGCGTATTGCTCGATCTCTTCAAAACGAGTCATCAGCGCTACGTCGAGCGGGTAACCGAGACGCCCAAGTACGGCTGCCTTGGCAGCCTGGTTAGCCAGCGGTGAGGCAGCATTGATCTTCTCCGCCCACTTCCGTGCCGTCGCTGTGAGTTCGGAATATGGCACCACTTGATTCACGAGGCCAAATCGCTCCGCGACATCCGCCTTGATTCGCTCACCCGTCAAAATTATCGCCATGGCGATATGATGAGGAAGGTGACGTATCGCGCGGTGTAACACCCCGCATTCACCGATAATTCCAAACTTGGTTTCCGGTAGACCGAATTGCGCCGTGTCCGCCGCGACTATGATGTCCGCGCACATTGCAAGCTCAAAGCCGCCACCGACGCAAAAACCCTGGACTGCGGCAATGAGTGGCTTTTTGAGAGTCACCAGCGGCCCGCCGATTCCGGTGATGCCGCCGGCAAGCGCCATTCGGGTCTTACGTTCGGCCCCACCCGACACGTCGGCGCCGATGCAAAACGCCTTTTCACCTTCAGCCGCTAAGATTACACACCAAACATCCGGGTCCTCATTGATTGACCGCCATGTTTGCCAAAGCAACTCATCCATCTCCTGAGTGATGGCATTCATTCCCTGAGGTCGGTTGAGCCGTACGTGAGCCACGTGCTCTGCTTTTGAATACTCAATATCCGCCATGCTCATTCCTCTGCAGGACCGAACGGATTTGTCGGCTTCACTTTGAATTCCTCGATCATCGCTTTAACCCCGCGCTCCTTCATTCGTGCGCGCAGCGCGAGGACTCCGGGCGAAAGGTGCAATAAAGCGTCGATATCCGCGATACCGGCAAGCGCGCCCCGAAAACCAGCGGCCTCCGCAGCGCGATTGATGGACAGCTTCTTGAGACGCAAAACTTCTGGCGGCGTCAACGCGATGCGTTCAGCCAAGGAGCGAACGGCGGGGATCAGTTGCTGGGCCGGCACACAGTGATTTGCCCAACCCCATTCGACGGCGGTAGGCCCATCGATCCAGTTCCCCGGAACGAAGGCAAACTCCTTCGCGCGCTTTGGGCCGACCAGCGAAACCCAAGTCGGGGCGATAAAACCCCCGCCGATTGGAATTTTTGGTTCGCCGATTTTTGCATCGTCGGCAACGATTGTGATGTCCGCAAACACGCACATCTGCGCAGCGGTTGCCATGCAATACCCATGCACCGCGGCGATAATCGGCTTCGGGTGATCCCACATCATGAGCCACCGATCAACATTGGCCTGCAGGCGCGACCGATCTTCTATCGGGTTCGCCGGCCCCTGGTCGCTTCCACCGTAGCCACCAAGATCGATGCCCGAGCAAAAGCCCTTGCCATTGCCGCGAATGGCAATGACGGCACCACCTTCGGTACGCAGCATCATGAGGGCATCTGCGAATTCATCGAGCAACTCAGGGGAAAGCGCGTTCGCCTGTTCCGGCCGATCGAGCACAATCCAGCTCAGAGCGCCTGCGTGCTCGATCCGGATTGTCTTGTAGTCAGGCACAGGCCTAGGGCGCTCTGCCGATGGGATTTGATTGACGAACGTGATAGTCCGTCGCCATCGTAGTGCGCAGTTCCCGCTGCTTGAATTTCCAGGAGCCGCCCACCTTCACAACTGTATCAAAGTATTGTCCGTACAAAATCCCATCCGGGCGCTCTTTCGTGTAGCGGTGAATTGCCAGTACAACTGAACGCACCCGGGCTTCCGTGTCGCTGACGAAATCAATGCTGATGTTCGTGTTGTGATGGCTCGTACCCCGAAAGAAAGTTCCAATGCCGTCCAACGTCTTCTTGTAGCTTTCCTTCCCCGTGGCTCCAAAATTCGGCGCATAGCTCACTGCGCATTCCTCGACAAACAGCTCAGCCATTTCCTGCGGGTGGTTCATATCCAGATGATACGAATAGTCGAAGAACAATCTTTCGATCATGCGCTCATCGCGCCAGCGTTCCAGCGTGTTTTCCAGGCTCATGTACAACATCTCCCGAACGGTTGTTCGACTATGATTTCGCGATGACTTGCGAGGGAGACCAGAAGTCCTTAGTCAACGTCTATGTTGACAGATCGCGTGCAGGTAGTCAACGCCATGGTGGAAAACGCCGGCTTCAAATGGCAATCAAACCCAGGTGCCGTCTGGCGCCTTGGTTGAGAAGCGCGGCGCCACCTTGGCGACGAATTGGTCTATTTCTTCCATATTCCATTCGGGATCAAGGTGGCCTTGCCCAAACATCAAGAACAATTCGTTGAACTTGAGCCGCTCGTGCGCCCGGGCGATCTGGTCGGCGATCTCGCCGGCCGACCCTATCAACACGTTGGGTGGACGCTGGCCGTGCGGAATGAACCATTCATCCCAGAACCACATATGTTCCTTCAGCAGATATTCCGCCCGGGCTTTATCGTCGGTTAACATCAAGAACCCGCCCCACGCACAGGCATCCTCGGCAGTTACCTGGCGTCCATGTTTCGCCGCGGTCGCGATATAACGCTCATTGAGCTTCTCGCAAAAATCAAGGTTATCCGACAGAACGATGAGCTTGCCGCCCTCCTGCGCCCAAAAGTCTATCGTGCGGCCTGATGCGGCAAAACCGCCGTAGATCGGCGGATGCGGGCGCTGGTATGGCAGCGGGGCGATCCCAATCTCGCGGACCATGCCGTCCTTGTCCTGACCTTTGCCCCACTTGGCGTACGCAGGATGACCGACGGAGCCGCCCGCCGGCGGGAATTCCCAGTTGTCACCTTTGTGGCTGAATACCGGGTTGGTCCAAGCCTTCTTGATGACCCGCACCGACTCCTCGAATAGCGATCGGTTCTTCGCGTCCTGTTCGTCCCGCGCTTTGACATTGTCCGGTGTTGTTGCGCCGATACCGGGCTTGGAAGCGTACGAATCCACCCAACGGGCGTGATAGCCACGCGTGAACCCACAATACATCCGCCCCCTGAGCATGTGATCGAGCGTCGCGATCTCTTCGGCGACTCGAACAGGATTGTGGGTTGTCATCGTGTAACCCATGAGACCCGCATGCAGGCGCTTGCTGTTCATTCCCACAAAAAGACTGAACATCCCGGGATGATTGTTGACCTCGAATCCTTCGATTTGCAGATGATGTTCGGGTTGACAGTAGCCGTAAAAGCCAAGGTCGTCGGCCAGCTGCACATAGCCCTTCACTTCTTCCAGAAATCGCTGATACAGGTCGTGCCGCTGACCCGCCATGCCAGCCTCGATTTCATGGCGACGGCCAATGACGCCGGTCTGCATCAGGTGAAACTTCATGTTCTAACTCCCCGTTCACGTGTGATTCCATCTGCAATCGCCCTATTCAAGCCCTGTCGGCCATCTGTTGTCAACTCTTGTGTTGACGAGCGGGCTGTTTTTCCCGATCATCGCGCCAACCGCCGGTTTGCCGGCGAGACGGCCGACATGCCAAAGTCACAAGGGTGAAGGAAATGGTCAACCTGGTTGCAACCGAGGTATCCACCTTGGGGGACGTCCTGCTTCGCGCCGCCCACAGCGATCCCGAGCGCGATGCACTTGTCCTGCCGAACCAACGTGCATCGTATGCCGCGCTTCGAAGCGGCGCGCTGCGTACGGCGCAGTCATTGATCGCTCTAGGAGTCGGCCCGGGTGACAACGTCGGCATCTTGATTCCGAATTGCATAGAGTTCGCGCAGACCTTGCTGGCCATCGCCTTGATCGGCGCCGTGGCCGTGCCACTCAATACCCGCCTGAAGGCGCCGGAAATCGGCTATATCATCCGGAATGCCGAACTGGTCGCATTGATGACGAGCCGGCATCCTGACGATCCTGTCGACTTTCCGGCCGTGCTGGCCAGCGCGGTTGCGCCAGAATCAGCACCGCGGCTGCGGTTCATCGCGCTCGCGCGCGGCGAAGCCGACGGAACGCCGATTGGAGCAACGGCGTTTGCTGCTTATGCTCACCTGACAAAACCGACCGCCGTCGAGCAACTGCGCGCGCAGGTACGAGTGCGTGCTCCGGCTTTGATTCTTTACACTTCGGGTACGACAGCCAGTCCCAAAGGCTGTGTGCTCAGTCATGAAGCCGTGACGCGCGGCCCCATTGAACGGGCGCGCTACCGGTTGAAGGCGCAAGGAACAGATGTGACATGGGGTGGCGGCCAGCTCTTCCACATCGGCACGCTGGCTCCCTTTATCGGTTCCCTTGGGGTAGCCGGCACATTTTTGACCGATACCTATTTCGAACCCGCGCGCGCGCTGCAACTCATGTACGCAGAAAAGGTCACCCTCGCCTGGCCCTGGTTCTCGGCGATTGCCCAAGGCTTGATCGGACATCCGACATTCGATCCGGCCAAGCTCGAAAAGCTGCGATATCTGTTTCTGATCGCACCGCCCACGATCGTCAATACGGTTCAAGGGCTGCTGCCAGGAACCGAGATCATTCAAGCGTGCGGCATGACCGAAACGGCCGGCATTTTCGCCCTCTGCGATCGTGACGAAAGTGCCGAGTCTCGCTCGACTTCCCACGGGAAGCCGGCGCCCGGTATCGAGGTCCGAATTGTCGACCCGGAAACCGGAACGGAACTTCCCGATGGCCACCCAGGTGAGATCTGGGTCCGAGGGTACAACGTGATGGACAAATACTGGGCGGCAGCGGAAAAAACCTTGGAATCCCTGACGCCGGAAGGCTGGCTGAAAACGGGCGACCTATACACCCGCCTTCCCAATGGCAGTCTCGTGTTCGGTGGTCGTTACAAGGATATGTTGAAAGTTGGCGGCGAGAACGTAGCCGCAGTCGAAGTTGAGGCCGTGCTGTGCACTCATCCGGCAGTCAAGACGGCCGAAGTAGTTGGAAGACCGGATAAGAGACTCGACGAAGTTCCCGTCGCATTTGTCGAGCTACATGCCGGGCAATCGGCGGACGTTGAAACTTTGATCGCTCACTGCCGGGGAAAACTGGCAAATTACAAAGTGCCGCGCGCCGTGTACTTCATGAATCCGGGCGATTGGCCAATGTCGGCAACAAAAATCGACAAACGCACGCTGCGCGACCGGGCACGGGAAGCAGAACACTAACCGAAAAAACGCCTGGGCTTCAGGTTTTTCGGGCCACGCGCCAGTCCACCCCGACCTGCTTTGCCGGGCCGCCCGCTGCATTCATCAATGTCCCACTGGCGAATATTGACCAAAGAGCTTCGCCGACTTCCCTCCCGGACATGCCGCCTCCGGGGACAAACCAGCGATGGGTCCAGTTCAACATCCCAAACAACGCATTCTCGATGAGCCGCGGCGGTATGTCGGTGCGCAGATCACCCGCAGCAACGGCGCCGCGAATAAACCCAAGCAGAATTTGGTCAAAAGCACGGGTTTTTTTCATGATTTCCTGCGCCCATGCGGTCTCATCCCCGGCAACCTGATACATCTGCTCTTGTATATATACAAAGGTTGCAGGGTAGTTCTCTTCGTAACTGACCATAAGGGCCACATAGATTCGATGCAGTCGCTCGATCGAGCGAAGTTGTTCATCCGCCAGCAGGTGCTTGGCGAGTTTGATGCTTTCATCGAGCACGCCCTCTACCGATTCGTGAAACAGCTCTTCTTTGCTGCTTACATAGTAGTAGATACTTGCTCGATCAAGACCGGCTGCCTGAGCGACATCCGCAAGCTTGGTAGACTGGAAACCCCGCTCCTTGAACAGCTGCGTGGCGATTCGCAGGAGCTCGACCCGCTTGGCCGCGTAATCGGCACTTCCATCGGATTGGGCGGTGCGACGCCGCCGTGAAATATTGCTGGTCCGCTTCATTCTCTGACTTTGCCTTGCCACGGGCTTTCACACAACTCATTCTCCTGGATTGGAGCTAGGGTGCCGAGGACAATCGGTACCCTTTGCGGAAACGCCCACCTTCATCGACACGACTCAAATGAATTCCAAACTCTCCACTGCGAAGCTCGCGGAAGAACAAACGAAGAAATCCGTACATCTCCGGAAAAGCAAGGGAATCCCAAGGCACGTCCACCTCGGCGAAAAACCGCGCTGCGAGACACTCGTGGCCCGCGCAACACTCCTCAGAATCAACACCGACCCGAAAGCAGACGTACACCTCACTGATCTTTGTCAGGCTCGTAACGGCATATAAGTGCATGTCATCCGCGCGCACGCGAACTCCTGTTTCCTCAAAAGCTTCGCGCGCAGCAGCAGCTTCCAATGTTTCGCCTCGTTCCATGAATCCGGACGGCAAATTCCACAAACCCAGCGAAGGCGCCTGTGCCCTTCGGCATAAAAGCAGTCGATGCTCATGAAAAACCACAGTCGACACCAGAATGCGCGGGTTATCGTAGCGGATCGCATTGCACCGTGGACATACCGATCGATCTCGCCCGTCGATTGCAATCCAACGCACCTCCAGCAAATGACCGCATTCAGGACAGTATTTCATTTTCGTCGCCACTGTATTGGACTAGGGACCGCAGCGGCAGGACCAGCGATTCCCAACGACGATCGTCCTCAAACAGCGGTAGGCCAGACGAGCCGGACGTTATCGACGGCTGCAACAATTCCCGAGCGATAGACCGGGCGCGCACCTTCCTGCATCGCAAATTTCGGAATTCGCTTGAACCACTCTTCCAACGTGATTGTCACTTCCATTCGGGCCAGGTGGAGTCCGGCACATCGATGTGGCCCACCTCCAAAGGTACTGTGGCTGATTGCCCGGCGCTGAAGATTTACGCGCCAAGGATCCTCATTATGTGCTGCGTCCAACCCATGCAGTGCGGTTGGCAACAAAATCATGTCGCCGCGCTGCAGATGAACTCCCTTGAACTCGAAGTCTCGAGCGACCATTCGCGCTTCCGATACGACCGGAAATCGCCGAAACATTTCCTCGGCTCCGCGGGTCAGTTTCAGATCGTCCGACCTCAATTCATCCACCAACGCCGGATTGCGCGCCAAGTGGATCATCATGAAACTGAGAAAGTTCACGACCGTATCCAGACCACCCAACAGTAGGAGTGAAATCAGCCCAATTGCCTTATCGTGGCTGATCGGCTCACCGTTGATATCGGCGTTGACCATGATGCTGATGAGATCTTCCTTGTTCGTACCCCGCCGCGCCTTGATGATTGGCTCCACGTAGGCGAAGAAACCGTTGTTTCCCTCTTCAAGTACGGCCGCCATTTCCTCCGGCGTGTTTCCCTCCGGGTGAGTCATCATTTTCGCGAATCTGATCAGCTGCGGGACGTCCTCCATTGGTAAGTCAGCGAGAGCCATAAAAACCCGGACTGGAAATACATTGGCGTACTCGGCGGCGAAATCGCATTCACCTTGGTGGACGAAACCGTCGATCAAAGCAACTGCGACGTCGCGAACCCGATTCTCTATGCGGCGAATCTGCGACAAGCCCAACCCTTTGTTGAGTACTTGACGGTATGGAGTATGCTCCGGCGGGTCCATACGCGTCGGAACCAAGCCGTATTTCTCGCCGGCTTCCTTCGGCAGAAAAATCACCTCGCTTGAAAAACGCTCCGGATCACTGTAGATCTCGCGGACAGTGTCTCCATTCGTGGCAATCCAGTGACCACCCGTCAATGGAGTCCAGATCAGCTCGGGAATTTCCGGTCGCTGCAAGCGTTTCCATGCCTCGTGAAAGCCCTCCTGAATGCCTTCGAGTGCATACATGTCAATGTCATAGACGCGCTCGCTGGGGACGTTTGGAGGGCGCGGCGCGCGGGCCCGTGGGTCATTCACCAATTCCTGTTCGGATAGTGTAGTCATGAATTCCCTCCTTTACCGGCTCCCCTGATCCGCGATCGTGAACCGGAAATTCGCCCTAGAATTTGACCGAAAGCTCCGCACCAATTGTCCGCGGCTCACCCGGATACCAGGTATTCACACCGGCCGAGGCGCCAAGCGCGTAGCCCGAAATGTGATACACCTTGCCGGCCAGGTTACGCACATACACAGCCGCGGAAGCTTTGCTCTGCATGATCTCCCTCCAGCTGAGCCGCATGCCAATCGTCGAATAGCCATCGAGACGCGTGCCCGGGGTTGACGTGCCCTCGGTGCTGGAGAAGAAGGTTTGGGACTGGCTGTAGAAATCGGTTCGCAGGTCCATCGCACCCAGACTCTCGGCAACCGGGAACTTCATATCCACGCTGGCCGAACCCGACCACTTCGGACTGTCCGGATAGCTGTCGACCTCGAGGCTGCCGACAAAGGGAATGGGTACGACTCTCTGCGTATACTTGGCATCGGTATAGGCCAGATTGACGCCCAGGTCCAACCAGTCGGTCAGACCAACGGTGCCATCCACTTCCACGCCCTTGGTAGTCGATTCCGGCACATTGACGGTAAATCCGGCCGGGGCGCCGCCAACAACCGCATAGAGCGCGTGCTGGGCGTCTTTCACGATGACATCGTAAGCCGCGACATTGAACTGCGCCGGTGCACCAACAATGTAACCGTTGAACTTATAGCCCAATTCAAAGTCGTGAACTTTTTCATTCTTGAACAAGTTTGCCGGCCGACCAGTCAAGGGATCGGTAAATGGCGCGACCGTACCATTGAGGTTGCCGGAGCGGAAACTGCCTCGTTGGCTGAAATAGACCATGTTATTGGGGTCAATCTGGTATTGCAGACTGGCGGTCCAGGCCGGTGCTGACAGAGCGCTACTCTGTGTCGCAGCCGCAGAGGTCGGGTCGACTCCGAATACATTGCCTGGTGCCTGCGTAATGCCTACGTTCACCCAGGTATAACGGCCACCCAAGGTGGCAGTCAGCGCATCCGTAACCTTGTAGCTGGTCTGCGCAAATATGGCCTTCGAAGATTCTTTGTTCCTGTAGGCATAAGCAATATCGGCTATTGGGGCGGGCAGTCCCAAATCGGCGCCGATGTCGATCGGAATGACTTCAAAGCGACGTTGACGGGAATAGAACAAACCAGCGGTGTATTCGAGTCGGCCACCGGCCGATGTACCTTGCAGCTGCAATTCGTCGCTGAATGTATTGGAACGGAAAGTCTGACCACCAGGGGCACCGGTCGCATTGATTCCGCTGAGATTAAACAGCCACAGTCCACCGAACGGCCCGCCATCAAGATTGCCCGGGGTATGTGCAAAGCCATTCATATAGCTGAAGATATTCTTGATCTTCAAATTGTCATTGACATCAACTTCAGTCGAATTGGAAACGAAGAAATTCTCCGCGCTGTGCGGCAAGTCATACTGCAGCCAGGTCTTGTAGGGATGTGCATGCGACCATTGCGTATAACCCTCAACACCGCCCGGAAAGAAGCCCGGGGCGGCCGGTCCATTGTTGGCGCCATAAATTGCCGCCATGGTATCGGTCCACGCTACCCCGGTGGTATTGAACAAATGGTGCGTGCCGTCGCTGTTGAACTGCGTGGCAGGATTTCCGGGAGTTGTTGGCACGGAATTGTAGTCAATTACGTTACCTGCGCCCTCCGTACCCTTTACCCGATCATACTGGACGACGGTGACATTCTTGACCGTGTTGCTTGGCGTGAACAGAATCGTGGCGCGCCCAGACCGGCTGTTCTTGTCACCCAACGTATTGCCGGTATTCACGTTTGTGACGTAGCCATTGCCGCGGGTGGAATCAACGGCAAGGCGGACCGCCAGCTTGTCCTGCACTAGTGGAATGTCGACTGCTGCCTGCAGCTGGCTGAAATCCCGGGATGCGCCGCGCAGAATGGCATAGCCGTCAAACTTGTCCCCGGGCATCGGCGTCGAGTACAGGACCGCGCCGCCAGTTGCATTGCGCCCGAACAAGGTACCTTGCGGACCCTTCAGGACCTGGATCGATCCCAGGTCAAAAAAAGCGGTCGCGGTATTGCCTGGGTTATACGGCGCTTCGTTGAGATAGGTGAGTACCGCCGGGCTCGTGCCCGAAAACGGATCGAGCGTCTGGCCGCGCATGCTGAAGCTGAGTTGGTTGGAGTTCTGTCCGTTCTTGACCTGCAGGCCGGGAACCAGCGTGCCCATATCCTGCTCGCTGACGATGTTCCGGGAAACCAGTGCGTCAGCGCCGAAGGCTACGACCGAAACCGGCACTTTGGAGAGCTTTTCTTCCCGGCGTTGCGCCGTCACCGTAATTTCACTGAGAACCTCGGACTCCGCCTGAGCGTCGGCGGTCTCTGCAGCGGCCACCGGCATTGCAGCCGGCACCAGAATCGAGACCCCACTCAACAATGCGATATGGAACCGGGCTTTAATCCGCTCGTACATACGTCCCCCCCTTTTGACACGGCCACCGACTATTCTGCAGCGCTCTTCTTGCTGTTTGGATTGCGAGTGATGCGCGCTCAATTCTGCCAACACTGATGTTGACAGAGAGCCGGAATTCAGTCAACACTAAAGTTGACTGATGTCGGCGGCGGCGCCGGCGCGGTGTGCAGCGCTCAAAATGCGCGTCGTTTCTGGATCAACGGACTTGTTGACAAGCGAAATCCGGCGTTGCATGCTCCGTCCGCAGCGCTTTCCCATGGGACCGGTGGAACTGACCGCCGGTCCCATATATTTCAACAAGATGTGTGTGCTGAGGCTACGTGGCTTTGGAACGATGGTTGGCCGGAGCCAGCGACGCTTGAATCAACACAGTCGCTGCGCAGGCGCGAGTTGCTGATTGACCACGAGCCCATGAGCAGCGCACCAGACACGGTTTTTCGGACAAAATCAAAACACCGGTTTCGGCATGCGGCAGCTGTAGACTTTCGCCCATCTATCGAAGGAGTGCGCTCATGTCCAATTATCGGGCCGCAGTGCTGGTGGAGCCCAATCGCGTTGAAACGTGGAATGTTCCGCTCGTCGATCCGCCGCCCGGCGGAGCGCTTGTCAGCGTTGTCCTCGGCGGGGTGTGTGGCAGCGATGTCCACATCACCTCCGGTGAAGCGGGAATCATGCCTTTTCCCATCATCCTGGGACATGAGGGAATCGGCCGCATTGAGAAGCTCGGCAGCGGCGTTTCGACAGATTATGCCAGCAACCCGCTCAAGGTCGGCGATTGTGTCATTTGGTCGCCGATCGCGCTGTGCCATCGATGCTATTCGTGTTCAGTGTTGGAACAGACACCATGCGAGAACTCGCGCTTCTTCGAACATGCGCAAAGACCCAACTGGGCCAGCTACGCGGATTACGCCTGGCTGCCGAGCGGTATGCCATTCTATCGCTTGCCTGATCATGCTCGGCCGCAAGCGGTTGCTGCGCTCGGCTGCGCCCTGCCGACGGCCCTGCGCGGATTCGAGCAATGCGGACCGGTTCGGCAGGGCGATACCGTAGTCGTGCAGGGCGCGGGGCCGGTGGGGCTTGCGGCCACCCTGTTGGCTGCACTCTCCGGTGCCCGTGAGATTATTGTCATCGACTCGGTGGATAGCCGGCTCGAGGCGGCAAAATCGCTGGGTGCCACGGCAACCATCTCCATGGGCAACACGACGGCCGAGCAGCGCCGCCAGCTGACCTGGGCCGCAACCGGTCTGCATGGACCGAACGTGGTGATTGAGGCCGCCGGTGCTTTGGACGCTTTTCCCGAGGGAGTGAATTTGACCGGCAATCACGGCCGCTACATCGTGTTGGGATTGTGGGGCGCGATCGGCACGCGAGCGATCTCGCCACGCGACCTCACCCTCAAGAACATGAGAATCGGCGGCGCGACATTTCCGAAACCGCGCAATTACCACGATGCAGTGCATTTGGCGGCCCGAGTCCAGGACCGCTACCCGCTTGAAAAGCTCATCACGCATCGATTCGGTATTCGTGACGCTACTGCCGCACTTCATGCAGTTGAAAAGGGTGTCGCGATCAAGGCCGTCATCGACCCCTTGCTCTGAACGTCATCAATTGAAAATCTTGGATCGGGAGTCATTTTATGGATCGATTGAAGGGTAAAGTCGCTCTGATCACGGGAACCGCGCGCGGCATGGGGGCATCACACGCACGCGGCTTCGTCACCGAAGGTGCGAAGGTCATCATGACCGACGTCAACGCCAAAGCGGGTGCGGCGCTTGCTGCGGAGCTCGGGCCGAATGCCTATTTTATTGAACACGAGGTCACGAGTCACGACGCGTGGCAGCGCGTGGTGGCCAAGGGAGAAGAGAAATACGGGCCCATTAACGTGCTCGTCAACAACGCCGGCGTATTGGGTCCGATTGCCAAGACGGTGGAGTTGGGCGAGGCTGATTACATGAAAGTGTGCGCCATCAACCAGCATTCGGTCTTCCTGGGCATGCAGGCGACGATTCCGTCAATGTTGCGGGCCGGCAAGGGCTCCATCGTAAATATTTCCTCCATCGCGGGCATTGTCGCGAATTATGGCTTTCCGAGCCTTGCGTATGTTGCCAGCAAATTTGCAGTTCGTGGGATGACCAAGGCCACGGCGATGGAATACGGCCGGAACAACATCCGGGTCAACTCGGTCCACCCGGGCTTCATCATGACGCCAATGATGGTGGAGGCCACTGATGAAAAGGGCGGCGACGCAATGTCGCTGATTCCCCTGGGACGCATTGCGGATCCGCAGGAAGTCACCAATCTGGTGTTGTTTCTCGCCTCCGACGAGGCTTCCTACATTACGGGTAGTGAGCACGTCGTGGATGCGGGCATGCTGTCGCAATAGAGGCACGGATCATGAGCTCGAACGAAAGCATCCTGGTCAACAAGGCCATAGTGTCGGATTTTCTCGCGACCTTTTCGCGCGGCGATGTGGCAGGCGTACTACAGAGGATGACCGACGATGCGACCTGGTGGGTGTCGGGAGCTATTCAGGGTATGTCCGGAACATACGAAAAAAGCACTTTTGGTTCACTGCTGGAGGGCGTGAAAACTGTCTATAAGACTGGCGCAATGCAATTCAAGCCCACATCGATGATCGCGGAAGGTTGCTTCGTTGCAGTGGAGGCTGCGTCGTACGCAGAGCTCACCAATGGGCGTATTTACAGCAATCGGTATCACCTGTTGTTTGAAATACGCGACGGCAAAGTGTTACGGGTCAAGGAATACATGGACACTCAGCACGCCCATGCCGTTTTTTTCGGCCAGTGAGGGCGGATTGCCGCAAGGCCGCACTGAGTTGGCTGTAAGTCCGCGGCGACCCTCACGGCGACGCCGCAGCGCATGTGCAAATGCTAGCTCTTGGGGAGGCTGATGCGTGGTGCAACTTCCTTGGCTATGAGCTCGAGCGAATGAAACCATGCGGACGGATCGTCATAGTAGTCGTGCGATTCGACTTGTAATGTTCCCCATCCACCACATCTGCGGAACAGGGTGTTCAATTTGTCTACAACAGTATCGGGTGAACCGACGACGAAAACGTTGTCGACGAGGAACTCGAGGTCGGCCTTGAGCGGATCGATCCCGGCGTCTTTGGCAAAGCCGTCCATCATTCCGAACCGTCGCCAGATCGGAATGAGGTAACGACTGAAACAAAAGCCGATCGGGCCTTCCATCACCAATTTCTTTGCCTCCTTGTCCGTGTCCGCAACAAAGACAGTCTGTGAAACTGCGTGTCGCGAGCGGTCAGGCTTGTGTCCAGCCTTGATGGCTGCTTCTGAATATATTTCCCAATGTCTTTTCAGAGCCTCGAGGCCCGAGTAGATCGAAATAGGTTTGAAATTTCGTTCGCCCGCCAATCTCATGGACGGTGAGTTGGCACTGAACCCCGTAACCGCGATTTCCGGAAATGCTCCATTCCAGGGAGAATAGTTGGCAAGCTTGTGTTGCTCGTCTTCCTCGGTTTCAGCGTGCGCTTCCTCAGGGAACCCCGCATCCCAGAACCTCCCCTCGTAAAAGAACGGCTCGCGCTTCCAGATCTTCTCCATGATGAACAGGGATTCCCGGACCATCTCGTTCAGGAACCCTGTTCCGGAGCCGTCATTGGGAACCTTGATGCCGTGCATATACGTTGCCAACGGGTAGGCGCCGGCACCGATACCGAGAAAATAGCGCCCCTGCAAAATTTGCGACAGCCATCCCACTGTCATCGCAAGCTTGGTGGGGTTGTGATGCGGCAGGATATGGGCCATGGGGGCGAACTTGATCTGCTTGGTCTGCAGTGCCGCCGCGGCAAAAATCAATTCCGGTGCGGGAATGTTCTCCCAGATCTGCGAGGCATGCTCCGAAATCAGCATCGACGTAAATCCGATTTTGTCGCAAGCGATGGAGCTATTGACTCCCCATTCGAAAGTTTGTCGGGCAGTGCGACCCGGTCGCATGTAGGGATGGAAGATGAGCCCGGTGTCCATTGCCATGTTGAGTCCCCCTAAGATCGGCCGATTAAGGCATATGTCTTAACTTGCTCGCTTTTATAAGCTCAAACGACAGTGAAAGCAAGGCTCCCAAGTGGCGACGAGCCAGACTCCCAATGCGATTTGGTGTAAATTAAACGGCGCCGCGGCCCAAATATTCGACGGAGGCGAGATCGAGTTCGACAGAGTGCATGGGTTTAATATAAGTCAATTGACTGAATTCATTTGGATTTCGGCTGGGTCATTACAAATTCGCAATGAATCAAGATCCAAATACAAGCGCCGCTGATTCCGGGGGTTTTTCCAAGACCCAGATTCAAATTATTCTGGCGGCCGAAAAGTTGTTTGCCAAAATGGGAATCGATAGCGTGTCATTGCGTGAGATCGCGGTGAAAGCGCACCAACGCAATAACTGCGCTGTTCAATATCATTTTGGGTCGCGCGAAAACCTGGTTCGAGCCGTCTTCGGCCATCGAATGCAGCAGATGGAGGAACAACGTGGCCGAATGCTGGCTGCGGCGGAGCGCAATGGCACTCTCCATAACATCCGCACGCTGCTTGATATGGTTTACCTGCCTCAATTGACATTGCTCGATGCCGACGGCAATCATTCTTACGCCAATTTCCTGTGCCAATACTTGCTGAGGCAGCGATCTCAGGAATTTGGTGATTTTGGTACTCGACTACCGACACACCTTGATCAAATATTGAAGTTATTGAGGATCAGGCTGGGCTACCTTCCGACAGCGGCGGCACAACGACGCCTCGTCAGCGCGAGTCTTGTGTTTCTGAATATATTAATGGTGTATGGCGAGACGCAGGACGGTGAATCGAGAGCGGAGAGTTTCGAGTCCGCTTTGAGCGACACGATGTCACAAATTGAGTTGGCGATCTGTTCGCCGCTGACAAGCCTGGATTCCCCCCCTGCGTCCGCGAAAGCTCAAGGCGGGAAATAGCCGATCTTCGCTCAACAAATCACAGACGCACCACAGCGCTACTGGCAGCGACCGCAACGAGCAGCGCTGCGACCAGGAAAAATGCCGTAGACAGGCTGCTTTGATGGGCAATGAAACCAATTCCGGCAGGACCTGCAAGTATGCCGGCGTAGCCCAGAGTCGTAATCGCGGGTATAGCCACCGCTTGCGACATGGTCGTTTGCCGGCCCGCTGCCGTGTATAGCACCGGTACGATGTTGGAGCAGCCGAGCCCGATCATGGCGTAGCCGACGAGTGCGACGGGCCACCAAGGGGCTATCATAGCCAGAGAGATTCCTCCTGCGGCCAGCAGGCTGCCGGCAACCAGGACAGTGCGCCTGCCAACGCCGGCGACGATGGTATCCCCAGTCAGCCGACCTGCTGTCATGGCCAACGAGAAGCTGGCAAAACCGAACCCGGCTTGCGCCGCAGGCATGCCGCGCTGCTCGACCAGAAACACGGCGCTCCAGTCGAGCATCGAACCTTCCGCCAGGAAGACGATGAAGCACAGCACGCCGATGAAAAGAACCATACCGTGTGGGATGGCAAACAAGGGCCCGTCCGCCGGGTTGCCATAGGGTAATAACCCGCGGTAGGCAATCAACAGCACGATTGCGATCGTGGCCACAGCGAAAATCGTGCTGGCCAGGGCAGATACATTGACCGTCAACAAAGCGCTGGTGGTTGCGGCACCGACGATACCGCCCAGACTGAAGAAGCCGTGGAATCCCGACATCATCGTCTTGCCACTGGCGCGCTCGACGATGACAGCCTGTACGTTGACGACGCAATCCGTTGAACCCAGAGCGACCCCGAAAAAAAACAGCGTCGCCGCCAACCAGGCCACTGACGACACGATCGCAAGCAACGGCAATGTCGCCCCCAGAAGGCCGGCGGACAGCACGAGTACGATCCGGCAACCATAGCGAGTGCTCAAGGCTCCAGCGATCGGCATTCCGATAATTGACCCGCCACCCAGGCACAGCAATACGAGGCCGAGCGCAGCTTCATCCAGTCCCGTACGGGCTTTGGCAAAAGGCACGAGTGAAGCCCACGCCGCCCCGGCGAAGCCAGCGATGAAAAACTGCAACCGCGTCGATCGCTGCTCAATTTCCGGCCGTTTGGCCTCCGCACTGATTGTGTTCAAACCAATTCCCGGCAATTGCACCTGGAGAGCGAAGTGACCGCAGCCTTTCAGGCCGGGACGACGCGCAACGGCAACCGCTTCAGCCCACGCAGAGTGTTGTTGAAACGACGCTCGGGCTCGCCGGCCAGCTCGATGCGACTCACTAGCCTCGACAGCGCCTGTAGCACTACTTCGCCCTCGAGCCTGGCCAACAGTTGGCCGACGCAGACGTGGATACCAGCGCCGAAACCGACATGACCGAGAACTTTGCGTTCGATGTCGTATTCGTCAGGATTGTGCCACGAGATCTTTGCGTCCATGGCGGTCATCTTAATGGCCGGCTATCATCGTGCAATACGCTAGAGCGGAGTAGAGCATCTATTAAAACGATAAAGGCCAATAAGGCGCCGCTGGACCTGAACCTGCTTGGCTCCTGGACCAGTGCCTTGCTCGATCAGTTGCAGACACTATCTGCCGAATTAGCTGGCGCTCGCCAATGACGGGCCCGGAAATTGTTGTAATTGGAGCCGGCATGGCCGGCGCTGCGATTGCCGCCCATCTGTCAGAACACGCCAGGGTCCATCTGCTGGAGATGGAGGCTCAGCCTGGTTACCACTCGACGGGTCGCTCCGCCGCTGTCCTCTTCGAGGCGTACGGCAACGAGCAGGTCCGCGCGCTGACCCGTGCAAGTCGCTCATTTCTGTATTCGCCCCCTTCAGGATTCTGCGCAGAGCCCTTGGTGAAGCCACGGGGACTTTTACTGGCGGCCCGCCACGGACAGGAGTCCGCGCTACGACACGCTCTCGATGCTGCCGTACCCAGTGATGGCCTGAGAGAAACGACTGCGCTCGAGGCGACACGCTTGCATCCCCTCCTGCGCGAGGAGGGTTTGAGAGGCGGAGCCTATACCGAGCAATGTGCTGATATCGATGTCAATGAGCTGCATCGCGGTTACCTGCGCCTCTTTCAATCCCGCAATGGAACTCTGAGCAAGCAGACCGAAGTGATTGGATTGGAGCGCGTTTCCAACAGTTGGCGCATCACCACCCGGGGCGAGGTGTTGCGCGCCGAGATTGTCATCAATGCAGCAGGCGCGTGGGCGGATGCAATTGCCCAACTTGCGGGCTTGAGAGGAATCGGCCTTCAGCCACTGAAGCGGACTGCCTGTCTGATACCGGTTCCGCAGGGACAACGCGCGGACGGGTGGCCGATGTTGGTGGACGTTGAGGAGACGTTTTACTTGAAACCCGACGCGGGCGCCTTATTGCTGTCCCCGGCGGATGAAACTTTGACTCCGCCGGCGGATGTGCAGGCAGACGACCTGGAAATCGCGGTCGCCGTTTCCCGTTTGGAAGAAGCCACGACGCTGAGCGTTGAACGGGTGACGCACCGATGGGCAGGACTGCGTTCCTTCGTGCATGACAGGACCCCGGTCATCGGCTTCGATCCGATCATGCCTGGGTTCTTCTGGGTCGCAGCTCTTGGCGGGTATGGAATCCAAACTGCGCCGGCCGCCAGTCGACTCGCGGCAATGCTTGCTTTGGGCTTGCAGGCCGATGAGCAACTGGCCGAGTTCGGAGTCATCCCATCGGCCTTTTCCCCCCAACGGCTGCCTCGAGCCGACGGATCAACAACTCCCTGCGGCAATGAGCCGTGACATCAGCCGGTCGGCGGTCTGCCGGTAAAAACCGCCAATTGAGCGTCGAAAGCCCGCTTGAAGGCGGCCCGGGCTTCACCGCGGGCGAGATAGGTGGAGAGGTTCGGATACTCGTCCAGCATTCCCGATGCTTTCAACCTGAGCAGCACCGTCACCATCATCAGGTCGCCCGCGCTGAACGCGCCGTCGAGCCAGTCAGAATCGCCAAGGCGACGGGAAAGCTCGCCCAGCCGGTCACGGATGCGATCCTTGACGAGAGGCAGGCGCTGCTCGCACCAGGGCTTGTCGCCCTCCACGAGCTTGACGATTATGAGATCGAGGATCGGCGGCTCAACCGTGTTGATCGCGGCGAACATCCAGGTGATCGCGCGTGCGCGGGCATTCGCATCGGCAGGTAGCAGACCTGCATGGCGCTCTGCGATATGGAACACGATCGCCCCCGACTCGAACAGGGCAAGATCGCCTTCTTCATACGTCGGAATCTGACCGAACGGATGGAGTGCTCGATGCGCGGGCTCCTTCATCGCACCGAACGAAACAAGACGAACCTCGTAGGGCTGGCCTACTTCTTCAAGCGCCCAGCGAACGCGCATGTCGCGCGCCAAGCCCTTGCCGCGATCAGGTGACCGTTCAAAGGCGGTAATGGTGGGGGTCATTGGGAGCCTCGGGTGATTGCCATATGCACCAAGGACGAACGGACCACTTCCGGTCCGACATGCTCCCAAATTTATCGCCGAGTGGGAATCTTCTCCCGAGCGAGAATGACAAATTGCCCCGTGACGGGGTCGTGCTCCAGCTGCAAGCCGGCCGCCGCAAGTCCTTCGATCAAGGCTTGGACTGTTACCTGGCCATCGATGAGAGCAGGCAGATACACCGCCGGCTTCAGTGCTGCGACAGCGGGACGCGGGCGCCACGGGATGATTTTTGCACTCATGGTGCCTCGTCCGCGCGTTCGGCATATTTCCAGATGATCCCGATGAGCGCAACGATGCACGTCACTGAGGCCGACCAGGTGATTGTCACAATGGCTTCCATGCGCGAAAGTGTGCCCGCTCACGGGTTTGCCTGGCAGTGTCGGAGGTCAAGGAAAAGACCGCCGCCATGTGACCTTAGTCGGGTATCAGTGTCTTTGCGTTGCGATACCGACGCCCCGGGAAACTACGACGAATTCAACTGCCTGGCAGTGGTCGAGGTAACAAACACGGAGGCTAACTAACACGTGACACACCAGATGCCCTGACGATCAGAATGCGCTGATCACAAGACCGATCACAGCAGATAAATTCCGACAGGCGGGGGACCTCACTGAGTCGACACCAAGCTCTGAGCGCGCATCCTGGTACATCCGCGGAAAAAGGACGTTAGCGTCCGCGATACACGTCTCGAAGATCTGGGATGGGACGCACCGATTTTGAGACTCATAGTCTCTAAGTAATTGTTTTTAAACATATTCGATGTCGTTTCCCGAGTAGCAGACAATCGGGCGAAGCCGGTGCAATGCACTTGATTTCCGGCCGCCTTGAATTATCATGAATCATCAAGATAGATCATGATGGGGTGATTCCATGAGCGCGCTGCGCAAGTTCTCCTCTCAAGCAGACCCTGAAATGCTTGAAGCGCTGCAGGAGATTGCAGCCCGCGAGGGACGTCAGTTCCAAGCTGTGCTTGGGGATGCGATGCGTGAGTATCTAGCTCACAAACGTCGCCAGTCCCCACGACGGAACGTGCTCGAGGCATTTCAGGAAAGCCTCAAGGCGCACGACGAGTTGTACCGCTCGCTGGCTAAATGACGGAGTACATCACTACCGCTGATGCGCTCTTTTTCCACAAACAGTTGATCGAGCGCTACGGCGGCGCTCCCGGTGTGCGCGACGCTGGCGCGCTCGAATCAGCTCTTCATCGGCCTCAAACCGGTTATTACGACACTCTCATTCATGAGGCCGCGGCGCTCCTGGAAAGCCTGGTTCAAAACCATCCTTTCATAGATGGCAACAAGCGGGTCGCGTTTGCCGTGGTGGATGTATTTTTACGAATCAATGGCTATGCGATCACTGCGGACTCGGATTCGATTTACAACCAGATGATGGAACTCTTCGAGGCGCAGACCTTCGCTATGGAGCACTTGGTACCGTGGCTACAAGAAATCGTCGAGCCACCCGCCTGATTCTACGGACCAACGCCGTCCGTTAGGCGCCGCGATGCCGTGCCGCGACGGACGGCGCGCTATTTCCACACCGCGCGAGCCACGCGAAGGAAGTTTTCTCCAAGGACTTTGCGCACATCTGCGGTCGACCATCCGCGCTCGAGCAGCAATGCCGCGAGCTGGGCGAACACTCCCGGAGAAACGTCCTTCATGGGCCACGGCGGTGCGTATTCGGCTGGCGGCCAGAAGTCTGGATGAGAAGCGAGATCCGCATCTCCCGAACCCTTCGGATCTGGAGGTGTGTAGTCGAGGCCGAGGCCCACATGATCGACTCCGACGAGATCGCGCACATAGGTCACACAGTCGGCCAACGCAATGGCAGGCGACGAACGAGCGGGTAAAAAGTACCCGAGTCCCGTCACGCCAATAACGCCACCGGTCTTGGCGCAGGCGCGGATCTGATCATCGGTGATGTTGCGACCGTGCAAGCGCAGAGTCTTTGGATTGGAATGTGAAAAAATCACCGGTTGGGTCGCCGCCGCCATGATGTCCATGGTAGTCCGGTAGCCAGTGTGAGAGCAGTCGACCAACATACCGACGCGATTCATCTCGGTAATCACTTGTCGGCCGAACGCCGTAAGCCCAGTATCCTTGTCGTGGCAGCCTCCACCCGCGAGGTTGTTCTTATTGTAGGCGGTGAGCATCTGACGCACGCCTAGCCGGTAGTACAGCGCTACGAGCGAAGAGTCACCGTTGAGCGCGTTCATGCCCTCCAGATCGAAGGTAATCGCCATACGGCCAGTTTTCTTCGCTTCTATCACGTCATCCACGCGACGCACGAGCAAAAACCTGTCGGGCCGCTTCTCGAGCCAAGTGACGTACGCAGCCAGGTTCTTGATCGCCCGTTCCCAGTCGATCACGTCGTATCCAACGTCAATGGATAGATAGCTCACCCCTGCCTTGCGCCAGTCCTCGAGGTGCTCGAGATCATAATCAGACACCGGGTCAAATCCCGAGTGATCGTCCCAGATGAGTGCGTCGCTCATCAATTCAGTTGCCTTGGAGGAAGCGCTCGCAGAGCCTGCGGGCGTGCCGGCTCGAGTCAAGCTCGGGAGACTTTCACTCGCCGCGACAAGGAGGCCAATTCGCGCAAGGACGCTGCGCCGGGTGATTTGCATTTTCCCATAGTATCGCAAGTCGCAAACGGCCGCGTTGCAGCTGTCCGTTGGTGGACGCGCCAAGTGGGAACTCCATGCAGCTATTCTTCCGTCGTCTGCACGAGCACTCCGACCGCCTGTGCGAATTCCTCCTTGAAATCCTGCACGACCGAGCGGGCCGAGCGAATCCCGTCAATCAGCCCGACTCCCTGGCCGACGAAATACGTGACCAGCTCGCGGGCTTTGGCATTGCCGGCGTCGGCGGCTTTATCAACCTGCGCCAGCGCCGGCTGACTCAACATCGGCATCAGCGGCAGCGGCAGCACACTGGGGCTGCCCTTGGATTCCCAAGCGTCGTGCCAGGCAGAACGTAACTGGCGCGCAGGTTTACCCGTGCGAGCACGCGATCGCACCGTATCGCGCGATGTCGCTTCGATCATCTTTTCACGGAAAGTGGCACTGGTTTCCGACTCGGTGGTGGCCAACCACACGGAGCCCGTCCATGCGCCCTGCGCTCCCAGCGCGATGCAGGCGGCCATCTGATCTCCGGTCATGATGCCGCCCGCGGCGAGCACCGGCACATTCCTGACCGCGCGGACAGCCCGGATTACTTCAGGAACCAGCACGAGAGTCGACACCTCTCCACAATGACCGCCCGCTTCAGATCCCTGAGCGACGATAATATCCACACCGGCATTCACCTGCCGGATGGCGTGCTCCTTCGCGCCAACCAGCGCGGCCACCGGGACGCCGTTGCGACGTGCGCGCGCGATCATAGATGGCGGTGCGATCCCCAGAGCGTTGGCAATCAGTTTGATCGGATGGCGAAAGGCCACATCCAGCAGCGCCTCGCCGACATCGGGCAATGTCGTCGGTCGCCAGGACGCCAATACGTCATCGCCTAATTTCCCCTGGATGTCGCAACCGGCGAGCAACTTCAGCACAAAGTGGCGATGTGCCTGCGGAATCTGCGCGACGAGCTGCGCCACGCTGACGTCAGCTCCGAAGGCCTGATTTTCGGGAATGAGAATGTCGACGCCGTAGGGCTTTCCCTCGACGTGATCGTCAATCCATTGCAGCTCGACCTCCAGCGCCTCGGGAGTAAAGCTGCTGCCGCCCAGAACTCCGAACCCACCCGCCCGACTGACCGCGACCACCACGTCGCGACAATGACTGAATGCGAACAGCGGAAATTGAGCGCCCGTCAACCGACACACTTCATTGTTCATAGCTGCAAAGAAATACGGGCGCACGCGCTCGTCGGGCACCTCTCGAAAGATAGGTCATCCGCGTGGCCCCGTGCGGACACGATGCGGTAATCCAGGAACTGCCATCGCGGCACGGCCCCTATGACTAGATCTACACGAGTGCCGGTAATCGTCGGCGTCGGCGAGTACACGGATAAACCCGACGACAGCAGCAAAGGCCTGGAGCCGCTCGACATTCTCGAGCGCTGCGCGCGCCTGGCTGAGCAGGACGCCGGCCACAAATTCCTGCGCAATGTAGACACCTTACGCGTAGTCAATCAGATCTCATGGCGCTACACGGATCTGCCCGGATTGTTGGCACGCAGACTGCGCATGCGCGCGGCTGAAACGATCTACGGACCGCCCGGAGGTGAGTCGCCCATCAGGATGTTGGTTGATGCGGCGCAAGACATCAGCACCGCAGAGAGCGAGCTCGCCCTCCTCTGCGGTGCCGAGGCACTCAAGAGTGTGTTTGCCTATCGTATGACTGGCAAACCGCTGGGTTGGACCCCCGAGGACCCCGACATACGGCTGCCGGTCGCGGAGGACTACGTGAGTCGGCAGGCCGCGCGTTACGGGCTGGTCAATCCCGTCGACGTATACCCTCTGTACGAAAACGCGACTCGTGCGGCCTGGGGTCTTTCAGCGTCCGATGCACAACAGGAATCGGCGGTGATCTGGGAGCAGATGTCGCAGGTCGCCGCACAAAATCCATTCGCCTGGAGTGGCCGGCCGAAGACTGCTGAAGAGATCCGCACACCCTCCGGCGGGAATCGGCTGATTGCCTATCCCTACCCCAAGTTTCAGGTTGCGCAGATCGGCGTCAATCAGGGCGCGGCCGTTCTCATCACTCACCTGGAGGCGGCGCGCAGTTGGGGAATCCCTGACGAGCGAATCATCTATGTGTGGTCCGGAGTGGGGGCGGACGAACCGCAGGACTTCCTGAAGCGGGATGGCTACGACCATTCTTCGGCAATGGCAGCCGTGTTGCAGAACACACTGCGGATCAACGAGCTCAACACTCGGGACATCGATCTCTTCGAACTGTACAGCTGCTTTCCCTGTGTGCCCAAGTTAGCGCGGCGGACGCTGGGCCTATCGCTGGAGACACCACTGTCGGTGACCGGCGGGCTCAGCTTCTTTGGCGGCCCGGGCAACAACTATATGACGCACGCGATCTCGGCCATGGTTCGCGCGCTCCGCCACCGGCGCTCAGGCAAGGGACTGCTCTATGGCAACGGCGAATTTGTAACAAAGCATCACGCCGCCGTCCTTGCCACCACACCCTCCCCGCATGCACCCGGGAATGAGCGACTGGATGCTGAAGTACAGTCCAAATACGGCCCCACTCCCAAGCTGCTCGAGAAGTACGAAGGGCCTTGCACGATCGAGACCTACACCGTGTCATACACGGCAAAAGGCGAGCCCGACCGAGGGACTGTCATCGCCCGTACTCCTCAGGGCGAGAGGTTTCTGGCACGGGTCACCGGCACCGCCCCTCAGACCCTGAAGTTCCTGATCGACGAGGTCACCGAACCGGTCGGCAGGCAAGGCCACTCCTACGACGGCCGGGATGGTCAGATGCATTTCGCTCTGCACCCACACACACAGGTTGGGGAATGCCCGCTGCTGTTCGAGCTGGGGGCTGCGCATGTTGCCGTCGTCACTCTGAATCGCCCCAATAAGCGCAACACCATCAATGGCGCTGTCACTCGCCTGATGGCGGACTATCTGTCGCGCATCGATTCAGACCCCCGCATTCGAGTGGCGATCCTGACAGCGACCGCCGGACCGGCATTCTGTGGCGGCGCCGATCTGTCAGAGGTCGCAGCCGGACATCCCTATGACATGGTCGACCATCATCACGGCTTCGCGGGCTTCGTCAACGCTCGGCGCGACAAACCCTGGATCGCTGCAGTGTGTGGCACATCCGTAGGAGGAGGAATGGAGGTCGTCCTCGCCTGCGATCTGGTGATAGCGGGTGAAAGCGCAACCTTTGCACTGCCCGAAGTCCACCGAGGCCTGTTGGCTGCCGCCGGCGGCGCTTACCGCCTGCCGCGCACAATCCCGCCCCGAAAAGCCATGGAATACCTTCTGACCGGCGGCACCCTCTCGGCACAGGAAGCGCAGTCCCTCCATCTCGTCAATGATGTTGTACCCGATCGGGATGTCATGACAGCGGCACTCGAGTTGGCTCAGAAGATTGCGAACAACGCGCCGCAGGCCGTCGCCGCGTCGCGAAAGCTCGCTCGCGCTGCCTACGATGCCACGGATACACGGCTGAGCGAGCGCAGCCTCGAGGCAATCGCCGTACTGATGAATGGCGAGGACGCCAAGGAAGGTGTGCGTGCGTTCCTCGAAAAGCGTCCCGCCCAGTGGAAAGGAGCTTGAAGTGGTTGATCTTCGCAGTCTGTTCTATCCGCGCTCCATCGCACTTGTTGGAGCTTCGGAGCGCTCCCCCTGGTCGCACATGCTGCATGACAACCTGGCCCGCCTGGGTTACGAGGGCCAGGTATATGCTGTAAACAAGACCGGCAGTCATACACACGGTTATCGGGGATACACCTCCTGCGTGTCCATTGGCGAGCCCGTTGATGCTGCCTATCTGTTTGTGCCGATCGATGCAACGCTGGAAGCCTTTGCGGATATTCTGCAAGCCGGCATCAAGTCCATTGTCATTTTGACATCCGGCTTCGCTGAGTCCGGTGAAGCAGGCGCAACTCTGCAGCAACGCCTCGTGGACATGTCGCGGGAGGCAGGCGCGGTGTTCCTGGGACCGAACTGTCTGGGCTTTTCGAATCTCACCATCCGCGCGCCCATGACTCCGGCACCCAATTTTCTACCCGTGCTGCCGCCCCGCATCGGCCTGGTCTCTCAGAGCGGCGCCACGAATGCCCAGGTAGCTGACCTCGCCCACGACCTCAACATCGGCATCTCGCTCTACATTGCTACCGGCAACGAGGCGATGTTGGACATTGCGGCGTGCGTTAACTTTCTCGTCGACGACGAGGCTACACGAGTCATCATGGTGTTCGCCGAGAGCATTCGCGACACCGAGACCTTCTCAATCGCTGCACGGCGTGCGGCGGAGAAGCGCAAAGCCATAGTGGTCCTCAAAGTCGGCACCACGGAACTGACCGCCAAGGTGGCCGCGGCGCATACCGGGTCGCTGGTCGGCGATGATCGCGTCTTCGACACTGCCTGTCGGCAGTTGGGCGTCATCAGAGTTCACACGCTGGAGGACCTGCTCACGACGGCGGGACTGCTGGCTTACACGGGCCCGCTCACGCAGACAGGGATAGGTGTTGTCTCGATCTCCGGTGGGGCGTGCACGCTGCTAGCCGACCGTGCTCAGGAGCATGGAGTGGACGTACCTGACTTCTCCCCGGAAACCAAAGACCAGCTCCGGCAGATCGTTCCAGGAATTGAAGATCCGGTAAATCCCTTCGACATCACGGGCCTCGCAATGCGCGACCCGTCTGTGTTTGAACGTGCGTTGCGCGCGGTCGCGGCAGATCCGGCCATCGGTTTTGTGTTCGCATCCTACGAGATGCCGTGGAACGAAAAATGGCACCAGGTGCCCCAGATTGAGGCCATCGGTCGGGCGCTCGCCGGGATGGGCAACCGCGGAGCGGTTCTGAATCAAATGCTGCGGCCCATCACTCAAAAGACTCGCGACATCATGACCGAGACGGGCGTACCCGCGGTGTTTGGCGGCATCGAGGCGGTCACGCGGGCGCTCGGGAAGATAACTCAATGGAGTCGCGAGCTCAGCCATCCTCGGGCAGTCCCCAAGGCAATACACTTGAAGCCGGTCAGGCCCGTCGGAGAACGACAGCTCCTTGAATACCTCCAGAGCGCTGGGGTGCCGGTTATTCCCGCAACATTGGCCACCACACGCGAGGAAGCGATCGCTGCGGCGAGCCGCAGCGGATTCCCCGTCGTGCTGAAAGTGTCCTCCGCCGATATCGAACACAAAACAGAAGTCGGAGGGGTCCGCCTGAACTTAACTGACTCTGACGCAGTGGGACGCGCATTCGCCGCGATCACGTCCAGCGTCCATGCAGCAAGGCCAGACGCAAAGATAGAGGGCGTATTGGTGTCACCAATGCGTAGCGAGGGTACGGAGATCCTGGTTGGTATTACGCGCGATCCACAGTGGGGCGCGGTCCTCACTGTCGGACTGGGTGGCATCTGGGTGGAAGTGTTGGCCGATACTCAGTCCCTGCTGTTGCCTGCCGACGTAACAGAGGTCAAGAAGGCTCTGTTGAGCCTGAGGGGGGCCAAGCTCCTCCAGGGTTATCGGGGCGCTGTACCCGTTGACCTGGACAGGCTGGCGCGCACGATCAATGCGATCGGTGACGCCGCTCTTGCGCTGGGCCCTCAGTTGGCCACTCTGGAAGTCAATCCGCTGCGAGTTGGAGCCACCACCATCGAAGCCCTGGACGCACTGGCCGTCTGGAGTGGGACCGCCTGAAATCCGGGCTGGCGTCCTCTTGACAGACGCCAGCCCAGGGCACTTCAGAACCGGTATTGAATCTGCGCCGTTACCTGGCGCGGCAAGCTGACCGACTGGGTGCCAATGTCACCCGCCAGGCCCAACGGCTTGAAAATGAAGTTCTTGTAGTAGATACCGTTGTTCAGGTTCGTTCCAATGATGTTGAATTCCCACGGACCGTTGACCTGGAAGAACCGCAGTGACGCATTCACAATCGTATATGAAGGCGAGAAGGCAAGCGGATCGCGCTCATACAGCGGACCCGTTGACGTATGCCTCACATCGGCGGTCAACCGCGCACCGAATTTGTCCATGATCGAGTGCTCGTAGGTGAACCCGAATTTACCGGTGAAGGGTCCGTCCCCGTAGCGGGTCCCGGACAGATCCTGCGAGCCATTCGGACACAGCGCCACAGGCTCACCCGGATAGCACTGGGCGCCCCGGTACTCGAGGAACTTCAGGTCGGTGTAGGCCAGTGACAGGTTCAACGACAGATTGCGATCGACCTTGAACAACCCCTCGAACTCCACACCCTGGCTGCGCGCCTTGCCGGCGTTTCCCGGATAGAACGCGGCGTTTTCCTGGTGGAAGGTCGCGACCTGCAGGTTGTTGTATTCGTAGCGATACACGGTCAACTCGGTGCTCATGCGACCGTCGAGCAACAGGCCCTTGGCACCCACCTCGAAGCCTTTGACCTTCTCGGCCTTGTAGATGAAATTGGCCTCGGGATCAGCCGCCTGGGTGTAATTGGAGACGTTGGCCGGATTGCCGATTGCGCCGGCCAGGTAGCCGGTCTTGAAGGCGGCGTACAGTGTGAGGTCGCTCTGCGGATGCCAGGTCAGCGTGGCCTCGGGCGAAACGTTGCTCTCGCTGATGCTCGGATGGTAGACGACCCCCACCGGGGAGAACGGATTGGGTGTTGGAAACAGGTCGAAATAATTGAAGATGTTCTGAATTTCCGCGCTGCGCGTGTCGTGCGTGTAACGCGCGCCGCCGGCCAGCTCCAACTGCTCGAGAATCTTCCAGCTGAGCTGTCCGAAGACTGAATACGATTCGGCACGATCGCGGGCTTCCATGGCGAGCGTGTTGTAGACACCGTTGAAAGGACCCGGGCCCGGATAGGGTCCCAGCGGGAAAATCTTGTCGGTATCACCCGTATCGTGCCGGTCGTGCTCGTAGTAGGCGCCCGCGGTGAAATTGACAGGGCCCGAGAAGCTCGAGGCGAGTCGCAATTCCTGCGAGATCTGCTTGTCGCGATCATGCTCCGCATCGAGAGCCTGTGCCCAGACCGTCAGATCGTAGTTGTCGAATGCACCGTGAGAGGAGCTGTACACACCGGTGATCGAAGAGAGCGTCATGTTGTCGAATCGATAGTTCATCGACAGCGACGACAACCATACCTTCGTTTCCGTAAACGGCATGCCATCGGCCGGTGCTCCGTAGAAGTTACTGACCACTTGCGCCGCTGGAGCACCGTTTGAAATCACGTGGTTGACTCGACAATCGCCGAACGGATCCGCAGCTACCTGGGTGGGGTTCAGCAGATTGATCGTTGAGGGATGTGAGTTGGCGCCGCACGTGAAGACCTCCTCAGTCGCGCCACCCCAATCGTGGTGGTACGAACCGAGTACCTTCAGTGTCGCGTCAAAATCGTTGTTGGGGCGCCACGCCACCGTGACCCGACCCGCGCCGTCGCGATTCAACGGCCCCTGGGTATAGGCGGCACCAGGCAGCGGCAGAGTGGGCTCAAAGGGGTTGGCTGTCGGCCCGGCGACGTTCTTGATATCACCGCTGTTGTCATGGTTGTAGTGACCGGCAACACGTATGGAAAGCGTGTCAGTCAACGGGATGGTCATCGCAGCATCCACAGAAGGCGATGAGGCGCTGAATTCATATCCCGCCCGAACGTATCCCTCCACGGTGGAACCGGGTGTAACGCTGTCGATGGCGATGACGCCTGCAGGGCTGTTCTTGCCGAAGAACAGAGCCTGCGGGCCCTTCAGAACCTGCATCGACTGCAGATCGAAGAACCCGATCTGCGAGGCGCCGCCCTTGGTTACCTGGACGCCGTCGAGGTTGAGCGCCACCGGCTGCTCGGTGTTGTAGTCCTGAGCGAGCTGGCCCACGCCGCGGATGGTGAATGCAGCTCCTGAGGAGCCGCCGCCCATGCGCTCGAGGCTCACACCCGGGACCAGATTACCGATCTGGGTGAGCGAAACTGTCGGCACCTCCGCCAGTGTCTGCGCACTCACTTCGGAGACCGCGACCGGTACGTCGACCAATCTTTCGGCGCGCTTACGGGCGGTGACAACAACTTCTTCTATTGCATCTGGGCTGTCTGACGCGCCTGCGGCCGCACTTTCAGCGGCATTCGCAGAAAACGTGCACAACGCGGCTGCCAGCGGCGCGGCGCAACTGAGAGCCATACATCGGCGGACTGTTAACAAAAGACGATACATCTATTCCCCCTTCCTCAATATCGTACGGCATGCCGGACGTTAGCCGTTCGCATTCGGTGAACCCGACGCTCGCAATATAGTGACCGTGAGAAATCGCGAACCTATCTAAAGTCGGGTGAGGTGCGCCTGCCGCAGCCGGCACAGTCCCCCGGTCTGCGACTTTCCGAAGGCAGTCCTGCGATGTCATCCGATGTTCTGCGCGATTCCCTGCGGCGCCTGCTCGCTCGTCACTGGCCGCTGCGGGAATCCGCGCGGCTGTCGCGGTCGCAGCCCGCATTGAGCTCAGTCTGGCGGGAATTGTCTGAGCTCGGTCTCGGGCAGCTCGGCGTGCCGGAAGCCGGCGGATTGTTGGATGCGTTGCGCATCTTGCGGGATCTTGGCGCCGCCAATTGCACGCTGCCGATTCTGGAAGCCAGCGTGCTCAATTGCACTCTGGGACCGCTCGAACCGGATTGGCTGCGGCGGATTCACAGCGGCGAAGTTATTCCCGCGATGTGCACTGACTCCGGGGCGGCAGTCGCGAGTATCGAACTGGCCGATCCGGGCCGCTGTACTCTCCGAGGCACTCTCGATCTCATCGACGCGGCAACCGCCACACACATGGCGATCACAGTCAGGCGCCCGGACGGCGGTGCCGCCCTCGTATGGACGGAACTGAAACACTCCAGCGTACGCATACGCGAGCAGACGATTCTGGGCGAGTCGCCGCTTTTCCAGATCGAGCTCGACGAGACCCCGGGAGAGCTGATCGCTCTGGATAACCGGTTAGCCGACCGGTTGGTCAACGTGTGGCGCCTGTGTCTTTGCGCCCGTGCGACGGGCGCCGCGCTCAGTGAGCTCGTAGACGCTGTAGAACACGCGAAACAGCGCCGGCAGTTTGGTGCCCCGATCGGCTCCTTTCAGGCCATCCAGCACAAGCTGGCAAACGTGCGGATTGCACTCGATGCCGCGCAACTGACGCAGGATATGGCGGCGGCGGCCATTGATTCGGGCCATGTTGACTGGCGGTTCAAGACGGACACAGCCATCGCTACCGCCGACCCGAGCTTGAGACAGTGTGCGCTGGACATGTTGCACACGTTCGGGGCCACCGGATACTCCGAAGAGCATCCGGCCTCGCGTCACTTCCGCCGGATCCATGCAGACCTCGCGCGCGCCAATGGGGATCGCTCGCGCACAAGCCTTTGTGACGAACTGTTGACCGCACCGCAAGCAGCGATTCCCGATCCCCACCTCGGAGAGGCCGCGGAGCGGTTTCGTCTGGAGGTGCGTGACTGGCTGAGTCAGCATTGGACCGCAAGCGATCAGGCCAGTGAGCGACTGCGACAGTCCATGGACAGGGGCCTCGACAAGCGCTTCTCACAGAAGCTGGGATGGCGGGGCTGGCTCGCGCTGACCTGGCCGGCCCGGTACGGCGGCCTGGATCGCACGGGGTTCGAGCTGCTTACATTGATTCAGGAAACCAGCCGCGTGTCGGCTCCGACACTGAGCCACCTCGCAGCGGCCTATCTGGTGGCTCCGGCTCTCATGGCTTTTGGCAACGAGGCCCAGAAGGAAGAATTCCTGCCGAGAATTGCTCGCGGCGAACTGTGCATCTCACTCGGTTACAGCGAGCCCGAGGCCGGCTCCGATCTCGCCTCATTGCGCACGAGCGCGGTCCGCGACGGCGACGAGTTTGTCATCACCGGTCAGAAGATGTGGGGTAGCACGACTGACAAAGCTGACTACGTATGGCTCGCGGCGCGTACGGACACTCAAGTACAGAAACACGCCGGCATCAGCATTTTTCTGGTCCCGCTGAATACCCCCGGAATTACCATCCGTCCTCACCTGGGCCTGCACGGAAAGACTTTCTCGACCCAGATCTTCGACAACGTTCGTGTACCGCATCACGCGCTTGTCGGCAGCCTCAATCAGGGCTGGAAGATCCTGACGGGTGCGCTGGCCGACGAGCGGATTCTGCTGGCCTCGGGCGTCGGCGAGGTGAGCGCGGCATTCACCAACCTGGTGAAGTGGCTGCGGCTGCGCGCGCCGCTGGATCGCCTGGAGCAGAGTCGGATCGGCTCATTGGCCGCGGATATTTGTGTGGCCAATGCATTGCTCTTGAGGACCGTTTCTCAGGAGCAACCCGGAACCGCGGCTCACGTTGCCGCAGCGATCGCGAAAACATACGCTGCCGAACTGATGGAGCGTTTCGCGGAGCTCTCCGTGGAGCTCGCAGGTCCGCGCGCGTTGTTGTCCGACGGTGAGCCCGGTGCAATTCTCAACGGAGAACTGGACCGGTTGCTGCGCTTGGGCCCCATGCACGTCATTGGCGGAGGCACCAACGAAATCCAGCGCAGCCTCATCGCCATTCGGGGGCTGGATCTTCCGCGCTGAGGCACCCTATCTTTCGAAAGGTGTAGGGTTCCGCGCCGGTGCGCAACCTGCCGGGGGTCACCCGAAGAGGCTCGAATCTTTTGCAGCATTACATCGAGTCGGATACCGCCAGCCTGCTGAAGAATCTAGCGGCACAGGGAGGTCCCAAATTGCATGCCATGCCCGTCAATGACGCGCGCGCCGCCGTCCGGGCCCTCACCCAATATTGCGATCTGCCCGGTCCAAACGGCTGCACGACCAGGGACGTGTTGCCCTCGGGCGAGCTACTGGTTCCGATCAGGCTCTACTCGCCGGCAGATGTCACCACAGGTCCGGTCATTATCTTTGTGCACGGAGGCGGCTTCGTGCTTGGCGATCTGGACACCTACGATGCGCTATGCCGCTATCTATGCGTACGAACAGGCATGCGGGTCGTGGCGCCTGACTATCGTCTGGCCCCGGAGCATCCGTTTCCTGCGGCATACGATGACGTAGGCAATTCCATTTCATGGGTCCTTTCTCATCCGCCGGCATTGGGCTTGCCCGCCAGCGCGGTGGCACTCGCGGGTGACAGCGCCGGAGCCGCGTTGTCAGCCTCGTGGGCAGCAAACTGGAACGGCGATCCGCGCAACTCCGTCAGCGACCGGCGCAACTCCATCAGCGCCCTGCTCCTGTTGTATCCGGTCACTGATCTGGCCGCCAAATCGGCAAGCTATACGCTGTTTGGGGAGGGCTATCTGTTGGAATCGGCGGATATGGATTTCTTCATCCGTGCCTATACCCCGAATGCAGCTGACAGGGAGGATCCGCGAGCGTCCCCTCTGTTGTGTCAGGACCTCTCTCGGATGCCGCCCACCACCCTGCTCACATGCGGCCTCGACGTACTACGCAACGAGGGTCGGGCGTTTGCGAGCCGGCTCGTTGCTGCCGGAATCGAAACGTACTACCGGGAAGCCAAGGGACATATCCACGGCATAGCCACCCTGCGTGGTGCACTTCCCTCCGCGCGATCTGTGATCGATGAGGTCATAGATAGTTTCTCCCGCCAGATCGCGCACGGCATTCAGGAACCGCAGGCATGACGAAGGTTGATGTCCAGCCACTCGAGCAGGCTGTCAATGGAGCACACTTTCACGCGCTGTTGATGTCCGTGGTGCACCTGACAGGTGACGCGAGCCAACTTACCGAGGCGCGGCGCGCGCGGATCACCGACTTCGTCGCCACAGATGACGGAATTTCGCCAGAAGAGGATGCCCAGGTTCGCACACTGGCCAGGCAGGTCCTGACAGCGCACTTCGAAGGCACACTGCCTCCCGCCAAGCCGCTCGACGGCGCAACCATCCAGCGGATGATGGACTTCATCACTGGAACGACCATTCCGGAGCGCTATCTGCCGTTTCTGCAGGAAGAGTTGGGACTCGCAGCCGCGGACCCGCGTCATCCAGGGTGGTCACTGACCCCGCAGCAGCGTGCCGACAACAGGCTCGATGCCATTGTCATAGGTGCCGGCATGTCCGGTCTGCTGGCGGCCATCCGCCTGCAGCAGGCCGGCATTCCATTCCAGGTGATCGAAAAGAACCCGGATGTGGGCGGCACCTGGTTCGAAAATACCTATCCGGGCTGCCGGGTCGACTCCAACAACCAGCTCTACTCCTACTCCTTCGAGCCGAATGCACACTGGCCGCAGTTCTTTTCAACCCAACCGGTGCTACTGGACTATTTCCGCAGGATTGCTGAAAAGTATCAGCTACGGCGCCGCATCAGTTTTGACAGCACCGTCGAGAAGATGGTTTTCGACGAGGCGGCGGACCGCTGGAACGTCAGCGTGCGGCGATCCGACGGCAACGTCGAAGAACTGTCGGCGCGAGTGGTCATCAGCGCGGTCGGTCAACTCAATCGACCTCGCTTGCCGGACATCCCCGGACGCGATCAATTCACCGGCGATGCATTCCACTCCGCGCAGTGGCGCCATGACATCCCGCTCGCGGGCCGACGAGTCGCCTGCATCGGCACCGGTGCAAGCGCCTTTCAATATATTCCGGAAATCGCCGCGCAGGATTGTCAGATCGAGGTGTTCCAACGAACACCGCCGTGGCTCATGCCCACACCGGAATATCATGACAACGTTCCGGCCACGGAGCGTTGGTCCCTGGCCAACATCCCGCACTACCTGAGCTGGTACCGTTTCTGGCTTTTCTGGCTGTATGTAGACGGCTTTCACGAGTTTGTGAAGTGTGATCCGGCCTACACCGGCGACCGCCGCGCAGTCAGTGCGGCCAACGCTGCCGTGCGCGATCGATTTGAGTCGGTGCTCCGGCAACAGGTTGGCGACCACCCCACGCTGTTCAACCATGTGGTGCCAAACTATCCGTTTGGTGGCAAACGGACACTGCGCGACAACGGCAAATGGATTTCGGCTTTGAAGCGCGTCAACGTGTCCCTGGTCACCGCACCCATTGCACGCATCGACGCTACCGGCATCGTTACATCGGATCAGCGTCATCATCCGGCGGATGTCATTGTCTATGGGACCGGCTTTGAGGCCAGCCGTTTTCTGTGGCCTATGCAGGTCACTGGAATCGCGGGCGAGCAGCTTCATGACAAGTGGGGTCCGGACGCCCGCGCCTATCTCGGGATGACCATCCCGGGCTTCCCGAATCTCTTCTGCCTGTACGGCCCCAACACGAATCTGGTCGTGAACGGCAGCATCATCATGTTCTCGGAATGCGCCATGCGCTACACGATGCAGGCGCTGCATCACATGCTGGATAAAGGACTCACTCGAGTCGATGTCCGTGCGGAAGTCTACGACGACTATAACAAGCGGGTGGATCAGGCCAATGCGGCCATGTCGTGGGGCATCGAGGGCGTGTCCAACTGGTACAAGAGTCCGACGGGGCGCGTGAGCCAGAACTGGCCGTTCCACACGGTCGACTTCTGGGCCATGACCCGGAACTTCAATCCCGCCGAATACCGGGCTCGCTAGCCGGGAGCGGCTCGCTAGCCGGGGAGTTCCAACACGGCCGAGCCCTGAATCGCCGGGCCGCGCGTCTGGATGTTCAACCACAGCTCGCACGTTATGCGTGCTGAATTGTCGCCAGTGACGCTGACGACCTTTGCGCCCGCTTCCACGGTGTCGCCCGCGAACACGTTGTCGAGGTACCGCACGTCCAAGGAGCAAATGCGAGCTTGCGGGAAAGCAGTCTGCAGCATCGCAATGACGTAGGCGAGATTGGCCGGTCCCTGGTTGATGACCCGATCACCGAGCCCTTTGGCCTTGACGGCCTGGGGATCGAGATGAATGGGATTGGGATCGCGCAGCACTCGTGCCCACTCCTCCATATCCGTCGCACTGACACTCGTGATGCGCAGCGGTGCGAGCAAGTCACCGGATGACGGCCTCATGCCGGCACCCCGCGCGGCAGCACCCAGGTATTGTTGGTACTCAACACCATGCGCCCGTCCGCGCCATGCAATCGAAGTTGATATTCGAGCAGATCCATCAGACCGAGCTTGCGACTCGCCTTGCGCGTCAGGCTGAGGATCTCCCCCCGAATCTGGTACGGCGTTGCCACCTGCAGCGGGCTGGAGAATTGCACCCGGTTGGCAGCCATCAACGGCCCCTTGTTGACATCGAACTCGCAGACCTCGCACAGACCCGCAACGGTCATGCCCATGCCGACCTGAGTGGCGATGTAGAAGAATATGGGATGTGCGCAACCGTCCTCGGCAGGTGCGACGCCGGCCAGCCGGCAAACGCGGCGATTGTCGTCCACGCTGATGGTGTACGGCGCATCGCCCGAAAGCGATCGGCCCGCAACCTGGGGAGGGGGCGGTACTTGCTGACTGTTCATGAGAACGCAGCCTCCCATCCGCCCGCAGCCCGCATCCCCTGCCAAAAGATAGGCACCGGTTCACCGTCGGCAGGCGTAGCTTGCACGCGCGCACAGCTGCGAATCAGCGAACATGAAAATGATTATCACCGGTGCGGCCAGCGGAATCGGCCGCGCGGTCGCGCTTCGAGCCGCAACGACCGGGAATCTGTCGGCGGTGCTTTGCGACCTGAACCGGCAAGGCCTCGAGAATACTGAGCGCGAGGCGCGTGAGCTTGGGGCGCAGATCATCACCCGGATCGGGGATCTGGCCGAGGCCGACCTGCCCTCGCGCCTGGTTGCAACCGCCGAACGGGAGTTTGGCGCGCTGGATGCGATCGTCAGCAATGCAGGCGTGCTGCGCGGAGCCCCGCTCAAAGACCTGTCCGTGCAGGATTTCGATTTTCAGTTCGCCATTCACACTCGACCCACCTGGCTACTGGGCAAGGCGGCCTACTCATTGCTCGAGGCGTCGAAGGGCGCGATTGTCGCCACAGCGTCGATGTCCGCCGAACACCCGACGCCACCGCTCGGATCCTACGCCGCAAGCAAAGCCGCGCTGGTCAGGCTGGTGGAGCAGATGGCCATCGAGTGGGGGCCTGCCGGTATCAGGTCCAACTGCGTATCACCTGGGCCGACATTGACTCCGATGACTGCACATGGCTATGCAGACGCCGCCCGGCGCACATCCCGCGAGCTCACGATCCCGCTTCGGAGACTGGGCAATGCGCAGGACATCGCCGGCGCAGTCATGTTTTTGTTGGGTCCCGATGCGGCATTCATCAATGGCGTCAACCTGGTCGTCGATGGCGGCTTGAGCCGCAATCTGATGCCCATCAGCGGCGCCGGTACAGGCCAGGGCTGACTATGACTGAACCAACGCCACACGAATCGCTTCTGACGACAGCCGATGCGGATCCGCATCCGTTCTTTGACCGGATTCGCGCCACACAGCCCATCAGTTGGGATGACGGCCTCGGCGGTTGGCTGGTTCTGAGTTACGAGCTATGCCGGCACGTGCTGGTGAACGAACAACTGTTTCGCCATCCCTACGCCGACGCGGACGCAACGCTGGTGAAGATCAAGGGAGGTCGCCGCAACCTGGTGGTCCTGCAAGGCGCCGAGCACGAGCGGATGCGACGCTACGTGCTGCAACTCTTCAGTCCCAGGAACGTGGAGCTCTACGTTCAGCATCACATCGTGCCGGTCACCCGCTATCTCATTGATCGCTTCAGCTCACGCGGCCGCGCCGAGCTGTACTCGGAATTCGCCGCGCAGCTGCCGAGCCGCGTGCTGATGTCTTTGTTCGGCATGGATGCGGCGGACGACAGATTCCTCGAACACGCTTTGCACCTACACGACGTGATCATGGCGTGGGCGGGCAGCCGTCACTACAGCGCCGAAGAGCAGACCCGGCAGGCGTTGGCGGCCTCTGCTGAACTCAACTCGATACTGCTGCCCTACCTGCGTAAGAGGCGTGACAGTCCCGCCAACGACCTGGTGAGCCGGCTTTGGGCAGAGGCACCCGCGTTACTGGAAGATGCGACCGAGGAGGACATGCTCGCAACCTGCCGCGAGTTGTATCTCGGCGGCAGTGACACGACCGTACACGCCCTTGCCAATGCCATTCATGTCCTTCTCACCGAGCCGACAGTCACCGCGGCGGTGAAAGCTGACCGCGACCGCGCACTGAGTACCTTCATTGACGAAGTCCTGCGCGTGTGGGGCTCGGTCCAGTACCGCTATCGGATCGCCAATCAGGACATCGAGGTTGGTGGCGTTGCAGTCAAAAAGGACCAGGTCATCTTTACCATCAATGCAGCGGGCAACCGCGATCCGGCCCGCTATCCGCACGCGGCCGAAATCGACATCTCGCGCAGCAAACCTCGCGATCATCTCGCGTTCAATGCAGGTCCCCGCGCCTGTGTCGGAATGGCTCTGGCCAGAGCGGAGATGCGTGTCGGCCTGGAGGCGCTGCTCGACCGGCTGCCCGGGCTCGAGCTGGATCCCCACTCGCCGCCGCCACGGTTTCTCGGCTTGTTCACGCGGTCATTCCGCCCACTCAACGTTGTGTTCGTAGCGGAGCAGCAGGCATGTTGATCCGCGACAGTGTCTGCCTCGTGACTGGCGCTTCCTCCGGATTGGGCAGGGCAACGGCACTGGAGCTGCTTCGACGGGGTGCGCGCGTCGCCGCGCTTGATCTGGTCACACCCGCCGACTTTGCCGACAACGAACACTCCTCCGCTGTACTGCAGGCCGACGTCACGGATGAGGAGTCCGTGCGCAAAGCCCTTGCGCGGGTAGTCGAACACTTCGGCGCACTCCATGGCTGCATCAATTGCGCGGGGATCATTACTCCGAGCCCCGTCTTGAACGGCGCCGAGCCTTCGAGTGCCACTGTCTTCCGTCGGGTCGTGGAGGTCAACCTGACAGGCACCTATATCGTCATCTGCCACGCCGCCGCGATGATTGCCCAGGGCAATCCGCGAGCGGGTTCGTCCGAACGAGGAGTCATCGTGAACACGGCTTCGATCCGAGCCTTCGAAGGTGGTGCGAACGGCGCCGCTTATGCCGCCAGCAAGGCCGGCGTCGTCGGGATGACCTTGGGCCTGGCGCGCGAGTTGAGCCCACATGGAATCCGGGTCAACTGCATAGCGCCGGGCTTGATGGACACACCGATGTTTCAAGGACTCCCCGCCACCGCCGTGTCCGGATTCCTGCAGGGGGTTCCATTCCCCAAGCGCACGGGCCACCCCGCCGAATTCGCCGACCTGACCTGCCATCTGCTGGAAAACGAATATCTCAATGGTGCAACGGTTCGCCTCGATGGAGCGCTGCGCGTCTAGCGCGATCATTCAGGGAAAACCCGCTTGCATCGGCTGCCTGCCTATCCAAAGATAGGCGCGCACAACCCGCCGAAGACGCATTTTCGCTTGGGTGACGGCCGCCGCATGCGGGCGTGTCTGCGGTATTGAGGTAAATGGTGAGTCATGGCGCGGGGGCGCCAGGAGGGGACACCGTGGACCTGGTGAGAACAAAGCTCGATCCTCCCTTGGACCCGGGCAACCTGGTCAGCCGTCCGCGGCTTCAAGTTCGTCTCGATGACGCCGCCAGGACCAAACTGACCCTGATCCAGGCGCCGGCCGGTTACGGCAAGAGCAGCGTTCTCTCCCAATGGTTCCACCAGTTGCGCAGCGCGAAGATCCGCGCCGGATGGCTGTCGATCGACTCCACCGATCAGGAGCCCGTGGGTCTGCTGACTTACGTTGCGGCCGCCTTTGCAGCAGCCGGAGTGTCATTCAAGAGCGCCGTCAATCGCGCCAGCGGTGGCGACGTATATACGAAATATGAGCCGCTGCTCGCTGCCATTGTCAACGAGCTCGAGGACGCAGGTCAGCCGGTCTTTCTCTTCCTGGACGATACTCATCTGCTGCCGACGGCATCGCTCGCGGTACTGCACAGACTGATCGAGCGTAGCCCGCTGAATGTTCATTTCGTTTTCGCATCGCGCGTAATCGTAGACATGCCGCTCGCGCGGGCGCGGGCCAACGGACAATTGCTCGAGCTCAGCGTCGACGATTTGCGCTTCACACGGGAGGAGCTGCAACAGTTCATGTCCAGCGGCGGCCAGGTCACGCTGGAAGCACCCGAGTACGCCGTCCTGGAGGAGCGCACTGAAGGCTGGATCGCGGGTATCAAGCTAGCCCGTCTCGCGTTGCGCCAGGAGGTTGCGCCCAAAGAGCTGCTGGCCTCTTTCACAGGGAGCCGCCGTTCGGTGTCCGATTTTTTTGCCGAGGAGGTCATCGGATCGCAATCGGCCGAGGTTCGCGACTTCCTGCTGTCCACCTCCGTCCTCGAACGACTCTCACCCGACCTGTGCAATGCGGTGACGCGCCAGAAGCACGGCCGCCAGATGCTGAGCTTCGTCGAGCAGTCGGGACTTTTTCTGCTGCGCCTGGACGATGAGCGCAGCTGGTATCGGTATCACCATCTGTTCGCGGAATTCCTGGTGCGGCGCCTGCGGGAAGGCAACCCGGCGGCGGAGTCCGAGCTGCATTTGCGGGCCAGCCATTGGTTCTGGGAGCGCCACTTCCACCTGGAGGCCATTGAGCATGCGTTGAAGGCCGGGCAGCCCGAGCGGGGCGCGGAGCTGCTCGAGCTGTGCTGCCAGGACCTGACCTACAGCGGCAAGCTGCAGTTGGTCTCGAGATTCGCCGCGCGGATACCCGAGGAGATCCTGCATCGCCAGCCGCGGACTCTGTTGAATCTTGCCTGGCTGCTGACCCGCAACCTGCGCTTCGCAGAAACGCGTGCGCTGCTGGACGTGGTCATCAGTTTGCTGGATCGATTGGAGTCGGCGGACCAACTCCCGGCCAATGAGCTGCGCGGTCTGCGTCACCTCCTCAGTCACCGTGAAATGATGCTGGCCGCCGCTCACGACGATGCGATCCAGGTGGACCAGCAATGTCGCCAGCTCATCGATGCTTTCCCTGAAGAGACTCACCTGTACCTGGCGGGCACGATCTACACACAGTTGCTCTACGCGCAGCGCGAGCAATACCAACTGGGAGAGCTCGAGCGGCTGACTGCGAAGGCACAGGGAGTCCTGGCCCGCTCTTCGTACAGCTTCGCCTCGATTGCGCTGCAGGCCTGCATCGGTCCGTCACTGTTCTTCGCAGGAAAAACCGATGCGGCGATTCGGGCGCTGGAGCAAGGGCTGGCGGAGGGCGTGCGCTATGGCGGCCGTTACTCGGCGCTGGCCGCGCTTCCGGCTCTGCCGCTCAGCGAAATCGTGTACGAAGGCAACGATCTGGATCGGGCCGAGCAGCTGATCCAGGACTCCCTGCCCTACGCGACAGAGCTTGGCTTCGTCGATCAGTTGATGCCCGGCTATATGACGCATGCGCGCATTCGCAGGGCTCGTGGCGACCTGACGGGCGCACTACAGGCACTGGATGTTGGAATGGGCATCGCGCTCGAGCGGCGGCTGGAGCGGTTGCGGCTGGCCCTCGTTTGCGAGCGCGTCAAGTTCATGATCCAGGCCGGAGACATCCGCGAAGCCATCCAGTTCGCGCACACGGCCGGAATTCCAACCAGCTCACAGGGTCTGCTGCCCCGTAGACCCGGCAGCACGGCGGAGGAATGGCGAGCCCTCACCTGGTGCAGACTCGCGCTGAGCGAGAATCAACTCCAGGAGGCGCTGTCGGTGGCACGCCAGTGGCGCAGCTTCTGTGCCTCACGCGGTGCCGTCCGGTCGTTGGTTCGCTGGGATCTGTTGATCGCTCAGGCCCTCCTCGTTCGGGGCGATCACCTGGCCGCGCGCCGGGCGCTACGCGAGGCCATTACACATTCCGCGGCCAGCCGCCTGGTTCGCACCTTCATCGATGAAGGCCCGCCCATTCGCACCCTGTTGGAAGGCGCGTACGATTCCAACCTGGAGGTGCTGCATCCAACGGACGCCTTCGCCTCGGAGTTGTTGGAGACGTTCGCCCAGTCCGGATCCAGGAGCCGGTCCAAGCCACAACCGGCCGCAGCGGCGGCCGCTCCGGCGGAAGGCCTTTACGGCAAGTTCAGCCCCAAGGAGCGGGAGATCCTGTCCCTGGTGGGCTCCGGCATGAGAAATCGCGAAGTCGCCCAGAAGCTGGGGATGACCGAAGGGTCGGTCAAGTGGTACATGCAACAGGTGTACGACAAGATCGGGACGCGGCGCCGTTTGCAGGCGGTGGAGCGGGCGCGGCGTTTCGGGATGATTGCCTGAAGGCGGCCCGCGCCGCGGCCAGATCCAGCGCCAGGGCCGAAGCCAGCGTCAGCGGCAACCGGACATCCCACCGTCGAGAAAAATTGCGCTACCCGTAATGTAGCTGCCGGCGCGAGAACACAGGAACAAACACGCGCCGACGATATCGTCCGCCTTGCCCAACCTCCCCAACGGTACGCGCGCGACCAACTTGGAGAGCTCGTCCGCGTTGTCTCGGATGTGAGCCGTCATTTGCGTCGGAAAGAATCCCGGCACTATGACATTCACCGCAATGTGGTCCTGCGCCAGATCCGCCGCCAACACGCGCGAGAGATGATGGATTGCAGCCTTGCTGGCGGCATAGGAGTACGCGTTCAGACGCTCGACCACTGTCCCTGCCAGAGACCCGATGTTAATGACCCGGGAGGGGGCGCCGTCGCGGCCAGCAGCCTTCAGCAGGCCGAGCAACTCGCGCACCAGGGCGAATGGTGCCTGTACATTGACCGACATCACCGAGTTCCACGCCTTGTCCGGAAAAGACTCCAAGGGCGCGCCCCAGGTGCGGCCAGCGTTGTTGATCAGGATATCCAGGCGGCTCTCGCGCTCCTGCAATCGTGTTGCCAGGTTGGCAACCGCGTCCGGCTGGCTCAGATCCGCTGCCAGTGCTATGCAATCACCGTGAACACTCATCTGGGTAGCGGCTTCCTCAGCGGCATCCGCCTTACGTGAGGTGATGTAAACACGCGCCCCAGCATCGATCAGACCCTCGGCCATCATTCGCCCAAGGCCGTGCGCACCGCCCGTCACCAGTGCGACTTTTCCCTCGACATCGAACAGGTGACTCACTGGCATGGCGGCGTCAGATCTTCACCACCACTTTGCCGAATCCGTGCGCACCCTCCAGATGCGCCAGGGCGCGCGTCGCGTCGGTCAGGGTGAACGTGCGCTCAATCTGGGGCCGGATCTGATGCTGCTGCAGGAATGCGAGCAGCAGCTGCAGCTCCTGCCGCGTGCCGACGTTCGTGCCCATGATGTTGAGATTTTTCAGGAACAGATCGGCGGCACTGCAGGGAAACTGCAGCCCAGCCGTCGAGCCGTAGATGACGACGCGGGCGCCGCGGTTCAAAGCCCTGGAATACCCGGCGAAGGCGGCAGCGGGTGCTCCATCGAAGGCAACATCCACGCCCCCTGCAGCCTTGCGAAGCGCCTTGGGCCAGCCCTCGTCGCGGTAGTTGAATCCCTCCCGGACACCCAACTTGATGGCATGTTCGAGTGTTTCGGCATGGCTGCTCGTGACAAACACGGCGGCGCCCAGCGCCACGGCGATCTGCAATGCAAACGTTGCGACCCCGCCGCCTGCTCCGGTAATGAGCAAGTTCTCACTGGAGGTCAGCCCCGCCTTCGTAACCAACCCGCGCCACGCCGTCAGGGCTGCCAGCGGAACGGCGGCGGCCTCCTCAAAAGACAGGTAGTCCGGCTTGTCGAGCGCATTGGCGTCCGCCACACACACGAATTGCGCCAGGGTTCCCGGCCCTGGCATTCCCAGGAGGCCGAAATCGGCCGCGGGGAAGCGCAGATCCGGTCCCCAATTCAGTCCCGGATATAACATCACGGCGGACCCCACACGGCTCGCATCCACACCCTCACCGACCGCCTCGATGACGCCTGCGCCATCACATCCCAGCGTGCAAGGTAGTTGCATGCCGGGATATTGCCCGCGGGTGATCCATAGCTCACGGTGATTGATCGAGGCTGCCTTGAGGGCGACGCGAACTTCACCACGTGCGGGAGTAGGGATATCAACATCTGCGAGTGACAGGCCACCAGGTCCGTCGGCTCGATCCAGCCGCAGGGCCTTCATTTTTGACAGCGCAGTTGTCATGTCGAGGACGCTCAGAACGAGCGCGGCAATCCGAGCCCTTCGGCGATCGCATTGCGGGCCATTTCGTTCGTAATGGGACCGATGCGCCACAGTCGCGCGTCACGCCAATATCTCTGCATGTCGGTTTCGGCCGAGTAGCCCATGCCCCCCAGTATCTGGATGCCGAGGTCAGCCGCTTTGACCGCGTACTCCGAAGCCATCACCTTCAGCATCGTGGCCTCCTGATGGCAGGGCTTGCCTTGCGACTGCAGGTGCGCGGTGTAGTGGAGCATCAGCTCCACCGATTGCCTCCACGTCGCAATGTCCGCGACATAGTGCTGCAGACACTGGAATTCGCCGATGAATTTACCAAAGGCCTTGCGCTGCTTCATGTATTCCAGCGCATCTTCCAGTACTCCATCGAGCACACCGATGCAGAATGAGGCCACCATCAACCGTTCGTTGTTCAGTGTGGGCAACAGCATGTACCAGGCGTTTCCGGGCTGGCCCAGGACCAGGGAGTCGGGAACGAATACGTTTTGCAAATGGACTGCGCAGGAACCCATGGCCCGCATGCCCAGCTTGGGGAGCGGGGTAATCTTGACCCCTGCCGACTGGGTTGGAATCCAAAACAAGGTGACGCCCTGGTGACGCTTGGCAACGGTCTTGTCAGTCCTCGCCAGCAGCAGGAGGTAATCGGCGACGTGCGCCGATGAGCTCCAGACCTTTTCGCCGTTGACGATCCAGCCACCGTCGCCACGAACGGCTTCAGTCCGCAACGCTCCGAGCACATCGGTGCCACCACCCGGCTCCGTGAACGCAATGGCCGCGCGCAGCTTGCCGGCGGCGATCTGGGGAAGGAACTGCTCTTTCTGCTGTTGGTTTCCGTAGATTCCGATGGACTTGCCGCCGGCGAACGACGTAATGCCCCAGATCCAGGCGAGCCCACCGAGCGTTCGGGCGAGCGCGCGGGCCAGGATCATCTGCGTGAAGACATCACCGCCCTGACCGCCATACTGCTCGTCAATGCCGATGCCGTGAAAGCCCGCGTCCGTCAGCTTGTCCCACAGTGCAAACGGATAATTGTGCTCATCGCGCTCGAGCTCACGTGCCCAGCTCTTCGGCACTTCCTTTTCAACCCAACGGGTCACCGACTCGCGAAACGCCTTCTGTTCATCGCTCAGCTCGAAATCCATGCATGCTCCCCGCACCGCGCGGCACCACCGCACGCGCAAACATTCTCTTAGGTTTCGATTCTGCGGCCCGGCCCGCCAGGGGCACCTATCCAAAGATAGAATTCCGCTGCCGCCGCCCGGACGTAGTCTCACCACCACGACACGAGCGAAGGAGCGAGCAAATGGATGAATCAGACATGCCGCACCGGACACGCGACCGTCGGCCGGCAACCGTTGCGCAAATGAATGCGTTGAATGCGACCATCCCGCACACGGCCTGGCTCGGCGCAGAGGTTTTGTCAGCGCACGGTGATACGGTCACAGTGCGCATTCCGTGGCGCGTGGAATTCGCGGGAGCGCCCGGCATGACGCACGGAGGTGTTCTCGCGGGAGTCATCGATCTGACGGCCTACATGGTGCTGATGGCGGTACAGGGCGGCGCCGGCCCGACGATCGACATGCGAGTCGACTTTCACCGCAGCACCGTCAATCAAACCTTCTTCGCGGTCGGCAAGCTGCTGCGGGCGGGCGCGACCATCAGCACCGTGGACGTGAGAATCAACGACGCCGAAGAGCGGCTCATCGCGAGCGGCCGGTGTGTTTTTCTCAGCCAGTCGCGCCGCCGGGAACCCGAGCTTGTCGCGCCGCTCAGGGGAGGTTGAGCACCTTGGAAATGGCCTGCGGATCGACGCCCCACTCCTGCAGCACCGAGCGGGTGTCAGCTCCCGACTTCGGTGGTGGCTGTGGAGTGTCTGGAATCGTGCGGGAGAAGCGCGGCGCGGGAGCGTTTTGCTCAACTCCACCCACATCGATGAATACGTTGCGGGCGCGATTGTGCGGATGAGCGACCGCTTCCCCGACAGTCAACACCGGAGTGACACACACATCGTTGCCGGCAAACAGCTCGCACCAGTGCTCCCGTGTCTGAGTCCGAAATAGTGCCGTGAGCTCGGCCTTCAGCTCAGGCCATACCCGTCTGGTCGTCTCGGCATCGATCGCCGGATAACCCGCCTCGAGCCAGCGCGACTCAGTCAGTCCGAGCTTCTGCAGAAATGCCCGGTAGAACTGCGGCTCGATCGGCGCGACGGCCAGATACCGATGATCGAGAGTCTCGTAGACGTCGTAGTAGTGAGCGGCGCCGCCCAGAAGATGCGTTCCAGTGCGATCGTCAAACTGACCCAACGCTCGATAGCCGAAGAACATCGCCATGAATGAGGCGGCCCCATCCAGCATCGCGGCATCGACCACCTGGCCCTGGCCGGATTGGCGGGCCTCCAACAGGGCAGACACAATCCCGAACGCCAGCAACAGACCGCCACCGCCGAAATCACCAATCACATTCAACGGCACGACCGGCTTGCCGCCTGTGGGCCCTATCTGATTCAACACGCCCGCCAACCCGATGAAGTTGAGGTCATGCCCCGCGGACTGGGCGAGCGGCCCGCTCTGGCCCCATCCGGTCATGCGGGCATAGATCAGGCGTTTGTTACGCTGCAGGCAGGGCTCAGGTCCGAGACCCAGACGCTCGGCAACTCCGGGCCGGAATGCCTCCACCAGCACGTCCGCCTTCGCGACCATATCGAGCACCACGTCGCGGGCAGCAGGCTGTTTGAGATCCAATGCCACCGAACGGCGGTTACGCAACAGGGGCGACGATTCGGGGGTATCCGGGTGGCCGCCCGGCCGCTCTATTCGAACCACCTCGGCGCCAAGGTCCGCCAGCATCATGCAGCCGTAGGGCGCAGCCCCCACGCCGGCAATCTCGATCACACGGATTGCGCTCAACGGACCGCTCATGTCAGCTTGCGCTCATCCAGCCCCAGGCTGCGGCCGATGATCTCTTTCATGATCTCGGAGGTCCCCGCAAAAATTCGCATTACCCGTGCGTCCGTGTACAGGCGGCTGATCCGATACTCATCCATGTAGCCGGCTCCACCATGAAGTTGCACACAGGTGTCGGCCACCTTACCCGCCAGCTCGGTCGCCAGCAACTTGGCCTCCGCGGCGAGCTCCGGGCCCAGGCGCTCGGCGTTGTACTCCAGCACACACTGATCCACCAACGTTTGCACGGCATCAATCTGTGCCCGCATCTCAGCCATCACGAACCGACTGTGTTGAAAGGCCCCGATCGGTTTGCCGAATGCCCGCCGTCCGCGCACAAACTCCAGGGTCAGATCGAATGCGGTCTGTGCAAGGGCGGTCGCGTCAATCGAACTGATGAGGCGCTCGCCGCTCAGGAATCGGCTCAGATACGCAAACCCCTGCGTCGGTTCCCCGAGCACGTGAGTCTTCGGCACCCGCACGTTGTCAAAGAACAGCTCGGACGTGTCTTGCGCATGCAGCCCCATCTTGTGAAGTCGCCGGCCGCGCTGAAATCCGGGCATGTCTGCTTCGACAACAAACAGGCCGATGCCGTACCGCTGTCCTGGAACAGTGCGAGCCGCAACAATGATCAGATCTGCAAGCTGGCCGTTCGAGATGTAGGTTTTCGAGCCCTTGAGCACCCAATGGTCGGCCTGCTCCTCGGCCGTGGTCGCAAGCCCTGCCAGATCGCTGCCGGACTGCGGCTCGGTCATGGCGATCGCGAGTATCTTTTCGCCGCGCGCACAGGCCGGAAGCCACCTTGCCTGCTGTTCGTCGGTGCCCAGCTTGCCGATGTAGGGTGCTACCAGACTCGAATGCAATTGCAGATAGAACCCCGGTTCCCCGTGGGCCATGTTCTCTTCATACACGATCTGCTCGTAGCGGAAATCATTGGAGCCGGCCCCGCCGTATTGCTCATCGGCCCACATCAGCAGGTAACCCTGCTCCGCCGCCTTGGTATAGGCCCATCGATCCACAAACCCTTGCGCGCGCCACGCCTGGGCGTGTGGTGCGATTTCCTTCTGAAAGAATCGACGGACGGAAGCGCGAAACGCTTCGTGCTCGGCTTCGAATATCAGTCGTCGCATGGCATCTGGCGCGGGTTAGGTCGGGTAGAACGATTCGCCGCGCTCGGCCCGCTCACACAGCCACTTCGAGGGCGTAAATCGCGGCCCGAACGCTGTCGCAAAACTGTGGCACTCGGCTACGAAGGAGCGGATTCCGATGGTATCGATGTACGACAGAGTGCCTCCCGTCCACGACGGAAAGCCCCAAGCCAACACCGACCCCACATCACCGTCAGCGGGATCAGTCAGCACCCCCTCCTCCAGGCAACGGGCTGTTTCCAACGCCTGGATATTGAGCAGCCGGCTCTTGACCTCCTGTAGAGAGGGCTGCGTCGCAGCCACCGGAAATACGCTCGCCAACCCGGACCAGAAGTGCTTCCTGCGGTCGGCCGGATAGTCGTAGAACCCTTTTCCGTGTCGTTTTCCCGGGCGACCCAACTCCTCCACCATGCGCTTGAGCACCGGGTAGCCGCAGGGCTCCACGTAGCTGTCACCCGCCAATGCGCGATTCTCGTTGATGATTTTCAGGGGCAGCTCGAGAGTCACTTCATCCAGCAGGGCCAGCGGGCCCACAGGAAATCCTGCGAACCGCGCCGCGTTCTCAATGAGTGCGGGCGCCACTCCGGCAGCCAGCAAGGCCATTGCTTCGTGAATGAAAGTCTGGAATACCCGGCTCGTGTAGAAACCACGACTGTCGCGCACCAATATCGGCGTCATGCGCAACTGGGCAACGAAATCCAGCGCCACCGCCAGTGTTTCCTCACTGGTACGCCGGCCGACAATGACCTCCACAATGGGCATCCGTTCGACCGGTGAGAAGAAATGCAGGCCGATGAAGCGCTCCGGCCGACTGGAAGCCTGCGCCAGCTCGGTAATCGGCAGCGTGGAGGTGTTGGTCGCAACAATCGACTCAGGCGCGATGACACCCTCGGCCGCCTGTGTGACTTGCGCTTTGATTGCCACATCTTCGAACACGGCCTCGATCACCAGATCGCAGCCGGACAGAGACGCGTAATCCGATGATGGCACGATTCGAGCCAGAGTCTGGTCGGCCTGCTCGCGAGTGCGCCGGCCGCGCTGAACCTCTTTCTCCAGGACTGCGGCGTATCGTGCTTTCCCCTTTTCCGCATCCGCGCTGGACCTGTCGAGCAATACAACATCGATCCCGGCGCCCGCCGCCACATACGCAATCCCAGCGCCCATCATGCCGGCACCGAGCACACCGATCCGGCGCGCCTTGCGCTCCGCAATGCCCTTCGGCCGGCGAGCCAGCTTGGCGGCTTGCGCCTTGTTCACGAACTGGGTTCTGATGATGTTGCGGGCAACCGGATCGCTGAGCAATTGTGCGAAGTACTTCGATTCGAGCTTCAACGCCCGATCGAAGGGCAGCATCGTCCCCTCGAACACGCAGCGCAGAATGGTGATGGGCGCCGGATAGTTGTGTTGAGTCTGGGCGGCGATCGCGCTCGCCCGGACACTCATGGCCAGGGCCGTCGCACCATTCAACAGGCCACTGGCCGGTTTGTAGCCCTTGCGGTCCCATGCGCGGACCGGGTCGGGGCGGCTCAGCAGCCACTCCCGCGCCGCATCGAGCAACTGAGCAGCGGGCACCACCCGATCAACCATTCCGAGCTCGAGTGCCGCCTCGGGACCCAGCGTGCGTCCATCCAGGAGAACCGGCAGGGAAGCTTCCAGTCCGATCATCCGCGGCAACCGCTGAGTACCTCCGGAGCCGGGCAGCAGGCCGACGGTCACCTCCGGCAATCCCACCGTCGCCTTCGGATCGTCGGTCATGATCCGATGATGACACGCGAGACACAGCTCGAATCCTCCGCCCAAGGCGTGTCCGTTGATCAGCGCCACAAACGGCTTGCCGCAAGTCTCCAGCCGCCGGTGCATCCCAACCGATGCCTTCTCGCTCAACGCCAACGCTTCGGTAATCGCCTCATGCCGACCCATCATGCCCAGTATGTGATGCAGATCGGCACCGGCCATGAATGAAGTCTTGGCCGACCGTATGACGGCGCCGATGATTGCCGGGTCGGAGGCGACCCGCTCAACCGCGCCAATGAGATCGGCAATGAAATCCGGCGAGACCACATTCACGCTACGCCCAGGCGCATCCAGAGTGATCAGTGCGATGCCCGCGGGATCCAGCTCAAAACACAGGGTGTTGGTCATGTCAGACCCGTTCTATCAGTGTGGCGGTTCCCAGGCCGTTGCCCGCACAGAGCGTCACGAGCGCAGTGTTCAGATCGCGCCGCTCCAACTCGTCGAGGACGGTTCCCAGGATCATCGCGCCGGTCGCGCCCAGGGGATGACCCAGAGCAATCGCCCCTCCATTCACATTGACCTGCGCCGGATCGAGATTGAGCTCGCGGATGTATTTCAGGACTACGGCGGCGAAGGCCTCGTTGATTTCGAAGAGATCGATGTCCGAGACCGCCATGCCACAGCGCTTCAGCAACTTGCGTGTGACCGGCCCCGGCGCAGTCAACATGATGGTCGGCTCGCTGCCTATCGTTGCAAATGCCTTGAGGCGTGCGCGCGGCTTGCAATCGATGGCGCGCCCGAATTCCCGCGTGCCCAGCAGGACACCGGCTGCGCCGTCGACAATCCCACTGGAGTTGCCGCCGGTGTGAACGTGGTTGATGACATCAACCTGCGGGTATTTTTGGATTGCGATCGAGTCGAAGCCGCTCTCGCCCAGGCCGATAAACGACGGCTTCAGAGCCCCCAACCCTGCCAGGGTCGTGTCCGGTCGCATGTGCTCGTCACGCTCCAACAACACAGCGCCCAGAACGTCCCGGACTGGCTCAATTGACTCGTCAAAATAGCGTTGCTGCCAGGCATACGCAGCCCGGCGCTGACTCTCCACGGCAAATCCATCCACGTCCTCGCGCGAGAATCCCTCGAGCGTGGCAATCAAATCGGCGCCGATTCCCTGCGGAGCGAAATACGTCTGGTAGACCACCCACGGGTCCGCCGACCAAGCGCCGCTATCAGCGCCCATGTAAGTGCGTGACATGGACTCTACGCCGCCTCCGATGGCTGCCTGTGACTGGCCTGCCATGATCTGGGCGGCGGCGGTGTTGACGGCCTCCAGCGCGGAGGCGCAGAACCTATGGATCTGCTGGCCCGCCACCGTCTGGGCGTAACCGGCTGTCAGTACGGCGGCCCGGGCTATGTTGCCACCCTGCTCCCCCACCGGCTGAGCGCAACCGAGAACGACATCGTCGAGCAACCCGGTATCCATTGAGTTGCGGCGGGCGAGAGCCTGCAGGACCTGGGCAGCCAACTGAACTGACGGTACTTCGTGTAGAGCCCCATCGGGACGGCCGCGACCGCGAGGAGTTCTCACGTGGTCGTAGATAAACGCGTTTGGCATTTGCAGGCGGGGACGATCGTGAGTCTGGGCAGAAAGATTCAAGCAAGCCGCCCGCGCCCTCACCTGCCAAAAGATAGCTTCCGAGCCGCGGCGGCTGCCGCAGGCGCGCTATCTTTCGGAAGGTGCCTTCAGGGTGGGAGGGGATAAATCTGTCTACATGCCACGCGAAGCAGGTCAGTTGGCGATCGACGAGCGCAACTCCGTTGCCATCGTGCAGATCAACCGCCCCGAGAAACGCAATGCGCTGACTTCGGCGTTCTGGTCGGACATGCGTACCGTATTGCGGGCGCTGGAAAACAACCGTTCCATGCGCGTTATTGTCCTGACGGGCGCAGGCAATGAGGCTTTCTGCGCAGGCGGCGATATAGGCGACTTCCAAAAGCTGATCACACTCGAACAGAAGCGAGCATTTCAGACCGACGCGATGCGGACGTTCGCGGCACTCGAAGAGTGCCCGCTGCCAATCATTGCAGCGGTCAACGGATGGGCCCTGGGTGGTGGCTGCGAGTTGACACTGGCTTGCGATATGGCCATCGCATCCGACAAAGCTGTGTTTGCGATGCCTGAGTCTGCGCTCGGGTTAGTACCCGGGTATGGCGTGCTTCGGGCGCCGGAGGTCATCGGAAGACAGATGACCAAGCTCATGGTCATGGCGGGCGAGCGGCTGAACGCGCAGCAGGCCCTGCAGGCCGGAATCGTTCAAGGGGTGGTTCCGCACGACGAGCTCATGCCGGCCGTATTGGAGCTGGCCGAGCGTATCGCCGCCAACTCATCGCTCGCTCATGCGGTTGGCAAGAAGTTGATCAACCGGGGACTCGGGCGAGCCGAGTTTGATTACTCCGCCGAAGCGTTGACCGTTCTGCAAAGCAGTGAGGATACGCGTGAGGGTATTGCTGCGTTTCTGCAGAAGCGCAAGCCGCGGTTCGGGGAACGCTGAGCGTTTCGCCCAGGCCAGCACGACCCGTCAGGCCGGTGAGCTCCCGGCAGGCGAGGTCTTGAGCAGCTCGCGCAGCTTGAACTTCTGAATCTTGGTCGACGACATCGGCCACTGCGTCACAAAACGGACCTCGCGCGGAACCTTGAAGCTCGACAGACGGCCCTTGCAAAAGGCAATCAGCTCTTCCTGCGTCGCCTGTTTGCCCGGGAGCAGCTCGACAAAGGCGACCGCTACTTCTCCGTAGCGCTCGTCGGCCCGGCCTACCACCTGTGTAAGCTTCACCGCCGGATGACGGCCCAGAAACGCTTCGATCTCGGCCGCAGCGACATTCTCGCCACCGACCTTCAACATGTCCTTGATCCGACCCAGAAAATATGTGGCCCCCTCCGAGTCGATCCGCCCACAATCACCCGTACGAACCCAGCCTCCCTCTAGAATCGTGGCGCGCGTCGCAGCCTCGTCCTCATAGTATGAGTGGAACGAGTTCGCGCCCCTGAACTGCAGCTCACCCTGGGCGTTCACAGGCAACACTGCACCCGTATCGGGATCGACGACTCGAACTTCGACCTCCTCGATCGGGGTTCCGTTGGTCTGCAAGCGATGCGTCTCGTCCGTCTCAGAGCGAGTGAACGTCACATAACCGCTGGCTTCGGACATTCCAAACAACTGTAGGATCAGCACCTGTTCCGGCAGTTGCTCCTGCATCATCTGGTGGGTTTCGAACGGAGCGACGCAGACCATGCTGCGTGCCTCCCGGACAGCCTGCCGGTCATAACCGGGCGCCCTCATCACCGGAAGCATCAATGTGAAGAATCCCGGATAAAGATGCTCGACGTGATGCTCACGAATGAGGCGCAACGCTGCAGCGCCTTCGTGGTGAATCGAGGTGACAAAGGCGGCGCCCCGGCACATAGCGCTGATCGTGAGACCCACTCCACCTACATGGTAGCAGGGCATCGGAACCCACAATTTTTCTCCCGCCTGCAAGCCGACCGCATCGGGATAGGTATAGGCCCACGTCTGATACAAGCCGCGGTGTGTAAGTTGGCAGGCTTTCGGTGCCGCAGTCGTGCCCGAGGTAAAGAGCACAACTGCGACATCGTCGATCTCTATCGCCCCAGGGGGTGGCATCCACTCCTCGTCCGCAACGCCCGCCCCGTCGCCATCAAGCAATTCCAACGTGACGAACGGTCGTCGACGTGCGGAACCACAGAGGACGATGGTTTCGAGGCGCGGTGCGCCTTCGAGTTGCAACTGATCGCCCGCGCCGGCGGCGTTCAGATCCGGCAACGCCTCGCCAAGCAGGTCGGCAAAATTGACGTGCTCATCGATGCGGTCAGTAGTAAACAACAGGCGGATGTCGGCCTTGCGCACCGCATGCGCCAACTCAAAACTCTTATAGCGCGCGTTGATGGTCACGGTAATCGCACCGAGCAACTGTATCGCCAGGTGCGTCACGAAGAACTCGATGCAATTGGGCATCAGTATGCCAATTCGATCCCCTCTGCGCATGCCACGCGCGTACAGGCCCCGCGCGATCGCACGAGCACGTTGATACAGGTCGTGGTAGCTGATCGTTTCATCATCGACTACGGCGAACAGCCGCTGGCCGTGCGCAGCCGCCTGCAGTCGCAGAAGCTCCCCATGAGGTGGCAGATCACGCCGAGACATGTTCTTCTTTCCCGAGGCCCGCGTCCGATCCGATGTTCAAAGGTAGCGCCGATAGTTGCACCAACAGGCTGCCACGGGTCGCCACGTGCCCAACCTCAACCAGGATTGCCTCGACCCGACCCGCCCTCGAGGCTCGCACCGCCAGCTCCATCTTCATTGCCTCCATCACCGCAAGCAGGTCGCCTGTCTCGACAACATCGCCAACCTTCACGGCAACTTGAATGATTGCGCCGTCGATGGGCGCAACCGGTTCGCCAGAGGATGGCCGCGAGGCCGGTGGCGGGGCGTCTGTGACTGCGCCCGCGGTCGCGCGACCGGCCGAACCCGCCACCGGGGGCCGCCTCGACTGACGTCCGTGAACATCGACATCAATGACCCCTTGGCTGGTTGACAACCTGACGCGACGTGTCAGTGGTCTCGCAGCTCTTGGGGCCCGTGTCGCCGGATCCGGCTTCCACGTCCGCTCAACAGACCCGGTGTCGTGTGCAACCGTCGCGAAGTCTTCGTGTTGCAGCACCTGCCCAAGATAGGCAGCTGTTGTCTCAATCCCGTCTACATCCAATGACGAGAGAGCACAGATCAGGCGTTTGCGCGCGTTCTCCCGCGTAGGCCCCCAGGCCTGCACCTTCCCAAACAGGGAGTCATAGTGCGCGCTGATGGAATCGCCGGACTCGATACCGAAGTCACATCGCAGCCAGGGGCCCGTTGGCACGCGCAGCCTGTTGACCTGCCCGGGAGAAGGCTGGAAGCCCGCCCACGGGTCTTCAGCAGCCACCCGTGCCTGGATCGCCGACCCGCGAATCTCGATATCCGCTTGTGTGAACGGCAGGACCTCGCCACACGCAATGTGAATCTGACTGTGCACGAGGTCGACGCCGGATACGAGCTCCGAAACACCGTGCTCCACCTGCAGGCGGGTGTTCATTTCCAGGAAATAAAACTGTTGCGCCGTCGTATCGACCAGAAATTCGACGGTACCGGCGCTGCAATAGTGCACTTGCCGTGCCAGGCGAATCGCACTCGCGGAAATCTCCGCCCGTAGCGAATCCGACAGCGCGGGCGCGGGAGCCTCCTCGATGAGCTTTTGATGCCGACGCTGCACCGAGCAGTCGCGATCGCCGATGTGCACGACCTGACCGTGCGTATCGCCAAGCACCTGAACTTCTACATGGCGAGCGCGATCGACGTAACGCTCCAGATAGACTTCACCACGACCAAATGATGCGGTCGACTCGCGAACAGCCTCCTGTAGGGCGGGCGCGAGCTGCTTCGGATCGCGCACGACCCGCATTCCGCGCCCTCCTCCACCGAAGCTCGCCTTGATCACCAGCGGATAGCCGATGGCGGCGGCCGTCTGTGCAGCCTCCTTCGCGTCCACGATATTGCGCGGCGACGCCGGCAAAAGTGGTACTCCGCCAAGTTGAGCCGCCGCCCGCGCGGCAACCTTGTTACCCATCCGCGCAATCACTTCGGGGGTGGGTCCGACAAAAATGAGCCCCGCCGAAACGACCTCGGAAGCAAACTCGGCGTTCTCACTGAGGAGGCCATACCCGGGGTGTACCGCCCGAGCCTCGCAATGACGGGCCGCTTCGAGGATGCGCTCTGTGTGCAGATACGACTCGCGTGCGGGTGCAGGGCCCAGGCGGACGGCCTGATCTGCCAGCCGAGTATGCATGGCCCCTTCATCTGCATCGCTGTAGACCGCGATGCTGCGAATGCCGAGCTCGCGGCAGGCGCGGATGATTCTCACGGCAATTTCGCCGCGATTCGCAATCAACAGGGATTCGGGGACCCTTGCGGTTTCGGACCAGAATCTCAATGGAGCTGCTCCAACGCCTGCGACGTGTACGCAGTCAGCTCATCGAATCGCTGCTCACGAACCTTCCGCGCCCATTCGGGGTCGGCAAGCAATGCACGACCGACCGCAATCAGGTCGAACTCATCGCGCGCCATTCGCTCCAACAATTCCTCGATCCCGGTCACGGCGGCGCGCTGCCCGAGTCCATCCACACCGTGAGTATTCAGCTCGCCCGACAAGCCAACACTGCCAACCGCGATGCTGGGCTTACGAGTCAACTTTTTGGCCCAGCCGGCGAGGTTGAGGTCGGACCCCGCGAATTCCGGCTCCCAATAGCGTCGCTGGGAACAGTGAAAAGCGTCGATACCGGCGCGAGTCAGGATCGTCAGGAAAGCCGCGAATTCTTCGGGAGTACGTGCCAGTTTTGCGGTGTAGTCCTGCTCCTTCCACTGAGAGATGCGCAATATGAAAGGATAGTCATTGCCCACCGCACGGCGTATGGCCTCGATCGTTTCTACCGCGAAGCGCGTGCGACCTTCCAGACTGCCGCCATACTCATCCTCCCGCTGGTTGATGGGCTCCCAGAAGAACTGATCGAACAGATAGCCGTGCGCGCCGTGCAACTCAATGCCGTCGAAGCCCAATTCGCGTGCATGGCACGCGGCTTTGACGAAGGCATCAATGACGGATTTGATTTCTTCGCGGGTTGCCGGCGGGGCCACTGCTTTCTTGCCCGGGTGGAACAATCCGGACGGGCTGACACTGGGCAGCTCACGGTTGGGATAGTCCTGCGAGGGACGGCGAGCCACGCCGACATGCCACAGTTGCGGCATGATTCGTCCGCCCGCGGCATGCACCTGTTCAACAACATGTCGCCAACCTGCCAATGCTGCGCCGTGGAATGCGGGCACTCGCATCGAGTAAGAGGCAACAGGATGATCCACCGTCGTCCCTTCCGTAATAATGAGGCCGCAGTCATTTTCTGCACGCCGACGGTAATACGCGGCGACATCATCGCCAGGTACGCCATCCGGCGACCGCCAGCGGGTCATGGGTGCCATCACGATCCGATTCGGCAAGCACAAGCCGTTGAGAGTGAAGGGGCGAAACAAGGCATCCACCTTGTGACCTGTCACCATCGGCTGACCACCCGTGACGCTCGCTCGCCCCACGCCACATCAATGCTCGCCGCAATCACGGCTCGGGTTTGGGCTGGCTCAATGACATCGTCCAACGAGAGATGCGCGGCGGCTTCCCACGGCTCGGACTCCGTAACCCACTCCTGAATGAGATCGGCGGCCAGTTTCTGAGCCGCCTCGCTGCCATTCGTCTCGGCCTCCTGCTCCAACCGGCGCCGATGGACAGTCTGCACACCGGCCTCCGGCGCCATGAAACCCATCTCCGCGCAGGGCCATCCGAACAGGAAGCTCGGATGTGTCGGGCGGCCGCCCATTGCGAAATGCCCGCCACCATAGGCCTTGCGAATGACCACGCCGATTTTCGGCACCCGTGCAGCCGCGATTCTCGCGACCAACTTCTCGTAGGCGCGCAGGATGCCGTGGCGCTCCGCCTCGGTACCGATCAGCAGACCCGGCACGTCGTGGAGGAACACCAACGGAATGTTGAAGGTGTCGCACAGATCGACGAAGTCATGCTCTTTGCGCAGCGCATGCGGATCGAGCGCCCCGGCACCCACGATCGGTTGATTCGCGATGAACCCAACCGGCTGCCCGTCAATCCGGCCGAGCGTACAGATCAAACTGGGCCCCCAGTCCGCGCCCCACGGAAAGAGGCTGGCTGCGTCGGCAATCGCCTCGAGCACTCGATTCATGTCGTAACCGGACTTCGAGCCGAGCGGCACGAGACTCTCCAGCTCAGCAGGCTCCCGCGCCGGTGGGCGGGCGGACGCGGCAGGTGCGGGGACTGAAGCGTTGGCCGGCAGATAGGATAGAAATGCTGCGATGGCGTCCATCGCTTCCTGCTCGCTTTCAACAACCATGTGGGCGTTGCCCACGGCCGTTGCAGCTTCGGGTCCGCCGAGTTGTTGGTCGGTAACCCGCTCCGCGATCGCAGCCGCAACAACAGAGGGTCCCGAGAGCGCCACCGAGCCTGTTCTGATCATCACGACGAAATGCGCGGTCGAGGCATGGAGCGCAGAGTCGCCATAAGAGGGTCCGAGAATCGCGGCTGCCCGAGGCACCGGTGGCAACCCCTCCGGACACTTGATGAAGGTCTTGAAGTCCAAAGGCAGATGGCTGAATCGCCATCCCATCACATCGGGTATGCGGCCGCCGTCGGCGTCACATAGCAGAACCAGGGGAAAGCCGAAGCGCTGCGACATCTCAATCAGCCGTCCCTGCTTGCGCATGCTGGTGGGTGCAGTGGTACCCGCAAGCACACTGGAGTCGATACCGACGACTCCGATGCGACGACCGTCCAGACGCGCGAAGCCGGTTACAACCGCGTCGCCGGGCACATGCCGGTCAGTACGCCGTTCCGGCAGTGCCAGTGCGCCGATCTCGAACCAGGAATCGGGATCGATCAGGAGGGTGAGACGCTCGCGGATCGGAATGCGCCCGGACTGCCGATGCCGGCGAATCCCTTCGGGCCCTCCCATCTCGCGTGCGCGCGCCTGCCGCTCACGCAGGTCCTTGACCTTCGTTTCCATCGTGGGAGCAATCGAGGGGCGTTCGGTACTGGAGGTCGGTGTTCTGGACATCGTCCCGGCACCCTAGCTGTCGGTCAAACGCCACGGTCCTATCGTCGGATAGGCTCAGGCCCCCTCTAGGCCAGCTATCTTGGCCACATGCACAAATTCGTAGCGCTGATGCGTCGCTACTGCCACGACTACACCAATCGGCAGGATTTCGCGGCCTGTGACACGATCATGGTCCCCGACTACACCCTGCATATGGGCACGCACGTTCTGAAGGGACGCGACACACAGTACAAGCCTGCAACGAGCAAACAATTTCAGCAGTTCCCCGGGCTGTGTTTGACCATCAATGAGGTCGTTACCTGCGGTGATCGACTGTGCCTTCGGTTCAGTGAGCACGGCGCTTCAGTGCGGCACTCCGGTGCAGTCGCCGCCTGGGGCGGCATCGGGCTGTATAAGTGGGATGGCGAGCGGCTGACCGAGAACTTTGTCGAGCAGGACTATTACTCCCGTCGAGGTCAATTGGCACGGGGAGTTCCCTTGCCGGTGGAAACTTCCGCCCTCGCTCCCTGGGATACTCAACCAGCACCGGCCAACCCGTCCGCCGAACAGATTGTTGGGACAGCTCTCCAGCAGAACGATCTCACGCAGATCGAGGGTGTTGTGTTTGATGACGAATGGACTGGAGCACCGCGGCAACGGGTCATCGAGGCCCGCAGCGCTGTGATTGACGATCTGTTCTCCGCCGGCGATCAGGTAGCGTTTCATGCGGCCGTCATGGGCCGCCCCGCCGACGACTTTCCTGCTGGCGATGCGACCAGACGGAACCAGGATTCAGTCCTGCACATGAGCGGACTGGTCACGCTCGAGAATGGCCGGATCGTGAGAGGTCGCGTGATTCGTGACAGGCTGGGGCTGTACCGAAGGCTAACCGCCTGACTGCTTCTGCAGCAGGCGCGCGCCTGCGGAAATATAGGCTCGAATGGCTTCGACTTGATCTGCGGAAAGATGACCCGCGAACGACACCATCCCACGATCGTTCAAAGCCCCCTTCAGCACGACGCCCTCGAAAGCTTCTCGGTTCCTGATGAGCGGCGAGCGCCTCAAGTCCGGGGTAATTCCCGACGACAATAAAGAGCTGCCATGACAGCGTGCGCAGTAGCTCGAGTAGAGGAGACTCCCGCGATCCGTTGTCTCCTTGCTCCAGGTGGTATCCGCGGGTGTGGCCGGCAGAATCGGACTCAACTGCGCCGCCGGCAACTGTGCGCTCCCCGCGAGTGTGAACGCCAATACCCGGCCAGCAGGAGGGCGGCGCGCAACTCCAGTCAGCGTCGGCAGCGCCAGGGGTACCGCCCCACCGTTACCCGCCATGACCGCCACATACTGATCGGATCCAACCTTGTAGGTGATCGGTCCGCCGATGACGGCAGTCTGTGTCTCGAAACTCCAGACTGGCTTGCCGTCATTCGCCCGGAAGGCCTGCAGCCGGCGATCGGCAGTACCTTCAAACACCAGGTTACCGGCCGTCGCAAGCACGCCGCCGTTCCAGGGTGCCCCGTGCTCAACCCGCCACACTTCCTTCTGGGCAACAGGGTCCCACGCGAGCAGCCGGCCCTTGAGGATGGCTGCAATGGCCTGTCGCTGCGCAGGATCGTCAGGAACTCCCAGCAGGCTGAAATCGGTCCCGGAATTGACCTTGCGCGCATCCGGCGCAAACGCCGGGTCGCTCCGATAGGCCATCGGTAATTCCTGCACCGGGATGTAGACCAGCCCGGTCGTCGGACTGTAGGCCATGGGTTGCCAGTTATGTGCGCCGGCGCCGCCCGGATTGACAACGAAGGTGCCCTTCTCGTAACGCGCCGCGACGTTCTCCTGGGGTCGGCCGGTTTGCAGATCGATTCGACTGGCCCAATTGACCGGCACGAAGTTGCGCGCCGAGATCAGACGTCCGGTGTGCCGATCAATCACATAGAAAAAACCATTCTTGGGCGCCTGCATGATCACTTTCCGGGCCTGACCCTCGACGGTCAGGTCGGCCAGCATCATGGGTTGGTCGGCGTTGTAGTCCCAGGTCTCACCCGGGTTGACCTGGTAGTGCCAGAGGTACTCGCCGGTGTCGGGACGCAGCGCGATGATCGAGCAAAGGAACAGATTGTCGCCGCGCCCTTGCGAACGGATCCGTTGGTTCCAGGGAAGGCCGTTGCCAGTACCGACGTAGAGCTGATCGAGCTCTGCGTCATAGACGATGGAGTCCCAGACGGTTCCACCGCCGCCGTACTGATACCAAGAACCGAACCAGGTCCTGGCAGCTTTGCTCTTCAGAACCGAATCGGATGCCGCTCCGTCCGGACCCTTCTTCGGATCGCCCGGTATCGTATAGAAACGCCACGCGAGTTTTCCGGTGTCAGCTTCATAAGCACTGACATATCCGCGCACACCGAGAATATCGGCCCCACCGTTGCCGATGAGCACTTTGCCTTTCACCACGCGGGGTGCGCCGGTGATTGTGTAGGAAGCAGCTGGATCCGTGGTAGTGACCGACCAGATCAACTTCCCCGTCCCTGCGTCGAGCGCGATCAATCGTCCGTCGAGGGTACCAACGAATACCTTGCCACCATAGACCGCAGCACCCCGATTGACGACGTCACAACAGGCCTTGATCGCGGTTTCACCGGGGACGCGCGGGTCGTATCTCCACAAAAGACGGCCGGTCGCGGCATCCAATGCAAATACTTTGCTCCACGCGCTCGTCGTGTACATGACTCCATCGACGACGAGCGGCGTAGCCTCCTGGCCTCGGTTGGTATCGAGGTCGTAGTACCAGGCAAGGCGCAAGCCTGCGACATTGTCGGCATTGACCTGGGCGAGCGGACTGAAGCGCTGCTCGGCATAGGTCCTGCCGTGAGTCAACCAATTGTCGACATCCGAGGCGGCGTGAAGCAGCCGGTCATTCGTGACCGACGCGAATGACTGGGGTGCCGGCGCGGCATGCAGCTGCACGCAGCCCACCAGAAGGATGGATATCAGCCCCCGAAACTTGTTCTTCGCCATTGAAGCTCATCGTTATGAATGCCACGACTGCGGACACCTATCTTAAGTGAGGCCCGCATCACGCGCGCCCTGCTGACCCGCGGCTATCGGTATCCTATGCAGCAAAGTCGCCCCCTTGGCGGCACGGCCAGGTGTCTATGCGATCGGTCCGCACCCTTATCGTCTTCCTATCCCTCTGCCCGCTTTCCTTGCCTCCCGATGCCGCCACTGCGGCAGCGACACCCACACGCGATTCGCCGGGGACTGTCAACACCCTGACGGCCGCTCTCCAATGGAGAATGATCGGCCCTTATCGCGGCGGCCGGACTCGCGCGGTCGCGGGGGTCCCCTCTGAGCCCAACGTTTTCTACATCGGCGCGGTCGATGGCGGCGTCTGGAAGACCGATGATGCCGGCCGGACCTGGCAACCCATATTCGATGATCAGCCGAGCCAATCGATCGGCGCGATTGCCGTCGCTCCATCCAATCCCAACATAATCTACGTGGGCAGCGGGGAAGGACTTCACCGTCCCGACCTATCCATCGGTGATGGCATGTACCGCTCGGATGACGCCGGACGCACTTGGCGCCGAATGGGTCTGCGGGATGGTGAGCAAATTCCGGACGTGGCCGTCGATCCTGGCAACCCTGAGCGGGTATTCGCGGCAGTCCTTGGCCACCCTTTTGGGGCGAACCCCGAACGCGGTATCTACCGATCTCTCGACGGCGGGAAGACCTGGCAGAAAGTGCTCGGCAAGGACAACGACACCGGCGGCTCGGCCGTAGCCATCGATGCCAGTCACCCCAACATCGTGTATGCGTCCCTATGGCAGGACCGCCTCGGTCCCTGGGAAGACAAGAATCAGTTTCAAGGCACCGGCGGTGGTTTCTTCAAGTCCAACGATGGCGGGGAACATTGGGAGCGCCTCGCGGCGGGTCTTCCCGAGAACATGACCCAGGTCAACTTCTCCATAGCAGCGAGCAGACCCAATCGCATCTATGCAGTGGCTGGCACCACTGAAGCAGGCGCGTACTCATCTGCCGCGGGCCTGGGCTTTTTTCGCTCCGATGACGGCGGCCGGAATTGGACTCGCATCACCTCGGACCCTCGCCCGGCTTTGCGCATTGGCGGCGGCGATCTGCCGGTCGTACGGGTCGATCCGTCCAACCCGGACACTGTCTACAGCACCGGGCTTGTGACAATGAAGTCTCTAGACGGTGGAATAACCTGGACCTCGTTGCGCGGCGCGCCAGGTGGAGACGACTACCAGAACCTCTGGATCAATCCCAACCACCCTGACACTTTGGCTCTGGTGAGCGATCAGGGAGCCGTCATCACGGTCAATGGGGGCAAAACCTGGAGCTCGTGGTTCAACCAGCCAACCGCGCAGCTATATCACGTCAGTGTCTCACCAACATTCCCGTACCGTGTTTGCGGCGGACAGCAGGAGAGCGGCTCGGTGTGTATTTCGAGCCGCGGCAACGATGGCTCCATAACCGATCGCGACTGGCATCCCGTTGGTGTGATCGAGTACGGCTACGTAGCGCCGGACCCGCTCGATCCGGACGTGATCTACGGCGCGGGCCGGAACGTCGTTTCCAAGTTTCATTGGTCGACGGGCCAGGTCCAGGACGTCACACCCATTCCTGTGCGCAACAACTCCATCCGCGTTACCCGAACGGAGCCACTGTTGTTCTCACCCGGTGACCCTCACACACTGTTCTACGCAGCCAATCAGGTTTACAAAACCGGGGACGGTGGTATGCACTGGGAAGTCATAAGCCCCGACCTCACTCGCGAAAATCCGGGAATCCCGCCCAGCGTAGGCACGATGCACGGCCCCAACATCGACGCCCAACGAGGGTCCATCTACGCGCTGGGTATCTCGAAAAATGACAACTTCATCTGGGCAGGCACAGATGATGGACTCGTCTGGAGTACCCGGGATGGGGGCCGGAACTGGTCCGATATAACCCCGCCGGGCCTGCCAGCATGGAGCAAAGTTGCCCAGATCGACGCATCTCACTTTGACGATGCTACAGCGTATATCGCTGTCAACAGGATGCGTGTCGATGACATGCGCCCGTATGCGTTCAAGACTCACGACGGCGGCAAAACGTGGAAGTCCATTTCAGACGGACTGCCAGCCGATGAGCCAGTCAACTCGGTTCGGGAAGATACTCAACGTAAAGGCTTGCTGTTTGCCGCCACGGAAAAATCCGTCTGGATGTCATCCGACGACGGCGATCATTGGGCCACGCTGCAAATCAACCTGCCGCGAACCTCGATGCGCGATTTGTGGATTCATGACAAGGATCTGATTGTCGGTACCCACGGCCGCTCGATCTGGATACTGGATGACATCTCTATCCTGAGGCAGCTCGGCTGCTGCGAATCCGCGCTCAAAGTCGAGCTGATCCAACCGGCAGCGGCCTACAGAGTCGAACAGAGCACCTGGACGGACACCCCCATTCCGCCAGATGAGCCGCTGGGCAGTAACCCGCCGGCAGGTGCCATCATCGACTACGTCCTGCCGGCGAACATCACGGGCCAAGTCAAGTTGGCACCGGTGAAGTTGGAGATTCTCGACGCCAGGAAGCAGCTGGTGATTCGTTTCACGAGCAACGATCCGCTCAAACCCGCAGCGGATGAGCTTGCACGGGAGCTCATTCCTGCCTACTGGATCGCCGCAGCAGCAAGCCTTCCGGCCACGCCCGGCGCGCACCGATGGATCTGGAATCTGCACTACCCAGACCCAGACACCACCACGCGGGGTTACCCGATTTCCGCCGTGCCACATGCAACGAGGCAGGAACCTCTGGGTCCGCTTGCACTACCCGGGCAGTACGTAGTGCGCCTGACGGCCGGCGGGCGGACTGTGGAAAAGCCATTGGTCATCGAGCCGGATCCGCGAGTGAACGTGCCGGCAAGTGCCCTCGCGGAGCAGTTTCAGCTCGCCGCACACCTGTCCGCGGTGCTTTCCGAGAGCTCCCGGGCTGTCCTGACGGCTCAATCCGAGCGCGCCCAGCTTCAATCCCTGACCGGTGACTCGCCGCAGGACCACGTTATCGCAAGCTTCAGACAACGACTGGCTGAGCTACTCGAGCCGCTGTCGGATGCGCAAGGCCACGTGGACACGATTTACAAGATGGTTGTAAAGGGGGATGCAGCCCCAACAGCCGCACAGATAGCGGCAAGCGCTGCTGAGGAAGCGAAGCTCACTCCGCTACTGGCAACCTGGAAGCAACTTCAAACCGAGCTGCCTGCGGTGAACAAGGTGTTGCGTGCCGCGCAGCTTGGCGAAATTCGCGCCGAACTGCCTCCGCCACGCGACCGGAACGTAGCTGATGAGGAGTGAGCTGACTGGTGTCGGCGGCATGGGAAGCGCATCATTGAGACCTAAGGTTTTTCTACGGAACAGTTTCATGCATAGACTCGCAGCGCTGCTCCTGTGCCTCATCGCGCCGAGTGCGTTCGCCATAACGGCCGACGAGCTCGCTCTCAAGAACATCGCGGCCAAGGGCGGCCTCGATAAGCTCCACGCCCTCAAGAGCTTGCGACTCGCAGGCCGGATGAGAATCCAGAACGATACGCTCGAACTGGCACTGGTCACGCTCGTGAAACAACCTGGCTCGATCCGTTATGAGGCGACGGTTCAAGGACTGACACAGGTACAAGCGTACGATGGTGTGCAGGCCTGGCAGATCAACCCCTTCCAGGGGCGTAAGGATCCTGAGAAACTGTCAGCCGACGACGCGAAGAGCCTGGGCGAGGATGCAGCCGATTTCGCCGGGCCCCTGGTTGACTACCAGGCGAAAAAATACAAGCTCGACTATCTGGGTACGGAGGACGTCGACGGGACTGACGCTCACAAGCTGAGAATTACCCGCCCCAACGGTGATATCACCACGCTCTATCTCGACCCGGACCACTTTCTGGAAATACGTGCGGTCGAGCGCCGCATTGAGCACGGTGTACCGGTCGAGACCGTGACAGATTTCGGTGACTACGAGCAGGTCGAGGGAGTGTACCTGCCTTTCTCGACCGAGTCCGGTCGCAAAGGCTCGACCGAGCGCCAGAAAGTGCAGTTCGAGAAAGTGGAAGCCAATCCCACCATGGCTGACGGCCTGTTCCAGTTTCCAACCAACGCCCATTCGGGCAGCCCCGCAGCCAAATAAGCCGGGCGCGCAATTCGCGGGAGAAGACGGATGCGATACGAAATCGCCATTGCCGCTGTAGTGTTGTCTACCGGAATCTGGGCCGACGCCGCGACCGCGGCACCCGCAACAGTCAAGTCTACGGTGAGTGAGCCGAAGGCTGCTGTCAGCATTGACGCTGGAACGATCTCGGGCCTCGGCGCCCGTAACATCGGCTCAGCCGCCATGAGTGGCCGAATCTCAGCGCTTGCGGGCTTCAGCGACGACACCGGCAAGATCAACTTGTTTGTTGGCGCAGCAAGCGGCGGCGTCTGGAAATCCACCGACGGTGCCACGAGCTTCAAGCCGGTGTTTGATGATGAGCCGGTCCAATCAATCGGCGCCATTGCGATCGACCCGTCCAACCATCAGAACATCTGGGTAGGCACCGGTGAATCCTGGACGCGCAACAGCGTGTCCATAGGTGATGGTATCTACCGCTCTACCGATGGTGGCGAATCCTGGACGCACGTAGGTCTTCTGGACTCGGAGCGCGTCTCCAAAATCATCGTCGACCCGCGCTCATCAGAAACAGTGTATGCCTGCGTGCCAGGAAAACTCTGGAGCGATTCCGCCGATCGCGGCCTCTACAAGACGGTGGATGGCGGCAAAACATGGTCGCTGGCTCTCAAGGGATCCAATCTTTCCACTGGCTGCGGCAGCGTGGCGCTGGACCCCTCCAACCCGGATGTTTTGCTGGCCGGCCTCTGGGACTTCCGCCGCCAGGGTTGGACATTCCGCTCCGGAGGCAACGGTCCGAAGGCCATTTCGGGAAGCGGGCTCTATCGGAGTATGGATGCCGGCCGTACCTGGAGTGAGATTGCTCCGTCGCAACACGGCATGCCGCCGAAGCCGTACGGACGCATTGCCCTCGCCTATGCACCGAACGACGCAAAGGTCGTCTATGCATTCGTGGAATCAACCGACTCGAAGCTGTTGATCTCACACGACGGTGGCAGCAACTGGGACAGCGGTGACAAGAGTTCCTGGATGGTGTGGCGTCCCTTTTATTTCGCGAACCTCATTGTCGATCCGCAGAATGCCGATCGAGTGTTCAAGACCGACGGCAGCCTGATTCTCAGCGAGGATGGCGGCAAGAGCTTCAGTGCCATCGGCGGCTTCGTCGGCATGCACGGTGATGTGCATGATGTATTCATCGATCCAAAGAACTCACAACATGTTTTCGCAGCCGATGACGGGGGACTATGGATCTCCTACGACGGCGCGAACAAATGGTGGAAGACCGACAACCTGCCCATCTCGCAGTTCTACCATGTCAGTGTCGACAACGCGGACCCCTATCACGTCTACGGCGGTCTGCAGGACAACGCTGCCTGGGTTGGTGACTCGGCATATCCCAATGGGATTACGAGCTCCCGGTGGGAAAACATGTATGGCGGCGACGGCTTCTGGATGTATGCCGACCCCTCCGATAGCAACTACCTGTACGCCGAAGCTCAAGGAGGCACCATCGGTCGCGTCAACGTACATACGCACGAAACGCGAGACATCCAGCCGAAATTGGGACCTGAGGATCTGAAGAGATACGGCAAGCTGCGATTCAACTGGAATACACCCATCGCCCTTTCGCCAACCGATCCGGCGACGGTGTACATTGGCTCGCAATTCCTCTTCCGCTCGCGTGACCAGGGTCAGTCGTGGCAGCGGATCTCTCCCGACCTGACGACCAACGACCCACAGAAGCAGAAACAAGAGCAATCGGGTGGCATTACGGTCGACAACTCCGCGGCCGAAATGCACACGACCCTCTATTCCATCAGCGAGTCGCCCTTGAATGCAGGGCTCATCTGGGTAGGCACCGACGATGGCAACCTGCAACTCACGAGGGATTCGGGTGAGCACTGGACCAATGTGACAGCCAATATCAAGGGTGTGCCGCAGGCCTCCTGGGTCAGCTGGGTACAGGCCAGCGCTTTCGCTGCGGGCACTGCCTACGTCGCGCTGGATCGACACACAACTGGTGACATGGCGCCGTATGTATATGTCACCACCGACTTCGGAAAGACATGGTCGCCGCTGGCAACGCCCAAGGAATCCAAGGGGATCCGGGGATACGTACACGTCATCAAGGAAGACACAGTGGAGCCGCGTCTGCTGTTCATGGGCACGGAGTTCGGGCTGTGGATCTCCACCGATGCCGGCGCTCATTGGGCGCAGTTCAAAGGTGGCCACATTCCCACGGTTGCGGTCCGCGACCTGGCCATTCAACCACGCGACAACGATCTCATCCTCGCCACTCACGGACGGGGAATGTGGATAGTCGATGACATTGCACCGCTACGCCATCTGACAGCAGACCTGGTGTCCCAGGAAGCGGCATTCGTCTCTGCCCGGCCGGTCCAACAACGAATTGAAGCGTATGGAGGCTGGCCATCGGGCGCGGCCTCATTCATTGGCGATAATCCTGCCAATGGTGCAGTCATTACCTACTACCAGAAGAGCCGCCATTTGTTTGGCAAGCTCAAAATCGAGATCCTCGACGCGAAGGGCACCGTTGTTGATGAGTTACCCGGCAGCACACGACGCGGCTTGAACCGGATCGTCTGGACGATGCACCTCAAGCCACCTCATGTGCCGCCGGCCGTGCAGCTCGCGCAAGCGGGTACGCAGGGTCCAAGGGCGCTTCCTGGGACCTACACCGTGCGGCTCGAGAAAAACGGCAAGACGTATGAGACTCTCGTTACGGTCGGCCTCGACCGGCGCGTCAAATGGTCCCTCGCCGATCGGCAGGCACAGTTCGATGCCGCCATGAAAGTCTCCGAGCTTTTCAACGACGAATCGATGCTCTTTGAGCAAATCGCCACGCTGCGTGAGCAGGTGGCAGGAGCTGACAAGGGCCGGCCTGCGACGGACCCGGTACATGGCAAGTTGGCTGATTTCGATGGCAAGCTCGATGGACTGCGCAAGCAGATCGTCGCCACCACCGAAGGAGGCGCGATCACCGGAGAGGAACGCCTGCGCGAGCACACTGACCAGTTGTACGGCGCCATCATTACGTGGGACGGCCCGCCGAGCAGCTACGCCCTGGACAACATCGTCGCACTGCGGAATCAGCTAAACGATGTCAGCGCGCAATTCACACACATCACCTCGACAGAGCTGCCCGGAATCAACAGAGCTCTGGAAAGCAAGGGCGGGCATGCCCTGACCGTTCCCCCACCCACCGCCTTCGAAGATGATGACAATGAGGGAGGTGCTGGTGGCGTGCGCCGCGCAGGAGAAACTGATTCCGATGCGCGGATGGGAATCGAGCTGCCCAAAAACCTGCGCCTGTGGAATTAAGGGGGCATGGCTTTCCAACGTGGCTGGTTTGCCGTGGTCGCACTGGCGGCAATCGGCGCATCACAGGGCGCTTCATCCAAACAGCCTCAGGACGATGACGAGAAAACGCCCGTTGTCATTGAGTCCAAGCCGTGGCTCTACAATCGTGAGACTCGTTACGCGCACACACTACCGGAGGTAGACGGTCCTACCATCACGGTCACTAAAAAGACCTCAGTGGTGAAGTTGGATCATCAGCCGACGGTGATTGACAACAACCAGCGCGAGATCTTCGATCGGCTGCCGGGCATCGTCCTTGCCGAGCAGCAGAACCCTACCCAGCTCAACCTGTCCTACCGCGGCTTGGGCAACCCACAGGAAAGCGAGTACGTGCTGCTCATGCAGGATGGCATGCCGCTCGAGCTCGACTGGATCGGTTATCCGACAGCCTATTACCTGCCGATCCCGCAGACCATTGAGTCGGTGCAGATGATTCGCGGGGGGTCCGGACTGTTATATGGACCTGAACCTCAGCCAGTCATCAACTTCGTTTCGCGCGCTCCCGCTGCCGATCGGGCCGTGAGCGGCACGACCGAGCAGGTCGGTGGATCGGACAATCTGTTCTCGAGTTTCAACGCCCTGTCAGGTACCGTGGGTGACTGGGACTACCTGGCCGACTATTCACACCGGCAGTCGAGCGGCCAACGGATCAATGGCGACTATCATGTGAATGCCGGCGATCTGCGGGTTGGATATCGCTTTGGAGGGAATCAGAAGCTCACCTTCACACTGCATGCGTACGCGGTGGAGAGCGGGATCGCCGGGCTGATGACAGCGGCGCAATTTCACGCAACGCCCAATTTGACTACCACGCCCGCTGATCGTCTGTGGACCGACCGCTACACGGCGACCGTCACTTACGAGAACAAGCTTGACGACCACAATGTGTTCACGCAGAAAGTGTGGTCGGGCTACCAGGATCTGATCAACCGATCTGCCACACTGTCCGGGCAGCGCTTCCATTACACCGGGCTGGACGGGCGATTTCTTCACCGCTGGGGGCGCGGTAATGCATTGACCCTTGGGTTTACGGCATATACCTCACGTAGCCCTCAAAACCAGTATTCGATCAGCAATGCGCTGGCTGATCGCGATGATGAGTCAGGTACGCGCACTTATGGGAATGAGCGCCGCACGAACTACGCGGCTGTATTCGCGGAGAATGTGTTTCGTTTCCGGTACTTTCATCTCGTGACTTCGGCGCGTTTCGATCACGAGGAACTGAAGGCTCGGGAGACCGTGGCCACGCATGCGAACCTGGTCGATGCAACCTATCGCAAGAACATCCCTTTGTTCGGAATCGGCATTGGCAACGATTTCGGACACGGCAACGAAACCTACCTAAACATTGCTCAGGGATTTCGGCCACTGCGTTACCTGGATATCGCGAGCCCCTTCACGAATTACAGCTCGGGCAACAATCCCGATCCGACCCAGTACGTAACTTACGAGGCGGGTGTACACGGCTGGCCCAAGCCGGGCCTTTACTACGACGCCAGCGTTTTCCAGGTCAATGTGCACGACCGCATCGAGGCGCGTCAGCTTTCCCAGTCGCCGCCTGCGACTGTTGATGTAAACACAGGCAACACGCGTAGCCGCGGCGTCGAGCTGGAAGGTTGGTACGACCTGCTGCGTCTCTGGCCTGGTGCGCCGGAGCACCGGCATATCGATGTATTTGCGAACGCCACCTATCTGAATGCCCGCTTCACTGGGAGCAACAATCCAGGCCAGATTGGCAAGACACCAGCGTACGCTCCAGACTACGTTTTCAAGGCCGGCATCACCCTGCGGCAGGACAAGCTGTATAAATTGAGCCTGAGCGCCGACTCTGTGGCGTCGCAGTTCTTCCAGGACAGCAATCTGCCGATTTTTCAGGGCGCAACTTCGACCGTCGCCACCCAGGCCCGGATCCCCGGCTATACCGTGTTGGACATCTCAGGCGAATACACAATCGCCGGACGCCTGCGAGCTCTCGGTGGAATCTCGAATCTCACCAATCGCCGGTATTACTCGCGCGTGTTCATTTCTCGCGGGCTGGTTGAGCCGGCAAGGGAACGGTTGTTCAACCTCGGCCTGGCCTTTGACCTGTGATGCGTTGAAGTCCCGGCAGTCGCCAGATCGCTGCAAGGTAACGCGGCTGCAGAATTCAGTTGTTCACTTCGGGTGATTGAATTCAACGTCCAGGGTGATGGTCACGACATCGCCGATCATCGGCAGATATTGCGCAATGCCGAAGTCGCTGCGTTTTAGGGAGCCTGTAGCGCTGAAACCCAGCGTCGGTCGCTGATCGAATGGATTGGGTCCAACCTTGTTGAGCTTCGCGTTCAACGTAATCGGTTTCGTGACCCCGTGCAGCGTTAGATCGCCCTCGATGCGCAACTCGTGATTTGCGGCCGGGGTGACTTTCGTCGAGACAAAGCGCATGTCAGGAAACTTCACCGTGTCGAGAAACATTGCGCCCTTTACATCTTTATCGCGCGCCAGCAGGGCCGTGTCCAGGGAATCGGTCTTTACGGTGATTGTGACCTTGCTGTTTTCCGGTTTTGCTGCGTCGTACTGCAGTGTGCCGTCAAAATCCCGGAACCAGCCGTGCTTCTGTGTGAATCCGGCGTGCTCGATGGAGAACAGCAGATCCGCATGACTCTTTTCGAGCTGGTAGTTCTCCGCGGCAAAGGCGGCCGAGGTGGTGCCGAGTGCAGCAAAGGCCATGGAAATAATAAAACGATGCATGGGACAAGGACTCCTGTGATGAATCAGTTACCGCCGGCCGCCGCCAGCGCACGAATCTGAGTTACGCCGCTGGCCACGATCGCATCTTCAGCGCATCCGGGTTTGAGCCGAGAGCCGATGACCTCGAAGGTCAGATGATCGCCCGCCGCATTGGAATAGATATAGCCGGAACGTGCCGGAGGGCCCGAGGCGATCGTAATCATCATCGTCTTGGCGGCCGGCGAGACGCGCTTCAGGTGCGTCGCGATCTGGTTATAAACCTCGCCGTTCACGGACACGAGATCTATATCGCCAATCCGCAACGTCCCGACCTGTATGTCTACTGGATCCCCATCCCTGTAGGGCGGCAGCACACCTTGCCGCGCAGACATGTCCAGACGATCACGACCCGGACAAGTCACCTTGCCGGTGGATGCGGCGATCGCGGGCATTCGCTGCCAATTGACGTCCGGATTCTTGAGCGCCTCGATGGACGCCTCCCCCATGAGCACTCCGTAGGCGTGGACGAGCTCATCATCGAAGCCCTGGGCCTTCGCATACGCGCGCGCTGCCTCCGTAGGCATCGGACGCGATATCGCTTTTACGGCATCAGCATTCTCGTTGAGCGAAAGCGAGCCTTTGTACCAGGGTTCGACCTGCCCTATGCGATCGTCCGCGCGGCCGATATTTCCCCTGCGTGCTCCAGCGAGCTGCAGAAAGGGAACCTCGTACAGCGCATTCTGATCGCCTGATGCGCCTTGGGAAAAAATTGCCACGGTTTCATCGTCGTAGCGGCGCTCGACATACGTCGACGCATCGCCTGGGAAATCGGCGCTGAGGACACCAGTCAGATAGTAGTGGATGGGGTGCGCGGCGTAATTCATGTAAATACCGATAGGCGTGCCATCCTCCGCGATGAAACCAACGACCGCCAAGGTCTTGTCGGAGACACCGTTGAGATCCGGGCCTTGGTACCACTTGTCGTGCGCAAAGATTTCCTTGTTGACGTTGATGTACAACCTCGTCGTGCCATATCCGACGCGGGCTATCCGAAGCTTCGCTTTAGCCTCCGTAACGGCTCTAACAATGGCGTTGTCGATTGTTGCCTCATCCGGCATGTTGTCCGGCGGCGTATCGCCTGCGGCGTTCTTCGTTCCACCTGAATGCGTATGTACTGCGGATGCAATTATGTTTTCGCGCGGACAACCGATTATCTTAGCCGCTTTCTCCACGGCCGGTTCACTGCCACGCATAGCGCCCTGCTCTACGCCCACTAAAGCACCGCAGGTAACACCGTTCTCAAAGTAGATCGCACGCACGTGGAGATGGTCGCGAATCGACATCACCGGCACGATGTCGCTTTTCTGGGCACCCGGGCTGATTGCATCGAGCGCGGGAGTGATGTCCACCTTGGCGGCGCCGGCGCGAAGTTGGCCGGGAGCCTTCGACGGTGCTGCGGCCGCGGCGGCGATCGGGTCTCCCAACGCCAGCAGTGCTGCGCCGGCGCAGAGTGCCACAATTGCACGCACAGTCGTGTTGTCGCGCAGAGATCGGCTCATAAATGCTCCTCTACGAGCACGGTGACGGGCCCGATGAGGCCGGACGGTCGAAGCGGAGCGTCGGGAGCATAGGGCATGCGTAGTTGGTTGGCCGCCTCGGCAGGCGGCGTGTTGGCGCTGATCTTGCCGTCGGCCTGGGTAAGAGTGATCTTGGTAGTGTTGCCCGGCTGCACATCACCTATCAGGCGGTTGACCCACAGGTTGACCGCTCGGATTTCCAGTCGATTACGCCCGGGCTTGGCAAGCGAACTGATGTTCACTCGATAGGGTGGCTTCCAGGCAGTGCCGGCGAGCTGTCCGTTGACCCACACTTCGGCGAGATCATTGACCTGACCCAGATCGAGCCACACCAGGCGGGCGGGAGCCAGATCGCGACGCGCGAGCGTGAGATCCCGGGTGTAGGTGGCGATGCCCGAGAAGTAGCGAATGCCAAGGTCGCTGTTGTCCCGGAAGTCAACCAACTTGTCGAAGGTAGCGTTGGCCGGAGCTCCGCGGCCCGATTGGAAAACGACTGACCAGGGACCCGAAAGCGTCATGGCGGTTCGCCAATGCGACTCGGGTTCAACGTGGGCGCGCTCCGTTGCGGGCGCACGCAAGAGCACGAATAGCGATCCGAAGCGGTCGAGCGGCACTGTCACCTCAGTGCGATCGCCGTTCATGCGATACGAGGCCGGATGCGACAACCCGGCGGCAGGATCCCATAGCTCCGGTGTGCGGCCTCTGACACGGAAACTCGCAGTGATGGTCTCGGCGCGATCGACACGGTTGGACAGGAAGTAAGCATCGCCCTCCGCCAGCTTGCGATGAATGAACATCACGTGACTGTCTGGTTGGGGTTTGGTGTAGGTGAAGTCGGGCTGGAGTGCGATAGCTTCGAGCGCGGCCCCGGTGCTGGTGGCCGCGAACACCCGACCTCGGCCGATGCGCGTGACCTGCGTGCCAGGCCAAAGGGTATCCAGCACCGTCTTCACACGAGCCGGATCATCAGCGAGGCTGGGCGAACCTTGCGGGCGTTGACCAATCAACGCCGCTCCAGCCTCCACCAGCCCACGCACTTTCTCGAGCACAGGCAGCGACACGCGCTCGGTGCCCGGTCCGAAGAAAATCGCGCCGTAGCGCATGCCGGTATCAGTGACGAGGGCATCATCGCGCGCCACGAGCTTGTTGAGGATCACATCAGCATTGACGTAATCATATCGGTAGCCCTCTGGCACTGCAGGATAGTCCTCGCGATAGGCGGTGATTACAGGCCCGGCCTCGCCGTAGAACACCGCGATGTCGCTTGCGCCGCGGCCCTGCTGCAACAGGTACGAGCAGCGCGAGAGATAGTCGATCCAGGGTTTCGCCTGCTCCGCCCATGTTTCGTTGCGCGTGAAGTATTGACCGACCCCGAGCGTCATGCCGGGACCTTTGCTGACAGGTTGGTGCGCAGAAGTGTGGATCACGAAGCGGTTCACGCCTGCGAGCAGGATCGCGTCCGCCGTGGGCTTGAGATTCCACGGCGCCGAGCCGAAACGTGGACCGCCTGTCAGCGCCTCCGCTGCCGTGAGGTTCTGGCCGTAGATATGCGCTACGGATGCGGACTCCTGCAGATCGTTGAAGTACACCCCTTCGATCTCTCCTGGCCTCTCCACCAACCACATCGCGCCCATCGGCACATCTGCCGACTGCTTCATCTCCATTCCATCACCCATGGTGGCGTAGATCGCTTCGTGCGCTTCACCGTAACGAACGATACCGACCTCATGGAGAGTGGCTGTGAGTTGATCGTAGTGGTTGATCTTCAGCAACTGCTGGAGCGTACGTCGCCAGTCCCACAGGAAGGCATCGCTGCGCTCAGGATTGTCGACGACGTAACCGGCGAGCGCGGGCAACCAGGGAGCCGGGTCATACCCGCGCAGGCGCACGAAGTCCGATAGAATCAGCGGAGTCCAATTCTCGTTGCTGGCCTCCCAGCTATCGAACATCATTGCCCGCAACCCATGCGCACCCATCAGCCCACCGGTAGCGTCCCGATACATGGAGAGATAATGTTCCATGTAGCGTTTGACAGCAGCAGCATCGAGCTTGTCGACCTCGAGTCCGGTGCCCTCTGGCGAGGCGGGTCGGTTCATCGCGCCAGTCAACGAATAGCCAATGCGCAGCACCTCCCACTGTCCCGCCGAGGGCGTCCAGTCCAAATGACCGTCGGGCCGCATCTTGTTGGTTAGATCAACGACTTCAGACACCTTGACTGCCGCGGCGCCAGGTGTACCTGAAGGCAAGCCGTAGTAGTTGCCATTGGTAATGAAAGCCGCTTTGTCCTCGAACGAGTGAATCGTAGCCTCGCCACGCAGCACCAACTCGTCGATAGGGACTACATCTGGTGGCGGCGCGGACGGACGCCCGAAGCGCGGTATACGACGAGGCGGCGGATCAGGCGGTTGTCTCACGCTCACGAAGCGGAAGAAGCGTGCGCGGACGTTGTCCACTGAGATCGTGCGTTCAGGCAGGCCAACCTGAACTTTGGCGCCCGTGTCGCGCCAACCGTGGCCGTCATCGCTTGCCTCGAACCTGAATTGCGTCGGTGCCACACCGACCCGCCGGGGCTCGAGTGCATCGAAGTAACGCGAGGCGACCGGCGTCGCAACGGTCAAACCGCGAATCGTGACGGGGCGACCGTAATCGAATTGGATCCAAGAAACACTGCCTACGTCCGGACCCGACGGCAGATCGATCGCGCTGGTCTGGATGTTGCCATCGGATAGCGCTGCGGAGTTGAGTGCACCGCCGCTGGCCGTGATGGTTGGAATTGGCAAGATCGCATCTGCAGGCACACGGAACGCGATTACCTTCTGGTCCACATAGAGCTCGGGCGGGTTCTGATCAGGCGCTCGGCCACCAAGAGCCCAGCCGGCCGTGCTGGTTTGGAAGATGCCAGAGGTGCTCGGCGGCCGCGTGAGCACACCGGAGAACCGTCGCCCGCCCTGGATGTGGGTAACTGACCAAGACATCTTCTTCATCGCATCTGCGGCGCCAACCCACGGGCCGCCGGTCTCACTCCAACCGGGCGAGGCGGCGATCCCGAGCTCGAGACCGAGCTTGTCGGCATACGCGGCCGTATTACGGAAAACGCCTTTCCAGCCCTCGCTCATGTAGGGCAAGCGCTCGTCCACGACTTGCGGTGTCGTGCGTCCGGCATCGAAGCTCTGCAGGCCGACTATGCCGACGCGTTTCATCCACTCCATGTCCTTCTGCGCACCGTCCCAGGTGATGTTGCCGTTCATCCAGTGCCACCACACCCGTGGATGTGCAACATCGGGAGGGGACTGGAAACCTTTCAGCAATGGGTCCGCCGCATTGCGATCTGCTGCAGTTGGAGTCAATTGTGCCTGCGCCGCCGCGGCGGTGAAGGCCATGGCAACTGCGTAGAAGCAAAGGATCGACGAGCAATTCCGCCCCGTGCGCGCCCCGCCTGCCATTGTCATCGCAACTCCTCGTCACTGTTTTTTCGCAGTCGGCGTCCGATTGCCGCGAGTGGACCGAATTGCGCCGCTACGAGTGAGCGGGGAGCTGGGAATTCGCCGCCCAGTCCTGTCGCGGGAAACTCCGCGTCCCCCGGGCGTCGAAAGGTGCCGAACACGATGTCGAAGATCGGCAGAGCGTCGGCAAAGTTACGGTTGTAATGCGCGGTGTCCACCGAATGATGAATTCGATGTACCTGCGGTGTCACCAGGATCCGATCGAGCCAAGGTAATTGCACGCGAATGGCGGAGTGATAGAACATCGACAGGCCGAACAGGAAAATAGACGAGTACAGGGCGGCTTTTCCGGCCTCGCGCAGACTCAGATCGACAATCAGTCCCAATGTAAATACCGAGAAGAACGCCCGCCAGCTGTTCTGCAGGAAGTGATCGCGCCCGAAGGTGGCGGTATTCATCCGCTCGTCGCTGTGGTGGATTTTATGAAACTCCCACAGCGCAGGCACTTTGTGTTCGATTCGATGTGACCAGTAGAACCAGAAATCGTGTATGAAGAGCGGTACAAAAATCATAGCCAATAACTCCAATCCCGGTCCCAGGATCGGTAGAGCGCCGATGCTGTGAAAGCTGAAGGCGATGGGTTTCCACGGTAACCAGGCCCTGACTTGGCTACTCCACAAACCCGCGGCAATGCCAAAAGGCAGAGACAGGTAGGCGCTGGACACGCCGATCAAAATATTCATGCCGTAGTCGCGCCAACCGGGTGCCGTGCCAACGGGCCATATCTGCTCGGCGATGATGAACGGAATCAGCGGAAGAACCCCCCAGGTCACTACAGTCGGCAACATCCCCTTGGCTGCGCCCATCAGGATTTCAAAAAAATTCACAACGCTTCCTCACTCGGTTGGCGGCCGCCACCGCGGCGTGCATCAACTCTTCTGCGCAATGGCCGCCTGCTCGCGCGCGTCCGGCGCATCCACGACTTCGCAGCGCGAATCGAACAACAGGGTTGCTCCACTCTCTGGGGAGAAAGGCGGCCAATTGGGCAGCCCGGGGCCGTTAGGGTTTCCGGTACGGGCAAACCGTATCCACGCGTCGCTCATCCTGTGAGCGAGTTCGACTGCGTCGGGACCGCCGCCAGTCATGGTTTCGCACCGCTCGGCATTGTTGAATACGAACGGTAGCTCGGCACAATGAAAGGCCCGCGGGCGGCCGTCGAGTACGGGTGTCTGCCGTGTAAACCAGTAGAGGTATGCCGGTGCCGCATGCTGGGCGGCCTTGCGCGCGCACTGCTCGATCGCTGCTCCACGAATCGGCGCGCTACCAACGCGCGACCATATGTCGAAGGGCTTCGCATCGGGCGTTCGTTCGCGGAACACTGCAACCACCTGCACTGCGCGCTCACCATGGATCCCTCTGACCCGCTCGAGCATTTGCTCCTCGCTCATCGCTTCGCCATCGGGATTGTTGATGTTATGGACGAACTCGTTGAGATTCGTGCCCACGATCATGGGCACCCCGGCGGAGATGGCCGGGGCCACAGGATCGAATGGGTGGTGCGGAATCACTGTGCCGTCATTCACCGGCGCCCAGCCCAGGGCATCGGCCATGCGTCGGAAATCGGGCAAGGCGCCGCGCGGCTGCCTGGCAAGAACCTTGGCGCCTGCGGCCACCAACTGACTGTAAGGTAGGTATTGCAGCTCGGTGAGCCGCGTGCGATCCAGATCAAGTTCCCTGAGGAGTTCGTCCGTGAGCTTTGCGGCGCCATCGGGCGACCGCACTCTCATCATCGATCCACTCTGGACAATCGCGCGATGAAACAGTCCGCGCGCAGCCGGCATTGCCATCAGCGCGGCGACCTTCCCACCGCCTCCAGACTGCCCGAAGATCGTTACCCGCCCGGCATCACCGCCGAATGCAGCGATGTTGTCACGCACCCATTCAAGGGCCGCAACAATATCGAGCATGCCGACGTTTCCCGACGCCGAGAATGGCTCGCCCCCAATGTGAGAAAGATCCAGGAAGCCCAACGCACCGAGACGATGATTCAACGACACGACCACGACGTCACCGCGCCGCGCGAGGTTCTCACCGTCGTAGGCGCGCAACTCCTGACCTGAGCCAGCGACGAATCCGCCGCCGTGCAGCCACACCATGACCGGCCTCTTAGGACTCGCGTTGAGTCCGGGTGTCCAGACGTTTACGCGTAGGCATTCCTCCCCTTGGATGCCGTCATCCCACAAAAACATGAAGGCTTCTTCGTCATTCCTCCAGCCAGCACGTGGAGGTTGTGGGCTCACCGGACCGTAGTACATCGAGCTGCGTACCCCGGCCCAGGGTGTCGGCTTGGCGGGAGGCATGAAGCGATTCCCGCCGGAGGTCGACTGCGCGTACGGGATGCCCTTGAATGCATGAATCTTGTTGCGTGTGTAGCCGCGAACGCTCCCGGACGTCGTCGCAACCACTGCGTTGGTCCGTGAGGCAACCACAATGGTCTCGTCTTGGTCCGCTCGCTTCGTTTCAGCTGCGGCGAGTGGCGCGGAGGAAAGGACAGCATCGATACCCGCAAGAGCGACCGCACCCCCGAGCGCCGCCCGGCGAGAGAGTCGCGGCGTGCTTGTCTGCGTTTGCGTTTGAGTAACCGGCCTCGAATCGCGATTTTGCATGTCAGATCTGCATTCACCAGCGCTTGAGCAGCGACACTGACACCAGGCGCCCGATTGGACTGGAGTGTGCGGTCGCGCCGTTCGCGTAGCCAAAGGTTCCGAGCAAGAACGGAGGAGCGCGATCGAAAATATTGGTCGCCTGCAGCGTGATTTCCGTATTGCCCACAAAGCGCAGTGAGTCGCTCGTGCGGTATGTCAATCGCCCATCCGTGGTCGTGTAAGAGGAGACTCGATAGTTACCGACATCTGTGCTTGTCACTATGTAGCTGCCGACATAGTTCACGTTGATGCCACTTGCCCACTGGCCCTTCGACCATTCGAGCGATGTCCGCCCCTGAATCTGCGGATCGATGCCCGACAGATTGGCCAGCGCCGCGCCGGGGCCCGGAATGTTCATGCGATGCAACTCGCGCGTACCCGCGATGGAGGCACCCAGGTCACCCCACATCGTCTGCCAGTTGTAATTCACGTGGAAGTCGATCCCATCGATGGTCGTCTGGCCCAGGTTCTTGCGGCGTAGATCGACGATATAGCCGCCGTTGAGCAGTGCCTGTCGGTATGCCGGTGTGAACGCAGCGTTCGCCGCATCGACTCGAAACTGCGCCAGCAATGAATCGAGCACTGCGGCCGTCAGAGGTTGGCCACCGGGTCCATACCAGAACGTGGCGAACGCGGAGTTGGTGAACAGCGGCACCTGGAACGGAAACGCCAGGCCAATCTGCTTCTTGATCTGCGAGTGCCAGTAAGTTGCCCCAGCGTTGAACCCGGAAGACGGCGGAACCAGGTCGAAGCCGGCCGTATAGGTCCTCGCGGTCTGCGGTTGCAGCGTCGGCGTTCCGCCCGCAATATAAATTTCTGGAATGGTTGCCTGAGCGCCTGAAGGCGTGAAAGGTGCGTTCGGCTGTGTCTGCAAGCGCGTGTCGACGGATCTCATATCCCCAAGGCTTGGCGCCTGGAATGATGTCGATGCAGTGGCGTGCAAGGTCAGGCTCTCGATCGGTGCGTAGTCAATTGAGAACTTCGGGTTCGTGGTCGATCCGAAATCGCTGTAGTCATCGCGCCGCCCTGCCAGGGAGACTACGAGCTTCTGCACGCCGGAGATGGCATTGCCAGTGCCCACAACAGGAATGAACAACTCGACGTATTCGGCGACGTCGCGGCGAGATCCGGACTGCGGTCCATTGGGGATGCTGACAGGCGCGCCGTTTACGAGCCGATAAGGAACACCGGATAAACCCTCCCACCGAATCTGCGCACCCACCGCCAGGCTGACATCGCCACCGGGCAGGGCAAACAGCGGCCCATCAAGATTCAACGTGCCTTCCTTCAAGTCCTGGTCCGCTGTATAGGAAACGCCACCGCCGCCAATAGAGGCGAGCACGGCAGATGACGTTTTGCCCGTGAATGGGTCGACCGCTGTGGCGGCGGTCGTGCCTGCCGCAGCAGTCGTGAGCGCGACCCCATCCACCGCCGGCGTGTATGCGAAGTTCGTCCCCTTGCCATAGTTGCCGCTCAACTTCGCGTGCCAGTCCTTGCCGAATTCAATGTTCAACGCCAGGTTGACGCCCAGTGAGGACAGATCCACTTCACTGGCCCGGGTCTGGCCGAATTCGTTGTTGAACCAGTAGTCAACGGTCTCGCTGGTAGCACCGGTTCCCGGCGGCGCCTGGAAGAACGGGTTGGCATTGGTGATCGTAAAGACAGACTGGCTGGTGGCAATGTGATTGGTCTGGTTGCGCTTGGAATAAAACGCATCGCCGGTCAGCTCGATCTTATCGGTGAACGATTGGCGGCCGGCGAGAAACCAGGTGGAGCGACGTTCGTAGGGCAAAAGATCGGCACTGCGGGTCGGATCGCACAGACTCTTGGTACCGGCGGTATAACCCGGCGGGGCATAGGAAACTCCCGCAATCACAATGTTGGGTGGGGAACAGTTGTTAACGAAGTGATTCTTGCCACCCTTGCTCGACACATCGTTGTTGTAAAACGAGCGCTCACCGTAGGCGAAATTGTTATGCGAGGTGTACTCATAACTCGCGAGAATATTGCCTGAGCTCCACGACTTCCCGAACAGCTGACTGAGGTCGTATTCGTGGTACGCCTTGCCGGTACCGTAACTAGCGCGAGTCTCGGCACCGTCGAAGTGATCGCGCAGAATGAAATTGACCACGCCACCGACTGCATCGGCGCCATAGGTCGCCGAGGCGCCATCGGGTAACACTTCGACACGTTGAATCATTGAAATCGGAATCGCGGATGGATCCGGGGTCGTCTGCAATATGCCGGAGCCGACCATGCGATGGCCGTTCAGCAGCACGAGCGTGGCGCCGGAGTTGCGAATATTGAATCTGGGCACCGGATTGGCGAAATCGGTGGTCCCGATGGGCAGGTTATTGAACGAGGCGAGCTGCGGCAGGTTCGTCATGAGATTGGTTGTTGACTGCGCGCCCGTCGCGACAATGGCCTCGCGATCGAGCGTCACCAGCTCAGATCCGGTCGGTTGCGTGCCGTGGATCATTGTGCCGGTGACGACGACCTGGTCGAGCACATCCGCAGTTGGTTCCGCAGGGTTTGCGCCACCCGGCGCGGTCGCGTTCTGCGCCACCGCGAATTGGGTCAGGACAACACCCGCGGCCAGTGCCGCAAGTGGCACCCGAAACCGCGCCCCGGCAACACGCAAAATCAACTTTGATCGAATCACCATCGTACCCCCTCCCGTTGATGTGTCCGAGCGGTCGAGCGATCCCTGGCGGGTTTCCTGCGCTAACCGCTCGAAGCTAGTCGAAAACCGTTGACTGGCACTGGCGTCGTGGCGGGGGTGCGACGCGGTGTGGTGCGCTGCGAAGCGTTGTGGCTGTATGAAAAATGAGCATGAAGTCGGCGCCGTGCCGAGTGCACAGGGCCATGGACCGGAGCTTGATGCATTTGTAAACCCCCTTACAAATTACGGCTCGCCGGGGAGATTGCGACGCCGCATTGTTCAAAGTCAAGCAATTTGTAATTGACTTTACTAAAATTCGATCATTTTCGATCAAACGAACAAGCCAACGCGGTGGCCGGGGGAAATCCGTGAGGTCACTGACAAACGAAGCTATCTGCAAGCTCCGTGTTGCCTTCGCCTTTGTAGCGCGCGATCCGCGGATACGGACAAAGCGGTCGCTCACGGCCCGGCCAGGGAGTTCCCGGCCCCGCCCGGGCGATGATTCGATCGGGCGGTTGCCCCTGCTCGACCCAATCAACCAGGGAAGCGAACGCGTCATACTGATCCGTCGCAACACCGCCACCGCAATGATTCATGCCGGGCACCGGGAAGACTCGCGCGAATGTTGAGGCCGCCCCTGCTGTGCGGCGGTCGACTTCCCGATACCATGCAAGCGAATCGTTGATTGAAAATACGGGGTCCGACACGCCGTGCGGCACAAGTATCTTTCCGCCTCGAGCCCAGAAGCCCGACAAGTCACTGGAGCGAGCCGAAATGTCGTCCCAGGCGGAGCGTTCAAAGAGCGGATTCGTAGCGAAGATCTTGGGCGCGTCGCGGTCGAAATCGAATCGATTCACGTAGTCAAACTGCGCATGGATATCGTCGTGCACGGGCGTCGGCGGTGTTGTAAATACTGATGCGAGCGACGCTGCGCCTATAGTGACATTGATTGCGGGCATGGCGCCGTCGGCGCTTCCCAACTTCCACATGCGCCAGCCAAAGCTGGCAATTCCCGCATCCCACGGCCAATCGCTATACAACGATCGTCCGTTGGAGTCCATTGGGCCCGCAAACACCCGCTCGAGCGCCGTGATTTGGGCAGCCGTAAGGCAGGCGGAAGTCTTACCCTGTGCGCAACGCAGGCGAATCAACTGCGGGTGGACCTTTCGCTTGGAGCACTGCGCAAACGCTCCGACGATTCCATCTGTGAGACCGTCATCGGCATCACACGCGTCGAGCACGGCACGAGCAACGATTGACAAATCTGCATCCGAATACGCACTGGCCAGTGGGAGAGGGCCGCGGGCGCCTCCAGCAGAAGCCAAAGCCTGAACGTCCCACGCCTCGGCAAGCGCTGCGCGTGGCAGGGAAAATCCTGGGGCTGCAGCGAGCACTCCGTTGAACTCCAGCGGATACCGCTGAGCCGCCGCCATCCCTTCCGCGCCCCCCTTTGAACAACCCACGAAATACGAGTACTTGGGATCGGAGCCGTAGTAGGCCATCACCAACGCCTTGGCCGCTTGGGCAACTGGCTGAAGCGATGCATATCCGTAGTCTGCTCGCGCCTGCGCATCGAATCCGAACGCTGCTATTCCGCCTCTTTGTACGTTGTTGTTGGTTCGATTGTCATGACCCCAGTCTTGGCTCACAACAGCATAGCCCTGCGTCAAAGCGGGAGACGATCCCGCACCGAATGCTCCCAACGCATTGCCAATGTCACCGTTGGTCCCTCCTCCTCCCTGGAAGAAGAAGCGTTGGTTCCAGTGCGTCGGCAACCGTAGATGAAAGTGAATTGCGTAGGACTGCCCATCAGACCCCACTCTCTCATGCATGACACCAGACAGTTCGCAATGCGCGGGCAAAGTGAGTTCCGCTGGCGGTGCGCCCGGCAAGGCGAGCCTGATCAGCTGCGGATCGGGAAAAAAGTGAGTCGCACTGAGCCGCGTGCCGGGGTCCGGCCAGCGACCGCGCATTTGCGCGCCCAGCCCCTCACATCTATCTCGCGTCGCAGACACAACTTCACTGGAGACCTCAGCTGCACGCACCGGATGGCTTGCGAGCGCGGCGAGAGCGATACTCAGCAGTCCGAACTGACGCGCACGCCGATGCACGATGCTGCACATGCTTCCCCCTGCGAGAAATCAGCTACCGACCAGCTCTTGCGGCGATTACCGTAAAGCGTTTTACAAATTAGTGCAAAGATATTTGCCGGTATCCGGCCTGCCAACCGCCGCCGCGGATGGGGCAATTGCGGCGCCCAGCCGCAAACTCTGTAATGTTATTTACAAATGAGAGCCAGGCGACCGGCCGCGGTCAGCCGTTACTTCAACCGCAAGAGTACGGCTATTCGCCGGCGATCAGCTTCGCGAGGAGCTGTCGCAGTGTCAGGCACTCGGCGGCGCTCAGGGCGCGGGTAAATTCCTGTTCGTGTGCGAGCACCGCACGCTCTGCCGCCTTGAGAAATTTCAGTCCCTTCGGAGTGATGAACAACTCATAGCGGCGTCTGTCCCGGTTGGAGACAACCCTGCGGACGAACCCTTTCGCAATGCACTGCTCGACCTGCACTCCGGCCGTGGCGCGTTCCGTGCCCAACAATGCCGCCAGTTCGATCTGACTCATTCCTGGAAATCGGGCCAACAGCGCCGGCGTACCCATCAAGTGCGGCATGATGGCGCGAAAGCGTGTGCTGCGCGTGAGACTCCGCAACAACAGAATGTGAACGGTGTGCAGATAGAGTCCGATTACGGGCTTGCCTGTCGGACTGAGTGCGGCTTCGATGGCTTCCACACCCTGGCTGTGGATTCGCTGGGACGCGCCGGGCTGCTTACGCAGATGATTGGGTGCGGGAGTTGTTCTGCGCGAGCGGGATTGGGTCATGGGCCTTTTTCTTGTCGAGCGGCCAAAGCGAACGTAAAGTATTTTAGGCTCGGGATATTTACAAGAGCATCACGAGGGCCCCGGAGGGCGGGCTGACCTTGCCACGCCTTGCTGCGACGCGCAATATAGCCTCTCGCAGGCAGGGCTCGGGGGGCGGATGCACGCGGACGCAGCCGGGCAGATTGGGACCAACACGCTGGTCTTCCGTCTGGCGCGTGTCGCCGCGCTTGGCGGACTTGTATTCGGCTGCTCAACCGCCGTCGTTTCTGGCGTCGTTACCTCGATAGACGCGCAGTTCATCCAACCGCTTGCTCTGGGCGAAACTGCTCGCAATACCCTCTCCGGCGTCACGGTTTCAAGTGCACTCTTCGGCTGCATACTCGGCGCACCGCTCGCAGGCTGGCTGAGCGCTCGATACGGACGCCGGGCTGGCATGTTCCTGGCGGCTGCGATGTTTTTGATTTCTGCGCTGGGGTCTGCCATGCCCGAGCTCGGCATCGCTCGGTTGGGTGAGGGAGGCATGCCGGCGCTAGCGCTCTTTTTTGGGTACCGATTCATTTGTGGCATTGCCGTGGGTCTCATTTCGACCCTGTCACCGTTGTACATCAGCGAAATATCGCCGCCAGCCGCGCGCGGTCGCCTGGTCACTTACTTCCAACTCGCCGTCGTTTCCGGCGTGACCGTCGTTTACTTCACGAACTGGCTGATCGCTTCGGCGGGTAACGAGCAATGGCTGCATGCTGTCGGCTGGCGCCTCATGCTCGGATCGACTGCGGTTCCGGTATTGATTTTCGCACTCCAGCTTCGCTCCTTGCCGGACACCCCTCGAGGACTGGTAATGCGTGGTCGAACGGACAGCGCGCTTGCCGTTCTGCGCCGCCTCTATGGCGATGATCAGGCGCACGCGACGCTCAGAGAGATTCAAGACTCGCTCGTTGCGAAAAACGAGCGGCTGTTTGCGTTCGGCGGCCGTGTTCTGCTCGTTGGCGGATTGCTCGCCATTTTTCAGCAACTCACGGGCATCAACGCGATTCTGTATTACCTTCCACTGCTGTCCCAGAACATGGGCGCCTCCCCGGAAAGGGCGTTGCTGACGACTGCCACGATTGCGGGGGTAACCCTGCTCTTCACCTTCATTGCCATGTCTTCTATCGACGCGTGGGGCCGGAAGCCGCTTCTCGTGCTAGGCGCTCTCATCATGGCGACTTCCATGTTCAGCCTCGCAGCGTTGTTGATCAACGGGCAAGTCGGCCTTCCGGCACTCATCGCCGTCGGCGCTTTTTTGAGCGCGTTCGCTTTTTCCTGGGGACCGGTGACTGCCGTGCTGCTCTCGGAGATCTTTCCCAACCCCATCCGCGGCCAGGCGCTGGGGATTGCAATGGCCGTGCAATGGACCGCCAACATTGTGGTCTCATGGACGTTCCGCATCCTGGATGGCAACTCAGCCCTGAACGCCCTCTTCCACCACGGCTTCACCTATCTGCTCTACGGCGTGATGAGCCTGCTCGCTGCCTACTTTGTGCTCCGCTTCATTCCGGAGACCAAGGGCAAGCCGCTTGAAGAGATCCAGCGACTATGGCGGTAGCACCGTAGCAGCCAGACGCGCCGTACCAGTCAAAGGATGCTCCACCGCAGAGGAGCCCACAGCCACTTCATAGGTGCCCGCAAGAACTTGCCATCGATGAGCGCGCTCATCGAAGCGCCCAACCAGGCGCGGATCGACGCTCATTTCAACGCGCGTTGATTCGCCGGGCGCAAGCGTCACTCGGCGGAAGCCGATCAAACGGAGTGTGTGCGGCCCGTTGGCGGAAACGAGATACGCCTGAGGTATATCCGAGCCCGCGCGCTCTCCGGCATTCGTCACGTTGAAACTAAGCGTCAAACGCTTGCCGCCACCAACGTGAAGATCCTTGTAGTTGAATCGCGTGTAGGACAGCCCAAATCCGAACGGAAAGAGCGGGTCCTGCCCGTTCTGCGCGAGCCAGCGATAGCCGACCGAAGCGCCTTCGGTATGTCGCGAGTCGAAATACTCTCCTTCGGGCCGGCCCCAGCCGGGGATCTGCGGGCGAGGATACTGCGAAATTGACTTTGGAAAAGTCACCGGAAGCCGCCCGGAGGGATTTACCTGACCAAAGAGCACATCTGCGATGGCGTCCGCGCCGCCGGTACCGGCGTACCACGCTTCGAGGACCGCAGAAACATTGTCGATCCACGGCATCTCGACCGCGCCGCCGGTCTCCAACACTACAATCGTACGTGGATTCGCCTGCGCGACCGCGCGAATCAGTGCGTCCTGGCCCTGAGGTAAGGACATATCAGGCGCATCTTCGTTCTCCGTCATCCACTGGTTCGCGAAGACAATAACGACGTCGGCCTGTCGAGCCAGCGCGGCTGCAGCGGTTGGATAACGGCCATCATCGAACGCGACGCTCGCGCCCGTGGCACGATCGCGGATTGCCGTCAGGGGTGCAGAGGAGTGAAAGACCATGTTGCGGCGCGCGCCAACCCGCCCTTCGCCTCCCACTCGAATCGCAGAGTGCCAATCGGTGTTCGGCTCGTAGACCTGGGAGGAGCCGCCGCCGGACAGTACGCCGAGATCAGCATAGCCACCGACGACAAGAATCCGCTTTGCGGCAGACGTCAACGGCAGGATGTTATCGCGATTGCGCAGGAGCACGATACCTTGTGCGGCCACCTCCCGGACCGCTCGAGCATGCGTTGCATAGTCGATCTCCCCGGATCTTTGTTGCGGGTGATCGAACAGTCCGTTGGCGAACATCGCTCGCAGAATTCGCCGCGTCATGTCAGCCAGGCGCGTCTCAGGCACCGCGCCGGATTTCACGGCACTCTTCAGCAACTCGCCGAACCACACTTGCTTATCGGCTTGCTGACCCGATTGCTGATCGAGCCCCTTCACGGCGAAGTCCGTTGCGTAGACCGCGCCCCAGTCAGACATGACCCAACCGGGGTAGGACCAGTCCTGCTTCAACACCCGATTCAGCAAGAAATCATTGCCGCAAGCGTACGGACCATTGACCTGGTTGTACGCACACATCACTGAGCCGGGATGCCCAATCTCGATGCCAATCTGAAAGGCGAGCAGATCCGATTCCCGCAACGCCGCCGGATCAATCACCGCATTCACCCAGTGCCGGTTCGTCTCCTGATCGTTCAATGCAAGATGCTTGATGGTCGCAATGATGTGATTGCTCTGGATGCCGCGAATGTTCTCGCCGCCGAGCACACCGGCCAACAAGGGATCTTCACCGAGATATTCAAAATTGCGCCCGTTGCGCGGGTCGCGAGCCAGATTGACACCCGGCCCGAGCAGGACATTGAAGCCCTTGGCGCGCGCCTCCTGGCCAAGGAGCTCTCCGCTGCGATAAGCGAGTTCCGGGCTGAATGTAGCTGCGAGCGCAAGACTTGCCGGTAGTGCGGTTCCCCCGTCGCCCGGACGAAGCCGAAGAGGATTGGTAATGCCGAGGCTGGCGTCCGTTTCGTAGAGCGCCGGAATGCCTAGCCTGGGAATGCCTGGCACATAACCGGCGGCAATGATTGCGTCGGCGGGCACGGCAATGTCCCGGTCCGGACGCGCCCAGATTCCATGGACCATGCTGATGCGCTCATCGAGCGTGAGCTCCCGATTCAGGGACTCGGCCCGCCGATCGGGCGACAGCCTGGTGTCGAGCCACCGGGAGGGCTCGGCTGCACTCACGCCTACCCAACTCAACAGGACCGTGAGTGCCAGCGGGCAACCGTGAGCAATCGTCCTTGTCATCAGGGTCCACCGACCCGCAGGAGTGTCACCGGCCCCAGCAGGCCCGACGGAAGCAGCGGCGAGTCGGCTTTGTACGGATCGAATGTCGAGAACGCGATCCGCTGTGCTCCGGGCTGTTTGTCGCCGATGATTCGGTTCGGCCAGACGTTGGTGACTTTTACCTCCAAACGATTCTTGCCTGCGTGGAGGGCGTCGGAAATGTCGATAACGAAGGGTGCCTTCCACAACACGCCGAGCGATCGACCGTTGACGCTTACCTCGGCCAGATTCTTCACGTCACCGAGATTGAGGCGAAGGCGCGAACCTTTGGCGAGCCATTGGCGGTTCGCCGTGAAATTGGTGATGTAAGTGGCGGTGCCCGAGAAGTACTTGACGCCCGAGTCCGCGCTGGTTGTCCAGGAAGACAGTGATTCGAAACGCGCCTGAGCGGGCGCACCATGGTTCGGCGGGAAACTAACGTCCCACGGCCCCTGCACGCTTGCAACGACTTCCGGGACACGCTCTGCAATGGTACGGCTCGCCTCAGTGGTCGTCTGTCGGAACACCACGAACACCGAATCGTACGGCTCCAGCTTCAATGGCACGACCGTTCGCCCGCCCTCCATCCGATAGGACGCGGGCGCAATCTCGCCGGTGTCGGCACGCCAGATCTCGGGTGCCTTGCCAGACACACGGAAACTAGCTTCCACCGTCTGTTCATCGGCACTACCGCTTGCGACAAAATACAGGTCGCCCTGGTCAATCGCGCGATGCACATAGCGCAGCTCCTTACCCACCTTGGCTCCGCTGAAGAGCACATCGGGCGCGATCGACAGTGTTGGCAGGGCTGCGGCGAGCGTGTTGGTCGCAACAACGGTCCCCTTTCCGACAGCTTGTGATCCCGAATTGGTTTTCCACAGCTGTGCGGCAATCGATTCGAACTGCGCCTCATCGTCTGCAAGGCTGGGTGACATGGTCGGACGCATCCCTACAACTGTTGCGCCTTGCTCTACCAGATCGCGAATTTTGCGCAGCACGGGCAGGGACATTCGCTGTGTGCTCGCATCAAGAGCAAGCACTCGATACTCCATGCCACTGGGTGTCGCAAGCTTGCCATTCTTCACAGTCATCACGTTGACGAGTGCATCGGCATTCACGTAATCAAAGTTGTAGCCGGCAGGGATCGACGGCGATTGACGACCGAAGAGGTTCGTGATGTTGTTGTCTTCACCATAAAGGTACGCGATGTCCGCCACGAATCGTCCCTGCTGCAGCAGGTAGGAACTGCGCGCCAGATAGGAAACCCAGGGACCCGCCTGGGCGGCCCACGTCTCGTGGCGAGTGAACCATTGGCCGAATGGCCCGAGCGTTGCGCCGGGGCCCAGCCGATCGTCCGGTTGATGTACCGAGGTATGAATGACAATGCGGTTCAGCCCCATGGCGAACTCGCGATCAGCGTAAGGCTTGAGCGATTCCGGCGTGAATGCGAAGGTATTGCCGAAGGCAGTGAGGGACTCGGCCGCGACGAGATTCTGGCCGTAAATATGCGCCACCGAGGCGGACTCGCGGATGTCCGCGTCAAAACCCTCGCGCGGCTGCCCGAGAGTTGACGACCACAGGGCCCCCATTGGTACGTCCGCGCTCTTCTTGACCTGCATGCCGTCGCCCACAAATGCGCGACCGCTTTCGTGGGACTCGCCGTATCGCCCCATACCGTGTTCGTGGAGAGAAGCCGAAAGCTGCCCGTAGTGGGCGTCGGCAATGAGATCAGCGAGCGTGTGGCGGAAATCCCAGAGAAAGCGATCGCTCGCGGCAGAGCTGCCCACCACGCGTCCAGCGAACACCGGAAGCCACGGCCGCGGATCGTAGCCGCGAAGCTTGCTGAATTGCGCAACAATGTCGTCGGTCCAGTTCGCGATGCCTGCCTCATAGCTGTCGGTCACCATGTATTGCAGGCCCTGTTTGCCGATCATCTGCGGATCGAGGGTCTGCGCATACTCCGCGAAATAAGCGTCGAAATAAGCTTTGACGTGCTCGCGGTTGAGTTTGTCGACCTCCAGGCCGGTTCCCTCGCGAGTGGCGGGGTGATTGGTGCGACCCGTCAGCGAGTAGCCGAATCGCAGGATGACCCAGTGGCCACTCGGCGGCTTCCAGTCCAAAGTGCCGTCCGGCTTCATCTTCCCGGTGAGGTCGATGACGGCTTCTTTCGCAATTGCCTCGCGAGGATTGATCGCGGGGGTGTCATCCGCTGCCGCAATCGCCCGATTCGTGAAACCAGCTTTGTCTTCGAAACGATTGACGCGTGGCTCGGTGTGCAGGACACACTCAAAGATGCTGTGCGCAGTGGGCACCGGCCCCGGAGGGATCCCCAGCAGAGCTTCGAGGCCGCCCGGTCTCAAATCGGGGCGATCCAACACCAGGCGAAACACGCGGGCGGTACTTGGGGAAAAGGCAATGGTTTGTTCCGGGGCGCCATCGCGGGGGACATTGGCGATCCGGCGAAAGGCCTGGCCATCATCGCTGGCCTCGAGCCAGACACCGGAGCCCGTCGCGATATCAGAAGGCGCCAGGCCCCGCGGTCGAGCTACGGAAACGGTCAGCGACTGGAGACGCTGCGGTTTCGCATAAGTGAACTGAACCCAGGACGTTTTGCCCTCACCGAACGGCAGTGACACTGCCTGAGCGAGATCGCCGTCGGATAGCCGAGCCGCATCGATCGGCCCGGCGCTACTCGTGATTGTCGGCTTGACGGTGGCGTCAGCCTCTTCCGGCACTGGTGTCCGATATGCCACGACGGCGGCATCGGCATAGTACTCGGGGCCCTTCTCGTCCTCAGCGAATGGCACGGCCGCAAAGGGAACGTTCTGAAAGGGACCCGTATTCCGCGGCGGTGGCGCAAGACGGCCGGTGAAGTGTTTACCTCCCTCGACAACGGTCTCGCTCCAAACCAACTTCTTCATGCCCTGTGCCGGTTTCACCCAGGGTCCGCCGCTCTCGCTCCAACCTGGCGACGCCGCAATCGTGAATTCCATCCCGAACTGCTGTGTCTGGCCAACAGCGAAACGAAACATGTTACGCCAGCGTGGTGTCAGATAGGCGACACGCTCATCGACCAGCCGTGCGGTCTCGGGACCCACGCCGCGGAGCGCGGCATCGAAATTGTGCACGCCTCCTACGCCCATTTGATTGAGCCAGGTCAAATCCTTGCGGATACCCTCCTCACTGACGTTGCCGTCCGTCCAGTGCCACCATACTCTCGGCTTTGCGGCCGCCGGCGGATTCTGAAATCCATTCGCGAGTGGATCGGAAGTCTGACTGTAGGCCCCAGGGCAATTCAGCAAGCTGATGCTCGAGGTCGTTACGAGAAGGAGTCGGGTCACGAGTAATTTCATACGAAAGATCACCTGCGCAGATTGCGGAAGGTCCATTCCTACGGGCGTATTTTCATTCCATGTGGCAGACGCACTATTGCGCTGGCGACAATGTTCTCAGACGACTGCCCCAACTCTACCCGATACGCGCCTGCATCTGCCCGCCAGGAGCCGGATGCGACGTCGTAGTACGCGAAAGAACGCACATCGAGCGGAATACTCACGGTGCGAGTCTCACCCGGTTTCAGTTCGGTGCGCGCAAAACCTTTGAGCTCGCGGGCCGGCCTGGTGACTCTCGGACTCGACTCTCCAACGTAAACCTGTGCGACATCGGCCGCTGTGTGTGTGCCACTGTTGGTGACATCAAATGACACCGTATATAGAGGACCTGCGCCCTCTTTCGTGACCGATGGCATGAGTTTCACTGAGAGGTTGGCGTAGGAGAAAGTCGTATAGCTGAGTCCGAATCCAAACGGAAACTGCGCCTTGCGCCCCGACTTCTGGTAACCGCGGTAGCCGACGAAAATGCCCTCGCGATAAGCAATGCGGTTGGGACCGGTGGCATCGTTGTAATAATAGTTATCGTGCGTCGGGTTGTCCTCCGGGGCGCGCTCCCACGAAATTGGGAGGCGGCCGGACGGGCTTGCAGCTCCTACGAGCAGATCTGACAGAGCCGCGCCTCCTTCCTGCCCCGGATACCAGACTGCCAGCAGCGCCGCGGTCTTTGCCAGCCACGGGCGTACATCCACGGCTCCCCCCGCAGTGACTACGACGATCGTGTTGGGATTGACAGCACAGATCTCCCGAATCAACTCGTCCTGTCCCGGCGGCAGGCCGAATTCGCGATCAGCCCCCTCTCCTTCGGACCGCTCGTCAAATCCGACCGCGACAATCGCGATGTCGGCCCGGGCAGCGAGCTCCCTGGCAGTCGGCTGGACCATTGTCCCGTCGCGAGCGATGTTTACCCGCAATGTCGGTTTCCCGAAATCCGTAGAGGCTCCCTGCTCGAACACAACTTTGTGAGTAGTCGCCGTGAAATCGCGCTTCAGCTGCAGCAGCCCGGCCTTCGGCACATGCATGCTGTCAATAACCAGGCTGTCATCAACGAACAGACGGTAGGCGCCACTGGCTTGCACCGACAGGGTATGGACGCCCGGGTTGGCGGGCGTAAACCAGCCGGTCCATCGCTCGAACGTTGTCTGGGACGACGCATTGATCAGATCGTGAATCACCGGGCCCGCAGCCTCCGGTGAGAGCCAATCGAAGACCGACAACGTGTCTGTCAAATTGCCGGAGCTGGTGGAGAAGCGGGGCTCGATGCGTCGAGCTTGCGGCTCACCGGAAAAGGACTCATTGGCGAACACCTCGACGCTAACGCCCGGTTTGCCCCCGGAGGATTGCGTGGCAAAGCGGGTAAGCATATTCACGATGGCGGGTGGCGCGATCCCGGGCGCGTACGTGACTGTGACACCCGGCCCAAGCTTGCGACTCAGGCCCTCGAGCAGGCTGACCTCGTTGAAGGGCGGGACATGCCCGCTTCCGCCGGCTGTCGAGGCAGAAGGGTGGGCGGTCGGCCCGATGACCGCGACTGTCTTAACACGCTGCGTATCGATAGGGAGAATCCCGTTGCTATTCTTCAGAAGCACCGCACCTTCGAGTGCACCGCGATACGCGGCCATCTGTCCCGCCGGATTGAGGCGCGGAATGGCAAGGTCGGCAGATGCAAGCGCACCCCAGCCAAACCGGTCTGCCAGGCGCAGCTGACGACGAACCTTGTCCGTGATGCTCGCGGGTTTTAGCTTGCCTGCACGAATCGCCGGCAACAGCGTCTCGCGATTCATGAACCGACCCGTCGGCATCTCCAGGTCCTGTCCCGCAAGCGCCGCGGCAACCCCGTCATAGGTGCCACCCCAGTCTGACATCAGTACGCCGTCGAACCCCCACTGGTCTCTCAACACGTGATGAGTCAGATATTCGTTCGCGCTCATGTGCTGGCCATTCGTCAGGTTGTAGGCGCTCATCACGGCTCCCACATGCGCTTCCTTGACGGATGCCTCGAAGATGGGCAGGTAGATCTCCCGCAGTGTGCGCTCGTCGATCCGCGAGTCCGAAGTGTGTCGTGCAAACTCGGAATTGTTACCGGCAAAATGCTTGACGGTCGCGCTGACACCTTGTTCCTGCACACCTCGAATGTAGCCAACGGCAATCCGCGAGCCGAGCCACGGGTCCTCGCCAAAGTATTCGAAGTTGCGACCGTTCAACGGGGATCGATAGATGTTCACGCCCGGACCTAGTTGGTACCGCGAGCCACGTGCCCGCGCGTCACGACCCAACTGACGACCGATCTGCTGTGCCAGATCGGGATCCCACGTGGCGGCAAGACCAATTCCGGCGGCGTAGGCGGTTGACGGACCGGGCGACCGCACTCCACTTGGGCCATCGCTCATGCTGAAGGGCGGAATGCCGAGGCGAGGCACGCCACGAGTGGCAAATCCGCTGCCTCCCAGCATGTCGATCGACTCTTCCAGAGTCAGCTGATTCGCCAGCGGCTCGAGTAATTGCGAGGCCGGATGGGCTGGTGCGCTCGCCGCATTTTCGGGGTTCTGTGCGAGAACCATCGTGGCAAGCAATCCGGCACATCCGACCGCACAGCGCAAGCGCAATGCAACGTTGGGTTTCATTTAGTCACTCGAAAGTTGGATTGGCGACGCTGCGACCAAAACCAGGGAAGCCGCTCAGCCAATCTCGGTCCAGGCTTCGCGCTCCGCCGGATACGGATCGCTGGCCACGCTGCACCGCGCCGCAATCATCATGGTTGCACGCGTTTTCAGGTCATACGCCGGCCAGGACGGCTGACCCGGCGCCGCAGGCTGACTCGTGCGCGCGAAGGTTGCCCACATGCGGCTCATGTTTTTGGCGGCCAGTTCGTGATCCGCGCGCTCTTCGGCTGTGAGCGAGGGCTGGCGCGCTTCGGACTGCGAAAGATTGTCAAACTTCAGGCGAATATCCATCGCATGCATCGCACCTATCTGATAGTTGGTGCCGGGTACCGTGGCATTGATGTGGTCGGTCATCATGTACATGAACACGGGCGCACGTGCCTGCGCGACCTTGCGCTCGGCAATGGCTATTGAGCCGGCACCCGCGAAGGCAGCGCTTTCAATGGCGACCGCGATTTCACTTGGCGATGCATCCGGTCGGCCACGGCGATAAGCACTCAGCAGTTTCTGCGCATTCCCACCGAATCGCTCAGTTATGCGTGTAACGAGTGCCGGCTCGTCCAGTGCAAAGAATGACTTGTCCGGTGCTCTCATCTGGAAGAACACAATCTCGTCGCGGTTGGAGCCGACCATCAGTGGCTTGTCCGCGGAAATCGCGGGCGCCGACGGATCGAATGGGTGCGACGGCAGTACGATCCCATCCACCACCGGACTGAACCCGCCTACCCCTGAGGCCCCAATGCCCTTACGGCCGCCAACAGGACTGAGCGAGCCGTTCGGCGGCGGATTTTGCTGCACTTCGAGCAACTTTGAAGCGGGAATGTCCAGTAGCTTGTGTGCCTCTTTGGGTGTCAACCCGAGCTTATCGAGCACCCAGTGAGTCGTGCGGGAGGCCTGCTCCCGCTCCGTCATACGCACGCCGGGGCCGCTCTCGATCGAAGCCTTGTGGAAATAGGTGGCGGCCGACGGCATGGCATAGATGCATGAAGTCTTGGCGCCGCCGCCGGACTCACCCCACACCATGACATTCGAAGGATCGCCGCCGAAGGCTTCGATATTTCGCTTCGTCCACTTCAGTGCGGCAACGATGTCCAGCATGCCGACGTTGGCGGAGCTCGTGTACGGCTCACCGAGCACGTCTGCCAGGAACAGATAGCCCATGATGCCGAGGCGGTGGTTGGATTGAACGACCACCACATCGTTCTCGCGTGCGAGGTTCGAGCCTTCCTGCAGGATGCTCGCGCCCGAACCTGTCCAGAAGCCACCACCGTGACAGTAGAACATGACCGGCCGTTTGCGGCCGTCATTCACCGCTGGCGTCCAGACATTCAGGACCAGGCAATCTTCATCGGGTGTTGGCTCATTGGGGCCGAAAGTCTGACCCGGCGGCTGCAGCGCCGGATGGCCCCACACGAGCGCGTCGCGAACACCTTGCCACTTCGAAAGCGGCGGCGCCGCTTTGAAGCGTGCTCGCCCAACAGGCGAGCCTGCGTATCTCACGCCCCGGAAAATGCAAATGCCATTCTGCCTCTGGCCGCGCATCCGGCCCTCAACCGTGTCGACTTCGACGAACTCGGAGCCGGCCACTGAATTTGCACCAGGCCCCGATTGCGCCCGCGACCCGCTCGGCAGGACCGCCATGGCACCCAAAGCCGCCGTCCGCATGAGCACCGTACGTCTCGCAGGAGAGAAGTCGCCATTCTTCTTCACGTGTAACCTCAAAAGTGATCTGCTTTGTCGTCGCGGTCAGCGCATGCAATCCGCGGTTCCATACAAACACACCCGGCCAGCCATCCGGCAGCGCAAAATCCGGTGTGGCTATCGACGAACAATCAGAACGGGTGCGTGGCCGAAAGGAAGTCGGCGCGCGGCCGGATCGTGACCACACTGAATGTCAGATTGGGGGCGATATCGACAAGGACGAGACTGGCTACACGTCGCAGTGATGGCGCCGCGAACGCGAGGCCACACGTTGGAGCCTGATTCATTTGTATCCCCATTTACAAATCAATACCGCCCAGCGGTAGATTGCGACCCCGCATCGGTCAAAGTCAAGCAATTTGTATTGCGTTTTACTAAAATCCGATCAACATCGATCAGATGACGGACCGCCCGGCGCGAACGAGCGTGACGGATCCTGGCGGCGTCAATTGCTGCACGCGAACAGACCGATCGTTTTGTGCTGCTGGGGCGCGCACGCGAATCAACAAAGCAGGATCTGATGCAGTCGTTTGCGAGGCTCGAGGCACCTGAACGTGCGCGTCATCAAAGCCTGAATTGTCGTGGAGGTGCCTTCGCTCAGCGCGAACGATTGGGTCCGGAGTATCGCAGGGCCTGAACAAACAGCGCGAAGGCGGGCGAGGATTGTCGCCGGCTCGGATAGTAGAGGTGGTATCCAGGAAATGGCGGGCACCAATCTTCCAGGACGCGGATGAGTGTCCCGCGCTCCACCTGAGGCTGCACAACGTCCTCGGGCATATACGCGAGGCCTAAACCCGCAAGTGCGGCGTCCACACGCTGACGCAAGGTGTTGAAGATTAGCTGTCCGTCAACCCGTACGTTCAGCTCTCTGCGGCCTTTCTCGAACTGCCACGCAAACAGGCCTCCATGGGTCGGCAGGCGCATGTTGATACAGTTGTGCAAAGTCAGATCCTGCGGCTTCTTCGGTTGCGGCCGGGTTGTGAAGTACGACGGCGCACCCACAACCGCCATGCGCAGATCAGGCCCGATGCGCACGGCGATCATGTCCTTTGCGACCTGCTCGCCGAGTCGCACGCCAGCATCGAAGCGCTCCGCGGCGATGTCGGTGAGGCCGTAGTCGACAATGAACTCGACTCTGATATCAGGGTACTGTGGCAGCAAGCGTGCGAGCGCCGGTGTGACGATGGAATAGGCGGGGTGCTCGCCGGCCGTAATCCGAAGAGTCCCCGCCGGTTTCTGTCGCAGCGCACTCAGTGCGTCAAGTTCAGCCTCGATCTCCTCGACGCGTGCGCCAATGCCGGTGAGCAGTTGCTCTCCCGCTTCGGTCGGAGAAACGCTGCGCGTCGTTCGCCTCAAAAGGCGTACGCCGAGCCGTGCCTCGAGTTTGCGGATTGTCTGACTCAAGGCGGATTGCGAGACGTCGAGCTTGGCGGCTGCCTTGGTGAAGCTGCGTTCCCTCGCCACCGCCAAAAACACGTTCAAATCGCCAAGGTCCGCACGGCGCATTCGTTAGCTCCTCTTATAAGTGCAAGCGCATGATCCTACTTAATGTTCATGAACGGCAAGCGCAGACTTCCAGTATCGCTACACCTATTGATGCACGTACCCCTCAGCGGGAAATGGAAGGACGACAGATGCAGACGCGCAGTTTGGGACAGGACGGCCTTCAAGTCTCCGCAATGGGATACGGCTGCATGGGGCTGACAGGTATGTATGGCACGCCCCCCGCTCCAGAGAAAGGCATCGAGATAATCCGCGCAGCCGTGGAGATGGGGGTAACCCTGTTCGACACCGCTGAAGTGTATGGGCCGTTCACGAACGAGGAACTGCTCGGGGAGGCGCTGACACCGTTTCGCGAGCAGGTGATCATCGCCACGAAGTTTGGTTGGGGCGTCAATCCCGACGGCTCACGCTATGGTCTGGACAGTCGGCCGGATCACATCCGTGAAGTGGTGGATGCGATGCTCAAACGGCTGCACACCGATCGTATCGACCTGCTCTATCAGCACCGTGTTGATCCAAGCGTACCCATCGAGGACGTGGCGGGCACTGTCAAGGCGTTAATCTCGGCTGGGAAAGTCAAGCACTTCGGTCTGTCCGAAGCATCGGCACAGACGATTCAGCGCGCGCACGCCATACAGTCTGTCGCCGCAGTCCAGAGCGAGTATTCGCTATGGACCAGGGACGTCGAGGAAAACGGCGTGCTCGCCATGTGTGAGAAGCTTGGAATCGGCTTCGTGCCATTCAGTCCGCTGGGCGCTGGCTTCCTGACCGGGAAGATCGATGCCAACACACCGATTGACGCCAATGACTTCCGACACAACTCGCCGCGCTTTTCACCGGAGGCGCGCGCGGCGAACATCGCCGTTGTCGAACTTCTGAAGCAAGTTGCCGAACGCAAGAAAGCGACACCGCCGCAAATTGCACTCGCGTGGCTTCTAGCGCAGAAGCCTTGGATCGTCCCCATCCCAGGCACGACCAAGCCCGAGCGACTGCAAGAGAACCTTGGCGCCGTCAACATCGAGCTCACGCCGGATGATCTGCGTGAGATCAATGCGGCAGCCGCGAAGATCGAAGTACGGGGTGCGCGGCTGCCGGAGTCGGTGCTGCAGTTCTCGAACCGCTAACCCCCGCCAACCAGTGTCCGTGAGATCCAAAATGAAAAACAGCAGAACCGGCAGCGACATTGGGCGTCGCGAACTTCTCGGTTTGGGCCTCGCGGCGACTGCGGTCGCTGCGCTCCCTGCAGTTGTCCGAGCGCAGACCCAACCTTCAGCCGTAAGCACGACGGGCGAACGGCGGCGACTTGGCAGTCTGGAAGTGTCGAGCGTAGGTCTCGGCGTTCAAAACATGAGCCGTAACTACCAGATGACGGTCCCCTCGCGGCCCGAGATGCTCAACATCATCCGGGCCGCGCATGATCGCGGTGTCACTTTCTACGACGCGGCTGAGGCCTACGGACCTCACGAGGTCGAACGAATCCTGGGCGAAGGCGTTGCGCCGTTCCGCAACCAAGTGGTCATCTCATCCAAATTCGGCTGGAACATCGACCTCGAGACAGGCAAACGTCAGCCGGGTCTGAACAGCCGTCCGGAGCACATCAAGCCGGTCGTCGAAGGCATGCTCAAGCGACTTCGCACTGATCGAGTTGACCTGCTGTATCAGCATCGCGTTGATCCCCAAGTCCCCATCGAAGATGTCGCTGGCGCGGTGAAGGATTTGATGAAGCAGGGCAAGGTCTTACACTGGGGATTGTCCGAGATGGGTCCCAACACGCTGCGCCGTGCGCACGCCGAGCAGCGTGTAACCGCAGTTCAGAATGAGTATTCACTGCTGTGGCGTGGACCCGAGAAATGGGTCCTCCCGCTTTGTCAGGAACTCGGCATCGGCTTCGTCCCCTGGAGTCCTCTCGGCGTCGGCTTTCTCACGGGCGCCATCGATGCAAACACGCGGTTTGCTGACGGCGACATTCGGAAGGTTGAATCCCGATTCTCGCCTGAAAACCTTCCCCACAACCTGGCGCTGCTCGATCTGGTGAAGCGGTGGGGCGAACGCAAGCGCGCCACGCCCGCACAAATCGCGCTCGCATGGCTCTTGGCGCAGAAGCCTTGGGTCGTGCCCATCCCGGGCACCACGCAAATGGCCCATATGGTCGAGAACGTCGGTGCGGTAGCGATCCGCTTTACGCCAGCGGAACTTGCCGAGTTCAATGCGGCCGCTGCGGCGATCCAGATTCGTGGCGCGCGGCTTCCAGATGTCGTACTCGCCTTCTCCGACGTAGAAGCGCCGCCCAAGCCTGTCTCCTAACGGCCCAGAGGGACGCGTGATCGGCGTCGCGAGCAATGTGAATCCGAAACAGCCAGATCGCCGGCGGAGCTTCGACCAATGAGAGTGTTCGATAAGGTTGCATCATGAAGAAACGCATACTGGGAAAGGGTGGTCTTGAGGTGTCAGAGATTGGACTCGGCTGCATGGGCCTGAGCCTCGGCTATGGTCCAGCGACCGAAAGGTCACAGGCCATCGCGTTAGTCCGTGCTGCCGTCGAGCGCGGCGTGACACTCTTCGATACGGCGCAAATCTACGGCGCAGTGAACGAAGAGATCGTCGGTGAGGCACTCGAGCCGTTCCACGGGCAAGTGGTCATCGCCACCAAATTTGGCTTCGATCTCAACGCACCCCATGGCCAGCAGGTGCTGGATAGCCGGCCGGAAAACATCCGCAAGGTAACCGAAGGCTCGCTGAAGCGTCTGCGCGTCGAAGCCATAGACCTCTATTACCAACACCGGGTCGATCCGGCGGTGCCCATCGAGGATGTAGCAGGCACGGTGAAAGAGCTGATCGCGGCCGGCAAGGTGAAAAACTTCGGGCTTTCGGAAGCGGGCGCGCAAACAATCCGTCGTGCTCACGCCGTCCAGCCCGTCGCGGCGCTCCAGAGTGAGTACTCGCTTTGGTGGCGCGAACCTGAGAAGGATTTGCTACCCACGTGCGAGGAGCTCGGCATCGGCTTCGTGCCGTTCAGTCCTCTTGGCAGAGGCTTTCTCACCGGGAAGATCGACGAGCACACAACGTTCGAGGCCGGTGATCTGCGTGGCACGACCTTTCCGCGCTTCACCAAGGAGAACATAACGGCAAACCGAGCGTTGGTCGACGTACTGAGACAGGTTGCCGAGTATAAGCAGGCGACGCCCGCACAGATCGCGCTCGCATGGCTCCTCGCACAGAAGCCGTGGATCGTACCGATCCCCGGCACGACGAAGTTGCATCGACTCGAAGAGAATCTCGCCACCGCCTCCGTGGCGCTCGCACCAGAAGATTTACGCAATATTCAAATCGCGGCCTCCAAGATCACTGTGCAGGGGGCCCGCTATCCTGAGTGGATGCAAGCGCGAGCGGGGCGTTGACACCATGAAGCCCTTCGTCGCCTCACTCATTTCCAGCCTGCTTCTCTTACTCACCACACAGACGCGCGGAGCAGCGGTACCCCTGGCTCACGGATGACTCGGGAGACGGCGCCACAACTCTATGCGTACACCCAGAACGCGCTCTTTGGCGATCTGTGGAGCCGGCCGGATTTGTCACCAAGGGACCGAAGCTTGGTGACCATGGCCTCGCTCCCGGCCAACGGACAGGCTGCACAGATGGCATCTCATGTCCAACTTGCACTCAACAATGGAGTCAAGCCGGGTGAGCCGGCGGCGCTCGTGATCCAGGCGCAAGGCAGCTTCGCCGCTGGTGGAACGGTGGTCACCGCGCCGGGGGTATTCGATCCGCGCAAGCCGTTGGAACCGGCCGGCCAGACTTACCACGGCGACCATGCGTACGCGTTCTTTCAAATCCCTGTGAGCGCCCGGAAGTATCCCATCGTGATGTGGCATGGTTCAACCAGTTCCGCATCGGTGTCTGGCCGAACTACTTTGCGGGCGGGCAATTTCCCAAGGACAACGCGACGCTCGACCAATTCTTCCGCTCCATGACGCCCAACACCGGGCCATTCGACCTGAACGTCGTCTCCGCTGGCGTGGCCGCAGTGTTCGACCGGACCGGTCCGGCCATCCTTTTCACCCATTCGCAGGGTGGCGGGCCGGGTTGGCTGACCGCCATCAAGAAGCCGAACGTGAAGGCCATCATCTCGGCCTCAACCTGACACGACTGCGTCGCCCGATAGACTGTTATGGCCGCGCGCCGGCTTTTGGAACTCGCACCGTGTACTTTCGAAGAGGGCCCGCCATATGAAGAGAATTCTGTTGGGAGTTGCTGTGTGCTCTGCGGCCGCTATCGCCAGCACACCCGACCGAGTTACCAATGCCGGCGTGACTACACCCGTCCAGCAGATCACGCGAGCCGGTACCCAACCCTCTGAAGTTGCGCCATCGGAACACTTCACCGGCCGCGCACGTGTCGATCGCTTGACTCCCGCCAATCCCGACGTCAACGCGTCCAGCGCTTTCGTAAACTTTGAGCCTGGTGCCCACACCGCCTGGCATACCCATCCCAAGGGCCAGTACCTGGTGGTCACCGCCGGTATCGGCTTGACCCAGGAATGGGGCAAGCCGATCCAGGAAATTCGGCCCGGCGATGTTGTGTGGTGTCCTCCCGGCATCAAGCACTGGCATGGCGCCACACCGACAACCGCGATGACCCACCTGGCTATCACCGGCAACGAGGATGGCAAGAGCGTGAACTGGATGGAGAAGGTCAGCGACGAACAATATAACAATCGCTGAGGGGTGAGGCCTGCACGCAGATCAAGACTGTGATCATCAAACTCGGAGCAAACCGGCTTTGAGCGGGGCCTGGGGTTCCTTGCTCGTGCGTCGCCGCATGTGCGGTCATTTGGATCCACCCGGTTTGGCGGGATCCCACAACGCCAGCAAGATCGGTAGCACGAAGGGCCGCAGCTTTGCTGGTACGCGGCGGATGAGCGCGGCTTCGTGCTCCGCCACGATGGCGCGCGCTTTGGCGAGTACGGAACGGCCCGCGGACGTCAGAAACAGGCCGCTCGAGCGGCCATCTACCCTGCGCCTCTCGATCCAGCCCCGGCCGTCGAGCCGCGCGACAACCGCCACCATGTTGGCCCGCTCGATATCGAGAATCCGCCCCACTTCGCTCTGATTCGTGCCCGCAGAGGCATCAATGAGCAACAGAAATGCCACGTCACCGTGGCGCAGGTTGAGGGGTACCAGGCGTTGATTGAGCTCGCTCAATGAGGCGGCCGAGGCGCGCTTGAGAACATAACCGGCTAATTCGAGCAGAGGATCCTTCATAGAGTGCAGTGCCTGTTGTCATTGACGGCCACAACGATTTAGACTGCTATATACTATAGCAATTAGGCGAGCGGACGAGTACGACAAGTCCAAGTCTGCGCGCTGAGGCCCATGATCCGATTCGACCCCGTAGCAACCTATGCGGCCTCCCAGCCAGACCGCCCGGCAGTCACCGACCTCGAATCCGGCCGACACTGGAGTTACGCCGAATTAGACAGCGCTGTCGACCGGCTCGCCGCCTGGCTCGTCGAAAAATTCGGGACGAACAGCGGTGTGCGATTGGCCACGCTGGCTCAGAACTGCGCGGAGATCCTGATCCTGCAGTTGGCGAGCGTTCGGGCGGGAACGATTTTCGTTCCCCTGAACTGGCGACTTGCGCCCGCTGAAATCGAACAGCTGGTGGCAGACGCCCAGCCGGCAATCGTGTTTGCCGGCACGCAATTCGTGCCGCCCGAGGCAATCCCGCGTGCGATTTCGATTGCCGACGCGCTGTCGCTCGGTTCAGCAGGTGCTCGCCCGCCGCAAGCAGCTCGCAGGCCATTCGACGCGGTTGCCACTCTCCTCTACACCTCCGGTACCAGTGGGCGCCCGAAAGGCGTCATGCTGTCGGAAGCAAACGCCTGTTGGGGATGCGTCAACTTCATCTATGGCAACAACGTAACGATGCACAGTGTCTTCCTGTGCGACATGCCCTTGTTCCACACTGCCGGGCTGTTTGCAGCGACACGTGTGCCGCTTCAGGCCGGCGGTTGTGTACTGATCTCCAAAGGATTCGACGCCCAGAAGACCTTGCAGCGGCTCGTAGACACTGAACTGGGCGTAACCCATTATTTTTCCGTGCCCCAAATGGCGGCCAGACTCTGGAATGAGCCCGGATTCGATCCCCAGCGGCTGAGGAAACTGATCGGTTGGGCCATCGGCGGTGCCCCCAATCCGAAAGCTCAGACGGATCGATTCGTTCAAGCGGGCATCAGGATCGCCGAAGGTTTTGGAATGTCTGAAACGGGCTCCAACTTCGGCATGCCCACCCATGACCTCGAGGTGCTGCGCCGCAAGGCAGGCAGTTGTGGCCTTCCTTTCATGACCATTGAGTCGAAGATTCTCGATGAGGATGGTCGTGAAGTGCCCTCGGGGCAAGTAGGCGAGCTCTGGTTGCGCGGACCGTCTATCGCGAGCGGTTATTGGAATCAGCCGGAAACGACCGCCAACGCGTTCCGCGACGGTTGGTTTGTCACCGGCGATGCGGCGATGAAGGATGAGGACGGCTTTTACTACATCGTAGATCGCAAGAAGGACATGTATATATCGGGCGGCGAGAACGTGTATCCCGCCGAGGTCGAAGCGGTCATTGCGGAGCTGACGCCAGTGGCCGATTGCGCCGTTGTGGGCGTACCAGACGACCAATGGGGAGAGGTCGGTCGAGTGTATGTCGTACCCGGGCCCGGGCACACCGTTAAAGCCGAGGACATCATCGGCCACTGCATGCAGCGCCTCGCCAAATTCAAGGTGCCGAAAAGCGCGGTCATTATCGATTCATTGCCGCGCACAGCCTCGGGAAAGGTGCAAAAGCACGTCTTGAGGGCGCGTGCGCTCGAGGAATTATCGCGGGCCTGAAGGCCGTGAGACTACCCGGATCTACCGAACCTTCTGCGTTGCCAGATTTTCGCGGTGCGCAATGATTGCTCCTTCCATATCCCACGATCCAGTGACTACTGCCGCGAGTACGTCATCCATCTCGAGCGGCCGACCGATCCAGGCAATTCGACCATCGCGGTCCACGATGAACGCCATGGGGACTCCAATGGCATAAGCAGGCTTCAGCCAAACCGAGCGACCCCAGCTAACGCCAGTGACAGAGTCGACACTGTCCATGGCCACGATGTAGTTCATCGTCTCGCCCTTGTCAGCTATGAAGGTGCGCAGATGTTCAACATCGGGTTCGCTCACGGCCACACCGATGATCGTCACCGCAGGGTGCCTGACCTGCAATTGCGTCAGATGCGGGATCGACGCCAGGCAGGGCGGACAAGTGGTGCGCCAGAACTCCACGACGTGGATGGAATCCGATTGCAGGATTGCAGGCCGCGCACCTTTCAGAATCGCACCCAAGCGCAGCTCGGGTGCCGGATCGCCAACCAGAAGCTCTCGATGATTCACCGGGAATACTCCCTCAAGGAAAAATTATTCGAGTACGGTCCGCCAAGCGTTGGCAGTACCACGTGTCGTATTCGAATCTTGTGATGTATGTATGGCAGCCAATCCCGCCGAATCTTTGGCTAAACGTACACGTCGCGCATGATGGGCGGTGAGACTGTCTCGATGCCCGATGGACAGCAGAGTTGTACCAGGCAGCCGCGTCGCAAGCACTTCATAGATCCGGTGTTCCGAATCGAGGTCCAGCGCGGCCGTCGCCTCGTCAAGCAACAACCAGGACGGACGGATCAGTAAGGCTCGAGCAATTGCGAGACGCTGCTGCTCGCCGCCGGACAGAATCTGGCTCCAATTCGCATCGCGATCGAGATCATCGGCCAGGTGTCCAAGCCCGGTGTCGTGCAAGGCTGCAACGATCTCAGCGGTTTGGAAGCTCTCCGCGGCGCGGGGATAACTCGCTACGACACGCAGGCTGCCGATCGGTAGATAAGGTCTTTGTGGCAGAGCGAGCATGGGGGCCTTGTCCGGTAAGGTGACTTCACCATCCCAATAAGGCCAGATGCCCGCTATCACCCTGAAAAGTGTTGACTTTCCAGTGCCGGACGGCCCCGTGATCAGGACATTCTCCCCTGCCTTGAAATTCAGGGACAACGGCCCGGAGATACGCTCACCGCCGGGCAGTCTCATCACTACGTCGGTAAGCATGATGGTATGCGAATCGGCAGTGAGCACGGCTGCGCAGTTGGACTGACCGCGCTCGTTCAGCGCCTGATCGAAATTCACCAGCCGCTGCAGTACCGACTTCAGTTCGGCCAGCGCGGGAAAGCAAGCCGCGAAGAAGCTCAGCCCATTATTCACGCTCAGGAACGCCAGCGACGTCTGCGAAAGATCGCCCAATGAAATCCGGCCTGAAAAATACATGGATCCCATGATCATGTAAGGAACGAACCTGACACTCAAACCGATCGACAGGGTTGAAAATGTTTCGAAAATCGTGGAGAAGAGCGCAATTTTATAGGCGTTCCTCCGCACGGAACCAAACAGTCCCCTCAGCGTGAGCGCCTCGGAGCGGCCCCCGGCCAGCAGGACGATCTGTTCGCCGTACTCGCGCAAGCGCGCCAGTGCGAACCGATAGTCCGCCTCCACATGTTGTCGGGCAAATGACAGTTTGACGAGCGGGCGCCCCATCCAGAGCGCGAGCACGGTGTTGAGCCCTGAATAAGCGACAACCAGCCACAGCAGCAATCCCGGCAGGTGCAGATGTTCGCCGAAAATCGCTACTTTGTCCGATATCGCCCAGAGCACCATTGCATATGACAACAGCGACGTCAGGTGCCCGAACAATACGATCGTGAAACTGAACACACTTGCGCTGCCGACGGTGAAGCCGCCCCCCGCCACGATCCTGCCATCGATGAACTTGGCGATATCTTCCTGGATGCGCTGATCGGGATTGTCTCCGCCGGCCCCTGCCAGGCCCATCCGATAGTGGGCGCCGCTGCCTATCCAGCGTCGTTCAAAGTCAGCGCTGAGATCATTCCGCCATCGGATGCCCAGAGCGAGACTGATCAGGGCCTGCAGCCCTGATGTCAGACAGTAGGGCAGGAACCACAGCGGAAACGCGATGAGCAGGGCGCTCCAGAACTCAGCAACAGCGTGGCTCTGCAGCGCGTTGAAGATACGGCCGGACACAAAGAGCATCTGCAGCTCGCAAATGACAAACAGCTGCCACAGGAGAATGACGGCGACTGTCGCCGCTCGGGCAAAATGGCGTTCGCGCAAGGAAAGGGGAAAGCCTGGCAGCGCGAGACGCAGACGCCGGCTCGTGTGAAAATAGCGGTCGGCGATGGACAGTGCGCAATGGACGGTGGGGAACCATTCCGCCAAATGAAGGAGCGGCACGAACAGCGCCAAGGTGATGACTGCCGTTTCCGGAATCTTTATGTTTGCCAGCGAGACGGGCCAGAACCCCGCCAGGCTGACAATCAGGCACAGGGACGCAATCGCGGCCTCAGTGGCGAACAGGCCCTTCAGAACCTTGAAAAAGGCTGAGCCTTTTGAGCGGAACAGGACAATGGAATCTATGAGAAGAACGACTCCTACGGCGATCAGCGCGTGATCATGCATCCGGTGCGAAAAGACGAGGCTGTTCAAAGCCGCGGCTGCCAGGGCCACGCCGAGCCACACCATCGGAAATCTCACCGGTTGCGTACAGTGATCGGTGGGAGCCGCGCTCAAAGCGCGGGCAACTTCAACCGCACGCCGGCATACAGATACCGCCCGACTGGAGACACCGGATAGTTCGTCATGGCGAAATCTGGTTGAGCGTCGAGCAGATTGTTGACCCCGCCAAAAAGCTCCACTCCCGACTTGCTCTTCCACGACAGGTACACATTGTGCTGCCACATCGCCTTGATGTAGGTGTAGGGTGCGGCAAATTCTTCCGGGTCGTTCTGGAAGGCCTGGTTCGTATCTCGCAACGTACGATCGAACCACTGGATGCCGTAGTTCACCGTAACGGCCCCCATGGACCAGGTGAGATCGCCGTTCGCCGAATACCGGGGTGCATACAGTTCACCGAGCCGGTTGATGGTGGCGCCGCCCGGCAGAGCGACAAATTCGAGTCGCTGCCTGTAATTGCCTACCAGCTGGACGCCGAATTGACCGACCCGGGAGGCAGCGAAGTCATAGCCGAAAATCAGATCCAGCCCCGACGTCCGAAAGTGACTGACGTTCTGCGGTGCGACTACAAATGAGGTGATATTTCCCGCCTGCACGCCCAAGCCACTACCTTGCTGGCGGGTCACCGCCGCGCAGTAGGGATTCGCGAGCGTCGGAGAATCAACGCACAGGTTGGCAACGTTCTGGAACGTGACGGTATTGATCGCGTTGCGCAGATCCATGTCGTACCAATCCGTCCGCAACGAAAAACCCGGTAACGCAGGCGGCTGCAGCAGCACTCCGGCAGTCCAGGTCTTCGCGCGCTCCGCCGTAAGGTTGGGATTGCCCCCGGATGTTCCGACAATGGGCGTCGTGCGCAAGTTGTTATATGTCGAAGGATCTGCAACACCCAGACTCGAGAGCAGCGCCCGGCAGTTTTCCGCCCGATAGCTCGTGCCTCTTGCCACCTGATCTGCATTGCAGGGATCGGGAATGAGACCAAACACCGAGGAGCTTCCGGCATAGAGCTCGGAGATGTTCGGCGCACGGACCGCGGTGGAGTAAGTTGAATTAAACGACAGACCGGCGACGGGCGAATAGGTGATGTCGGTCTTCCAGGCCGTGGTACGTCCCGCGGTCGAATAGTCCGACAGGCGGATAGCGCCGCCAATCACCAACCTGTGAGCCAGCGGCAGATCGCTCAACACGGGTGCGCTCAATTCTGCAAAGACTTCCTTCACGTCGAAGGCACCCGCAGTCGGCAGGACGGCATTGGCGTAGGTGAGCTTAGCGGCAACCTGCGCATCCGGATCGAACCTGCTTTCTTCCTTGCGATACTCTGCGCCCACCGCGAAGGCAGGCGCGCCACCTGGCAACATGATCAGCGCACCGAGGTCGCCATTCAGCGATGCCGATACGACCTGCTGGCGAAGGCGCGCATGATTGACCGAGGCGGCATTGATGAAGGCCAGCGCGGCACTGCTCGCCTGGTTTTCCCCGAAAAGATCGAGCGGCACGCACTGTCCGGGCTGGAACGTCGTCGGCGCGAGCGCACGACGGGTCCCGAAAGGTTGATCAGGCATCCACGCCGGGTCGAGATTCACACGACAGGTAATCTGCCCGGTGGCAGGATCCAGCACAGCATCTGCCGCGGCGAGGAAGCGATCGTTGTACTGATTACCTGTCAGACGGTCGGTGATGCTCGTCTGACCAAAGACATACGAGACCTCATATCTGGCGCGCGAACCGAGCTCGCCGCGTGCACCAGCCACAGTTCTAATGGTCGCTCGCTCTACCGTTTCTCCGCGCAGCCCCAGATCGAAGTTGGTACGGTTGAGCAGAACGCCGCCATTATCGACGGCATCCGCCTGCAGGGCCGCCGGGAGATAGGGATTGTCGGCCGGAATCTGCAGGTAATAGTCGAAGGTGGGCGTGCTCGTGGAAAACGACTTGGTGGAGACATACTTGCCTTCGGCAAAGAGCGTCAGTGCAGGTGACATCTCGATGTGGCCGAAGGCGTTGACGTTGTGCCGCGTAACGGCAGGCAACAGGCCACTGGCATAGTCGGCCAGCACGGTTCCGCTGCCGCCCTGCTGATATCCTTGCGGAATCGGACTGCCGGGGTCGAAACGCGCAAGCGCGCCACCCGTGTTTACAATGTAATCGGGAATGCCATCAAAATCCGTGTCGATACCGCCTTGGGGGGCGATATCGTTCACGCGCACATTGTTGAGTGGCACCTGATCCGCAATCCCGTTGAGCTCCCCGGTGCCTGCCACCACGGCAGGATCCGCCGGATTGGGCACGAACTGGATCGCATTCGCGCCGGCACGCCCCGGCCGGTCGCGCGTGAAGAGGGGATTTTCACGACTGTATTCATAGGCGAGCGCGAAATTGGCGCGGTCATCCAGGAAGTTCCTGCCTGCGGTCAGCGCCAACAGCTGCCGTGCCGCATCCCCACGACTGGAAATACCCGATTGCAACCGAGCGCTGAGACCCTGGAAATCCTTCTTCAGTACAAAATTGACGACGCCGGTGACGCCATCGGCGCCGTAGATTGCCGACGCTCCTCCGGTCATCACATCGATCCGGTCGATGAGGTCACTTGGAATTGTGTTGATATCTACGGCCTGACTGCCCTGAAGCGAGGCCACATGGCGCCGTCCGTCCACCAACACCAATGTTCTGGACACGCCCAGATTGCGCAGGCTGAGTAAGTCGAGCCCGGTGCCCGCGACGCCGTTCTGCCCCCCCGCCGTCCGCTCACCTGTGAGGGAGTCCTGCAGCGCCGGATACTGCACCAGCTTGTCGGCGACACTGAACTGTCCCGATTGCTGCAATGTCTTGGCCGACACGGTCGTCAACGGATTGGCAATCGACGCAGCCGATCCGGCGATTCGCGTTCCGGTGACAACGACTTCCTCGAGTTGAATCGGCTTCAGTGGAGAATCCGCTGCGGCGAGGTGCTGCCTTTCTACCGAAGAATCGCCTCCAGAGCTTCCTTGAGACGCTTGAGCCAGGCGAAAGGAGTTGGAAGGGAGCTTCTTCACCTCCTTGGCGCCGTCGGCGCTCGCGGCTTCAGAACTCGTTTGGGGAATTCCTTTCTCCCTGACGACGACTGTCTGATCATTGATGAAGTGATATTCGAGCCCAGTGCCTTTCAGGAGTGAGGTGAGCGCCTGTGCAGGTGTCTGTGTACCTTGGGCGCCTTCGGTCTGGATTCCCTTGGCGAGCTGCGACTCGAAACCCACCTGCAGGCCTGATTGCTCGGAGAAAGCTTGTAACGCCGTGGCAAGGGACTGGGGTTCAATGCTGATGTTCGCGGGCGTAGTGGACGGTGTTGCGATGGCATGAGCGATTGACGTCATCAACCCCGCCGACGCGGCAGCAACGATCGATGCTCGGCGCAAGTCTGCGGTGGAAAAGCGACATGTCATGAGACACCCCGTTTGCTTATTTGATTCGACTCGTCCCCCTTCAAGTAAAGAGTCAAAAAACGGAAAATCGACCACTACCTTTTTTCGGGCAGCAGGATGATCCTGTCGGGTTGGACCGTTGGCTCGGCAAGCCGGGCTTCCTGCAGAAAAGCGGCGAACGATTGCGGATCGTTAGCGTTGAAGGAACCGCTGACCTGCACCGTATTCAATGCGGAGTCGCGGATTTCGAAAGGAACCCTGTTATAGAGATTGAACTGCGCGACCACCTCTGCGAGTGGCCGCGATTCGAAGGTCAAGCGGCGCTCGCGCCACGCCGTAGCCACTGCCGGGTTGGTCGCGCTCACCATGATCTGCTCGCTCCGGACGCCAAGCCGGGCGCGTTGACCCTTGGTGACACGAACGATCCGGGAAGACCCGCCGACCTCCACCCCTGCCGCGGAGTTATGTTCCGGCAGTTGCGGTGCCGAAAAATCAACCGTCCCCTCAACCACGGTCACGATCGTTTCTGCGCCGCGGTGATACACATCAAACTGCGTTCCGACGGCTTGAGTAACGCTGTCGTTGGTCAACACGCGAAACGGCCTGAGCTTGTTTTTCGCGACGGTGAACAACGCTTCGCCCGAGAGCAACTGGACGTCGCGATACCGTTCCGTGTACCGGATTCGCAGCTTTGACACGGCGTTGAGTGTGACCACGGAGCCGTCGGACAAAGGAAAGGATTTCTGCTCCCCGATGGAAGTGATGTAGGTATTTGTATTGACGTTGGGATACAACCACCACACGCCGGCCAATGTGACGATCGCAAGGCTTGCAGCCAGCCTTGCCAGCCTTTTGACTCGACCACGACCCGTATCCTCACGCGCAGTGAGTCCCTTTCCGTCCTCTGGCACGCAGAGGCGACCCAACGGAAAGACATTTGCCGCGTGCGCGTGACGCGCCGTCTCGATCAGCTCCTCGACGCTCCGGGTGGTCGGAAGCTCTTTGACGCCGGTATGCAGATTCGTGATCGCCAGATATTCCTGCACATGCTCGGCTGAAGCGCAAAGCCAGTCAGCAAAGGCTTGGTCGTCTTCGAGGTTGTGCTGCGGGTCCTGAAGCCGGGTGAACCAGTCCGCTGCCTCCTCAATAATGCGGTCTCGGTAGTTGTAACGTTGATTGCCTTTCATGGCTGGACTTCCTAGCGGCTGCGCGGCCGGCCGCTCGTAGCTTGCAAGCGCTTGCGGCAGTGCGCGATTGCCTGTGCGAGACACTTCTGAACCATGGACTTCGAAAGACCCACTCGCTCTGAGATCTCGCGCTGACTCAAGCCACTCTGACAGAACAGCAGGAGAATGGCGTGATGCCGCGGTGAGAGCTCAGTGAGCACGCGCTCGATTGACTGCACTAACATCGCGCGCTCGGCCTCGGCTTCGGGGGTATCCTGAGGGTCCTCGAGGCTCTCGAGCTCGGTATCTTCAGCCCAGCTACCAGCAGGTAGCGTTCTGGTACCTTGCTCATAAACGAGATTGCGAGCCACGCGAAACAGATAAGCCTGCGGGTCCGCGACCAGGTCTGCGCGATTCACGCGCAGCAGGCGCAAAAAGGCCTCCTGGGCGAGTTCCTGGGCGTCCTGCTCATTCGCCAGCCTGCGCCTCAGATAGTCATACAGCTGGCCGCGATGCTCGCGAAAAACAGCGCTGAGTGAGGAATTTCGCTTCGGCTCGGTCACTTGCCCCCGATTGAGTCAGGTCGGAGAGTTTGGTTCACCTTTGTAAAGAGTGATTTTTGCGGATATCGACCACCGTTTTTTTTGCTTTTATGCGGCTGGCGGCTCCGGGCAGCCGCCGCCCGGCGTGTCGGTATAATGTAAAGCGTTTTACTATTGTAGCAGGCCCCAGGCTCACGGCTCCATCGGCACCTCGAGGCCCGGCTGAACGCCGTCCGCACCCTCTTGGAGAGGCCGCCCAACCAATTGTCCGAAGACAGTCAGACGGCGGGGTTTCCCCTACTCGGCTCGGGTCATTCCGAGGCCCTCGCGCAAGCAAGGGGCGCGGTGGCGCGCTTCTTGAGGTATTTTCGCACGGCCACCGATGCGCGATCGCTCGCAAACGAGAGCTCGACCGATTCCTCGAGCGAACCGGCCAGATTTGACTCAATCGCGGACAGACCGGCGACGTCTTCTGCGAACGCAGTGAAGAGCTGGTCATGCATGAAGCGGGTAACCTCGGCGCTTTCGAGCGCGAAGTCACGGCCGTGAACAATGAAGTAGTGCGTGGATGTCTGTGTCTCGGGAGTTGGCAGATGCGCTGTCTTGATCGTGAACTCCCGGCGCTGCTCGAGGGAGACGGCCATGTCGTGGAATCTGGCGGTCACCAGGTGAAATCCCGGCGACACGAACTCGGAATCGACGATTCGCGCCGCGGTGTTGCCCCTGATGCCGGTGGGCTCCGCCCAAACCGGTGGCAGGGTTGTCGGAACGACACGGCGATTCAGCACGAAATGTCCGTCCTCCACGAGAACATCGTAAGGCGCTTTCGCATGGTCGGCGGTGCCAAAGCTCTGTGCATGCAGGTAGCTCAGATGAGTGAGGTCCATCAGGTTCTCATGCAGACTCACGTAGCTGGCGGGCAATGCAAAGCAGCCTTGCGAGCGGGCCCAACTTGCGGATTCGATCCATGGCTGCGTGGGTATGCGCAGCGGATCGGCTTGGGCTGGCTCCCCCATCCAGATCCATACGAGCGGTCCTCTTTCGATCAAGGGATACGCCCGGATACCGACACCTTTCGGACACGTTGCCTGCGACGGAATTTCGATGCAGGCTCTAAGCGCGTCGTAACGCATTCCGTGATAGCCACAGACGACGGTATCGCCATCAAGCGTGCTTCGCGAGAGCGGAAACGACCGATGAATGCATCGGTCATCAAGCGCCACTGGCTTGCCTGATAGCGTCCGAAATAAAACTATGTTGCGACCCAGGATCTTGCGTCTGCGCAACGTTCGATCGAGCTCAGCCGCAAAAGCGACGACATACCACTCGTCGTAGATGAATGGCGTGGAGCGATCGGCCAGCGAACGATTTGCAATCTGCGCAGCACGGACAGTGCCGCTGGTTGGATACGACATTGGCTGAATCTCCGGAAGGTCAACCTACATGGCACCTCACTCAGCCGCTGCGCGTCGGCGCATCGAGGAGGATTGATTTCAACTCGGTGAAGGAACCCAACCCCTCGGGTCCGCCTTCCCGTCCCAGTCCCGAGTCCTTGAAGCCACCGAAGGGCAAGGAAGGGTCGAAGCGATACACATTCTGGGTGAAGGTACCCGTGCGAACTCCACGTGCCACACGGTATGCCCGCTCCCGGTCGTGAGTGAACACCGCGCCGTACAGGCCGAAGGGTGATTGGTTGGCGATTTCTACGGCGTGCTCATCATCGTCGCAGGTCAGCACGGCAAGCACGGGACCAAAGATCTCGTCCTTTGCAATCTGCATCTGCGATTCCACACGAGTGAACAACGTTGGTTCTATATAACATCCGTGCGGCAGGTGTGCAGGACGCCCACCGCCGAAGACGAGCTGCGCGCCCTCCCCTTGGCCGAGGCGGATGTAATTCTCGACTCGAGTGAGCTGGCGCCGCATGGCGAGCGGGCCCATCTGCGAGCTGGCATCGTCCGGATCCCCGACGCGAACGGCGGCAAGTTCTTCGCGTAGAGCGGCGACCAACTGATCGTGACGACGCTTTGAGACGATCACACGACTCAAGGTTGCGCAGACCTGCCCCGCCGACATGACGATGGTGTTAACCAGCGTCCTCGCAGCAACAGCGATATCATAGTCATCCAACACGATCGCAGCGGACTTGCCGCCGAGCTCGAGCGTGCAGCGGGCCAGCCGGTGCCCACATACCGATGCGATACGCCGCCCGGCAAGTACCGAGCCTGTAAAGCTTACTTTGTCGATGTCGCGATGAGCAGCCAGGTGCTCAGCCGCCGCGCGGTGAGACGTTACGAGGTTGATCACCCCTGGAGGAAGTCCCGCCTCTTCGGCCGCTTCGGCGATGATGTAGGCTTCCAACGGCGTTTCGGGCGCCGGCTTCATTACCACGGTGCAACCAGCGATGAGTGCCGGCGCAACCTTTCCCGTCATGATACCGAAGGGATTGTTCCAAGGAGCGATTGCCGCGACGACTCCAACAGGCTCGCGCACAACCAACGCCGATCCGCGGCGATCCATCGGCTCGCGCTGCGTTTCGAACGGGTACGTCTCAGCCAATGCGGCATAATAGTCGAACCAGAACTTGCCGCCGCCGATCACGACCGGAGCTACGGCAGCCAATGCCCCAACCTGATCCACCCAAGCGCGCGACAACTCCGGCAAACGCCGTTCGAGTGCGGCTGATAAGCGCTGAACGTATTGTGCACGCACACTCGTAGCCAGACGCGGCCAATCGCCCTTATCGAAGGCCAGCCGGGCCGCAGCAACCGCGGCGTCAACGTCTACTTCGGTCGCCTCAGCGACCGAACTGAACACTGCTTCGCGCTGCGGGGAAATGAGCTCGATGCGCCTTCCCTCGTGTGCATCACACCAATTGCCGCCAATGAAGAGTTGGTGAGGGTGTGCGATCTTGATCGAGACCGCCCTACTTTGCAGGGTCATGTATGTTCCAACTCAACGCGGAATTGCGTACCCGATGCGACCCCCGGCGATGATCTGCGGCACCGGCGAGCCCTGGTCTGTCAATGCCGCGGGCCAATCTCGCGCGTGACTCCCGGCATCCAGGACGGCTACCACATTTCCAGCGTCGCCCAGAATCAACATCGCGCCTTCAATAACGAAGACGACATCGGTATAGCCCTCCACGTGATCTGCGACTTTCAACGTGTGTACGGCACCGGGCGGCTCGTACAAGTAGGAACCAGCCCGGTTCGGTGGCGAGTCGGCGTATTCGAGATAGGTCCACTCGCCGCAAAGCGTGAGCGCGTGCACACAGCCCGTATGCTTATGCGGTGGAAGTAGCGTTCCGGGTGCAAAACGGATTCGAACCGCGAAGAACCCGCCTTCGACATCTGCTTGCAGCAGTTGCAGATTTACCCCCGGAGCGCCGAAATCGCGCGCGAACACGCCTTCGCCGCTCGCGACATGCAACGACGGCGGTACAGCTCCAAAAGGGCTGGTGGGCGCTGGCGGCGAACTTGTTTTCGCGAGCGAATTCATGGGCTTGCCCCTCGTAAGGCCAATGCGGCCATTGCGCAACGATGCCGGCCGTGGCCGATTCCCGTGTTGCAGTGTTGTTATACTGTTCGTAATTCTCGTAGAGAAGACAGGGTGTCCTTATCTCGCGATAGGAACTCCCTTATCGTGTACCACGGGGGACCAGTGTCGGGATTCACGCTTCGCCAGCTCGAAATTTTCGCTCAAGTCGTCGAGCACGGCAGCTTCCGACGTTGTGCGGATCATCTGGGCGTCTCGCAGGTTTCAGTAAGCGAGCACGTGCGGGAGCTCGAAAACCGGCTGGGCGCCAAGTTGTTCGATCGCGCAGCTGGAGGGCCGGCCACTTTGACCCGCGACGGCGAACGTGCCTATCGCCGGGTTTCAGCCATATTGGCCGATCTCAACGATTTGAGCTGGGAGATCGCAGGGGCCCGCTCCGGCACTCGCAGCCGGCTGCGCATTGCGATACACCCCTACATAATGCGTTATGCAGGCGATGCGATCGCGGAGTTCAAGGGCCTGCATCCGGAAGTCAACGTGACGGTCGACTTCGAGCTCATGATGCCCGAGGTGCTGCATCAGCGGGTGCAGGATCGTGAACTGGATGTCGCATACTTCTTCACGTTCGATGCCCAGGGAATTCCTCCAAGTGAGCTCGTGCGCGTCGAACCGCTTGCCATCTTTGTTGCGAGGAGCCATTCGCTTGCTGGCAAGCAGAGGGTCACGGCGGCAGATATCCTGGCCACACCCGTTGTCGGTCTCGCCGCCCACAACCCGCTACGGATAGCGGTCGATCGTGCACTCGAACAAGCCGGTTGCGGAGGAAGTCCGCGTGCCCTGGAGGCAGACGAGTACGGATTGATCCTGACCTCGGCACAGCGCGGTGACGGATTTGTCTGCATGTTCGAGGGGCTGGCGAAGGATGCAGCGCAATCCGCCGACCTCGTACCTGTCAATTTCGAACATCCGCTGCCGGCGCTGCAGATGCGCCAGATCGCTCGTCATTCGGCCCGCCACGATCCGCTGATCAATGAGCTCATTGAGAGTGTAGGACGGGCACTCAAGACAGGATGAGGAGGAGACTCTCCCCGACAGCCTAACGCCCCACAGGGCCAGCCCTGCTTCCGCCCGGGCAACGCCGTCGTTAGCCTTTCCGCATGGCTCACTTTGATTTCGTCGTCGTCGGCGCGGGTTCGGCCGGCTGTGTGCTGGCAAATCGCCTGTCTGCGGGCGGCCAACATCGCGTGCTGCTGATCGAAGCCGGTCGCCGCCGCCGACATCCCATGCTTTCGATGCCGATGGTATGGCTACCCACTTCAGAGACTCCTGAGTTTGGCTGGGGCTACCAGTCGGAGCCGGAAGAAGCCACTGCCGGCCGGTTATTGTCACAGCCCCGCGGTAAGTTGCTCGGCGGAACTTCGTCAATCAACGGGATGATGTACGCACGAGGCAATGCGGGAGATTACGACGGCTGGGCCGCGCTTGGGCTGCGTGGATGGAGTTATGCTGAAGTCCTGCCCTATTTCCGTCGTTCAGAATCGAGTTGGCGAGGCTCCGGCACCTATCACGGTGATAGCGGTCCGCTACACGTCTCCGCGAATCCCAAAGACCCGTATTTGTATCCGGCGTTGATCCAGACTGCCGAGCGGCTCGGTTACCGGCAGCTCGAGGACATGTGCGGGCCCGAATCGGCAGGCTTCGGCATGCCCGATTTCACCTCGCGCGCGGGTCGGCGCGAAAGCAGCGCGACGGCTTTCGTCCTCCCCATTCAGGGCAGAAGAAATCTGACTGTGCAGACGAACTCGCTCGTGACGCGCCTCGTAATCGAACACGGGCGTGTCAGGGGTCTTGAATACGTCACCGCAGGACGTCAGGCGAAAATCACCGCCGGAGAGGTCATTATCTCGGCCGGGACATTCAATTCTCCCCAGATCCTCATGTTGGCGGGCATCGGGCCAGCCGCGCAGCTGGAAAGCTTCAAGATCCCGATCGCGCTCGATCTGCCGGGTGTAGGCAGGAACCTGCAGGACCATCCGCTGGTCGGCACGGCATGGCGCGCGGCGGGCGAGTTCTGTTTCGACGATGCGCTGCGAGTCGACCGCCTCGGCATATCGTTCCTGCGCTGGCTGGTGAGCGGCAACGGTCCTCTCGGAGTGCATCCGCTGTCGGTACAGGGATTTGTGCGAGTTGACCCCACGAGCACCTGGCCAGACACGCAGTTTCATGTCAGTCACATCTCGTGGATGGCACGGCCCTGGTTTCCAGGATGGCGGCGCGGCGCAGGCCACCAGTTCACGGCGGCTGGCATTCTTCTTCGGCCAGCCGGCTCCGGTACCCTCACTCTGCGCTCGAGTAATCCCACTGACGCACCTCGCATCCGGTTGGGCTTGTTGAGCGAGACTGCTGACCGATCTGCGGCTCGCGAGATGATCCGATTCATCCGCCGATTCTTTGCCACACGCCCGGCCGCCGATCTGGTTGCGGCAGAGATTGCCCCGGGCGTTCAGTGTCAGAGTGATGCCGAACTCGACAGATACATTCGAGATACCATCCAAACTGGCATGCATCCGGTCGGTACTTGTGCCATGGGCCATACTCAAGGAAGTGTGGTAGACGATGAATTGCGGGTACACGGAATGGCCGGCCTGCGGGTCGTGGACGCTTCTGTAATGCCGCGCATCGTGAGCGGTAACACGAGCGCTCCTTCGATGATGATTGCCGAGAAGGCGGCCGATATGATTCTAGGTAACACTCCACTGGCGCCTGCCGTGTTTAGGCACGTGCTCCAGGGGAGCGAGCGAGGGTTGGACCAACGTACGGCGTGCGTGTGAGCATCCAGTTTCCGGGGGGGACATAAGATGAAGTTGATCATAACTGGCGCCTCCGGGAACTACGGGCGCGCTGCTTGCGAAGGTATCCTGGCTCGCATCCCGGCCGGTGATATCGTCGTAATGAGCCGAACGCCGCAAAAGCTCGACGAATTCGCCAAGCGGGGAATCACCGTGCGTCGCGGGGACTTCGATGACGCCACCTCCCTCGTCGAGGCGTTCAAAGGCGGCGAGAAGCTCCTGGTCATCAGCACTGGGCGCGTGGGCAAGCGCCTGCCTCAACATCGAAATGCAATCGAGGCAGCAACGCGTGCCGGTGTGCGGCATGTCGTCTATACGTCGTTTGTCGGCGCGGGATCCGGCAGCCCTGCTCTGGTGGTCAAAGAGCACTCGAAGACTGAAGAGCTTTTGCGTGCGAGCGGGCTGGTATGGACGGCGTTGCGGGATAGTCAGTACACCGAGGCCATGTGCGATGCGGCCGCGCCCATAGCGATAGCGACCGGACGTTGGCCCGCGAGCGCTGCTGAGGGTAAGGTCGGCTTCGTGACACGTCGCGATTGCGTGGCGGCGGCAGTGACTGTCATGACGACAACCGGGCATGAGAACACCGCCTACAACATTACAGGCCCCGACCTTCTCTCCTTCCGGGATGTTGCAGCCATTGCGGCCGAGATCAGCGGTCGTTCGATCGAGTACGTCGTCGTTGATGATGCGGCCATGTATCGGCACTTTGACTCCCTCGGTATCCCCCGCGAAGCGGTGGACGATCAAGTCATCAAGGGGGTGCCCTGGTCGAGTGATGACATGGTCAGTTTTGAGCAGGGCATCCGCGGTGGATTCATGGCCGTGCTGTCAGATCACGTCGAGCAGCTCACCGGACGCAAGCCGCAATCGCTGCGCAGCTACTTCCTTGAGAATTCGGAACGCCTGCGCGCCGTAAAACCGGGTGTCTTCCAAAGCTGAGCAACCAGCCCCGATCCGAAGGGGCGCCGGCTACGAAGTCAAAGGACGTCAGAGCTAGCAACCACCGACGCATACAGCTTCCGCTGCGCACTTCCATCGAAAGCCTCGCGCCGGTGCATGCAGCAACGATTGTCGTAAAACATGAGTTGGCCGGGCGACCAGTGGTGGCGGTACTGCAGATGAGGTTGCTCCACATGCGCGAACAACTGATCCAGCAGCGCTTCACTCTGCGCAAGCGGCAAGCTCGGGATGCAAGCGTTGAGACGATTCCCGAGGTAGAGATACTTCTTCCAGGTATGACGTCTGACCTGCACGATCGGTGTCTCGATACCCGGCGAGCTCGTCACGTCTTCGAGTCGGGTGCCACCAGGCCGGATCATCGGCTGGCCATCCGCAGCAAACAGACAGTCCTGCTTGATCGTGCGGCCGGCAATGGCCCGGCGCAGGTCATCCGGAAGGTCGTCATGCGCGCGGCACATGTCCACCAAGCTGGTATCACCGCCGGTCTGCGGAACGACAACCGAGCACAGCAGTCCTGCAACCACCGGATCGAAGAAGCGATCCGAGTGCCACTGCAGTTCGCTGTTGCTGCGGGGTCCGAATTTGCCTGGCTCGGCGTTTTCGACGATGCGGATGCCTGCATAACCGTCAACAGCCGTCGCAAGCCGCCCGGACGGCTGGTCGGGCAACCCAAAGGTCTCGATGAACTGCGCAAGCTGTGCCATCGACATCTGGGCATTGGGGAAGATGATGAACAGATACCGGTGAAAGGCAGCGGCGATCTCCCGCACGTCTTCAGCCTCGAGTCGCCGCGTCACATCATGATCGGCCCAGGCACCGAAGCCGGTGGCAAACGGACGGATGCGTGGGCTGCGTTGTGTTTGATCGGCCGAATTTGTCACAGCGGGCAGTCTCAGTGGAAATTCCAGGTTGCAGTCAGCAAGAGCTGCCGTCCGGGATCCACCACGCCCTGGTGACCGGCACCCAGAGCGGCGTATCCGCCATACTCGAGAATGGGCTTGTTGGCCAGGTTCTTTCCGAGCAACCTGAGATTCCAAACTCCACTGGTTGCCCCGATGCCGAGGTAAGCGTCGTACAGGAAATAGCTGCCCTGGCGATCGATGGGATCCTGGTTGGCATTCATCCCATAGCCGGAGTTGTAGTACGCTCGACCACCGTATGCGAGATCGATGGCGCCGGTCGCAGGATACGTAGCATCCAGGCGCAATGTCGCCGTCACGCGGGGAGCGAACTCCACTGTCTTGCCCGCCGCATTGGTATCGGCCGGACTCGCAACGCCTTCCACGCTGCAAGGAGCAAACAGGGCCTGGAGGACGTCCAGAGGTGTAATACAACCCACCCCGGGAAAGTTGTCGTACTTGGTATCCAAATACGTGAAGTCCGCGCCGAGCTTGACGTGCTCCGCGAGTAGATATAGTGCGTCCAACTCGACACCCTTTGAGGTGATCGAGGCGGCATTCGCCGTGGTCACATTGTTTCCCGATGGAACGGTAACCTGCAGATTCTTGAACTGTGTATGGAACACATCTGCATTCAACTGCAGGCGCGAGTAGTCCGTCTTGACTCCGAGCTCCCAGCTCTTGGCCGACTCGGGCGCATACGCGAACTGACTGAGCGCCGTCGACTTGTTCTGGTCATCGAAACCGCCGGCTTTGGTGGCGCGCGAGAACGTGAGGTACGGATGCACACGATCGCCAACATCACCCTGCAGACTGACGGACGGATCCACTTTTCTCAGGCGGAGCGAGTGATTTGTGATCTGCGGCGCCGGGTTCGTGGGATCCAGGAACGTCAGCCATCCCAAGGGTGCGAACGAGGCAATGGCAGCCGCGGCGCCGGGCGAGAACGTGTACTGCGTCAACGGGCCGCCGAATTCCGTGGCACTCAGGGTGTAATTGGCTTCCTTCTGAACATCGCTGTAGCGGGCCCCGCCGACCAACCGCAGCGCATCGACGATCTTGAATGTGAGCTGGCCGAACAATGCATAGGATTTTGTGTTCGGCGCCAGCCCGTTGCGAAAGCCTGCAGGCGTTGCGCCGGCCACGAGGTCGACGCCCTGATACAGCTGCTCGCCTTGCTTGTAGTAGGCGGCCCCGGCGATGTAGTCCAGCCGCTGATCGCCTGGCGATATGAGCCGCAACTCCTCGTAGGTCTGACTGAAACTGTCGACGGCCTGGGCAGTGCCCAGAGCAATCGGGATTGCGGCCGCCGGCACGGCCTGGTTGAAATTGTACTTGGAGTAACCGGTGATCGAAGTGAGCGTGTGACCTGAGACCTCCCAGGACACATTCAGCGAGAAGTCGGCGGCATTGATATTTGTGTGTTCGTTGCGACTCGCGCTGCTGCGATTGAAGTCGAGCACGCCATTTTCGATGCCGGTATCAATGGTATAACCGTAGATGGGCAGCGTATTGATTCCCAGAGCGTATAGCTGGAACGGCGAGCCTTCAGTGTTGCGATCCGAACTCTGCGCAGTCAGCTTGACTGTGAGATCCTCGGCGGGCCTCCATTTCACGGTCCCCCGGAACAGCTCATAACCGGTCTCGAGCTTGACGCCGCCGGGAACCTGGTTCTTCAGAAACGGGCCATCGTTGCCTTTGGTCGCTGCCAATCGAACTGCCAGCGTATCCGTCAACGGCAATGAGATCGCGCCGTCATAGTGATAGCTCTTGTCATAGGCCTCGTAGCCGGCCGAAGCGAAGCCCTCCAGCTTGTTTCCCGGCTCTTTGTTCGTCACGTTGATGCCACCGGCCACAGCGTTCACGCCGAACAGCACGCCTTGTGGACCCCGGACGACCTCGATGCGATCCACATCGAAGAAAGGATTCAGGAACTGGTTGGCGCGCCCTTCGTAGACGCCATTTATGTAGGTTGCAACGGATTGCTCAAAGGTGCGATCCGCGCCACCGGATCCGACGCCACGTACCTGCACGACCGGCTGGAATGGCGAACTGCCCACATGCAAATTTGGAACTAGACTCTGCAGGTCCGAGACGCTCACGATGTTCCGTTGCTGCACGATGTCTGCGCCCAGGACGGATACCGCGATCGGAACCTGTGCCAGCGTTTCCTCGCGTTTCTGCGCCGTTACCGTAACCTCTTGCAGCACTGCATCCTGCGCGCCAACCCACTGCGCGCCGGACATCGCTAAGACGGTGATGAGCGCCAACGCTCTGGGCCGCTTCGCCATGAGTTCCCCCCTATCACATGAAAGCGTTTCTTCGTCGGTGCGTATTCTAGGATTGAGGGCAGCCCTCGCGGAACAAAGCAGCTCACTGAGGGGTGACAGGGAGTTGGTTATGGCTCCGCGGGCGGATCGGCCCCGGTGAGTCATCGAGTTGCAGGCGACGGGACCGAAACCCCTGTGATCGGATGGACGTAGTGAAACGGAATGAAAGTGCGGCCCAGCCCGGCATCCGGAGCAACGGATGCCACATCCGGAGGATACGTCTCATCGACCGGGGCGCTCTGAAATACGGCCTTGTCCATTCCGGCCATTTGCACATAGAACGTCGGTGACCACCAGAGACGTTGTATCTTCCATACTCCATTTTCCTTAACGTATTCGTTCTCGTAGATCCCTTCCGCCCACAGCAACGATCCGGTTCCGGGAGGCGAGTTTCCCTGCACGATGGCCCGGCAGCGGGCGCGGGCAGTCTGCCTGTCCTGCGCCACCGTGGTCACGAGTTGCATCTGAATGTGATTGATGACCTCATCCTTGAGCAGCCCCCAACGTCCCTGGCCGAGCACCTCGTGAAGAAATTGATGGATGCGTTCTTTGCCGAGATAGTTACCCCGGCGGCCGATCTCTATTGATGCACCGGTGTCCGCAAACAGACAGGCCACCTCGTACCACATCCGGTTGTCGAGGTAGAACCCATACTGATATTGAAGGCGCTCGATGGCAGCCTGGTCCTCCAGCATGCCGAGGCGCTCCTCCAACGCAGCAATGTGCCGAAGCAAAGTTTCATTTGTTTGCATGGGGGAACCTGTCGGCAAAACACCTGTATAGCACCGGCGATTGATCGGCAGTAGACAGGTCTTCCTTATCTGGCGATAGGAGCTGACCAATCAACGGGAGACCATGCCGGTATTGCAGGTGCTCGATGAAAGCCTCATCCTTGGAGCCGTCGTCACCGCGATGGCGACACGCCAACGAATATATTGGGACGAGTTGCAGACATGCTCAAACCTGGAACAATCCCGTCGCTGCGCATTCCGGAAAGATCGATTCCCGCGCCGCGATCGATTAGCCCGGAGGCGCAAGCCGTTCTCGGCCGGGCAGCCGAGATACCTTTCACCTGGCCACCTTATCCCCCGCTGGATGACCAGGGCGGGTGGCTCAATTACGCAGCGGCGGCTAACGCCAACATGAAGGCGATGTTGGATGCGCAGCCCGCGACAGCGAACAGTGGGCTGGAAATCCAGACACTCAATCTCGGGCAGACCTGGTGCTACCGCGGGATCGACCACTCCAACGCCGATGCGCAAACAGGCGATGTACTGCTCGAGATTCACGGCGGTGGCCTGATCGGAGGGGGCGGCGAGCTTTGCCGCGCCATGGCGGCCAGGGCCGTCGCCAGCATGGGCGCAACGGTCTATTCGCCGGATTACCGCATGCCGCCCCTACATCCCTATCCTGTTCCGCTAGATGACTGCATGGCAGCCTACCGCGCGGTACTTAGCCATAGCGCCGCGGAACGCATTGTCGTTCACGGCAGTTCCGCGGGGGGAAATCTGGCCGCGGCGCTGATGCTACGGGCCGCGGCGGAAGGACTGCCCTTGCCCGCAGGCTTGATTCTAGAGACGCCGCAGCTGGATCTGACCGAGTCCGGCGACAGTTTCCAGACCAACATGTTTATTGACGTGGTGCTGCAGCGGGGAATGGGCCCCTTAAACCAGCTCTACGCGAACGGCCGCGATTTGGCGGAGCCCTATCTATCACCGCTATTCGGTGATTTCTCCCGAGGCTGGCCGCCAACTCTCATCACAGCCGGCACCCGCGACCTCTTCCTGTCGAATGCGGTGCGAATGCATCACAGGCTGCGCGAGGCCGGTGTGCCCGTCGAGCTCCTCGTGTATGAGGCGATGCCACATGGTGGGTTCTTCGGCACGCCCGAGGACCGCGCACTGGCGCGGGACATGCGCGACTTCGCTCAGCGCTGCTGGTCAAAGAGTCGGCCAGCGGTCCGTGAACCGCAATCCCACAGATCGACATCCTAGTGTGCCGTGGACGCCGAAGATTCAACGGCGCGCATCGCTACATAGGCGCGTACCGCTTCGGAGTCCTCACGCGACAACTCTGCACTGAACGAAACCATTCCGCGCTCGCGCAGCGCACCTTCCAGCACGATGTTATTCCACGCGGCACCAGAACTCGCGTACGAAGATCGGCGTAGATCCGGCAACACGCCCCCGGACACCGCCGCATCGCCATGACATCCGCCACAAAATCGTTGGTAAAGGCCTTTCCCGCGCTGCACGGTTGCCTCGTCGCCAAACGACTTCGGCTCAACTGCCCGAGTCACAGTTGCGTTCGATTGTTTCGGAAGCTCACTCCGTGCCCCCAATTTGAATGCCAGCAAACGTCCAACATGACCCGCGCGACTGCTCTTGAGCGCGATCTCCCCTGTCAACAGCGGATACACACCGCCCCATCCAGCCGCGACCAGGATGTACTGCTCACCATTTGCCGAATAAGCAATGGGTGGCGCGACAATGCCTTCCTCGGTATTGAATGACCAGAGTTTCACGCCGTCGGAGGCCTGATAGGCACTTATGTGTCCGCCGGCATCGCCCTGAAAGACCACTCCACCCGCCGTGCTGAGTACGCCGCCATTCCAGGCGGCCGGATATACAACGTCCCACACCTTCTTTTTGCCAACGGGGTCCCAGGCGATCAAATGTCCGCGAACGGACTCCAGAACCGCGCTCTTCGCCTGTGGTTCCTGCGGCAAGCTGGCAGCGTTCAAGTCCACGCCGAGATTCACAGCCATATTGCTTCGCTGAAAATGCTCGTCGGGGACATACGGAAATGCCAATTCGAACGTCGGAATAAACACCAGACCGGTCTGGGGGTCGAACGACATTGGATGCCAATTGTGCGCGCCGAGCGGTCCCGGCGACGCGAGCCACGGCTTGCCGCTGACGGCGTAGTTAGCCTCCGGATTCATCCGCGGGCGGCCTGTATCCAGGTCAACGCCGCTCGCCCAATTTATCTTGGAGTAGGCGTCGGCGGACAACAACTTGCCATCGGCTCGGTCCAACACATAAAAGAATCCGTTCTTGGGGGCTTGCATGAGAACGTGTCTTTTCACCCCTCCGATGACCAGATCAGCGAGAATTATGTGCTGGGTAGCGGTGTAGTCCCACATCTCACCGGGCGTGGTCTGGTAGTGCCAGACATAGGTACCCGTTTCGGGTCGCAAAGCCACGATGGACGACAGGAATAAGTTGTCGCCACCGCCCGGACTTCGCAGCCGCTGATTCCAAGGCGACCCGTTTCCAACCCCTATGTACAGGAGGTCGAGTTGCGGATCGTAGGCCATCGAATCCCACACTGTGCCGCCGCCGCCCGCCTTCCACCATTCACCGTTCCAAGTCTGCGCTGCGCGTCGCAAGACAGGGGCTTCAGCCGGGTCAGTCGGATTTCCAGGCACGGTGTAGAAGCGCCATACCAACTTACCGGTGGCCGTGTCATAGGCACTGACATATCCGCGAACTCCAAACTCGGCGCCCCCGTTGCCTATCAAAACCTTGCCCTTGATGATGCGGGGCGCCCCGGTTACGGTGTAAGGCTGAATCGGATCGACGGTCATCACCGACCAGATGGCTTTGCCCGTCCTTGCGTTCAGGGCAATCAGACGACCATCCAGCGTTCCAACAAAAATGCGGCCGTTCGAATAGGCAACACCGCGATTGACGACGTCGCAACAGGCATGAACCGCCGCTTCTCCCGGCACCCGGGCATCAAACTTCCAGAGCCGCCGCCCGGAGCGCGCATCAAACGCATACACGTTGCTCCACGAGCTCGAGGAATATATGACGCCATCCACGACGAGCGGCGTTGCCTCCTGGCCACGAGCGGAGTCAAAGTCCGCGGCCCAGGCCAAGCCCAGATCCCCAACATTGCGTGTATTTACCTGAGTCAACGGCGAATGCCGCATTTCGGCCGCGTTGCCTCCATGCACTTGCCATTCAACGTCGGCTGCGAGCGCCATTTGAGCCGCGGCGAGGCCCGCAATCATCAGCAAACGATGCACCACCATGCCCTGTATCAAAAGTGGTACTGGAGCTTCGCCCACCATTCACGGGGGGCGCCCCACGTGGCAATGGTGTAGCCGACTCCGGGTTGGTTGAATCCCGACACGATGTAGCGCTCGTCCGTGAGATTGTCGCCGCCGACGCCCAGGCTCCATTGCCCACCCGGATTCGTCCAGGTCAGATTCGCGTTCAGGATACCGAGGGAGTCCTGTTTCAGAATCGGCGTGTTGGTCGCATCGTGATAGATTTCCGACTTCCAGGAATAGTCAGCGTGCCAGGCCAGCGCGCTGCCGCCCGTGATCCTCTGCGTATAGTCGGCCCCCGCAGACAGCGAGTTGCGCGGCGTGTTGGCGAACTTGTTCGACAGAAAAATTCCGCTGGTATTGGCGGCTGGATCGAGCCTGGTGTACTTGGCATCGATGAGGCCGTAAGTCAGGTTCAGCAGCAGACCGGACATGGGCAGCCATTGAACTTCGGCCTCCAGGCCCTGGATGCGCGATTGGCCTGCATTGGTGGTCAACGGTGAGATGCCCTGCTGGATGATCAGCTGCAGGTCATGGTAGTCGGTGTGATACACGGCGAGGTTCGTCCGCAGGCTGCGCGCGAACCACTCCCCCTTCAGGCCGGCTTCGTAGACCTTTGCCGTCTCGGGCCGGAATCCCGGGACCACCAGCACCGGCGAGGTCAGGCGCGTGTCCCATCCGCCCGCCTTGAACCCTTCGGAATACGACAGATACACGAACACATCGTCGCTGAACCGATATTCGGTACCCGCGTGGACCGACGTGTTCGAAAATGACTGCTTCAGCTCGCCGGGCGGGAAATACAGGGTGGGATCGTTGGGATCGGGAAAGATGCTCAACGGCGCACCCAGTTTGATCGGCAGCGCGTTCAAATCATGTTGTCTGCCATTGAAGGACTTGTTCTCCTTGGTGTAGCGGATGCCGGCGGTCAGGCTCCACGCGGAGTTCAGGTGGTAGGTTACTTGTCCAAACGCGGCAGAGCTGCGGTTGACGAGCGTGTTCGGACCGTCCACCTGCAGCAGGCCTGCGCCGAGCGGCACCAGATCGTGTATACCGCCGCTCTCCCGGAAGTAGTACAACCCCAACAAGCTGTCGAATCGTTCGGTCTTTCCCGACAGCTGCAGTTCCTGTGAGAACTGGTGCTGGTCCATTGCGAATCCGTGATGATCAATCGGGATCGGAGACATGTCGGCGTCCTCGCCGAATGCGGAATCCAGCCTGCGAAAGCCGGTAATGGAGTGCAGCGTGAAAGCATCGTTGAGCTTCCAATTCACCACACCCGTCACCCCGGAGGTATCGATGTAGGTTCCCGAGATACCATTGCCGTAGTTGGTCATGTTGCCGGTAATGAAGTTCGGACCATATGGCGTCCTGCCCACCAGTGAACCGACATTGGCGACGTTGGTGCATGCCGGGGGCGGACCGACGCCAGCAGTGCATGCGTTGTACAATCCCTCCAGGACGCCTGGCGCATCTGCGTACACGGAGACCAGCGTGGACGGTGCCGCGTTTTCACGCACTCGGACGAAATCGGTCGAAAGCATGGCATCCAGGGAATCGTTCGGGTGCCATGCCAGCTTGGCACGAATCGTTTGCCTGTCCTGATTTCCCAGGTCATTGCCATTGGGCAGGCGGTCTAACAGACCCTTGTCGTAGCGCAGGTCCGACACTTCGTTGTTGTTCCAGCCCGGGTAGGCGACACGATGCACATAGCCATCGCGATTTCTGGACGCAAATGCGACCGACAGCGCAAGGTCCTCCGAGAGCGGCAGGTTGAAGAGCCCGCGCAGATCCCGGCGGTTGAACGAGCCGACAGTCAGATCGGCCTTGCCGCCCAATTCGCTGCCCGGCGACTTGGTGGTGATGCTGATCGCGCCACCGATGGTGTTGCGTCCAAAAAGCGTGCCTTGCGGGCCCTTGAGAATCTCAATGCGCTCCACATCCATCAGGTCTACGACGGAGCCAATTGTGCGGGCATAATAGACGCCGTCGACGTAGATACCGACGCCAGGCTCGAAGTTGATCGCGAAGTCCGGTTGTCCGATGCCCCTGATGTAGGCGACCAAGGCCGAGGAGGCGCCGCTGATGGGTGCGGTAAAGTTGAGAGTGACGTTCGGCGCGAAGGCCGCGACCCCCGCGATGTCGTTGAGGCCCCTTGCTTCCAGGGAGTCGGCTGTAAAGGCCGACACCGAAACGGGGACCTGTTGCAGATTCTCAGCTGTCTTTCTGGCAGTGACGACCACCTCTTCCAGGCTACTGGCAGTCTCCTCCGCCCCCATCGCAGCCGGCAGGCCCCCTAGGCTCAATACGGCAACCAGGCACCCTAATGATTCATTCCTCATTATTCCCCCCCGAACGACCAATCGACATGACGGCCCGGTCAGCGGCCGCAACCTCAACGGATCCTAGGACCGCCATTTGAGGCCGACTGGACCTGGAGTGGCCTTCAACTGGACCGGGGGTGAACAAGGCCTCCCTCCCGTAGAGCTCGCCGATTGGCAGTCCGGTGGCACAGTAGCTACAATCGAACTGGAAAAGATCGCGGTCGTACTTGGGGGAGTGCAATGCGATACGTACCGTTCGGAGCCGTCTCGACACGGCCTTCCGGCCACGTCGAGTCATTCTCGACCGCAGTCGTGCCCCCCTCACGCCGATCGGCCTTCTGGAACGACGCCGTCTGCCGTGTTTTCACGCAGCTTGATGCTCGGCCGCGCGACTCCTACGGATTCAACGCATCATTGCAACGGGTTGATCTCGAGGACCTGTCGTTGTCGCGAGCTGTGTCGACCGCTTGCAGACTGCAGCACACCGACGTGCGTGCGCGCTCGCAATCGGAGGAGGTATTTCTCCTCCACCTACAGGCCAATGGCGAGAGCATTCACGTCCAGAATGGACGTGAGGCGACGTTGCGGACCAACGATTTCACGCTGTGTGCAAGCACCAATGCCTACGCCCTTGCGTTCGAGTCGGTGAATGACATGCTGGTGCTCAGGATTCCGGCTAATCGGCTGCGCTCCCGCATACCCGATCCTGAAAGATTCACGGCGATCACCATTCTCGGAAATAACGGCACGGGTTCGCTAGTATCGCAAGCGATGCAACAGTGGTGGACACTGTGCGCGGCAGGGTTGGATGCCGAAATTTCGCGGCGCATTGGCGACAACATCCTGGACTTGTTGGTAACGGCGTTATGCGCCCAGCAGCCAACAACCGTCACGGCTCGTTCGACATCCAACGCCCGGCGGCTGCAGATCATTGCAATGATCGAAAATCGACTCACCGATCCTGGGCTCAATGCGCAATCCATTGCGGCGGCGCTCGGGCTCACGCCACGCTATTTGCACCGCATGTTCGAGGCCTACGGAGAAACACTCGGTCAAAGGATACTGAGACGTCGGCTCGAGGTGTGCGCGATGCGAATGCGCGACCCCGCACTGCGAGCCCGTTCGGTGACCGACATCGCCTTCGACTGCGCATTCTCAGACGCGAGCTACTTCAGCCGCTGCTTCCGACGCAGGTTTGGAGTGACACCGCGTGAGTATCGCGCTGAGGGCGCCGGGCTATAGGCCGGCCGGCGCCTGGGCGGCAACTTGCGAACTTTCATCTCAACGAAACAGGGTGTCGACGTAGTCGGCCCCAACGCCGTTGGCAGAATAGTGGGAGCGAGCCAACCCGATGTAGTCGTGAACGTCGAAATGGCTCGCACCGTTACCGTCCTCATCGAGCCAGATCAGCGGCCCGCATACAATGAAGAGCGCTTTCATTGGCTCAGCGGATTCGTACGCAACGAGCGTGTGCCCCTCTCCCGGCGTCTCATAGACAAAGTCACCCTTTGTCGCAGTCCAGGGATGTTCCAGGTAGCCCCACTTGCCCTGAATCGTGTATGCAAAAATCTGGTGTGGATGGTAGTGCCGGTTCACGAGGCCGGCTTTCTTCGCCCACAGTATGTCGGCCCACATGTTCTGCTGCGGTGAAATCCATAGGGGTCGCGAGAGGACCGTTGCGGTCAATGGAATGAAGAACTTTTCGTCGCTGTTGGCCGGATCCTGCAGGTAGACCTCGGGCGGCACGCCCGGTTTGAACGCGTTGGCTATCGGTTTGATATCGCGCCAGAATTCAGATGTCGCGGTTTCGGGCATGAGACGCCTCCTCCAGGATGCAATCCAGATTGCTTGACAGCAGATCGCGGGTTCGTGGAAGAAAGATAGCCGCGCGTCAGCGCGCTTCGCAACTGCTTTCCAACAGAGATCTGAACGGCGTGCCGCGCCGCGTACGTTGCACGTGTCGGCTGTTCTCTAACAGTGGCAAGACGGTTCACCCTGAGTGGCTATCGCGGAAGCAACATTCCGTACACTTATGGGAATGAGTCCGATCGCGGCCCGCACCGGTTTGAGCTACGAAAACCGCCTGCTCACGCTGCTGTTTTTCACGTTCGGCTGCGTATTCTTCGACCGCCTCGCCATTACGTTCCTGTTCCCCTCCATTGCCACAGAGCTCGGCCTGACCAACCGCCACCTGGGGATTTTGTCATCGGTGCTGGCTTTGACCTGGGCCGTGTTCGGTTTTGTAATTCCTGCTGTTTGCGATGCCCGCGGGAAGCGCAAGTCGATGCTCGTCGTGGCCATTCTTGCGTTTTCCGTGTTATCCGCCTGCTCGGGTCTCGCCGGTGGATTCATGGCGCTGCTGTTGACACGCGCAATGATGGGGGTTGCCGAGGGGCCGGTACTGCCTTTGTCCCAAGCGCTCATGGCAAGTGCCTCAGGTGGGGCGCGGCGCGGGCTCAACATGGGTTTGCTGCAGGGGTCGGCTGCCGGACTATTTGGCTCTGTTCTGGCGCCGCCGATCGTTGTAGCGATCGCTCAGACAATGGGCTGGCGCTCGGCGTTCTACGTAAGCTGTGTTCCGGGGTTGGTGCTGGCCGCGCTCATCTGGAAGTATGTTCAGGACGCGCCCGTTGAACGGCTTGCACAGGCCGGGCACGCCGCGGCCCTTCGCGAGATCCGCAGCGCCGTTCGGCATGTGCTGGGCTATCGCAACATCAGGATCTGCCTGGTGATTGGCTGCGTCTACATCGCCTGGTTCATTGTGATTGTCTCGTTCGCGCCTACCTTTCTGGTGCAAGGCAAACACTTCAGCGCGGCAACGATGAGCTGGGTCATGAGTGCCATCGGCGTGGCGCACGTATTCTGGGGATTTGCGGTTCCCTGGATCTCGGACCGGATCGGCCGCAAGCCGGCAATGGTCGCATTCTCGGCCGTGTCGATTCTGGCTCCCTTGTGCCTGATCTACGTCGACTCCCCGCTTCTGCTCGGGATCTTCCTGCTGCTCTCCTATACCGGCCTCGGCTGTTTCACCATTTTCATGTCCACCATTCCCGCCGAGACGGTGCCCGCCTCGTACATGTCGACCGCTATTGGGATTATCATGGGAGTCGGCGAGATCGCTGGCGGTTTCGTCGCACCGACGGCCGCCGGATACGTCGCGGATCTCTATGGCTTGCAAATGGCGTTCTGGATCGCGGCCGTCGGGGCGGCGATCGCATGCATCATGTCACTGTTTCTGACGGAGACCGCACCGCGCCAACTCACACAAGCGCGCGAGGTCCTGTAGACATCGATGAAAGAGGAACCTCATGGTTGTCAGCGGGTGCGAGCCCCGTACAGGCGCTCCCGTCGAACGTCCGACGGGCAAACCCCGAAGCGATCCCGGAAAACCCGCGCGAAGTGGGTAGTGTTGTTGAAGCCCCATTCGAAGGCCACCGTAGAGACCGTCTTGGAGCGCTGACTCGGATCGCTGAAGCAGCGATAAGAGGCTTCTAACCGTCGCCTGAGAATATAGCGGGCAACGGCCTCGTCCCCGTTCGCATACAGCTTGTGCACGTAGCGGGGGGAGATCTTGAAGTGGCTCGCGATAGCCCTGGGCGTCAGGCCGGGTTCGCCCAAGTGCAACTCAATATAGTGTTGAATGCGCAGCTTCCAAACGGTCCGCACGCTGGACATCTCGGGCGACGCATCGCCACACTCCAAATACGCCGTCGCCAACAGGTCACACACTGTGCCGGCGAGGCGATCGGAGGCCATGGCGCTCAACGAGCTTTGACACTCCTCCCAGAACTGGCTCACAAATCGGGCAGCCAGCAGGCAGGCGGCCCTGTCACCGCTCATGTGGCGGTTGATATACAACTCTGGAGTGGCGACGTGCCGCTTGAGCAATGTCTGCGGAATGCGCAACACCAGCATGTCGTTGTCGCCACCGAGAACGAGCTCGCACGGCAGCGTGTTGTCGCACAATACGAAGTCGCCCGGTTGAAGCAGAACCTCGGTGTTGGCTTGCCGGTTGACGCACGTCCCCCGTCGCTGGATGTGCACGAGATAGGCGGCAGCAGAGTCCCGCGCCGGGCTGTGCGAATGAACCACCCGGGTCGGTGTCGAGATCGCCTCGATGAAGCCAACCCCGCCGAATTCAGCGGCCTTGAGGCTCGCATTGAATACATGTTCCTGGCCCGGCTCGACGTGCAGATCGGTGATGACGCCGGACGCGTGCTCGTCCCAGAACGCCACCTTGCGATGGGCGGCGACATCGCGAGTAGAGTAAGTCAGGAACCTGCTCTGCACTGACTTCAGTCCATCGTAAATGTCGGAACGCCATTCCCCAGGCTGCGCTCCAGAGCCTGACGCGGAAAGGCACCGCGAGACCTCTTGTACACGCACATTAATCGTCGAGTGAGCATACGCGGCGCAAGGCCCGATCTCAATGCGCGACTCTGCCCCAACACCTCGAGCAAGAAGCTCTTCGTGATCGATCTGGGGTCAGACGATTCCCGTGCCAGGCGCCAGCGGACGGCGCTCACGGGCCTTTTTCCCTCGGTAACCGCTGGCGCGAAAGGCGGCGATCGGGTCGATTGCACCGCCCGCCGCGCTGCGCGCACGCGCGAGAATTGGGCTGACATCCGTGCGATAAGCCCTGCGCAAGGCCTGGAACGCCATCATGACATCGTTGGTTTCCTGTGCGTCATGAAGCGCTGCCCGATCAACGAGCAGCGCCTTCGTGTACGCCGCGGCAATCGCTTCCGCGGATGACAGCATGCTTTCGATGGGATCCGTGACGTTGTGCGACTGGTCAATCAGGTACGCGGGGTCGAACTTACCGTGTGGGTTGAGTTCGGCCTCGACCAGTTCGTTGAACACCAGAAACAACTGGTGCGGGTTGATCGACCCGGAGTCCAGATCGTCGTCACCATATTTGCTGTCGTTGAAATGGAAGCCTCCCAGCTTGCCGAAGCGGTGGAGTCTCGCGACGATCTGCTCGATGTTCACGCTCGGCGCGTGATGGCCGAGGTCCACCAGACAACACGCCTTAGGGCCCAGCTCCTGCGCGGCGAGGATCGAGGAACCCCAATCCTGCAGCACCGTGCTGTAAAAGGCGGGCTCGAACAACTTGTGTTCGAGCAACATGCGCCAGCCCTCCGGCAGCGCGGCGTAAATCCGGCCAAGAGACTGCAGATACCGGTCGAATGCGCGCGTCAGATCCTGTTGCCCGGGAAAGTTGGCGCCATCACCGATCCAGACCGTGATGGCCGTGGACCCCAGCGCCTGCCCGATCCGAATGCATTCGATGTTGTGCTCAATCGCCTGCTCACGCGCGCCGCCTTCGGTGGAGCTCAATGAGCCGCGGGCATAGCTGTATTTCTGGCCCGGCTGGTCCTGGAACGTATTCGAGTTCACGGCATCGAAGCCCAGGCCGAGGCTCGCAGCCGACTCGCGCAGCGCGCGATAGTCACTGACAAAGTCCCAAGGAAAGTGCGGCGAGACACGCGGCGTAATTCGACACAGCTGTTGAACGACCGCGCAGTCCTCGAGCTTCTCATGGATGTTCGTGGGCGCCCCCGCGAAGGGAAACTTCGCGAAGCGCGTTCCACCGCGCCCCGCTCCCCAGCTCGGCAGAGCCACCGAGAAGGTGGCCACCTTCTGTTCGATCGCCTCGATATCCACGCCGCGCCGATTCAGTTGACGGCCGAGCGAATCGTAATCATCGCTCAGCGCTTCAACGCGATATGCATTGGTGTCGCGAATGAAATCTGCTGCAAGGGTCAATTGGGGTTCCATTGAAAGGGCCTCCTGAATCGACGACGGCAGCCTTAGCGGGGAAACGCCTGCGGGTTGCCGGCATCCACGTTGATCATGTTGCCCGTCGACTTGGCGGAGTTGTCAGAAGCAAAAAAGTAGACCGCCTCGGCGATGTCGGCAGGCAATACGTCACGTTTCAGCAACGAACGATTACGGTAGTGTTCCTCGAGCTCTTCGCCGGAGTCGATGCCGTGCGCGCCGGCTCTCTCGCGACGCCAATCGCCGTCCCAAATTCGCGAGCCCTTGATGACGGCGTCAGGATTGACAACGTTCACGCGGATGCCGTGCGGCGCGCCCTCCAGCGCTAGGCAGCGCGCCAGGTGCACGGCCGCAGCCTTGGCAGACGCATACGCCGAAGCATTAACCGCCGCTGCGATGGCATTCTTGGATCCAATGAACACGATCGAGCCCGATTTCTGCAATTTCATCAGCGGAAATGCCGAGCGCGCAGTTAGGAAATAACCTTCAGCAAGCACATCATGGTTCTTCCGCCACAGCGCCACGGTGGTTTCTTCAATCGGAGCGGACGATGCAATACCAGCGTTGGCGACTAAGATATCCAGTCCACCAAACTCGCGCGCACAGCACTCGAAACCCCGGCGAACTTGATTTTCGTCCGTAACGTCGCAGACCGCCGACCGTACGAAATCTGAACCAACTTGCGTTTTGAGCTGCTTCGCAGTTTCCTCGAGCGCTTTCTCGTCGCGGTCGAGCAAGGTAACGCACGCACCGTCGGCGAGCATCCGTTCCGCAGTGGCACGTCCAATTCCTCCGGCGCCCCCGGTAACGACAGCGATCCGTCCCGCGAGTGGCTTGGGGCGTGGCATTCTGCGTAGCTTGGCCTCTTCGAGTGCCCAATATTCAATGTTGAATGCTTCACGCTCCTCGAGACCCAGATAACGCCCGATAGCCTCGGCACCGCGCATGACATTGATGGCATTTCCATAGAACTCACCAGCCAGCCGAGCCGTGCTCTTGTCAGCCGCGAATGTTATTCGACCCAGACCCGGGACCAATACAACAACCGGGTTCGCATCACGCATGGCCGGGTCACGCGGACCGGCGCAGCGTCGATAGTAAGCGGCGTATGCTTCGCGATAACCACCCAGCGCCGCGCCGAGATACTTCGTATCTGACAGACGTGTTTCATCGAGCGTAAGTGGAGCGATCTTGGTACGCAGGAAATGGTCCGGACAGGACGTACCTACGGCGGCGAGCTTCTTGAAGTCGTGCGAGCAGACAAACTCGAGTGTCTCGGGGTCATCTGAAAAGTGCGCGACTTTTGGCTGATCACCGGTCATCAAAGCGCGCAGCCTTGGCAGCAGTGAAGCCGCTGCTGTCGCGCGTTCATCCGGCTGCAGAGGCGAAATCCGCGAACCCCCGAAGGCCGGACCCCGCGCCAGGCGTTCATTCAGGTAACGCGCCGCCGCCGCAATCAATTCGATGGTGTTTTCATAGCAACGCTGCGATGTCTCGCCCCAGCAAATAATGCCGTGTCCGGCGAGCATCACCCCCCGCAATCCCGGCTGCTTCGCGACGTAGTCACGCAGGCGAAGACCAAGATCGAACCCCGGCCGCTGCCAGGGAAGCCATCCCACGGTGCCACGCCAGATATCACGGGTAGCTGCCTCACCGCCCGATGAGGCAGCTAATGCAATCACAGCATCGGGATGCACATGATCGATATGTGCAAACGGCAGGTATCCATGCAGCGGGGTATCGATCGAGGCGGCGCGCGCGTTCAGGTTGAAAGTGCAATGGGGCAGATACCCCACCATTTCGTCTTCCTGAGCGATGCCTTTATAAAGCGCTTCCAGTCCGAGCAACTTGTCCAGATACAACGTGGCAAACCCGTCGAGCTTCATCGAACCCAGATCGCCCCCGGAGCCCTTCACCCAAAGCAGCGGAGTTGACTTGCCGGTCAGCGGATCGGGTGCCACGAGCTTGGCTGAAGTGTTCCCGCCGCCGAAGTTGGTCACCGTGAGATCTGATCCCAGAAGATTGGAGCGGTAGAGCAGCAGCTCGGCCGCGGACAGATTGGCTGCCGTGCCCTGCGCCCACCGGTTGGGAGGGATGACAAATGCGCGCGCGCCGCTGGAAGTTGCAGCACGGGCATCGAGAACGTCGCTCATGGGGAACACTCACTGATTGAAGGAGGGCAGCTTACGCACCATCTTTGTGCTCTTTTTAGCGAAAGAATCAACATCGGGCAATCATTTTCGATGAATATCACTCGCATAAATCTCAATGTCACATATGCCGGAACGGCCATCGCAAGGCTGGAGCCGTTTTTTGCAGTGACCGAGGTCGCGGCGGTTTTGCAGCCTGAACTCCGTGCCAATTTTAGTAAAAGGCCTTACAAATTACTTGACTTTCACCGCCGCGGCGTCGCAACCTGTTGATCGATCGCGAGTAATTTGTAAATGCGGTTACAAATTATCCGGATGCCACGTTTGGCGCTGCGGACGTGCCATCCTGACGCGCAGGAACGGTCACGGCGGCCCGTGGAGGCCCTGATCGAAATTGATTGAATCGGCCGAGAGAGCCATTCACAGTACGCGGTAGGTACAGCTGATGGACGGACGGATGCATTCGGAAGAACGGGAAAAACTGATCCTCGGTTGCCTCGAACAACGGGGTTTCGTGTCCTTCTCTGATCTCGAGGCGCGCATCGCTGCCGCGCCGGCCACGATCCGCAGGGATCTCGCGCGACTCACCAATGCCGGCTTGATCACCCGCGTTCACGGCGGCGCCAAGCTCCCGCCACGCAAGGGTTCTGCCGCACCTAAGAGCGAAGCGGGTCGCGGCCTTCTAGGCGTGCCTTTTCACGAGAATATCAACCGCAACCGCCGTCAGAAGGAGCTGGTGGGCCGCGAGGCGGCGAAGCTTTGCGCAGCTGGCGAAGCCGTGATGATCGACGGCGGCTCGACCACCCTGCAAATGTGCGCTCATCTTGGCGGTTTGCAGCTACAAGTACTCACCAACTCGCTGCACATCGTGAATGCTCTACTCCCGCAGACGGGAACGCGGCTCCTGGTTCCGGGTGGGACTGTATTCTCAGAGCAAAACATCATCCTGTCGGCGGGCAGCGACGATGGCATGCCGCGATTTCATGCACCCAGGCTGTTCATGGGTGCCGCGGCCCTCGGCGTTGCCGGTCTCATGCAGGCGGATATCATTCTGGTGGCGGCCGAGCACCGCCTGATCGATCGTGCGGACGAGATCGTGGTGCTCGTCGACAGCTCCAAGTTTGACGGCCCCTCGGGGCACGTGGTGTGCCGGCTCGATGAGATTGACGTCGTAGTCACGGACTCGGGTATTTCCGAAAATCACCGCAAGATGCTCGATAAGGCGGGCGTCAAGCTCATCATTGCGCGCGAGTGAAGCGATCGATTCAACTCACCTGCCGACGCCGGGCCCCCATTCCAGCAGCGCGTGTCCCAACACCTTGCTCAATACGGCAGCTGCGCGCCCAAAAGCATAACTGATAACAGCCGATCACCAAGAGTCGGATACGGAGAGAAGGGGATGGATGGCAATCCGTTACTGGGCGTACTGTTCCACTGGCTGGGTGGCCTCTCTTCGGCCAGCTTTTATGTCCCCTATAAGCGTATTCGCGGTTGGGCGTGGGAGATTTTCTGGCTCGTCGGAGGACTCTTTTCGTGGGCCATTGTGCCTTGGTTCGTAGCGGCGATTCAAACGGAACAACTCCTGAGCGTGCTGGGAGCGACGCCGCGGGCCACGCTGTTCTGGTGTTGGTTCTGGGGTGCGATGTGGGGGCTCGGCGGTCTCACGTTTGGACTGACAATGCGCTATCTCGGCTTGTCACTCGGTATGGCGGTCGCGCTGGGTCTCACCACCGTGATTGGCACGCTCGGCCCGCCCATCTTTCACGGGACGATCCTGTCTCTTGCCGCCACGCCAAGTGGTCAAGTCACTTTCCTTGGGATCGCCATGACCTTGGCGGGTATCGCGATCGTGGCAGGAGCCGGATCAGCCAAGGAACGCGAGCTCGGATCGCAGCAAGCGCACTCAGGAGTGCCTGAGTTCAATTTGCGCAAGGGGCTGCTGATCGCGGTGTTCTCGGGCGTGATGTCCGGCTGTTTCGCCTGGGGGCTCGATGCGGGACAGTCTATTCGTGCCGCCACGGTTGCGGCTGGCACTCACACGTTGTGGCAAGGCCTGCCCGTGCTCTGTGTTTTGCTCGCTGGCGGACTCACGACGAATCTCATCTGGTGTACGTGGCTCATCTATCGAAATCAAAGCTCCGGTGACTTCACCGGTCGTGTCAGCACGACGCGCGGCGAGAGCAAGCCACCCCTGTTGCGCAACTATCTACTCGCGGCGTTGGGGGGCACGCTGTGGTACTTCCAATTCTTCTTCTACACGATGGGCGAGAGCCAAATGGGGCGTTACGGCTTCTCATCGTGGACGCTTCACATGGCCAGCATCATTTTGTTCTCCACCCTCTGGGGTTTTGCTCTAAAGGAATGGGCTGGAGTACAGCCGCGCACGCGCGCTCGCGTGTGGGCCGGAATCACACTGCTCGTGGGCTCTACCATCGTCATCGGTGTGGGCAACTACATCAGCTCGACTCACACATAAGTCCGGGCGCCCTCATGCAGAGGCGAACTCCATTCGCTCAGCCTCCTGCCGCCAGCGCTGACGATACGCTGCCAAGTCATCGGGCAGCGGCTGAATGCGAACAAGTGAGGTCTCAGGCTGCAAGTCTGGATTGAGCAGACGCAGCGCTCCGAAGGAGACATCGCCTCGGGCATGGCTCACGTACACTTTCAGATCAGGACGCAGCGACGCGAGTGCGCGCACGAAGACTTCGGACTCGTTGAAACGCCCCTCGATGAGCAGGCGATCCCTAGCACCGACGAGCTCAAGCGCCGTCTCCGCGAGTAGCGCTGCGTAGAGACAGACCGCTGTGCGCCGTTGTGTCTCGTCGTCCGGCATCGAAATCCAACGGCTACGGGCATGGGGAAAAGGTCCGCAGCCTGGCGCAAGGGTGGGCAGAACCATGGCTCCGCTTGCAACGACATCCGAGACCTTCGACACGAGCGCTGGCTGATCCGGGCGGATATCGATCCGTCGTGTATCCAGACCTGTCAGCAGCTCGATCTCGCGACCACCCATAAAACGCGCGGACGGGATGGGGTTACCCAATACGTCCACATTGACAAGGCAGTCGCGTGTCTCATCAAGGGCCGCAATATTGACACTGGAGCCGGACCCGGGTGTGCGCATCGCTACGAACCAAGTGCCGGTGGAGAGCACAGTCGAATCGGAATCAGCGATCTCTGGAAACGCCCGTGCCGCGAGTAACGCTGCATTGGAATCGTGCAGCCCGCAGTGAATTTGAACGTCGAGCGCAAGGCCGCTGCGGCGAGCCCACTCCGGCCTGAGAGTCCCAAGTATTGCACCCGCCGACTTTAACGGGGCGAGTTGCCGACTCCATCCTCGCCGCACTGAAAGATCAGATGGCGTTCGGGAAAGCGGCCGCCACAGATCCGTATGACATCCGAGGCTCGTGACTTCCGAAGCAGCCACGCCAGATAGCAGCCAACTCCAATACTGCGCCCAGGGAAGTATTATCAGCCCCGGGCTCAGCAGGTCGGGATGCGTAGCCTGAAGGTAGAACAGCTGAGCACCCAGGTTCAGCCCATCCGGCAGCGCAGGCGATCCAGTGAACATGAATGGGTCGCGCTCGCAGTTGTACTCGCGGCGAATCGCAGCCGGGATGGGCTGCTCGTAGTCGAGCGGCGGGACCACGAGTCCGCGCTCGCTGATCAACGCAGCGCCTGCACCGTGTCCAACCGGAATGATCGCGCCAATATCCGCGAGCTGACCGAAGTTTCGCAGCGAGTCCCACAGAAACTCCTCGATGCCCGCCGCGTTCAATGCGAGGTATGAACCGGCGTCGATGCGCTCATTTGCCCTGGCGCAGTGGGCAATCAGTCGACCATCCGGAGCCCACAGGCTTAGCTTGGACAAGGTCTTACCCACATCCAGCACAACCGCGGCCCGTTCCCTCATAAGCACCTCCCTACAACGGGAATGGATCGATATCGCCGGTCACGATTACAGGAACGGCGCAAGCCGACGTGGCGCGGGCCGTCCCTGGCCGCGACCTCGTTGTGCTCATGGCCCAGAGGGCCGACCCATATCCTGCTTAGAACTTCCGGCGTACGGTCAATCCCACTTCACGATCGTTTGTAATGGTGCCAATGCGCAGTCCGGAAGGGACACCATAGATGGTCCACGGACCACCGTCGGTGTCTTGTACGACCTTGTTCAACAGGTTCTTGGCCCAGACGCTGACGTCCCAAAGGTGATCGGGCGTGGTTACACCGACGTACGCATTGACCTGCGTATAACCAGGGAACCAACGCGCTGTCTGAGGGAAGTAAGACTGGTCGCGGGCAATGACATTGGCCCGAAAGTATTCATCGAGCCCACCGAAGTGCATATTGTAATTTGTAATCGCGCTCACGCTGGTCTTCGGCAATGACCCGAGGGTCGTGTTCGAGTGGCACTCGCTGATATAGCCGCCCGCTTGCACCCTTGGCGCACCGTTGACGTCCGGCACCCCGTCTCCGTTGTAGTCATTGCATGGAATGAGGGCGTTAGCGAAATGCGCATCAGTGTACGTATAGGTCATACCGACCATCCAGTCCGGCGTGACCAACGCTTTCAACTCGAATTCAACGCCTTTGCTGACTGCATCTGCGTTCGCGTACATCGTGCCGAAGCATTGCGGGCCCGCAGGCGTTCCATCGGTCGTGCCATTGGCCAACCCGCTCGGGTTGGGAACGCCCGTACACGCAACATTGAACTGCGAGGCGATATAACCATCATACTTTTGGTTGAAGTACGTAAGATCCGCCGTCAGGCGCCGGTCGAACCACTGGGACTTGATGCCGATTTCCCAACTCTTCGAGTGTTCGTCGCCAAAGTTGCCGAAGCTCTGGGGAATGGCCGCTTGGGGCGTAGGCAGTGCCCCACCCGAGCCCGGACGGAACGACGTTCCGTAGGCGGCGTAAGCCATCACATCATCCGTAATCTGGTGCTGATAACTCGCATTGCCGGTAGTCGCCTGGTATGTGTTCTCCACTCCGGCGACCTGGTCGTCGACCGTAATCCTCGAGTAGCGTAAACCCAAGATCACGGTGTCACGCTCCGTCACTGCGAATCGCTGGTTCGTGAACACACCGAGGTCCTTGGTGTCGCTTCTGGCATCTCTTGAGAATAACGGTGGGAAGTCAGTATGACTGCTGGTTCTGTTTTGCGCGGAAAAGACGCCATATGTAAAGTTGTAAATCTGATTGCCGGCCGACTGGAACCGCAGCTCGTTGGTCAGGACATTCGTTTTGGTGTCGACCGCAATGTCGCGGGCGAATTCATTGGCATCCCCGATGCCCGCGAAGTCGAAGTCCAGATCCGAAAAGTAATTCGTGTTGTTGTAGCTGCCGACGTAATCGAATTCCAGGGTATCGGTCAGCTGATAGCGGGCGTTGAGGGTAGTCAGCGCACCCCGGTACGTATTCAGATTCGTACCCTCGTTCAGAGCAATCTTGTCCTGCAGGGTGAGGGTCCGGCCACACGCTATCGAGCCCACGAGAATGGCCCCGCCCTGATCCCCCGCGCAGGGGGCAGTGCCTTCCATCTGCCGATAGAAGTCGCGATCATCGTGGGTGAATTGCTGCATCAAGTTAAATTCGAGCTTCTCGATCGGCTTCCAGGTCAGCGTGGCACGCCCGGCCCAGACCTTTGCATAGTTATGTCGGCCGTTGAAGATATCCTTGACCTCGGTCCCGTCATTGTTGTCGTAAACCCCCGCCAGTCGAAAAGCCAGGGTGTCGTTAACGGGTCCACCGACGGCAGCCTGAACGTTCTGGCCGTGATGGTCACTGAGACTGGCTTCGGCGTAGCCTTCGTAATTGGTAAAATTGCCACGCTGGGTGACGATCGTCAGCGCCCCGGACGGCGACGGCCGGCCGCGCAGTGTCCCCTGTGGGCCGCGCAAGACTTCGACCTGGTTGATATCAAACGTCGTAGTGAAAGCATCCACTACACTGATCGGGGCGTCATTGAGGTAGGTTTCAACCGTGTTGGTCGTTCCGCCGGATCCGCCCTGGCTCGGCATCTTGATGCCGCGCAACGAAATGGATTGTTCGGACGGACTCGTTCGAGTCAACGACAAACCACCCACCACGGTCGCTATTTCCTGCACAGACTGGATGTGAAGATCATCGATGGTCGATGCCGTCACGACATTGATGGTCTGTGGAACCTTTTGCAGCGGCTCCGCGAGCTTGTTCGCTGTCACAATGACTTCAGCGAGCTCCAGACGCGAGTCCGCCGGCGATTCGCCTGGTGAGGCGGCCGTTTGCGCGGCGGCCTGTGAAGCTATCGCAAGCGCGCCAGCGCCCACAAACAGACGGACTGCTGCTTGTGACAGCGCTGGTACAACAGACTTGAGCATAATAAACCCCCCTCAATTTTGGTCATTCTTGCGTTGCAGCGTTCGACTGCCGCATGACACAAGGCGAATGCACGGCACCCGTCGATCAGTCGAGATCGGAACCTGGAGCGCTCGGTGCGACAGCTTGGCGCACACCGAACACCGATTCCGATCGTGACGGCTTGTTAAAAACAAATGGCTTGCCGGTCAGCCGTTCTTCAGACTTCTGTATTGCGATTGATCAATGCAATGGTAATAAAACAATACCCTCCGCGTTTTGTGCAACGTTCGTCGCGCATGCCGACCTCACCGATGGCCCATTGACGCAACGCACCTGTCAGTGAGAATTGCGGCCACCTGCTGCGAATTCGTAACTGGCCCGACTGTCAAACCCCGCCCTCCCCGGAAGGCGAGCGCGCTGCGGACGCGACGGTCCTGACTTCTCGATGCTGGCGGAGCCAGCACTGGGCTCAACGTAGGAGCCGGATTCATTTGTAACCCTATTTACAAATTAACGACGCGCGCCGCGAGATTGCGACGCCGCGTCGGTCAAAGTCAAGCAATTTGTAATCCGGTTTACTAAAAATCGATCAAATTCGATCAGCGCACCGGAATGGGCTGCTGAGCGTGCGGATCTCTCTGCGGCTTGTGCCGAGTCCGGCCGATAGAGTCGGTCAGGTGATGCGCACTGAGCGAATGCGGTCAAGCGCGGGCCGACCCGCCAGCGGCGGATCTGAATCTACCGACGAGTCCGCAGCTTCGGTACTACCGGCATTGCCGGTTCGCGCGTGTTGATTCCGCTGCCCGCTCGGGCGAACTCAACTCAACTTCGGTTTCAACGGCCGGTGCGATGGGCGGCGGACGTCCCTTGGATGGTATGCACCAGCTTCAGCAGCACAACATCATTGCTGCTCATGGGTATGGTGAGTGCAATGGTGCCCGCTGGACTGCTGTACACGAGATGGTCGGTTTCCGGCGAGTCCCGGGTGAGATTCGTAAGGCGTGCAAGCTGCGTTGTGCTCAAGTCCTTCGGCGCCCCCATCTCAATGTAAGCTGAGTAGGCATCGTTTGCGTGATAGCCCGTCCGATGCACCTCGACCCGGTACGCCGTGGAGGGCGCGAGACGACTCACCTGCAACTGCACGGGTGCGGCCGAATGCGCCGGTACCAGTTTCGTATAGAAAGGCCGATTACTCACCGTCTGCTCAGGTTGCTGAAAGTCCCAGAGCACCGCAGTGAGATTGCTGTCCTTGGTTGCCACGAATGCCTGCGGATCGCTCGTATGGAGCGCGTCTCCCTCGAGTGCATGCAGGTACTTGTAGGCGAAGAACGCCGGCTTGCGAATGCCCTCCCGGTTGAGCAGGCCAAACCCCCCATGAAAGGAAGATGGCGGCGGGCCGGGTTCCTCGAACAGGTCGGAGTAAGTCCAGTAGCTCATGCCTTGCGCATGGCCCTGGCAAGCCTTGAGCTTGTTCAGAATGTAAGGCGCACTGATATAAGAGTCGTGCACCGAGTCTCGTGGCGTGTAACTCGTGCTCCACTCCGAGAAGTACAATGGGAGCTGCGGGAAAGCTGACGCCGAGATCTGTTGCCGGACGCGACGCACGTCACCAATGATTGCGTCCGATGAGGACGACAGCTTCGTATCGCTTTTGCCGTTCTCATCGAGAAAGCCGCCATCCACGCCATACGCGTGGGTGGTCACGAAATCGACACCGGCACCGCTTTGCTCGACATGGGCCAGGAATTCGGGGACCCAAGCGGCGCCGGCGGTCGCGGGGCCACCGACCCGCAATGACGGATCGACGGACTTGATCGTCCTGGCCGTCAAGTCATAGAGCGCGAAGTAGGCTTTCTGATCAGCTCCTTCCCAAAAACCTGAGAGGTTGGGCTCGTTCCAGACCTCGAAGTACCAGGTGCGTACCTCATCCGTGCCATATCGCTCCTCAACATGGTGGATGAAGGCGAATACCAGGTCGCGCCACCCGTTGAGCTGCGGATGTGATGTGTTGCCGTTCCAGTAAAATATACTGTTCTTCGATGTCGCGAGCGCCGCCGGGGTAAAGCCGAGCTCTACAAATGGCTTGATATGTCTCACCAATAGATCGTCGTACAACTGGTCGATCTTGGACCAGTTGTAAATCGTCTGGCCGTTGACGCTGCGTACCGTTTCCAGTACGTCATGAAAGATCGCGTGAAATCGGATGTACCGAAATCCGAGCTCATCCGCCGCGAGCTTCAGTTGCGCCTGGCTGTCATCACGAATCAACGTGCCCGGGTAATCCGCTCCTATGGACAAATCGAAGAAGCGATCGATCGGACCCATCGGACTGCCCATGTCCACGGCGATATGACGAGTAGCAGCCTCGCGGGCTTCGACCGCAACAGGCCGGAGGCAATGCGTCGCGACAAGGCCAGCGGCGAGGCCAGCCAACCCCCTGGAAATAGAGCTGATCATGGACGGTATGTGTTCCTCAGGATGCGGGAAAGCGCGAACGGTCTCGATTTACTAAATTACGCAAGTTCTGCGACTGCAGTGAGACCCCCTGTCGGTCCCAGGTAACAGGCGTGATCCCTTGGCCCAGCATTGCCGCCATCCAACTGACCTGTTTGAACGGATCCTCTGAATCCTTCGTGACCGTTCCGTTGGCGCGAAAGCACTCGATCCTCTCCTGCAGCGATTCCGGAATGCGCATCTCGCGGCAGCGCCGCCAGAATGGCGTCTCGCGGCGGTCAGTAGCCTTGTAGTGCAGGATGGCGTGATCGCGGATCCGACGATACTGGTACGCCATGCAATCGTTGTACGTATTGATCGTGACCGGGGAGAAGGTCCGGTCAGGAAACAACGCCAGCAGTTTCGTGAGGCCGGTGTGTATCAGGTGAACGCAGGTCGGTCCGAGCGGTTCGACGAATCCGCCTGACGGGCCGATGGCCACACAGTTCTTTTCCCAAAAGCGATGCCGATGTCCAGATTTGAACCTCAGTCGGCGCACATCGCCAAGAGCGGCCGAATCGAGCTGAGCGCGCAGTCGCGCATGCGCGACGACATCGCCAATAAACTCGCTGCAATAGACATAGCCGTTGCTCGTCCGGTGTTGAAGCGGAATGCGCCAGCGCCACCCCGCCATATCCGCGGTGGCGCGCGTGTAGGGCTTCAGTCGCCCCAGTTTCTCCGATGATGTCGCCACTACCCTGTCGCAGGGCAACCAATGACTCCAATCTTCAAACCCGACGTTGAGTCCCTGGGCGATCAACAGGCCCCGCACCCCACTGCAATCCAGAAACAGCTCCCCTTCGAGGCTGCGTCCGCTGTGCAGCACGAGACTGCTGATGAAACCATCCGTCGGGCGCCGCCTTACTTCGACCACCTTGTCCGCAATCCAGCTCACTCCTCGGGATACGCTATATCTGCGCAGACAGTCCGCGTAGAGCCCTGCATCGAAATGGAAGCCGTAGAGGCCGAACGGCTGAATGTAACTACGTCCGCGGCAGTACCAGTCGACAAACTCGGTACCGAGATTGAAGGTCGCCTGCGTCTGGCGGGCGAAGTCGCTCTCATGGAGCTCGAGCAAACCATTGAACATGCGTATCGAGGGAATACTCGCCTCGCCAACCGCAAGCTCGTCGAGCGCGTCTGACTCCACCAGGACCACGCAGATCCCGGTGCGCTCGATCAAACGAGCCAGAGCGGCGGCGGCCATCCAACCCGCGGCGCCGCCGCCCACGATGACGATCTTCCTGACAGGGTCACGGCTCAGCGATTGTGTATCGGACATGCTCACATCAGATCGGCGGCGCGTTTGCACATGCCGCGCAATGTGTCAAGGCACGTGTGCCACGTCCCTATGCAAACTCAGGATAGCGCTACCTGGACCGATCCGACCATTGAAAAGACAGCTCGCAGATATGCCCAAAATTCATGGCGGCATGTTGGCGCCACGCAGGTAGCAATCAGAGTGTTAAGATCGTCCACTGACACACCGATGTAGCTCAGTGGCAATGGGATCTAACCTGGCGCAAAGCGTTTGAGGGGGCTTCGATGCATTATGTGATCGCTGGCGGGGGCTCATCCGGTTGGATGACCGCTGCGGCACTCGCGCAAGCGCTCAAGGGCTCGCAGCAGGTAACCTTGGTCGAGTCGGAAGAAATCGGCACGGTCGGAGTCGGTGAGGCAACCATTCCGCCTTTGCAGTTCTTCAACAAAGTGCTCGGTATCAACGAGCGGGACTTCGTCAGTGCCACGCAGGCGAGCTTCAAACTCGGTATCGAATTTCACAACTGGGGCCGCAATGGCCACCGGTACTTCCATCAATTCGGAGAATTCGGCGCGAACATCGACGGCGTGTCGTTTCATCAAGTCTGGTTACGACTCGCCGCCAACGGACACGCGCATCCGCTGAGTGACTACTCACCGGCCGCGATCGCGGCTGCGCAGCAGCGTTTTCTGCCGCCATTCCAGGGCATGCCACCGGAAATGCCGCAACTTGCCTACGCATATCACTTCGATGCCGGGCTGTATGCACGCTTCCTGCGTCATTATGCCGAGCAGCGCGGTGTGGTGCGGATTGAAGGCCGCATCGTTGATGTGACGCGTAACGCAGAAAGCGGCTCCATCGAAACACTGCGCCTGCAGGATGGCCGCATCATCCAGGGTGACTTTTATCTCGATTGCTCCGGTTTCCAGGCCTTGCTCATTGAGAAGACCCTGCAAACCGGATTTGTCGATTGGTCGCACTGGCTGCCCTGTGACCGGGCTCTCGCAGTGCCGTGTGAAAGGAACGCGAACAACTTCTTCCCCTTCACGCGCTCGACGGCACATCGTGCCGGCTGGCAATGGCGAATCCCCCTGCAGCACCGGACCGGCAACGGTCACGTGTATTGCTCGCAATACGTGAGTGATGACGAAGCGGCCCGCGTATTACTCGGCAACATGGATGGCAAGGTGCTTGCGCAGCCGCGTCTGTTGCGCTTCACGACCGGCCGAAGGCGCAAATTCTGGAACGGCAATTGTGTGGCCATCGGCTTGGCCGGCGGCTTCATGGAACCGCTGGAGTCAACCAGCCTGCATTTGGTGCAATCGGCGGTATTTCGCTTCCTCTCGCTGCTGCCGGTGTCCAGGCAGCCCGATCCCACCGCGCAAGACGAATTCAATCGCCTGAGTCTCGAGGAATTCGAGCAGGTTCGGGACTTCATTGTGCTCCATTACGTTCTGAACGATCGCGAGGAGCCTTTTTGGCGGGCGACTCGGCACGCCTCGATCCCCGACACGCTCGCCCATCGGATCGAGCTGTTCCGCTCTCGCGGCAAAGTGGCCCGTCACAACGGCCAGCTCTTCGCAGATGCGAGCTGGGTTGCAGTGATGCTGGGGCAAGGGGTCAAGCCGCAGCATTGGGATCCACTCGCCGATGCTTTGCCGCTACCCGAGCTGCAGGCGCAAGCCGACAGCCTGCGTGCCAGGCTGCATCAAGCGGTCGCCCGGATGCCGTCACACGCGCAGTTCATCGACAAAACCTGCAAGGCCGCCTGAGCCGGTGCTCAGGAGAAGGGCGTACGTGCCCTCCTCCCCCTTTGGGACTGGGTTGTCGATCAGAAGGCACCGCGCAGAAAGATTCCGTAGCGACGATCGGAATCCACCCAATTGTGATACGTCAGACCCGCGCCGTTCATGTTGTCCACCAGCTCTTTCAACTTCGTATGAGTCAGGTTGACGGATTCAAAACCAAGCGCGAAGTTCTTCATGAATCGCCACTGCACCGACGCGTCGAGCTGCCCGTAGTCGTCCTGCCACACCGGTAGGTTGAGGTTGGCCGCGTTGGTGGTCAGAACAAAACGCGAGCGCCAGTTGTAAGCAAGCCGGGCCTCGAAGGCCTGCACGCTGTAGTACAACTCGGCGTTGTAGGCCCGTTTGCTCAAGCCCTGGAGCGGGTAGTCTTTCACCTGCGCTCCGGTCACCTGGTTGGGGTCGTATGGATTCGCCGAACTGTTGCGCGTGCCCCCGCTGGTGACATAGGTGAATGAAGTGCGGGCGCCGAAGTTCTTGAGGTACCCCGGCAGGAAATCGAACAAGCCGTTCCAGGCGAGCTCGAATCCCCGCACATAGCCTTTGCCCTGATTCTCCGGGCGCATGACCAACACGTCCTTCGTCACACCAGCGTTGGTGTAAGGCACCACGGTACTCGTCGTCTCGACGAAGCCGCTGATCTGCTTGTCAAACAGAGCGCCGACCAGGGAATTGGTATCGTTGATGTACCACTCGGTCGACAAATCGAAATTCCACGCATGCATGGGCTTGAGATTGGCGTTACCGGCGCTGCCGGTATAGCGATAGACGCAATCGCCCTGCACCCCTTGCGGAACTGACGGCGTACAGACTCCGCCGGCCAGCAAACCCACGGTCGGATTGATTTCAATGGAGGGAGTGAGCTGCGCGAAATCGGGCCGCGCAATGGCCTTGTCCACCGCAAAACGAACGTACACGTGCTCCGTCGCCCGGTAGCGCAGATTGAGGCTCGGTAATACGTCCGTGTAGGTTGTTCCGCCGGCCTGCTGAACCGACCCGCCGTTGGAAAAAATCGGCACATCAGGGGGAACCCCGGCGACGTTGCCATTGAAGGGATCAAACTTCAGAAAGGCCGTGGCGGCAGTGTTGGTGTGAACCAGGCGCGCGCCGACATTGCCATCGAACTGCGCATGCCTGAAAGACAGCTGCCCATAGCCGGCGTAGGTCTTTTGCTCTTGCGGATTGACTCCCAAGGCTCCCGGAGTGGGCAGTCGGCTGCCATAGTCGCCGCTGAACGGTGTCCACCCGCAAGGTTTGACGCCCGCGGCGCACAACTGGTTGTAGACATTCACAAAGCCGTCAAAGCTGTGCAAAGCGCCCGCCTGCACAAATGGATAACTGCTGGGCGCGCTGCCACCGTGGAACCAGTTCGGAAAATTCTGAATGAAATACGGCAGCGTGTTCTGGAAAGCGGTTGCTGTGGCCAGTTGTGTGCCGCCTCCCCAGGGGAAACTGACGGCACCCCAGTTATAGTCCGCTTCGCGTGTCGTTGATTTGTAGTCCTCGTATCGGACCCCGAAGCGTACCTTGTCCAGCCAGGCGCTGTTGTCAAAGGTGTAGTCGGCGTCAGCTCGATAGGCCCAGGCGTCTGCGTTGTTCTGATTGTGATAGTCCATCGCGAATGACGTGTATACCATGCTCGGATCGGTGAGCTGCGATCTGGCCGTACTCGTCAGGGCAATGGTGGGCGCCGAGCTGCCGTTCAACGTCAGGTCCCAGGGGCCGGTGTTTTCGAAATTCGGCCCGAAATTGGTTCCGACCGTGAGGTCATAGCCCTTGGTGTTGGCTTTGGAGTGCTGGATGTCAGTCTCCAGGTGCCACCGCTCCCCGGGCGACCAGTTCACATGCAACGACAGATCATCATTGTTCGCTTCGCGCTTGGTGTAGCGGGCATCCCCATTCCAGCCGGCCGTATCGTTGATCGTCCCGCCGGTGAACAACCCGTTCGAATAGGCGAGATTGCTGCCAGTCAAGCCGGCTCCCGGCATATTCGGGAGCGCGTCCTCATCTTCATTCCAAGTGGCGTGGGTGTAGAAATACTGCAGGGTGGCGTCGATGGTTCTGTCCGGAGACCTCCATTGCAGGGCGGAGGAGATACCCGTGCGCTCGCGGTCGAGTGTCAGCGTCCGAAAGCCGGCGCCCCCGGGTGCATAGACGGTCTGCCCGGGAACCAAGTCGGTACGCTGGTAGAATTTGTCGACACTGAGGGTGTCTGTCCGGGTGATGAGCTGCGAATTGGTGGCGGATGCCAGGAACCCCAGATCACCGATGCCGGTGTCCAATCGATCGCTGAACAGGAGCGAGGCGGTAGGTTTGGTCACTTTCGCCAGATCGCCGCGCTGCGCCTCGACTGAGAAGCCGATCTTGCGACCGTCGGCGTCGAACGGCAGGCGGGTTCGCAGGTTCACCGTGCCTGAAATGCCCCCTTCGATCTGTTGCGCGGAGGGATTCTTGAACACATCGACACCGGCCATGAGTTCCGGCGGAATGTCCTCAAATCCCAACACCCGACTATTCTTGGCGGAGAATGCCGAACGGCCGTTCAATTCGCTGCGCACCCATCCGAGTCCGCGAATGCTCACACCGGAACCTTCGGTTTGGATGCGATCCGCATCATGCGGATCGGGGACACGGCCAATGGTGATTCCAGGAATACGCTGCAAGACCTCCGTGACGCTTCTGTCGGGCAGCGCGCCAATCTCGGTGGCAGTGACCGAATCGACGATTTCGTCGGCGTCTTGCTTGCGCTGTTGGGAGCTCTGCAGCTGATACCTGATGCCGGTGACGACAACTTCCTGGAGCGCCACGGAATTGTCGGTTGGCGCCGTCTGTGCACCGGCGGGCGCCGATAACACCGTCGCCATCGCCACGGCGGACATTGCGGCAACCGACTGGCTACTACAGCTGAGAATGCCGCGCACACAGGCCGCAACGCGCGGATTCGTCACGGACGCTCGTGAATCACTCTGAGAACCCATTTCCACCCCTCGTTTAAAACAGCCAAAGCTCGAAACTCCCGGCACAGTTCGGCCCGAGTGTCAGTTCTCAATACATTTGGCAGTTATGGTTAACGACCCAGGGCAGCCGCAGTATTCGTTGGAATTGATGTTTGAACGACCATCACGCGCGAATCTGGCTCGATCCTTTCACGGTGCCCCCTTTGCCCGGCAAGATCCTCCGGGCGCGGCGTCATGATAGCGCTATCAGAAATGCAGCCACTATTGAAAAAACAGGCCCGCAACATGCCGAAATTTCATGCGCTGAGGCCTCGCCATCAAACCCACCGGGGTCGCGCCAGGCGTAACACGCTAAAATTCATTGTTGTACGGATTGACAGTGTTACGAGCTCGGTCCCAGCATGATGTCGCTCTGCAGGTCATCAACCTGGGTGTACAGCAGCCAGTGGTTGTCAGAGGAAACTGCCATTCCGAAGCCGCCACCCGGAACTGGCGTCTTTTTCAGCGTCATTATCCGGCGCGTGGTCTGTTTTGCAAAATCATAGAAGTTGAGAGTCGGCTGTCCGGCCGAGCTATCCGTGTAGTAAATACCGGAAGAGTTGGCCGTCCACGCATCCCCGTAACCGAGCCGCGGCATCTGTTCTAGGACTTTCTCCGGACCACCAGCGGCAGACTTGGACCAAAGCACCAAACCTGTCGACTCCATGACACTGAAGATGACTCGATCAGCGAGCACCGTGGCGTAGTATGCAGGCAGGTTGGTAAATGGCTGCGCCGGTCCCCCGGATGCGGGAAATCGGTACAGCGTGGGCTTGCCGTCGCTCGCAAAAAGCCAGCGGCAGTCGCGCGACCAGGCAGGCCGCGACAGGTTGATACGCGAAGTAGCCACCTTGCGCGGTAGTCGCTCGGCGATGTCTTCAATGTAAATTGCGGCGTTGCCCGAGGCGCTCGAGTCAAAGGCGATCCGCCGACCGTCGGAGCACCAGGTCGGAGTGTCTGTGAATGACCCGTTGAATGTGGTTAGTCGAAGCGGGTCCTTGCCCTCGCCGTCGGTTAACCAGATCTCCATACTGCCGGAACGATTCGACTGAAATGCAATATGCTTGCCGTCATCTGAATAACGGGGATTGTGTTGCGCTCGTGTGGAATAGATCAGCTTCGCTGCGGATTCTTCGGGACTGGCGGCCGTAAGATCAACTCGCCAGATGTTCGTGATGTTGCGGGCGCGTACGTAAGCCATACGTTCGCCTCGCGCGGCAACCGCTGGTGCAGAGCCGTCCTCGCCGAAGGAAAGCTGAGTCGGACGCCCTTCCATAGTCACCTGCCACAACTCCCCGCCGCGCCCAGTGTCATTGGCAAAAACGATTCGGCGGCCATCGTGGCTCCAGGCGATTCCCTGAGGATCCCCCATCATTGAGATGAGGCGTTTCGGTAACCCATCCGAGATGCCGACGACATAAATAGCGTACACACCATAGCTCGACGTACAAGCCAGCGCGAGGTGTGCCCCATCAGGCGAGAAAGCCGGCTCCATAGCGTCCTGGCATTCGGGCGCCAACCGCAATGGCTGCGTTTGTAACGTGTCTACCGAGACGAGATACACTTCCTGTGCGCCGTTGCGTCCATAGGCGGGGTAGGCGATACGCTTGCCATCCGGTGACCAGCTGATCCGAATGACATGTCCCAACGCAACACTAATGCTGACCAGAGGCCGCTCCACTCCGCCGAGTGCGGGAATGAGGAAGATGCCTGCCTGCCCCTCCGTAACCCGGACGAAGGCGAGCGAGCCTCCATCGGGAGACCATGCAGGAACGATTTCCTTGGCCGGATGGTCGGTGAGGCGCAACAGCCGTTCCGATCCAACTTCCTTCACGTACAGCTCGAATTGGTGATCGTCGCCCGTTTCACCGTTCCAGGCGAAAGCGATTTGGCTGCCGTCCGGCGAGAAGGTTGGCGCCAGCTCCTGGCCTGGCAAGCTCGTAAAGGGCACGACTTCACGGTGCGGAGGTAACTCCGATACCGTGTGATTGCCGACCCAGAACACCGTACCTGCGATCACCAGCAATACTGTGAGTGCTGCCGCGGCAACGACCACGCCGATTCGCCGGCTGCTCCTGGTTGCGCCAGGTGAGATCGCGTCCGCCGGCACAGTGTCAACTGCGGGGGTAGGTGTTTGTTCGGTGCTCTCCCCCGAGCGTACCCAGACCGCCTGAGCAGCGGCATCGGGAACGAGGGCCTGCTTGCTGGAATCCCCGGAAACCGCCGGGGCACCCTCCCCTGAGGGTCTGTGGATCGACCCGATAAAGCGATATCCCCGCTTGGGCAACGTTTCAATGAATCGCGGCTTCTCCGCCGAGTCCCGCAACGCCTCGCGGAGGCGGTTGATCGCGGCGTTCAAGCTCTGGTCGTATTCGACAAAGGTACCGCTCGGCCACAACCTCGCGCGCAGCTCCTCGCGGGTCACGAGTTGGCCTGCCCTGTCCAGCAACATGGTGAGCACCAGGAAGGACTGATTGGGGATCCGCAGCTTTCTTCCTGACTTCCATAATTCCCCCGTGCGGAGGTCCGCTTCGAAGGCATCGAAGCGGATTCGCTCCGGGGCTGAGCTCGGCGCTGTCATAAGGGCATCGCGGATTGGGTCGGGCGCAGATCCGCTGAACGATTCAAATTACCAGTGCAACCAATGACATATGTTGTGAGCTGAATGTAATTGACGGGTAAGGCCAAATCAATTGCGCCCATCGCGGAAACTGCGGTCCCATGTCCGACTATGCAGCATCGGGAGTTGCAACCGGTATCCGAATTTCCGTGGCTACGCAACGATCCTTCCCGGGCTGGCGGGAGCGTCTTTAAACGTCTGGCTGGAGCCTACAACGTGACACGGCGGATTAGGTCCTTACTGCGCTTGCACCTGAATACGCGGCAGCTCGCGCTGCTCGTTCATCTCGACACCGGCTGCTGCCTGTCGAAGGCCGCCAGCGCTGCCGGACTCACGCAATCAGCCGCATCCAAGCTCCTGCATCAGATCGAAATGACCCTGGACGTGAAGCTCTTCGAGCGACGTTCGCGAGGGTTGGTGGCGACCCGCTACGGCGAAATCCTGCTCCGGCATGCCCACCTCGCTCTATCCGAACTGGGCGTGGCCTACGAGGAGATCGCGGCGCTGAAGTCGGGATGCTCGGGCAAAACCGCAATAGGCACCGTCATTTCCGCCGGAACGAGCCTCGTACCCCTGGCCATCACCAGAATGAAGGAACGGCACGCGGACATTGTGATCAATGTCGATGTTGATCACAACAAGCAGCTCGTACAGAGGCTCCTGCACGGCGCCCTCGACATAGTGGTGGGGGGTGTGCTCGATTCGGAGGATCCGGATGCGATTGTGTACGAGCCGCTTGCCGGGGATGAGCCGCATGCAATCGTCGCAGGCGCACAGCATCCGCTCGCGAGGCAAAAGGACCTGACGCTGGATGCTCTCATCGAGCAGCCCTGGATTCTGCCTCCGGCGGGCAGCCTGCTCCGGGACAAGCTTGCCGCGAAGTTGCTGGAACGAGGTTTGCCGCTGCCAACCAACATCATCGAGACCGCCTCGTTGCCCCTCATCACGACTGTTCTACAACAAAGCAACATGGTCACCGCGCTGCCGGAAGAAGCCGTCCGCTCCGCCTGTAAAGCGGGGCTCCTCGCCATGCTCGTCAGCAACTTGCCGTTGGGCGTGGGAGCTTTCGGGCTCATTACGCGTCGCAACCACAAACTGTCACAAGCGGCACAGTTGATGTTGAGTACACTGCGCGAGCTTGCCGGGCAGGTCTACCCGTCAAGAGTGGTAGCACTGCCTGCCTCCAGGGCTGAGTTGCCCGACGCTGCTATCGTTGATCCACGTATTGATCCACGTCCGGCGCAAGTTTCGCTGCTAGCTCGATCCGTCACTCTTTAACATCGCGGCTGCAATCTGCCGTTGAGCCATTCTCTGACTCTCCCCTGAGGTCTCCAGCCGGAGATTGTTGCACGCGAGCCGATTTCCAGCCCTTGCCGGCCTCTTAGCTCGCTTCCCCGCCGCCGCTGCCCGAACGGTTGGCTTCCAGCCAACGCGCGTGTCGTGTTTCGAAGACCATGTTCGATATCTCAATTGCACGCGACTGGGCAATTCCAGACGTCGAACCCGACACTCGTGTTCCACAACTCAATGAGGGACGTTACAAGATGAAAGTCAGACGATTCAACAAGCATTTCCGGTATTCCATGTTCGCTCTCGCGCTAACTGGCGTTGGTGCCCTGCCCGTCCTGGCGCAGGATGGTCACTCGCACACAATGGCGGTGCAAAGCAGCGACCTGACACCGGACCAGAAGATCAAAGCAAGCGCCCTTCTGAAGATTGTCCGCGACTCGACCGAGCGCTTCCAGCATGTTGAAGCGGCTGAATCGGCAGGGTACGAGCTTCAATTCGGCTGCGTGAGCGGCGACAGCGAAGGAGCAATGGGACTTCACTACGTAAACGGGGATCTCATCAAGCAAGCTTCATTGGATGCCAAGCGGGGTTACGTGGATGCCACGCATCCTCAGATCGTGATCTTCGAGCCGACGAACGGTGGAACACCTCGTTTGATTGGCGCTGACTACATCATCATTGCCGCGGACTGGAACAAATACAACAAGGCGCCACCGCAACTGATGGGACAGCTGTTTCACTTGTTCGACGCGCCCAATCGCTTCGAGCTTCCGGCGTTTTACACGCTGCATGCCTGGGCATGGAAGCACAATCCAAACGGCGCGTTCGTGAATTGGCACCCCCATGTTTCGTGCGACTCATTCACCGGCGCAGACGACCCCTACCCACGCAGATAACAGATCGGCAATCACAGCCCCTTCGGTCCGCAAGGCGGATCAAAGGGGCCGCCGGTCGACGACAGCCCCGCTGCCATCTCAATCACCCAACCTCCTTTCGGCTCCGTGATAGCGCGCCATCAACGCTAACTGCGCGCGCACCGACCCGGATTCCGACCCTGGAACGAGCCGAGAGACTACGACTCCAGAAACGTTGGCTGCGCCAATGCTCGCCCCACCGGACCTTGGGTGCGCCGGGTACTGCGGGCAACCGCCAAAGTGGGCCTGCGCATTGCCCAACACGGAGATCTCTCCGGCCACGCATCGAGCATCGCCCGTCGCACGGATCACTCCGGCATAGGCCGCAGGAAATGTCACCCCCCCGCGCGCAGGTGCCGACGCGACCACCACGCAACCTGCCCTGACAGCACCCGCCACGGCATCCGCCAATACACGCCGATCCTCGCGCAAACCCAAACTCATGTGTATCAGGTCGACGCGCGACTCCATGGCCCAGCAAATGGCGGCTGCCACCGCCGCAGGCGTGCAGATGCCCTCTTCGTCCAACACCTGAGCGATCATCAGGTCAACCGCCTTGAAGGACATTGAGCAAATGGTGCGCGTCACGGCAGTGCCATGACCGATCGGATCTGAAACTGCCGGCTCACGCGAGACAGATCGCCCGTTGTCAACGAACCGACGCGCGCCGATCACGGTCAACCGCGCGTTGACCCGTTCTTCATCGCCCTGGGAGCCACCTGCCAGTTCGCCACCTGCCAGCTCGCCATCGGCGAGCCCGCTATCAATCACCGCGACGCGCCACAGGTCACGCACGAATCGCCCTCGGCGCCTGTATCAACCGCCCGTCGCGCATTTCAATGATCTGGTCAGCGCGAGGCACCAACGCAGGCGTATGGCTTATAATAAGCCTCGTGCAGTGCGCGAACTGCTCGTCTACCACCTGCTGCAAGGCTTGCGCGGCATCCCGATCGAGATTGGTCAGCGCCTCGTCCATAACCAACACATTCGGGCACCTCAACAACGCCCGCGCAATTGCCACTCGCTGGCGCTGACCTGTAGACAAACCTTGACCGCCGCTTCCCACCATCGTGTGAAGTCCCAGTGGCAACGCCGCCGCCACATCGGCTAGACCGGAGCTTCGAGCGGCGTCCAACACCTCGGCCACCGTGGCGTCGAAATTGCCGTAGCGGATATTTTCGAATAGGGTGTCTCTGAAGATCGCAGGCTCTGATACCAGCACTTCGATCGATCGGCGTAGCACAGCGAGATCGTAGGTGTGAATATCTTCCCCGCCGAGCATAATCTGACCAGCGTCCAACGGCACGAAGCGGCGTAAGGCATCGATCAACGTCGACTTCCCCACCCCGGATGCGCCATAGATCACGACCTTGGAGCCTGAAGGAACCTCGAGCGAGCAATCCGCGAGCAGTACCCTTCCGCACGCCAACCGCCCCAGGCTCACTCGCTGCAACGACAAGGCGCTTCCCTCAACACGCGGCTTGCGCGTTCGCACGAGGTCGTTGCGATCCGCTTCGACACCCTGCACTACCAGAAGCTCTTCGACACGCTCCAGGCTGACAGCCGCGCGCTGGTAAGACGTATAGAGACTCAGCAGCGATACCGCTGAACCCGTACCTCGCGCCATGTAGGCGACGAAGGCCACCAAGGTACCCACTGTAAGAGAACCCTCAATGACCCGATACCCGCCATAGATAAAGACTGCGGCGGTGCCGCAATGTGAGAGAAGTCCCGAAAGTCCCCCGACGCCATAACTGACGAGTTGCAGGGATAGCAACCGCTTGAGATAGTTTCGATTCAAACCACTCAAGCGCTGCTGTTCATGCGACTCAGTGACCGCTCCCTGGATCGCCTTCACGGCGCTCAGTGTCTCAAACAGAAACTGCGCGATGTCACCTGCCTGCTCGCGGATCGCCCGCGTGCGATCCGCAATCAACGGCCGCGTCAACCGCCGGATGGCAAGTTGAATCGGCAGCACAGCCGCGGCGACCAGCGCCAGCTGCCAGCTCATTGTCACCATGATGACCGCAGCGCCCACCAACATGAGCAGCCCGTTGACGGCTGCAAGCAGGGTGTCAGTGCTGAATCGCTGTATCTCTGCGACGTCCCCGTCGAGGCGTGTCACCAAATCGCCGGTGGCACGGCGCCGGAAGAACTCCGGCGCGAGGGAAAGCAAATGTGCGTAGACATCCTCCCGGAGTCTGAACAGAATCCCCGCGGAGGCACGCACATAGATCCACCGCGTGACGCCGCCAATGACGAACGAAAGAGCGGCCAACCCCACGACGCCGGCGCAAAGCGCCAGCAACTGCGCGAAGTCGCGAGCGATCAGTCCTCGATCGATGATCAGCTTGGACAGGTAAGGCAGCGTAATCGACAGCCCGGAGGCGACCAGAGTCAGGGCAAGCACGGCACACAGCGCCGGCAGCTGGCGGCGCACATAGGGCCACAGCCAGCGCCAACGAAACATACGCGATTTGTCAGCGGCGGATGACACGGGGTGACGTAATTGCCTGGTCTGTACAACCGGTCAGCTTCACATTGCCTTTCTTCTCGAGCGTCGCCGCGTCGAAAATGGTCACATCACACATGGCACCCGCGGCATACACTTCCTTGCCGTCGCTGGAGACCAGCACTGCGTAGTACGTGTGGTCCAGATCGATTCGCTGCGCCAGCGTGTTGGTTCGCGTGTCAATCCTCGAAAGCTGCGAGTAGACACCGAAGGCTTCGGTCCTGGAAGGACTGAGCACCGCGGAGAAGATCAGCGCGGAAGTATCCTCGAAGTCATGATACTGCAGCTCGCCACTGGCCAGATCCAGCGTCATCAACGCGGTCTTCGGCACCGGATCTCCCGATCCCGAAGCTGGTGGCACGCTGCTGTAGATAGGCGTGGCAAACACCCCGGTCGGCTCGGAAACCGGCCAGAACGCCAGTAGATCGGGGGTGGAGTGATTGGCGTACTTCCAGTTGCGAATACCGCGTTGATCGAGCTGCTTGCCCGTGGCCCGGTCGAACTCATACAGATCGAAACCGACGGCAAAAAACGACTTACCGTTCTTGCGCGACAACAGCGTATGGACCCGCCTGGGCGCCGGAAACTGGCGTATGGACTTCGCGTCGAGACCGGCGCGGGTGTTGAATACCGCGAAGCGCGTGTCCTCCACCTCGTATTCGCTGAGACCCAGCTTCACAGGCAACTCGTACACAATCAGCTCTTTTCCATCCGGCGTCACGTCGAACGAGAACAGGCATTTTACCCGCTCGCCCGGTGAGGACAGGTTCGCCCGAAACACCTCCTTGCCGGAATCCAGATCGATTCCGGAGATGCTCTCCATCTTGTTGACCAGCACGTAGGCGATGTGTCCATCGGGCGAGGGGACGATCGCTCCGAGAAAATCGTTCGCCCCCGGAATCCGGAACTCCGACTTGATGGCGCGAGCCACAGGATCGATCACGAACAGCCGATCCGGCTTGCTCGCCGTCACAATGTAGTCCCGCTTCGGGGCCGCCAATGAAGTTGCCGTCAGCAGCAGTACGAGCAGTGCGGCCAGGCTCGTCTGCAGACTCATCGAGATTCGGTTCATGAGCGCCCCTACTTCTTGGGAAACACAGAGTCGAGCTCGCGCCAGTCGCCCTGCGCGGACGGTTTCCCCGCGTCCCAATCAGGATAGGTATTCATCGTGTCCGGCACTTGTGCCGGCCACCAGCACGGGTCGGAGCAACCGTACAGGTCGGCTTCCATCGGCTGGCACAGCGACGCAACCCCACCGAACGGGTCGACTTCCCAACCCGGATCGAAAGTCGTCGCACAACCAGCGACCGATTCCATGGCGACCACCTCGGGTACGTGGCCGGCCTCGGCCGCATCGAGCAGCAGTTGCGCCTTCTTGTTCGTGGGTTTCATGCCGCTCATGCGTGCGCCCTCCGAGTCTCAATGTGAGTGCGAAAGAATCCGGGATTGTGAGTCATGATCTCGCTGTAGACGTGCACGCCAAAATCCACCCAGCGGCGCAGCAGATCGCAATAGTGATAGGTTCTGTGCAGCGGATCTCCGAAGCGCGCATACGCCTCGTGATAACAACCCCCGGCACAGAGATTTCGTATTCGGCAGGTGGCGCAATGCGTACCGCTGCGGTCGGCGGCGCGGCCCAGGAACTCACCCAGCCGCTGCGCGTCGATGCCACTGTCCACGTTGCCAAATACCGGCAACTCCGAGCCGGTGAAGCGATGACACAAATTGAGGCCGCCCTTGCGGTCGACCGCCAACAGTCCGACTCCGGCGCCACACGGCAGCGACTTGCGCCTTCCCTCGTGCAAGTCCGTCATCAGTTGATGCATGTTCGAGAAGCCGTTGTTGCGCCCCCGAATCGCGAACTGCAGATACTGCTCGCCCAGACGCTCGAAGGCTGCATGCACCGCACTCAAGTCCTCGCTGGACAGTGCGTGGGCCGCGATGTTCGATGAAGTAACAGGAGCGTAGCCGACTTCGTGAAATCCAAGCTCGCCACGAAGGTGAGCATGGATCTCCTCTACCGCGGTAGTACCCGAAGCGAGAGTCACCCGCGCGCCAACCGGCTTGGCACGGTAACGCTCGAGAAGCATGCGGGCCTTTCGAGCGACCACGTCATAAGTGCCCTTTCCGCCGACACTTCTTCGATTGCGATCGTGGATGACTTTGGGACCGTCCATGCTGATGGATATGCCGAAGCGATGCGCTTCGAAGAAATCCACCAGCTCCGGCGTGAGCAGCGTCGCATTGGTCGTCAGCGAGAAATCGACCGTCTTGCCTGTTTCAGCCGCGCGCCGCTCCGCGTATTCAACCACCTGGCGGATGAGCGGCATGTTCGTCAAGGGCTCGCCGCCGAAGAATACTATGTTGATCGCGTCGCGCGCCGCTGCCTGCTCCAGGAGTAACTCAACACTTCGGGAAGCAACCGTGAAGTCCATGCGCTCGCCGCGCGTCGGGGTCTGCAGATCCTCCTTGTAGCAATAGGTGCAACTGAGATTGCAGCCGGTATTCACATTGAGCACGAGCGTGCTGAGCGGATACGTCTCGACGCTGACCCGACCCGGGTTGATGGCGCGCTCCGAGCCGCGTACCTGCAATATTTCCAACTCGGTCAGACGCGCCACGAAATCCGCAACGTCCTGCTGCGCAAATCGCCGCGCCACCGTGGTGCGCAAGGACTCGGAATCAAACTCCGGCTCTGCCTCGGCCAACGAAATGACGGCCTGGCCGAGCTCATCGAGCTCGAACAACGCCGTTGTCGGCACGTGCAACAGCATTGCGCGGCCGCCAAAGCGTACGACGTGCCCGTTGGCGGGGTTGTAGACCATTTGCTGTGATTCCATGGGTACCGCTCAGTAAATTGGTGGCGTATTCCAACGCTGCACGGTGACGATCAGATGGGCTTTGCCCGTGATGATTTTGTCACCGTCGCCCAGGTTGGCCAGAATCGAAAGATTGCCGGCATTGTTGCCGCTGAATTTGCGCTGCGGGTTCGGACCCGCCCCGGCAGGCAGGAATCGGCCGGTGGAATCGATGTGGCCCGCAAATTTCGGATCCTGCGCCTGCTTCGCGTCCTCGTTGTAGGGTTCGACCTTCCAGCTGACCGGCATCAGACCGAGACGCACAGATTCCGTCTTGCCCGCCTCCGCCGGAACGTCGGCAAAGCCAACCGCTTCGAACTGCGCGGCGACGGCGTCGATCTTGCCACCTCCGAGCCGTGCAATTCCAAAGCCAGGCGAGACTTCCAATCTGTCCACTCGATTGAAAATGGCGAAGAGGTGCTCACCGCGAGCCGCGCCGACAGTCAAAGGACGATAGCCCGCTGAGGCCATCGGCTCCACGCGCAGCTCTACACTCAACGTCTGTGGACTACGGGAAATGACCTTGAATTTAGTACCTGGTCCGAAACTGACCGCGCCTTCGAGCGCCGCACCGAACACGGTCACCCGGGTTGTCGAGCCCACCCGGACCGCTGACGGGCTCACCGCCACGATCTGGGGGGTTGTCGCGGCACGCACGGCGGTCCAGTCCGAGCCAATCTCAGCGTGTTGTGCCTCAAACCACCGGCCCGAGAGCGATCGACCGTCTTCGGAAAGCGCGTAGACCTCACGAATCTGCCGGCCTGACAGACTCGCGGTACCGCGCCACTCGAACCCGGTGTACACGATCGCTTTGGAGTCTCCCGTCAGATGCTCACCGGACGAGCTTTCCAGCGTGTATGAAGCGACGTATTCGCCGTCGTTGGATCGCGTAATGAGCGCTGTGCCCCAATACTCACCGCGGCCAGGTTCATGACCCCGAACGAGCCACGTGCCGGCAAGATCGGCATGCGGCTGGATTTTCCAGTCATCCCAAGCCCGCGAGTGAAACGGAAACAGTTTGCCCAGCTGACCCGGGACTTCGGTCGTCGCCGTCTGCCACCACAATCGATCGCGCGCGTTCTGCTGGTACTCGATTGTGGGCCACTGCGCGAGGTGCCAATGTACGTGCTTCAGCCAATCATCCGAATCCCTCCGCTGTAGCGCGACACGGGCAGCCGAATGGCAACGAGCGCACATTACTTGCAGTTCGCCCGGTAGCACCATGTCCTGAACATTGGGGCGCCGCTCAAGAGCGTAGCGTGCTGGTACCGTTTCTGAGGGCGCAAGTCCCTGTGTGTCGGCCAAGTAGCGGACCAACACGTCGCGGTCAGCGTCGGTGACCTTGACATCGTGCACATGTTGCATCCGAAAAATCGTCATCAGCCAGCCTTCCGGCGTCTTGCGAATCTCGCTGATACGCGCGAAGTGATCTGGGGAGCTTTGCAGGTGGCAGCCAGCACAGCTGTTGCGCAAGATCTGCAGTCCCGGAGCGGGCTCGGCTGTCGCCGCATCGCTCACAAGTGACATCCAGGCGGCGACGCAGACTATCGACACCGAGATGCACTGTGTCAGCCTCGAACTTGCGCGTGGGATCATCTCAAACCTCGTGATGGGAATCGCTGGCAGCGCGCAGCACAACGGATGGAATCAACTCAGGGGGCATCGCCACCGTCGCCCCACGCGCGGCCTTTTCATAGGCCAACGCCGCAAGAGTCCAGAACTCGCCGCGCGAATGCGCCGCCTGGCGGCGATAGAAATCTCCGGCGGTAGTCAGGCTTCGGCGCCATAGCTCTCGGGCCTGCTCGTCAACGAATCGCGCGAGAACGGCCCATTCGGCCCCCCGCAGATAGCTGTTGATTGCCGCGGCGCAGACCTGAGCGGATCGGAGTGCCTCATAGATGCCGTTGCCTGAAAGCGGATCCATGGCTACCGCAGCATCGCCAATCCGCAGGTACCCCGGTCCCTGCGACGGCCGGGAGTAACGTGCGACAGCCGCACGGGCTGCGGTGGCTTTGACCGTAGGCGCGCGATCCAATGTCAGACCGAACTCCGGTAGCGCGCGCGCCGCCGCTTGAATCCTTGTGGCAAAGCCATCGCACGCTGCGTGCTCAGCGGCGGCTCCTATGAACTGCAGGTAAAGCAGCCCATCCTCAGTCCGGGCGAACCAACACCACCCATCGTCCAATGCAACTACCGCGGTTCTCGGAGCCGATCGTTCGTCGGTTTGGCAGATTGCATTCCGTGCCACCAGAAGAGGACCACGCTGATCGCAGCGCCGTGCACGCCGCCCCCGCGCATCAAGGACAGCTCGGCCCCTCAATACCCCACTGCTCGTTTCAACCTGCCAGACATGACTTTCGAGCCGGACCCGGCGTACCGCCGCGTCAATCCACCGCACCGGGCTGCCGACCACCGCCGCGCGCAACTGCGCGTCGAAGTCTTCTCGCCTGAGGATGGATTCCTGGCCGCGCAAGGACCGGTCGCCAGCCCAGTAAACGAACCGCGCGGCCGGCACCGAGGCACACCTCGCAACACGCTCGAGCCCAGTGCCGATCAAACGCGCAAAGGCACGCGCTGACAGGCCCTCCACTGCAGGCGAGCGAGGTCGGGTTACGATCGCCGTGCGGTATCCAAGCCGGGCCGTCCCGAGAGCTGCAGCAGTACCCGCGGGACCCGCCCCCAAAACGACGACATCAAATAGCTCATCTGCACGATCACTCATGCAGTATCCCCGCGGTCGGGCGTCAGATCGCGCACCTGCTGCTCGCGTATCAGGTATTTCTGCAACTTACCGGTCACCGTCATCGGGAATCCGTCGACGAAGCGAACGAATCTCGGCACTTTATAGTGCGCTATCTGCCCGTCGCAGTAGTCGATAATTTCCTGCTGATCGCAGGTCGCTCCCTCACGGAGCCGGACGACAGCACAAACCGCCTCGCCGTATTTGGCGTCCGGCACACCAACGACCGCGACATCGAGAATCTTCGGATGGCGAAGCAGAAATTCCTCGATTTCCCGTGGGTAGACGTTCTCGCCACCGCGGATGATCATGTCCTTCACCCGACCAACGATACTGCAGTAACCCTCCTCGTCGAGTGTCGCCAGGTCCCCCGTGTGCATCCACCCCGCTGCGTCCACGCACTCCGAGGTCTTCTCAGGATCGTCCCAGTAACCTCTCATGACACTGTAGCCACGAGTCAGCAGCTCGCCGCTGACACCGCGCGGCACAACTCGCCCGTCAGGCCCGACGAGCTTCACCTGTACGTGAGGGTGAATACGACCGACCGTGGCAACGCGCTTTTCCATCGGATCGTCCACTCTGGACTGAAAGCTCACCGGGCTCGTTTCTGTCATGCCGTAGCAGATCGTGACCTCGTGCATGTGCATCTCGGCTATCACACGCCGCATGATGGTCATCGGGCAAGGAGCGCCCGCCATGATCCCCGTGCGCAGCGATGTCAGGTCGAACTCTCGGAAGCGGGGATGCTCCAGCTCGGCAATGAACATGGTCGGCACGCCATAGAGCGCGTTGCAGCGCTCCTGAGCCACTGCCGCCAGTACGGATTCGGGATCGAAGGACTCCGCCGGAAAAACCATTGTTGCGCCGTGAGTCACCGCACCGAGAACACCCATCACCATCCCGAAGCAGTGATAGAGGGGGACGGGAATACAGATACGGTCACCGGGCTGCGTCAGCATGCCGCGCGCAACGAAATATCCGTTGTTTACGATGTTGAAGTGTGTGAGCGTCGCGCCCTTGGGCGGTCCGGTCGTACCGCTCGTGAATTGGATGTTGACCGGGTCGTCAGGATCAACCTGCTGTTCGAGATTATCGAGCGTTTCCGGCAGGCCTGCGCTCAGGGCCGCCAGGTCGCGAAAGGCGGTCATACCCTGGATGTCATCCCGGCCCAGTTGAATCAGGAACTGTAGAGCAGGGAACGCCGTGCAGCGCAGCCGTGACCCGCGGGCATGCGCCAGATCGGGAATCAACGTCTTCAGGATTCCAACATAGTCACTGCGCTTGAATACGGGCGCCAGGATCAAGGCACGGCAGCCGACCTTGCGCAGTACGTACTCGAGCTCAGACGCACGATACGCAGGATTGATGTTAACCAGCACCAGGCCTGCGCGCGCGGTCGCGAACTGAGTCAACACCCACTCGGCGTTGTTCGGCGACCAGATCCCCACTCGATCGCCGGGTTGCAGGCCCAAGGCCAGGAGGCCACGGGCCACTGCGCTTACGCGCTCATCGAGCTCCCGATAGGTCCACCGAATCGACTGGTGGCGTACGACGAGCGCAGGCATATGCGGCCACGCCGCCGCGGCATCGCGCAGCACACCGCTAACGGTGCGGTACAGGAGCGGCGCATCGCCGGTTCCCGAAACATAGCTTGCTGCACCGCGCATCGTTGGCAACCGGGATCAGAAGCGATAGGTCGCGTCCACGCCGTAAGTACGAGGAACGCCACGGTGGCGATAGTCGTAGCCCAGTCCCTGCAAGTCGACCGCATTGGTCAGATAGAACGTGTTGCCCAGGTTGTTACCCCATAAGCCCACGTCCCATTGATCCGAAGATCCGTGCAGAACAAGCCGCGCGTTCAGGAGCGAATAGGCTTTCTGCGAGATCGCCTCCTCCTGCGGAAGGGCCAGGTACTGCTTGGCGCTGTAGCTGGAATCCACGTGCAACCGCAGACCCATCGCAGCTCCCGTCCAGGCATCCCAATCGGCGCTCACGTTGCCCGATACACTCGGCGCGTTCGGCAATTTCTGGCCGGAGATGTCACCGCTGGCCAACCGCCCTTCCTGCACATCGGTGCTCAGGAAACCCAGGCCCAGACGAGCCATGAACGTGCGCACCGGCCTGACGACGACTTCGAGCTCACCACCATCGATCTTGGACTTGCCGAGATTGACCAGCGGCTGCTGGCCCGTGGGGTACACATTGATGATCTGCTGGTTGCGATACTGGTAGTGGAATATCGCGCCATCCACCTGCAGGCGATTACCCAGCCAGCTGGTCTTGAATCCGGCCTCGATGGAATCCAGAGTTTCCGGTTTGACCGTCGTGAAGTCTGAATTCGTGAACAGGAACTGCGCATTGAAGGCAGCGGACCGATATCCGCGGCTGTAGCTCAGGTACAGGAGGCTGTCGCGCGTCGGCGTGTAGTCGATACCGGCGCGACCCGTGACCGAGGAGTTATGAAAACCCTGGCTGAATGTCTGACCCACCGTCTGGGCATAACCCGGGGAGCCCGGCAAAGCCAGCACCGGTACGTCAGACGCCAGGATGTTGGCGATCGGCACCTCGTCCGGGCCGCGCAACTGGTTGAGCGCATTCTTCTGCTCGCCCGTGTCGTGGTTATAACGTAAGCCCGCGTGAAGCTTGAACAGATCGGACAGTTTGTAGCTGCCGTCGCTGTAGATCGCCCAACTGTTCTTGATCTGGTCGAACGAGTTGTAGTAACGGCAGGAGGCGTTGACGAAGAAGCCTGCAGCGTACCCGCCCCCGGGAGTGTTGAAGCTCGAGTCGACACAGTCCTGGTAGTTGATCGGCCCGTCGCCGTTGTAGTCCAGGAAATTATAGAACTGGTTCTCGGTCGAATTGAAGATCGCCTCGTGCTGATAGTAGGCGCCCACGATGTAGTTGAGCGCGTCAGTACCCGTCGTGGTCAGGCGAATGTCCTGGGCGACCTGGTGAGTCTTGCCGAGATAAGGAATTTTGAATATGTCGATGCCGGAGCCGTCTGTACCCTCAGGATTGAACAGCGAGCCCTGATCCCAGGAGCTGATCGCGGTGATGGCATAGTTGTCCGACAGTGCCCAGTTGCTCGTCAGTGAGACGGCCTGATTATCCTGGCGACGCCGGGGAGTGTAGTTCTGCGCCACCTGATCATTCGAGAGCGGAGTGCCGGTTGCCGTGCCGTCGCTGGTCGGGTAATAGGCGTCGACGAGACCCACGCCCAGAGCGTTCACACGACCCGGGATGATTGCGTAGTTCTGTGGATCCTGCATGCTCTTGGAGTAACGCAGGATAAAATCGAGAGAATCGGTAGCCTTGTAGAGCAGGCTGAGGCGAACGCCATATTGATCGACACCTTCCAGGTCCGGATGTCCCGGCAGGATGTTTTGCACGAATCCGTCCGCCTTGGTGTAAGTCATGGCCACCCGCACCGCGAGCTTGTCGGGTATCAGCCCGGTCTGGAATGCCCCTGCAACTTCCCTGCGATTGTAGTTGCCCCCGCCCACCTTGAAGTACCCTTCGGTATCGAATCCCGGCTTGTGAGTGATGAAGTTAATCGCGCCGCCCGTGGTGTTCTTCCCGTAGAGGGTTCCTTGCGGACCGCGTAGAACTTCCACTCGCTCGAGGTCGTACATCTCGACGCCGAACAGGACGAAATTACCCTTATAGACTTCGTCTATATAACTGGCCACGGGGCTCGACTGGCTCAGGCTGTAGTCGAACATCGATACGCCACGCAGGGAGAACAGGGGCGAACCTTCACCCACGATGCCGTTGACCTGCAGATTCGGTATCTGCGTGGCCAGCGCGGAGGCGTCGTCGAGCTTCAGCGAGCCCAGTTGAGTGGACGTGAGCGCGGTTACCGACACGGGCACGCTTTGCAGCTTTTCGCTGCGCTTTTGCGCGGTCACGACGACTTCCTGCAGCGCAGCGGGGTCTGATGACTCCTCCTCGGCCTGAGCGGCGGCGCTGCCAACCCCGACCCAGAACGCCACTGCAACCACCAGGGTGGTCCGTAATCGCGAAACCGACTCACCGCGCGGTGATGCCATGAAACCCCCAGATCATTCGTGTGTTTTTGCCGGTCACACGGGAAGCCGGCGCCCAAAGTATCTGCCTGCCGGCCGGCGGCGTATATTCTCCTTTCGCAGCAACACGCACCGATACTTTAGTATCGAGTCATTCGCGTCTACCCAGAACCCAGTGCGCATCGTACGATGTCGGCAATGACATCCGACACTGTTACATTTGCGACGGCGGCCAAACGTGTGCTCATTGCCGATGACCACCCGCTGTACCGGGACGCGCTGCGGGCCATCGTGCCTCAGGTTTTCCCCGATACGGACTTGCGTGAGGCGGCCTGCCAGGATGATGTGCTGCGGGAGGTCACCTCCGACGCCGCCTTCGATCTGATTGTGCTCGACCTGAATCTGCCCGGCGTGGTCGGCCTCTCATGTTTGATCCAGGTGCGGGAAATCGCACCTTTGACGCCGATTCTGGTCGTCTCGGCCGTTGACGACCCAACCACCATGAGCGATGTCATCCGGGCCGGAGGCACCGGCTACGTGCCGAAATCCGCGCAGCGACAGATGTTGGTCGACGCGATCCGCGTCATCATGGGCGGCGGCACCTACCTGCCCCTGGAAGGGATGATTGCCTTGCGCGACGCGCCCGCGCAAGTCGCGCCAACGGAGACACCATCGAGCCGGGATGCGCTGACCTCGCGTCAGCGACGCGTGCTCGAATTGCTGGGCCACGGCAAGTCCAACAAGCAGATCGCCCTCGAACTGCAGATTGCGGAGATCACCGTCAAGGCACATGTCTCGTCCATCCTGAAGAAGATGGGCCTCAACAATCGCGTGCAGGCGGCGCTCGAGGCGCGGAAGTGGCTGCCGGACTGACCGGGTTATCCGCCATCGGCTGTCCTGGCAGGCGATTGAGCAGCGCACGCAGCTTTCCCAGGTTCAGAGGCTTGGCGAGCACGGTCATGCCCCGCCGCTGCAGCTGATCGCGCAATGCGGGATCCGGATCGCTGGTGATGATGAGAGCCGGCGAATGGGAGTCGAATTCTCTTTGTACCTCGAGAATGGCCTGATCGCCCTTCGCACCGGCAGCCAGGTGATAGTCGGAGATGACGAGGTCAGGTTGCAGGTCCGCCGCGATGAGCTGCACCACCGCGTCCGTCGCGGTCGACGCCGTCAACACGCGGTGACCCCATTTCCCAAGGATCGCAGCCATGCCGCGCAGCACATCGGGATGATCGTCGATCACGATCACATTGAGAGCGCGCGGCGTCCCGCCAGGACTCGCCTCGGGGCTCCATACGTCCAACGGTGTCGCACCCGCCTGCGGTGTACCGTAAGGTACCTTTATGGAGAATTGGGAGCCCTTGCCGACAACCGATTTCACAGAGCAACTCACGGCGAGCAGCCGCGCGATCCGGCTGACGATCGACAGTCCGAGTCCGATGCCGACGTCCCGTGGACGCCCCGTCATCGGAACCTGGTAGTACTCCTCGAAGATCTTCTCCAGGTGTCTGCTCTCGATGCCGATGCCCGTGTCGTGAACACTGATCTCGAGCCCAGACGGTCGTCGACGGCACCCGACCAGAACGCGGCCTCTGGACGTATATCGAATGGCGTTGCTGACGAAATTCCGCAGTATCGTCTCGAGTAGATGCATGTCCGTGCGCACCCAGGCGCTGCACTTCATGAATTTCACCTCGAGCCCCGCCGAGCGCGCCACACTGCCAAATTCGGGGCCGATGCGCCCGAGCAACGCGTCAATGGGAAAGTCAGCGATGCGCGGCGCGATGCCATTCAAGTCCAGCCGGGCACTGTCCAGCAGTGTGCCCAACAGGTTGTTTAGAGAGGCCAACGCTACTTTCGCCCGTTGTAGCAACTCCCGGTTGCCGGCCACGAGTTGCACGTCGTCCATCGACTCCAGAAACAGCAACGCCGAGTTGAGTGGCTGGCGCAGATCGTGGCTCGCCGCCGCCAGAAACCGCGTCTTCGCTTGATTACCGCTGTCGGCCAGCTGCTTGGCATGTTTGAGGGCGAGCTCGATCTCGCGGCGCGACTCGAGCTCGCGAGTCAATTGCGCATTCAGCGACTCGTACTGCTCGGTACGCAACCGCACGGTGTCTTCCAACCTGGCCGCTGCCTGGAACCACGAAAAGGCGCCGGCGTGCTCGTCGAGCTCACGTTCCACCCGCGCCATCAACGCGCGCACCGTCTTGCGCAGCGCCTTGTTCTTCTCCATCAGCCGTGCCACGCGCTGCCGGTCTTTCGCGGCACGCGACGCGCCTCCAGTCGTTTTGCGCCGGGACGCCAAGATCAGCGGCCCGCCCCGACGGCCAGCGCGGTAAACGAGTTGTTCACATGCGCGGTGTTGAATTGCTCGCCGATGGCCGAGAATCCGACCACGTGATTGCGCTCGAACGCCTTCACGACCGCAGCGGTCATGCCACCTTGCTCCATACACACCGTGCGGGCGGCACAGTCGAAGCCTATGACCAGGTCAGGTCGACCCACGGTCCTCTGGACACCCGCAAACATGTCCTCGAGCCTGTCAACCATGTCATCGGGCGCGCCGATCGCGGCCACGACACCGGCTTCGATAGCGCATGCGAATTCGATGCTGCCGTCTTCCAGCACCCGCTGCACGCCGCGCGCAAAGTACTGGCCACCGACTCGAATCATCAGGGGATACGATGCGTATTGGTCGATTGTCGAGGGTGGTTTCCTGAAGCCGCAGGCGGCCGCAAACTCCGCCAGGGCGGGCCGGCCGTTGATTTCCCGGACCAGGCGCCGGTCCGGATCCGCCTCGGTGATGACAATTTTGCGCGTGCCGGCGCGATAGTGATTGTGAGTCAGCGCCATGACGGGTGACTGAGACGCAACCAGGATGAAGACCGCGGCATTGCGAACCGCGCGACCGTTGTACAGCAAACGCTTCGAGCCGGGAGGATCAGCCGCCAGGTTGAAATAAACATCCCCGGCGGAGCCACCCACGATGGGAAGGCCGGCGAACTCCATGCCAAGAGCCGCCATCAGTCGCTCCTCGCAGCGTGCTCCGGAATCGATCAGCACCAGGCCGAACTGCGCATTGGGCGCTGACGGGTGCACGCGCCTGAGCTTTGCGCGCAGCGTGGCCGAAAGCTTGCGTGCATCGGGCAACCCGAAATGGGCTACATTCTCGATGAGCGCAGCGACTGTCACGAAACGCGGCGCCGACAGGGCGAAGCCCGTAATGCCGTGCCTGAGGAATCCACCCGGGCCGATCGCGCATCCCGTGACTGCGCCTATTACATGTTGGCGGTTGCGCCTGTGGAGCATTTTCCCCAGGCGTCCCAGGTCGTAGTCGGTGGTGATGAACAGGACGGTCAATCCATCTTCTGACATCGCGCCATGGGCCACGAGCTCATTGACCGCCCGCTCCTCATCTCGAGCGGTTGTGCTGAAGGTCAGGATGTCGCTGACAGCCATGCCGCGCGGCGCAGGGTCAGGAGCGTAACGAGGGTTTGAGCGAGGGAAATTCTTCTTCCCAAAACTCATTGGGATGATGAGCACCGCCCGCTGCGGTGCGCGGGGACTCCGCGGCACGCAGATCAACTCGCCGGATCTTGCCCGAGATCGTTTTTGGCAACGGGGCGAATTCAATCCTGCGAATGCGCTTGTATGGCGAAACCCGCCGCCGAACATGCTCGAAGATCGACCGGGCCGTATCCGCATCCTCCGCATAGCCGGCCGCAAGCACAACATACGCCTTAGGTACCGCGAGGCGCACGGGATCGGGACTGGGTACGACAGCGGCTTCCGCTACGGCCTCGTGCTCGATGAGCACGCTCTCGAGCTCGAACGGGCTGATCCGATAATCGGAGGACTTGAAGATATCGTCCATTCGACCGACGTAAGTCAGATACCCCTCCGGATCGCGCGCGGCCACGTCGCCCGTGTGGTAGTAACCGCCCTGCATGATACTCGCGTTCTTGGCAGCGTCGTCCAGATAGCATTGCATGAGGCCTGTGGGACGCTCGGCAAGCTCAATGCAGATCTCGCCCTCCTGCGCGGGCAGACCTTGCGGATCGAGCAGCGTGATACGGTAGCCCGGCAGCGCCCGCCCCATGGAGCCTGGCTTCAGCGCCTGCCCCGGCGTATTGCCGATCTGCGCCGTCGTTTCGGTCTGACCATATCCATCGCGAATTGTGAGCCCCCAGAGCCTGCGCACCTGCTCGATGACTTCCGGATTGAGAGGCTCGCCGGCACTCACGAGCTCGCGCAATTCTGCCCGGCGGTGCTGCAAGTCTTGTTGGATCAACATGCGCCAGACCGTGGGTGGTGCGCAGAATGTCGTAACCCGGTGACGTTCCAACACGTCCAGCAACTTCCCGGCGTCGAAGCGATCGTATTGGTAGGCAAGCACGGTCGCCTCCGCATTGAAGGGTGCGAAGACACACGACCAGGCGTGCTTTGCCCAGCCCGCCGAGCTCAAATTCAGGTGCACGTCCCCGGGCTGCAATCCGATCCAATACATCGTGGACAGATGTCCGATCGGATAGCTGCGATGTGTGTGGGCCACGAGTTTCGGTTTCGCTGTCGTGCCCGAAGTGAAATACAGCAGCAGCAGATCGTCGGCACGGCACGGCGATCGGGGGATCCATTCGGCCGACTCACTGCGCGATTCGTCGGAATCGAGCCAGCCAGCCGCCTTTCCGCCGGCGACGATGCGAATCGGGGCGCCGGGAAGTTGTTCGAAACGCGCAGCGCAGTGCTGATCAGTCACGATTGCACGCACGGCACCACGGTCGAGACGATCGCGCAGGTCTTCACTCTGCAAAAGCGTGGTAGCGGGGATCATCACGGCGCCGATCTTGATGACGGCGAGCATTGTCTCCCAGAGAGCCGCGCAGTTGCCGAGCATGATCAGCACCCGGTCGCCGCGGCGGACTCCACAGCTTGTCAGGTAGTTGGCCACTTGCGATGACCGGATCGAGAGCTCGCGATAGCTCAGCTGGCTGACCGATCCGGTGTCATCGACCACGCGCAGAGCAACGCGGCTGCTCGACGCAGCCAGCACATCGAAGTAATCGCAGGCCCAGTTGAATTCGTCGAGCTGCGGCCAGCGAAACCCGCGGAACGCCTCGCCGTAGTCTTCCCGAAACTTCACCAGACGGTCGCGTGCCTCGATGAAGTCCAACGCCGCCTTGCCAAACTTCGGGCGTGTCACATCTGGAGCCTCAGGCGGACAAATTGATGCACAGAGACTTGCTCTCCGTGCACGAATAGACCGCTTCCCGTCCGAGCTCGCGACCCCAGCCGGACTGCTTGTAGCCACCGAACGGCATGGCCGGATCCAGTACGTTGTGGCAGTTGACCCAGACCGTCCCACTGCGCAGCTTCCTGGAGAGCTTGAACACCTTACTGACATCCTTCGTCCAGATGCTCGCCGCAAGGCCGTAAATGCTGTCGTTGGCCATCCGCGCAATGTCCTCGAGGCTGTCGAAAGGCTGCGCCACGACCACGGGGCCAAATATTTCCTCGCGAACCACGCTCATGAGCGCAGAAACATTCGTGAACACCGTAGGCTCAACGTAATACCCCGCGCTATCGAGCGCCTTGCCCCCCGTGACCACCTTGGCGCCGCTGGCCACTCCTTCTGCGACGAGCTTCATGACTCGCTCCCGCTGAATGGCGGAGACCAGGGGTCCCATCTGCGCGTTCACATCGAGACCGGGCCCGATGGACATGGCCCTCGCCTGCGCCGCGACTCCTTCCACGACGCGATCAAAATGGCGTTTGGCAACGAACAATCGCGAACCTGCCGAGCACACCTGTCCGTGATTGAAGAAAATCGCACTGGCGACGCCCGGAATCGCGGCGCCGGGATCCGCATCATCCAGGACGATCGTCGGCGACTTGCCTCCCAACTCCACCGTGACCTTTTTCATGTTGCCGGCAGCGGCGCGGACGATGAGCCGGCCGACTTCGGTCGAGCCTGTGAACGTGATCTTGTCAACCGCATCGTGCGCCGCAAGCGCCGCGCCCGCAGTCGGCCCCAGCCCGGTCACGATGTTGAAAACGCCCTTTGGAAAGCCCGCTTCAATAAACAACTCGCCCAATCGCAAAGCGCTCAGGGGAGTCTCCTCGGCAGGCTTCAACACCACAGTGCAGCCCGCAGCGAGCGCCGGAGCCGTCTTCCAAGTCGCCAGCAGCAACGGAAAATTCCAGGCGATGATCGCACCAATGACCCCAATCGGCTCGCGCTGCGAGAACGCCGCATACTCCTGGCCAGGAACCAACGTCCCCGAAACGGGCAGCGTCTGCCCTTCCATCTTGGTGGGCCATCCAGCCATATAGCGCCAAACTTCGATCGCGTGCTTGATGTCAACGTGGCGCGCCATCACGATGGATTTGCCGTTGTCGATCGACTCCAGCTCGGCGAGCTCGTCGGCATTCTTCTCGATGAGGTCCGCAAGCCGGTGCAGCAGCCGCTCGCGATCGACAGGCTTCATTCTGGACCAATCGGAGTCTTCGAATGCGACACGCGCCGCACGCACCGCGCGATCAACATCAAGCGCATCGCCCTCCGCTACTCGGGCTATGACTGCGTCGCTCGAGGGGTCGCGTACATCGAAAGTACGCCCGCTCGCGGCTTCAACCCACTCGCCATTTATCAACAACCGGCCGGGGCGGCGAAGGAACGCGTTGTTGGCGGCGCTGATGCGCGATAGATCGTTGGCTGCTGCCGTCCGTGAGACGACCTGAGTAACTGCATTCATCCTGCCCCCTCAAAAGTACGACGGCACTCTGGCTCGTGTACAGGTAAGCTAGGTGGCAGTGCGAAGACCGTCAATTATACTAAGGGTGGAGACGCGGGAAGCACCATGTTCCCAAGGGGCCGCATACGCCACCGCCCGGCGATTCAGGATTCCACTCTCTCCGCCTGCATCAACGCGCTCATCCTCGCTCTGAAAGAGGCGGCCGCGTGGTCTGCTGCTAGATTCATCATGCGGCGCTGCGGATTTCGCTCGATCACTCTCTGTTGGGACTCGAGCATTGCACGGTCTTCGCTGAATGCCAGCTGCCCCAAATCCAGATACATCTGCTTCAGGTGCGCATGTTGTTTCCAAGGACCCAACGCAAAGAAATACGCGCTGCGCGACTGGTTTACCGGGGTGATTGCCTGGCAGGAGTATTCCGCGAATATCGGCGCTTGCGCTTCAAGGCCCCCCGTCGAGCAACGGTCCAGCGTGCCGGCCTCGTACATGCGTGTGTTTAGGATAAAGATGCCAGGAATCAAGAAATCGGTGTGCATGTAGAAATCGACCTTGTCCACGCCGGGCAGAATCTCGGCGATGTACGGCGGAGCGAGATCGTTCGGCATCCATCGCTCGACACGCACCCCATTTTCAAGCTTCGTAGTCTTAACGGGAATCTTGGCAAACTCCGCGGTTTGAACCTCTTTCCCGCGTCCAAAACTGTTCCGATGAACGTATGCGACGTGCGTCAGATCCAGCAGGTTATCGTTCAGCAGGGCGTAATTCGCTGCAATCACCATTTCACCGGGAAGCATTGACCAAGGGCCTTCATCCGGCCCGACAATGGGCGCAATCAGCTCCGCATCCGCCCGCCCCGGATCACCCATCCAAATCCACACTGCACCGTGCTTTTCAACAATCGGGTAAGTTCGCACGCGCACCGCAGCGGAGATCGGCTTGCCGGGCTGTTGGGGTATTTCGTTGCATTGGCCGTCGGCGCCGAATTTGAGACCATGGTAAAGGCACCGTAGATCATCTCCTTCGACGCGGCCGGCAGAAAGCGGCGCGAATCGATGACAACAACGGTCTTCCATCGCAATCAAACGGCCGCCGGTTGTGCGGTAGAAGACGATTGCCTCGTCGAGAATGTCACGGACGACCAGGTGATCGGAGTTGAAACTGCGACTCCAGCCAGCCATGTACCAACTATTCCTCAAGAACATGGACTCTCCAACGCAGGCCACGGTCACGGACCGTGACCGTGGCGGTGCTCAAGCGGATTGACTTGCCGGAGCCGCCGCCTTTTCGGCGTTGCAAAGCTCCTCAATGACCCGCCTCATTCGCATGGGCCCTGCATCCGCGGACGTCAACACCTCAGCTCTCATTGGGTCGGCATCGATAACTTCCTGCTGCGCCTCGATCATCTTCTTGTCTTCACCGAAAGCGATTCGCGCGGCGCCCATCATGGCCTCGGCGATAGCGTCGCTGCCCTCCGCTCTATTAGGGCCCCAGGAGTAAAAATAACGCGACGCCCGGTCCGTCATTGGCGTGACGGCCTGGGATGTGAAACTGTGGCTGAGCGGCTCACCGACAGAAGCGTCCGGCTCCTGGTTACAGGCGCGCGCGGCCGTGCCGGGTGAATAAGCAGCGTTGTACATCAACAGAATGCCCGGCGCCAGAAAGTCATAGCTCTGCCATAGCTCATTGCCAGCTACATTGCCGCGCCCCGGACGAGTGTCATTTTTATCGATCATGGCGTTCATAACCCAACGCTGAACGCGGATGCCTCGCGGGATGGCGGTAACCGCCGGACGCGTGCGTGCGAACTCCTCACTTGTTCCGAAGGAGTTTGGATGCACGTAGGAGAGGTGGGTGAAGTCCGTAAGATTGTCGTTGATGAGCTGGTAGTTGGCCTGGTAGTCCATATGGCCGAACCGCAAGTTATATCGCGGGTCTTCGGGCCCCACCGCAGGCGGAATCAATCGCTCATCAGCCTGGCTCGGCTCACCCATCCAAACCCAAACCCAGCCATGCTGTTCTGCCGCGTTGTAGGATCGAACGCGGGCCTTGGGAGGTATCAGCGATTGTCCCGGAATTTCCACGCACACGCCGCGCCGATCGTATTTCATTCCGTGATACATGCAGCGCACGTCGTTGCCTTCAATTCTCCCCAAGGACAGGGGTGCCGCGCGGTGACAGCAACGATTTTCGAGGGCGATCAAGCTACTGTCGGTTCCCCGGTAGAGAACGACGGGTTTACCGATTATGGAAATGGCAAATAGCTGGTTTGGAGCTATGTCATTGCTCCAGGCAGCGACGTACCAGCAATTCTGAATAAACATCAGTTCGCCCCCTCTCCATCCGCGGCACGCACCGATATTATACACTCGTGTAATCCGATGGGAAGCGTCCAGTGAGGCGCTTTTCTACGACTTCAAGCATGAAAAGAGGGAACCGCGAATGTCCACACAGCATGCGACCATGGCAAATCACAGCTGGGTAATCGCCAGGGCTGCGGCAGGTACCTACTCGCCCGACTGCCTGGTCTGGACGGAGCGCCCTAATGTGGGGCTGGGAAAACTACTCCGTGGCCAACCCGGCCTTCATTGAGCGAATCAACCCTTCCGCCGAAGAGCCGGTAGAAAGCTACCTGTCGGTCTTCTCGCATGTAGGTCGCGCCGCGATCATGGGTCTATTTGAGGTGGGAAAGCTCAAGTCGTCTGACTGTGTCGTTGTATCAGGTGCCAGCGGGGCGACGGGCGCCATTGCGTGCCAGATCGCCAAGGCTCATGGAAACCGTGTCATCGGAATTGCAGGCGGTCGACACAAATGCGAATCGCTCGCGACCGATTTCAGTCTGGACGGGGTTATCGACTACAAGACTCAGAATGTGCCGATGGAGCTGTCGCGTCTATGCCCGTCCGGCGTCGATCTGTTTTTTGACAATGTGGGTGGACCGACGTTGGACGCCGTCGTTGTTCCTGACTTTCAGCGGGTGTTTCCCGAGCTGGAAGAGATTTTGCACAAACTGTTCCGGGAGGGGAAAATTCGCAATCGGGCCCATATCATTGAGGGCCTGCGCAACGCGCCCACCGCGCTCGGCCTGCTGTTCGAGGGGAAGAATGCTGGCAAACTCATGGTGAAGGTGGCTTGAGAATGCAAGGGCAGCTGGATTTCCGCGACTGCGACGATTGTTTACCACCTACTGCCGCGTGTTTATTGAAGCAGCACGCCACCGTCGACGTTGAGTAACGCGCCAACGAGATAGCTGGCGTTTCCTGATGCCAGGAACATGATCGAGGCGGCGATTTCCTCGGGTTCCGCGATCCGACCCGCAGGAGGCAACTGCGCGATCTGTGCTCGCGCTGCTGCTGTAGGCATGGCGGACTGGAGCATCGGTGTGTCCACGAATCCGGGACACACCGCATTGACACGGATCTTGTGACGTATCAGGTCCAGGGCGAATGATTTCGTAAGCCCGGCGACCGCATGTTTGCTCGTTGTGTAGGGCGCCATACCAGGCGCCGCGACGAAACTTGCCATGGATGCAGTATTCACGATGGCGCCACCGCCGTTGCGCACCATGACCGGCGCCTCCGCCAGCATGCTGTTGAACATCCCGGTGATGTTTACATGCATTACCCGCTGCCATTCTTCCCTATCGTATTGCGAAAAATCGCGGACGATGGCACAGGGTATGCCGGCAATGTTGACTGCGATATCCAGGCCGCCAAATTCGCGAACGGCGGTAGCCACCATGGCATCACAACTGGCGGGCGAACCAATATCAGCGAAAATCCCGCAAGCTACGCCGCCCTCTGCCACGAGGCGCGACGCGCCCTCCTGCGCTCTGTCGCCATCCAGGTCGGCCAGCACCACACTGGCACCTTCCCTCGAGAACCCGCGCGCGGCAGCGAGCCCGATGCCACTCGCGGCCCCGGTGATGAGCACAACTTTGCCGGTAAACCAAGCGTTCATGGCGTGAATTTCCAGCGCGCAGATGATTCGGCGGAAGATTATCTTCGGGATTCGGGCTGAGTGACACCCGCCTTTTCGATAGGACGACCGCAGGTAAGGGGCTGGCCCCCCGCGCTGCTGCGTACACCTATCTCAAAGATAAGTCGATTATCGACAACAGGATGCTAGCCTCGCGCAAATTATCCGATGGGGCCAAGCGATGCGGTTCAAAGACAAGAACATCGTTATATGGGGCGGCAACAGTGGGATTGGGCTGGCTGCCGCCATCGAGTTTCGTCGCGAGGGCGGCCGGGTGTTCATGCTGGGAAGAAATCCGCAAACCCTGAGCTCGGCGCAGCAAGAGGTTGGGTCCGATACCAAAGCCCTTCGAGCGGACATAGCCGACCTGGCCGCGCTCGATAGCGTGTACGAGGAGGTCCGCAAGAGCCTCGGCACCATAGACGTACTATTCGTCAACTCGGGGATTGGCGGGGCCATTCCCTTCAGGCAGATGACGGTCGAGAAATGGGACGAGATGTTTGCCGTGAACCTCCGTGGACCCTATTTCGCCGTGCAAAAAGCGCTTCCGCTGATGCGTTCCGGTGCATCTATCGTCCTCACCTCATCCATCGGACATCTGCGCGGGTGGCCCGGGAACTCCCATTATGCAGCGGCAAAGGCGGGCATACGGTCGCTGGCAAGGAATATCGGCGTGGAACTGGTAGGCGAAGGAATCCGCGTCAACTGTTTCAGTCCCGGACCCATCGATACGCCCCTGCTTGGCCGATCGGGAATGGAGGAGATGCGGGACCATATACGCGAGTCAAACCCAATGAAGCGGTTTGGTGACGTCACGGAGGCGGCTCGCGCGGTCTTATTCCTAGCCTCGAATGATGCGTCTTACATCACAGGCGTCGACCTGACGGTTGACGGCGGCGTGTGCAGCTTCTGAGCAGCGGCTAACGTCTGGAGTAAGCCGCATGACGCGCGTGACATCACTTCTAGAAATCCTTCTGAATGCTCGCGCCCATGGTCCGGGGCGGATCAACCATGGAGTTGACCAGCAGGAGGTTGTCGACAACCGGATAGCCACCCGCAACTGTGTTGATGGTCGCGCGATTCGTCAGGTTGCGAACAAACGCCGCCAAGGTCCAACCGCCCGATGCCGAATGCCAGGCGAGATTGGCGTTGAGCTTCGCGTAGGAGGGTTGAAAGTAGAGGGCGGCACCTGTTGTGTTTCCCTGGTTTCCGGAAACAACGTAGCGACCGGAGTAGTGGGCGTCCGCCCCTGCGGTCAAATCGCCGCCATTGCCCAGTTTGAAGATGTGCTGATACGACAAGGATGCAGTAAACCGCGGTGACAATGGAACTGCGGTATTTGACAGATCCACGGTGGGCGAGAATGGCAGCGCCACCACGAAACGATTGAATTTGTTGTCGAGATAGTTGACGCCCAGCGAGACGCGGTCGGCGCTCGACAGAACGAATTCCCCGGCCACTTCCCCACCCTGGAACGTCGCTGTTTGCGAATTGAGAGTCGGGAAGAATGTCGCTCCGAGATACGGACCACCCGCCGGTGTGTAGAACTCGAAGGTCTGATAGTTCTTATAGTCGTACCGGAAAATAGACAGGTTTATCTGCAGACGGTTGTCGACAAACCGGTTCTTTGAGCCAATCTCATAGGCCGTGATCTTTTCAGGCTCGTACGTATTAACCCCGATGTCCGCCGGCAGGTTGTTGATGCCACCGGATTTGAAACCGGTGCTCACAGTCAGGTACAGCAGATTCTCCGGCGTCACGTCGAAGTCCACGCCCGCCTTCCAGGTTACTTTCGAATCCGTTTCCGACGCAGAGTTATATTCCGTAGGAGCCGCGAACAACCCTGTGGCTCCGGAGTCAATGGTGCCAAGCGCGGTCTTACGCTCATTCGTATAGCGCAATCCACCGCGCAGGCGGACACGGTCGGCAATCGGCATGGTCGCATCGGCGAATGCTGCCATTGACCGGTCCACCTGCGAAGGCACCGAGAATTGTTGATAGAAATTCGGCGGCGCCGGCGGATTCACAAACGCCGGGTTTTGCAGGATGGTATCGATGTAGTCGAAACGCACATAGGAAGGCTCGGATTCGTGCGAATAGAACAGTCCCGCCACCCACGAAACGAAGCTATTCGCCTTGTTGGCCAGGCGCAGTTCCTGGGTAAAGGAACGGCTGTGGTCGGGGTGCGAATATAGAAAGTTCGGCCCGCCTGTCGTCGGATTGGAAGCCGGAGAGGTCGTCGCGTAGAAATCATAGCCGCGATAGGCGGTAATGGACGTGAGATCCGCCCAAGCGAGCGCCGCGTTGATGTCGAGTGTCCCGGCGTAAACGGCATCGTTATTGATCAAACCGCTTGGGGACGGCGAGAAACCCCCGTACGGCCGCCATGGCACTCCTGCGCAGAAGGGGGCCAGATTACCCGGCGGGCATTGTCCGCCGTAGCCTTGTCCTCGCGAGTCTCGCTCACCTCCTTCGAGGGTGAGCTTCGCGGAGAAATCGGAGTTAGGGGCATAGAGTAACTTGCCGCGAGCGGTCCATGAGTAAAGATCATTGGTGCCGTCGTCGACATAGCCGGCGTGTTTCTCATTCCCTGCGCTGAGTCGTAGCGCCAGGTCGCTGCCGAGCGGCAGGTTGATCGCGCCCTCTGAGTTGATCGCTGAGTAGTTACCGCCGCCCACCCTGACATAACCAGAAACGGCGTCGATGGACGGATCGCGGCTTATGAAATTGATCACGCCGCCGTTGGTGTTCCGACCATAAAGCGTACCTTGCGGTCCCAGCAGGACTTCCACTCGTTGCAGATCGACCAGAACGGGAGTAACAGCGGGGGGATGGGCCAGGTAGACTCCATCTTGTGCATAGCCCACTGCGGAACTTACGCCGGGATTATCGTTAACAGTTCCCAGACCTCGGATCTGAACTATCATCTGATCAGCAGCGACAAACCGTACTGCCGGCACAATGTCCTGGAGGTCCACGACATTCTTGACTCCGGAGTTGGCGAGCTGCTCGCTGGAGACCACATCCAGCGCGATCGAGGCCTTTTGCACGTCTTCCGACTTCTTTTGCGCCGTGACGACGATTTCTTCGAGCGCGGCGCTGTTTCCGGCATCTGCCGCGTATGCGCCGACAATAGGCGCAAACAGCAACGTCATGCTGCAACCCGCGAGTAAGCCTTGCCCCTTTGCAACACGCATGAAATCCCCCTTCCGTTTCTATCTCGAACCTGAATGGCCGAAGTATCCAGCCAGGAGTAGTCTAAGGACTCAGCCGCGATCAGACTCCTACCGATAAGTTAGGGTGAGCGGTGAGGATCCGGATCAGGGTGACGTGGCTGCGGCCGCAAAGGCCGGGGCGCTGTTGCGATGATAGGGGGGAACGATGTCCAAGCGGGAGAACAGGCAGCGAGCCGGGGCCGGCGGGGATAAGCGGGGATCCGCTGAAGACGAGCCGTCCAGCCAGCTCACGCGCCTGCGTGCACAGATCCCGCAGCGGCTTCCTTCTTTGATCCTCAGAGAGCGCCTCTTAGCTACCCTGGAGGCCGCGGTTGATGGCGCGGCCGTCACTCTCATTCAGGCCCCTCCCGGTTACGGAAAGACCAGCCTTCTGTCCCAATGGGCCGCTGGCCGCAGCGGTGACGCCGTAGCGTGGCTGACGGCGACTGGCGCAGAGGATGAACCTGCCCTCTTGCTCAAAACCCTGATTGAATCGCTGTCGCACGCGGGAATTCGCTTCGATCCGCCGAAGCGGCCCACCGCAGTAGGGTCGCGGCCGCAAATCGTGACCCAACCCCTGGTGAATGCAATTCTCTCGCATGACAAGCGCGTGGTCCTGTGCATCGACGATATACACAACATAACGGAACGCAGCGCCATCGATTGTTTTGCACCCTTGATTGAGGCGACGGGCCCACAGTTTCGCATGGTCCTTACATCGCGACAGGCACCCGCGCTACTCATGGGCCGACTGCGTGCCTATGGCGACCTGGCCGAGCTGAATGCCGATGACCTGCGTTTTGCGGCCGATGAGGTTGTCGAATTTTTTTCCCGCAATGGACCGGTCGACCTCTCACCTGAGGAGGTGTCAGTGATCGAACAGCGGACCGAAGGCTGGGCGGTTGGCTTACGGCTGACGAGCATGGTCTTGCGGGAATCCGCAAGTCGCTCGGAAATGCTGTCGAGCCTGACCGGCGACCGCAGGCAACTCGTGTCCTTCTTCGGCGAGGAGATCTTTGCCAGACAACCCGCCCAACTCAAATCGTTCCTGCTTAGAACCTCTATCCTGGAACGCTATTGCGCGCAACTGTGTGTCGCCGTGAGTGGCGAGCAGGACTCCCAGGCGCTCATCGAGTCGTGCGAATCAAAGGGGCTGTTTGTCATGCCCCTCGATCAAAGCCGCACGTGGTACCGATATCACTATCTTTTTGCCCAATTCCTGCAACGTAAACTAACTGAGTTGCACCGCGACGAGGTTGCAGGTTTGCACCGCGCGGCATCGGCGTGGTTGCAATCGGCCGGACTTTCGCTGGAAGCCGTGGAGCACGCACTGACCGCAGGGGACGCCGAGCTGGCGGGCGAGATCCTGGAGGCCCGATGCGACCAGTTGTTCGGCTCCGACGAGCAGCCCATCGTCGTCCGCTTGGCCATGCAGCTGCCGGCGCAGATTCGCAACAGATTACCGACAGTACTGCTCATGGTCGCATGGCGGCTCATCTCGAGCTGGCGCCTCGAGGATGCCGAAGATGTGCTGAGAGTCTGCAAGGCGCGTGTTGCTGAATTGCGTAGGGACAATGCTGCCAATGCGCCAGGCATCGACCTGCTGGAGAGTTACATCCAGCACAGACAGTTACACATCGCCATTTTCAAGGACGAGCTCGAAACCGCGGAGGCGCTTGCCGAAAAGCTGCTTTCCCGCGAGCCACCCCTCATGCCTTACGTGAAGGCCGCCATCTATCACGATCTGCTCGATGCCAAGCGGGGCCAGCTGAACCTCACGCAGATCGACCGTATCGCGACATTGACACGCCCGCTCAACGAGGCCGCCGGTAGCGAACTGGGTGACGTGTTCGATTCCACTCGTATCGGGGCCGCCTACATCACGGCCGGCCGTTTCGACGATGCCCAGCGGATTTTGAGCAAGGGGATGGCCGCGGCGCGTCATCTGAGTCGTTACTCGGACGACCTTGCCTCGGTACCCGCGATGCAATTGGCCGCCCTTCTCTACGAGCGCAACGAGCTTGCCGGGGCACGCGAGCTCATCAACCGCTATCTTTCACATGCCACCGGTTTTGGCCTGGTCGATCAGCTCGTGACCGGATGGCTGACCCAGGCGCGCATACTTTGGTTGGATGGCGCGGCGGAACGAGCCCACCAGGTCCTGAAGGATGCGCGTGTTTTCGGTGCGGCGCGCGGACTTACGCGACTCCAGGTCGAGGCGGAAGCGGCGATGACCCGCATGCTTCTCGCGGGCGGGCAGCTTGCTCAAGCACTCGCGGTCAACCCTGAGCTCGCCGCCATGTCGGCATCCCAACTGCTATCCAAACACCATCGTCCGACACTTCGGTGGGCCGCGGAATCCGAGTCCTGGGTCCGACTGGCTATAGCGCATGGGCGTACATCTGCCGCCATGGAAGTCATACGGCATTGGCGCCGTGTGCTCGCCCCAACTCGAGCGATGCCCCTGATCGTGCAATGGGAGCTGCTACAAGCGCGTGCGCTGTTCCTCGACGGTCAGCAATCATCCGCTATGCGTTCATTGGATGCTGCTATTCAACGTGCCGAACCTGCCAAGTTGATGCGGACCTTTCTCGACGAAGGGGGTGTGGTTGGCACGTTGCTCGAGAAAATGGCCGACACGCATTTGACGACGGAGCCCAATTCGAACCGCTACGCGAGCGATCTTCTGAAGGAAGCGCGTCGCTCCGGTGGCAACGATGAGCGGGACACCTCCAGCAAGGATGACGGCACCGGTTTGCTCGGGGCACTCAGCCGCCGCGAGTTGGAGGTCTTGCGGATTGCCGCGATGCGCGTTTCCAATCGTGAAATCGGCGAGGCTCTCGGTTTGACCGAGGGTTCGGTGAAATGGTACTTGCAGCGCATCTATGACAAGTTCGGAGTACGCAAGCGCTCCGAGGCTGCCCGGAAGGCCCGGATGCTCGGCCTGATTACCTAACCGGGAATATCCGGGTGGAATCGCCACACCTCGCCGTCGCGATCGATCCAGCCCCCCGTCGGGTCGCAAAAGTGTGAGCCGATCACGTAGGCTGCCCGACCCTGATAGCGCTCGAGAAATTGCCGCCGCGTCCGGATCGACTGTTCATGGTCATTGCAAAAGTTGGTCTTCAGGTCCGGCTCACTGCACTGGATCGGGTGATGCATGAGGTCGCCCGTTATTACCGCGCGTCTACCCCCAGACTCGATTCTGACGCTCACGTGCCCGGGTGTGTGGCCCGGTGTCGGCTCCAATGTCAACTCCGAACAGATACGATGATCAGTCGACACGAAGTCGACCAGACCTGCGTCGTAGACCGGTTGCAGAGAATCCGGCAACTGATCGGTTTCAGCGTCCTCCTTGCCGATCAGCGAGTGAATGAAATCCCACTCACCTCGATTAAAAAGGTAGCGTGCGTTGGGGAAGGTTGGCACCCAGCGGTCACCCTCCCGGCGTGTGTTCCAACCGACGTGGTCCATGTGTAGATGCGTGCACAAAACGGTATCGATACTCGCTGCGGGGAAGCCCGCGTAACCAAGATCATCGAGGAATGTGGTTTGCAGCTTGTGGAAGATCGGCGCTTGGCGGTGCTTATCACTGCCAATACAGGTGTCGACCATGATCCGCCGGTCTCCGGCCCGCACCGCAAAGGCCTGGAAGTTCATTTTTAACGACCCGTCGGCCTCGGCATAATGGGGAGTGAGCCAAGAGTGGCGTAAGGCCCGTTCACGACTGCAATCTTGAAAGACGATGTCGTTGATGCCGCCCAATTCGAACAGCTCGACAATTCGCACAACTTCAACGTCACCGATTTTCCAGCGGCGGATGTGTTCGCGCGCCATACCCTGACTTCCCCCGTTATTGCGCGCGAACCATGTCCGCACCGCGTTCTGCGAGCATGTACGTGGCCGCAGCCGTATTTCCCGAAACGATGTCTGGCATCACCGACGAATCAATTACCCGCAGTCCTTCAAGCCCACGCACGTGCAGATTCGCATCGACGACGGCCTCAACATCATTCCCCATGCGACAGGTCCCGATTGGATGGCACATGGTGCGCGCCGTCTGCTTGGCGAATTGCGCCAACTGCGTGGAGGTCTGCAGGTCGGGCCCCGGGGAGTCCTCCTTCAACACGATGGAGCGAAGTGGCTCCTCATTGAAGATGCGGCGCATCCACCCGATGCTCTCCACCATAGCGGCAACGTCCGCCGGGTGTTCCAAGTAGGACGCATGAATGTCGGGCGCGTCGGACGGATTGGCGGAGACAATCTTGACGGAACCACGTGATTGAGGCCGCAGGATGCAGGCGGCGGCGGTGACACGACCCACGAGGTCAGGGCTCATTTTTCCGCTGGCATCATATTGGAAACTGATCGGCCGGAAATTCAGCTGCAGCCCGGGACGGTCCTGGCCCGACAGGCGTACGAACGCCACGGCTTGCGAAGCGCCGATGGTCAGCGGGCCCCGACCTCCGAATAACCAACTCGCGCCGTGCGCAAATACCCGCCAGCCGCGCAAGTGGCGGTTGAGGGATTGATCTTGCCGTCGGGTCGTGAAGGTGGGCTGCAGGTATGGATGATCTATCAGATTGCGCCCCACACCCGGTAAATCGAGGGCGACGGGCACACCGACACGCTCCAGCTCAGCAGCAGGTCCGATACCGGAATGAAGTAAGATCCGCGGTGAGCCAATGGCACCCGCGCTGACAATTACTTCACGACGCGCGCGTACGCTGCGTAACATCCCATCGCGCATGTAGCGAATTCCCACCGCCCGACCGCGCTCGAGCAACACCCGATGCACGAAGGCGTTGGTTTCCACATGCAGGTTTGGCCGCCTCAAGGCCGGCTCCAGCCACGCCCGGAAAGCAGAGTCCCGCTTGCCGCTTCGGATGCTGTACTGGAGAAAGCTTGCGCCCTCTTGGGAGACACCGTTGTAGTCGCAGTTACGTGGTATGCCGGCGCGAACAGCGGCCTCTATGAAAGCCTTCGATGACGGATGCCGGAATGTGGGCTCCGAGATTCCAAGCGGTCCCCGTGTACCGCGTAATTCGGCGGGCGGCCCTGAGCGGTCCTCGAGCTTTATGAAATAGGGCAATACCGATTGCCAGTTCCAGCCTTCAGCCCCCAGTTGCTGCCAGCGATCAAAGTCCTGAGGATGGCCACGCACGAAGGCCATGCCATTGATTGAGCTCGATCCGCCCAACACCTTGCCTTGGGGTAGGTAGAGCTCACGCGATCCGTTATCGGCGGCGCTGTGTGCCATGAAGCACCAGTTGTAGGTGGGGTTCACGAAAAGCCGGCCCATGCCCGCGGGCATGCGGATCCAAATCGAGTCCGGTGATCCACCCGCCTCTACCAGCAGCACCTGGACATCAAGATCCTCACTCAAACGGGCCGCCAAAATGCAGCCCGCGAGGCCGCCTCCCGCGATTACGTAGTCAAACTCAACCTTGCGCATCCGACGATCAATCCTGCCGGCCGGCGATGTCGAGCAGATTAGGGCGACAATGGCAGGAGCGGTTCCTATCCTTGAAGATAGGGTCGTCCTCCTGCAGGACGACGTTACGACAGGCCTAATATTTGACAGCGATCGAACCGCGCCGCTCGAGGAATTTCCATTGTCCGGCCTCCCGCACGAAGCGGTCGCGGAACGCTCCGAAATACAGCGGGCCGCCGGATTCGAAGGGCGGCTTGGCGTTCTGCGCGGGTGTACAGCCAATCATCGTCAAGGTCGTCACTCCAGTCGCGGAATCCTTCGAAATGACATCGATCATCACATTCGTGGCGAGATGACGCGTCAAGAGTCCCTTCGGCCTGGCTTGCATAGATGCCCGGATGGCTTCGCGCCCCTCCAAAAGCTGATCGGGCTGCATCGGTCTCGCCAATACTCCCTGTTCTACAAAGCAGTTGGCCACGCCATCCCAGTCGTTCTCGTCGAGCGCACGCAAATATTCGTAGACCAATCGCTGGCACGTGCACTCGACCTCCAGACGTTCAAGGCTCGATAGGGTTGAAATCATGAGGGGCTCTCCTCGGCAAGGCACCAAGTTGAAATCAACCAAGGATAGCCCCCCGGGCCGGGCGCGATATCCGTTCCGCATCCTATCGGTTCGATAGGGTGCGCCAGCAAGACGGATAGGCCAGAATATCAGGCAATTTCGCTGGGGGATGTTCGAATGAAAACACTCATCACAGGCGCATCCGGTAATTTTGGCGGTATGACCGTCAAGCGCCTGTTGAAATCGATGCATCCGGGTGATCTCATCCTGGCCTCCCGCAAGCCCGAGAAATTGGCGCAATTCGCGCAGCTCGGCTGCGTAGTTCGCTTTGCCGACTTCGACCAGCCCGAGTCGCTGGTTGCCGCAGCGCTGGGCGCGCAGCAGATGCTGCTGATCAGCGGTCACAAAGTGGGCCATCGCATCAAACAACATGGTGACGCAATCAGGGCCGCGAAACAGGCAGGCGTGCAACACATTGTCTATACCTCCTACTTCGGCTCGGACGCCGGCAACACGGCGCTAGTCTGCGTCGACCATCACGGCACCGAAAACATCCTGAAGGGCAGCGGCCTGAAGTACACGATCCTGCGTGATGGGATGTATGGAGATTCCATCTTCAATGCGGCCATGCCAGCTGCAATCGCCACGGGCAAGTGGCGCATGTGTGCTGGAGATGGCCAGGTAAATCTGGTGGATCGGGAAGACTGCGTGGACAGCGCCGTTACCGTCCTGACTACGTCCGGCCACGACAACAAAACCTACAATCTCGTCGGGCCGGATCTGTGGTCGTTTCCGCAAATGGCCGCTCTAACCGCCGAGCTCACAGGACGTCCAGTAGAAGTCATCCAGCTGACAGAAGCCCAGATGTACGAATTCCTCGACTCCGTGGGAATTCCTCGCACGGCGGTCAATGAATTCAATGTCGGCGGATTCGAATGGTGCAGCGACGATATGGTTTCATACGAGAGGGAAACCCGAAACGGCCGCTTCGCCGTGATGAGTGACGATGTTCGCCGCTTAACAGGTCGAGCACCCAAGAGTTTTCGCGACTTCTGCAATGAACGAATGGACACGTTGCGCGCTCTGGCATCGAAGGCCGCAACCACCTAGAACATCCCATTCTCATTCTGACTCTGGCGCGTCAACTGCTGGGCGACGTCCCAGTGCTCCGCAATCAGCCCATCCTCGATACGAAAGATGTCGACCACTGCGCTGCCGAGATCACCAGGCTGTACGACCACATGCACATGGGCAATCACATAGTTCCGATCGACGAACATTCTCTTCACGTGATGTTCGGCCGAGGGTGAAACGCTCTTCGCCCATCTGAGAAACGCTTTTAGACCGTCCGCCCCGCTCCGCGCCATTGGGTTGTGCTGGATGTAGTCTGAGCGAAAGAACTCATCGACGCGGCTCTCATCAAGCGGCTTGAGCACCTTCTCGTAGACGTCCATCACCAATTGGCGATGACGCTCCGCTTCGACTGTGAAAAGTTCCGACGGCATCGCCCGATGCTTTTTTTTGCTCGCCGACGTACTCCTGGCCATGCACACTCCTCGAACGGCCCGATCTGGTCCGCCTCCTGATGCCAGAAGAGTATGGGCGCCGAGCGTGCGTGAGCCGCCTCCCTTTTCGATAGGCTGTCGCTACCGAACTAGCCGGCCCCGGGGTGCATGAGGTCATCGAAACGGGTGCCCATGCCGCCAAGAACCGTGCCGCCGTCGACCGCCAATGCATGTCCGGTTACATAGGAAGACGCATCGGAACATAGCCACATCACGGCTTGCGCCATCTCCTCTGCCGTCCCCAAGCGGGTCATCGGAGTGCCAAAGACCAGCCGTTGCAGAAACGGTGGCGGCAATTGCGCCAGAAATGGAGTATCGATTGCCCCTGGGCAGAGCGCGTTGACTCGGACCCCCTTGGTTGCGTAGTCCATGGCTGCGGCTTTGGTGAGCCCCACGACGCCGTGCTTCGCCGCCGTATAAACACTTAGATTGAATCCGCCGATAAGGCCGGATGCCGAAGCGGTATTCACAATCGCTCCGCCGCCTTGAGCCACCATGACCGGAATTTCTGCCTTCAGGCAGTAGAACACGGACGTCAAGTTGACATCGATGACTTTGCGCCAGTTCTCGGAGGGCACTTCTGCAAGCGGCACGGTCTTCGCTTCAATGCCGGCGTTGTTATGGGCAATGTCGAGGCGCCCACACGTCGAACGTATGTGCTCGATCAAATCGATAACCGCCGCCTCGTCGGCCACGTCCACATGCACGAACTCCGCAGTTCCGCCGGCAGTGCGTACGGCGTCAACAGCCGCGTTGCCGTTGTTCTTCGACAGATCGGCAACGACTACGTGCGCACCTGCGGCAGCGAAGGCCCGGCTGCTCGCAAGGCCGATGCCAGAACCGCCACCCGTTACCAAAGCGATTTTACCGGTGAAATCAAATCTCACATTCATTTGGCTCGGCTCCTCTTATTTTTTGGTGAACGTGCTTGCGGCCTTGCCTGCGGACGGCGCACGAGATTTGTTGGATTAGCCACGGACATTGGACTGGCCCCCACACCGTGCTTGATAAAGTGCATGACCCATCGAGCGGCCAGTTCGTCGTCAACATCTGCTTCATTCCCAATCAACCCTCCAATACGCTCGACATATAACTGGGCGAACGAAACTGTGCCGAAGATGCAGTTTATGCGCCAGTCGAGCTCGGCATGCGACAGGTCGGGGCGCGCGAGCCGCATCAGCTCGAAGAACTTCACAGTGACGTCTTTGAACATTTCGTTGGTGTCTTCGACTATCTCGGGCGCGGGATCGGTCAGGCACCGGCCAAAGAATAGATGGAAGCGTCCGCGCGCTTGAGGATCGCGGAAATCCAGATCCGGTGGAGACCTGACACCGACCAGGAATGCGGGTTCCACCAAGCAAGCGACGACTGCTTCGGCCTGCGGGACGCGCTTCGTGTTTGCAGGGTCCAAGCTCGCGAGGCGCGCAGCTGCTTCGTCATAAATCGGTCGCAATCGCCGTTCCATCAAATCGCGAAACAGATCGCGCTTGCTTCCCCAATAATGTTTCAGCGTCCCCAGATTGACGCCGGCTCGCGATGCGATCTCTCGCACAGATGTGCCCTCATATCCATGACGGCCGAAAATGCTCTCCGCGGCTTCCAGGAACCTGGTCATGGTTCGCTGCGAGGCCGGCGTCCTATCAACCATTGTACTTACGGTCATATGTACCCTGACTTAGGCGTTCGTTGACAACGCTTGGTTGCGATTATACACTCGTATAAACCACACTGGAACTGGCAAAGAGGGGGCCACTACTGTGCATGATTTTCTGTCGCGGCGTCGATTCATGAAGTCGGGCATCGCCGTGTCAGCGGCAGCGAGCCTCGCAGCGGTGCCTTCCGTTTCGCGCGCGACATCAAGTGATCCTCTCGGTTTGAAGCTACCTCTTCACCTCGCACTTTTTGACACGCGTTTCCCGGCTGCACATGCGTTTGCTCGAGCTTTGGCGATTCGGGGTGTGACTCTCGCTCCGTTTGATGGTGACGTGACCCCCGTTTGGTTCGAACAACTCGATCCCGTCTGGCGTCAGTATCCATTGACCGTTGCCGGACTAACCACTGAAGGCGCCCTTTTCTGCCTCGAACAGTTGGCGTGGGACAACGGCATGCGAGTCGCCTATCGTGGCATCCACGCGGCGTCTCCCGATGGAGGGACCGATCACGTGCTCGAGGCCTCGGTACATCGTTCGCACGATGTCCAAGGACGCATCTCGGGGGCACAACCCTGGCCGGCACAGGTTGCCGATATCATCGCGAATATCGACGAAGCCGTTTCGGCCTTCCCCTCTGACGCTGCAAGTCGAAGCCAGGCTACCTACCGCACCCGCTCACGTCCTGACCGTGCACCCTCGCGTCTGGTCTCATGGCTCATCGCACCCAAGAACTGGCGCGTTCCTGAGCCGGTCACCGGCTGATCTTTAAAGGATTTCTCGATGCGCGCACCCCCCGGCATAGCGGCCGCCGTCTTCCATTCGGCGCTCTCCCAATTTCAAAAAATCGTCGGAGAGCAGTGGGTCTTCACCGCCGATGAGGACACCCGCCTTTATCGCGATGCCTATTCACCTTTCCTCGGTGAGCCCGAAGAGCGCTGGGCTTCCGCGGCGGTCGCACCGGCGAGTGTTGAAGAGGTGCAGGCTGTAGTACGCGCTGCCAATCAGTTCAAGATTCCTCTCTACACGATCTCCACGGGCCGCAACCTCGGCTACGGCGGCTCGGCCCCTGCCTACTCGGGTTCCGTTGTCCTCGACTTGAAGCGCATGAACCGCATTCTCGAGGTGAACGAGGAAAACGCTTACGCTTTGGTGGAGCCCGGCGTGAGCTACTTTGATCTCTATCGCTATATCCAGGAGCGAAAACTGAAGCTCTGGATCGATTGCGCCGACCCCGGTTGGGGCAGCCTCATGGGCAATGCGCTCGATCGTGGCAGCGGCTACACGCTACCGTATATACGCAATCACTTCGAAGCCCACTGCGGCATGGAAGTTGTGTTGGCCAATGGCGATCTCGTGCGCACCGGCATGGGGGCCCTGCCCAACTCAAAGACCTGGCAGCAATACAAGACCGGCTTCGGCCCATGGATTGACGGCCTGTTCTCGCAATCGAACTTCGGCGTGGTCACCAAGATGGGGTTCTGGCTGATGCCGCAACCCGAGGCTTACCGTTGCGGCCGGGTTCTCGTGCGGCGAAGAGATGATCTGCATGAGCTCATCCGTCTTGTGACGCTGCTGGAGAACAGCGCCATCACCAACGGATGTCCCGACTCGGCGAGTCCACTGCTAGGCATCGGATCGATTGGCGCGCAGGCGCGCTTTCTCGCGGTCGATGAGCCAATTGCGGCGGAGGATCCGGAGTTGGCCAGGCTGCGTGACGCAGCGCAGAGCGACGATCCGAGCGGTTTGGAAGCTTATGGCCGACGTCACAACCTCGCCTACTGGACATTTGACCTCAAGTTCTACGGTCCGGCGAAAGTCGTCGCTGCGCAATGGGAAAGCACGAAAGATATTCTTTCCGCCATCCCCGGTGCGTGGTTCGAGGACCAGGGCGAGTATCGATTTCCGCTTGCGCAAGAGCCCAACGACCACGCACGGTATCCGGAATTCGGCATGCCGAGCCTGAACAACTTCTCCATTGGCGCCCGCTCCAGCACCAATCCAACACCCTCTCACGGCCACATGTGGCTCGCCCCGATCATACCGCGCACCGCAGCGGCAATCTTTGCGGCCAATCGAGTATTCGCAGAGGCTGCCCGCCAATTCGGAATCCCGCAGCTGCGATTTGCGCTACCCGCGTGGTATTGGCAGCGCAGCGCGATCTTCATTTTCGGGTTTCCCGTCAGCGAGGATCCAGCCCAGAATCGCCACCACCGCGAGGCCTTCTTCCAACTCATTGACGTCTGCGCGCAGCACGGCTGGGCGGAGTATCGCACCGGACCGGTCTTTCAAGATGCGGTGGCTCGTCAGTTCTCCTTCAACAATCATTCGTTGATGCGCTTCCACGAAACGGTCAAGGATGCTCTGGATCCCAATGGGATACTGTCTCCCGGGCGTTATGGCATCTGGCCCCAACATCTGCGGACGTCTCGCGCATGAAGTTTGGCTCCCTGGTGTTATTCGCTCTTGCGGCCGTTGCACCCTCTTGGGCGGACGAACCAGAAACGATCGGATGGACCCGGCGTACCGTTCAAGTGACGTCCACCACGCCACGCGGGTATGCCGAATATCAAAATAGCTGCTCAGTGTGCCACGGCCCGATGCCGGAGCGGCCCGGAACACGCGCACTAGCGGCCAAATACAAGGGTTCCGTTCCTGCGATGCTCGAGGAGCGCCGCGATCTCAGCCCTGAGCTCATTCGAGCGGTGGTGCGAAACGGCATCACGGTCATGCCTCACTTCCGCAAGACAGAACTCAGCGACACCCAACTGGATGCCATCGTCGCTTACTTGACGCGCCCCCGACCGTAGCAGTGCGGCACGAGTACAGACCGTGGACATAAACAAATGAAAAGCGTCGCAGACAAGGTAGCCTTCGTAACTGGCGGCGCGAGCGGTATCGGGCTCGGCATGGTCAAGACCTTCCTGCGGGCCGGCATGAAGGTCATCGTCGCAGACATTCGCGATGATCACCTCGAGAGCGCCCGCAATGAACTCGCCTCCGAGCCCGCGAAACATTTCATCAAGTTGGACATCACCGATCGAGATGCCATGCGAGCGGCCGCCGATGAAGCGGAGCGCGTCTTCGGTCGAGTACACGTACTTTGCAACAACGCCGGCGTGGGCTCGCTTGGAGATGTCAAGAAATTCACCTACTCGGACTGGGACTGGTGCCTTCAAGTCAATCTGGGCGGGGTGATCAACGGCATACAAACTTTTCTCCCGCGTTTGCTCGAGCATGGAGAAGCGGCCCACATCGTGAACACGTCCTCGATGGGCGCCTTGATGCCCATGCCAGGGGGTGCTGCCTATATCGCGGCCAAGTCGGCTGTGCAGGGCTTAACAGAGGCCCTCCGGTGTGATCTGGACGGCACTAACGTCGGTGTGACGCTCCTCGTGCCAGGTCCTACCAGGACGAACATCCATGAGGTGGCCAAGTTGAGGCCGGCTCGCTATAGCGACTCGGGGGTGCACGAGTTGGAAGCGGAGCTTGGGCGTCGCTCACCGCCCGGTGTATGGCTCGACCCTGTCGAGGTGGGCCAAATGGTTCTGGACGCGATTCTCCACGACCGGCTGTTCCTGATCACGCACAACGAGTTCGTCGAAGGAGTACGCCAGCGCTTCGAAGCCACCATGACGGGCTTTCCACCAGGTCCACCAGATCCGGAGAAAATCAAGCAACTGGGCTTCGCGGTCACCAACTACGTATACGCATCAATCGTCGCATCCAAGTAGTCAGTATCCGCAGCGGAGCGAGGCGGTTCATGAAAATCGAGCAGCTATTCAACGTGGAGGGTTGCACGGCTATTGTCACCGGCGGCGCCAGCGGCATCGGATTGGGTTATGCCGAGGCGCTTGCTACCAATGGGGCCCGTGTCACATTGCTCGACATTGATGAGCATCGCATTGACGCGGAAGTGGCGCGGCTGCGAGGCGCCGGATATGACGTCGATGGTCGCGCCGTAGACGTTACCGACCACTCCCGTCTCGACCGGACCATCGACGAGATTGTCACTAGCTACCGCGGCCTTGACGCCGTCTTCGCCAACGCAGGAATCGATCCAGGTCCGGGCTATGTCGGCGCGTGGGTCGGCGACGAACGACCGCGGCTAGCCGACGGTGCCATTGAGAACTACGAGGACGGACGTTGGAATCGGGTTATCGACATCAACCTGAACGGCATCTTCGCCACGGTGCGGGCCGCTGCGAGGTATATGCGGCCACAACGACGCGGTCATATCGTAATAACCACTTCCGCCGCATCCCAACGTATTGAGCCCGCGATCGGTGCCGCATATATGGCGGCGAAGGCCGGCGCTGCACACTTCATGCGGAGCGTTGCTCTTGAGTTGGCCGCCTACCAAATCACTGTGAATGCCATCGCCCCGGGCATGTTTGTTACCAACATCGGCGGAGGGCACTCCAAGGATCCGGCCGTGCAGAAGGCGTTCGCCAGCGTGATACCGATGCACCGAGTCGGCTTTCCCAAGGACGTCGGCGGCCTTGCCCTGTTTTTGGCATCGGAGGCGGGCAGTTACGTGACCGGCCAGGAAATCGTCATCGATGGCGGCCTGTGCCTGGGCCGTGTCGATTGACCCAATCCCCAGGAGCCTGTCTGACTAATGATGCTCCTAGCGTGCTCGGCTCAAATAGCGCGCGATCGAATCAACCTGCGCGTCGGTTAGCTCCGTTTTTCGAAACCGCGGCATCATTGCGACGCCGTTGCGTATGTAGTACCGCACGACGTCCGCCGTCAGATCAGTTCGCTGCTCCAGAAGCGCAGGTATCTTGCCGGCATACTTGATTTGCAATGAGCTCGTTCCGGGGCGGTCGGGTCCTGAGCCATGGCATATTGAGCAAGCACGCTCGAACTCCGCTTTGCCGGGATCCGCATTCGCAGTGGCGGGTCGCCAGGTCCACGAAATCGTTGGTGACTCAGCAGCCGCGGGAAGCGTCAACAACGAGAAAGCCAGCAGGACTGCAAGGTGCCTCATTCAGATTTCCTCAGATGCCGCGGCCAGATGCCGTATCGGCCTGCGGAAAGAATGCCACGAGGATCGACCGCGTCTTTAAGGCGTTCGTGGAAGCGTTGCAGGGCCCCGTTATTGTAGTTGTACAAACTCATGCCTTTGTCCATGAAGGCCGGATGGATGCGGTATTCGCCCCACCCGTGCTCGGCAGCGACCTCCATGAGCTTCGAGAAACCCTCCCGCGCCCGGCGATTCGCCTCCGCGTCGCGCCCAACCGGAATCGCGTAAATGAGGGTGGCGGCCCTCAGGTGATACAGCAGCATTCGACCACCCAACGGTGTGATCTGGTGCTCCCGACATACCTTATCGAAGATCTCCTGGGCCTCGCGCACCGTCTGTCCGTCGAGAGGGACGACCGGCGAGAAATCCATATGTCCCTCGAAGAGCGGCGCGCCGGGTGCGAAACGAGAGGTGAAGTAGGCGAGGTTCGGGATTCCGAACCGGGGCTTATCGGGTGCCGAATTGACCTGATCATCCGTAATGGGAAATTTCAGAAAGGCCAACTCACGGACGCGGGCACCGGCGATTCGTTCGAAGCTGGATCGGATATGACCTAACTTGGCGCGGATGACGTCCTCGGGGCCATAGAGGCAGAAGGGCGCCGTCCAGAAAGGGAAGTTATTTTTCTTCGCATACTCGTTCAGCGCCGGTGCGCGGCCCTCACTCGGATCGGCGCGCAACTTTGCAAGGTCTGGTCCCACGGGATATCCCAAGATCGGGCTTTCGACATGGGTCTGCGAGCCGATCATGTCCTTGTAGATCAGCTGCACCAGTGTGTCGATGAACGGCACCCCATCCTCGTAGCGGGTGGCTTCCGCTTGCAGGTGCAGCGCGCACTCAGGTTCCGGCATGAGCCAGAAGCCCATCTTGGTGACTACACCAAAATTGGACTGCGAAAAAATCCCATCGATTGTCGGGCCCATACCGTAGCGGAACTGTTGCCACGTCTTCGAATCCGGCATCGCTCCCATGCCGGTGCGCAGCAGCTCACCATCCGCCAGAACGACTTCCATTCCGCAGTGAGCCTCAAAATGGTCCCGATACGGCGCATTGGTATAACCCGCACCGTGATCAAGTGAATTGCCGATCAAGCTGCCCCAGCCAGGGTCCGGGCAATCGATCCAGAGCTTCAAACCGCGCTCGCGAATGTGCCTGTACAGATCAAAGTAGCTCACGCCCGGTTCGACCAGCGCAAAGGCATTACGCTCATTGACTTCGAGGATCCGGTTCATGCGTTTCAGATCGAGAATCACACTGCCGGAGTACGCGGGGGCTGAGCCACCGTAGGTCAGATTCTTCCCAGTCGATATTGGATACATCGGCACACTTGCCGCGTACGCAATCCGCATTACTTCGCAAACCTGTTCTACCGAATCGGGCGCAACGACTGCCGACGCTCTGCGTTCAGTCGGTTCGCCGTACATCGGCGAATACGAGTCACGGTAAGTATCCAGATCTGCGTCAGAGGTGAAAACCCACTCAGCGCCAACTACGCCCCGCCATTGCTGGAGCACTTGGGTGAAACGTGCGGCTGCAACCCCTGGTGGTGGTGTCATAACCACGTCCGTCAGTACGGCTTAGAATCGATCGCGTGCAGCAGCTGCACCGAAGGGGGCTGCTGCAGCAGCGGCAGAACATCGAGGCGATACTGCTTATAGTGCTGAGTCTCCCGATGCGCAGCGGCCGCTGCGTCGTCCACGTAGTGCTCGACAAGGAACAGCAAGTGCGCGCCTGAAGGGTCTACAGATTTAAACAGGTCGTAGCGACGATTACCTTCCTCCGAGCGAGTCGCAGGCACCATCGTTCTAAGCACTGCTTCGACCTGGTCGTGCAGGCCAGGCTTGGGATCGAACCGGACCACAATCAAGGGTGACGTCATTTCCAATGTCTCCGTCAGGCTGGGACGCCCAACACTTCATTTCAACTCGAACAGAGGCCAGGCACCGGAAAGCGCGCGCACAGAACACGCACCTTTGCTTTCAGGTAACGCATGGCGTCTTCGTCTTTGCGCTCCACGATGGCATCGAAGATCGTACCGGCGAGAAATTCCATGTCATCCGTCCTCATCCCGCGTGTGGTGCAGGCTGGCGTCCCCACGCGGATTCCACTGGGGCGTAACGGCGGGCGAGGATCGTCAGGGATCATCTGCTTGTTGGTTGTTATTCCAATGCGGTCGAGGGCCCGCTCGGCCTCCTGTCCGTCCACTCCGAAGGTGGAGACGGTGTCCACAACCATGAGGTGGTTGTCCGTACCACCTGTCACCAAAGTCGCCCCTCGACGCAGCAGCCCGCCCGCCAGTGCGCGTGCGTTGACGCACACCTGCATTGAATACTCACGAAATTCTGACTGCAGGGCCTTGCCGAGTGTAATCGCTGCCCCGGCGACGGCATTCATGTGGGGCCCACCTTGGAGCCCCGGAAAAACCGACGAATCGATGCTCCGGGCATGCGCGGCCCGGCAGAGAATCAGTCCTCCGCGGGGACCCCGCAGAGACTTATGGGTCGTGGTGGTCACGATGTCGAATCCGGCGTCGAGCGGATTGGCCGACACGCCCCCGGCCACCAGGCCACCCAGATGCGAGATGTCGGCCATGGTGAGTGCGCCCACCTCGTCGGCCACCCGCTTGAACGCTTGATAGTCCAGCTCGCGCGGATATGACGAGTGTCCACACAGCACCATCTTGGGTCGATGCTCGAGCGCAAGGGCACGGACTTCGTCGAAATCGATGATGCCGGATCGATCAGTGCGCGTGCGATATCGTACGAATCGAAACACCTTTCCCATGTGAGAAACGGGCGCACCATGTGTGAGATGACCGCCGTGCGAGAGGTCCATGGCGAGAATCGTGTCCCCAGGCGACAGACATCCAAAATACACCGCCTGGTTCATTGGCGAGCCGGAAAGCGGCTGTACGTTGGCATGCTCGGCGCGGAACAGTCGGCGTGCCCGCTCCCTCGCCAGCTCCTCAACCACATCCGTGTATTCCTGACCGCCGTAATACCGCCGGCCTGGATACCCTTCTGAATATTTATTGGTGAAAACCGACCCGAGCACGGCCAAGACCTCGGGATAGGTGTAGTTCTCCGACGGTATCAACTCAACTCCCGTCGACTGACGCTCCTCCTCACCCGCCAGAGCGTTGTAGACCTCGGGATCGCTCCTCCAAAGGCTGTCGCGATTAAGATCGACGGCGGGCCGACGAGGCGTTTCGTTCATGGCGCCTGGACCACGGAGGTAATGACAAGATCCGAAAGCCGCTGGAAACGCTCAAAACTCTCGCCTTCGATCATCACGCCGTGAGAGAGAAAGACGAACGTCACCTGATGCAGGGGATCAACCCAGAACAATGCCGAGCCCATACCATGTTGGCCGAATGTCTTCGGCGAAGTCAGCGTGCCGAACTGGATGTGGCAGACAGCGCTGCCTCGCAAGAAGACCCCGAGCCCCGAGTAACAAGGCATCGGCTCCCAGCCGCGCTGCAGCGCATTTTTGCCGTGTAGCTGATTGATCTTTTCGCCCGTACGGTTGATTTGCATCTGCTCGGTTGTGACCGGTGAAAGAATCCGCGCACCGTCGAGCTCACCGCCGCGACGCAGCGCCTCTGCCAGGCGAAACAGATCCGCTACCGTCGTTGCAACGCCCACCCAAGGCATCTCCGCATCTTCCTCTTCGAAGGCCCCGTCCGTGCCGTAGTTACTATGACCCAGATGCTTCAGGGGCGTCTTGTCCCACAGCCATACCGGTTTGATGTGCCGTTCCTGCAGGTCGCGGCGCAGTCCGAAGGATGTGTCCTTCATCTGCAAGGGTCCCAGCAAATCCTGCGATGCGATGTCTCGAAAGCGGCGCTTCTTCGGGTCGACTCGCCGGACCATCTCACCCATCAGGCAGTGGTTCACCGTGGGGGAGTAACTCGCCTCCACGCCGGGTTCGGTCTCGCAATGGATGGATTTGCAGATGGCCTCGATCACTTCGTCGAGCCGGTCGATGTACATACCGGGGACCGGCGTGAAAGTCATCGGCAGCCCTGATTGATGGGTGAGCAAGTGATAGACCGTGACGTCCTCGCGCCGGCCGCCGCGGAATTCGGGAATGATGTCGGATACTTTGGTCGTCAGTGAAAGCAGCCCCTTCTCGATGGCCATCAGTGTCAGAACACTGGTGAACGTCTTGGTAACTGAGAAGATGCTGTACACCGAGTTGGGCGGCAGCGGCTGGTCGCGCTCTGGTCCCCGAAAACCGAAGGTCTCGTGCAGCGCCACATGGCCATTACGGGCCACCATGACCTCCGCCCCGAAATGTTTACCCGTGTTGATGTAGCTGAGAATGAATTGCCGCACGCGTTCGATGCGTTCCGGTGACATTCCGGCTGTTACGATGTCGTTGCTCATAGGAAGGTCCTTAGTCGGATGCCGCAAGCGCCATGTCAGACAGCCGCTGAAACCGCTCTATGTTGTCCGCCTCGTGCATCACGCCTGCGGACAACATGGCAAAACAGAGATCCCGTACCGGATCGACCCAAACCACGCCACTGCCCGCTCCCTGGTGGCCATGGGTTCGCGGGCTTGCCAACGTGCCGAATTGGTGGCGGCCGATGACATCGCCTCTGAGGAAGAAACCCAGACCGATATAGGCTGGAATCGGCTCCCAGTCGCGGTCAAAACCGAGCGTGCGAATGAGCTCGTTGGGCTGGGTGCCGGAACGATTGATTGTTGCTTGTTCCAAAATTGCACGCGAAACAATTCGCCGCTCTTCGATTTTTCCCCCTCGCCTGAGCATATCTGCGTAGCGCATGAGATCGGGCACGGTGGACACAGCGCCGACCCAGGGCATTTGTGCGTGTTCCTCCTGAAAGGCGCCATCGGGACCGTAATTGCTGTGGCCCAGATGTTGCGCCGGTATATTGCCGCGAAGGTCTGGCACGACATGGCGTGCCTTCAAGTCCGACCGGACACCCAGGGCTGTATCTTTCATGCCTATTGGGGTGAACACTTCGTCAGCCATGAGTTGACGAATGGACCGCTTGGCAGGATCGACTCGCCGCGCCGCCTCTGCCATCAGGACATGCGAGACCATGGGCGAGTAGGTGACGCGCTCGCCCGGCGGATGTTGACAGTGAGCCAGCTCAATAACTTGCGGCAACACTTCCTCGAAGCGATCGATACACTTGCCGTCACCCAAAGAGAAGATTGGCGGCAGGCCGGAGCTCTGTGTAAGCAGGTGATAGAACGTGATTTTCTCGCGCAAGCCACCCCGAAATTCCGGAATGACTGCGGCAACACGGGTTGTCAGTGCCAGTTGTCCACGGTCAATCGCTTGGAATATCAGTAGATTGGTGAAAGCCTTGGTGATGGAGAACACCGAGAAGACGGAATCCTGAGCCAGCTTTTGCCGTCCATCGGCGCCGCCCGTTCCGACGGACGTGATCCGGGGCGGCATACCGCCGCGGGAAACACCAAACACGGCGCCGTAGTACTTGCCTGCGGCTATGGCCGCCTCGATTGCAGTCTTGATTCGAGCCAGCTGGCTACTGTCCAAACCGTCTGACATGTGATCTGCCCACCTTGTGCCCCAAAAAGGCTCTTTGACACTGGAATGGATGCTTTCGCCGGCTCGCCAATCAATCCCGCCGGATCTTATCCGCCGTCCAATTTCCGGGAACCTGCCTAAAAGTAGGGCCGCAAGCCTGCGGGCAGACTCCAGCTACCTGTCCTTTGGGTAGGCGCTGGCCAACCCCGCGTAAGTTACCGTGCCAAGATTGGGCAGGTTGCGGGCCGCTGGGAGGATGGGATGCATACGTCGAGCAGTGCGATGGACACGTCGAGCAGATTGGTCGGTAACAGGAGCATTGTCGTTGTGACCTGTCTGCTGATGGCATTGGGGCCCGCCACAGTCGACTTATCGCTACCCGCCCTACCTGCTATTCAGCAAGGCATCGGCATTGCCGGTCAACACGTTGAATGGACACTCACGGCGGTGCTGCTGGGCATGGCGGTCGGCCAATTCCTGATTGGCGGGGTTGCCGATGCTTTTGGTCGTAAGGCTCCGATCGTTGCGAGTCTCAGCGTGTTCGCCACAGCCGCTGTAGCATGCGCGCTATCACCCGATCTGACCGTCATGGCCGTTGCCAGGTTCGCACAGGCATTCGGTCTCGGCGTAGCCGTCGTCATGGCACGCTCCGTGGTAGTCGATGCGTTTTCGGGCCGAGACGTGGCTCGGGTATTTTCAACTGCCATCATGGTCACGGGCGTTGCCACAGTTATTGCTCCACTTGCCGGCGGGCAGCTTCTGGCGATCTTTGGGTGGCAGTCCATATTCCTCACCATGGCCGGCCTTGGCGTCGCCGTTATTCTTTACGTGCTGTTGCTGGTGCCCGAGACTCTGCCTCAACATCAGCGCACCCGAACTGGCGTCGCACACATTTTGTCGGCCTATCTTGCGCTGTTGCGAGATCCCACGTTCTGCAGCTGCGCGCTGATCGCAAGCTGCGCGGCGGCTTCTCAGTTCGCTTACAACACCGGCGCGGCGGCCGTGCTAATTGAGCATCATGGCCTGAGCCCCTCAACCTGTGGCGTGTATCTGGCCGTAATTGCGCTCAGCATGGCGACTTGCTCGCAGCTGAACGGATTGTTGCTGCGGTGGCTGTCCCCCACAAAGATTCTTTCCTGGGCTGTCCCCGCTACCCTTCTTACCGGATTGATCACGCTGGCGACTTCGATGTCCAACGCAGGTGGAGTGAATGGCATCGCCGGCACACTCTTGTTGGACATTGCGCTGGTCGGTTTCATCATTCCAAACGCCTTGGCTATCGGCATGATGTCCGCCGGCGTACACGCAGGCGCCGGGTCGGCACTCATTGGAGTGCTGATGTTTGCCTTGGGTACTCTGGGTAGCGCGGTGGTGGGAGCTGCTCACGACCCCTCGGGCCGCTGGATGGCAGGTGTCATCTGCGCCTGGGCGTGCTTCGCCTTATTCCAACTGCTTCGTCTGCGTCGACCGCTACCCTCCGCCATCGGTTGACACCACTCCCGTCTATCGCAAGGGTGGGTGGCCGCTGCAGCCTAGCTGACGCAGTACTGCGACGAGACTGCCCGCCGGGTCTCGTGGCAACTCATTTGTCCGCCAAGCCACGAAGCCATCGGGCCGAACAAGCACGGCACCCCCTGCGCCCACGCCGAATGCACCGGTCAAATTCTCTTTGCCGCGAGCTAACATGCCAGCAGAAAATTGCCTGAAACGCAGCCCAAGCGCGTCGTTGGACAACTTGCTCGTGGCGGTGTCCCAGTCTTCTGAAGCGCTGAGCAAAACGAAGTCGCGGCCGAAGAGGTCCAGCGTGGAGCCCTCTTTTCCGGCCTGGATGATCGGCACATGTGGCGCACGGGTGCCCGGCTCGCCTGAAAGCGTCGCGTGGTCCGCGAAGTCTGCTGTTCCTTTCCCGTCCTCCCCGATGACGGCACCGTCACGGTAACGCTGACCGAATACAACATCATAATCGGGCACAATCTCCACCGGGGAAGGCAGCCGCCCGCTCGTGTCACGAAACCAGCGCTGCAGGCGGGCGAGAGATTGCGCCAACGTGGCCTCGATCACCGGGCGGCGCTCGGCATCGTAGCTTCGGCTTGCGGCCGAACGGGTTATCACCCACTTTATTGATCCGCGCGTCCAGGATGATGGCCTTCGTTACTCCATGCATCGTGAGCAGCCCTTCGACCCGATACGCTTCGTCCCCGGTGCCAATGATACGGGAGGATTCGAAGCGGATACCCGGATAAAGCGGCGAGCGCAGATCGGTGTGCAACGACGTGCACGCACACGAGAGAAGATCCTCGAGGCGGCATTTGATCTGCTGGGTCGCTCCCCAGCGTCGGCGCAAGAAGGCTGCCGCTAAATAGACAGCTGACGGATGTGCCGAAACGAACGCGCTTGCGCCAGGGCTGCCGATAACGCGAGCAGCGCAAGCAAGATGCCGGGGTGTCGAGACATGACTTCCACCGCCATGGCAATGGCATTCGGCATGTTGAAAGCCCGTTCGAGAATCCATCCGAGCGCTGCAATGGCGGCGCAGCCAGCGCCGACTACACGCACTGGTGTGTACAGCCGTGTTCGGCTGATGAGCAGTAGCCACGGCACCACCAGGACGACGATAGCCAGCTGCATGACTTCGATACCCAGGTTGAAGCCCAGCAGGCTCAATGCGAGTGTCCAACCATCGAAACGTAGTCCCGCGAGCGCGCTGGCGAAGGCCAAACCGTGGATCAACCCAAAGCCGGAGGCGAGATAGACCTCCTTACCCGCAAACACAGGTCGCCAGGCATGCAGTGCCGAGACCAGGATGGAGGCGGCAATGAGTACCTCGACCCATTGAGCGGGAATGCTCAGCACTTCCAAGGCCCCAATCGCGAGTGTGATGGAATGCCCAACGGTAAACCCGCTGACTATTCCGGCAGTGGACCATAAGCTGGCGCGAACATCCTTCCCTGGCAGCCATCGCCCGGCGCGCGCGATGAGCGGCGCCGGCAGGAGAAGAACCAGCAGGAATAGCAGGTGGTCCGTGCCGTGTGCGATATGTGAGATACCGAGCCTGAAGAGTTTCTGCACTCCAGACCACCAGCTCCCGCCAGAACCGTCAACCGGTAGATGGGTCTGTTGAAAGGCGATGAGCCCTATGGGGCGCGGCGCCTCTCCGAGCAAACCGTTGCGAAGGTCACGGCGTACGAAGACCAGCGATTTGTGAGTGACCACCGGATCCAGAATGACATCGTCGTCGATCGAGAACACCTCCTTATCCGCATGCTCCGTAGAGGCCATCTGCAGCTTCACGACGAGCCAGTCATTGCTGGTCCAGTTCGGGTTTCCAGTGTGCCGAAGCGTCATTCCCTGCAAGACGGGTTGGAAAGGACCGTCACCGCTCGAAATGTGGAAGTGCCGCCGGACGTAGTCAGCTATCTGCGGCCCATGCTCGGCAATCACGCCTGCAGGATTGGCGGCCAGCGGCTCGGACAGCGCCGTTCCAAGTTCGTTCAGAGGCAATTGTAGCTCGACGTCTATCTTGTGCCGCCCAATGTCGAGCATGACGACACTGGGCGGTACATCGTGCGCAACCGCCGCCATCGAGAGTCCGGCGCACATGACTGCAGCGGCCTGAACCACCACGCGCCGTATCGACGACAACCCGAGCGCGTGTGTACTTCCCATAAACCCCATTTCCGGGCTCCCGCCTACTGGGTGCTCAACTCGTTGTAGTAATCATAGGTCTTGTCCCGGAACATCATGTGGTAGTGGGTAATGCCTTGGATAACCACCCCCGCCTGGGAGGACATCTCGATCCACACCCGTGGTCCGTCGATTCGCATGTAGGTCTTGTCAACCTCAATGTTCGGGTAGGCAGATCCCGAAGGAGCACCCCAGGCAACATAGGTATTCGCATACGCTGTCGAGGACGTGTAGTCGGCGAGCATCTGGGCGGCTGTGGTCGAGTCGTAGTCATTAGTGAATTGCGTGATTGCGGCAGTCACCAGGGCCTGTTGGGCTGCAGTGAGACTCGATACGAGAACACCCCGATTGGTCGTCGGATACACCGCCGTCACTGCACTGTAGCTGCCGGTGTTGTACTCGACCGGATCAATGAGAATATCGGAGAAGGTCTGGCCAGAGAGGTAAGTCGATGTCAGTGCGGTCGTTCCGGCAGTCGTCGGGCTCAGGCTGTCGGTCTGCCCGTAGAAGATCGCAACGAGCGCCGCTGCCTTATCGGCCAGCACCTGGTAGCTCGCTCCATTGACTGTAAATGATGCTTTGGGCTCGACGCCTATGTGGTGTGGTGTCGGATACACCAAACTGTTGTTGAACGTGATGTTGAACGCCATGTGGTGCCCGCCCAGCTGCAGCGTCCACAGTCCCGTCGTGGAAGGGGTTCCGATAAACGCAATGTGGTAGTTGCTGGACCCATAGGAGCTCTGCATCGTCCCCAGGTAATCGTCGGCAGCGAGAACGCCGTTGAAGTCAGCATAGCCGGCATCGCTGAGCGCCGTGTTCGCAACTGCGTAGAACGCGGCGGTTTGCGCGGAAGTCGTGAGGCTGCCCAGCGTAATGCCCGCCCGCGTCACGCCAGGCAGATTCGACCACAAGGTCTTATATACATTGAGCTGCGCAGTTGTATAGGTCGATTCACTATACTGCACACCAGAGAGCTGCGACGCCGTGAGCGTGGCTTTGAAGGCATCGACAGAACAGACGACGTTCTCTGTATAGGTTCCCGTGGAGCAGTCAGCAGCGGTGGCGGTGTTTACCGTCAGTGTTGCCGAGCTGCTGGTGACCGAGCCGGCAGAATTTGAAACGACGACGTAATAAGTACCTGCGTCAGTGCTGCTCGTGCTGGAGATTGTGTAAGTCGCGCTCGTTGCACCGGAAATGGCCGCTGAATCCTTGTACCACTGATAAGTCAGAGAGGATCCAGATGCCGTTACCGAAAATGAGGCACTGGCCCCGGCAGTAACCGTGGCGGCGGCCGGTTGTGTCGTGATCGAGGGTGCAGTAACTGTTGTAGTGGTACTGCTGTCTCCCGAGCTGCCGCCGCCGCACGCGTTCAGAAGGACAGCGAGGCAGGACAGTAGAATGGTGCGGCTGACAGACATAATGACACTCCTATGGAGGTTAAATCAGCCTGATTGCCTGGCCCGGAACCTATGGTTGGGAACAGCACCTACTGGGCATTTTGGGCATCGCCCCGCTGTGGCGGTGGGCCGCCACCCGGACCACCAAGTGGTCGCGCCGCGACGACGCCATTGTCCGCCTGGCACGTGCCTGACAATTGGTGGCCATCTCGCAAAGTGAAACTCACTGTGTCGCCAACGGACTTACCCTTGCATGCTGCGACCGCCTCTGGCGGCGGCCCGGCCCGAGGCCCAGGGGGAGGTGCACCACTCGGTGGCGACTGGGCGAAAACAGAGCCCGAGGCAACGATCAAACAGCACGACAAAGTGACGAGACCACGGTGTTTCATGACACCTCTCCAGTCGATTCGATGAATACGTAAAGCAGTGCATCGCATCACGGCAGGCTCGCCGCAGCAGCTTCTGCGAGATACAACTCTGATCCAGGAACGACGGAGGTGGGTAACCTTTACCAGGTCTTTACAATTACGAAGGGAGACACCGATTGATCGGCTTCTGGTAGCGGAAGCGCGATTCGAACCGATGATCTGTTAACGGACGATGAAACGCCGGGTGGCTAACGGGCCACCGCAAGACTCAGCTTCTTTGCGAGATCAGAGTAGCTGTTGGTATCGGTGTGACCTATGGCTCGTTGGTCTCGCGCCAGGTCGCTCCATCGTCCCGCGAGACGTACAACGTGCCGGGTGAAGAACCGCACGTTGCGAGCAGACGGCTCTTGTCCTTCATGTCCAAGCCCATCCAGTCGCACCGTCCTGTGGGTAGCTTCTTCATGCTCCATTCGCCGGTCTGGTGATCTCGTACGTACACCTCGGATGCGGCGAGCAGGTTCCATTCCGGCCCGATCAACAGGTGTTGCGGCGTGTTCACGATTCGCGCACCGCCCTTGAAGCGCGGTGGCAGTGGTACGGTGCGCGTCGTTCCGTCACTCACATCGGTAAGCGTGAGCGCGTGCTCATTCCCCTCGTAGTATGTGTACACGCCTGCTGGCGTGTTGGCGAAGACATATCGGGCGACGAACGCGCCCGATTTCACACCGCTCTGCTGGACTACCTGCCAGGGATCCTGCGCCCGCGTGCGCACGTACATCCGGTAGTCGTAGTCGCCGACGATGAGGCCGTCGGAACCAAACAGATGAGCGTTGATCGGACTGGCTCCGTCAGGCAGCGACAGACGCTCAGCCTTGGCATCTGTGCCAACCCACGCACGCCGTTCATAGAGGTTCCAGCGCCATTGGGTGCGAGTCACGCATATGTGACGCTTTTCGTCCGCCTCGCAGTCCTGCACGGTCTCGGTCGTGTCCAGATCGAACGAACGGTATCGCACGGGGATGCCCTGACCATCCGTGGAAAAGTGGCCCGCCATACCGAGCGGCCCAAAGACGAGATACCTCGTGTTCGGCACGTATCGAGTTGCGCCATTGAAGATCTGGCGCAGCCGCGCACGTGCGATCACCGTTTGCAGCGCCTGGTACTGTTTGTCGTTCAAGAATGTGTATGCCGGATGCAGCGTCTTGTCCTCCAGCGCTGCAAACACCTCCGGGAACCTGCGTTCGACGAACTCCGAGAGGAACTTGCTGTTGTCAGCCGCTAAGACGAGGTACTGACCCGTCGCATTCTTGGCCGCCATATCGTCGGGCGCGGCGTCCTTCTCGTACAGGAACAGCGCACCCAGCGTAGTAATTTTGCCGGCCTCGACGGTGAACTTGCGTTCGAGCGGATACGTTCGCGTGATGCGCTCTTTGCTGTTGGCGTAGTAGAGATCCTTTACGACGCTTGCGGTGGCCTGGCGCAACACGTGGGGTCCCGGCGTAAGCGCAACCATGAAGGTCGTGCCTGTCCCCAGCTTCTCGTCGTCGATGTAGAGTTTGAACTCCTGACCATCGCCGAGGGTTTCGGTCGCCTTGCCGTTGCCTCCGGCGAACGTGCCGACGATGAATCCGTGCGTCGCCATCAGCTCGGGAGCAGGCTCCATGAGCGGTTTGGTCCTGGTCTTGCCGTGCACGAGCGGGACGCAAAACATCGCGACGAACACACTCGCCAGCCAAGCGGTGAGCATGCGGTGGTTCATGGTGGGTGTCCTTACGGAACGAAGCGAATATGCAAGTAGTCGCTATCGGAAATCTTCAGCTTGCCGCCGCGCGCCTTGTCCGTTGTTGCAAATACGATGTACAGATCACTGCCCGAGAACGCCGCGACCGGCACCGTTTTGCCTGAGACATTGAGATTGCTGACCTTCAGCTTGCCAGTGAGCTGCCCGCCGTCGGCAGCCGCTTCATTGAAGCCGTTGTCATCCGGCGAAGCGTAGAAGTAGTAAGCATAGCTTTCAGCCGGATCATCGGATACGAACAACACTTCGCCGGTGTTCTTGTTCTCCAGCGTTATGGCCTTGAACTCGTTGGTGAACGGCTCTTCGAGCTTGCGCTTCTGCGCAAGCTTTGCGAGTTGGTCACCTGCGGACGCGTTCACCGAGATGCCCTGTGTTCCAACCAGCTTCGCAACGATGGAGAAGGGGACTTTATGGAGGACCGCTTCATTCTTCGTCACCGGAACGGGCGCGCCGTTCTGTTCGATGGCGATGGTCATCTGCGTTTTCGCGCCGAAGGCTATGCCCGGTGTAAGTGCACCACCGGTAAGCAACACGAGGGTTGTAACGGCGAAGAAGTGTCCAGTCCTGAACATGACAGAGCTCCATGCTGCATCGCGCGCATTAATATCAGCTCGGACACGCAGGAGTCGTGATGAACTGCACAACTTACCAATGGCTGCTCGGCCGCGCCCTTTCACGTACCGGCAGGCGAACTTCTCGCGGCGGATTCAGCGAATTCCCTCAGATCTGGCGGAACTACGATTCAATGTTGAATGGCAGAAGCTGGCCGATTCGGATGGGCTCAACGCGACGTCCGCTCTGCGGTCGCCACGAGAGCGTGCTTTGACGCAGGCATTTCCGCGTACAAAACCCCGTATTTCCAAACAATCGCCATGCGTGTGGGGAGCGTGTGTCAACTCCACCGTATCTATGACGCATTTACATCCGTGGTGTCACGGCGGCGGAATCGGAGTGTTGCCGTCAACGACGTCTGATACGACCTTTCCGAGCGTTTCGGCCGGGGCTTCTCCGAACGGAATCTCGAACAAATGCGAGCCTTTTATCTCGGTTGGCCGATGCCGCAGACAAAGCCTGCGAAATCGCAGACAGCGTCTGCGAAATTGAACGCCATCCCGTTGATGTGGCTACGCTCAGCTTCGATTTCCGGAAGTGCATCTTTCGGCCTACCGCTAAGCAGCCGTGCCGATCCAATGTATAGGTGACTACTCAAAAAAAAGCGGACTGATTCCAAGCTCTTGCGGTACACGCGTTCCGCACCGTCGTAATCGCCGTCGTATGACAAAATGCCCCCCGGAGCCGGGGGAACCTGACAATCAGGAGCCCGCGAAATACCGGACCAGGTCAAACAGATAGTCGCGGCCACGATACAACGAGTTGACGGAAATGCGCTCATTGAGTCCATGCGTTCCGGCTGTCTCAGGCTCGTTCCAGAGGCCGGGCACTCCGTAGGTCGGAATTCCTATGCGACCCAAATGGGTTGCGTCCGATGCGCCCGTGCTCATTTCGGGAATCACGGGAACTCCCGGGAAGTGTTTGGCAGCGATTTTTTCTATCGGACCTACAATCTTCGGATCGAGTGGCGGTGGAATCGCCAACGTCCTTTCCCTTGCCGTCAGACGCGTAACCTTCAGGCCCAATCCAGACACGGTCCGTTCCAAGGTCGCCTGGACGTCTTCGGCCGATTCTCCTGGAATGATCCGACAATTAACAGACGCGGTTGCTCGCTGGGGCAACGCATTGATGGCATGTCCTGCGGTCAGCAACGTGGCGACGCACGTCGTGCGCAACATGGAGTTGAAGGCACGATCGGCAGACACGACCGCCTCAGCCGACTTGTTGTTCGGATCTCTAGCGATGTCTCTCATGGCAGAGCCGAGAGCATCCTGTTGAAGCGCGCCCATTTTTTCGAAGTAGGCGCGCGTGACCGGGTTCAGATGAACGGGAAACTGTAAGTCCCGCAATCGTACCAACCCCTCGGCGAGCTGGTAAATGGCATTGTCGCGCACGGGGGTCGAACTGTGACCACCGGGATTAGTGGCCTCGATTGCGAAATTGCGCGGGGACTTTTCGCCCACGCCGAGGCCCAGATAGATCGGCATGCCCGTCGGACCGCCGCGGCCCGTGCCCCCTTCGTTGAGGGCGAAGCTCGCTTTGAGCAGATCGGGGCTGCGATCAACGAGCCAGCCCGCGCCGTTCAGGACGTCCGCATTGCTCGTCTCTTCTCCGCACGTCAGCGCCAGCTTCAGGGTGCGATTCGGCCGAAACCTGGCTTGGCGCAGTCGTATCAGTGTGTCGGCAAAAATGGCGACCTGCGCTTTGTCATCGGACGTTCCGCGGCCGTAGAAATAGCCACCTTCCTCAACCAGCTTGAAGGGATCGCGAACCCAATCCTCCCGCTTCGCCTCGACCACGTCGATGTGTGCCAGCAGCAGGATGGCTGGAATGGTGGGACTGCGCCCATTCCACGTTACGACTAGGCCGCCATCGCGAGGACGATCTGGTGGGACATACAGCGTGAGCTCCGACTCGATGAAACCACCCTCACGAAATCGGCTCTGGAGTTGCTTTGCGGCTGCCGTGCAGTCACCGGCGGAGTACGTCGTGTTGGTCTCGACCAGCTCACGATAGAGGCTGAGGAAAGCGCTTCGGTCTGGAGGCGGCGAAGCAGACGGCTGGGCGTTTGTGGTGCACGCGAGCGCCGCTGGCAAAATCAAGCTGCACAAAAAGCGTGTAATTCGCTTCACAAGTGCCTCGAAGGGTTGAGTGCAAAATGGCGAGGGTAGAATAATGGACGATGAGCGGTGGTTATCAAAGGCGCTGCACGTTCGCCGTTGAGTCAGCCGGCTTTCAGAACCTCAATGACCTGCGTGACGCACTCAGCTGGTGCTGGCATTGACGTATAGTAGTGTCCGAGTTTGCCCAAGCAGCGGGATGACTACCCGGCTCCGAAGGCCACGAGCGCTCGCGGCACTCAGACACCAAGCGATTTCAGGATCGCACCGACGTTGTCCGCCGCCCTGCGCACCGCTGCGAAATTACCCTCTCGGTCGATCCACACGGGTCGCAAGACAGATTGAACGATATCAGCGATACGAGGCGGCATGCTTGGCCATGATCTGCAGCACGCATTGCCAGTCGACTGCCGGCGCCAGCAGCGCCGGTCCTGGCGTTCATATCCGGGCGTAAGGCTTACCCACTCCGCTGGCAGGAAACCAACGACTTGCAGTTGGCGCGCAAGCGACGGACGAGGGGCGAGTGTCAGTGGAATATCCGTCTTCACCTCGGTCGTCGCGAGGTGCAGCAATCCCGCCCTCTTGGCCGTCCTGAAACGCGCGCTCAATTCTCGCAGTCACGGCGGCGTGCAGTGAGGCGGGTTGCTCGTCAGCGTGCACTTCCAAACGAAACCGACGTTGAGTCGTGACGTACAGGTCCATCGTCATTTCGAAGCTAACCGGATCGTGGATCGCTTACTTCGACACCCGACGGGTGTGTTGAGCGTTCATCACGCTACTAGGGACCTTACTAGGTAATTGACGTACGGTTGCAGCTACCTAGAGGCGTTTCACGCTATATCTCATTGATTAATAATAAATTCTATGAAATTAACTAGGGAGGAGTGACACTGAATTAATTACCTAGTAGATTCCCTAGTATGGAACTTGACGATCTCTTGACTCGGCCCGAGGGCAAGACCCTGGAATTCAAGCGGGATTTCTCGTCGCCGGATCGTATCATCCGCACGCTGGTGGCGTTCGCAAACACCGCGGGCGGCACTGTCCTCGTCGGAGTAGAGGACAAAACCCGCAACGTCGTCGGCGTAGCCGATCCTCTGACGGAGGAAGAGCGGGCAGCTAACTTGGTCGCGGATTCGATCCTGCCGCAGCTACTGCCCGAGATTGAAATTCTTCCATGGCGGAACACGCAACTGCTAGCTCTGCGCATTCACCCGGAATGGACGACGCCGCACTACGTGAAAAAGCTGGGCCCGGAAAGAGGCGTCTTCATTCGCGTCGGGTCATCGAATCGGCGGGCCGATCCCTCGATCATTGCAGAGCTCAAGCGCAATGTAGGCAACCAGTCCTATGACGAATATGCGCTGCCCAACCTGGAGTTGGATTCGCTGGACTTCGAACTCGCGGTCGACCTGTTCTCGGGTATACGCAGATTGACCCGCCGCGATATGCAAACCCTGAAGCTGGCCAGGGCTCATCGAGGCAGAATCGTGCCGACCGTCGGCGGGGTGTTGCTGATCGGTAAAGACCGACTGACATCCTTTCCCGATGCGGAAATGAGAGTGGCGCGTTTCGATGGCACGACTCGCGCCGACATTCTCGATATGCAGGACATCCGGGCGCCGCTGCCGAGGATCGTCGACGAAGCAGTCGCGTTCGTTCAAAAACATACGTCGCGCAAGGCAGTCTTTGGAGGCACACGGCGGATAGACCGATGGACGATTCCTGTGGATGCGCTGCGCGAGGCGGTCATCAATTGCGTGGTGCACGCCGATTATTCGCAAACCGGCGCTCCGTTGCGGCTGGCGCTCTATGATGATCGGCTGGAAATCGAAAATCCGGGACTGTTGCCCGCAGGAACGACCATCGAAGACATCAAGCGCGGCATTTCCAGGCCGCGCAATCGAGTTTTGGCGCGGTTTTTCCGCGAGCTCCATCTCATCGAACAATGGGGTAGCGGCGTGCGGCGCATGACCGAAGCGTGTATTGCAGCCGGTTTGCCTGCGCCTGAGTTTGAGGAGATCGCGACTCATTTCCGGGTCACCCTGGGGTTGCCGAAATCCGCTGCGCCGACGAGATTGCAGGCGAGAAGCGTCCTGGGAGGACGCGAAGAGACCGCCCTCGCCTTTCTGAAGGAACGTGGCAAAAGTGGCGCGGCGGTGCAGGAGATCACGAACCATCTGGGCGTAACGCCAAAAACCACGCGTGCCGCTCTGAAGCGTCTGGTTGCTCGCCGTCTGGCTGTGGTTGTGGGCAGCAGCGCGAAGGATCCGCAGCGGCGGTATTTTGCGACTGCGGAAGGTGAGCGAGCAGCATGTTCGATACAGCCGGCCAAAAATTAATGTTTTGCAACAACCCACCCGCGACACACCCATCGGCACGATACTTCGGCGATTTGCTACCCAGCGAACTGCAGTGTGATAAGTCTATCGAGAGTGCAAAACAGCATTCTCTGCGACCTGGCTCGCTGGGCCGGATAATGTAACAACCCCGTATACACGCTCGGTGGCCGGGCTGACTGCTTGCAGACAGCGGCGGATCGCGAGACATCCCCCCCTTCGCTCCCTCCAGAACCCCCAAAGCCGTCACTAGCACCCGGCAAGGATGAGGTCTCTGACGTCTGTAGTCTTTGCTCGATTAATCAATCCTTATCACGCTAGGGATCGATTTAAGATACGACCGGGCGCGAGGTGTTCACCTCGTCAGCAGAGGATGCCGCCCGGAGCATCGCAAAAATCTGGAAAACGGTGCGCCAATGGAAAGTGCACTTCGAGGAATACCAGGTCCCCGACGAGCAGATCGCAAAGGTCGCGCCCGCCTTTCGTCACATTGACGACGTCTCGACGCCGGCCTTACGCAAACAGATTCCATGAGCATGGGGATGACAGGGGTGCTTCGGGGTTCGCGTTGCACTCCTGCCAATCACGGGCGCCGCCACGGTCCTGCCCGACTACCGGTGTCACCTCTTCTGCGTTGTTCCCATCTGTGCTCCTGAATACGCGGCCGCCACCGGCGCGGCGCACCAACTACGGTGCTGCGAAGTACGTCCCAACTTGACCGGCAAAAACGTGATCACCGCGAATGCCTGGGACGTTCGTCTCGTTCAATGTGATGGCATGCAGATCGCACAGCTCATGGCTTCCCTATCCCGCCTCATCGGGCGGCGCCGGGCGGACGTGCCGATGCTGCTGGGACTGGCTACGCTCGTCGCGGGTTCCGCCTGGGCAGGCTGCGCGGATTTGCCCTACCCCGAGGTGCGGCGCCTCGCGGAGTTGAGCGAGCGCGATCCAAAAGCGGCACTACCCAACATTCGCGCGCAGATCGAGCGGGCAGAGCACGCCGTTCCGCGCCAACAGGACAGCCTCGCGGCGTGGTATGCCGTGGCTGCCGAGAGTTACAGTCTTCTCGAGCTGGATGCCGACGCGCGGTCTATGGCGGCGCACGGACTGGCGATTCCTCTTCCGCCCGACCACCCTGCGCGCGTCGCATTGCAAAGTGTTTTCGCGGAAAACGTGTACGGAGCTCCGCAGCTCGAATCCGCGTTTGATTCGATCCGGCAGGCACGGACTCACCAGCTACCGGGCTCGGTGCAGGACCTGTGCCTGCAGATCACCGCGGGCACCTTACAGAACCGCCAAGGTCGTGCCGACCTCGCCATTGAGACTCTGACCGACGCGTATCGCCGCAGCCTCTCGCTCCAGGTTCCTCGAGTGCGCACGGCCGCCGCAGCCGCCCTCTCTCCTGTGATGCGGATTCTCGGCGATTTCAAACAGGCCCTGACCCTCAATCAGGAAGTTGTCGATTGGAATCTGGGCCGTCATGCGACTCTGAGTCTGTCCGTAGCGCGCTACATGCAAGGTGAGATCTACCTGCAAATGCGGGACTTCAACGCTGCCATCCGCGAGCTTCAGGAGGCGCGCAATCTCAGTGTCGCGCTGGCGGACCAACAGGGCGTGGCCTTTGCGGACCTCGCATTGTGCGAGGCGCGGACCGAAACCGGGTCGCTGCAACCGGCGCGTGGCGACTGCCAGAGAGCCCTCGAGACCTTCTCCGCATCCAATTCCACCGATGTCGAAAAGGAATCGCAGGGGCTTCTAGCCCGGATCGACCTGCTCGAAGGTCATCCGGAGCGCTCGCTGAACCGCCTCAATTCCGTTCTCGAACACTCCGGCGGCGAAATGCAGCCCCGGATGGTCCCGCAACAGTACGAACAGCGGGCGCGGGCCAACGCGATGCTGCGGAACTACCGGGAAGCCTACACCGATCTTGACGAATACCTGCGGCGCTACATTTCCCAGCTCGACGCCCAGCGCACTCTCCAGATCTCGGCGCTGCGAACCCGCTTCGAGACTGACATTGCCATCCAACGCAATACTTCGTTGCAGGGTCAGTTGGCATTGGCTCGCGATCGCGACGAGCGCCGGAAAACACAGTTGCGCTGGGTAACGATGATCTCCGCCGCGAGCGCGGTCGTAATCGCGCTTCTGACCCTTCTTCTCCTATCCAACATCCGGTACCGAAGACGGCTTGTCCGGCTGGCAACGACGGACACGCTTACTGGAATCGCCAATCGAGGCCGCATCGCGGAGCTAGCAACCCTTGCAATCGCTGATGCGCGTCAGCGTGGCGCGCCGCTCTGCGTCGCACTACTGGACCTCGATCGATTCAAGGCCATCAATGACCAATTCGGACACGCGGTGGGCGACCGCGTGCTGCAGGCGTTCGCGCGGGTAGCCGCCGCCATGCTCCGCCCGTCGGATCTCCTCGGCCGCTGGGGCGGGGAGGAATTTGTGCTGATTCTCCCCAACACCACGCTGGATGCGGCCATGGAGATCGTCGATCGGCTCCGCAAGGACACCGGGCGGATAGCCGAATGGGCCGCGGAGCCCGGACTCGAGGTCAGCATGAGCGCCGGCCTGGCGACGGCCACGACCGCGAGCTCGCTCGACGAGATTGTTGCCCGCGCAGATGCCGCCCTTTACATGGCCAAGAACGACGGCCGTGACCTGGTCCGTTACTCGGAAGAGAGTTTTCTGACCGCATCGACGAGCGTGCGACGCGCACTGCGGGCCCAGGCTCGGTGATGATTGCCCGCGGCGATAGCGCCAAGCGTCGCGGGCCGAAGCGCCCCGTTGGAAGGATAAAGCAGCTCCGCTGCAGGAGGGCCGCACTCAGCGCCCACTCAAAGAGACGTCAAAAGGTCTTCCCATGGAGAGTCACTCAATGGAACGACCTCGGAAAATGGCTTGGGTGCCCCGAAAAAGGAGCCTTGCCCACAGTGGCAACCCAGCGCCTGAAGAATGCCGACCTGGGTTTCATTTTCAACGCCATCGGCCACACTGACCATTGCCAGATTTCGGATCAGAGTCAGTGTCGCGCCAATAACCGCCAAACCTGCGTGGTTGCCGTGCAGCTCCGCCAGATGTGAGCGATCGATTTTGACAGTGTCCACGGCAAGGCCGCGAAGTACTGCCAATGAGCTGTGGCCCCCGCCGAATTCCCTCAATGCCAGCTTGATGCCGAGCTGACGCAATTTGCCGGCAAGCTTGCCGGACTCGTCCCTGTCACGCATCACGTCCCGCTCGGACAGCTCCAGTTGCAGATACTCAGGCGATAGCTTGCGCCGGGCCAACGCGCCACGTACGTACTCGACAAACTTGTCTCCTGAGGATATTTCGGAGCTGGAGATGCAAACGCTGACCGTTTCGGGCGCCGCTTGCGCATTCTGCGTACGCCACAGTGCCATTGCCTTGCAGGCTTCGTCGATGGTCCATTGCCCGATTGCCGGGAGCAAGCCGCACTTCTGCGCTATCGGAACAAACTCACTGGCCGCAATCGCACCCAACGTAGGATGGTTCCATCGCAGTGTCGCCACAACGCTGCGTCGCCGGGCGCTCTCGAGATCAACCGTGAACTCATACTCCAGAAAGAGCTGGTCCGTGCTGACAGCGCGCCGTAGAGATGTTTCAATTGCCAGGTGTCGGGTCAGACGAGCGTGCATTGCCTCGCTGAATACCACGGAACATCCGCGCCCCGCACGCTTCGCTTCATACATCGCAATATCGGCGTTTCGGACAAACTCTTCAGCGCCTCCCTGGCACTGATCCGTAGTCACGATTCCAACGCTTGCGGTCGAGTGCAGTTCGTGCCCTAGAACGTGGTAGCACGGCGTCAACGCATTCAGACACCGCTCCGCCACCTGTACCGACTCGTCGCCCGTTCGGAGCTCGTTCACGAGCACCAGGAACTCGTCTCCGCCAAAACGACTGAGCATGTCGCCACCCGAATTTCCCACCTGCCATTGCGGCGAGCGCAGGGCAGTTTGCAGCCGATGCGCGATCTGGCGCAGCAACTCGTCACCGGCTTCGTGGCCCAGAGTGTCATTGACCTGTTTGAATCTGTCGAAATCAAAAAACAGCACGGCGCAAGCCGCCTGCTGCCCTTCATGCACCCTTGCCAGCGAGCGCTCCAGGAATTCCATGAAGACCGTTCTGTTTGGAAGACCCGTCAACTTATCACGCTGGGCGGAATCGATGAGCGCTTGAGCGTCCGCCAGGCCACGGCGCCGAATCCTGAAAAACAGCGATCCCGCGATGAAAATGAGGACCCCCGCAGGAATCAAACCCAGCAGCGCACGCTCGCGCAACCTGGCCAGTCGCTCCAACAACCTCGTGGCATCCACATCGACGCCGATCGCTCCGAACTGACGGCCTCGCGTGTCCAACAGAGGGGCGATGCCGCTCATCACCGTTCCCCACTCATCGGTGTAGGGTGCCTCATCGACAACGGGAATTCCGGGGTGCCCGCCCCTGCCCAGGGCCAGATCCAGGTTCTTCGTGTGATGCGGATAGACCTCCCACACGCCCGACTGATCTGAGCGCCCCGAAGCACTGGTGCTCCCAGGGTCAGAGGCGTCGAGGACGAAATGGATCTGATCGTCGCTCAGCACAACGGTGTAGATATAGCGTATGTCGGGCACGGCCTTGCGTATCCTACGCAAGGGCTCCACCGCCCTGCGGTAATCTGGATCGTTGAGCTGCTCGGGCCGGCGGATACGCTCGTGCAACCCGGGGTCCACCGACACCGATGCCTCCCGCGCCAGGTTCATCAAAGATTGCTGGAACCCCTGTAATGCAGCTTGTTGCATGGTCACCCACAACCCGACAATCCCCGCGGCCACTACTACCCACATCACCAGGAACACGGTCAGTGCCTCCCAGAAAGCGCGTCGCGAGTGGTTTTTTCTCAAGCTCAAGGCTCCGCTGGATAGTGCGCGGGTACCGCCGCAGTGCCTCCATGGCCTGAACCTCCGAGTATCTTGCATGGACTGCCGCAAGAACGGCGCTGCTGAAATCCCATTATTGATATTCGCTGCGACATTCCGCGAACGCGGTCACACCACGAATGACAGCAGCGGAGTTAGCAGATTCGTACGGTTCCGCACCGCGATTCCCGCCTGCGCCGGCCTGGGTTCAAACGTTGTACTCGCACAGACTAAGCTTGGGGCCGCCGCGTTTCGTGACGAATTCCCGCAACGCCACAAGCATCTAACATTGGCGCTTGCATAGATGGGGACTCAAACCTACGCACGAGACCTCTTTCTCATCGCCCAATTTTCGAGATAGACAACCCCGTTTGAGACCGAGCTGCTGATGAATTCACAGACAAATGCACGCCCGATATCGTCCTGCTCAATCGTGCCAAAACGTCCCGGATCAGACGCCCCAACCAAGCGACGTAGTGCGGCGTATGAGCATTGCCTGCGATAATTCCCGGACGAAAGATCGCGAGGCGTTGGAAGCCTATTCCTCGAACCGTCTCTTCTTTCAAACCCATGATCCGCGGTAGCCTGGAAGTCCTCGGCCGATGCTCATGGAATGATCCGACAATTCACAGACGCGGTTGCTCGCTGGGGCAACGCATTGATGGCATGTCCTGCTGTCAGTAACGTGGCCACGCACGTCGTGTTCCGACATATCCGTCGTCGATCAACTCCATCGGGTCGGCACGCAGGTCGCGGAGGCCGCAGCACGGGCATATGCCACCCAGAAGGCTCGAGGCGTTTAGGGGTGGCTCCGCCGCCCAGGGCTGTCCACGAACCGCATCGCTACATTGTCACGGACGCGGCCGCAATCCATCGCTGAGGAGTTTCAGCGGACAGAGCGCGGAAAATGGACAGCGGGTTCATTGCGAGTGCCCAGATCTGGGGGACTTGCCAGAGTTGCATGGTTGGCGTGGCGGCCGGTCGTTGCTTACCGCGCCGTTAGTAGCGATTCCAATCTGCGGGGCTCGTCATTTGAGTAAGTAGTCCCCATCTCGCAGCTCCTGCGCCGCGCACGCGCCAGATAGCGCACGACCGCCTGCTCATGCGCCAGAATCGCACGCTTGAACCAAGTATCGAGTGGCTGCAGAAGTTCGGGCATTGCAAGACATTGCCCCCGCGCCCGTTCAAAAATAAGGCGCGAGCGGTGTTCGCACTTTTTTTGCGGCGACTGCGGGATCCTGACTCTTCCAAACGTCTTGGTGTCCTACGCCATCCCCGCCCCGTAAGCGAACGACGCTGATCTACCGTCCAATGTCGGGATTGGCCTAATCCTGCGTCTCTTGTCTTATCAGGACCGTGCCGGGTCGAGTGCCAGCCGCGCCGCCCGCATTGCAGGTTTCGAAGCGCACCTTCGTTTCTCGAAAAGGAGCTCTGTTGATGAAGACAATAGACCGTCGTGATTTCATGTCAGGTGCGGCGTTGCTCGGTGCCGCGTTGCCGTTCGCCAAGTCGGCGTACGGTGAACAAGCAAACGTGTCACAGAAACCCAACATCGTCTTCATTCTCGCGGACGACCTGGGCTACGCCGATTTGTCCTGCTATGGGCGGCCCGACATCGCCACCCCGAACCTCGACTGCATTGCTGCCGACGGTGTCCGCTTTCTGCAGGGCTATGCAAATTCCAGCGTCTGCTCGGCGACCCGCACCGCGCTGATCACCGGCCGTTACCAGTACCACCTGCCCCTGGGTCTCGAGGAACCGTTGGGCAATAAGTTCACCGTGGGACTGCCTCCTGCGCATCCAACCTTGCCATCGCTTCTGAAGCAGGTGGGCTATCGAACGGCGCTGCTGGGCAAGTGGCACCTCGGCTCGCTGCCCACCTACAGCCCACTGAAGAGTGGTTACGATTACTTCTACGGCTTTCGTTCGGGCGCTGTCGATTACTTCACTCATAAAAGTCCCGGAGCCGTCGCGGACCTCTGGGAGAACGATACGGCCATCCGCCAGGAAGGGTACCTCACGGACCTGCTCGGGAATCGCGCGGTCAGCCTCATCAACGATTTCGCCAAGACGAGCGCGCCTTTCCTTCTCAGCCTGCACTTCAACGCGCCGCATTGGCCGTGGGAAGGGCCGACGGACCAGGCGGAGGCCGCCCGTCTGGACGCGCCAGGACTCATTCTCGACTATGACGGGGGCTCGCAGGACACGTATCGGCAGATGGTCGAGCGCTTGGACTATCAGGTCGGCCAGGTGCTCCAGGCTTTGGACCGCAACCGCCTGCGAAACAACACCATCGTCATCTTCACCAGCGATAACGGCGGAGAACGATTCGCCGACACATGGCCATTCACGGGCAAGAAGCTGGAATTGCTGGAGGGCGGCATTCGCGTGCCGAACATCATTCGCTGGCCGGGTCGCATCCGAGCGGGTCGCACGCACGATCAGGTCAATATCACGATGGACTGGATGCCGACTCTGCTCGCGGCTGCCGGAGCTTCGCCGGATCCCGCGTATCCGCTGGAAGGCATGAACCTGCTGCCTGCTTTGACTCAGAATGTGGCGCCGATACCGCGCAAACTCTTCTGGCGCTACAAGGGGAACGCGCAACGCGCGTATCGGGACGGCGACTACAAGATTCTCAAGATCCGTGACCAGACATTCCTCTTCAACGTGGTCGAGGATCCGCTCGAACGCGCTAACCTGAAGAACCGCCAGCGCCCCGTCTATGACCGCATGGTGAGTGACTGGGATGCCTGGAACGCCACGATGCTCCCCGAGACTCCCGACAGCGCCACGAGCAGTTTCACCGGCGCGAACCTAGCCGACCATTACGGTGCGCCTGCTGTAGTCGCAACGGATGTAGACAATTCGGACGTCTGGCCAGACTGAAGGACGGTCGGCAACAACAAGCACCCGCGCGCGGTTCTACCGTGTGCGGGTGCCTTAGAACTCCATCAGATCGCGAGCGATCACGACCGGCCCCGAATAGAATTCTTTGACTCCATCGACATAACGGCCCTCGGGATCGGCAAGGCGTCCCGGGACCACGTGCGACAGTACGACCATCCGCACTCCTGCCTTGCTTGCCGTCTTGCCCACTTCCTGCGGCGTGCTGTGCTCCGTGGCCATGTGTTTCATCAGCGCCGCGTGGCGCTCCGGTGAGGAGTCGGTTCCGCGCACCGGGGTATTCGTGGCGTTCTCGATAGCCTCCAGATCAATGACCTCGTGAACCAGAATATCGGCTCCTTTCGCAAAGTCGGCCAGTACGTCTCCACACGGCCCCGTGTCGCCGCTGAACACCACGACGCGATCCGGTGTTTCGAACCGGAACGCAAAGGATTGCTGCCAATGGTAGCCGGGGGTGCCCTTGGAGAAGTGGTAGTGACAGTTTTCCAGTGCCGCGACGCGAATGTTGGCATCCCGGTACACCATACCCGGTCCTGCAATGTCGTGCGCCAGGATGACCTTGGCTGGCGGCTCGTTCGGCACACCTTCAAGATGGTGTGCCGCTGCATTCGGGGCAAAGTACTGCAGAAACCCTCTGCGCATCGATTCGGTGCCCCGCGGCCCGTAGACCGTCATTGGCTCCGTGTTGCCGGCGGTCCACGCGAGCCCCATCAGCGTGCCCCAATCGGCATTGTGGTCATCGTGGTTATGCGTGATGAAAATCTGGTGGACACTTAGTAACGGCACGTGAGCGAGCGCCAACTGGCGCGCCACACCATTGCCGGCATCGATCAAATACGGTGTGCCGTTCACGATCAGTACATTGGACGGCTGGGCGCGATCCGCGTTCACTCGCGGCCCCCCCTGCGTGCCAAGTAGGATCAGGCGCGTGACTTTCGATCCCGCCGCGCTGTCAGCGGCAGGCGCGCAGGTGGCAAAGAACATGCTCGTCAACAAGAGAACAATAACACGCCGGTAATTCACCGCTACCTCCAGGGGATCTGATTGCGACTAGCGCGAGTCGGAGAGAAAGAACTCAAACAATGCCAGCTCATCGAACGGATCGCTCAACATTGTTGAGCTCCGCGCGCCCGCACTCACCGCGCCGACGGGCACTTCGAAATGACGCTTGCGCCCCCTCATTCGGGCAGCGGCGCGGTAGTGAAGCACCCTGCCGTAGCCATTCCATATTCTGAACGAACGCGCACGGCCGCTCTCGGTGAGCTCGAGCACGACGATGGGCCGACCCTCCTCCGGCGCCGTCTCGATCTTCGGATTCAACAGGCTGTCGCCGCTTTGCGTGAAGGACACCGTTACAGAGTCGCCGACCCGCAAAATGACCGCGTCGTCTGGAATTTCATCTCCCGCGCCAGACGCGGTCGAGAAGACCATGGCGACGAAAGCCGCGATTGCGAATGCGCATGCACTCTGACGCGACATTGTCAGACCTCCCAGTCCGTTCGAGTCATGAGTCACGCACTCCGACAGCAGGCTACGGCGCCGCCCCTTGGGAAGCGCCGCGCCGCTACTGGTCGCGCCTTCGGGAAACTGAAACTACCAGTGGTATCGGGCCTGCAGTGCCACAGACCGCGGCCGATCCGGCAGCACAATGACTGTTCCTGGCGCGCCAGGAACGGCTTGGCGAAAGCTGGTAGTCGTCTTGTCAGAGAGGTTCTTGCCGATCACCGACACGTCCCACGTGCCGCCCGAGCTGGCGAGACCCAGGCGAGCGCCGACCTTGGTGTACGCATCCTGCCTGAGATAGGGATCGAGGTTCGCCTGGATGAAGTAGTCGTCTGAATAGTAGACATCCGCGCCCAGGTTCACACGTAAATTAGCCGAGACCGGCCACTGATAATCTCCGCTCAGACTGCCCGTGTATTTGGGTGCAAAGGCTCGCGTGCGGCCGGTCAGATTCTGGGTGCAATTCACTGGCGTCTGCACCGACTGCAATGCCGTGCAGCTCGCGGAATTGAAGTTGTCGTACTTGGCATCCAGGTAGGCGAGCTCGGTCGTGACCTTGAACTGACGCGTGGGCTGCCACAGCACTCCGAGCTCCACACCCTGCGAAGTCGACTCCGCGACGTTCGAGACGACGAACACGAAGTTCGCGCTGCCGGGAAGAACGACGGCAGTGGTCTCCTGGAGGTCGTGGTACTTCATGTGAAAAATGGCCAGATTCGTGGTGAGCGTCTTATCGAACCACGACGCTTTCAGCCCAATCTCGTACGAATTGACGGTCTCTGGTTTGAACTCCCCGGTATCCGTCGCCGTCGCCGTCGTATTGAAGCTGAATCCGCCGGCTTTGAAACCGTTGGCATAAGAGAGATAGGCCATCGCGTTGCCGGTGACGTCGTATTGCAGGCTGGCTGACGGCATCAGCTTCGAATCCTTGTGTGTGAGGCCGTTGTAAGAGGTGATGTTCGTGCGCAGGAGGGGCACAAGGACATTCTGCCCGGCGAGAGGGCCGGGCACGAAGTTGCCCACGGCCGGAGTCAGGCCCGACGTACCTATGGTGTTGGTGCGCGTGAACGTCTTGTCGACATCCGAGTAGCGCAAACCGAGATTGAGCCGCATCGACTCGGCAAAGTGCACGGTCCCTGCGCCGAACACGGATTTCGTCTCATCCTTCTGACGCGAGTGCGGGTTGGTGGCGATCAGACTGCCAGCCGGAAAAAACGGCGCCACGGTCGCTATCGCGCCGTAGTTCGTCTGGTAGAAAGCCGCGATGCTCTCGAAGTCCGTACGCGCGCGCTGATAATAGAGACCGGCCATGTAATCGATCAGACCGCCGGTCGGCGACGTCAGGCGCAATTCCTCGCTCAGCTGGTTGATCTTGTCTCGACCCGCGCTGGCCTGGTACACAGCCGCCGGATTGAAGGGGCTCACCAGAGGGGTGCCCTGCGCCTGCAGCAGCGAGTCCATATCATGGTGGAAGAAGCCCGTTACCGACGTGAGCGTCAGGCCCGCGACGTGCCCGTTCATCGTGAGACCCGACTCCGAATACTTATACTTGAAGAAATTGTTACCAGAGGTGCTGTTGTAGTTGATCTGACTGTCAACGTTCGCGGCACCCGCCACCGTGATGTAACGCGCACAGGCCCCCGCCGCCGCGCCGAAAGCCGCAGGAGGTGGACAATTGAGCAACTCGTAATTGAACGCCGCACCGTCGTTGAGATCACCGTACTCGGACCGCAGTATGGCGTCGAAACTCTCCGACGGTGTCCACGCGAAGGTGATGCGTCCGAGCTTATCGTTCAGATGCGGACCCTTCTTGCCGGTGTAGGAGTCGTCGATGTAACCGTTCATCCCGGAGAACTTACCCGCCAACCGCGTGCTAAGCGTGCTGGAGATGGGGATCGAGGCACCGGCCTCGGCGTTGTATTCCCCGTCATCGGGCGAGTAAAGCGCGGTCGAATTGCCTTCGAACTCGCTGCGTGGTTTGCGGGTGGTTATGTTAAGAGCACCGGCGATGGCATTGTTGCCGAAGAACGTACTTTGCGGACCCTTCAGCACTTCGACCCGCTCGAGATCGAACAGGGAGGCGCGCACGGCGCGCGAGCGGCTGCGGTACAAGCCATCAACGAATGTCGCAACTGCCTGCTCAAACCCGGGATTGAATCCTGAGCCTACGCCGCGGATCTGCAGCTGATCCGCCTGTCCGCCCTGAGCGATTTTGATGTTGGGCGTCGTGGTGCTGAGCTCCTCCAGGTTGCGGATATCGCGTTGCTCCAGTCTGTCACCCTCGATGACGGAAATCGATAACGGGACATCCTCGAGACTCTGCGCTCTCTTCTGCGCGGTGACGATGATCTCCTCGACCTCTTCTATCCGGGGGCCGACGCTGGCGGACGCTCGGCCGGTTCCCGGGCGCTCACTGGCCTGGGCCAACCGCATCGCACCCGCACCCGGGGCACCCACGTCGGCACGGGCCGGGGCCCGGTCGGACACCGCCGCTCGCTTGCGCACCAGCACCGAATCCGCTCCGGTTACGACATATTCGAGATCCGAGCCCGAGAGCAGTAGTTTCAATGCCTTTTCAGCCGGATACGTGCCGGAGACCGCAGGGCTACGCATACTGGCCACGGTATCGGGCGCAAAGAGAATCTGTACGTCTGCCTGGTTGGCAAACGTGGACAAGGCGGACCCGAGATTCTGCCGGGGAATGTCGATCGGCACTGCGGTGAGAAGGTCTCCCGCCAGTGCCCACACGGGCGCCGCGGCGGCGAACGCCCCCAGTCCCATCATTCCTGACAATAGTGTGAGCCGCACGTGTGCACGCACGGCGCCGGAGCGCTGTTCCATTGAACCCCCAAACATAGAGCGATACATTAGTCTCCCGCTGCGCAAGCAATACGGCGGGACACTTACTAAAGAGTAGAACGCAGCAGCCCGTCGAACCCGACACACTTACTGTGTAACAATGGAGATACATTCAGTTTGGTTGAGGTGGGCAGACCAAGCCCTCGAGAAGTGATCCGTGGAAGTTTCCCCGCAAGCGCAAAGTGTGAACGGAGTCGATACCACGCATGCATCCGCAGATCGAAAACCGTGTGCTCTCCGAGGCCGAGGATGGCGACAGCCCGATGGAGCGCCGCAGCCGGTCGCATCCGCTCACCGATGCCGAACGCGCGCATCTCACATTGCTGTTCAACAAATATCGGGCGTCGCTGTATCGTCACCTCATCGGACTCGTTCCTTCCCGGGACGACGCGGCTGAACTGGTACAGGAATGCTATGTCAGGCTGCTCCGGCATTCGGACGTTGCCCGATTCGAAGACGCGGCACGCGGTTACCTGTTTCGCACGGCGACCAACCTTGCGCGCGACCATTTCCGCCGTCGCCGCTCCCACCAAACCGACAAGCATGTCGATATCGATGACGTACCCCTCCCGGCCGACGAGGCGAATCCCGAACGCACCATCGCCTGGAATGAGACCATCGCATCTATCAAGGAGTGCGTGCAGAATCTGCCGGTGGTCACGCGACGCATTTTCCTGCTCAGCCGCTTCCGCAGCAAGACTTATCCCGAGATAGCCACGATGTTGGGAATCAGCACCCGCACAGTCGAACGCAAGATGAGCGAAGCTATGGAGGAACTCGCGTCCCGCATCGGAGAGGTCATGTGACCCTCGCGTCCAGACTAAAGAAGAAGGTTGGGGAAGCCTCGGTGTGGTTCGCGCGCCGGCAATCGGGCGAACCTGCTTCCCACGGCGACAATGGGTTTACTCGCTGGCTGGCCAGGGAACCGAGGAACACTGCGGAATTCCGGCGGCGCGAACGCGCATGGGAACTCGCTGGTCAGCTCGAGGAGGACCCCGAGATTCAGGCGCTGCTGGCAGATGCCGATCTGGAGCAAGTGCAGCCGCCTTCTCGACCGAGCAACCGACCCGCCTGGGGTTTGGCACTGGCTGCCGTGCTCGCGATTGCAGTCGCGACCTGGCACCTCACGACTCGCGAGGTGGGTGATCACGTTTATGACACCAGTGTCGGAGAATTCCGTCTCGTGACGCTTCCGGATCAATCCCGCATGATGCTGAATACGGCGACCCGCGCCCGGGTGGCATACCGAGGAAGCACCCGAACTATCAACCTCGAGCATGGCGAGGCCACTTTCGAGGTAGTCCACGATACGTCACGGCCCTTCGAGGTCCATACGGGAAACGTGATTGCGCGCGCGTTGGGCACGGAATTCAACGTGCAGTCATCGTCTGGCGCCGTCACGGTGTCGGTGTTGTCCGGAACCGTGCAAGTGATCCGATCGTCCGGCGAAGAGATTCGATCCGCCGGCTTGCATTCGGACGTGGTGCGCGGGGGAGAGTCTGTCGTGTACAGGGCGCATGAGCCATCTGGTATTCGACCGGCCGATGTCGGGCGGATCAAAGCGTGGCGCGCGCGACGCGTGCAGTTCGACAACGTAACTCTTGAGAAAGCGCTCGACGAATACAACGGCTACCTGCGTACACCCATCAAGATCGGCGGCCCCGGGATCGCTGACCTGCATATTTCCGGGGTTTTCCGTGTTGACGATCCGGAAGGTTTGCTGAGAACGTTACAAGAAGCTTTCGGCATGCGCGTTGACCGCCAGAGAAACGCGATCACGCTGCTACCGCAGGTCCCTCCCAGCCCTGGCAATTGACATCGCCTCGGCCATACTCCCGCACCACTACCGATTAGGCAGGTGTGTGGTACTTTTGACGGTGTGGTGAAATACACAGACAAGCGCGAACGGCCGTCCGGCCAGCTCGCTGCAACCAAACGGCGCACGGCTCAGACGATCCTTGATGCAGCCGAGCGATTGTGCGCGACTCATGGCATAGACGCCGTCTCGATTCGCGACATTGCCGCGGAGGCTGGCGTCGCCATCGCGGTCATCTATCACCACTACAAATCGAAGGGCAATCTGCTGCGCACGATTCTTCGCACGCGCTTCGATGAGATCAAGGACGAGTACGACGACCTGCTGACCAGGCTGGAGGGACAAAAAAAGCCGACGGTGACAGACATCGTGCGCGCTCTTCTTCAACCGTTCAAGCACTGGCGCGGACCCGAACGACAAGCCGCCCGCCAGTTCTACGCCCTGGCGCTCGTTTCCCGATTACCTGAATTGAGAGATGACATCGATGCCGGCGTCGTAGGGCTCCGGCGTCTTGTTGATCTGCTCCGGCGCGCACTGCCGCGCCTCACGGAGGAGGACATCTGCTGGCGCCTGCACTTTACGATGAAAATCACGCACCAGAATGATCTGGACATGGCGCGCCTCACGATCATGTCCAGGGGACAGTGCCGTAGCGACGATGATGAAGAGGCACTGGCCCGAGGTATTGCCTTTGCGGAGGCTGCGTTCTCTGGGCCGCCACCCGTTTATCCCAAATCACCTGCGGGCCGACAGAAGATCAAGACACGACGCCGAGCGAGATAGATGCCCGCAAGCGCGCGCTTGCACACAGGCGGGCCCTCGGTCAGTCGCCGGCGTCATCATCGTCGCGCTCGTCTCGATCATGGTCGAAGGCGTCACGATCACGGCAAGACTCAGCATTGACACCTGATTCCCTGAAGCTGAGGCCACCATGCTCTTCGTGCTTGTACTTCACCAACACATCAGGACATACGACCGCCCGCTTCTCTACGTTTCCGCCGCAGTAGAAATTCGTCGCATCGTCAGTGCTACCCCTGCCGTTGTAGATGGCTTTCTGCGGATAAGCACAGATCGGGCGGGTGCGGCCCGATGGCGGTGCCGCCGAGCCGCCCGCCGCGAGAAGCGACTCGGGAGCGACGCCTTTCTCGACCCACTTCACCAGTGCCCCGAGCGGATCGACAGGTACGGGCCCCGCGCTGCCGAATCCGCAATGGCCGACACCCGGCGCCTCGAACAGGCGGTAGAAGCGCTGCAGCCGCTCGAAGTCCGGACGCTCAGCGTGGCTGTAGCGCAGCGCCATGGTTCGATAGTAGTTGATGACACCGCGGGGATAGATGAACTGATCGTTCGCACCGACGTAGGTGAGGAGCTTGCCGCCATGCGCCCTAAAGGTATCAAGCGGCGCGAAAGTGTCCGTTACATCGGCGATGTTGCGTGAGCCGTCCTGAGCCACTTGCGGATATTGGTTCAAGGGGACGATTCGCCAGTCAAAATTGCGGTCGTGTTCGTCCCAGTGGAACTGAGTCACGCCAAGAGGAAAAGGCATCGTCCCGTCCAGAATGCTGAAGTCAGTGCCACGGTCGAGGCCGAACCAGATCTTGTCGTGATGCTCATTACGGGGTCCGTCCCAGATCAGGTTGATCGCATTCGCCTCCTCGGATGTCAGACAGTCGCTGGCGGGGGCCGTCGAGGCACCGCAAATGTTGGCTCTGGCATTGAAGTGGCAGGTCCGCGGATCGTTGATGATGCCGTCGGCCAACCCGTCGGCCGCATCGCAAGCGGCCACTGCCGAAGCGCGCGTCTGCACGAGCTTCGTGGAAGAGATCGGGCCACCGACAAGCTCTTTCATCGCGATCTGGCCCCACATTTGCGCGGTCTGGAACCGTGTCCAGTAGATCGCTGGCGCGTTGGCCACAATACCTTCGAGCTCCTCACCAAGCTCCTGCGCCAGCAAATAGCCCTGCCGTCCGCCCGTTGAGCAGCCGTTCCAATAATTAAATGCGGGACGCGCACCATAGTAAGTGCCCGCAATTCTCTTCGACCAGAGCACCTGCTGCTTGATGGCGTTGCGGATGAAGTCCTCGATGAATTGCCGGTTGTAATTGCCGTCCGGATTGACTCCGGGCTCGCAGTCGCCACCCGTGTGGCCGAGGTCAGTGCCTGAGCCAACGTATCCGCCATTGACGGCCGGAGTGACGACCAGATTTCCGGCACACCCCCCACCGCCAAGCCCCTGTGTCCGGCCGTTCCAAGCCCCCTGGACACCACCGCTGCCGCCATCGGCACGGCTGAGCGGCAGACCTACCACGATGTTGATATTCTGGTTCGAACTAGTGCCATAAAGCAGGCTCACGTTGCAGTAAGCGACGTTCAATCCAGCGGCGGGCACGATCACGCTGCGGGCCGATTTGATCGCACGGTTGCCGGCGATGCCAAAGTCAGGATTCGTGGCGAGGGCCGCGCAGGTGGGGACATGGGCGGCGGGGGCCGGCGCAGCCATGGCGCTCGACAGCGGCAGTTTCATCGCAATCAATCCGACGACAAGCGCGCATACCGCGCGAGTGGGTGCAGGCAGTCTCTGAAACAACATGGTGTCCCCCTTCCGTCAAATTCCAGTGTTTTCCCGATGCGTTAGAACGAGTAACTCACGTTTCCGAAGTACTCACGCGGCCGCGCATATGCGATCTCCGCATATCCGCTGCCAGTGGAGAGCGACGAATTCCCCGCGACGGCATATAACTTATTGGTCGCATTGTTGACACCCATGATCAGACGCCAGGGCCCTACCTCAGGGGCTACCGTCAATGAAGCGTTCAGCACGGTATAACCGCCGAGTTGGGCAATTTCTCTTGTGTCAGTGGCGTCAAAGAACGTCCGGCTCTGATAAGACGCGTCCACGCGCGGTGTGCCCCGCAGGCCGTAAGCATGCGCCGTATACGCAACCCCCAGATGCCCCTGCCATCGCGGCGCGAACGGCAATTGATTGCCCACCTTCAGTCCCGGAGGAATCACGGCGAGCGGTGTAATGTCCAGTCGATCGATACTACTTTCGAGATGGCCGAAACTCGCTTCGATGGTCCAGTCGAGGGTCGGCGCCCAGGTCACCTCCCCCTCCGCGCCCTTGATCCTCGCCTTGCCGGCATTGGTGAGGAAGGGGGCTACGCCAGCGGGCGCAGGCCCGCGATAGGTGATCTGCATGTCCGTGTAGCGCGAGTCGAACGCGGCAAGATTCAGCCGCAGGGTATTGCCGAGCAGGTCGAGCTTGGTACCCAGCTCCAGGCTTTTCGCTTTCTCCGGCTTGAATTCCTGAAGCGCCGTCTGCTGCGCGGGCGAGAGCACCGAGTTGAAATGGCTGTTCCAGCCGCCGCCTTTGAATCCCTGCGCGTAGCTTACGTAGGTCATCGCCTGGCGATTCCACCGGTAGTTCAACGAGCCGGAAGGCGTGAATGCCGAGAATAGGTCGCGATACCACTGCAATGGCACCTGTTTGACGTTAGGCGCCGAAAAATCATACTGATCCGGGTACGAGCCCTTGTCGTCCTGCGTGTAGCGTGCACCGGCGGTGAGACCGAGCCGATCGAAGAACATGTAGGTCCATTGCGTGAACACGGCCCAGCTCTTGTTGTCCACGACGTTGTTGTCGCTGTCGCGCTGGATCCCCGGCGGCGGCGGATTGAGCTCGATCGTGGCGATGTCGTTCGAGGATTGCTTGAAGTAGTACGCTCCCAGTACACCGGTCAGCGCCTCACGCTTATATATGCCCTGCAACTCCTGGCTCCATTGCCAACTATGGACGTTGTAAAACGTGTTGAGAATCGTCAGTGGCGTGTTATCCGCGTCGCGCGCTCCCGTCCACCGTACGTTGCGATACGCGCTGATCGATTTCAGGCTCACCTCGTCCGTGAGCTTGTACGCGAGATTGACGGAGCTACCCCAGGCTTCCAGCGTGCTCTTCAGGGGCGCGGTGCCATTGTTGCGAAACGGGCCTCGGTACTGAAAGTTATTTGCGCAGCGGTCATCCGGAATGTTGGGCACCGCCGGAAGGTTCGCGAAGCTGCCGTTGAAACCCGGGCAGCCGGCATCGGCACTCGCGACACGGGGAAATGTGGCCGCCGGGTTGATCGCGGCGAACACCAGTGGGCTGCCGTGCTCGTCCGCACTGGAGTATTCGGCAAGCCACCGGGCTTCGAGCTTGTCCGTGGGCTGCCAGAGGAACTTGCTGGTCAGTGTGTAGGTATTCGTGTCGCCGAGATCCGTGCCATCCGTGCGAGTAACGTAGCCATTCTGCTTGCGGCGTGCCGCAGTGAACCGCGATTTCAACGTATCGGTGAAAGGTACGTTTACGGCGAGAAATGCATCGTAAAGATGATCGGAGCCGAAACCGCCGCGTGCCGTGCCACCAAACTCATTGCCGGGATCGACCGTCGAGACCAGGATTGCTCCACCAATCGTATTGCGCCCGAACAAGGTGCCCTGCGGCCCGCGCAACACCTGCACGTTCCCGATATCACGCAGGTCCATCCGGCTGCCGACGGCTGAGCCGATGTAGACATCATCGATATACAGGCCGACGCCCGGATCCACGGTCGAGGTTGGGTCCGTCTGACCGATACCGCGAATGAAAACCTGTGACGATGAATTGTTGCCGGCCAACGGAGCGTTGGTTCCGAACTGCAGGTTGGGAACGACTTGCGTAAGCTTATCCGTCGCAAATACCTGGCGTTGCGCGAGCGCATCGCCATTGAACGCGGTAATCGCTATAGGGGTATCCTGCTGGTTCTCGCGGACTTTGCGCGCGGTAACTATCACCTCCGCGAGCGTACCGTGTGCTTGTTCCGGTTCAGGGGCCTCGGCGGCCGCGCTTGCCATCATGGGCGTGGCAAGCGCTAGCGCGATCGCCGCACACACACCGCGCATGGCGCTGTTCCCGGCATCCTCACGCCCAAAGCGAAGAGATAGTGACCCCAGGTTGTCAATTCCGCTCACGAAGCTGCTGCTCATCGCCCCCTCTCTTAGCGTCTGGCGGTGATTGCCAGTTCTCTTGCGTTTCCTCACCGTCACATATCCAATAGAGCCGTCTTCACGGGATTCATACCCCCGTCGACGTATTTGTTTTCTACTGCGTCGCCTCCTCGGCATCCCGTGTAACGACAACATGCAAGGCGTCGCCGATCGCCCGGTGCCGACCCGAACGATCGTTCGTTCTAATCATGCTAATGGAACGGACGGGAGCGGAACATGGACAGTCCGGCTGAATGCTTGGACTTTTGATCGGGCTCGATCCGTGGGGCTACGTACCGAGTCGCCGGGGAAATATGAGGCGCACTGTCACCAGCATGACGGGAACGTCCGTGGCCTCGAACCCGAACGCCTCGGCAACCGCGACCGGGTCGAAACCAATCATCGCGCACTACACAGGTGACAATACGATCGACAGAGCCAGCATGCGTTCTGTGAACTTGCGCCTACTTCACCCGTCGCGATTCAGTGAACAGATCACCGGTTGTAAGGTACCCGTTCAACATTCTGCGAACGATGCCCGCCAATTCTTTCTGAGCGGTGGCCACCCCCAACGTACGCTGAGCCGCAAGGGCCTGGTTGAGAATCGATATAAAAATCGCAATGGCCGCGGGAGAGAACTTTGCCTTGACCTTGCGCCTTTTCAATTCGATTTCGAGGGCGCGAGTTTGCAGCGAGACGACACGCTCGAGACATTCCCGGCCTACCGCTCGAATAGTGTCGCTCCGCAGAGCAAAGGCGCTCATATCGTGGATCGCAGCAGCTGCCTTTGGGTCGCTGACCGCCTTGAAGACATTGAGCGGTTTGTCCGAATTCAGAGCCGCCTCCAGCATCTCGACAACTATCCCCTCGCGGCGTCGGAGAATCGCCACGATCAACTCCTCGATCGTCCGGAAATAGTAGTGAACGATAGGACGTTTCAGTCCCACTCTTGCGGCAATTCGACTCGTGGTGACCGCCGCGAGGCCCTCTTCATCGAGAAGCTCGTCCGCCGTCTGGACGATGCGGCTCCGTGTTTGCGAGTTCCTGGCGCCGACTCGTCGATTCGGCGATCTCACTCCTGTTCTGCTCACGAAATAACCCTTTGTTTTTCCACGTCAGCCTCGTCGTAGCTGCGTCCGAAGGCAAGCCAGGCGGCCCGTCTCGGGGCGAATCCAGCCACTGTCTTGGTCGGCGCTTTGATCGTGCAAATGAGCTGAATGCTGTCTATTGCCTAGCATGCTGTCTATTGTCTAGCATAGCGCAGACGGACCGACACACCGAGGGCGCGATGACATACTCAGATTCACCGAAGAACAGCGGCCGAGGGGTCTTCGTCCCAGGCCGATGGATACCGGCGCCGGTTACCGTGAGCCCGGAGGCGCAAAACCTGCTCGCTAATCCGCCTAACTTAGGTACGGCTGCGCCACCTGATCCCCACGACATCGAGAGTTGGCGCGCCTTCTGCGTTCAGGTCAACCAAATGATGACGCACATGCTTGCACAGGAGGCTGGCAAACATCCGTGCGAGGTGTTTGAGCATCGCGTAGGCGAAACAACTCTCTACGATATTGTGCCGGCCAATATGTCTAGCGAAGACTCGCGTCGCGCCATCTACTACGTGCATGGCGGAGCGTTCATCCACGGGTCGGGCATATGCTCGGTGTACATGGCACAACCGCTCGCCGCCGTCTCTGGTCTAAGAGTGCTCTCGATTGATTATCGGATGCCGCCGGACCATCCATTTCCTATCGGCCTCGAGGATGCGTTGGCCGGCTATCGAGAGGTCATTGGGCGCTTCGCGCCGGAGCAACTCGCCGTGGCGGGGCCTTCGTCAGGTGGCGGACTGGCCGCTTCACTGGTGCTCAAGATTCGTGATGAAGGCCTGCCAATGCCCGCTGCATGCGTACTCGCAACTCCCGAAGCGGATCTCACGGAATCAGGCGACACATTTGAGACAAATGCGGAAATCGACGTGATTCTGCGGAAGAGGCTGACCGAATCCATCGC